>Ga0308309_10000002_pt1 | contig 428381 bp, 429 predicted proteins | sample HubBroMetageWFT5_FD_192491 | JGI IMG/M metagenome (GOLD analysis project Ga0308309, IMG submission 192491) | Warmed and freeze-thawed soil microbial communities from the Hubbard Brook experimental Forest, New Hampshire - Hubbard Brook CCASE Soil... | ecosystem: Environmental > Terrestrial >...
CGTGAAAGCGTCGGAAGGAACTGAGCGAAATTCCTTGTCGGGTAAGTTCCGACCTGCACGAATGGAGTAACGACTTGGACACTGTCTCAATGGGGAACTCGGCGAAATTGCAGTACCAGTGAAGATGCTGGTTACCCGCAGCAGGACGGAAAGACCCCGTGAAGCTTTACTGTATCCTGATCTTGGGTTTTGAGATTGTCTGTACAGGATAGGTGGGAGCCGATGATCCGGCGGCGCTAGTCGTCGGGGAGGCAACGTTGGGATACCACCCTGATGATCTTGGGATTCTAACTAGCCGCCATAATCTGGTGGTAGGACATGGTCAGGTGGGCAGTTTGACTGGGGCGGTCGCCTCCTAAAGAGTAACGGAGGCGCCCAAAGGTTCCCTCAGGACGGTCAGAAACCGTTCGTACAGAGTGCATAGGCATAAGGGAGCTTAACTGCGAGACGGACAGGTCGAGCAGATGCGAAAGCAGGGCTAAGTGATCCGGCGGTTCCGAATGGAAGGGCCGTCGCTTATCGGATAAAAGCTACTCCGGGGATAACAGGCTTATCTCCCCCAAGAGTCAAGAAGGGCTCCTCACTTGAGCGATCGAGTGATGAACAGTGGCTCATATCGGTGAAACCCTTTAAGAAAGGGCAATACCGAGGGAAGAGAGTTTGTCGTAGAGACATTGTTTGGCCGTCACGCCCGAGCGATTCCGTTTAGTTCCCGAGAATGGGAACTGATGATCGGATCGTTGCTCGGTGACGCGACGTTACTGAAAACCACCGCTGGCTATTGTTTCCGGGTCCATCACGGGCCGAAGCAGCAGCAGCTCGTGGATTGGAAGTATGCCGAGCTCGCACGCTTCGTGCGAACGGTGCCGCGGACGTCTGGGAATGGATACTATTTTCGGACGGTAACGCATCCAAAACTCGCGGAACTCCGCGAATTATTCTATACTGGCAAACGAAAGATCGTGCCGATCAGGCTGCTTGCGAGCTGCCTGAACGAATTCGGTCTAGCGGTGTGGATTATGGATGACGGTGCGGCTGAAGGCAAACAGTTGCGCCTCAACACTCAGAGCTTCTCAGTCGAAGAGGCTGAGGAACTCAGATGTCTCATACGAGCTAAGTTCGGCGTCGAGATGACGATCAATAAGGACAAGAATCGGTCAAGGCTGCGCTGCACGGCAGCAAGCATGAAACGGCTTGTCACGTTGGTACGGAGTCATACGCTGCCGAGTATGCTATACAAGCTCTCCCTGTAACGACTTCTCGTTTTACCAACGAGAGATGGACGTGCTGCGCGCGTTAGCGCGCAAATCTATCGCGTTCATAACACGCCACCATCTCGAAAGAGATGAAGGTATAGTCTGCGCTGCAAGAGATTGCAGAACGCCACATCGACGGGGAGGTTTGGCACCTCGATGTCGGATCGTCGCATCCTGGGGCTGTAGTAGGTCCCAAGGGTTGGGCTGTTCGCCCATTAAAGCGGTACGCGATCTGGGTTCAGAACGTCGTGAGACAGTTCGGTCCCTATCCGCTGTGGGCGTAGGAGATTTGAGGAGATTGGACCCTAGTACGAGAGGACCGGGTCGAACGAACCTCTGGTGAACCGGTTGTTCCGCCAGGAGCATAGCCGGGTAGCTAAGTTCGGATCAGATAAACGCTGAAAGCATATAAGCGTGAAACTGACTCCAAGATGAGATCTCAATCCCGAAAGGGTGAAGAGTCGTGGTAGACTACCACGTTGATAGGCCGGAGGTGGAAGCGTCGTAAGGCGTGGAGCTGACCGGTACTAATCGCTCGGAAATTTTGACTAATACGCTCGTCGTGGCGCTGAAAGTTCTTCTCTGTACAGCTTTTAAGACTTCCCGACGCGATCGGCTCGAGCTCCGGCTCGCCATCGCGGCGGGATCCAAGTTTCTGGCGCCCATGGCGGCGGGGTCCCACCCGTTCCCATCCCGAACACGGCAGTTAAGCTCGCCAGCGCCGATGATAGTCGGGCCGCAGGGCCCCTCGAAAGTAGGACGGTGCCAGATTCTGTAACGAAGAGCCCGCCGCAAATGCAGCGGGCTCTTTGCTGTGTAAGGGGGGGGGCGTGACGAAAGAAGAGTTTTGGGGTCGCGGTGCGACGGATTGGGTGGAGATCCAGGAACCGCTCCACCGCCCACTTTACGAAGCGACTCTCGACGCGTTGGGGCTGAAGTCCGGAAGTTCGCCGCTCGACGCCGGATGCGGGAGCGGCATCGTAAGCTTGTTGGCGACGAAGCGGGGAGTAGTCGCTACAGGGCTCGATGCATCGCCGATGTTCGTCGAGGTGGCGCGTGCACGCTGTCCGGATGCGCGATTTTCGGTCGGCGATTTACAAGAGGTTCTGCCGTTTGAGGCGGATTCGTTTGATGCGGTCATCTTCAGCAACTCGTTGCAGTTCGTTGGGAAGCCGATTGACGCCATGCGCGAAGCGGCTCGCGCGCTGCGTTCGGGCGGCCGCGTGGCGATCGCGGTTTTCGACAGGCCCGAAAGGTGTGATGGTGCGAAGCCGCTTGGTGCAATCCTCTCACTTTTGCCTGCGCCTCCCCCAGGCGCGCCCGGTCCGTTCGCGCTTTCAAATGCGCAGACCCTAGAAAAACTCGTCCTGGATGCCGGCCTGCGGTTCGAAGGCATCCACTCGGTCGACACGCCGTGGCGCTATCCGGATCGAGAAATTGCGCTGCGCGCGTTTATGTCGGCCGGACCGTCACATCGAGCGCTCGAGCTTGCCGGCGCCAAGAAACTGCGCGACGTGTTGGACGCGTCGATCGCGCCATTTCGCCAAGCCGACGGAAGCTATCGGATGAACAACGTCTTCCTCGTTGCGGTAGGACGAAAGACCTAACGCGTCACCTAAAAAGTAGGACGGCGCCATATTAGTCGAAAGAAGAAGACTCGCCTGAGAAGGCGAGCCTTGTCCTTTTGAGAGGAGACTGCAATCTTTATGAGCGATCTTCCGAACTTCAAATTCGACCTGGAGAAGGCGAAGGGATGGAGTGGGGCCGCGGGCTCGGCTCGACAGCATACGATCGACGAATTCCCAGTCTCGCAGAGTTTTGCGGCGGTATCGATGCGTCTGCAGCCCGGCGCGCTGCGCGAGCTGCATTGGCACGCGATCGCGGCCGAGTGGGCCTACGTCATCAGCGGATGCTGCCGAGTGACCGTTATCGCGCCTACCGGCGATGCGGAGGTTTCAGACTTCGGCCCCGGCGACGTGTGGTATTTTCCAAAAGGTCACGGGCATTCGATTCAAGGTCTCGGGCCGGGCGAATGCCACTTTCTGCTCGTTTTCGACGACGGCCGGTTCTCCGAGTTTGGAACGTTCAGCATCACCGACTGGATGGCTCGCACGCCGGCGAACGTCCTGGCGCAAGATCTTAGTCTTTCTGCCGAAACGATCGCACGGCTTCCGAAAGAAGAAGTCTACATCGTGCAGGGCGAGGTCCCGCCGCCAACGCCTCCGCCGGCGATGAATCCAAGCTTGCAGCCAAGCCAGCTCCGTCACAAGTTCCGATTTGCGGGCGCGCCAACGGTGACGTTTGCGGGAGGCACGGAGCAGCTCGCATCGCAAACGCAGTTTCCAATCTCTTCGACCATCACCGGCGTGCTGCTCACGCTCAAGCCCGGTGGACTCCGAGAGCTCCACTGGCATCCGAATGCCGACGAGTGGCAATACTACATCAAGGGACGCTCCGAGATCGGCGTCTTCGGGGCGAACGGAAAATATCGGCAGGATGAATTCGGTCCCGGTGACGTGGCGTTCATCAATCGCGGTTTCGGGCACTACATTCGCCAGATCGGCAACGGCGAAACGAAAATCCTCGTCGCTTTCAACAGCCCCGATTACCAGGAGATCTCGATATCTGCTTGGCTGGCTTCGAATCCGCCGCGGCTGCTTGCCGACAACTTCGGTCTGGATCTCGCGGTTATTGAAAAAATGCCGCGCGCAGGCCGCATCATTGCAGGGGCCGATTTGCACTCAGGGTAGCGCTACTTGCTCGAACTGCGCCCGGAACTCGCCGGGAGTGAGCTTCGTCTGGGCGGCCAGCGCGTCGAGTTTTTCCTGGTCCGTAAAGTCCGCCGGGTCAAGATAAACCATATAGTCGCGAGCAACGCGATAGGCCTCGGTCGTGCGATCGACAAGTCGCGTTCGGATGCGTCCGGTCTGCGGATCCAGCAAATCCTCAAGGGAAAGCGGGCGTACGCGGCCCCCCGAAAGGGCGATGAGCGCGCCGCTCCCGCCGTCGAGGAGATACCTAACCGCGCCAAAGCCTAGCGTGCGCGTGTAGTCGACATCGAACGAGACCGGCTTAGCGCAGCGCAGCTCGTAACCGATATCCTTGGCATGCACGACCGATTCGACGCGGATCTCGGCCAGACGATTGCGCACCGCATCGCGCAAAACGATCCCGAGCGGAACGTCGGCAAGGCGCACGTTACCAAACGCATCGCGGCCGACGTTTGCGGCGTGGAACGCGTCATCTTCAACCCGTTCGGCGATCCCCTCCGCAACTACGGCAACTCCATGTTCGCGACCCAGTGCCCGGCGCTTTACGATCGCGCCGACGACGGTGTCGGCCACCGATGCGAGCGAGGAACGTTCCGGGAACTCCTCGGGCAGCACGGCTAGCGTCGAACCGGCGGCCTTACACATTCCGAGCGCCAGCGAGCCGGACTTGCGCCCCATGCAAACGACGAGGTACCAACGTGAGGTCGTCCGCGCATCCTCCATCAAGCTTTCGAGAATGTTCGCGCCGACCGAGCGCGCGGTTTCGAAGCCGAATGTTGGCGCATTGTCGGGCAGCGGCAAATCGTTGTCGATCGTTTTGGGAACCGTTGCAACGCCGATACGACCGCGCGTGCGCTCCGCGATCTTCGTCGCGCCAAAGGTCGTGTCGTCGCCGCCGATGCAGACGAGGTAACGAATGTCCAGCGCAACGAGCGAACTGACGCAGCGCTCTAGGGTAGCTTCATCTCGCGCGGGATTCGTGCGCGAAGTCCGTAGGATGGAACCGCCGCTGGTGTGGATGCGGGAGACGTGATCGAACGTTAGCTCCAAGGTCTTCGGCGTACTTCCGGCCGCGAGATCGCGATAGCCATCGTAAATTCCGATCGTGCGCAAACCGCACTTAGAGGCTTCGATCGCGGCTGATGCGATGACGCCGTTGATTCCGGGCGCCGGTCCACCGCCGACTAGGATCGCTAGGGTGTCGCTCATTGTACGAGCCAGTGCTAATGCGTCGGGCGAGCGCGATAGATCAGGCCGGCATCATCGTCGGCGATGAAAAGGCTGCCTTTCGTACCGACGGCGATGCCGGTAGCGCGACCGACCCGGGAATCGCAGCCGGTTTGGAAGCCCGTAACGAAGTCGGTCCACTGCGTCGTCGGATCGTTCCAATCGACGCGTTTCGCCGGCCGATCACCCTTCATCGCGACGAACACGACGCGCGGGGGCTCGGCCTTGCATCCATTGGCGGTGGTATGCCACGACCCGTGCGTCGCGGCGAAGAGTCCGCCGCGATAACTAAAGGGAAAACCATACGGGCCCGGCTGATGCGCCGGGTAAAACGTCGCGCCGATGATCGTGGAATAGGCGGGCAGCTCGACGAGCGGCTCTACCGTCTTCGTGCAGTTGTAGCCCTGCCAGTAGACGTGATGATTCTCTTCGCACTCCGGCCAACCATAATCGGCATCTCCGGGATGCGCGGACAAATCGTCGAGGTATTCGTAAGGGTGACCGAATGGTAGACGGTCTTGTCCTGCGTCGCCCACCCATAGGGAACCGGTTTCGGGGTTAACGGCAAGCGCGATCGCATTGCGAATGCGCTTTGCGCGCTGTGCAAAATTCGAGCCGTCGGGATTCATCACCGAAACGGCGGCGCGTGTGGGATCGACTTCCGTACAGGGTTGTTTGCCGCCGTCCATCGTCGCGTTGCATGAGGAGCCGGCTGCCGCATAGAGCAGCCCGCCAGTATATGCGACCGAAGTCGTTGTGTGAACGTCGCCGTCGGTTCCGGGAGCAACGGGACCGCTGCGCACGTCGGCGATCCGCCGGACCAGCGGGGCTTTGCGCTCGCCGTGATACGGAATCGCCCAGACGTGGTGCATGCTCGCCGCGTAGATTTCGCAACGTGCTTTTACAAACGTAACGCCCTCGGCCTTTTCATCGTTGAGGGTCGCGAAAACTTGGGGCGATCCAGGGGTGGCTTCCGCGTTGGGAACGATGTAGAGATCGCTGCCGTCAGTACCGACGATCAGGTCGCCGTTGGGAAGCGGTGCGAGCTCGCGCGCGGCGCCGATTGAGGCAATCGTTTCGATGACGAAGCCTTTTGGAACGCGCAGGGCCGCGTCAGGGAACGCTCGACCCGGCGGCGCGGCGCCTTCGTGCGAACCGCAGCCGGCGGGATTTGCCGGCGCACGTCCCGGCGACGGCGGCGCACCGTCGCGTGGCGTGTCGGTAGCGCCGCCGCCGCAAGCGACGAAAATTGCGAGAAGCACAAGCGCGGGAGGGAACGTTGGTAAACGCATCGGCTCTCCTTCGGAGTAGTCTTACCCTTGGAGGCCGTTACCCGCGGTGCCTGGCACTACAGGTAACTGAACTAGGCGGGCGGCGCGCCGGGCGGCGGTCCCTGGTCCGGCGGCATTTCCTGCCCGCCGGGCTGCCCTTGATTCGGGGGCTGTTGATTGGGGGGCTGTTGATTCGGCGGCCCCTGCTGGTACGGCTGCTGCTGTTGATCCGGCGGCCCTTGCTGATCGCGGTCTTGTTGCGGGTTTTGGCCGCCCTGCTGTTGCATCTGGGCGCGACGTTGCGCCATTTGGGCGTGATAGGCGCGCATCTGTGCGCGCAGCTGATTCTGCTGATCGCTCGTCAGCACGCCCATGATCTGGCGACGTAGTTCGCGGCCCGAACCGGGCTGACGAGGACTGCCTTCGGGATGGGCTTGCGAATACTGATCGATCAACGATTGAATGTGCTGCTGCTGATCGCCGGAGAGATTCAGACGCTCGAGCCGCTTCATCCAGCGGTGCTGGAGTTTGCTCGGACTCGGCATGGTAGGACGGCTTTGCTGTGACGGATATTGGCCTTGCGCCGGGTACTGGCTCTGCTGAGCGTAGACCCCGAGCGGCATCGCGAGTGCCACGGTGAACGCGCCCACCGTTAAGAGGTTGATCTTCATAAGCTCGATGATAATCGGTTTAGGTCAACGACGCCTGAATGACGGATTAGGACCGAGCAAGCGGCCTTATCGCAACGGCATTGACCGAACCGGAAACGTGCATCTCGAAGCGCTTGAAGTTGTCGAAGAAGAGCTGCGATAGCTTGCGGGCTTGCTCGTCGTATGCCGACTTATCGGCCCATGCATTGCGCGGATTGAGCACTTCATCGGGCACCTCCGGAACGGTCTTTGGAATCATTAATCCAAAGAAGGGCTCGGTGTCAAATTCTTTGGGGATGCGACCTTCGATAGCCGCGTTGACCATCGCGCGCGTATGTGCGATCGCCATACGATGGCCCACGCCGTAGGGACCGCCCGTCCAGCCCGTGTTCACAAGCCAGCAGGCAACGTCATGCTCGTCGATTTTACGGCCGAGAAGCCGAGCGTACACCGTTGGATGGTGCACCATAAACGGGGCGCCAAAACAGGTGGAGAAGGTAGCTTGCGGCTCGCTGACGCCGCGCTCCGTGCCGGCAACCTTCGCGGTGTATCCCGAAAGGAAGTGGTACATCGCTTGCTCGCGGGAGAGCTTCGCGATCGGCGGCAGCACGCCGAAGGCGTCTGCCGTCAGCATGATGATCGTATTGGGATGTCCGCCTCGACTCGTTGGCACGATGTTCGGAATGAACGTCAGGGGATACGCGGCTCGCGTGTTCTCCGTTTTCGCGTCGGAGTCGACGTCGAGCGCACGCGTGTGCTCGTCGTAGACGACGTTTTCCAGGACCGTTTCGAAGTGGTTCGTTGCGGCCCATATCTCCGGCTCGGCGCGGGGCGAAAGGTGGATGACCTTCGCATAGCATCCGCCTTCGAAATTAAAGACGCCGTCGGCGGACCACCCATGTTCGTCGTCGCCGATTAGCGGGCGCCGCGAGTCTGACGATAGCGTGGTCTTTCCCGTGCCGGAAAGGCCGAAGAGAATTGCGACGTCGCCGCTTCTCCCGGCGTTGGCGGAACAGTGCATCGGCAGCGTATCGCGTAAGGGCAACAGGTAGTTCATTACGGTGAAAACCGATTTCTTGATCTCGCCGGCATACTTCGTGCCGCCGATGAGAATTATGCGGCGAGCAAAGTTTACGAGAATGAACGTTGCCGAGCGGGTTCCGTCACGTTTGGGATCGGCTTGAAAGAGCGCCGCATCCACCACGGTAAATTCGGGGACGAAGTCGGGATCGGGGCGCTCGGGCGTAATGAAGAGATGCCGAGCGAAGAGGTTGTGCCAAGCCAATTCCGTGTAAACGCGCAACGGAACGCGGTAGCGTTCGTCCGCGCCGACGTAGCAGTCGAGGGAGTACACTTCGCGCTCTGATAGGTAGGCCGTGACGCGGTCCCAGAGCGCTTGAAAACGATCCGGCTCGATCGCCTGATTCCCTTCACTCCAATCGATGTGCTCTTCACTCGACGGTTCGCGGACGAAAAACTTATCTTTGGGCGACCGGCCGGTGTGCGGTCGCGTATCGACGATAAGCTGACCGTTCGCGCCCAGCTCGCCTTCGCCGCGCGCTGTCGCATGTTCGATCAGCATCGGCGCGGACAGGTTCTCCCAGAGCTTGACGACCTTGAGTTTTTCGGGAAGGGAAAGAATGACGATTCCTCCTCTAATTCTACAACCTTTCAGCGTTGCTTTCCCGCGCCGGACGGGCGAGCCTGCAGGCTGACCTTAGGTAGAGTCCAATGCATCGTGCATGCGTTGGATGCTTCTATTCCCGCCGCTCCTGGCGATAATGCTCGCGGCCGTCGCTCGGGCCGACGCGGTATTGCCGTTTCATTTTGGACTTTTTCCGACAGGCCCCTTGGACGCGATTACCGACGTGGCCGGGGTCCGGGTCGCGCACGTGACAAAAGTCGAAGCGACGGATATTCGAACGGGCGCGACCGCGGTGCTGCCCAATGCCGACCCCTGGGATCACAAGGTTTCGGCTGCCTTCTTTGCCTTTAACGGCAACGGCGAAATGACAGGAACCCACTGGATTGCAGAGTCGGGATATCTTGAAGAGCCCGTCGTATTGACCGACACGCTGGACGTTGGCCGCGCCGCCGACGGCGTTGTCAGCTGGGTGATCGCACATCATCCGGCGGTGGGGCGCGGCGACGACGTTCCGCTGCCGGTTGTGGCGGAGTGCGATGACGCGCTGCTCAGCGATATTCAAGCTCGCGCCGTAACGTCTGCAGACGTCGTACGGCTTCTCGATGCCGCCGAACCCGGACAGTTTACGCGCGGAAGCGTCGGCGCCGGAACGTCAATGAACGCATTTGGCTTTCGCGCCGGCATCGGCTCCGCTTCGCGGATCATTCCCCGCAATCTTGGCGGCTATCGCGTCGGCGTGCTGGTCAACGATAACACCGGGAGCAGTCGCCGTCAGCTTACGATTGTTGGCGTTCCGGTTGGAGAACGGCTGCGTAACGTTTACCGTCCGATCTTTCCGAAGGACACTTCGCTGAAGGGTCGACTTGGGAGTGGAAGCATCATCATCGTCATCGCCACCGACGCGCCGCTCGATAACAGGCAGCTTCGCGCGCTGGCCTTGCGCGCCGCACTTGGCATGGGTCGCACCGGCTTGACGTCGTCGGTGGGAAGCGGCGACCTGATTATCGCGTTTTCAACCTCGCGTATATTCGAACGAGTCGCGAACTTTACGGTCACCGCACCGAAGCAGCCCCTTCTCGAGGACGACGACGCGTTGGACGCGCTCTATGCCGCTACGGCGGAAGCGACGCAGGCGGCGATCTACGATGCGCTCTTCGAAGCGAAGACGACGACGGGCCGCAATGGCGTTACCATCTACGCGCTGCCGGTCGGGCGCGTGATGCAAATGCTCACTGCGGCCGGCGCCATTTAGCTTCCTAACCGCGCAGCGCGAGCAGAGCGACCTTGGCAAGTCGCAACGGCGATGGAGCGGTTTCAAACTCGCACAGCGCGCCGCCGATCTCGGCTTGATTCTTGTTGGTTACGAACCAGGGCGGCTTTGGAAGCAGCGTACGGCTCCTAAGCATCGAGCGGGGAAAGGGCGCAAATGGAGCATGCACTACGGCCTTCTGCGACCGATCGAAGAGACGGCTGTTGTGGACGACTCCGACGCCGCTCGCGCTCGCATGGTGGTCTGGCGCGCGATACGCGCCCCATGGTACCGGCGGAAGCAGGAAGCCGACGCCGCTCCAGGCGTTAACGCCGATGCAGCCATACCGCAGGTTCGCGATCGCGGCGTCGAAGGCGTGCGCGTGTTCGCGCATCGACGCGGGATCGGCGATCAGGTTAGCCGCGAGATTGCCCCAGAGCCTCTCGTTGGCAAACTCGGCCGCGAGCTTCAAATAAGCCGCGCAGTCTCCTGCTAGGCTCGTCACGAAGAGAAGCGGACAAAAGGCCTCCTCTTGAAAGCCCGATTCATGGAGGTTGGCCGCGTCGACTTCGACGAGCGTGCGCGGAATAAAGCCGTCGTCGTCACGTCCGTAACATCGCGCAAGCCGCTTGCCGCGCAGCCGCATGTATCGCTCACGCGCGCCCGGGTAATACGCGGGGCGCTCAAACGCGCGACGCATCGCTGCGTCGATGCGATCGAGCAGGGCGCCGCGCTGATTCCACTGCGCCGGAAGAATGAGGACCTGCGAGGCAACGCAATTGAATCCGGCGTTGTGGAGTTTGGTCGTAACGATCTGCTCGGCTTGGAAGTTCAGGTCTGCCTCGCTCCAGCGTCCCGGCAGAACAATCGTTGGACTGACATTACCCAGCTCGCTCGTGATCGTCTTTTCGGGCGCACGTCGCGCGATGGCGTCGTAGGTCGCTTTGCCGCCGGTAACATGGATGTCGTCGACCAGGCCGTGCGCGCAAAGATACGCGCCGACGTCTGCTCCCCCCCGCGCCAAGCGAACGTATCCGGCCGCCATGAGCGGCTCGAGCGAGTCCTCGAGGATGGGTTGCAAGTAGTCCAGGAGCGGATGCAGCTTGAGCATGCATGCCGTTCCGTGGGCAACGAGTTTGTAAAGCACGTCGAGCACACCGATCGATGTTATGTTTCCCGCACCGAGAACGAGTGCCAGACGCGCCTGCGGCTTTGTTGCCTGGCGATACCAGGCCGCCATGGTATCGTGGAGAGTTGCCGGAGTGACGTCGGGTTGCATCCAGACTTCAGCCCTAATCCCGTTGAAAAGCGCGCGATCGTGGGCGCCGCGCGGAAAAACTTCGACAACGAGCTGACCGTCGCGTCGACGGCGGATTCGCCTTGGGTCCAAGAACGGAGCGCCAAGGCGCCCGATCTCGCGAAGCGTCTCGACGTGGGCATTCAACGCCGCCAGCATGGCCCACGGCCCGGTGATCGCCTCTTCGCCCTCAAGAAAAGTTCCCGCGACGCCCTTGCTTGCGGCAGCCCGTGCCGTCCAGCGGCGAGCGCTGCGACCGGTAGCGGATCGCGTAGCGATAAGTACGTCGATCTTTTGCGGAATTGGGAGCGACGCCCACCGGCGCGCTCCATCCCGCAGCACGTGGAGGTCGTTATCGAGATGCGCGATTACTGATGAACGCTGATCATCCACCGAATGCCGAAGCGATCGGTCCGAACCGATTCAAACCCTCGATCTCTCCGCCAAGGCAATTCTTGTAAAGGTTGAGCGCTTGCTCACAACGCCCGTGAAAGAAGAGATACGGCTCTAGTTGCATCGGTCGAGCTCCTTTTGGGCGCGCTCATTCGCGCCTCGGCCGCTTCGCCCCGCCGGCAGCGCAGGCTCGGTCCCGGCTCTTACCGTAAAGCGTCCCTAGGTTGAGTCAGTTCGTCCATCTTCACGTCCATTCCGAGTACTCGCTTCTCGACGGTGCATGCCGTGTCGATCGCCTTTGCCGGCGCGCGGCCGAGGGCGGCGCAACGGCCCTGGCATTAACGGATCACGGCGTGATGTACGGCGCGCTCGAGTTTTATTACGCGGCACGTGAGTTCGGACTAACGCCGATCGTCGGATGCGAGGCATACGTGGCGCCACGCGGCCGACTGGATCGCTCCGTCCGCGAAGAGGCTCACGTCACGCTTCTGGCTGCCGACCTAATCGGCTATCGCAATCTGATCGCGCTGGTCTCGAAGGGCTTTCTCGAAGGCTACTACTACAAGCCTCGGATCGACCTCGAGCTGCTGGCTAAGCACCACGATGGCTTGCTCGTCTTGTCCGGCTGCATGTCGGGGCTCGTGGCCGCGCCGTTGTTGCGCGGCGACGAGGCAGCCGCGCGGCGCAACGCCAAGACGTACCGTGAAATTTTTGGCGATCGTTTCTACATAGAAGTGATGCGCCACGGCATGAAGGAACAGGACGTCATCAACGACGGGCTCGTACGGATCGCGCGCGAGCTCGAGGTGCCCATCGTGGCGACGAACGACGCGCACTATCTCGAGCAGAAAGACTCGGCCGCTCACGACGTCCTGCTCTGCATCGGTACCGGAAAAACGGTTTCCGACACGAATCGGATGCGGTTCTACTCCGATCAGTTCTATCTGAAGTCACCCGAAGAGATGCTTTCGCTCTGGAGCGATCTCCCCGAGGCATGCGAAAATACCGTAAAGATCGCGCAACGCGTCGACATTCGTATTCCGGAAAAGATTTTTCATCTACCCCAGTACGAGGTACCGCGCGAGATCGGTGCTCCCGAGAGAAGCGACGCCGAGTATCTGCGCGAAATCTGCGAACGGGGATTTCTGGAGCGGTACGGGCCGCAACGTGCTGAGGAGGACCCCGGGTTGCGCGCGCGCCTGGAGTACGAGCTCGACGTCATCACGACCATGGGGTTCTCCTCGTATTTCTTGATCGTTTGGGATTTCATCAAATACGCTCGCGATCGCGGAATCCCGGTCGGACCCGGACGCGGCTCGGCTGTCGGCTCGTTGGTGGCGTATTGCCTGAAGATTACGGATCTCGATCCGCTGCGCTTCAATTTGCTCTTCGAACGCTTTCTCAATCCGGAACGGATCTCGATGCCGGACATCGATACCGACTTCTGCGTTGAGCGGCGCGACGAAGTAATTGAATACGTTACTGAAAAGTACGGAAAAGATCGCGTAGCACAAATCGTCACATTTGGAACGATGGCGGCGCGCGCGGCGATCCGGGATGCCGGGCGAGCGCTGGGGGTGCCGTTGCAGGATGTCGACAGGATCGCGAAACTAGTGCCTTCAGGACCGGGTGGAATGCCGATCGCGCGTGCCATCGAGCACATCGCGGAGCTGAAATCGACCTATGCGACACGCCCGGAGATCCGCAAGCTGCTCGACACGGCTAAAGAAATAGAAGGCTTGGCCCGCAACGCGGGAACGCATGCTGCCGGCGTCGTGATCTCGGCCGGGCCACTGACGGATTACACACCGCTCGTTCGCTTTGGCGACGGCGGCATCAACACGCAGTACGACATGGACTGGATCGAACGGATCGGTCTGCTCAAAATGGATTTCCTGGGCTTACGAAATCTCACGGTTATGGATAATGCGGTGGCGGAGATTCGCCGCACCGTGGATCCTGATTTCGACTTGTCATCGGTGGAGTTCGACGATGCCAAAACCTACGAAATGCTCGGCCGCGGCGAGACGATGGGCGTCTTCCAGCTTGAATCGGAAGGGATGAAGCGCGTCTGCGCGGAGCTTGGTCCCTCTCGGTTCGAGGACGTGATCGCCTTGGTGGCGCTCTACCGTCCGGGGCCAATGGATTGGATTCCGCAGTACATCGCCAACAAACACGGACGTTCCAAGCCGCATTATTTGCACCCGAAGTTGGAGCCTATTTTGGCCGAGACGTACGGAACACCGGTCTACCAAGAGCAGGCGATGCAGATGGCCCGCGAGATCGCGGGGTTTTCGATGAGTGAGGCGGACGAGCTCCGCAAGGTCATCGGTAAAAAGCAGAAGGAGAAGATCCCGTTCTATCAAGAGAAGTTCGTCACCGGGGCCATCGTAACGTCGGGAATCGACGAATCATTGGCCGTACAGCTTTTTCACTTTATCGAACCCTTTGCGGGTTACGGTTTCAATAAGTCGCACGCCGCTGCGTACGCATGGATCGCCTATCAGACCGCCTTTCTGAAGGCGAATCATCCCCTGCAGTACTTAGCCGCGTTGATGACGTCGGTCAAAGACAAGACCGATAAACTGGTCGAATATATCGATGAGGCGAAGAAGATTGGGATCGACGTCCTGCCACCGGACGTCAACGAGTCGCTGATCGACTTTGCGGTCGTCGGGAACGCCATTCGCTTCGGACTTGCGGCGGTCAAGGGTGTGGGCGAAGGCGCCGTCCGGTGCATTATTGAGACGCGCTCACAGGATGGACGCTTTACCGATCTTTTCGATTTAGCTAAACGCGTCGACGCCAAACAAGTCAATCGGCGGGTTTACGAGGCGCTTATTAAGTGCGGAGCGCTGGACGGCCTTTCAGGAAATCGCGCGCAAAAACTCGCCGCGCTGGATACGGCGCTCGAACTGGCCGCGCGAACGATGCGCGACGCCGAGCTCGGTCAGGTCTCGCTTTTTGCGCAGACGGCGCAGGCGCCCGCGCTTGCGCCGAAACTGCCCGGCGTTCCAGCCCCGACGACGCGCGAAATGCTTGCGTGGGAGCGCGAAACGTTGGGAATTTTTGTCTCGGGGCATCCCCTGGCGGAAATCGCGCCACTGCTTAAGCGCGCCGGCGCGATGCCGATCAAAGACCTCTCGAAGGTTCCAGACGACGCTGCAGTGACTATTGCGGGAACCGTGACCGCCGTCCGGCGCACTCTCACCAAATCGGGCCAACAAATCTTGATCGCTCAGGTCGAGGACACGTCGGGCATCTGCGACGTCGTGCTGTTTTCGAAAGCCTATGCGCAACTGCAGCAGCATTTTGAAAACGATGCGATTGTCATCGTCAAGGGACGGGTGCGGTTGCGAGAGCGTCCCGGGGCGAGTCCAGGGGACGAGCCGCGGATCGAACTCTCGGTGGCGGCTAACGATGTTTTGCGATTCGTTCCGCCCGCGATCAGAGTACACGCCGCCGGCGCTCACGGCTGGCACGTTGAAGTAACCCATCGCGACCAAATCGACCGCTTGGCCCGTTTGATCGACGAATGGCCCGGCGAAGTTCCGGTTGTCATGCACGTGCAGGGCCGCTCGCAGCGCGTGGCACGCGCCATCGCAAACGACGCGCGTGTGCGAGGCGAGCTCGAGCGCATCTTCGCGCCCCAAGGCGTGCGCGAAGGTACGCTGGATTCGTAGGTTCCGCAGGATGAACGTGGTTTCGGCTTCGGATACGACGGCGTTGGCAAGCATGCTCGACGCGGGCTGGAGTACTGCGGCGTCGGTGACGAGCGAAGTCGCCGCGATCCTCGCGAACGTGAACGAACGCGGTGACGCGGCGGTTATCGAGTATACCCGTCGCTTTGATGAGGAAACGTTCGACGCGTCAAAACTGCGCGTGCCGATCCCGATGATCGAGCACGCGCGGGGACTCATCGCGCCGGAGATCGCCGCTGCGCTGGAGTTGGCGAAGGATCGGATCGCACGCTTCCATCAGCGCCAACGGCAACCAGACATCGCGTACGTCGAGGAGGATGGGTCACGGTACGCGATACATCGACGGCCGTTGCGCTCGGTCGCGGTCTACGCGCAACGCAGTGGCGCAGCGTCGGCGGTCTTGATGGGTGCCGTTACGGCGAAAATCGCTGGCGTGCACCGTATCGTAGTGCTCTCGCCCTCGGGGCGGGATGGGCTCTCGGGCGCGGTGTTTTTTGCGTGCGCCGTTTCTGGCGTTAACGAGTTGTACGCGATGGGTGGCGCTCAGGCGATCGGCGCGGCCGCATACGGCACCGAATCCCTCGCTCCGGTGGAGAAGATCGTCGGGCGCGGGTCCGTGTGGACGACGGAGGCGAAGCGGCAAGTATTCGGACGCTGCGGCATCGATGCGCTTGCAGGGCCCGCCGAAGTATTGATCGTCGCCGACGAGGGCGCTAATAGTGAATATGTCGTGGGTGAGCTGTTGGCACAGGCGGAGCGGGCGGGAGCGACGCGTTTGGCGGTCCTTTCGGAATCGCGGCCCTTACTTGAAGCCGTGGCTCAATTGATCGATACGCTCGATCTGAGATCGCTGGAGCGAAGCGAACTCGTCAGTGGCGCGATCCTAAAACATTGCCGGCTGATCGCCGCGAATGGCCGCGAAGAGATGTTCGACATTCTCAATCGCTTCGCGCCGGCATATCTCTGCCTGCAGGTGCGTGACGCGACGGAATATTTGGAAGGAATCGCGGCGGCGGGCACGGTTTTCGTGGGTGATTCGACGCCCCTGGTCAGCGGCGAGTATCTTGCGGGAAGCAATCACGTCGCGCCGACTTCCGGGACGGCGCGCTTCTCGTCGAACCTCTCTTTGGCTGACTTCACGCGTTCCTTCACCGTCGTCGAAAACAGCCAAGAGCGCATGACGCACGACGCGCAGGCGCTGGCGTCGCTGGCGGAGCTCGAGGAGCTTCCGCATCACGCTCAAACGGCGCGCATGCGGGGCGGCAGTTGAAGATCGGGCTGGTAGCGTTCGACGTTGATGGAACGCTCGTCGGACGCGACCTTACCATATCACCGGTCGTTCGGGATGCCGTGGGCCGCATGCGCCGGAGCGGCACGATCGGGTGTCTGGTGACGGGCCGAATGTACCGCGCGACGCTTCCTTTCGCTCGCGAGCTCCACTTCAGTGCGCCGCTGATCTGCTATCAAGGCGCCGCGATCATCGACCCGACGACGGATGACGTGCTCGACCATGTTGCGCTGGCGAACGACGTCGTGCGCGAACTCATTGCCGTCACCGAGAGTGACCGCATGCATTTGCAGCTGTATCGTAACGATGAGTACTACTGCGAGGAGCGCAACCGCTTTTCCGAGCTTTATGCGTCGTTCGCGATGACGGAACCAGTCATCGTACCGTCGCTGCGTGAAGTGTTTGCCTACAGTCCGGCCACGAAGGCGGTGATCATCGCGGACCCTCCGGTGGCGGGCGCCTACGCGGAAAAGCTGACGCAGCAATTTGGCAGCCGAGCCTACGTGACGCGCAGTCTGCCGGAGTTTGTCGAGGTACTCGACGCTGCAGTCGACAAAGGCGTGGCGTTGCGATTCGTCGCGGCGCGGCTCGGGATTCCGATGGAGCAAACGTTGGCAATCGGCGACTCTTGGAACGATGCGCCGTTGCTTGGCGCAGCCGGCTTCGGCGTTGCGATGGGTTCGGCGCCGCCGGAACTGCGCGCCATCGCCAACGCCTGTGTCGCGGATGTCGCTCACGATGGCGTCGCGCAAGCGATCGAGGAGTTCGTCTTGGCGGTGAAGCCACAGACGTGACGGCGCGACGACGCAAGCCTTCGGCGGCAGCGCGGATTCGACCATTCTGGATGCCGCTCGCCCTGCTCGTGCTTCTCATCGTGGCCGGGCTCGCGGTCGCGGCGACGTGGCCTGGCTTTACCCCGAAGCAAGTCTGGGTTGTGGGAAATCACGTGGTCTCGAGCCGCGAAATCTTGGCTCGCGCCGGGATCGCTCGAGGTCGCAGTATTTGGCTTCAGGATACCCGTGGAATCGCTCGGCGCATCGAGGGCATCCCATACGTTGCGACCGCGTCGGTTCATCGTATTCCGCCGGCTTCCATGCGCATTACGGTATCGGAGCGCGCGCCGTTCGCGATTCTGCAGAGCGGGCCGGAAAGCGCGATGGTGGATCGAGCGCTGCGCGTCCTAGGACCGGCGACCGAGGATGAAGAGCGACCCGTGCTAATCGTCCCAGCCGGCCTCGCGCTGTGGCCCGGCGAGTTCGTGACAGCGCGCGAGGCTGTCGCGTTGCGGGATGCTTACGGGGCAATCTCGGAGAGACGGATCATTCCTCTGTCGCTGACGCTCGATCGGTACGGTGGGCTGGTGATCACGGTTCGCGGCGGGCTGCGCCTGTTGCTTGGGCCACAGAGCGATCTCGCGCAAAAGCTTACGCTGGTTGACGCGATTCTGGCCCAGGTCGTTCACGGTCAGCGGAGAATCGCGGCAATCGACGTTCGTGCGCCTGGGACGCCCGTCGTCGTTTATCGGTGAGTGGAGAGGATCGGAACGTTTAGTGGCTGGTCAGATCCGCGTAGACCATTACCGTTCCCTTGATCAACGAAAGCTTGAGCTGGTCGTTCGCCTGAACTTTTGAGAAATCAACGGTTGTCCGCCCAGCGGTCAAGGTGGCCTCAGAGCCATTGTCCATCACCACCTGCACGTGCCTTGCGTCCACGACGCGTTCGACTTTGACGGTATACGTGCCGTCGGGAAGCGTCGTCGGATCGACCATTGCCGCGCGGGCACAGAGCGGCGAAAAGCATGCGATGCCGAGAGCAAACAGTAATCCGAAGCGGTTCACAAAGCAGGCTCCTTATAATGAGTAAGGACGGTTAAGAATCGAATATAACGCATCTCCGCCGGCCATTCTAGGGACGGCGGAGCATTTTCATGGGCTTTCTTTGAGTTCTTTTTGATGGGCCCCTGTATTCAAACGCTAGCGGCGGCGCGGATGCGCAGCTCCTTCCACATCCTTGGGTGACTTGTCCTCAAGGAGATGTCCGAGCGCTCGCCAAGGAGTGCGAGTCCGGCGGGCGGTGACCATTGCTAGTAGGATTGGCGCGCCGCAGCCACAATATATCGTGGTTGCCACCGGCATTTGTTAAGACAGGTGATGAGGGCTGATGAAGCACGAGACCGTTTGCGGGCTCGACATTGGGACGACCAAGACGTGCACGGTCGTCGCGGTTAACGGCCCTACCGGACTCGAGATCCTTGGCGTCGGTGAGGCGCCCTCTCTTGGAATGCGCAAGGGTGTTGTGGTCGATTTGGACGAGACGATCAAGTCGATCGAAGCAGCGACCGAAAAAGCCGAGCGAATGGCGGGAGTCCACTTCGCCGAAGTCATCGTCGGAATTACCGGCGACCATATTCGCAGTACGAATAATCGCGCGGTGGTTGCGGTTTCCGGCGAGGACCGTGAGGTCACCTCGGGGGATGTGCGGCGCGTGATCGACGCGAGCAAGATCATCAATTTACCCAGCGATCGTCAAATCATCCACGCGTTACCGCGTTATTTCACGGTGGATGGACAAGAGGGGGTCAGCGATCCGATCGGAATGGCCGGCGGACGCTTGGAGGTCGACACGCACATCGTCACGGGAAGCAGCAGCTTTATTACCAACGTGTTGAAGTGCGTGCAGCGCGCCGGTTTAGAGACCACCGGCGTCGTCTTCGAGCCTTTGGCCAGCTCCGCCGCAACCTTGTTGCAGGAAGAGAAGCAAGTCGGTGTCGTTTTGCTGGACATCGGCGGCGGGACGACCGACATCGCCGTCTACTCCCTGGGCAGCGCGATTTACACGGCGACCATTCCGGTCGGCGGAAACATCCTCACGAGCGATATCTCACTCGGTCTCAAAACGACGCTGGGCGAGGCAGAAGAGGTCAAGAAGCGCCTTGGTGCCAGTCAACACGACGAGACCTTCGCGGTGCGAACGCTGGACGGACGCTCGACGCGCGAGCACACGACCGGCGAACTGCGACAAATCGTCGTGCCGCGAGTTCTAGAAACTCTTCGGATGGCGCGGCAGAAAATCGTCGATAACGTGCCCCGCGATCTCGTGCTCGGTGAAATTGTCCTTACCGGAGGCGGTGCGCTGCTACCTAACATCGAACCTCTCGCCGAAGAAGTCTTTGGTCTGCCGGTGCGGGTAGGGACGCCGAACACGGTTGGAGGTTTGACCGACGCGATGACGGCGCCCCAATACGCAACCGCAATCGGGCTGGTCCTGTTCGGCGCGAACGGCGATCGCGACGACGTCGCACGGGTCGGGCGGCGGCGCAGCGGCGTGGCTGCGCGAGTTCAGCGGTGGCTGGCAGATCTATGGACGTAGAAGATCCTACACTTTTCCCGACGGAGGAACCCGAAAGAATGGCTGACGTACGACGCTCTATTTCCGAGCCGGAGCACGCCGCGACGATCAAAGTGATCGGCATCGGCGGCGGCGGATGCAACGCGGTCAATCGCATGATCGGCGCAGGCCTAGCCGGAGTCGACTTTTTCGCCGTCAACTCGGACGTGCAAGCGCTACGCAGCGCATCGACGGAGAACCGGGTCCACATCGGAGGGAGTCAGACGCGCGGCCTTGGGGCGGGTGCAAACCCGACCTTGGGGCGTGAGGCCGCAGAGGCGTCGCGCGAAGACCTATCGCTCATCTTGGACGGCGCCGATCTAGTCTTTCTCACCGCAGGCATGGGCGGCGGCACGGGCACCGGCGCGGCGCCGGTAATCGCCGAACTTGCGCGCGAGTCCGGCGCGCTCACGATCGCGGTAGTAACGAAACCGTTCGCGTTCGAGGGCAAGAAACGCATGCAAGTCGCGGAGAACGGCATCGCGGAGCTCGAAGCCAAAGTTGACACGCTAATCACGATTCCGAACGAGCGTATCCTTCAGGTCATCGAGAAAAAGACGCCGCTCAACGAAGCATTTTCCTACGCCGACGACGTGTTGAGGCAAGGAATCGCCGGCATTAGCGACCTTATTACGCAGCCGGGACTAATCAACTTAGACTTTGCCGACGTCAAAACGATCATGACCGACGCGGGCTCGGCAATGATGGGCATCGGTGAAGGCACCGGCGAGCACCGTGCGGCCGATGCGGCGCAAAAGGCGATCGCTTCGCCGCTGCTGGAGACGACGGTCGAAGGCGCCCACGGCGTGATCTTCAACATCACCGGCGGCCCGGACATGGCGATGTATGAAGTAAACGAGGCCGCGGAGATGATCAGCCGCGCGGTCGATTCCGAAGCGCAGATCATCTTCGGTGCGTCGATCGATCCCACGATGTCGGGCAAAGTCCGCGTCACGGTGCTGGCCGCGGGCTTTGGTTCAAGACGCGGGTATCGGGCAGCGCAAGCCGGATACGCCTTTGATACGGGGAAGCTCGATGCGGTGGCTCCGGTGACGATGGACGATATCGACGTCCCGGCGTTCCTGCGTTATCGCGGTTAGGTCTTTTCGGAGGCCGTGGCCTATAGCGCGCGAGTCCTCCTGGACTCGGTAAGTCCAGCCGGCGTGCGCCTCACGACGCTGGAGGTTACGTTTCCGCGCTTCGTTTTGGCCGAGTTTAACACGCACAGAGTTTTCTCTCGGAATAGTGCGAGTTCGCGCGCGATTCCGACGCCAAAACTGCTCGAGCGCGTCGTTCGCGATCCGGCCGTGCCCCTGGAGTGGGGACGCAACAAAGCCGGAATGTCGGCCAGCGACGCCCTGACGGGCAAAGAAGCGGACGAGGCCGAGCGCGTGTGGCTTGCGGCGCGCGATGGCGCGGTCGCACAGGCGCAGCGGCTGCTCGAGCTCAACGTCCACAAACAGGAGTTGAACCGGCTGCTCGAGCCGTTTCTGTGGCACACCGTCATCGTGACGGCGACGGAATGGGAAAACTTCTTCGAACTGCGATCCGCGCCGGGTGCGCAACCGGAGATTCGGGCTGCCGCCCTCAAGATGCGCGAAGCGATGTCGGAGAGCGAACCGCGAGCCGTCGCGCTCGGCGAGTGGCATACGCCGCTGCTGCAACGCGACGAACGCACATTGGACCCCGAAACACAGCGTCGCATCTCGGCGGCGCGCTGCGCTCGCGTCTCCTACCTAACGCACGACGGCAAGCGTGAGATCGACAAGGACTTAGAACTCTACGAACGGCTCAAGAGCGGCCGCCACTTGAGCCCGTTTGAGCACGTCGCTACGCCGTCGGTGGATGCTGAGTTTCACGCCAATTTTCGGGGTTGGGTTCAGATGCGGCGCGAGATCGAGGCTTTAAGCCCGCTGCAATAGCAAGCGTGGCGATCAGTGCCGCCCACGTGGGGAGCTTGATCGCGAACCAGCCGAAGTCGCTCGTACTGCGCGCCTCGGTATAGTCTCGCCATTCACGCTGGCCGAGCTCATTGGGTGCATACGCGCGCGTTTGCGAGGTCGTGGGCACCTGCAGGTGGGGTGGATGCAGTTCCAAGAGATAAATTGCACCTGCGACCGCAAACAGAATCGCCAGGGTCGCGTATCCAGCAATTCGCAACCGCAGAAGGATGACCGCGCAGACGAAAAGCGCCGCAAGGAATAGTTGCTTCATGCCCCACACGAGAATCCACGGAATCGATAGGACGCACAGCGCGATTGCGCTGAGGGTCCGTGCGGTTCCACGCGTCTCAACCGCAAAGACGAGCAGCGCCGGCAGCGCGAAACAGAGCTCCTCTTGGTGGAGAAAAGGGCCGGCGATCACGGCACAGAGGGCCGGGATGAATGCCAAAAGCTCCCGTCGCTGCAGTGCCGCAGTCGCTCGCGGTGCGATATACAGTCCGGCTCCCAACAGCACGAAATAGGAAAGAATCCCCGCGATGCCCGCAACGAGCGGCGAGAGGCCGAAATACGCAAGCGCGTACGTCAAACCGTACTGGAATGGGAAGCGCAGCTCCGAGGCTGAATGCGCAGGAAGCACGCCCGTGGCGTAGAGCACGACGCCGTGCCAGCCGACTACCGCAAACGCGATGAGCGCGAGGGCGAAAGCGCTCAACGCAACGGCCCACCGCGCGCGCGGCACGAAGCAAAGCATCGCGGCAACGACCGGAATGCCGGCGGTTGGTTCGATTGCCGTCAGCGCCGCGGCGATGCCTGCCAGGGCGTCTCTACCGCGTGAAAGACCGAAACCGCAAATCGCAAGTGCCAGCAGCGCGAAGGGGACGATTTGTGCGGTATTGAGCTCGACGTACGCTACCGATAGCCCCAGCGCCGCGACCGCGAGCTGCCACGGAATTCCCAAAAGCACCAGGAATAACGCAGACAACGCCGCGGCTGAAAGAATCGCGAGGGCATCGATGACTCGAGCCTCTCCGTATGGCAGCCGCGCCAGGGCCATGAACGGAGCAAAGTCATACGCCGGTTGCGGAGCGGGAACCGCGACCGCGAAATCGTTCCGGAAAAGCTTTGCTCTAAAGCCCTTTCCCACGTTCACTAAATGTTCACATGTTCGCAACGGCTCGTAGGTATAGGGGCTTGCTCCGCGATCCAAGACGGAGCCGGCGCAATAGAAATCGGCGAACTCATCCATCGTTCGCCACGGCAAGGCGTCCCCCAACCGGCTCAAGTCGCGCAGCGCGGCGGCCGCGAGAACGATCATCACGATTCCGAGCACGAATCGGCTGCGCCGCGCGCCAGCACTCATACTAGCGTTGCGCAGGACGCGATCGTGCCGCGCCAATCGAAACCGCCACGAGCCCACCCAGCGCTATCCAGGTGGGCAGCTTAACGACAAACCATAACGGGCCGGCGGCCCCGAGCCCCGCGACGTATTCGCGCCAAGCGTCCTGAGCCAAATCCCCTGCAGCAAACGACGTGAGGGTGATTGCCACAAACGGCGCGGGTGGCGCAAGCTCCAGGAGATACATGGCTGCGCCAACCGATGCAAACGTGATGACGGACTCTGCGGCACCGATTTGCAAGCGCAGAAGAAGCGCGGCGACTACCAAGAGCGTCGAGAGAAAGAGTTTTTTCGTTATCCATACCGCAATCCATGGAATCGCGAGCATTACGAGCGACAGCGCGGCAAGGTTCTGGGCTCGGCCACGAAGACAAGTAGTCAGGACGAGCGCGGCTGGTACGGCCACGGCCAAATCAACCATGTGGACGTACGGACCGCCGGCGAGGCTCAATGCGGCCGGAAGATAGGCGAGCAATTCTCGGCGGCCGAGCGCGAGTTCCAATCGGCGGGCGAGCCAAATCGAAAGCACCAGCACTGCGGCGTACGAAAGCTCCCCAACGACGATAGCCGCGAAGGCCGGCGCGCCCAGGGTTTTTAGAACGTACGTGAGGCTGTACTGGTAGACGTAACCTGTCTCCGCTGCGGCCTGGGCTGGAACCACGCGCGAAAGATATTCGGCTACGCCTCCGATGCCCGTCGTGATCGCGGCGACGCATCCGAGCACGATGCCCGCGCCGATCAGTGCGCCACGGCTTCGCGGCGCCCAGACCAACGCCGCAAGGCACACCGGCAACCCGAGATGCGGTTCGATCATCGTCGCTGCGGCCAGGACGCCCGCAAGTGAGTCTTGACGACGCGCTAGCGCGACGCCGCAAAGGACCAGCGCCAGCAGCGCAAACGGAACGATTTGGCCGGCGGCGAGCAGCAGGAACCCACCCGGCAAGAGCAGCGAGAGCGCAGCGACCTCCCAAGGAACTGCGACCAGCGTCAGGCCCCACACGGCCGCCGCGACGGCCAGCAAGATCGCAACGGCATCGATCGTTCGCGCCAACGAAAAACTGAGCCGCGCCGCGAGCATGAATGGTGGAAAGTCGTATGGGGGAAGCGGTGCGGGAACGACGCGACGCGGATCGTGACGATATGCCGCGCTTTCGTTTACGGCGTGCTCGCAGCGATGCAGGGGCTCGTAGCGATAGGGATCGGCCCTCTCGTCGAGCGCGGCGCCAGCGCAGTAAAAATCTGGAAAATCGTAGAGCTGCTTCCACGGCAGCGCATCGCCGAGACGAACGAAATCGCGCAGCGCCGCGATAGCAAGAAGCCCGAGAGCCAACAGCAGTACGAGCGCACCTAGACGCCGGCGGCGCATTACGCGAATCTAGAGGACTCCTGCCGCGGACTCCTGCATTTGGTGCCCGACGTATATTGCGTTTTATATCGCCGTAGGATATAACGGTTAACACTGGATGCGGCTCTTCGCAGCAGCAGCCAGATCTTGGCAGACGAAGCTGAGGTTGGGTGTGGCTCTTTGCTTTCGTGCAACATCGTTGCTCCGCGAACGCCTCGTCGCGGAATATTGGTACCTCTGCCGGCGCGCGGCGCGCCGCTTTATGCGCCGGGGTCTCGATCGTGGCGACCTCGAACAAGTGGGCGCGATCGGCTTGATCAAGGCGGCCGATCGTTACGATCCATTGCAGCGCGCACCATTTGAAGCGTACGCCTGGCTTCTAATCGTCGGCGAGTTGATGCACTACGTTCGCGATAGCGAGCGGGTTTTACGAGCACCGCGCGGCGTGCGCGACCTCGAGCGACGATGGTCTTCTGCGGAGCGGGAGCTTTGGAGGTTGCTTGGGCGTGAGCCACGGGAGAGTGACGTCGCGCAGCTTATCGGTGCAACCCCGGCCGAGGTGCGTGAAATACGCGCGTATCGCGCGAGTAGTCGCGTCATTTCGTTCGAAGTCTTGCGGGACGCCGAGTGGCGAATCGCCCCATACGGCATTGAAGACGTGCTCGATCGGTTGACCGTTGAAAAGATTCTGGCCGGACTCTCGCCCTTGGAACGGCAAATCGTTCGTTCGATTCATCTGGACGGCATCACGGTCGTCGAGTTGGCCGCGCGGCTCGGATACTCGCGTCGACATGTAACGCGCTTGCACCGTACCGCAATGGAACGATTGAGGCGCGTGCTGCCTCGAGGGGCTCGAGTGAAGTAGCGGCGCTCGAGTGCGCCGAACGTGACGGGCTGATGTTTCGGTATCTGACTGCGGGCGAATCGCACGGACCGGCGCTGGTAGGAATTTTGGATGGCATTCCGGCGCATCTGCCATTGGACGTGAGCGCGATCGACGAGACGCTCGCGCGACGCCAGGGCGGTTACGGACGTGGCGCTCGCATGAAGATCGAGCGGGACCAGATTGAGTTTCTCGCCGGCGTCCGCGGCGGTGAGACGCTGGGTTCGCCGATCGCGGTCGTGGTGCGGAACCGTGACTATCTCACGCCAAAGGTGCGAGCGCTCATGGATCCAATCGAAGGGCGCGGCGAGCCGCTGACCAACCCGCGTCCGGGCCATGCCGACTACGCCGGCGCCCTCAAATATCGTCAGCGTGACTTACGAAACGTTCTCGAACGCGCGAGCGCGCGCGAAACGGCGATGCGCGTCTGCCTAGCCGCGATCTGCGCGCAGTTTCTGGCCACTCTCGGCATCACCACCCGCAGCTACGTTACGCGTATCGGAAGCGTCGAGGCGCCTGAGTTGCAAGAGTGGGATCAGGAGGAGGTTGAGAACAGCGAGGTGCGCTGTCCACACCGCGATACCGCCGAAGCGATGATCGAAGCGATCGATACAGCGAAACGCAACGGTGACACGCTCGGCGGACAGTTCGTCATTCGCGTGGACGGGATGCCGATCGGTGTGGGAAGCAATCGTCAGCCGAACCAACGGCTCGATGGGATCTTGGCCGGCGCCGTCATGGGCATGCAGACGGTCAAATCGGTGGAGATTGGACTGGGCGCCGACGTCGCGGCGACCCCCGGTTCCGAGGCGCACGATGTTTTCGCGCTCGACGGCGAGAGCGTGGTGCGGCGCAGTAACCGCGCCGGCGGCATTGAGGGCGGCATGAGCAACGGCGAACCGATCGTCCTGCGGGTCTCCGTGAAGCCCATTCCGACCTTGACGAAGGCCTTGCCATCCGTGAACCTGCACCAACGCACGGATGCGCCGGCAACGGTCGTGCGGAGCGACGTCTGCGTCGTGCCAGCCGCCGCTATCGTCGGTGAGGCGATGGTGCGCCTCGCGCTGATGCAGCCGGTTTTGGAGAAGTATGGCGGTGATTCGATCGAGGAAACGCTCGATAATTTGCGCCGCAGCCGCGAAGCCGCCGAGCGGCTCTTCACCCGGGAACGATGAAACGGCACCTGGCGTTAGTTGGCTTCATGGCATCCGGAAAATCTACTATCGGACGTAAGCTCGCGCGAAGGCTGGGATGCTCGTTCGTCGACACCGACGCTGTGGTCGCCGGCGAGCACGGTCCGATCGCCGAGGTCTTTGCGCGCGAAGGAGAGGCAGCATTTCGTCGCTACGAACACGCGGCCATCGCCGGCGTGCTCGACGCGACCGAATCCAGCGTCGTTGCACTGGGCGGCGGCGCCCTGACCGTTGCCGCAAATCGCAAACTCCTCGCGGATCGAGCCTATTGCGTGTTCATTCGCGTCTCACCCGAACAAGTGCTGGAGCGAGTGCGTAAAAGCAAGGAGCGGCGGCCCGTGCTCGGCGACGCGCCGACGCTGGCGAAAATCAAGGATCTATACGAGCGTCGCATGCCGCAATACGAAAGCGCCGACCACATGGTCCAAGCCGACCGCTTGAGAAGTCAAGAAGTCCTTGACGACATTGTCGCGTGGCTGGGGCGGCGCCAGATACAACTGGGGCACTAGTGAGCGAAGCGTCGATCAATGACGATCTCGGGTATCCGATCGTCGTCGCCGAGCGCCTGCACGAGCATTTGGAGGCTTTCGCGCGCAAAAGCGAAGCGCCGGTGGTCGTGTTATCCGATAGGAATCGGCACGTAACGGCCATTGCGCAGCGCGTAGCCGCCGCGTTCGGGCGACGGCCGGTGCTCGAGTTCCGGCTGGGGGAAACGCGAAAACGTTTGGGCACCGTCGAGCAGGTTCTCGACGCGATGCTCGCCGCGGGAGTGGAGCGGTCGGCGCTAGTCGTCGGCGTGGGCGGTGGAGTCGCAAGCGATCTGTTCGGCTTCGCCTGTGCAACGTACATGCGTGGCATTCGCTACGCGCATGTTGCCACGTCGTTAGTAGCGATGGTCGATGCGGCGATCGGCGGAAAGACCGGAGTCGATTTGCGCGGCGGAAAAAATCTCGCGGGTTCTTTCCGCGATCCGGTGGGCGTTTTTTGTGACGTGTCCGCTCTGAAGACGTTGCCGGCGCGCTCGTTGCGCGAAGGGCTCGCGGAAGTCGTCAAGGCGGCGGTCATCGAAGGCGGCGAGCTCTTTGATTGGCTGGAGGAGCTTTCCGGGCACCCGTTTGCGCAATGGCCTTGGACGGCGCTCGTTACCGAAGCGATCAAAGTGAAGACGATGAGCGTTGCCGACGACCGCCTCGAGCGCGGCCCGAGAGAGGTCCTCAATTTGGGGCATACCTTCGCACATGCGATCGAACGCGCATCGCAATATCGGATCGGTCACGGCGAGGGGGTGGCGCTGGGCCTTCGTGCTGCCGGACTGCTAGCTTTGCGAACCAGCAGATTTACGCAAGCGGAGCACCTACGCGTGCTTACGCTCTTGACCCTCTTTGGTCTGCCACTTCAAACCTCGGTTGAGCCGGACGTAATTTTTGCGGCGATGCGGCATGACAAGAAGAAGGGGGGCGGCCGGCTACGGTTTGTGCTGCCCCGCGCAATCGGTGATGTCGAATACGGCGTCGCATGCTCGACCGTCAGCGTTCAAGCGGTGCTGCGCCGGCTGCGAGAGCCACCTGAGACGTTTCGTGCGCGTCGTTGATGCACTGCCTGTCATCCGTTCTTCCCGCTTCGACCTGCCGCTAACCTACGATGCCGGCGCGCTAGAGTTGCTGGTCGGCGACGTCGTGCGCGTTTCGCTGGGGAGCCGCCAGGTCGTCGCCTTCGTCGTCTCGGCGGTGCGCGACGCGCAGCCGAAACATCCCGTCAAGCCCGTGCTCGAACGCCTGAACGTTCCGCGAGCGTTCGACGATACTGGCCTGCAATTGGCGGCGTTCATGGCGGAACATTACGTATGCACGCTGGGTGAGGCGTTGAGTGCCGTCGTTCTTGCCGACGCGGTTCCTCGAATGCGTGACTCGTTCGTCAGAGCGCCGCTTCGGCCAAGTGCGGCGCGCTACCCATCGGTGCCGCCCCGTTTGCTTCGTCTAATTTGGGAGGAGTTGGACGACGGTTTCACGCTGGACCAGCTCCTCCGACATCCTGAGGCTCGGCGCGCGGCCGACCGGAGCGCGCTCCTACGGCACGTGCAAAGTTTGGTCCGCGCCGGGGCGCTGCGGCGCGAGCGCCGTCTGATCGACCCGCGTACCGGCGAGTATCGCGTCCGCACGCTCGAGCCGGGCGATGAAACGATCGCAGGAAAGAAGGCCGAGGCGTTGGTGGAGTACGTGCGCGCGCATCCGGGCGTCGCCCGTGCGGATGCTCTGCTGGCTGGATTCAGTCAGGCCGTCATCGCCCGAGCGGTGCGGCTGGGTGCGCTTCGGGAGCGCTACGCTCGACCGTCGCCGCACCCGCATGGCGACGTTGTGGCAGAATCGTCTATGCTCCCGACGACCGAGCAAGAGCGGGTTTTGGAATGGATTGATGCGGCGCTGCATCGACGCGCTTTCGAGGCCGCATTGCTGCACGGAGTCACCGGGAGCGGCAAGACGCTCGTCTACGTCAACGCTATCGCGCGTGTTCTGCGACAAGGCCGTCGCGCGATCGTGCTCGTGCCCGAAATCTCCCTTACGGCGCAAACGGCACAGCGCTTTGAGGCAGCGTTCGGCGATCGCGTCGCAGTGTTACACTCCGCGCTGACGCAACGCGAGCGCTTCGATGCCTGGCAGGCCTGCGCGCGGGGTGAGATCGACGTCGTGGTTGGGGCGCGTAGCGCGCTTTTCGCGCCGCTGCGCGACGTCGGCTTGGTAGTCGTGGATGAAGCTCACGATCCGTCCTACAAACAAGAGAGCGTCCCACGGTACCAGGCCGTGGCGGTGGCGCGCGAGCGCATGCGGTACGAACGAGGGTTGCTGCTGCTCGGCACCGCTACGCCGTCGTTGGAAAGCTACGCGGCGGCCAAGAGCGGAAGACTCGCTTTACTGCAGATGCACGAGCGCGCAACCGCACAGCCGCTCCCCGACGTGCGCATCGTCGATTTGCGAACCGAGTTCGAACGGGGGAATCGCGGAATCTTCAGCAGCGCGCTGGTGCAAGCACTCGGAGAACGCCTCGCGCGGGGCGAAAAGGCATTGCTCTTCGTGAATCGGCGCGGGAGTGCGGCGTCGCTCCTCTGCCGCAACTGCGGCTACTCGCCGCAATGCCCGCGCTGCAGCGTCGCGCTCGCCGTGCATCGCAGCGAACGGCTGCTCCGCTGCCATTATTGCGACCACCAAGCCCCACTTCCGCGGACGTGTGCCGAGTGCGGTTTAGAAACGATCGGAGATCTTGGAATCGGAACGGAGCGAGTTGTCGGCGAGGTCCAGCGCCTCTTTCCGCACGCACGAGTGCTTAGAATGGACTCCGACACGACGACGCGGGTTGGCGATCACGCGCGAATCCTAACCGCGTTCGAAGCCGAGGGCGACGTCCTGGTTGGGACTCAAATGGTTGCGAAAGGTCTCGACTATCCAACCGTTACGCTTGCGGCCGTCGTCGCGGCAGATTTAGGCTTGCATCTTCCCGATTTCCGAGCGGCAGAGCGTAGCTTCGCGCTGATCGCACAAGTTAGCGGTCGAAGCGGTCGCGGACGGCGCGGCGAGGCGATCGTGCAAACATATGCGCCCGACCATCCGTCAATCCGGTTCGCCTCCGCCCACGACTACGAGGGTTTCGCTGCGGCCGAGTTGCAGGAGCGCACGGCGATCGGCTTTCCACCAGCAGAGCGACTAGTCTATCTCGGGATCATCGGACGGAACCGCGGTCACGTCGCCGGCCTGGCAAAACGGTACGCCGACCTGCTGGGTCGCGCGAAATTCGTGGAAGTACTCGGGCCGGCGCCGTATCCAATTCCCCGGGTCAACGATGAATGGCGCTATCGCATCGCATTGCGAACGCGAAACTCAGCGACGTTGCGGGCGCTCATTCGGGAGCGGATTCTTCCGTTGGCTCGCGCAGATCGGCGGACGCGTTTAGCGATCAACGTCGATCCGTAAGGTTCTCGACCGTTACTTTTTCGCTTTGCTAGACTTGCCCTTAGCGGCTTTCGCCGGAGCGGCGCTTGCCCGTTGGACGGCCTTCGCGAGCCGCGCTTTCTTGCGCGCGGCCTTGTTGGGATGTACGATTCCTTTGGCTGCGGCTTTGTCGAATGCGCTTTCCACCTCGCGAGCGGCGTCGCCCTGACCCGAGGTGACGGCGTTCTTAAAGAGCGTTTTCAAGCGGCTCTTAGCGCCCTTATTGCGGGCTTCGCGCTTCTCGGATTGGAGGGCCCATTTTTTAGCGGCCTTGATATTCGGCAAAGAACATTCCCTTTTTAGAGAAAAGAGTGACGGACGACGGCGTGTATCATACCAGCTACGTCGGCGCAGTGTCCATCCAGCTAGCTTGGTTCCAGCAGAATTCGACGATAGCTAGCGTACCGCGTAGCCGCAATGCGCCCGTCGGCGGCCGCTCCCTGGACCGCGCAATCCGGTTCCTGCAGGTGCGTGCAATCCGTAAAGCGGCAGCGCGATGCAAGTTCCGGCATCTCCCGAAAAGCCTGCGTGAGGGATAGCGCATCAATCGCTCCCAGACCAAACTCATTGATCCCCGGACTGTCGATGAGAAAGCCCGTGCCGATCCGGTAGAGGCGACCAGCCGAAGTGGTTTGCCGGCCGAGGCCATGGCGCGAGACCTCGCCGATCGGCGTGTCCCCGCCGAGTGCTCGGAAGATCGTGCTCTTCCCAACGCCGGAGTTCCCGACCAGCATTGCGCGGCGCCCACGCAGCAGATCGCGCAACGCGTCAACGTTCTCGCCCTTCTTCGGATTGACGCAAACCGTCGGATACTGCAGCCCGCCGTAAAGGGCCATGAGCTCGGCGGTCTGAGCGGGAGCCCCGAGATCCGGCTTGGTGAAGACGATGCCTGCCGCGATCCCCTCGACTTCCGCGAATGCCAGCAGCTGATCGAGCGTGACCAAGCGCGGAGCCGGATCGGCCAACGCGGCGACGGTAACGAGCAAGTCGATGTTGGCGGCCATGGTCTTCGTGCGACCGTCGACGCTGCGGCGTTCGAGCGTGAATGCGCGCGGCTCTATGCGTTCGACGAGGGTCCGTCCGTCTTCCAAGATCTGAACGAACACGACGTCGCCCGGTACCGGCATGTATCGCTTCCCGCTCATTCGGCGAAGCTGCGCGATTCGGGGCAGCGTTTCGCCGTCAATCGAAATCCACGCGGAGTTCTTTCCGGTGGAAACGACGAATGCGCGGTAGAGCGTGGCTTACCTTACCTTGAGCATCGACGGTACGCCGGACGACGAACGTCGAGAAGCAATCGATGAAGCGGTGCGCCGACAGCGCGGACGAGCGGTCTGGCGTATGCATCGAACGATCGGCCATTCGTACGTACTGATCGAGCTTCCCGACCCGCACGACGCGGAAGCGATCGGCGCGGCGGCCGGCGGAGCCATATACGAAACGGCAATCATCGCAATGGCAGTTTCCCCGACGGTTCCTCAAGCCTTGCCGAGCATGCTCGAGGCAGTCGGCGGGCCCGGCAGGCCGGCGGGAATTCTGGCGTGCCGTCGATGCGCCGGCACCGCAGTGATCGAGTGGGACCCCAGCGTTTCGAGCGCCGAACTCGTCCTTGGAGTGATCGACGTCGAGCTGAAGCGCTTCGCGAGCGGACGTACCTCGGAGCTGCTCGTACCACTCCCGCCGGCGTTGGTTACGAAAATCGCCGCTGAAGGGCTGCGGGCGCCCCAGATCCGGCCCGACCGCGTCCTGGAATCCTTCATCGACAATGTTTAATATGCTCGGCTATTACTTTGGGATCTCAGACGTCATCGACGTGATCGCCACGACCATTTTGATCTATTACGTTTTGCTGCTGATCCGCGGCACGCGCGCCGTGCAGATTCTAATCGGCATCCTCGTGATGGTGGCGCTCCTCGGCATCGCGAATCTTCTGCATCTGATCTTGCTCGGGACGATTCTGCGGTTGATCGTGGTCGGCGCTGCGGTGACCATTCCGATCGTTTTCCAACCCGAGTTGCGGCGAGCCCTCGAACAGATCGGTCGCGGCAGCATGTTTCGCATGGACCGCTCGGATGGCGAACGGGCGCGTGGGCGGCCGGAAGATCGCGCGATTGCCGCACTCGCACGCACGGCTTCCTTGCTGGGGCGAAGCCGGACTGGCGCGCTGATGGTGATCGAGCAGCAAACCGGGCTCAAAGAGTATTGCGAGGGTGCAACGATGTTGCATGCCGATATTTCGGAAGAACTGCTGCTCTCGATCTTCGGCAAGGTCTCTCCTCTGCATGACGGTGCCGTGATCGTACGGGAGGGACGAATCGAGGCGGCTGGCTGTTTCCTGCCGCTCGCGGAGCAATCCCTGACAAACATTCGCCTGGGCACACGCCATCGCGCGGCGCTGGGTCTCAGCGAGCAAACCGACGCGGTCGTAGTCGTCGTTTCCGAGGAAAGTGGCGCGATTACCATTGCGCGCGGAGGCAAACTTTCTCGGCCGATTGACGACGAGCAGCGGTTGGTCAAAATGTTGCTGGCCGTCACGCGCCCGCCGCGCCGGGAACGCCGCCGCCCGAACGATTTGATCTCGCATCTTCGCCTGCGGCTGCGATCCGGGCGCAGAGAAGGGGAATCGCGCGCTTCGTGATGCAGATCGTCGAAAGGAATTTCGGACTGAAGCTGCTCGCACTTGGATTGGCTATCCTCGGTTGGGCCTATTTTCGTTTTGCCAGCAACCCTATCGTCGCGACCGCGCAATTCGATCAGCAACTCTCGATTCCGATCTCGGCGGTCAATCTTCCATTGGGTTACGTCGCGCACTTCACCGATCATCAAGCCGTCGTGACGATTGCGACGAAACGCGGCGCTCCGGCGATAAACCCGGAGGAGATCAAGGCCGTTCTCGATCTCTCCAACAAAGAAACCGGTATTTACAACGTTCCCGTACAGCTCGTCGCGCCCGACGTCGCGGTGCAAAGCCTGAGCCCGGCTTCGGTGACTTTGGCCGTGGAGCGGATCGATCAACGTTCGTATCCCATCAGCGTGCACTATCTGGGCACGCAAAATGGCGCTATCGTGGTTAGCGACACGCAAATACTCCCCGGATCGGCGATCGTGCGTGGTCCGACCTCCATGCTTGCCCAGGTAGCGGCCGTGCACGCGGGCGTGGCCCTTCCAAACGAACCCAAGACCGTGGATGAAATGGTCCGTCCGGTTGCAGTAGACGCATCCGGAGCTGAAGTTTCGGGACTCTCGGTTGCGCCGAATCTCGTGCGCGTCCAGATGCGCTTCGTGGCTGGGGCCGGATCGACGAAGTGAGCGCTCTTTTCGGAACGGACGGCATCCGGGGCGTCGCCAACGCGGAGCTCACTCCCGAGCTGGCATTTCGCATTGGGCGTGCCGCTGCGAGTACGCTCGCGGATGATGGCCAGCGGCGTCCGGTCGTTATCGGTCGCGACACGCGGTTGTCGGGGACGATGCTGGAGGCAGCGGTCGTGGCGGGTATCACTTCCATTGGGCGCGATGCTGTATCCGTCGGAGTCGTCCCTACGCCGGCGGTTGCGTGCATTACGCGCCATGTGGGGGCGGCCGGCGTGGTGATCAGCGCATCGCACAATCCGATTTCGGACAACGGCATTAAGATTTTTGGTGCGGATGGCTTCAAACTCTCTGACGATGTGGAGAACCGGATTGAGTCGTTGCTCGATTCGAATTCGTTGCCGCGGCCGACGGGTACCGGGGTCGGAGTAGCGCGAGTCTCGCAAAATCTGGCGCGACACTATTATCGGGAGCTTTACGAGGGAGATCCCGACCTGCGCGGTCTGCAGGTTGTCGTTGACGGGGGGTTCGGCGCGGCCTATGCGATGGCGCCATACGCGTTGCGCAAGCTTGGCGCGGACGTTGCCGAGATCAACTGCGAAAACGACGGAGCTCGCATCAACGTGCGATGCGGCACGACGGACCTGGCTGCCCTGCGGGCGGCGGTTCTTTCGAGAAATGGCGCCGGTGAGGCTCGCGCCATCGGAGTGGCGTTTGACGGCGATGCGGATCGCGCGCTATTCGTCGACGAAACCGGAGCGATCGTGACGGGCGATCACGTGATGTTCGCGCTCGGGCGCGCGATGCAAGCGCGAAAGCAATTGCATTCCGATACGATCGTCGGAACGGTAATGAGTAATATCGGGTTCGAGCGGGCTTTGCGTCGCCACGGGATCGCGTTGATTCGTACGCCGGTTGGCGATCGGTACGTGCTCGAACGCATGCGTGAGGGCGGTTACACGCTAGGCGGGGAGCAGTCGGGGCACGTCGTCGATTTTCGCTACAACACGACGGGGGATGGACCGCGTACGGCCGTGACCCTCCTCGATATCGTCGCAAGAAACAACACGAGCTTGCACGAGCTCGTGCGCGAAGTCGTCAGTGCGCCACAGGTTCTGGTCAACGTCAGAACGAGCAATCGCGCTGTGCTAGCCGCGCCCGCGATCCGCGACGAGATTGCTGCGGCGGAGGCCTCGCTGGCCGGTTCGGGCCGGCTGCTGATACGTGCTTCGGGAACGGAGCCGCTCATTCGCGTGATGGCGGAGGGCGACGACCTCACATTGGTCGAGGCTTTGGCGACTCGCGTAGCCGCACGCATCGAGGAGGAGGTCGAGCGCTGCTCTTCTCTGTAGTTTCGGCTTCTTAAAGTACCGCCCCGGAAGGGCGCGCTAGGCGCGTGCCGAAGCGCCCGGACTAGAGGGTTCCCGAAGGGCCGAAAAGCTCGTCGGGTGACTCTCATGCCTAAAAAGGTCACTGAGTCGGGACAGCAGTCCCGAGCGGGGGATTCCCCGGTAGGGGTGAGTGGGCCGGTCGGCCCTAGGGCGATTCTTTCCCGCCCGAACCCGTCAACTAACCCCGCAAGTGTCGTGAAAGAGGAGCGGTTTCTTGCGTCATGCGTTAGCTCTTGGGGCGTTTGCCCTATTGATCGCCGGATCGGGTGCGTTTGCCCGTGCAGACTCCAGCCCCGCGGTGCCCCAGATCGATTACACGGGTTCCTCTCGCGCCGTCAACGCGCAAGCCCTGAGTCCTGACGTCGCTGAGTGGACGTCGCATCTGATTATCAGCACCCCCGAGCGCCACCGCGCCGGAATCGGCCGGTTCGCCGGAGGCATCCTGGCGCGCACCACCAAGATGGCGGCGGCGCTGACGCGCAGCGCACTGCGCTTCTTGGGCGTCCCGTACGTCTTTGGCGGAACGACGGCGTCTGGATTCGATTGCTCGGGCTTCGTGCAGCACGTCTTTGCGATGCTCGGCGTCGCCCTGCCGCGAACCGCCGACGCACAATACGACTTCGGCCGGCGAGCCGTGGGCGGGCCCCATCCTGGGGATCTCGTCTTTTTCGATACCTACGGCGGCGTGTCGCACGTCGGGATCTATCTCGGCAAAGGCAAGTTCGTGCACGCCAGTTCGAGCCACGGCGTCATGGTGAGCCGTCTCTCTGAATCGTACTGGGCTACCCGGTACGTTGGAGCAAAGCGACTCATCGCAACCCGCTAGTCGTCAGCGCGCTCCCGCCACGCGCAAGAGGGGCCGGGTCCGGGCGCCGATAACGCTTGCCTTTTGCTTTTGCCCACCAAGCAATGGGGTGTAGCCAAGCGGTAAGGCAGCGGACTTTGACTCCGCCATGCGTTGGTTCGAATCCAGCCACCCCAGTGAACCTCCATTTTGCCGAAGCTCTCTCTGAGTTTCGGCGTCGATTTGTGCGAGGACCAGGGCAGATGGGGATTTCACGTTTCGGCCGCCATGCGCTGGTCGTTTGTGCGGCCATTGCAATGCTCGGCTGCGGCTCCGCTCGCGGTAATAATTTTGTCGCGACGGACTACAACAAGCCCGGTCATCCGAGCTTGAGTTTCGCGCAGATGAGCATCATTCGTGAGGCGTTAGACCGAGTTAAGCCCTGCCAAAGAACTCTCGTGCGCTACGCGGTCCTCGGCCCAAACACCGATGACCTGATCCTCTTTTTTGCAGTGCCGCACGGCCAGGGGTCGCACGTCTTCGGGACCGCCATCGAGGTGTACTTCCCCGATAATGGCACCGAGATTCCTATGGGGGCCGACGATCCGCAGGCCGAGCATAGGGAGAAACAGGGGATTCAATGGGACATCGACCACCAGCCTTGTCCGCATCCAACGTAAACGAAGCGGCTGAAGCTAATGCCGAGCCGAGCCGTGCGGCGCGGCGTATTGCCGGCGCGCTAGAAGGAGAACGAGGCTCCTTCGATTAGCTGTTAATTGGAGGCCTCATGAGATCGTTTCGGTTGTTCTTTGCGCTGCTGATGAGCGCGTTCGCAATCTCGTGCACCCTTGGGAGAAACGCCAACACGCTCCCCGCGACGTCGCAAAATGCGGCGCAGATGCATGTCGGCGCGACCCATTTTGAGAGCGAGCGGCTATGGGGGCCGGGTGGCGCCAACCGCTGGGAGCCGGTCAATGCCGCGGATCGGAGCCCGCATTCGAGCTGGATCTATCAAATGACCACCGATCAGCGTCCGGACAACCTTTTATTTCGAGCTTCGAACGACGGGGGTCGCAGGTGGCATTCGCCGAGACACATTTGCCGGCGTGGCGTCAGGGTGCCCTTTCAGTACGATCCACAAATCGCCGTCGGAACCGCCGGCGGGCAAATCGATATCATCTGTCTGAACGGATTTCGGCCGGGCGTGGTCTTCTCGCATTCGAGCGATCACGGCGAGAATTGGAGTGAAGCCGTCCGGCTCGACGGTTCCTTAAAGTACAGCGACAAGCCGACTCTGGCCATTTCGGCGCCCGGCGCAGATATCTACGTTGCCTACAATGTGCGCTACGCATTGTACGTCACCGTGTCGCATAACTACGGCAACAGTTGGAGCGCGCCGGTGAAAGCCACGGCCGGCCGTTACTGGTACTACTCGTATGGCGGAACGGTTGCCCGCAATGGAACCGTTTGGTTCGCCGTCGACGGCGAGGCGGGGAAGAACCAGACCGGAGCCGGGCACGTCGAGCTGGTCACGTCGTCCGACCGGGGGTCGACGTGGCGCGAGATTCCGTTCGCCGTCAGTCATGCGGGAGCGCCGTGCAGAGTACGGCATTGCTATCCGGATTTTTACACCGCGCAGGCTGCAATCGCTGCCGATGGCGTTGGGAATTTAGTCTTCGTTTTTGCAAAAAACGAGCGCAAATACGGGCCGAACGCCTTGTACGCGAGCCGATCGAGCGACGAAGGCGCGATTTGGAGCAAACCGGCGCTTGTCAACGACGCCGGAAACAACACGAGCCCGGCGATCGTCGCGCACGATGCCGGCGATTTTAGGCTCGTATGGCAAGATAATCGCAACGGACCCAAGGCGTGGAATACGTGGTACGCGCAAAGCAACGACGCCGGTGCGATATGGAGCCACACCGTGCGCCTCTCGAATCTCGGCAGCGGGGCGCGTTACAAGCACGCTGCGGGGTACGAGTTTCCATTCGGCGACTATCTCGGGCTTTCGGTCGACAACGAAGGCATCAATCACGTGATTTGGGGAGAAGGCTCCGATGTCTACTTCCCGGGCGGGACGTGGTGGACCCGCGGAACGTTCGCGCCGTAAGCTGGCATTCTGACTTCGATAAGTGACGCAAATGGCGACAGCGCTCCATATTACCAACGCCGACGGAGCCCTCTATCTTTTAAAGAAGGCCGGCATTCTCGGTACGCATCTCGCTTGGCGCGACGCCCTCAACGAAGGTCCCGTGCCGTCGGAACTGTCGCTCGAAGAGACGAGTGCCGTGCGCGCCAACTATCTAGCCCAGCGAGGATATGACAATCCGATCCGTTTGATCCACGAATTTCAACGGCGCGACACGCAGGTTCGGCGCGCGGGAGAGTTCGATGAAGTCGTGCTCTGGTTCGAACACGATCTCTATGATCAGCTCCAACTGTTGCAAGCCCTAACCACCTTGGAAGAACTGGAGCTCGAGCCGGGCCGCGTCTCCGTGGTGCAGAGCGATCACTATCTCGCGAGCATGACGGTTGACGAGATTTCGCGGCTGCTTCCCAAACGGCGCACGGCAACGGCGGCAATCTTTCGATCCGCGCGCCGGAGCTGGGAGCGCTTCACCTCGAACTCTCCCGGGGATCTCTACGCCGCGGCGGGAGAAGATGCTATCGGTCTGCCGTTCCTGCGCGCCGCGCTGCAACGTCTTTGCGAAGAGTATCCGTGGACGCGCGATGGCCTTTCGCGATCGCAGCGGCAGGCGCTGTACGCGGTCGCGCAAGGTCCCGCACGGTTGGAAGAGCTTTTTTCGCGGGCCCAGGCGCGCGAGGAAGCATCCTTTCTCGGCGATCGCGTCTTTTCGAAAATCGTCGAGGATCTGGTGAGCGGCGAAGGAGCACTCATTGAAGACGAGGACGGAACGCTCGTACCGTCGGCATTGGGCAGGCGCGTGCTCGCAGGCGATGCGGATTGGCTCGACGAGCATCCCATCGATCGCTGGGTCGGCGGCGTACATCTGGCGGGCGGGCGAGTCACGCGCTGGGACGAAGATAGCACGCGGTTCGTATGAACAAGGGCGGTCGGATTCAAGGCCAAGACGAGCCGAAACGGGAAAGGCCACCCTCGGAATGACTCACGATGAGTTGAGCATCGATCTCAAGACTGAAGAAAACGGCAGCCTGCTCTTCAAACTGCGGGGCAGCCTGGATCTTGCAACCGCACCGACCATCAAGGCGGCGTTGAGCGAAGCAACGGAAAAAGGCCGTCACGATCTAATTCTGGATTTGACGCAGTTGGAGTTTCTGGACTCGACTGGATTGGGCGTCTTGATCGGCGCGCACCGGCGCGCCGCCGAACACGGCGGATCGTTCCGCCTGATCGTGAACGATGGCCCGATCTGGCGATTGCTAAACATCACGGGCCTGGTAACCGTCTTCGCCGTGTACCGCTCGCTGGACAACGCGCGGGGCGATCGCCAACGCCTCAAGCCGACCATTTAAGAAGCCGACGCACCGGAGTACGCCTCGTCGAGCAGCTCGACGACGTGCTTTACCGTTACGGAAAGGCCCGCATCTCGTAAACCGGCGTTGACCTGGATCGCGCATCCAGGATTGGCGGTCGCAACAATTTCTGCATCTGTAGCGCGGATCGCGGCGATCTTGCGGCGTTGCAGACGCGAGGACATTTCGGGCTGTGTGAGGTTATAGACGCCCGCGCTGCCGCAGCACACGGCACTCTCGACCATATCGACAAAACGCAGCCCGGGAATGCGCGCGAGCAGCCGGCGGGGCGCCGCGGCGACGCGTTGGGCGTGAACGAGATGACACGGCTCCTGATAGGTCACCGTCGCCTCGATGCCACGCGCCGGCGGACCAAGCTCGATCGCGTCGAGCACTTCGGTCACGTCGCGCACGCGCTTAGCAAAATGTGAGGCTCGCTCGGCCCACGCACGGTCAGCGGAAAACAGCTCGCCGTATTCTTTTAGCGCGCTGCCGCAGCCGGCAGCGTTGACGACGTAGACGTCTGCTCCGCTGCGTTCGAAAGCAACGATGTTGCGTTTGCCGAGCTGGCGCGCGAAGTCCATGTCGCCGGCGTGCACTGCGATTGCGCCACAACATCCTTGATCGGCGGGTACGGTGACCGAGAGACCGGCGCGCTGTAACATGCGCACCGAGGCCGAGTGAACTCCAGGGAAGGCGAACGGCATGATGCATCCGGCGTGCAAAAATGCCTTTCCGATTGCACTGGGCGTTTCGAAGTGCTGTCCTCGCGGCAGAAAGAACGCTGCGGGGATTTGCGGAGCCAGCTTCGCGACATGTGCGAGGCCGAAGAGCCGCGCTAGCGAGATGAGGCGTGTTTGCTGCAAAAAGCGCAGCAGCAAGACGGCGGCGCGCATGATTCGCGGCCGGCCGAAGAGTGTGCGCAGCCCGGCGCGGTGCAGTGGATGCCGGGCTGCTTCCATTCCGTCCTGGGCTCGCACGATCTGCGCGCGAGCGGTTTCGACGAGCTGGCCGTAGCCGACGCCTGACGGACATACCGCTTCGCACGCGCGGCAGTCGAGGCATTGCCACATCTGCTCGACGAAGCCGGGGCTCAAGAGATCGAGCCGTGACTCGCCAACCGCTTTGATGAGACTAATGCGGCCGCGTGGACCGGAGGTTTCTGTCATAGTCTCGAGATAGGTCGGACAGGACGGCAAGCATAAGCCGCAACGAATGCACGCGTCGTAAATAGACGGGCGAGGCTGATCGGGGCCGCTGTAGCCCCTTAGCGCGCGCTGGGTCATCGGCGTAGGTCGGTTCGCCCCCGGCACGCGTGAGCTCTCCCGACAAACCATATTAGCTCGGAGGAAGCGTGAAGAAACGGATCAAGGTCGCAGTCACCGGCGCCGCCGGACAAATTGGTTATGCCCTGCTCTTTCGGGTGGCCTCGGGGCAAATGTTCGGTCCGGAAACCGAGATCGAATTCCAGCTGCTCGAGCTCGAACAGGCTCTCGGCGCGCTCGGGGGCATCGTCATGGAGCTCGAAGACTGTGCTTTTCCTTTGCTCAAAGACGTGCGATATGGTTCCAACGTCGCCGAAGCAATGCGTGGTGTCAACTGGGCGCTCCTGGTCGGCGCGATCCCGCGCAAAGCCGACATGCAACGCTCGGACCTCTTGCGTGTTAACGGAGGCATCTTCACCGAACAGGGTCGGGCGATCGACGCGCATGCCGCCGCCGACGTCCAGGTGTTCGTTGTCGGCAATCCCGCGAACACCAACTGTTTGATCGCGATGAACAACGCCCCGAGCGTCTCGCGGGATCGATTTTTCGCGATGACGACGCTCGACGAACTGCGAGCTCGTGCACAGCTGGCAAAGAAGGCCAGCGCGGATACAACCGCGATTTCGCGCATGATCATTTGGGGCAACCATTCCGCAACGCAATATCCCGATTTCGCGCACGCAAAGATCGGGGCTCGGCCGGCTTCCGAGGTCGTTGCAGACCGAGGCTGGCTCGAACGTGAGTTCATTGAGACCGTGCAGAACCGCGGCACGGCCGTCATCAAGGCACGCGGCGCTTCATCCGCTGCATCTGCCGCCAATGCGGCGATCGTCGGCGTCTATAACCTGACGCACGATACGCCTGTGGACGAATGCTACTCGGTGGGGCGCTGCTCGCACGGCGAGTACGGCGTAGATCCTGGGCTGATCTTTTCGTTCCCATCGCGTACCGAAGCCGGCGTGTCACGCATCGTCGAGGGCATCGCTCAGGACGAGTTTGGCCGGCGCAAGCTTGCGGAGACCCTGGAGGAGCTCCGCAAGGAGCGCGACGCGGTGGAAGAGCTCGGATTGATTGCCGCGAAGTAACCGGCATGCCTGGTTCTCCAAGCGATCGCCCCGAACTCGAGCCCGTGCACGTTAACGTCGCGTCCACGGCAGGCGCTTACACGGTGGGAAGCGCGTCTTTCTTTCGATACATCCTGCGCTTTGGAGACCTTGGGCTGCCGCTGTCAATCGCCGATCAAGAAGCGGTCGACGTGCTCTCCGCCGTTCCGCATGCTCTTGGCCCGGATGACGATGTCTCGTTCCTCTCGGGTCGCGGCTGGCGAGTCGTTCCGGCACAGGGCGAGTTGGACTGGCCCGTGCTCGAAGCCACACCCGGCCGCCTTCACAGCGCGCTCGAACGCGCGCGCCGCCTGCTCTGGACCCATGCGGCCCGTTTCCAAGTGAGCGCCGGCGACATTTCCTCGATCGAGGAAGAGCTCGAAGCGGTCTACGGGGTATTGATGCGGGCCGAGGCGGCCGGCGTCGCGGTTAACGTTTCGTACGTCGCCTAGGCGTCTTTTCATGAAAGTCTTGTGCGAGCTGCCCCTGCGCGGTGCGGGCGGCGAGCCGATCTCGTTTGCTCGTACGATTCACTCGCATGGATGCGCGGAACTGCCGCCGGCGACGGTGCAGCATTCTCCGCTAGTCTACCGGCGCCCATTTCAAGGCGCGTCCGGCGTGATCGAGGTTGCCATGCATTGCAGCGACGGGAAGCTGATCGCGCAAACGCCACGCTCACTGCGCCGGTGGGATGCCGATACGATCGTCGCTTCGATCGAACGGATGTTCCGATTTTCGGACGATCTTTCGCCCTTCTACGCGTTGATCGCCGATGATGAATCGCTCGCATGGGCGGCGCGCGGAGCCGGACGCATTCTCGCCAGTCCCAGTGTCTTCGAGGACGTCGTCAAGACGATTTGCACGACGAACTGCGCGTGGTCGGCAACGCTGCGCATGACCCGCGCGTTGGCCGGCCTCGCAGGCGGCACGTTCCCCGAGCCGCAGGTTTTGGCTGCCACGCCGGATGCATGGTTCCGAGACGTTGCGCGAATGGGGTATCGCGGCCCTTATATCAAGGCGATTGCGCGCGACGTGACGGCGCGAAAGCTGGATCTCGAAGCGCTGTTATCGCCAAAATTGAGCGATCAGGATGTGGAGCAAACGCTGCTCGGGCTGCCCGGGATCGGCCCGTATGGAGCCGCGCACGTTATGCAGGTGCTCGGACGTCACGGCCAACTCGTTCTCGACTCGTGGACGCGTCCCAAATACCTTCGGCTGAGCGGCAAAAAGCATGCCGCCGATTCCACAATGCGACGCGCATTTTCGCGCTACGGCCGTTACGCGGGCTTGGCGTTTTGGCTCTATCTGACGCGCGACTGGATCGAGGGCGACTAGCAGGCAGGCGGTCACTCAGGAAACAATACCCAAAAATGCGTTGGTCGACAGCGATTGCGGTAGCCTTTTTTATCGCGGTTTTGATGCCGGTGTACGCGTCGGCGGGCACGACGGGAGGGATCACCGGAAGGGTCGTGGACTCGCAAACCCGAGCTCCACTTGCCGGAGTCTCCGTCGCGGCGGGCTCGCCATCGCAAAGCGCGACGTCGACGACCGACGCAACCGGCACGTTTCGATTCCTAACGCTCAATCCGGACACGTACACGATCTCGTTTTCGAAGGCCGGCTACGATCCGTTAACGCAGCCGGGACTCACTGTCGCCGCGGATCAGGTGCAGACCTACAATGTCTCCCTGAATAAAGCGCTTCGAACGATTGCACGCGTCGTGGCGCAATCCGCGGCGAGTCTGGTCAAACCGGGAACGACAAGCGACGTCTACTCGGTGGACGCGGCGGGCCAGCAGGCGGCGCAGGGACTGACCGGCCCCGGCAGCCTCAACAATGCGTACGGCGCGATCGCATCCGTGCCCGGCGTAGAGCTAGATCAAAACGAGCAGGGCTGGTGGCAAACGCTCAAAGTTCGTGGCGGCGATATCGATCAAGTCGGCTACGAGCTAGACGGCATTCCGGTAAATCGCGCGTACGACAACGCGCCCCAGACCATGCTTTCCAGTCTGGGCAGCCAGGAAGTGCAAGTTTACACCGGAGGCGTTCCGGCTAGCTCGGATGCGCAGGGTATCTCAGGTTACGTCAATCAGGTCATCAAGACCGGAACGTATCCCGGATACGCCGACGCGAATCTCGCCGTGGGCTACCCGGCATTCTACCATCAAGCCTCCGTAGAGGCCGGAGGTTCGACACCCGACCGGCTCTTTAGCTACTACGTTGGGATCGGCGGAAGCAATCAAGATTTTCGTTTCGTCAACAACAACAACGGCTCGAACATACCCTACTCGTTCTTTTATCCGGTGAGCGCGGTTCCCGGCTATACGTGCGGCCTCAAGTCGTGCACGGCGCTTCCATTCTCCAACGGCTACGTTTACACCGGCGCCCCGTCGCCGGTGCTCTTCACGAGCGGGCTCGGCTTTGGGCTTGCCACGCAGTCGCTTCGCGATGACATCGTTGACTTGCACTTCGGAATCCCGCACAAGAGCAACGGATTGCGCGACGACATTCAGGCGTTGTGGATGACGAGCGAGAACGTCAATCAATATTATAGCTCGATCAACGATTTCGGCCGAAACGTCCTCCAGGCGCTTTTTGGACCGTTGGCATGGGACGACAGCTACTTGTATCACGGCACTACGATGCAGCCGTTTAACCAGTCCCAGCTGACGAAGTACTTTCTCCCCTCTAGCCCGCCGCATGCATTCCAAGGCGCTCTGCCGAGCAATATTCGCGATCCGAACGAAAACGGCGTGTCGGTGGAAAAACTGCAATATCAGCACGAATTCGATCCATCGTCGTATCTGCGCGCTTACGGCTACGCGCTGTACTCAACCTGGAACATTAACGGCTACAACTCGACCGCACAGCCGTTCTACGGCTGGGAGCTTCCCTACTTTCTTCCGGACCACACCTACGGCTTCAACCTCAGCTATACCAATCAGCTCAGCGCGCAGCATCTGCTCAGCGTCACCGGTGCGTACACCTACTCCAAGCTGCAGCGCTTAGACGTATCCTTTTTCCCTTCGAACTGGAATATCACGAATTTCGTCGGGACGAACGGCAAGTGCTACGATCCCTCGAGCGGCTCGCAGATCGGCTGCTACGATCAAACGCCGGGCACGTTGAGTAGTCCTTCGCCTCCGCCGACCTATTCGTGCGTATCGAACCCGAGGCTGCCGGCGTGCGCACCGGGGGTGAACCCCAATTGGCTCGTCACCGCGACGACGTTTAACGGAAACCTCAACCAGGTCAATTCGGAGTTTACCGGTTATTCGATCAACGATCAGTGGCGCCCAGATGACCGTTTGAACGTCAATGTGGGGTTGCGCATCGAGGATTTCAAATATCTCTTCGGCGATACGAGTCCGAACGACCCAGCTCGCCAGTTCTGGTTTAACGCCTACAACGCCGAGTTTTGCTTCGCTCCCGGCGTCAACAACAACAAACCGATCGATCGCACGAACAACGGCATCGGCCCCTGCCCCGTCGTAAACGGCGTTACGACCGTGCCCCTGGCACAGTCGCCCTATGGGCCGCTGATCAACACAAGCGGCGGATCGTACACCACGGCGCGGTTCCAGCCGCGGCTCGGCCTGACGTATACGCTCGATCCGGACAGCGTTCTGCGCGCCTCGTTCGGCGTGTACGCGCGCCCGCCCAACTCGTCATGGGTGCAGTACAACACGCTTCAGCAGAATCTCCCGTTATTTCTCGGGAATCACTTCTATGGTTACGGGTTCAATACGCCCGATCATTTGATACGGCCGGATACTTCCTATAACTACGATCTTTCATGGGAAAAGCACCTCAAGGGAACGGATTGGAGCTTCAAGGTCAGCCCCTTCTACCGCGCGACCCGCGATCAGCTGCAGAATTTCTACATCGACCCGCAAGGCGGACTCGAATCCGGTCTCAACGTCGGCAACCAGGTGAGCACCGGCGTCGAGCTGGCGGTAGCGAAGGGCGACTTCTCACGCGAGGGGCTGAGTGGACAGCTCGCGTTTACCTATACACACAGCCAAATCAGGTACCAAAACTTCAGCGGCACGAGCCAAAACGTGATCGATCAGCTCAACGGGTACATTCGCACGTACGATTCCTTCCTCAAAGGTCACGGCGGTTTTCCGTGTTACTTCTACGCCTCGGCGGGCGGCGCGGGAACGAACAACTGCAAGCAGTCCGGCGTTGTGGTCAATCCGTACTACAACCGGCGGTATCAAAACGCGTTCACCGATACCGCCTGGTATCCGACCTATGACGTCATTCCCGGACCGGCGGCGGCCGCCAACGGATATGCCGTCCCGTACATTGCGGCGCTCATCGTAAACTATAAGCATCAGCGGTTTGACGTCACCAACTCGTGGAATTTTTCGTCCGGCGCCGAGTATGGGGCGCCGACGGCGTGGCCTGGATACAACCCGACCTCGTGCTTTCAACCGCCCATGGGCTGGATCGCAGCGCACGGCAGATCGGCCGACCCGGCGTCGTGCACGGACTTTGGAAGCTTGCCACTCTTCATCCCGGACAGGTTTACCGGCGGCTTCGACAACCTTGGGGCCTTCAAAGAACCGTGGCAGCTGCAAATGGGTCTCGCGTTTAGTTACGAGGTTAGCCCGCGCGTGACGGCACGGCTGAACTTCACCAATCTCATCGACATCTGCGGTCAGCGCGGTTACGTTTGGGAGAATCCGTCGGTTTGCGTCTATGGGTCGCCTCCAACGAACTTCTTGTATCCGTCGGGCAATTTCTATCCGAACTCGAACTCGTCGCACCCGCCGCCACAGCTGCAATACCCGTACGACTTCTGGTTCAACGGAAACAACACGGGATTTTTGGGCGTCGTCGCGCCGATGCAAGTCACCGGCTCCGTCAACTTCAAGCTCTAGGCGCGATCGCCCAGACCCAGAGTACGCCGATCGCGATCGGCGGAAGAAGAAGAGGAAGATGCCGACGGAAACCTGGATCGCGGTTAAGTGATGCGATCTCGGGGGTGTGCCTCATCGTACGCGCGGCGCTTGTGGCCCATCGCGAGCTGCAGATAGACGCCGGTCGTTGCCAGGCTTTCGTGGCCGAGGAGTTCCCGTACGGTTTCCAGATCGACGCCGTTCTCAACCAGATGCGTTGCGAAGGAGTGTCGCAGCGTGTGCGGGCTGGCGTGCTTTTGGAGGCCGCTAATGCGGTAGATCGCGTGAAAGATGCGCCAGACATGCTTCGGCGTCATTCCACGTCCGGAACGGCCCAAAAAGAGCGCCGGATCGGCGCTCCGCGGCCGCACGCGCAGATACGCCTCGATCGCGGCGGCCGCCGTGCGATTGATTAAGACGGTGCGCTGCTTGTTACCCTTGCCCGTGACATGAATCGTCCGCTCGGCCAAATCCACATCGGCCAGGCGCACGCCGGCCAGCTCGGCACGCCGTATCCCGCTCGCATAGAACAGCTCTAGGATCGCGCGATCTCGCAGCTGCGCAGTCTCCGTCTTACCGGCCAGAGAGGCGCGCAGCAGTTTCATCACATCGTCGATTTTGAGCGGAGCGGGTTTTCTCTTGGCGACCGAGGGACCGGGGATGGCAAAGGCCGGATCGTTCTCGAGGACGCCGGTGATCTTCAAAAAGCGGTAGAGCGCCCGAATCGACGAGAGTTTGCGGCAGACGGTGCGGCTGTCGTAGCCATGCGAATCGAACATGTGGGCAATATATCGCCGGATCTGCGAGGCCTTAACGGTGCGCAACGATAGATCGGGTGATTCGCGCGCCAAAAAATTGCTGAACTCCTTGAGATCGTGCGCGTACGCAGAGACCGTCAACGGGCTGCGGCGGCGCTCCGTCAACAGGTACCCGGCCAGGTCGCGGACCAGCGGATCCAGCCCCTCAGGGAGGGTCGCTTCGGCCAGCGGGCGGGTCTTCTTGTGGGGTCCTGGAGGCGACATAATAAATCTTTCATCGCATTCGAGCGGCGGCCCTGCTTACTGCGGGCACGTGATGATCCAGGCGGTGAGCTGAAGCTTCTTTAGGATCGCCGTTTCGTTGTAGCGGGCGGCATCGGGGCAGGTCTTGTCTCGAAATCGCCGGCGGCTGAGCCCATACTCTACGTCCACGACGAGGCGGTTCGATTTCGTATACGTGGCAAACTGGTTGCACCAGCCTTACGCGTAGCATTGCTCGACAACCGCGAAGTCGTAGACCTTGACGAGGTCCTTCACTTGGGTGTTGTCGCCCTTCTGGTCGGCGGTGAGTCCGCGTGCGCTGCATTGGCAACCCATTCGTCGTAGGTCAGCTGCTCCTGATAGGTGAGCGGAAAGCCGGTACGGTTCTGATAGCCGTCGAGATTGTCGGGATCGACCGCGTCGAAGCCCTTCTTCTTGCAGAGATCCAGGCGACGCGCCACGATCGGCTCGAGAATCGCGGTCTTACGGATGTCGAGCCAGCGCTCACCCCGCCAGTGACCGTCGGTCCGGCCCAGCACGCCTTTCGGAAACTCGTGCGCGTCGGGACGCCAGTTTTCCCACGTACCGACATCAACGTAACAGACCGCGCGGCGATCCATTCGGTGCAACTTGGTTACGATCGATGCCGGCGTGTCGAACATGTCGATGTCATAGACGTCTGCCGGAACGCTGAGGTCGAGCTTGCCGCCGTATTGAATTTGATACGACTCGCCGGCCGCCGGAATCCAACGCGTGGCCGCCGTTGCCGGTGCCTGACTAATGCTCGGAGGGCCGAACGAAAAGGGTGCCGCGCCCCCGCCGCACGCCGGGAGTAGCAACACCGGCAGCGCGTACCATAAGCGCATGTGAAAGAGCCGCGAAGAAGTCATCGAAGAGCGTTCTTCATGCAGCGGCTCGCCCTTCTTCTTTCTGTCGCGTGGCTGGTTGGCTGCGGCGCATCGGCGCCGCCGTACGTTACGACCGTCGGCGTATTGAAGGGCGGCGCAACGCTCGTGGTGCGGATCGGGAGCGCTACGCTTAACGTCTATCAGCCGGCAAGCGGTCAGCGCCGCGACCTTTTTACGATTTCGGCCACGGCCGTGGCGAAAAGCACGCCGCCGCCTGCCCCACGGCTTCGCGTGGCGCCGCTAGGAGTAACGGTCGATGCACCCGATGCGCTGCAGTCGTTGCTGGTGCGCGTTCCCGACGGCGTCAACCTCGTTGTGGAGTCCCGGCGAGGCGACGTCAATGTGACGGACATCAATGGAAACGCGCGAATCGTTGCCGCCCGCGGAAACGTTACGCTGATGCTGCCGGGCTACGCGCAGGCAGCGGTGGGGCAAGGGAATCTTTTCGTGACGATTGGCGCGAGCGATTGGCCCGGAACGCTTCATTTCTCGACGCAACGCGGTGACGTCACACTGCGCATCAGCGCAAAGGCAGATTTTGAGGTCCACCTTCACACCGGCCAAGGAACGCTGTTCACGGATTTCGCCTTACGCGGTACCTCGCAGGGAGAGTCTGAAACGATTGACGGCAGTGTCAACGGCGGAAGCGCGCGGCGGATCGACGTCGAAAGCGCGATGGGCGCTGTCAGGTTGTTGAGGCTACAGCCCCAACCGTGAACTCGCGAGCAGAGCCTCGCGTGCCTTGATCAAGCGCAGCATGGCGTCGTTGTAGGGAGTTGGCGTCCCGGTGCGCCGTCCGAAAGCAACGACCGCGCCGTTGATGTGATCGATCTCGCTGGGATGGCCCGATTCGAGATCGTACGCCATCGAGCTCTTGGCGTCGGCGCCGAGGGCAATTACTTCCGTAACGTACTGCCACGGGTTGACGAACGGGAGATTTATTTTGAGCGAGGCTGCGACGTTCGCGGTCTCTTCGGCGAGCGCTTCGGCCAATCGCGCCGCGTTGGCGTCGCGCGGGATTTCGCCGGCGTTGCAGTCGAGCAGCGCGGAGAGAGCGTTGACCGACGCGTTCGCCACCAACTTCCCCCAGAGATGCGGGCGAATATCGTAGACTGCGGAGGCACGCAATCCGCTGCGCGTCAGCAGGTCGGTCACGGTCCGCGAGGTCGTCGTGGAGGCGCTCGACGAGCCGATGATGGTATTGCCCTGCTCCGAGCTACGGACTCGACCGGGGCCAATCGTCTGTGACGATTCCGTCGTGATTCCGAGAATGACCGGAACCGCCCCGCCAAGCGCAGTCTTGATCGCATCTTCGTTTCCTATGCCGTTTTGCAGCGACACGACGGGTGCGGCCGGGTCGAGCTCACCGGCGAACGCTCGCAGCGCGCGTAGCGTGTCGACCGCTTTGACGAAGAGAAAGAGCATTCGCGACCCGTACAGATCGCGCGCGCGCCGCGCCACTCGGACCCGGCGCGCGGGCTCGTCGTTGACGCGCAAGCCCTCGCGTTCCACCGTATCGGCGACGGCGGCGTTGTCGTCCAGCATGGTTACGTCGCAGCAGTCCGCTAGGTGAAAGCCGAACAGCGTTCCCATGGCGCCCGCGCCGATGATGCCGATTCGTGCCCGTTCGGACATCAGGCTTTTAAGTTCCTAAAACTGATACTGGAGTCCGAACGTATTGCGACGCGAGGCGTGCGTCACATCCCGCTGCCCGAAGAACAGCTGCGTGCCCGGCGCGATGTGCAGATTGCCGTACAGGTCGATCATCGGATAGGTGAGATCATAGATGCGCGTCTCTAAGCCGAAACCACGTAACGGAGCGTATTGGCCGAGCACGCCAATCTGAGAGTAGAGCACGCCTGCGCCGACGCGAAAATCACCCTTGTGCTGCTCGAGCACCGCGTTCCACGTCGTATTGTTGCCGATTGCGTTTGCACCGACCATGAGACTAGTGGTGGCGTGCGGCAGCACGACGAGATTGATGTCGCCCAACGGGCCCCGGCTCGATGTCAATACAGGATTCAGTCCGGGATTATGCTGCGGTGAGAGCCCGCTCAACCGCACTTGAATTGCGACGAGATTGCGCGCCAAGCCCGCCAGTTTAGTGTGAAGCCGCTCGCGCGCCGCGGGCGAGATGCCGTTGCTTGGGGCGTTGCTTGCGCCTGGCGCCGGCGATGCACCCGAATCAACACCTGGGACGCTGCTCGTTCCCCCCAGCTCGCCCAGTAGTGAGTTTGCCTTCTGCATGACGGCATCGAGGTTGGCGATCGTATTACGCACCTGCGCTTGGGTCTGCGGATCGCCGGTCACCGTGCGAAGGTCCTTCGTCATTGCGGCGATCGTCTGCGTCGTCTCGGCGATGCTCTGGGTCGTCGTAAGGATATTTGCCTTCAAGCGCGGATCGGTTGCGAGATCCTGCAGCGCACTCATCGAGCGGTTGAGCGCCACGGCAGTGGACTGGAATTGATCCAGCAGCACGCCGACTTTTTTCGAATCGGTCGTTGCTGCGCCGTTGAGCGTCGCCGATAGCGCAACGATGTTTGCACTGGCAGAAGCGAGACTGGTCTGCAAGTTTGCGCCGAGCGCCAGAAATTCGCCGGAGACCCGCTGCAGCGACGCCTTGGTCGTAACGGTGAGGTCGTTGGCGTTGTTCAGCGTGGTTTGCAGGGTGTTGAGCAGCTTTGGCGTGCGCGACTCCAGCAACCCCATGACGTTGTCGAAGCGCTTCATCTCGCCTTGACCTTCTTGCAGCAGGTCGGCAATGGTAGCGGTGTTCGTGCCGCGCGGCTGTTCGGCGATTGGCAGAACCTGGCGCGGAAGCAGCGGAACCGGCGGCTTCGTGCGCGGCGGCACGATGATGACCGACGGTGAACCGGTCAGCGGCTCTTGGATCAAGAATCGCGACTCCGCTGGAATGTCGATGTTGCGATTGATCGCCAAGATGACGTCGACCGTGTTGTCGGGGAGCAGCTCGATCGAATCCACCGAGCCAATGTCGACGCCGCTGAAGTAGACCAGCGCGCCGGGCGTTGCGCCGGCGGCGGATTGGAAATGAATCCCGACGCGGTAGCCGGTGTGGCGCGTACCGAAATCGGTAATGACGTAGAAGACGCCAAAGAGTAACAGCAATGCGACGATGGCAAATGCGCCGACCTGTGCCTGCCTGCTCATAGCGGTCCGTATTTAGCCCTTTGAGAAAAAGTGCCTCGCGCCAAGCAGCCAAGCGAGCACGGCTGTTGTGAACTATAGGGGCACCGGCTGCTGCTATCGTATAGTACGCGCCTAGGAGACCCTAGCATGATACACCCCAAACATGTCGCTGAGACTACAGACGCTCAGCCCTTTGACGTGAGCGTTACCATCATCAATCTGGAAGGGGAATTCGACATCGCGGAACGGTCGCGATTGCTCGACGCGTTCGCAGTCACGACGAACTCAGCGGTCGTCGTAATCGATTTCGGGAAGACTCGCTATGTAGATTCTAGCGTGCTCGAGTGCCTCGTCACGCTGGAGAGGACGATGGCAGAACGGAATGCGAGGCTCGTTCTCGTCTCCCTACGTCCGGGAATTAGCCGCATCTTCGAGGCCTGCGGTTTGGAGCGAGTATTCGACATTCGTGGCAACGTCGATGACGTCGCGGGCGAGTTAGGGGTCGAGCCCGATCAGGTGCGGACCTTGTCGCTGATTTCGGGGCCGGCGGCCTCTTTCGGGGCCGATGAAACGACTTGGAGGGATGGACCATGATTCGACAGAGACGCGCGGAACAGAGCGAGACGGCGCTCTCGCAACGGATCGGGGATCCGCATAATGCCCAACGCTTTACCGTCAATCTGTCCGCGGACGTTGGAGCAGAATTGGCTGAGCTGGCAGCCCGGCATCGCGTCAGCGAAAGCTCGATCGTCGAGATCGCGCTGCGCCATCTCTTCCGGCGAGTCAGTGCCCCGGCCCTTGGAGCGTTCTTGCGCGATCGCGGGGCCTGTCTGCGCCGCCACGCGAATGGAGTTGCAGCAAGACGGTAGTCGAAGTCTAAATCGGAATCGGCCCGATTTCGGATCCCTGAAGGAACTGCGCGACGATCGGGTTGCTCGAGTTACGGATCCGATCGGCTGTGTCGTAAGCGATGATCGCACCTTCGAAAAGCATTGCGACGTAGTCGGCCATTGCAAAGATCGACGGCAAGTCGTGCGAGATCACGACCGCGCTGCCATTGAGTTTTGCGCGCAGTTTCAGGATCGTGTCGGTGATCAAGTTCGTTACGATTGGGTCGAGCCCGGTCGTCGGCTCGTCGTACAGCACCAGGTCGGGCCGAGTAACGATCGCGCGCGCGAAACCGGCCCGTTTCAGCATGCCGCCGGACAACTCGGCGGGAAGGTTGTCGTACGCCTGAGTGAGTCCAACGCTTTCAAGTGAGTCCATGACGGTTCGCCGAATTTCGGCCTCGGAGAGGTGGGTGCGCTCGCGCAGCGGCAGCGCGACGTTCTCGCCCACGGTGAGGCTGTCAAGCAGTGCTGAAAACTGAAATGACAGGCTGATCTTCTGCCTTACGCGGTTGCGCTGCTCCTCGGACATGTGACAGATATCTCGACCGCGCACGTACACGTGCCCTTCACTCGGTAAGAGCAGCCCGTCGAGCAGGCGCAGGATCGTCGACTTTCCTGCACCCGAGAGTCCGATGATGCACGTGATCGCTCCGTCCACGATGTTGAGGTTACAGTTTTTTAGAATCACGCGCTCGCCGAACGCCAGCGTTGCATCTTCGATTCGCGCGATGAGCCGGGGGTTCTCTCCGTTCATACTGCGTCTAACCGAAGAGCAAAAATGACAGCACGAAGTTCGAGATGAAGATCAAAATGATCGCGAGCACGACGGCAAACGTAGTCGAACGTCCAACGCCTGCCGCGCCGCCCCGGGTTGAAAGACCTTGATAGGCACCGACGATCGCGATGATCGCTGCAAAGACGAAGGCCTTGAGCAATCCCTTCAGGACATCGCTAATGTGAATCGATTGGCGCACCGACGAGATGAAGGCGTCGTACGGGATGTGAGCGTAGGTGTGCGCGATCCACATGCCGCCGACAATCGAGACGACGTCGGCGAAGATCGTCAGCAGCGGCAGCATCAACAGCAAGGCGACCAACCGCGGCACGACGAGAAAACGCGAGGGTTCGAGGCCCATGGACCGGAGCGCTTCGATTTGTTCGGTCACCACCATCGAACCGAGCTCGGCGGCGATCGCCGCACCGACCCGTCCCGCGACGACGACGGCGGTCAGCATCGGTCCAAGTTCGCGAACTGAGGCATACGCCACCGCGCCGCCAACGAGGTTGGCGACGCCGTATGCGACCGCTTGTTGTGCCGATTCCAGCGAAATCACGGCGCCGGTGAAGAGCGAGGTCAGCGCGACGATGACGAGTGATTGAACGCCGAGCAATGCCGCCTGCGATATGGTCTCCGCAACGCGAATGCGCAGGCGGACGATGAAGCCGACCGACTCGGCGGAGAGTAATGTCAATCCGCCGGCGTACTCGAAGAAATCGGTCGTGGCGCGACCGAACCGGTCGAGCATCTTCACGGCGTACCTCCCGCCAGGTCGTCCAATGCATGCAAGACCGCTTGCGTGGCCTCGATACGCTTGACCGCGACGGCGCGCTCGGCGCTGAGATTGAAATGCACTTGATTGACGTGTTCGAGGCGCCGGTCGACGTCGCGCAGATGGCTGCGCGCCTCGCCGTCAAAGCCCTGAAAGTACCGGCGAGCCGCGCCGAGGTACCCGTCGCGGGCGCGGTCGTCTATCGGGCCGTCGCGCAGCGCCGCCTCGATGTCGCGTTGCGAGCGTTTCATCGCCCGATCCGTGATGTGGAAGGCGCCGATGCGGGCTACCAGGTCGGCGAAACTGGCGTCAACCGGCATGAATCGGCATTGGATTTCCGAGCGCCGATTCTTGCAGGGCGAACAGCCGGCGGATTCCGCGTTCGGCGAGCGCCAGCAGCACGTCGAGTTCGCGTCGGTCGAACGGCGCCGCTTCGGCCGTGCCCTGCAGCTCCACGAACCGGCCCGCGTCGGTCATGAAGACGTTCATGTCGACGAGAGCTTTGCTATCTTCGTCGTAGGCGAGGTCGAGCAGCGGCTGCCCGGCGACGATACCGACGCTAATTGCCGCGACCGTTGCGACAAGCGGCCACCGCGCGCGATCGGCTGGGTCGAACCGAGTGCGTAACGCCAAGGCAAGGGCAACGCAGGCTCCCGTCACCGCGGCCGTTCGGGTTCCGCCGTCGGCTTGCAAGACGTCGCAGTCGAGCCAGATGGTGCGTTCGCCCAACCGCGCCATGTCGGTGACTGCTCGAAGCGCGCGACCGATAATCCGCTGGATTTCGTGGGTCCGCCCCCCTAGGCGCCCTTTGGCCGCTTCGCGCTGCGTGCGCTCCTGCGTCGCGCGAGGCAGCATGGCGTACTCTGCCGTGACCCAGCCCACACCGCGTCCCTTCATCCAGGCGGGTACGCGATCTTCGAGCGAGGCCGCGCAGAGGACGCGCGTGTTGCCGATGCTGATGAGCGCGCTCCCTTCGGCGTACTTCAGGAAGCCCGGTTCGATCGTGACCGGCCGTAACTCGTCGTACCGGCGTCCGTCGCTGCGGATCACTATTCAACCGTGACGGTTTTGGCGAGATTGCGCGGCTGGTCCACGTCCTTGCCTTCGATGTCCGCGATGTGATACGCGAGCAGCTGCAGCGGGATCACGTTGACGATGGGCGAGAGCAGCTCGTCCACCTTCGGAACCGAAAGGACGCGATCGGCCACGCTTCTGGCTTCCGCATCGTCGCGATTGGCGACGACGATCACAGGCGCCTCGCGCGCTTTGGATTCCATCAAATTTGAAAGCATTTTCTCTCGTACGCGATCTTCGGTGACGATGCCGACGACCGGTACCATAGAATCGAGCAGGGCTATCGGGCCGTGTTTCATCTCGCCCGCAGGATAGCCCTCGGCGTGAATATACGAGATCTCCTTCAGCTTCAGGGCGCCTTCCAATGCGGTCGGAAAGTTCACATACCGCCCGATGAAGAGTACGCTTTGGGCCTTGCGCAGCTCGCGCGCGACCTTGCGAATTTCGGCCGATGTATCGAGCACCACGTCAACCGCTGCCGGAAGCAGCTTCGTTCCCGCGGCGATCTCGGCCAGACGCCGGTCGTCGGTCGTCCCACGCAACCTCGCAAGATAGAGTGCAAAGAGCGTGAGCGCGGTGACTTGCGAGACATACGTCTTGGTTGCGGCGACACCGATCTCCGGCCCGCCGCGCGTATAGAGCATGCCATCGGCCAGCCGCGTCAGATGCGAGCCCAGAACGTTGCAAATTCCCAACACGCTCGCTCCGGCGTCTCTCGCGATTCGGACGGCCTCGATCGTGTCGGCGGTTTCGCCCGACTGAGACATGGCGATTACGAGGGTCGTCGGATCGATCACCGGATCTCCGTAACGAAACTCGCTGGCGAGTTCCATTTCGACCGGGAGATGCACCAGCGAGCGCAGCAAGTACATGCCCACCATCCCCGCATGGTATGCCGTACCGCAGCCCGTGATCGCGATCTTGTTGAGCCCCCGAAGCAGCTCCGGGGTGATGGCAGCGAGCTCGGCGCCCAAGTGCACCTGTCCATCGTCGTCGACGCGACCGCTCAACGTCTCCTTGATGACGTGCGGCTGCTCGAAGATCTCCTTGAGCATGAAATGTTTGTAACCGGTCTTTTCCGCCGACCCGGCGTCCCAGGTGATCGCAATGGCGTCGCGTTCGATGCGCGATCCGGCGTAATCGGTTAAACGGAAACCGTCGCGACCCACCACGGCAATCTCGCCCTCCTGGAGGATGATCTCGCGACGGGTATAGGGCAGAATCGCAGGCGTGTCCGAGGCGACGTACATCTCGCCCTCACCGATGCCAAGCACCAGTGGACTGGCGCCATTGCGCGCAAAAACGAGGTGTTCGGGGTCGTCACTTGAGATGACCCCGAGCGCATAGGCGCCCCGAATTTCGTGGACGGTTCGGCGCACCGCTTCTTCCAGGTCACCGTCGTAGTGCAGCTCGATGAGATGGGCCAGCACCTCGGTGTCGGTCTGACTGCTGAAAACGTGACCGAGCTCGATCAACCGTGCGCGAAGCGACGCGTAGTTCTCAATGATGCCGTTGTGCACGACCGCGATTCGGCCGCGGCAATCTAAATGCGGATGGGCGTTTGCGTCACTCGGCGCGCCGTGCGTCGCCCAACGCGTGTGGCCGACGCCGACCGCGCCGTGCAGCGGACTGCCGTTTGCGAGCCGTTCCGCCAACCGCGAGAGCTTGCCCTCGGCTTTCGATCCGGCCAAGCTTCCGTTGGCGTCGATGACCGCGATGCCGGCGCTGTCGTAGCCCCGGTACTCAAGGCGCTGCAGCGCATCCATGATAATCGGAACGCTATCGCGTCCGCCGATGTAGCCGACTATGCCACACATTTAAACTTCCGCTTCATCTGCACTTTACCGCTAACGTTAGCTCCGGGGCGCCGACCCAGAACTAATCATTTTATTCCTTCGCGGGTCCGGCGGTAGAGGATTTTTCCATCCGCTATTTCGTCGAGCGCAATAGAAACCGGTTTGTTGGGGTTGATGCTTTCGCGATCGACGAGCGGCTCGCTGGCGAAGTACTCGCGACGATCGGTCGCTGGGAGCTGCTGCACGCGAATCCAATTGTTGAGTTGACGCGCGCGCTTGGTCACGATATTGACCAGACTGAATTTGGAGTCGGCATGCTCCAGCAGGACGTCGAGGTCGCCGAATACGGATTTGCTCATCAGATTTTGGAACCGTTCCTTCTTGTTAGCTGTTCAAGATGACTCGACGCGCCGAATCGAATCGTCGGGATACCGATGGATGCGAAAGCGCTCAGCCTGAAGGATCGCCTCCAAGTCGCGCACCGCCTCATCCGGACGGTCTTGCTCGTTGACCACGATGTAATCGAAGCTCCGAATGAACTTCATCTCCTGTTGCGCGATCTCGAGCCGCCGCGCTATCTCCTCGTTCGTCTCGGTGCGACGAGCGAGCAGCCGCTCGCGAAGATTCGAGAAGCGGTCCGGCACGAGAAAGATCAGGACCGCGTCGGGATACGCTGCCTTAACGGCCAGCGCACCGTTGACCTCGGGCTTCATGACCACGTCGTACCCCTCGGTGAGACTCTGCTCGACGTAATCTCGCGGCGTCCCGTAAAGGTTGCCGTTATACTCTCGGCACTCCAAAAGCCGGTCGCCGATCTGAAGCCCCTGAAACTCTTCCTGCGAGACGAAGAAGTAGTGCTCCCCGTTGCGCTCGTCGCTACGCGGCGGACGCGTGGTGGCCGAAACCGAGTATCGCAAACTGGCTCGGCGCTCGCGCAGCGCTTCGACGAGCGTGTCCTTGCCCGCACCTGAGGGCCCCGAGACGACAAACAGGAGACCCGGCCCCGTGATCAACCCTCATCGGGTTCACGCCGGGGGGCCGGTTAACCTATGGACCGATCTCGATCATCGCGAAACCGCCGGCGTTCACGACGACCGGTATCCCGGCGGCGATCGCCTCGCGGGTGAGCCGGCCCTGGCGGCGTATTCGTCCCCATCCAGGCCCGACAGCGACGCGGCCGTCGGCCGTTAAGCCGGAAGCACGCAGAGTACGTTCTGCATCGCTAGCCAGACGTTGGGATCGGGAGACGTTCCCGTTGGGTGAAAGTAGTACGCGCGGACCGCCTGATCGTTGCGTACGGCGAATCCCTCTTGAAGCGTCTTACGATCGGCGAGGCGGAAGTTTGCTACGCCCGCGGCGCCGGGACACGGCGTAAACGGCGTGCTGGCTTGCAGCCTGGCGCCGCGGTAACGCGTCAAGGCATCGATCGCAACTTGCGAAGCGAGGTCTTGGAGCCCTCCGGTAAATGCCGTCACCTGGTAGCGGTACTCTTGTGCGCTCGCGCCGCTGCCGATTGACCAGGCTTGGCGCTGCCCGGGAATTGCTCGCCAGTTCTTCGGCGCCGCAGAACTCGTGCTGCAGGCGCCGAGCAACGCGGCTGCGCCCACCGCCAAGGCTATTCGCATTCTCACGACAAGATGGTTTGATGCTGACCGATTGGGTCCTCATCCGGCGGCTCGCGCGAGAGCTGGATGAAACCCTTAGCGGAGCCCGACTCGAGGACGCGGGCCTACTCGTCGACGGACGCATCGGCCTCGTCCTGCGCAAGCATCGAATCCGGCTACTCGCTGCGGTCGATCCGTTCGCGTCACCGCCGATGGTGACACTGGAGAACGAAGATCTCGGCGTGAACGCCGAGCCTGGCTTCGTACGCGCGCTGGCGAGATCGCTGCAAGGAATGACTCTCTCACGCATCGCGGCTCGCCGACACGACCGGCTCCTGCGGCTCACCTTCTCGGCGCGGTCGCGCTTCGGCGTCGGCGAACAGTTGGATCTCTACCTCGAGCTCGTTCCGCGCTTCGGCAACCTCGTGCTCGTCAAGGGCGACCGGATCGTCGCGGCGCTCAAGGAGTTCGACCCTTCAACCAACGCGCGGCGGGCAATACGAGCCGGCGATCCGTATTTACTGCCGCCGCTGCCTGCGCAAGTTCGCACGCTTTCTGCAACGCCGGTCGACGATGACGTTCTCGTTTCCCCGTTACACGTCTACCGCCGTGACGGGAGATTGCTGCAGGCCTACGTCGCACCGCTGGATGGGTTCGATGACGCGCAACATTCCCGCGAAGGATCGCTGCTGCGCCTGTTCGACGAGCTCCGCGCGGAGCAAAACATGGACGCCGGACGTCAGCGCAGCGACCGGCGCAGGCATGCAATGCTGAAAAGGCTGGAAGAGCGCGAACGCAGGCTGCGTGGGGAGCTCGACGCACTCGCCGAAAAGCATCGGCGCGCGGAGCAACGTCAGGCGCTACGCGTCGAAGGTGAGCGTATCTTCGCAACGTTGCACGAAACCGACGAAGCGCAACGTGAAGAAGCCAAAGATCAAGCGACGAAGCTTTTCGCGGCCTACAAGAAGCTGGCAAAAGGGGTGCCACATATTGACGCCCGCGAACGTGCCGTGGCCGGGTTTCTTCAGGCCGTTGAGGTGCTGCGATGGGAGGCGGAACGCGCCGCCGATGAAGATCTCGGCGAGGTCGAGAGTGCGGTTGCGGAGCTCATTCCGCGCAGCCGAACGACGGCGCGCCAGACGTCACCCAAGCGTAAGCGCGCGCCGCTCGAGCTGCGTACTGAACTTGGGTCGCGCATTATCGTTGGACGGTCGCCGGTCGAAAACGCCGAGCTGACCTTCCGCGTGGCACGGCCCAACGACTTGTGGTTCCACGCTCAGGGCATTCCCGGCGCGCACGTCGTCCTGACGCGCGACGATCGCAGCACCGCCCCGGACGCCGACCTTCAGCTCGCGGCCTCGCTGGCGGCCTATTACTCGCGGGCGCGAGCGGCGACGTCGGTTCCCGTCGATTACACGCTTCGCAAGCACGTGCGCAAACAGCGCGCGGCACCGCCGGGCCTGGTCTGGTATACCCACGCAAATACGATCGTTACACAACCTAAGTCGCTCGATACGGTCGCAGCCTCCGACGCATCGTAGCGGAAGGACCCTCTCCTGCAGCGCGCAACATGTAAGGCGAATTACACGCTTCGGGGAGGGATACGTGAAGAATCCATTGGACTCGCTCTGGGGTACGATCATCAGCGGTTTCGTCTTGACGGGCATCCTCTACCTCATTGCGCGCATGATCGTAGCGCATGCGATAGGGGTGGGCGCATGAACCCGTCGACCGATTGGATATTTCGTTGGTTCCACATCATGGCGGGCATCATGTGGATCGGCCTGCTCTACTTCTTTAATTTCGTCAACGCGGCGGCGGTGAAAGAGGCCACCGCGGCCGGCGAAGCCGGGCCCATCTCCAAATACATCATGCCGCGCGCCCTGCTTTTCTTCCGATGGGGAGCGGTGGTGACGTGGATCTTCGGTGCGGCGCTGCTCGGCGGTTATCCGGGGCCGGGTGGCGGCAACGGGTTTGTTGAGGCGTTTACGCTACAGGGAACGATGGCGCCGATTGGCTTCGGTGCGTGGCTCGGGACGATTATGCTCTTGAACGTTTGGGGCGTCATCTGGCCAAATCAAAAGAAGCTCCTCGGCATTGTCCCGGCAACGGACGAAGAAAAGGCTAAGGCCCGCCGACCGGCCTTCCTCGCGTCACGCGTCAACACGATGCTATCGATTCCGATGCTCTTCTTCATGGCAACCGGACCTACGTCGATGTCGCAATTCATCTACCATTAGCTTCGCCGAATGTCGTCACGGGATTAGAACGAGTTTGCCGACGTGCGCGCTGGATTCCAGACGTTGGTGCGCGTCGGCGGCTCGTTCGAACGGATAGATCGAGTCGACGACGGGTACGATCGCATCGCGGGCTGGCAGCAGCGGCCAAATCCGTTCGCGGAGTCTGCGCGCGATCGCCGCTTTTTCGGCTGGGCTGCGAGGGCGCAGACTCGAAGCGAGGATCGCACCGCGTTTAGCAAAGAGCCCGCCGAGATCGAGCTCGACAACGCGTCCGCGTGGGGTCGCCAAGCAGACGATTCGACCGTCGAGCGCGAGGCAGGCGAGATCTCTGCCGACGTAATCGCCGCCGACGATGTCTACGACGACGTCGACGCCGCGCCCGCCGGATAGGCGTTGGACCTCGACGACGAAATCGCTCGTACGATAGTTAATCGCGTGCGCGGCGCCCAGCAAAACGCAAGCTGCACACTTCTCATCGCTACCGGCGGTGGCGATCGCAATTGCGCCTAGCGCCCGCGCGAACATGATGGCCGTGCTTCCAATCCCACTCGTTCCGCCGTGGACCAGAACGGTTTGCCCAGCCCTCAACCGTGCGCGCGTGACGACGTTATCGTATACGGTAAACGCGTTTTCGGGTAGCGTGGCGGCTTCTATTGCGCTCCATCCGGCGGGAATGGGCAGAATTTGACCTTGCGGGACGGCGACGTACTCGGCATAACCGCCGCCGTTCGTCAGTGCGCAGACGCGGTCTCCAACCTTCCATTGCATGACGCGCGCGCCGAGCGCGGCAATGGATCCCGCGACCTCCAGGCCGAGGATCGGCGATGCATCGCGCGGCGGTGGATAGTTTCCCTGGCGCTGCATGACGTCGGCGTGAGTAACGCCGGCGGCCTGTACGGCAATCAGGACTTCCCGAGCCTTGGGGCGAGGCGCTTGCGCATGCGCGAGCTTCAAGACGTCAGGGGCGCCTGGAACCGCGTATGTGATATGTCTCATGCGCATTTTGATACGAACATGGCGTCGCCAAAGGAGTAGAAACGGTAACCGTGGGCGATCGCTTCGCCATACGCCCGGCGAATGCGCTCGAAACCGCCGAAGGCGCAGACGAGCATGAGCAGCGTCGAGCGCGGCAGATGAAAGTTCGTGATCATCGTATCGACCACGCAAAACCGAAACCCCGGTGTGATGAAGAGATCGGTGGTATGTTCGCCGGGGTGAACTCGGCCGTAACTGTGAAAGTTGCCTTCCAGCGCGCGCACGACGGTGGTTCCGGCGGCCACGATGCGGCGCCCCGCGCCCCGCGCCCGCTCGAGTGCATCGGCGGCCTCGGGCGCAATCGCGTATGCCTCCGCGTGCATGGTGTGTTCCTCGATGGCGTCCACGGTGACGGGGCGGAACGTTCCGAGCCCCACGTTGAGCGCGAGGCGCACAATTTGCACGCCGCTCGCTTCAATGGCGCGCAGAAGTTCGGGTGTAAAGTGGAGCGACGCCGTGGGCGCCGCAACGCTTCCGGCAACGCGCGCGAAAACGGTCTGGTAGCGCTCCTGCGCCTCTTGAGAATCGTTGTGGATGTACGGCGGCAACGGCATGCTCCCGGCGCGCTGCAAAAACTCTTCGAATGGAACGTCCAAGCTCAGCTCGATCTCGCGAAGGCCTTCTTCCAGCTCGCCTCGGATCGTCGCCTTGCCGAGTCCGTCGAACGCGACGCAATCGCCCCGCCGCAACCGTCGTGCCGGGCGCGCCAGCGCGATCCAGCGCAAAGCGCTTGCGTCGTAACGAAGCGAGTCGGCGGGATGCAGCAGTAGCAGCTCGGCGCTTCCGCCGCCGTGCACCTGCCCTGAGCGAAGTCGAAGGACGCGCCGGCCGCGAAGACGAGCCGCAATGACGCGGGTTTCGTTGAGGACGAGCACGTCGCTGGGCTGCAGCAGTCGCGCGATGTCGCCAAAACGGCGGTGCTGCACGCGCTCGGATTCGACGACCATCAAGCGGCTCGCGTCGCGACGGGGCGATGGCTGCTGCGCGACGAGCTTCTCCGGCAGGTCGTAGTCGAAGTCCGCCGCAGCGCGTTTAACGGCCGAGATGTTCGATGACCGCTCCGGGAAAATAATAGCCTAAAATCTCCGACGACGAACGCCCCTTAAGCGCCATCCCGCGCGCGCCCCACTGGCATAACCCCACGCCGTGTCCGAGACCGGCGCCTTCGATTGAGAAATCCGTCGCAATGGGAGCGCGCTCGATCTTCGTGACCAGCAAGCTTCGAAGCACGCGCGGGCCGATCGCTCGCCGGAACGCGCTGCCTTGCACGATAGTGCTGCCGCGCTCGGCGACCAACTCGAACGCGCGCGCGCGCCCGCTCGCGTCGCGTTCCGTAACCCGGAGATCCTGTAACTCGCCAAGCGGTTCAAGTCCCGCTGAGAATCGAGCCGACAACGTCGCAAGCAGCATCGTCGTGCTCCAGCGGTAGTTCGGCGATGCGGAGCACCAGGCGCAAACGACTCCGCGCAGATAGGGAATCGGCGCAGCGCCCCACGCCTCGGACGACGCCTCGGTGTGACCACCGCAGCACGATGAATAGGCGACCCTCGCGAATGCGCCGCCATAGTTGAGCACCTGGCCCGCGGTCGCGTTGACGGCGGCCGTGCCGGCGGGCGTTTCACCGGCAACGCCGCCGTAAATTTGATCGAGCTCCGAAGGAATCAGATCGTACTGGCGTCGCGGATCGCTGCGCTGAAGCACGTAGGTCCGTGCACAAATCGATTGCACCTCGAGTGCGGACGCCGGCCAGTGCGCCGACATTTCAGCGGAAACGACGCTATTGAGGTACTCTTCCAAGTCGACAACATTGACGATTTGTCCGCCGTCGAGCCGGTTGAACGTTCCACGGTATGAGCGCCCGTCAAATGTAAAAAGATCGGGCGCATCCCCCGCCGCTTCACCAGGACCGAGCAAGACGCGTAATGCGGGCTTGGCCGACCAGCTGGCGGGATCGGCATCGCTCTGGGCGCGTGCGACGCGAGCGCGAAACAACGGCAGTCCCCCAAGCATCAGGAAAGCAGCGCGCCGCATTACCAGGCTACAGCAGACGCTCTTGCGCTGGGGCGACGCTCGCGACGCCGAGATGGTGATAGGCGCGTTCCGTCGCACGCCGGCCGCTTGCGGTCCGCGTTACGAAGCCTTCTTTGAGAAGATACGGTTCGACGACGTCTTCGAGTGTTTCGGCATCCTCGGTCAAGGTCGCCGCGATGGCGGAAATTCCAGCGGGACCTCCGCGGTACTGCTCGACGATCGTCCGCAAGAACGCGCGATCCAAGCGATCCAGTCCAAGTTCGTCGACGCCTTCGCGCTGCAAGGCTTCGCACGCAATTGCGTCGGTAATGCGGCCATCCGAACGGACTTCCGCGAAATCGCGAACTCGTCGAAGCAGCCGGTTGGCGACGCGCGGTGTACCGCGACTACGCGTCGCGATCGTGCAAGCCGCGATAGCCTCGATAGGAACGCCCAGGACGCTCGCCGAGTGGCGTACGATTTGCTCCAACTCCGTGGATGGATAGTAGTCCAGGTGGTGTACGATGCCGAAGCGCTCCCGCAACGGTGCGGTCAGCATTCCCGCACGCGTCGTCGCGCCGACCAACGTGAAACGGCGAAGCGGAAGCTTCAGCGTCTTGGCGTAGGCGCCTCGATCGACGATGAAATCGATCTGAAAATCCTCCATCGCCGGATACAAAAACTCCTCGACCACGCGGCCCAGACGGTGGATCTCATCGACGAAGAAGACGTCGCCCTCTTCGAGTGAGGTCAGAATGCCGACGAGGTCCTTGGGTTTTTCCAGCGTTGGTCCGCTGGTTGGCCGAAAATTTGCGCCGAGCTCGCGCGCGATTAGTCCCGCGAGTGTCGTCTTGCCGAGACCCGGCGGTCCGTAGAAAAGGACGTGTTCGAGGGGTTCGCCGCGCTGCTTGGCGGCATCGATCGCGATGCGTAAGTTTTCAACGATGCGTTCTTGACCGACGTACTCCTCGAACGAGCGCGGACGTAGGCTCGCGCCGTATACTTCGTCTTCAAGCGTGTCCTGCGGATCAATGATTCGCTCGTCGTTGACGAACCCCGCCGGCTGCACCGATGCGTCTGCCGGGCCGAGAAGAGGTTTGCGCGCCTTTGGCTCGCTCATGCAGATTCCTTCGCCGCTTTATGGCGGTATATCTCCGCAAGGAGCCGTTCGGGTTGATCGATCGCCGAGTTTACACCTAACGTTTCCCGGATCATCGCCTCTCCTTCAGCTCGTTTGTAGCCCAACTGTAAGAGTACTGCGAGCGCTTCATCGGCAAAATCCGGAATAGGATTGGGTCGCGGCGGCGGCGCGTCTTGGATCAGCAAAAATCTTGCCACTTTGCCTTGCAGCTTGGCGACGATGTCGCGGGCTTTTTGCTGTCCGATGCCCGGAAGGCCTTTCAAGAATCCGTAGTCACCGCGGTCGATCGCGGCGGCGGTCGTCGACATCGGCGCGGAAAACGCACGCGCTGCCGAACGCGGTCCGATGGACGCGACGGTCAACAACGCTTCGAAAAAGTCGCGCTCGATCGCGTTGGTAAAACCGTAGTAGGTAAATCGGCCGCTATTACCGTCGAGATTCACAACCGAATAGATTTCGAGGGTCACGGCCTCGCCTGGCGTGGTGGGAACTTTCTCGGCGATGCACGGCGGTAGAACGATTTCATATCCTAGCCCGCCGACCTCAATCACTGCAGAATCTCCCGTGCGCCCGAGCAGCGTGCCGGAAATCCTAGTGAACATGGGCCATTCCGGGGCGGCGCTCGACGACGCCGAGAAACGCCAGCGCCAGCGCCAAGGCGTCCGAGACGTCGTGCGGCTTAGGGCGTTGACGCAAGCCCAGCAACTGCGTCACCATCGCATTGACCTGCTCCTTGCGCGCGCTTCCCGAGCCCACCAAGGCTCGCTTCACGCGCGTATGCCCTAATGTGTGCACGGCAACGCCGGCCTGCGCACTTGCCAGGCAGAGCACGCCGCGAGCGTGCCCCATTAAGAGCGCGGCCCGAGGGTTCTTGTACGTCGTGTAGAGCTCTTCGATTACGACGAGCGTCGGGCCGGTCTGCGCGATGACCTCGGCGATGCCGGCATGCAGCTCGTTCAGACGCTGCTCGAGCGTGCCGGTCGAACGCGGCACGATAATCCCGGCCTCTATCAGTTGCACGCGGCCGTTACGCCGCTCGATCACACCGTATCCCGTCGTGCGCAGCGCCGGATCGATGCCAAGAATGCGCACTATTGCGGTGGCGGCGTCCCGTTGACCGTCACGGTGACCGATGAGCCTGGGGCGAGGCTCGTTCCGGCGAGCGGCACCGTGCCGATCACCTTTCCGCCCGCCCCGGTGCTGGTCGTGTAGTCAACGTGCGAAACGGCGTACCCGTAGGCTTGCAGCGTCTTCATCGCATCGAGGGGATCCTTCCCGACGGTGTCGGGCACTTCGCCCGAGACCGAAAGGATGATCGTCACGGTCGTGCCTTGTGGTTGTTCCCCGGCGGAAGGCGTTTGGGCGACAATCGTGCCGTTGTTTGCATTCTGCTTTGCGTATCGCACGGCAATTTGAAAGCCGGATTGCGTGAGCGCTTGTCGTGCCGTCGCGTAATCCTCCCCGATCACGTTCGGCAAATTCGCGATCGGTCCGTTGCCCGGCGGCGCGACCAGACCGTTCGGTATGGCGGCATTGACGACCAGATGCACGATGGCATTACGGTCGAGTTTCGTTCCCGGCGAGACGCTTTGCGACGCGATCGTATCAGGCGGCGTGCCCGCGACCGTCTCGGTCGTGTCTAGCGTGATGCCGAGCTGGTTTGCGCGCGCCTTCGCCTTGTCGACGGGCATGCCCACGAAGTTTGGAATTAGGACCGGTGCAGGGCCGTTGGAAACGATCAAGGTGATGCGGCTTCCTTCGGGGACCTTCGCGCCGGGCGTGGGATTCTGGTCGATGACGTTGTTCGCCAGCGTGTTGTCATACCGACGCACGAGCGTGACCGCGAAGCCTTCCTGCTGCAGCGTGCTCTGCGCGTCGTTAACGTTATAGCCGCGAACATCTTCAAGCCCGCGCAGCGGCTTTCCATTACTGATGACGAGCTCGATGACCTGATTCTTCTCGACCTTCATTCCCGCCGGCGGCGACTGACGAATGACGCGGTCACGTGGCACGGTTTCGCTTGCGCTCTTGGTAAATCGCGTCCGAAGGCCGGCGTTGACGACGGCTTGTTGCGCTTGGGCTTGCGTCATGCCGGTGTAATCGGCAACGACGATTCCGCCGGCGAAGGGTGCTAGCGACCGGCCGAACAGCATGTAACCGAGCCCGGTCGCGGCCACCAATGCGACGAGCAGCGCGGGGATCATCCATGGCGCACGGCGAGGGCGTTCCCAAGCCTCGTCGGCGTCGCCTGAGCGATCCGGCATCGGGGAGCGCCGCGGTGGAAGTCCACCGGCTCCGCCTCGTGTAGGCTGTCGCTGCGCCGGGGCGTCGTCGCTGATACGATATCCGGCGATGGCGGGACGCTCGCGCGCCTCACGCAGCGCGGTCGCGAGCTCGCTCGCGGATTGAAAGCGATGTTCCGGCTTCTTCTGCAACAAACGATTGACGATCGCCGCCAGGGCCGGGCTGACTCCGCTGGTTGAAGCGTCGATTGCCGGGACGGGATCGCCTATGTGCTTGAGCGCAACCGTCACCGGCGACTCGCCGGTGTACGGCAGGTTTCCGGTGAGCATCTGGTAGAGCACGATGCCGAGACTGTAGAGGTCGGCCGTTTCGTGCAGCTCGTGCTCTTGCGCTTGCTCGGGCGAAATGTAGTAGACGCTGCCCATCACCAGGCCGGGTTTAGTCAGGGCCATCGTTTGCTGCGAAACGGCGCGCGCGATGCCGAAATCGGAGAGCTTAACGACGTCGTCCTTGGTGACCAGAATATTCGCCGGCTTGATGTCGCGGTGAAGCAGGCCTTGACGATGCGCGTAGGCGAGGCCGCTTGCGATTTGGGTCGCGTAATCGATAGCGACGGGTTCGGGAAGCCGCCCATCTGCGGCAATGATCTCCGCCAGCGAAGGGCCGTCCACCAGCTCCATGACGATAAAGTAGGTATCGTCCTGATGTCCGACGTCGAACGTGTTGACGATGTTGGGATGCGATAGGCGTGCGGCCGATTCGGCCTCCTGATAAAAACGACGAACGAATTCCGCGTCCGCAGCATACTGTTCGCGCAGGACTTTGACTGCAACGCGACGGCGCAGCAAGATGTCGGTCCCGCAATAAACCATCGCCATCCCGCCCTCACCGAGCTTACGGTCGAGCCGATAGCGATTATTGAAGATTCGTTCTTCGATCAACTACCAACGCTCTCCAGCGCGGTTCGGAGCACCTCTCGCGCGATCGGAGCGGCGTAGGTGGCGCCGTAGCCCACGTTTTCGACTACGATTGCCACCGCGACTCGCGGATGCAAGGCCGGGGCGAAACAGATAAACCACGCGTGCGAGCGGCCTCGCGGATTCGTTGCCGTGCCGGTCTTTCCCGCGACCGTGACGTGCGGCAGCTGCGCCGGAGTGCCGGTTCCTCGCTGCACGACGGCGATCATCATCTGCGTTACCTTCGCTGCCGTATCAGGTGATACCGGGTTTGCGAGCGTCGAGGCGTTCGAAACCGTTACCGGGTTGCCGTCACGTTCGACTTCGCGCACGATGTACGGGCGGGGCTCATCGCCGCCGTTCGCGATCGTCGCACCCAAGAGCGCCATCCGCAGCGGCGTCATGAGGAGTGCCCCCTGCCCGAAGCCCATCTGAGCTAGCTCGCCTGGAACGATCGTCTGCTTCGGCGGAACTCGATCGGCTTGCGCCGGCAATTGAAAATCGAGCGATTCACCGATGCCCCAGCGCCGAAGATAGTCGTAAAACGTCTCTACGCCCATCTTGAGTGCGATCTGCGCAAAGTCGACGTTGCTCGAAAGGGCAAAGGCCGTTGTCAGATCGGCATACCCGGTAGCTTCACTCTCGTTATCGTGCAGGACAAAATCTCCGATTACGAGATATCCGGGATCCTCAAAATGCGAATCCATCGTCACGGTGCTGCTCTCGAGCGCCGAGGCCGCGGTGAAAATCTTGAACGTCGAGCCCGGGGGATAGAGGCCGTCGAGGGCGCGATTGAGCAGCGGTGCATCCGGGTCGCTGCTGAGGGAAGAGAACTCCGCATCGAAGTCGTTTGGATCGTAGCTGGGCACGCTCGCCAGCGCGAGGATTGCACCGGTGCGCGGATCGAGCACGACGCCCGCGCCGCGTGGATACTGCGAAAGCATCGAGAAAAGCTGCGCCTGGACCGGCGGCACAATCGTCGTAATCACGTCGGCACCCTGCGCGGCTGCCGTATTTCCACGCAGCGTTGCGGCCAGCTGCTGGAGTTGCGCCGCCGCGTCGCCGCTTGCGTCGGGGGGCATCAAGACGCGGTCGAAGGCGCCCTCGACGCCGCTCGTACCATATCGCGGCGAGGCATATCCAATAGTCTGCGCAAGCTCGGCGCCCAACGGGTAGACGCGCCGGCCGCCAACCGTGCGGGCAAGTACCGTGCCGTCGCTTCCCAAGATGCGCCCGCGCCCGACGTTTAGCAAGGCGTGGCGCGGATCTTCCGGGCGCGCCGCGATGCCGGGCGCGGCGATGAGCTGCACGTACGTTTGACGGATGACTAAAAGGCCGAAAAGTAGCACGAAAAACGTGGACAGATCGCGGATCGCGCGATTGGTCATGCTTCGCGCAGCACCGCGAAGCCTTCGGCGGTTCGAACGGCCATGTGCGCGCGCCCGGGATCGCCGTCGAGCAGCGCGTTGATGATTTGGAGGGCGACGGTTTCGACAGGCGCATCGAGAGTGAGTACGACGTGGGCCTTCAGTTCCGCTAACAAGGGCGGAGCAACGTATGCGCACACCGGCAGCGTCGAAACGTGGCGCTCTTCGTACGCGCCGTCGTGCCACGGACCGCGCTTGCCGAAAACCTGGCCGTGATAATCCCAGGCGCACAACTGCTTTTCTTTCCAGATGAAATCGTCGCGCACGCATAGCCGGCGGCATGTCGCACACTGTACGAGCGTTACCGGCGCGTGCACGAGGCCCTCGGCAATCTCTTCGGGCAGGTCCTCAAGGTTGATCACGCTGGCCTCGTCGAGGTGCTCGGGCATCGGAGCATTCCAGCCGACGCGCGCGAGCAGCTCGATGTCGTGCATCGGCACGACAAATGCGTGCTCGTCTCCCGGCGGAAACGTGCGGTCGATCCAATCGACGAGACCGCCGAGCGGTATGCCGACATCCTGATGAGTATTCCCAACGGCGATGCCAAGCGGCGTCCAGGCAAGTGGAATCAGCCGCGCCGTGATGACCCGGCTCGGCTCCAAAGCTTGAAAGTTACTGGCGACGGCAAGGGTCGTGCCGTTGCCGCCCAACGCAAAGGCGCGGGGACCGTCTTGGGATTCTACGAGCCGATCGCCGCCGTGGCTTGGCGATACTCTTGCAGACTGCGGGGTGGTCCAGCCTTGCTTGCGAGCGCCTCCGCCAGCGCTCGCGCCGTATCTAAACTCGTTAAACACGCGATATTCGCTTCGACCGCCGCGCGTCGAATCTTGTAGTCATCCGAGATTTCGCGCGGTCCCTTCGCGTCGTTGATCACCAAGTCGACTGCACGCGATGCGATGATATCCAGCACGTGCGGCGATCCATCCGCGATCTTGTTGATTCCTTCGGTTGCAATGCCCGCGGCTTCGAGTAGGCTACGCGTGCCCGGCGTTGCAACGAGCGTGTGACCGAGCGCCGCGTATGCGCCAAGCACCGGAACGGCTTCGTCCTTTTCTGCGTCGGAGATCGAGACGAGGATGCGGCCGCCGCCACCCGGCAGCCGAACGCCCGCGGCGAGGAAACCCTTGCGCAGCGCTCCCCCAAACGACTCGTCGATTCCAAGCACTTCGCCGGTAGACTTCATCTCCGGTCCCAGCACCGTTTCGACGCCGCGCATCTTTGAGAATGAGAAGACCGGTACTTTAACGACGACGTACGGCACGTGCGGTGCAAGTCCCGTCCCGTACTCCATGTCGCGCAGCTTTTCGCCTAGCGCAATACGTGTTGCAGCTGCGACGAGATTGATGCCGGTGGCCTTCTGGATGATCGGTACGGTGCGGCTTGCGCGAGGATTTGCCTCGATGATGTAGAGTAGCTCGTCGTGAATGACGAACTGGATGTTGATCAGTCCGCGGATATGCAGCTCGCGCGCAATTGCAAGCGTAACGTCGGCAATGCGCCGTTCCATCGAAGGATCGATGCTCTGCACGGGATAGACGCTGATCGAATCGCCGGAGTGAACGCCGGCCCGCTCCACGTGCTCGAATACCCCCGGAATCAGCGCGTCGTCACCATCGAAGACCGCATCAACCTCGACCTCGAGGCCGCGCAAGTATTTGTCAACCAGCAGCGGCGCCGCGGGGAGGATCGCGGGCGCGGACTCCGCGTACTCGGCCAGCTGCGCTTCGTTGTAGACGATCTCCATGGCGCGGCCCCCTAAGACGAACGAGGGACGCACCAGAACGGGAAATCCCAACTCGCGGGCAATGGCGCGGGCCTCGCGGAAGGTTCGCGCCGCCTTGCCCTCCGGCCGCGCGACGCCCAAGCGCGCGAGCGCGGCGTCGAACTGCTCGCGGTTTTCGGCCATGTCCATCGAGCGGCGATCGCTTCCGACAATCGGCACGCCGCGCCGGCTCAGCTCGCCCGCTAGATTGATCGCGGTTTGACCGCCGAACGCCAGCATCACTCCCTGTGCGGCGGTGGCGCGATAGGCGGCCTCTACCTCATCCGCGGTCGGCGGCTCGAATACCAGCGCGTCTGATATGTCGAAATCGGTGGATACCGTCTCCGGATTGTTGTTGACGACGACTGGCGATCGACCGGCGTCCTTCAGAGCCCAGGCTGCGTGTACGCAGCTATAGTCGAACTCGATGCCTTGACCGATGCGGATCGGTCCGCTTCCCACGACGACGACGGCTCGACCCGGAGTAGCACGCATTTCGTCGTGTTCGCCACGTGAGAGATAGTAGTAGGGCGATCTTGCGGGAAACTCCGCAGCCGCCGTGTCGACCATTCGGAAGGCCGGCTCTGCCGCCGGTTGCTGCGCGGCGGAGTTGCCGGTGAGCCGCGCAAGACTCGTGGTCGAATACCCAAACTGCAGCGCCTCGGCGAGGTGTCCGTTGCTGGGATGGCGGCGAACGCGTTCCTCGAGATCGACCAGCTCGGCGAACTCGTAGAGCCAGAAGCGGTCGATCGCCGAGAGCTCGTGGATCCGCGTTACGGCTGCCTCACGATCTTGCGCGCCGGCGCGGCGCAGAACTTCGCAGAGCGCGAACAGCCGCTCGTGCGTCGGACGGGCGATCGTCGACTCGAGCTCGACATCGCTCCACTCGACGAGCGGACCGGTCAGGGTTATACGGTCCAAATCCAAACCGCGCACCGCTTTGAGCAGAGCCGCGCGAAAAGTGCGGCCGATTCCCATCGCCTCGCCCGTCGACTTCATCTGCGTCCCGAGCGTAGTATCCGCGAAGGGAAACTTGTCGAATGGCCAGCGCGGTATCTTGACGACGACGTAGTCGAGGGTAGGCTCGTACGCGGCCTTGGTTACGCCGGTGACGGGATTGGGGATCTGATCGAGCCGCTGTCCGAGCGCGATGCGCGTAGAAATCTTCGCAATCGGATAGCCTGTTGCTTTAGAGGCGAGCGCTGAACTGCGAGAAACCCGCGGGTTCACTTCGATGATCGCGTATTCCGTGCGTTGCGGGTGGAGCGCGAACTGAATGTTGCAACCGCCTTGCACGTCGAGGGCTCGAATGACGTTGATGCTCGCGCTGCGCAGCATCTGGTATTCGAGATCGGAGAGCGTTTGCGAGGGTGCGACGACGATGGAATCGCCGGTATGAACGCCTACCGGATCGACGTTCTCCATGTTGCAAACGACGATGCAGTTGTCGCCGCTGTCGCGGAGGACTTCGTATTCGATCTCCTTCCAGCCGAGCAACGACGTTTCGAGAAGCGCTTGGTGAATCAGGCTCGCGTTGAGTCCGGCGTCGAGCGTCTCTCGAAGCTGCCTCTCGTCGTAGACGACCCCGCCCCCGGTGCCCGCCAACGTGTACGCGGGGCGCACGACAAGCGGATAGCCGGCGCGGGACGCAAACTCGAGGCCCTGCTCGATCGCAGTGATAACGGCGCTCTCGGGAACCGGTTCGCCGATTTCTTGCATCTTGTGTTTGAAGCGCTCGCGGTCTTCTGCGAGCCGTATCGTGTCAATCGGTGTGCCGAGCAGCTCGACACCGTAGTGATCGAGCACGCCCTCTTCGTCGAGTTCGACCGCGAGGTTGAGTCCCGTCTGTCCGCCGAGGGTCGGAAGTAAAGCGTCAGGTTGTTCGCGAGCGATGATCTCAGCGATCGATGCAACCGTAAGCGGCTCGAGGTAGACCGCATCGGCCACCTCGGGATCGGTCATGATCGTCGCGGGATTCGAGTTGACCAGGACGACGCGATGGCCTTCCTCGCGCAGCGCGCGGCACGCTTGAACGCCAGCGTAGTCAAACTCGGCAGCCTGACCGATCACGATCGGTCCCGACCCGATGACCATCACGTTCCGGCGGGGCATGCTCGGGCTGTGAGATTACGGGGGTACGGACGAAGTCCCTTGCTAGGTTAGTGGTCCTGCCCCGAAAGCGCTCGTAGGGTAGGGCCCTTCTTCTTTGTCATGCTGAGCCTGTCGAAGCAAGACCAAACCACGCACGTTCTTCTCACGTAAAGCTTCCGTTGCGATCGAGGTGATGCGTCATCCGCTATCCTTCCTTGTCATGCTGAGCCTGTCGAAGCAAGACCAAACCACGCACGTTCTTCTCACGTAAGGCTTCCGTTGCAATCGAGGTGATGCGTCATCCGCTACCCTAGGGTACGGTGACGGGGGGATAGGAGCCAAGGGCTTTGTAAACGGGGCCCCCCCGGTGCCGGGCGGCGAGCTGCTGAGCTGCTTGTTCATGGACGCCTTAGGAGTCTCAAGTAGAACGCTCCGAACACTAGGACGATTCCAATATTTACCATCAAGCGTTCCCAGAATCGGTTTTTGAAGAACACGAAATCTACACCGACTATGATGGCTGCCATCGCCACCACGTAAAGCACGATAGCTACCTGTCTGCCCATTTCAGTTAAATTACACCGCTTTGGCAGCAGAGGCATCTGCGCACCGACGCTAAGGCCTTCCAAAACGAGGCCCCCTGGCCGGGCGCCGGGCGGCGAGGCAGCTAAGGCCTTTCAAAACGAGGCCCCCCTTACCCCGGCCGCTGCGATCAAAGCCGCTTAAGCTAAATCAAGACTGTGATCCTAGGCGCCGCCGTTGCAAGGCGCCTCTAGCGGGACTCATGGTCCGAACGCCAGTGCATCCGGACCGCTGATGCCCTTGGAGATCGTCCGCACCACGTATGTTCCGCCCGGAGCGTACTCCGTCACCGTGTTATTGGTGAAGTTCGCGATATAGAGATTGCCGGAGCCATCAAACGCCAACGCACGCGGACCTTTGACGCCCTTGGAGATCGTCCGCAGCACCGACGTTTTACCCGGAGCGTAGACCGTCACGGTCCCAAGGTTTGCAACGTAGAGATTGCCGGAGCCGTCAAACGCCAACGCATACGGTTCCGAGACGCCCTTGGAGATCGTCCGCAGCACCGACGTTTTGCCCGGAGCGTAGACCGTCACGGTACTCCCAAGGTTTGCAACGTAGAGATTGGCGGAGCCATCAAGCGCCAACGCACGCGGACCTTTGACGCCCTTGGAGATCGTCCGCAGCACCGACGTTCCGCCCGGTGCGTATTCCGTCACCGTGTCAGATCCGCCGTTTGCGACACGGAGATAGCCGGCGCTGCCAGTCGCCAACGCAGCCGGATAGGAGATACCTTTGGAGATTTTCCTCAGTACTTTCGAGCTGCCTTTGGCGTACACCGTCACGGTGTTATTGCCGGTGTTTGCGACATAGAGATTGCCGGAGCCGTCAAACGCCAACGCATCCGGCTTGGAGACGCCCTGGGAGATCGTCCGCAGCGGTGCCGTTTTGCCCGGAGCGTAGACCGTCACGGTGTTATTGCCGGTGTTTGCGACATACAGATTTCCGGAGCCGTCAAACGCCAACGCATGCGGGGTGGACACGCCCTGGGAGATCGTCCGCAATACTTTCGTGCTGCCTTGGGCGTACACTGTGACGGTGGAGGCGCCGTCGTTTGCGACATAGAGATTCGTGTTCGTCGCGGGGGCCTCCGCATAAAAGCTTGGTTGCCGATTCATTGGCATCTGCGGCGTCGCTCCGGGCGCTCCGATCGGTGTCTGCGATCCGCAGCCTGTGGGTATAGCAATGGCCACGCAGATGCCTAATGCATAGCGGCCCAAATCCGAAATCTTCATTTGCCTTGCTCCACTCTCGACGTCAACGCGCGTCGAAATGGTAGTCACGTTCTGCCGACAAGGCCCCCGGCAAGCAATGCGGGCTCAGCTCCATCGTAGCACCCAAGCCGCGTTCTCGAAAGCCGCCCACGATCCACGGCTCCGCAGCCACCTCGCCGAATCGGCGGCCCCTCGTCGCTGTATAGCTGGCTCCGGTCGAGGCCGCAAAGGCAACGCCGCTTAGCGCAATGCGATCGGCGCGCAATGTTAGCGGCTTAAATCTGAAATCTTCATTCGCCTTGCTCCGATCTCGACGCGAACGCATCGAGAAGCCGAATCAGGTTGCGGCCCGCAAGGCCCCCCGGCAGCCAAGCCTGCCCAGCACGATTCTAGCACCCGAGGCGCGACAACGAAAGATGCTCGAACCACAAAACAGGCACGAGCTACCGCGCCGCCCACGTCTCCGCGCTCGCGAGCCCGTCTTTGCTCAGCTTTGTGGGCATTGCAGCTGCGAGCGCCTCGCATTGCGGCAACTTAGCTCGCAGCAGCTTCGCAGTTTTGCTTAGCTTAGCGGCTTAGAACGCGGCGGCTTCGATCGTTGCAGCCGAGCCGCGGCGCAAAACGAGCCCCCCAACTGGCCCAATTTCGGCCAGCGAACCGTTGTTGATAAAAGAACCAAGAGGGCAGTGTTGACGCTTACTCCAGCGCCTGCGCTTGCGCGACTGCTTCGTCTTCGGTCATCGTTGCGCCGATGGCCATTAGGCGCGTGAGCTCATCGGCGCCAATGGCCTCGCGGAGCACGGCAAGCGCGCTTTGGTAATACTCACGGCTCGTATCCTCCGACGATCGGAACGTCGTAAACCGAGCTTCAGCAAACCCGAAGAGTCGAGCGATTTCCGAATCTCTCCCCTCCGTAGGCGAAGCTTTGACTTGAGGACCCATCAGCGCTACAACCGCAAGTTGCTGAAGTGATCTGGCGATTACGAAAGCGAGCTCGCTATCACGGCCCAATGCCAGCGTCTCCTGTGCCTGGACTCGGGCCTCATCGTAGCGACCCAGCGCGATGAGATACGTTGTCCTGTCGGTGAGCAGATAAGCCGAGCTTGCTATGATCCCCAAGGCGTTCATCGACCTGTAGTCCGCGAGCACGGCCTCTATCAGTCGCAGCGCAATTTCCGCGTTGCCCGTAAGGTATTCGTTTAGGGCAAGGGCGGTGCTCGCCGACACCCCTAAGATGTCGGCCCCAAGCAGTTTCGCTAGTCCTAGCGCCTCAGTTAGGAAGGTGTTTGCGCCGGCATAATTAGCCACGCCCATTCTGGCGACTCCCAACCAGAACAAAGTGCTGGCCCTCAATCGGCGATCTCCTATTGAATCCGCCGCCTCCAAGGCGTCACGCATCAGCGGTTCAGCTTTTTGGTACTCTCCCACCATTGCGAGCATCCCCCCGGTTAGGCTTTGCATTTGAGCGATTTCCATGGCGTCACCAAGTTCGCGATAGCGCCTCAAGGCGCGCGCCGCCGATTTGAAAGCTACTTGGAATTCGCCGAATCGACGAGCGCCTTCAGCTTCGGAGTGTTCTAGTCGCGCAATAAGCTCGGGGGGCGTGCCTTCATGGGCAAGTTCAATCGCCGCGCGCACCCAGCGCCGCCCTTCGGCTAGCGGAAAGCCGCGCCACATAACCGGGCGTACCGCGGCCAAACGTTGCCCTAAGAGGATATCTCCCGCTCTCGCGAGCGCCCACTCAAACAATGATCGCCAGTTCTCTAATTCTTCGGTGGCCTGCGGAAGCCACTCGCGATCGGCCATCGTATCCCACTCGCATTGCCTTTGCTCCGCCAATTCCACATAAAAAAGCGCGTGTCGCCGCGCTAACACACACTCCTCGCCACGCGCGACCAGCTTTTCCCGCGCGTATTGACGCGCTGACTCTAAGAGGTAATAGCGTTGTTCGTTGCCGGCCAACTCAGCAACCAAGAGCGATTTCGAAACCAGTGACGTGATCAAGTCAACGACGTCGAGGTCGTCTTCGCCGTCCGCGGTGCAGATGCCAGTCGCCGCGTCGAGCGTGCAACCTCCGGCAAAAACCGAGAGCGATTCGAAGAACCTCTGTTCGCGCGGGGTCAAGAGGTCGTAGCTCCAGTCGATCAGAGCAGTCATTGTCTGATGTCGCGGCAGCGTTCGTGCGTTGCCATCGGTCAGTAGACGAAAGCGCTGGTCAAGACGCTCAGCGATCTGGCGAGGAGCGAGCACCTTCACGCGAGCTGCAGCGAGCTCTATCGCCAGCGGAATACCATCGAGGCGACGGCAGATCTCGCCAACGTCGCGCGCGTTGTCAGCAGTTAACGCAAATTGTGAATTGGCCCCGACTGCCCGGTCGATGAAGAGCGTGACCGCGCCATACGATAATACGTTCTGGGCATCCGCGCGGGAATCGGGCGGAACCGCAAGTGATGGCAGCCGATAGACCTGCTCGCCCGGGATCTGCAGCGCCTCGCGGCTTGTCGAGAGAACCCGTACCTCTGAACACGCTTGTGCGATACTCGTCGCGACCTCGCTAGCCCCTGCCGCGACGTGCTCGCAGTTGTCCATTATTAGCACGAGACGACGAGTCTTGAGGTACGCGGTAAGAACTCCTAAGGCTGATCCTGCCGTGGCAGGAAGATACAATGCCGTCAATACGGCGCTTGCCACCAGCGCCTGGTCTGCAAGCGGTGCTAAGTCAATCAACCACACACCGTCCGGGCAAGCCTCGAGCAGCTCGCTCCCAAGCTGCACGGCGATTCGTGTCTTTCCGACTCCTCCGGCCCCAACAATAGTCAGGAGTCGGTGCTCTCCTAGTAGCGCAGTCAGCTCGCGAATCTCGTCTTGACGCGCAACGAACGACGTCACTGGCTGCGGAAGATTGTGTCTCCGTGTCGCTAGCGTGTCGCGACGAACGATTCGCAATAGCGATGGTTGGAGGGCCTCGATGCGCCGTCTCCGACGCGGCGAATGAGCGACAGCGATGGCACCTTCCAGGAGTGCTTCGCGCTCGGGCGACAACTGGAGCGCTCGCGCGAGCAAGACGATCGTCTGGCGGTATGGCCGGGTTCGAGCTCCGCGCTCGAGGGCCCCAATCGCCTCAACGCTGAGCTTTGCCCGTTCGGCGAGCTGCTGTTGCGTCATCCCTGCGTCGAGGCGAAACTGCCTAAGTAGCGTCCCGAAGTGAAGTCGACTGGCCGCTTCCATCTCGCCTCCGGCTGTCACTCGAACTGTAAAGATAAACTGTACGGGTGTACCTGGACCGATTCCCTCCACCGGCGCAGAATGAATCTGACAGGAAAGTCCCCCACGAGTCGCCCTTTTCCCTACCTCTTTAGGAGAACTCGACCATTGATTGAATGGAGCACACAAACATGCGTATTTTGAAAGTAATTGGTTGCGCACCCAGTACATCCATTGCGCTCGCGATGCTCGCTGCCTGCGCCGGCCCTTCACAAATGTCTCCCACAGCGCTCACACCAATCTCAGGCCTTCGGTTGATGCAATCCGGCGCAGATGCGAAGGCCACGGGTTTCATTTTCGCTTCCGATTCGCAAAATAACAACGTGGACATTTTCAGTCAAAAGGGCAAGAACAAGATGGTAGGCCAAATCACCGGCCTCAGCCACCCGTTTGGGCTCGCGACGGACATCGCCGGAAACGTGTACATTGCTAACCAATATATCCCCACGATCCCCGTATATGCGCCTCCGTACACGGGCGCGCCGAAGTTGGTCCTTGATGCGACTGGATATCTTCCCCAGGAAGTTGCGGTCTCGCCCTCTGGCGTCGTGGCCGTGCCGAGTTTCTGTAATAATTCTGGTTGTACGACAAATTACTCGGTTATCTTTTACCCCAAGAACTCGAGCAAGGCATGTGCGAAGGTTGTCGTTCCGGCGCACGCACAAACCGTACAAGCACCCGCATTTGACGACGCCGATAATCTCTACATCGTTGGGCAGATAACGAACACGTTCAACTATTATGCCGGGGAAATAACTGGTGGTTGCAAAGCAACGGGGGCAAAATTTCTAACAATCGGTAGTACTGACTTAACCCAGTTTTTTGACATACACATCGACAAGGCAGATCGCATCGCGATTCTCGGGGTTACCAGCGGCAACTCCGCGGAGATCGACACGTACAGTCCCCCCCAGAATGGCTCTCTCGGCAACCCGGTTTCGACGACGCCGTTGGGTTCGTCGTTCACGTTGAGCTTCGCGTTCCTACCGTCGGGGCACGACCTCTACGCAAATACAAACCTAAACGGTGCGGACAAATACGACTATCCAGCCGGTGGCAGTCCCGAACATTCCATCTCATTTTCGTTTCAGGACGCACACATAGCGGTCAGCCCGCCGCTGATTCCGTAAGGCGGATTTTGAGGAGGTCTTGACACCCTGAGATCATGAGGCCGAGTGGAATCACTCGGCCTCTTCTAATGTGACTCACTCGAGCGCGTGCGCCTCCGGCTGGAGAATATGCTGCAGATCGTGAAGCCAGTCGCCAGGTTCTTGAGCCGCTGAAGCACATCTCACCATGCACTCGTATTAGCGGTGAAAGACTAGCGTTGGGGGTGAACCTTCATTGTAGTCGTACGCGATACGCTGATGCCTTAGTTCGGACGACTTTATTTGGCGCAATGTTCGAAATGAAAAGCGTGCACAATGATCTCATTCGCCAGGTGCGAGCCGCGATTGCCCAGCTATACCATTTTCGGGCGAAACGGCGTCGATCCGAGCCTGCCCCGTGGCGCACACACAGAGATTGATCGTCGTCAGAGCGAAACGGCCCCGTATATCGCTGCGTGCGCTTTGGAGGAATCATGAGTCAGCACACATTCAAAATCAACGGTATGGACCTTAGTGGTTACATGGTCAAGGACGCGGCTCGCGCCATTACGTTTTATCGCGATGTGCTCGGTCTCGAGCCCATCACTATCTATCCCGATAACAGGGGCGCCGAATATGAGTTAGCAGACGGCACAACGTTCGGTCTGTGGGGGGGCGGCGGCGCCGTCATGCCGTTCCAACCCAGCAATGGCATTCTGTTTGCAGTTGACGATTTCGATGCCGCCGTCGCGGCGCTGAAGGCTCGCGGCATACCGGTGCTCATGGAGCACGAAACGCCTGTCTGCTTTATGGCGATGATCAACGACACCGAGGGCAACATGGTCACCTTGCACAAGCGCAAGGCGCAGTAGACCGTCCTGGTGAGCCCGGCTATTTCGTGCTTATGCTGACGGTCACGCCGACTGGGTGGTCCGGGCCCACGATTAAATGCTCGGCCGCGCCGCCGCCCGGATAGCCCCAATAACCTACGTCGCCGGCGTCGAATCGAGAAAAATGGAACTGTGCCGCAACGAGATGCCTGCCTTGCGGATTAACTATACCTTTCGCGAACTTCGGTATCCAGAATTGGCGAACCGGGCCCTCCCCACCATCGAGGTCGGTTCTACCTTGAAGCGTGCCGGTCGATCCGAATATCGTAAATTGATATACCATGTTGCCCACCTCGTCGCCGACCGCCATATATTTGCCATCCCACTGGACCGAGCCGGGTTTTAGGACGTGTCCACCCAGGTTGACATCAGTCAAGAACCTGCTGCCTTTAGGGATTTCAGCGAAGAGAAAGTGCTCCAAATGGTTCGTTCCATCGACGAACAGGTTGCCCGCGTCATCGTAGCCGCAGAATTCGTATGTTGTGAAGTGGGTATTAATGTGCCGCGTCGGGTTGCCCGAGGCATTTCGATAAATCGCGACATCACCGGTGCCGGTCCCAGAGTCGATGACGGCAAGGTCCCCCGTAACCCCGTCGGCGGAACACGCGCGCGGCGTATGGCCCGTGTCGTGTAAGGTCGCGATAGGGCTCGTGCCGCCGTGTGCATACTCAAGGATCTGCGATGCGCCACCGTCGGGAATAAAAACGTTTCCGGCTTTGTCGGCGCACAAATGTTGCGGGGAGTCGAACCCCGTCAGGGTTCCAACCAAGGTGCGCTTCCCCCAGGAGAAGACTTCGACGTCGGGGTTTCCCTGGAATGGGAAGGTGGAGACGTACAGCAGATTCTCCGCTTTGGCCGTTGGGTCCATCCACGAGTGCGACGGGCTCGTGTGGGCGCCGACGCTCGTAATTGCGCTCGGCGATTGCGTTGCGACGCCACTGCCGCATCCAACCAATCCAACAACCGCGAGTAATGCAGCGAGAGAAACGTTCACGCCCAACACCTCCACAACGAGAGTCGGTGATCGACCAACATTTTCGAGCGTTCTATGTTGCACTGCGCACTTCCTAGACGTTGTGCGTTAGGGTTGCAGCAACGCTTTTTTCCAGTTGCCGCCGGTGCGCGTGTATTGCACTCGCTCGTGCATGCGGTTGGGCCGGCCTTGCCAGAACTCAAAGCGCGTCGGAGTTATCAGGTAGCCGCCCCACGAATGCGGGCGCGGAACGTCATCGCCCTCGAAGCGCTGCTCGAAATGTGCGAATCGCTCTTCGAGAAAACCATAGGCCTCGAGCGGTTCGCTTTGCTCCGACGCCCAGGCCGCAAGACGATGTCCGCGCGGACGCGTTTCGAAATATGCATCGGATTCTTCCTCGGAGAGTTGCGCAACGATGCCTTCAATCCGCACTTGGCGTGTCAGCTGCGGCCAGTAGAGCACGGCGGCCGCAAACGGATTTTCGGCCAGCTCGCGTCCCTTGCGGCTTTGATACGACGTGTAAAAGCGTAGGCCGCGTTCGTCCAGACCGCGCAAGAGCACGATCCGGGCCGAGGGGCGAGCGCGCGTGTCGGCGGTCGCGAGGCACATCGCGATCGCTTCGAGTGAATTGAACCCGCCGGCTTCTTCGATCCAGCGCGTCAGCAAGCCGATTGGATCGCTCAAGGGTAGCGGCCCAGTCCGAAACCGGCCAAGAACGCGATCAGCATGCCGAGCGCACCCGCAACCGCGAAGCCGAACGAAGCATCGACCGGCTTCCTCTGCAACGACGTGATCCGGCCGAGCCGCGCGAGCGCGTCGCGGAGCTCTGTCGCATTTTCCGCTCGGGCGTACGCGCCGCCGCTTACCTGCGCGTAGCTGCGCAAGGCATCTTCGTCGATCGTTGCCTCTTCGTTGGTGCCGGGAATCAGGCCGCCGTTGGGCGTTCCGATGCCGACGGTATACACCGGGATATGGTGTGCGCCGAGCCATTGTGCCATTTCGTTCGGATCGGTGCCGGTGTTGTTGACGCCGTCGGTAATCAGAATCACGACGCGATGGCCGCTGGGAGATAGCTGCTCGGCAGCGAGCTTGAGCGCATCGCCGATGGCCGTGGCGCCGTTTGGAGATGGAACCTCGTCGAGCGTCGCGGAAACCTGGGCGTGATCCGAACCGAGCGGCGCGACGATGGCTGCGGCACCTGAAAAAGCGATGATGCCGATTTTGATTCCAGGCGGACTCTGCGCGATGAAGGCACGAGCCGCCGCTTTGGCGGCCTGGGCGCGCGTCGGCAGGACGTCGGTGGAAGCCATGGAGCCGGACGTATCGATGCAAATGAAGACTTCGCCGTCTCGAGCCGGAACCAAAATCGTCAGATGCGGGCCGGAGATGCCGAGCACGACGCTCGCCAACGCCACGAGCCATAGGGCTTGCAAGAGCCGCGGTATCCAGGCGCGCGGCTTGGTTGCATCCACAAAAAACGCGACGTTTGAATAGGCGAGATCGCGAGACGTAGCGCGCCGCTGCAATCGATCGTAGACGAGCGCGAACGCCAGAATTGCAAGAGTTCCGATCGCAAGCCGGGCGGGATGGTCGATGCTCACGCGCGCACTCCAAAGGCGGCGGCCAGGGACGTCGCACCGTCGGCTTCGTGCAGGATGCCGGTTCGCCAGTTCGCGCGCTCAAAACGCGCCAGCAGCGCGGCTTCGCGCATTTGAACGGCCTGATGGTATGCCGCACGTTCACGCTCGCCGACGTACGCGCGAACGTGTCCGCCTTCCACCCCACGCAAACGCACGATTCCTCCGAGCGCCAGTCCATCGTACCAGGGGTCACGCACCACCAGGGCCGTCGAGTCGAAGCGCGCGCCGAGCTCGGCGAGATCGCGGTCGAGACTTTGATCGAGATCGAACCAGTCGCTAATGGCGAGCAACGCGGTGCCCCGCGGAAGCGCCCCGCGCGCCGTGCCGAGCACTCGCTCGAGGTTGAACGACGCGAACGATTCCGAATGACCCAGCGCTGCAGCAACGCGCTGCGGGCCTCGCTGCAGGGCGGGCGGCGTCACACCATTTGCGTCGATGCGAATGCAGCGATCCTCCCCACATGCGGCACCGAACCACGCGAGGAGGGCTTCGTTCGCCGCATCGAGCACGGGCCGGCGCCGGCCCATGCGCATTGACGCCGACGTGTCGACGATTGCCGCGAGAGTTAAGGCGACGTCTTCCAAGACTACGCGGGTCTGCAGATCCCCGGAACGCGCCGTCGCGGCCCAGTCGATGCGGCGAACGTCGTCGCCTGGTACGTACGCCCGAAGCTCGACGAACTCATAGCCGTCGCCTCGATAGATCGTGGGTGATCCGGCACCAAGGTGACGTGGGCGCCGCCGCGACCGCAACAGTGCATCCCGAATCGTCATGTCGCGGCTACGGAGCTGGGATGGTTGCAATCATAGCGTCGATAACCCCGTCGGCGCTCACGCCGTCGGTTGCAAGCCGGTAGTTAAAGCCGATGCGATGACGTAACGCGTGACCCGCGACCGCCCGAACGTCGTCCGGAAGCGCGAAGTCCCTTCCGTCGAGCATCGCGCGACCGCGCGCGAGAAAGGCAAGCGCAAGCGTAGCGCGCGGGCTTGCGCCATAGTCGATCAACTCGGCGGCGCGTAAGGCGGCCCCGGATTGGGAGCGCACGCTGACGTCGTCGGCGTGACGCGTGATCGTTACCAGATCGACGATGTATCGCTTCAGCTTGTCGTCAATATGAACGCTATGGGCCTGTTCTCGCCAGCCCCGGATGTCATCTAGCGTGGCGACGGCGCGCACCGGCTGCGTGTCTGCAACGGCGAACCGGTCGAGGATTTGGAGCTCTTCTTCACGCGACGGATATCCCACATTGATCTTCATAAGGAATCGATCCATCTGGGCGATCGGCAGCGCGTAAGTGCCTTCGGAGTCAAGTGGGTTCATGGTCGCCATCACGACGAACGGATCCGGCAACGCATAGGATTGCGGGCCGATAGTAACTTGCCGCTCCTGCATCGCTTCTAACAGCGCCGATTGGACCTTGGCCGGCGCTCGATTTATTTCGTCGGCGAGAACGACGTTGGCAAAAATCGGACCGAGTACGGTCGCAAAAGCGCTTTCGCGCTGATCGAAGATCCGCGTCCCCACGATGTCGCTGGGCAACAAGTCCGGCGTGAATTGAATTCGTTTGAACTCACCTTCGAGGGCTGCCGCCAACGAGCGGCACGCTAGTGTCTTGGCCAGACCCGGAGGACCCTCGAGCAAGACGTGTCCGTTCGAGAGCAGGGCGAGGAGCAGGGCCTCGATCACGCCGTGCTGCCCGACGATCGTGTGAGCCAGCGCAACCTGCAGATCGGCCGGCCGTCGCGCCGCAATCATGGCAGCGACTCCGCATAGCGCTGCAGCGCCGAGCATGCGTCGTCGATCGCGCCGCGCAAATCATCGTCGTACGTGAAAGCGCTTCGCTCGAGTGAGATCAGCAGATCTCGTAGCATCGGATCGAAAGCCTGTCGCCGCTTCAACACGTCGCCCAGCGTTTCGCCGTCGCTCGCCCCGAGCATGCGCCACACCGCGCCGCGCACGGCGATGGCCGCCCCGCGCGTTCTTTCTGCACGTAGAACGGTTAACGCGTCGGCAACTTGCTCGCGCGGCGATCGTTGAAGCGGTGCCGGCGCCGACTCAGGCATCGGAGGAGCGGGAGGTCCGGGGCGTCGTGCGCGACGCCGCATGAGCAACGCGACGATCGCGACGAGACACGCGATGCCCAGAACCCAGAGCAGCACGCGAAGAGCCCGCCAGAGGACGCCGAGTATCTCACCGGCTTCATGGCGAAGCACCGGCGCGCTCACCCCGGTAAGGGATAGCGTCAGACCGTTGGTATACCATTGCTTGGGTTTGCCGTCGCGTGCATCGATCGCTTGCAAGGTAGCGGGCGCAATCGCAATCGGACCCGCGCGATGCGCAACGACCGTGATCGTTTCACGATACTGGGTTCCGTTGGTGCCACTGACGGTTTCGCGCTCGTCGCCAAGGAGTTCGAGATCGGCAAGCATGGGCAGCTCGAGATTGGCAATTTGGGTGACGCGCTCGCGCACGTGCAGCGTGACGATCAAGTGGAACGGCACGTCCAGGCGCGGGCGTGGGTTGTCGGTTGAGAGCACGAACGACTGCACCGTCAGACGCGCGAGCGACTGGGCGGAGACGGAAAGCGCCGTTGCCGTTACCGCGACGGCGCTCAGCGCTAGCGCGGCGGCAGTTCGTCCAGCCACTGTGCGAATAATCGGCGTGCGTCAAATGGACCCGGCGAAGCTTCGGGATGGAATTGAACACCGGCAATCGGCAGCGTACTGTGCCGAAAGCCCTCGTTGGTGCCGTCGTTGAGGTTCGTCATGGTTGCGTGCAGGTCGTCGGGGAGCGATGCGGCATCGACCGCGTAGCCGTGATTATGCGCGGTGATCAGCACCTCGCCGGCAGTCAGGTCCATCACGGGCTGATTCCCTCCCCGGTGGCCGTAAGGCAACTTGTACGTGTGCGCGCCGCAGGCGAGCGCGAGAAGCTGATGACCCAAACAGACGCCGAAGAGCGGTTTGCGCCCCGCCAGCCGGCGAAGCAGTTCAATCGTTTCCGTCAAGTCGGTTGGGTCGCCCGGCCCGGGAGAGATGAAGACCGCGTCGGGATCTCCGGCCAGCACTTCGTCCTCCGTGGCATTGTACGGGACGACCGAGATGTGCGCGCCGAGCTCTGAGAGCTGGTGGAGAATCGCACGCTTCACGCCACAATCGATTAGCACCACGCGACGTCCGCCGCGCGGGCCGCGCTGGAACGGCTCCGTCGTCGCCACACTGGGAACGAGCGCTTTGGTGGTCGCGTTGCGCACAAACTCACTGAGACGGTGCTCGGCAGCGCTCAGTGCGGCTTGGCCGACGGCAAGCGCGGCCCAGATCGTTCCATGCTCGCGAAGGGCGATCGTGATGGAGCGCGTATCGGCGCCAATCAGCGCCGGTACGTGCTGGTCGTCCAGCCACGATGGTAGATCTTGTTTGGATAAGTGGTGGGATGGATGATAAGCGATCTGTTTGATTACCGTACCCGCAGCGCAGGCGCGGCCATATTGGGCCGCGCTGCCGGAAATCCCGTAGTTGCCGATCATGGGATACGTAAACGTCAGAATCTGTCCGGCATACGACGGATCGGTCAAGGCTTCTTCGTAGCCGGTCATCCCGGTGTAAAAGACGGCTTCGCCGAGAGCCATTCCCTCGTAGCTCAAACCACGACCGTCGAAGCGACTGCCGTCCGCGAGAAAGAGCGCCGCAGGATGCGAGGGCTTCGTCATTGGCTCATTTCCGGTCCGCGGAATCGAATCTCGCCTCGAACAATTGTCGCAAGCACTTTGCGCGGTAAGGTTCGTCCCGCAAAGGGCGTGCATTTTCCCTTCGATGCGAAGGTGCTCGGATCGACGATCCATTCGTGGTCGGCAAAGATCGTAATGTCGGCTGCCGCACCAATTGCGAGCGTGCCGGCGTTCAATCCAAGAATGCGCGCCGGCCTCGACGAGAGTAGTTCCACGAAGCGTGACATCGGCAGATCCGGCAGCGCGGCGGCGTACGCGCCTACGGCAACCTCCAGCCCGGAGAAACCGGGTGCCGCAGGCGTGCTGCGCTTCTCGTCCTCGGTGTGAGGCGCGTGATCGCTCGCAAACGCGTCAATCGTTCCGTCGCGCACGCCATCGCGCAGTGCCTGCACGTCGTCCTCCGTGCGCAACGGCGGATTGACCGTTGCCGGCGCCCCAAGCTCATGCGCCAGCGCGCCCGTAAAGGTCAAATGATGCGGGCTCACTTCACAGGTCACGCGCGTACCGGCGGAGCGTGCGGATCGGACCGAGTCGAGTGCAATCCGCGTCGTGAGATGCGCGATATGCCATGCCTTCCCGGTCTCCCGGGCGATCACCAAGTCGCGCGCGACGATGGTGTCTTCGGGCTCGCAGTGCGAGATAAAGGGCGCCGAAAGGCTGCGAGCGCGCAGCGCGGCATCCCGCAAGACGGCTTCGCTCTCAACGGTATCCCCGTCGTCGGAAAAAGCGACGGCGCCGGCTTCCGCCAGCGCCGGGAAGTCGCACGGCCGTTCGCCGCGTCGCCCGCGGGTGACGGCGGCAATCGGGTAGACGCGGCAATGCGCGCGGCGCCCAATCTCCCGCATCAGATCGCCCAGGATCGCCGGATCGTCGAGCGCCGGATTGGTGTTCGGCATGCAGGCGACGGTCGTGAAACCACCGCGCACCGCAGCCTGAGTTCCCGTATCGAGCGTCTCCTTCTCGGGGAATCCCGGCTGGCGTAAATGCACGTGCATGTCGACGAAACCCGGCGCGACGAGGGCGCCCGCTGCACCGAGAACGGTTTCGCCCTCGAGGTTCCGGAGGTGTTCGCCGATTTCTAAAATGCGGCCGTCGCGCACGCGTAAATCGCGCACGGCATCGAGCGAATTTGCCGGGTCGAGGACTCGCCCACCCTTGATCAGGAGGGCAGTCATTTAACGCGATGGGCGTTGACAAGGAAGTCGAGGACCGCCATGCGGACGCCGACCCCATGGTGCACCTGGCGTGCGTAACGCCAGCCCGCGAACTCCAAAACCGAATCGTCGAGTTCCATTCCCCGGTTGTAAGGCCCCGGATGCATGACGATGGCGTCTTTGCGCGCAAGCGCGAGCCGCCGATGGTCGAGCCGATACCGGCCGACGTACTCCTCATCGGTGATCGGCATTTCGACGAAGCGTTCGCGTTGAATGCGCAGCAGCACGACGGCGTCCACGTGGGGGAGCACCGCGTCGAAGTCTCGCTCCACCTTGATGCCGTTCTGTTCGTAGCTGCTCGGCAAGAAGCACTCCGGGCCTACCAAGATGACGCTGGCCCCGAGGCGCTGCAGGCCGCGAATGGTGGAGTGTGCGACGCGACTGTGGAGGACGTCACCGACAATCGCGATCGCTCGACCGCTTATCTCGCCAAACTCCTCGATTAGCGTATAAATGTCGAGCAGCGCTTGGGTAGGATGGGCATGGACTCCATCCCCGGCATTGATCACATGGCCGTCAAACGCAAGCGCGACCCGTTGCGGAAAGCCGGGTTCGTGATGGCGCACTACGACGACCGAGATACCGAGCGCGCCGAGCGTGATTGCCGTGTCCTCGATAGTTTCGCCTTTGCTTTCCAGGCTCAAATTCTTTGGGGCCAGATTGACAACGTCGGCGCCTAGGCGCAGCTCGGCGAGGTTGAACGACGTGAACGTGCGCGTGCTCTCTTCGAAGAACATGTTGACACAGCCGATACCCGCGAGCAGCGGCCCTGGTGGGCTCGCTTCAAACTGTGCGGTGCGTTCGAAAGTCTGGGCCAGCTCGTCGGCGGTCAGGTCGTCCAGATCGAGGAGACTACGGCGAATCCGCACGCGGTTCTCCCACGATGACCACCTCGTCCGAAGCGTCGGCTTGCGGTGCCAAGGCGACCTTGACGCGCTCGCGCCGCGTCGTCGGCGTGAACCTTCCGACGTAATCGGCCTGAATGGGCAGTTCGCGCAAACCTCGGTCCACCAGCACGCAGAGCCGCATCGCGGCCGGCCGCCCCAAATCCGTAACGGCGTCCAGCGCCGCGCGTACCGTCCGTCCGGTGTAGAGAACGTCGTCGACGAGCACGACGATGCGTCCGGAAACGTCGACCGGAATTTGCGTCTCAGGTAACTCGTGCGTCACGCGATCGTCACGATAGAGATTGATGTTGAGAAAACCCAGCGCCGGTGCTTGACCGCTGATGCGTTCGATTTCGCGGGTGAGCCGCTGCGCAAGCGCTTCGCCGCCGCGCCGAACGCCGAGCAAGACGAGACCCTGCTGCACGTCGTCCGGCTCGAGAATTTGATGTGCGAGCCGTGCGATGATGCGTCGGATCTCGTCGTTGCGCGCGAGAACGCGATGAGACTCGGGCGTTGTCATGCGGGCTCCTTCAGTGCGCGTAGGGCGGCTTCCACACGCGCGAGTTCCGCGCGATAAGCGTCGAGCTTCTCACGCTCCTTGGCAACGACGTTGCCCGCCGCCTTGGCAACGAACGCCTCGTTGCTCAGCTTCTTTTCACCGCGATCGATCTCCGAGCGGAGATGTTGCAGCTGCTTGCCGTACCGTTCTTCGAGCACGCCGCGCGGCGCCCGCACGCTGACGGCGGCGAGCGCCTCCTCGAGATTATCGCCGGCAGGCGGAACGCTTTCGATCGCGGCGCTCGAGAAGAGCGCGAGGAGTGCGGTGATGGGCTCCGGCACGTTGCCCGGAACGTCGAGCAGCACGCTCTCTCGCGGATGCAAGCCAATCGCCGCTCGCATGTTGCGAATCCGCTCGACGGTACGCTGTAGAAGCGCAAAGTCGTCCGCGTCGGCTTGGGTCGACGGTACTTCCAGCGGATCGGGCCACGTCGCGGTTACGATCGTCTCGCCATCGTGCGGCAGGGCCAGCCAAACCTCTTCACTGATGAAGGGCGCAAGTGGGTGCAGCAAGCGCACGGCATTGTTCCAGGTGAAGGACAGCACCGCCGCCCGGGTCTCCCGATTCTGCTCGGCTTTGGTTGCCTCGACATACCAATCGCAGAACTCGTACCAAATGAATCGCCAAATCGTTTCGGTTGCGATGCCGAAGTCGTAGCGATCGAGCAGCTCGCTCATCGTAACGATCGTCGCGCGCAGTCGCGCGAGAATCCAGCGATCCGCCGGCGTGAGCAGCCGTTCGGGCGGCAGCGTCATCGCGTCGGGTAAGCCTTCCGGCAGGGCGAGCATATAGCGCGTCGCGTTCCAAATTTTATTGTTGAAGTTGCGGGCTTCCTCGCAGCGCGACTCGTTGTAGCGGATCTCTTGACTTTCCAAGCGCATCTGGCGAAGGATCGAGAGCCGGAACGCATCGGCACCATAGCGCTCCGAAAGCACCATCGGATCGATCACGTTGCCGATGGATTTGGACATCTTTCGGCCGGCCGCATCGAAGACCGTGGGCGTAATCACGACGTTTGGAAACGGCACCTCGCCGATGAAGTGCAGGCCGAGCATGACCATTCGGGCCACCCACAAGAAAATGATATCGCCGCCGGTGATCATCACTTGCGATGGGTACCAACAGCGCAGCTCCAGCGTGTCGTTCGGCCATCCGAGGATTGAGAACGGCCAGATTCCGCTCGAAAACCACGTGTCCAACGTATCAGGGTCGCGCGTCAAATCGCCCGTGTCAAAGTCGCGCTGCGCGATCTCGAGGGCTTCCTCTTCCGTCTCCGCGACGATCTCGTGACCGTCTGCGGTGTACCAGACGGGAAGCTGATGCCCCCACCAAATTTGGCGCGAGATGTTCCAATCGCGAATGTTCTCCAGCCAGTGTTCGTAGACGCGACCGTACCGCTCGGGCACGAAACGGACTCGCCCGTCACGATATGCGTCGAGGGCGGGCTTTACCAAGGGTGCCATCTTGACGAACCATTGCAGTGAGAGCAGCGGCTCGACGATCTCGCCGCTACGATCGCTGGTTGCAACGGAATGGCGATGGGGTTGCGCGTCAACCAGAAAGCCGCCACGCTTGAGATCTTCGACAATTCGTTCGCGCGCCTCGAATCGCTCGAGTCCGGCGTATGAACCGACGGTGACGTCGGCGCCGGTGATCCGGGCATCGAGGTCGATGACGCAAGGTGAGTTCAACCCGTGGCGCGCGCCGATTTCGTAATCGAGCGGATCGTGTGCCGGCGTGATCTTGACCGCGCCGGTGCCGAAATCGGGATCCACCCCTTCATCTGCGATGACCGGGATCGAGCGCTCCAGCAACGGAGGAAGCAGCACTCGGCGCCCGATCCAGTCGGAGTAGCGGGGATCCTTTGGGTGGACCGCGATGGCAACGTCCGCGAGCATCGTTTCGGGTCGCGTCGTCGCGATCTCGATGCCGGCGGAAGTGTCGCTCTTGAAAAGCGGATAGCGGATTCGCCACAGGTAGCCATCCCGCTCGACATATTCCAGCTCGGCGTCCGAGACGGTCGTCTTCGCGCTGGGATCCCAATTGACCAAGCGCGTACCCCGATAGATCAAGCCTTCGCGATAGAGCTGCACGAAGACGCGCCGGACCGCGGCCGACAAGCCCTCGTCCATGGTAAAGCGCGCTCGTTGCCAATCCGGACCGAATCCAAGCCGCCGGAATTGCCCGTCGATCTGGCCGCCGTACGTCCGCGACCACAGCCATGCGCGTTCGACGAATCGCTCGCGTCCAAGGTCTTCTCGCCCCAAACCCTCGCGCGCCAATTCCTTGACCAGCACCGCTTCGGTCGCAATCGCGGCGTGATCGACGCCCGGCAGCCAGTCGGCGTTTTCCCCGAGCATTCGGTGGTAGCGCGTCAGCACGTCCATCGGTGTGAAGGTCGAGCCGTGCCCCAAGTGTGCGCGTCCGGTTACGTTGGGCGGAGGCATGCAAATGATAAACGGCGGGCGAGCCGGATCCGGCTCCTCGTGAAAATAGCCGCTGCGTTCCCAACGCTCGTACAGGCGCGGTTCCACCGACTGCGGGTCGTACTGCTTGGGAAGGTCCATGGCCACTCGGCCTTGGGAAGCTACGCCGGCATGTCCTTCTTCTGTTCTTGATAGATGAGCGTCGGAGACTCTTTCTTCTCGATCACGTCTTTGTTGACGACGCATTTCTTGACGCCCTGGAGGGACGGCAAGTCGTACATGACCTCGAGCATTGTCTCTTCCAGAATCGAACGCAAGCCGCGCGCACCGGTCTTTCGGCCCTGCGCCTTGTTGGCGATCGCAACCAACGCTTCTTTCGTGAACTGCAGATCGACGCCGTCCATGTTGAGAATCTTCTGGAACTGCCGCACGAGCGCGTTGCGCGGCTCGGTCAGAATGCGACGCAGTGCGAGCTCGTCAAGCGCGTCGAGGGTGACGACGATCGGTAAACGGCCGATAAACTCCGGGATCAGGCCGAACCGCAACAAGTCCTCGGGCATCAGCTGTTGGAGCAGCTTGCCGACGCGAACGTCGCGCTTGCCTTCGGGCTGCGCGCGGAAGCCCATGCTGTTTGCAGCCACGCGGGATTCGATGATCCGCTCGAGCCCGTCGAATGCACCGCCGCAGATGAACAGCACGTTGGTCGTATCGATCTGGATGAACTCTTGGTGCGGATGCTTACGGCCGCCTTGCGGCGGAACGTTGGCCGTCGTGCCCTCGAGGATCTTGAGCAGTGCTTGTTGTACGCCCTCGCCCGACACATCGCGCGTGATCGACGGATTCTCGCTCTTACGAGCGATCTTATCGATCTCGTCGATGTAGACGATCCCCTTCTCGGCTCGCTTTACGTCGTAGTCGGCGGCTTGAATCAACTTAAGCAGAATATTCTCGACGTCTTCGCCTACGTAGCCCGCTTCCGTGAGCGAGGTGGCGTCGGCCATCGCGAGCGGAACGTCGAGAATCTTCGCGAGCGTCTGAGCCAGATAGGTCTTCCCCGAGCCCGTCGGTCCCACCAACAGAATGTTGGACTTTTGAAGCTCGACGTCGTCGGCGGTACCCCCGGCGTTGATGCGCTTATAGTGATTGTAAACCGCAACCGCGAGCGACTTCTTCGCTCGCTCCTGCCCAATCACGTACTGGTTGAGGATGTGATTGATCTCTTTGGGCTTGGGGATGTTGCGGAGACGCAGGTTTTCGTCGACGTTCTTATAGAGCTCTTCCTCAATGATCTCATTGCAGAGCTCGATACATTCGTCGCAAATGTAGACGCCGGGGCCGGCGATGAGTTTGCGAACCTGCTCCTGCGATTTTCCGCAGAAGCTGCATTTGAGCTGCCCCTTATCGTCTCCAAATCGGAACATTGTGTGTCCCGCTCTCCTATTCTTATGCCGGCATCGGCAGGCCAGTACGACTTTCGATAATCGTGTCGATTATCCCGTAATCCTTGGCCTCTTGGGCGGTCATGTAGTAATCCCGTTCGATGTCTCTCAGCACCTGTTCGACCGGTTTTTTCGTGGTTTCTTCATAAATCCGTGCGACCGTCTGGCGGGTGGCCAGCAAATCGCGAGCCGCGATCTCCACGTCGGTGGCTTGGCCGCCGATCTGAGAGACCCAGGGCTGGTGGATCACGATCTTGGCATTTGGAAGCGCGTAGCGCTTGCCCTGAGCGCCCCCGGTCAGCAGAATAGATCCCATCGATGCCGCGAAGCCCATGCAAATCGTCGCGACGTCGGGCTTGATGAAGCGCATGGCATCGTACATTGCGAGGCCCGCGGTCACGCTGCCACCGGGGCTGTTGAGGTACATGTCGATGTCTTTCTCGGGGTCTTCCTTTTCGAGAAAGAGCAGTTGCGCGATGACGAGGTTCGCGAGGTGATCGTCGATCGGACCGCCGACGAAGACGATGCGATCCTTCAGCAGGCGTGAGTAGATATCGTACGCGCGCTCGCCGCGCGCCGTTTGTTCGACGACCATTGGTACGAGGTGTCCCATAGTGGCTCTAACTACGACGCCGAGGCCGAGGTTTCTTCGTTGACGGTCACCACGGCGTTGTCGATGAGGAAATCAAGCGTCTTGTTCCGCACGATTCCGTCCATCAACGAGAGCAGATTGTTTCCTAACGCTGTACGAATTCGAGCGACGGGCTGACCGTAGCGCCGTGAGAGCGCTTCGAGTTCCGCGGAAATGTCGGCCGGGGTCGCGACGATCTTCTCGGCCTTGGCGATTGCTTCAATCAATATCGCGGCTTTGACGCGCGATTCGGCCTCAGGCCGCAACGACTCGCGCAGCTCCGCTTCAGGTTTCTCTTCTGCCGCTGGTGATGCAGGGCGAGCCTCCTCGACCAGGTGGTTTATTTCGCCGTCGACCATCGACGGGGGAAGCGGGAAATCATGCGCGCCGAGCAGCTGGTTCATGAGGGCGTTGCCGGTTGCGCGCCGCGCGCGAGCCGCCGCGACGAGTTCAAGTCGTCGCCGAACCTCGTCTCGCAGTTCGCCGATACTCTGCTGGCCGGAGATGGCCTTGGCGAACTCGTCGTCGAGCGCCGGGAGCTCGTACTCCTTAAGATCCTGTAAAGCGACGTCGAACTGCGCCGTCTTGCCCGCGAGCTCCGAAGCCGGGTAGTCGCCGGGGAACTGCGTTTCGATCGTTTTTCGTTCACCCGGGGTCATTCCGACGATGCCGGCCACGAAACCGGGGATGAAGCGTCCTTCCGATAATTCCGTAACTTGCCCCTCGCCATGGCCGCCCTCAAATGGGCTTCCGTCGACGCGGCCATCGTAGTCCAGGGTCGCAACGTCGCCAAGCCGGGCAGCGCGCTGCACCGGCACCAGCGTCGCGCGTTCCTTGGCGAGAGCTTCCAGACTGCGGTCGACCTCCGCGTCAGGTACCGCCGTGGCAGGGCGGGAGACCGTGACGCCCTTGTACGTACCGAGCGAGACCTCCGGCCGGACCTCAACCGTCGCCTTCACGCGGGTTGGCCGCCCATCCGTTTCTTCCAAAACCTCCAGCGTGGGCCGCTCCACCGGCTCAAGGTCGTGTTCCCGGATGGCCTGTGCGTACATCTCCGGGACGACCTCATCGACCGCTTGCCGCGTCACCGCGTCGCTGCCGTACGTCTGCTCGAAGATTTTCCGCGGTACCTTGCCTTTGCGAAATCCGGGAAGGCGGACGTTTTGCGCGAGCTTACGAAACGCGCGCTCCTCGGCAACCGCGAGTTCTTGGCTCGTGATCGGAAACTCGAGCGCCACCTGCGTCGGCGCGAGCCGTGTCAACGTTGAGTTCGTCATAAATGATTAGCGGAAGACGAGATTCGAACTCGCGACCCTCGCCTTGGCAAGGCGATGCTCTACCACTGAGCTACTTCCGCGCGCGTTGCTCGCTGTTTCGTCTTGAAACTGGGCAAGCAGAGACTCGAACTCTGACGGGTCGCCCCACTGGATCCTAAATCCAGCGCGTCTGCCAGTTCCGCCACTTGCCCGGCGACCTCGATAGATAGAACGCCCCGGATGCTTTTCCTGCCGCTGCGTAAGCGGTAGGGAACGACCAGCGGCGTCGCTAAGCGCGAGTTATGCGATTGGGTTTCGTCCTTTTGGCCGCGCTTTGCGCGATCTCGCTGGCACAGACGTCCACTCAACCGATTCAGGGTCCTTACCCGACTCTGCCTCCGGGTACTGCATCACCGCAGACAATGCCGCCGATCCACATGCCGTCACCTGCGACAACGGCACGTTCCGCTTCGCCGCAGCCAACGAGCACTTCAGGCATTTAAAAAGCCTCACGAGCGTCGTACGTCGTAAGGCTTTTGGTTTTTTGCACCGCGAGGGACTTGAACCCCCAACCAAGTGATTAAGAGTCACCTGCTCTACCATTGAGCTAGCGGTGCAAAGACGTGCGCCCTCCGGGACTCGAACCCGGGACCAACGGCTTAAAAGGCCGCTGCTCTACCGACTGAGCTAAAGGCGCGCTGTGCCGTCTCAATCTCAGGTTACTACGAAGCAGCACCTTTTGCTCCTTCGATGCGAATGGGTGACTGACGGGCTTCGAACCCGCGACCTTCGGTGCCACAGACCGACGCTCTAACCAACTGAGCTACAGTCACCATAAGGCAATGATTTTAACATGCGCCCGGAGGGACTCGAACCCCCATCTTCGAGTTTAGAAGACTCGTGCCTTATCCCGTTAGACCACGGGCGCAAAACATGGTCGGGGCGAGACGATTCGAACGTCCGGCCTTCGCGTCCCAAACGCGACGCTCTAACCAAGCTGAGCTACGCCCCGAGGCTGCGCCACCAACCTAACTGATCAACGGTTTTGCGACGGTGGCAGTTCGCGCAGCGAATTTCACATTTCGCGATTTCCGCCTCTATCCTTCGCCAGCTGACTACTTGCCCGCATAGCTCAGTGATATTTCCTGCTTTCTGACCCCGAACGTGGCAACCAATACATGCACTTCGGGCAACGCTTCATGCCTGCATCGTTGCACGCTACTGTGCCAACAGTATTGCACTCTGCCAGGCTGCATCAAAGTTTTTTCTAAAAGAGCAGCGCGTGGTAGCCGATGTAGGTTGACATAGTTGAGACCGAAGAATCGCCCGCAATGAGATTCGCTTCCTCGATGCGCAAGCCGGCGCGCAACGCGGCGCGGGCGATTCGAAGATTCGATCCAGGAACGAGCGCGGTACACCAGGAGGCCTGATGGCGGCGCTGCAGCGTGACGAGCGCGTAGGCAAAAATCTGGACGAGGTAGGCTTGCGATGTGCAAGCCAGAGGACCAATGCGGCCGTCGGGCCAGACGTAGGCATAGGCGACGAACTCGCCGTTGAGAAAAAACGCCTGGCCGGTCGCGTGGCGCGCGAAAAAGGCGTGGTCTGAGGGTCGAGTGGTGCCGCGTACGTCACGATCGAGCGAGTTCAGGCCAAACTCGTGCGTCGCTGGATCTAGCGCATCAACGTGAAACCGGTATTGGCCGGCAGCCATTTTCGCGAGCTCTTCTTCCCGAGGAATCGCTCCGGCCATTCGTGTGAGTGATTCCGTCGGCGCGAGGCCGTTCCGAAATCCTAACGCCATGCTGGCGGCATCATTGGGATCAAGCAGCGCTCTGCGCGCGGCGTCATCCGCGTCGAGAAAGGTGGCGCGCAGCAACTCTGCGCCAATGCCCTGGCCGCGATAGGACGGCTCGACGAAAAGCTCGCCGACATAGCGTTCCGCTTCCGACGCGTGAGCGATCGCAATCCCGACGACCTCACTCTGGTCGCGCGCAGCCCAAACCGTTCCGCGCTCCGCAAGCTCGAGGGCAAGACGAAACGCCGTGTCGTCAAAACCGCGGCGACGTGCAATCGCGCGGACGTCGTCGAGCGACGCGAGCGCGGTCGTAATCTCATTCACTGTCGCGCAGTGCTTCCAGCAGCGCATCGGCCGCGCGTCGGCGGTGACTCACCACATTCTTTTCGTCCTCGGTGATCTCGGCGAACGTCCGGTCTAACGGTGGACAATAGAAGAGCGAGTCGTATCCAAATCCGCCCGTTCCCTGCTCTGCCGTGAGCAGACGCCCTTCAACTTCGCCGGTCGCGATAAACGCGTCGCCGTCGGGTTTGACGAGCGCCATCGTGCAGAGAAAGCGCGCGGTTCGAGCGGCCTCCGGCACGCCGTCCAGCTCCGCCAGCAAGGCCGCACGACGTTGCGGCCACCCGATCTCATCGCCGCCGTATCGCGCGGAGTGTATTCCCGGCCGATTCTCCAGCTCGTCGACCTCCAGCCCGCTGTCATCCGCGAGAGTCGAGGCGGTAATTCCCGCATCAAGAAGCTGGCGCGCCAATGCCCGTGCCTTCAGCAGCGCATTGCCCACATAGCTGTCCGCATCTTCGACGACCTCGGCATAAGCCTCATAAGGTTCGATCTGAAGTGCCGATCCAACGAAGATGGCCTTCAGTTCACGCAGCTTTCCGGGATTGCGCGTCGCGACGAAAGCCCTCAGTGGTTCGAGACCTCCTCAGTTGTCGAGTCGCAGGACGGCCATGAAGGCTTCCTGTGGCAGCTCCACTTTGCCGACGCGCTTCATGCGCTCTTTTCCGACCTTCTGCTTCTCCAGCAACTTCCGCTTGCGCGTGATGTCGCCGCCGTAGCACTTCGAGAGCACGTTTTTACGCATCGCGTTGACCGTCTCGCGCGCGACGATCTTCCCGCCGATCGCAGCTTGAATGGGCACGTCGAACATCTGGCGTGGAATCAGCTCCTTGAGCTTCTCGACTAGCGCGCGCCCGCGCGCAACGGCCTTGTCGCGCGCAACGATAAAGGAAAGCGCGTCGACTGGCTCCGCGTTGAGCAGAATCTCGAGCTTCGCCAAATCTCCCTCTCGATAGCCGATGACCTCGTAGTCGAGTGAGGCATAGCCCTTCGTGCGCGATTTCAACGCGTCGAAGAAATCCACGATTACCTCGATCAACGGCATTTCGTAGGTCATAATGACGCGGCCATCGTGAAGATACTCCATATTGTTGAGCGCACCGCGGCGGCTCTGAGTGAGCTCCATGATCGCGCCGACATACTCCGGTGGAGAGATGATCGTTGCCTTCACATATGGCTCCTCGATCAAGTGAACCAGGTTGGGTGCCGGCAGCTTCGAGGGGTTGTCGATGGTCTCGACCGTCCCATCCGTCCGAGTGACGCGAAAGACGACGGAGGGCGACGTAGCGATCAAATCTAAGGCGTAATCGCGTTCGAGTCGCTCTTGCACGATCTCCATGTGGAGCAAGCCTAAGAAACCACAGCGAAATCCAAAACCCAGCGCGACCGAACTCTCAGGCTCGTAGACGAGCGCCGCGTCGTTGAGTTTCAGCTTTTCGAGCGCGTCGCGAAGGCCGTCGTATTCGCCTTCATTTGGATAGAGGCCGCAGTAGACCATCGGCACGGCCTTGCGATAGCCGGCGAGCGAAACGTGCGCCGGATCCCGCGCAGACGTGATCGTATCGCCCACGTCGATTTCGCCCAGCGACTTGATGTTCGCGATGACGTAACCGACGTCTCCGATCTCCAGAGATTCGGTGCGCACCATCTGCGGGGTGAAGATGCCGACCTCAGTGCATTCGAAGACCCGCTCGTGCGCCATCGACATGAACCGCGTGCCCGCAGTTAGCCGGCCGTCAACGACGCGTACGTAGCTCACGACGCCCCGATACGGATCGAACTGCGCATTGAAGACGAGGCCCCGAAGATGATCGGTGCGCCCCTTGGGTGGCGGGATGCGATGAACGATCGCTTCCACGATCTCCTCGATCCCGATGCCGTTCTTGGCGCTGGCCAAAATGCACTCGCTCTTCTCCATGACCAGGAGCTCCTCGACTTCACCCATCACGCGATCTGGGTCGGCGGCGGGCAGATCGATTTTGTTGATCACGGGGATAATCGTGAGCTCGTGCTCCAACGCGAGATGGTAGTTCGCCAGTGTCTGAGCCTCGATGCCTTGCGCCGCGTCGATAATCAGCACGGCGCCCTCGCAGGCGGCGAGCGAACGCGAGACTTCGTACGAAAAGTCCACGTGGCCGGGCGTGTCGATGAGGTTTAGCCGGTAGAGCTCTCCGTTGCGCGCGCGGTAGTTCAGCGTGACCGGATGCATCCGGATCGTGATGCCGCGCTCGCGTTCGAGGTCCATCGCGTCGAGGGCCTGATCTTCGAGATCGCGCCCGCCAACGGTCCGGGTGATTTCCATCAGCCGATCCGAGAGAGTCGTCTTACCGTGGTCGATGTGAGCGATAATGCAAAAGTTGCGGACGTTGCTCGCAACGTCGACCCGGTGCGGACGATCGGATTTCAGCACCAAGTCGGCGGCTAGAAGATCGGTATGCAGCTCTTGAAGACCAGCGTGGCAAGCGCGGGCCGAATCAACAGCTGCAGCACGAGAATCACAATGAGGAATGCGAGATCTAGCCCACCGATTGGGGGAATAATTCGGCGAATCGGCAAGAGAACCGGCTCGATGACCGAGGCGAGCATGTACACGCAGCGGCCGCGCCGCAGATCTGGAATCCACGAAAGGACCGCGTACACGAAGAGCAGCAGCGTGTAGGCGTTGACAACGTAGTACAAGACCTTCGCGAGATCGCACAAGAGCAGGTTCATGACGTGCGCGCCCGGTCGATAGCTTCGAGCTCTTCCGACGACGCGTGGACCGTCGGCTTGAAACTCGCCACCGGCTTGCCGAAAGTGCGGGTGTCGGTGCGCGAATAGATGCTCGTAAGCACGACCCCGTCGCCCTCGCGGTTTAGCAATGCGAGCGCATACGACAAACCCGATTCGGCGTCCGTAAACGCGTCATAGCGCACGAAGCCGGCCCGGGACACGTCGGTTCGAGCCAAGGTTTCGAGCGCGCCTAGGCGATCGCCGAGTTCCTTTATGGACGCGTCCGTACCGGCGTGGGCTTCTTCGAGCGAGCCAAAGCGGTCGGCTGCCCCGCCCTCGCCACCGGCGATGAGCCCGTCGTGCAGTCCGAGCATGCGGCTCATCCAGGCCTGCGTGGGTCGCACGACGGCAAGATGGTAGATGAGGAGCGCGATGAGCGCTCCTACAAACGCGGCGACGGCAGCGTAAATCGTTTCTTGCGGCATAATTTAAATCAATAAGGTCCCGACCGCGACGAGAGTCAGGTGGATCACGGCGCCCGTAAGGGCTCGCTTACCGTTGCTACCTTCCGGTCCTGGCGGGGTTCACGAGGTTACGCCGCGTGAAGCCCAACTCCCATCGTGGCTTGGCCATGATACCATAAGGTCATGGTTCGTGCTTTCGCGCTTGCCGGCATTGTCGCGGCAGTCACCTCCGCGCCGATGCAGCTGCGAAGCCCCGACTTCTCCGCCGGTGGTCCGCTCCCGCGGGCGCTGATGGCTGGGGAGTGCGGCGGCGAGAACCGTTCGCCCGCGTTGACGTGGACAAACGCGCCGAAAGGGACGAAATCGTTTGCTCTGGTGCTGCACGATGCCGATGCGCCGATTCCCGGCGGCTTCTATCATTGGATTGTCTACAATCTGCCGTCTGGAACGCAGCGCCTTTCGGCAAACGAGCGGCCTGCGCCTGACCAGCTTGGCGATACGTCACTCGGCAAGCCAGGATATTACGGGCCGTGTCCGCCACCAGGACCGGCACATCATTACACGTTGACGCTCTACGCGTTAGACGTTAGCAGGCTTTCAGATCGCGGCGGGATGACGGGTGCACAAATTGAAGGTCGCATCGCAGGACACATGCTTGCGCGCGCAACCCTCCAAGGGACCGCATCTCGGCCGTAACGAACCGGTATAATAACATGGACGACGTCATTATTAAAGTCCGCGAAAGCGGCCCGTACCTGGTCCGGGGTATGGTGACGCTCACCGACGCAGACGGGAATCGTTACACCGTCGAGGGCGACAACATCGCGCTCTGTCGTTGTGGCGGCTCGCAAACGAAGCCTTTCTGCGATGGCTCGCATCGCGAGAACGGCTTCGCGGCGAACGAGCGCGCGACGCTCGCGAACGAGCCCTTGTAATGCCATCCTACGTACGCGCAGGGTCCGTTCCTCATAAGCGGCACATTCAATTCCGCCGTCCCGACGGCGGCTTGTACGCCGAGGAGCTTTTCTCGACGAAAGGATTCGACAGCGTCTACTCGCTGCTGTACCACCTTCGCCCACCAACAGCGACGCTCGACGTACGGCCGTGGACGCGTCCAGCGATAGAGCTGATGCCGAACGAGCCGTTGCGCAACCGCCATCTTAAAACGCAGTCGCTGCGTCTGACGGGAACGGACCCAGTCGAGTCGCGTACGCCGCTGCTCGGTAACGACGACGTCCTTATATCCGTTGCACAGGCCAAGCAGCCGATGGAGTATTTCTATCGCAACACCGGCGGTGACGAGCTGCTGTTCATTCATCACGGCGCGGGCGTGATCGAAACGCAGTTCGGAGAACTTGCGTATAGAGACCACGACTACGTGGTCATTCCGACCGGAACGATCTATCGCGTCACGCCGGCGACGCTCACGCAGATGTTGGTCTACCATTGCTCCGGTGCCGTGACGGTTCCGCGTAGATACCGCAACGACTTCGGTCAGCTCGAAGAACATGCACCCTATTACGAACGCGACTTTCGCGTTCCGGTTCTGAAAGCTCCGATTGCCGAGCAGGGCGAATACGAAATACGCGTCACTAACGCCGGGCGTAACGCCGTCTATATCGTTCAGAACCACCCGTACGACGTCATCGGTTGGGACGGCTATTGCCACCCGTACGCCTTTAACCTCGAGGAGTTCGCCCCGATCACCGGCAAGCTGCACCAGCCGCCACCCGCGCATGCGACCTTTGAAGCGCCGGGCGCGGCCTTCTGCGCGTTTGTGCCTCGGATGTTCGACTATCACCCGCTTGCCATTCCGGTACCGTACAACCATTCGAGCGTTGACTGCGATGAGGTACTGTACTATGTCAGCGGCAACTTCATGAGCCGCCGCGGCGTTGAGGAAGGCTCGATCACGCTGCATGCGGCGGGTGCGCCGCACGGCCCTCAGCCCGGCGCGGTTGAGGCAAGCCTTGGCAAAACGTCGACCGACGAGATCGCAGTCATGATCGATACGTTTAAGCCGCTGTTGCTGGCGCAGGCGGCGCTCGCCTGCGAAGATCCGGAGTACTTTCGTTCTTGGATCGAGCAGCCGACGAGCGTTTAGATTGACTCGATTGCGGGCTCGATGCGCCCGCGAGCCGTACCGAAACCGATCCGGCGCGCGCCCGGTTTTTCGCACCAGCCCCGCAGGGTAACCTCATCGCCGTCCTCTAAGAAGCGACGCGATTCGCCGTCGGGGAGTCCGAGGGGGCGTTCGCCGTTCCAAGTCAGCTCGATCAGACTGCCTTGCGTGTCGGGTGCCGATCCGCTGATCGTGCCGGACGCAAATAGGTCGCCCGGACGAGTAACCGCACCGTTGACGGTCGCATGCGCGAGCTGCTGTGCTACGTTCCAATACATATCGCGGAACGTCGTTTGAGAAATCGTCTTCGGCGCGAGCCCGCGGTCGCGCATCAGGTCCGTTTGAAGGTCGACGGCGAGTGCGATCGCGTAGGCGCATGACTCTTCGCAACGCAGATACGGTAGCGGCTGCGGATCCTGGATGGGGCCTTGAACGCGAAAGGGTTCGAGCGCGTCGAGAGTTACGATCCAGGGTGAGATCGTCGTCGCGAAGGATTTCCCTAGAAACGGCCCGAGCGGTTGATACTCCCACGCTTGGATATCCCGTGCGCTCCAATCGTTGACCAGGAGCAGGCCGAAGGTGTGCTCGGGCGCGTCTTGCACCGGGATCGGCATTCCCAGTTGATTGCCTGGCCCGACCACAAAGCCCATCTCCAGCTCGATATCGAGGCGTTCGCTCGGCCCGAACTCGGGCGCCGTTGCGCTAGGCTTTTTTCTCTGCCCGCATGGACGGCGTATCGGCGTTCCGTCGATCACGATGGTTGCGGAACGTCCGTGATATCCGACCGGAATCCAACGCCAGTTGGGCAACAACGCCTCGCCATCCGGCCGAAAAAGCCGGCCCAAGTTGGTCGCGTGTTCGATCGAGGAATAGAAGTCGACGTAGTCGCCGATCTCCATTGGGAGGTGCATCGTAACCTCGTTGCGGGAGACGACGAATTGATTTGCGTTGCGTGCGCGCAGCGCGTCGTCACCATCAGCACGAAGCAACCACGAAATCCGCTGGCGAAGCGGAAGCCAGACCGAACGCCCCGCGGCGAGCAAGGGATTGAGCTGCGGCGCCTCCAGGAGCTCCGGCTCGCAGCAATCTTCGAAGAGTCGGGCTTGCGCAACGGCGTACAGGTCTAGCACGTTTTCCCCAATCGCAACGCCGATTCGCGGCAGCGTGCCGTCTCGGCTGAAAACGCCGAAAGGTAGATTCTGAATCGGGAAATCGCTCTGCGGCCCTACGGGCAACCAAGATTCCAGGCGCGCATCGGTCGTGTCGGCCGGCGCGATCATGATACCGGGAGCACCGCGAGGGCGCGCAAATCCTCGACCGGCTCGGCAAAGCTGCAGCTCCCGTAGGCGACGAATCCAGTGCTGCGAACCGCCGTCAGACCGGCAACCGCGACGCGTTCGCGGCGCCATGCGAATGATTCGTCGTCGAACTCAAACGCGGCCGGTTCTTCTTCTGCGACGATCCGTCGTAAGGTTTCGCGGTCAACCCGCGATGCGAGTGCGGACGCCGCAAGCAGATTGAGAAAACCGTGCATCGTAAAACCGCTCGATGGATCGAGGTGGCGCACCGGATGGTGCAACCCGGCTGTCGCTTTGAAGGGCACGCGCGCTTCGTGCGCCGCACCGATAAAATCGACGACTTCGTCGACGCTGGGAAAAGCTTCCGCGGTCACGCCACCGCACCGTAGTTTGGCGGCAAGCCCGGTGCGCGCGAGCGCGCTCATCGTTTCGGCGAACATTCCGTGCCAGGGCTCGTCGCGTGGGATTTCGACGAACGCTGGGAGATCGCGAAGGCCGGCAAGCGTAAGATCGGCCTCTAACGCTCCGACAACGTCGAGGACTTCGTCCCGCGAGAGATGCTTTCGGAACGGTGACATGGTTTTTCCGAGCGGAATCTCGAGCGCTTCAATCTTTAGGGCGCTTTCACGGACTGCGGCGACCGCGTTCATTGCGTCGACGTTTGGGTCTAAGATCACGGAAAGCGGCGCGCTCGAGGTCATTGCCGACGATTCCGTCAGGAGCGCAGCGGGAATGATAAACCGGCCCAGCATCCAGGCATGTGGGCCGCGACCGGCCGCGTCGTACTCGCGCTGCGCTTGTGCGAGCGAAAGCTCTGCGGGCGGGAAAAGCCCTGCGTAGTCGATTAGTGCATGGAGTGCAACGCGCGCGGAAGGTCGCAGCGCCGTCGATGTGGTCATGGACGGCTGCTTTGACAGGGCCCCCCGCGAGCCTTCGCCAAGTCCGTTGACCATGAGCACCGCGACCGAGGCACGCAGCAATCCGCTGGCACAAATCGATTGGGACCACGTGGAGTTTTACGTCGGAAATGCAAAGCAGGCGGCGCACTACTACATGTCGGCTTTCGGCTTCGATCAGGTTGCCTACGCGGGTCCCGAGACCGGCGTTCGCAACCGCGTCAGCTATTTGCTGGAGCAGAACAAGCTGCGTTTCGTCTTGACCGGCAGCTTGCTACCCGACGACGAAATCGCTCGCCACGTCATGCTGCACGGCGACGGCATCAAGGATGTCGCGATTTTGGTGGAAAACGCAAATGCGGCCTTCGAGATGGCCCTGCGCGGCGGCGCCCGTGTCGTGCTCGAGCCGACCGTGTTCGCAGATCAGACCGGCCGAATCGTCAAGGCGACGATCGCGACGTATGGTGATACGGTGCATTCATTCATTCAGCGCGACGGTTATGCCGGAATCTTTGCGCCGGGGTTCGTCGAATCGTACCGGACGATCCCGCATGCATCCAAGCCGGGCCTTCAGTTCATCGATCACTGCGTGGGCAACGTCGGCTGGGGCGAAATGGACGTGTGGGGCGATTTTTACGCGCGCGTTTTTGGTTTCTCGCAGCTCGTTTCGTTCGACGACAAAGACATCTCGACCGAATACACGGCCCTGCGCTCCAAAGTGATGACGGACCCGCGCCACCAGGTGAAGTTTCCGATCAATGAGCCGGCTCAGGGCAAGAAGAAATCGCAGATCGAGGAGTACCTCGAGTTCTATCGGGGGGCGGGCGTCCAGCACATGGCCATTCGCACCGACGACATCGCGGCGACGATTCGCTCCCTGAAGGCCAACGGCGTCGAGTTTCTCGACACACCGGACTCGTACTACGACTTGCTCGAGGAGCGCGTGGGCGAGATCGATGAGGCGATGGAAACCTTGCGCGAGCTACGGATTCTCGTCGATCGCGACGACATGGGCTACATGCTGCAGATTTTTACCAAACCGCTGCAAGACCGCCCCACGGTCTTTTTCGAGATCATCCAGCGCAAGGGCAGCCTCTCGTTCGGCAAGGGGAACTTCAAGGCGCTGTTTGTTTCAATCGAACGCGAGCAGGAAAAGAGAGGAACGCTATAGTCTCCGCACTTCGCCCTAACCTCGTGGCTTGGTATCGCCGGAATCGCGAACGATCGGCGACGCTCTTTGCGTTGATCGACCGCGACGCGTTCTACGATCGGCCTATTCCGCTGCGTCACCCCTTCGCATTTTATGAAGGGCACATTCCGGCATTCAGCTTTACGACCCTCAACGAACGAGGGCTCGGCCAGGCGCCGATCGATCCTGCGTTTGCGCGGCTCTTTGAACGTGGCATCGATCCGGCAAGCCTCGACGAGGCGCGTCGGCACCAGCGAACGGATTGGCCTTCGCGCGAAGCGGTTGCCGCGTTCGCCGCGCGGTGCGACGATTGCGTCGAGCAGGCGCTCGAGTTCGGGCGTATCGAGGACGCCAGTGTTCCGCGGCTCGTCCGCGGTCAGGCGGCCTATACGATTCTTGAGCATGAAGCGATGCACCAGGAGACGCTGATGTACATCGTTCACCAGCTCCCCAACGATCGCAAGCGGCGCATCGTTGGCCGGCACGAAGACCACGCGGTTCTCGCGCGAGAGTTTCGGAGCATCGCTTCAGGAACCGCAACGTTGGGCGCCGAGCCCGACGAGCTTCTGTTCGGCTGGGATAACGAGTTTCGTCGCACGGAGATCGCCGTGCCGAGCTTCGATATCGCCGCATACCCCGTGACCAACGGCGACTGGTTGAAGTTCGTTGCCGACGGCGGGCCGGTTCCGGTGTTCTGGGAAGAGCGCGATGGGGAGTGGCGGCTGCGCACGCAGTTCGAAGAGATTCCGCTTCCGCGTTCGTGGCCCGTTTACGTGACGCACCTGCAGGCCCAAGGCTACGCGCGATGGGCAAAAATGCGCCTGCCCAGTGAAGCGGAGTATCATCGCGCCGCATTCGGGACCCGTAGCGGAGAGGAGCGCGCCTTCCCGTGGGGTGCCGAGCCCCCCAGCAAGCTGCACGGCAACTTCGGTTTCGAACGCTACGATCCGGAACCGGTCGACGCGCATCCCGCCGGTACGAGCGCCTGGGGCGTCGCCGACTTGATCGGCAACGGTTGGGAGTGGACGTCGACCCCGTTTGGGCCGCTGCCTGGCTTCGAGCCGATGGCGTCGTATCCGCGGTACTCGGCAGACTTCTTCGACGGCAAGCATTACGTGATGAAGGGTGCGTCGCCGGTTACTCCTGTCGAGTTGATTCGCCGGTCGTTTCGAAACTGGTTCTACGGCGACTATCCTTACATGTACGCGAAGTTCCGTTGCGTAGCAGCGTAGCGACAAAAACGCCCGTAACGGTCGCGTTCGGCGACGGCATCGGACCCGAGATTATGGCTGCGACGCTGCGCGTTCTGGACGCCGCGGGTGCAAGTTTGGACCTCGAGCCGATCGAGATTGGGGAGCCCGTTTACAAGAAGGGCCTTACGAACGGGATCGAACCGGCGTCCTGGGAATCACTTCGCCGAACGAAAGTTTTCCTCAAGGCGCCTATCACGACGCCCCAGGGCGGCGGCTTCAAGAGCCTCAATGTCACCGTGCGAAAAACCTTGGGCATGTATGCAAACGTGCGCCCCTGCATGTCGCTGCACCCCTACGTTGCAACGAAGCATCCGCGCATGGACATCGTCATCGTTCGGGAGAACGAAGAGGACGTGTACGGCGGCATCGAGCACCGCCAGACAAACCAGGTTGCGCAGTGTCTTAAGTTGATCTCCCGTCCGGGCAGCAAGCGCATCATCCGGTACGCGTTCGAATACGCGAATGCGAACAAGCGCAAAAAAGTCACGTGCTTTACTAAAGACAACATCATGAAGATCACGGACGGCTTGTTCCATCGGACGTTCACCGAGATTGCCGCGGAATATCCCGACATCGAGCACGAGCACTGGATCGTGGACATCGGGGCGGCCAAAATGGCCGATACGCCGGAAGCCTTCGACGTGATCGTGATGCCGAACCTGTACGGCGACGTGCTCTCCGACGTCGCAGCCCAGATCACCGGGTCGGTGGGTTTGGCTGGCTCGGCCAACATCGGCGACCATTGCTCGATGTTCGAAGCGATCCACGGCTCGGCGCCGCGGCGTGCCGGTCAAAATATGGCCAACCCGTCGGGCTTGTTGCACGGCGCGATTCTCATGCTCGTTCACATCGGGCAATCGGACGTCGCGGAACACGTGCACAACGGCTGGCTTCGCACGATGGAGGACGGCGTTCACACCTACGATATTTTCAAGGAGGGCATTTCGCGCAAGAAGGTCGGCACAAGGGAGTTTGCGGATGCCGTCATCGCGCGCCTCGACAAGAAGCCCGAACACCTCAAGCCGGTGGAATACAATAAGGAAGCGACGATGAACCTCGCTATCCGGCCGGCCGGAAAGCCGCCGATGAAACTGCGCGCGGGCGTCGACCTCTTCATCGATCGACGGGATGGTAATCCGGACCAGATTGCGGCCGTCATGCAGCTGCTAAGCGTGCCCGGCGCGAAACTCACGACGATCAGCAATCGCGGCACGAAAGTCTGGCCCAATGGCAACCCCGACACGTACTGGAGCGACCATTGGTGCTGCCGCTTTGAAGCCGACGGCGAGCCCTTTAGCGGCGAGCACGTGGTGAAACTCTTGTTAGCCGCCAATCACGCCGGATTCGACGTGATCAAAACTGAAGGCCTCTACACGTTCAACGGCGAGCGCGGCTACTCACTCGCGCAAGGGGAGTAAGAGCGGCGCGCATCGCGAGTTTGCTGCCGAGCGCCACGGAGATCTTATTTGCGATCGGCGCCGGCGACGATGTCGTGGCGGTAACGCACGAGTGTGATTATCCGCCCGAAGTGCTTGGGCTGCCGCGGGTCACGGCTTCAACGGGACCTGAAGTACACGATCCGGGGGAAATCGATCGGCACGTGCGGGCTTCGGTACATGCGGGATCCAGTCTCTACACGTTAGACGTTGCGTTGCTGGAACGTCTGCTGCCGGACATCATCGTCACGCAAGAGCTGTGCGCCGTATGCGCGGTTTCCTACGATTTCGTCGAGCGCGCCGCCAAGCGCTTGCGTTCGGATCCGCGTATCGTCTCCTTAGAGCCGTCGTCGCTGGACGACGTACTTGCGAACATCCAGTTTCTTGGGCAGATTACCGGCCGGTCGAAAGATACGGAGCAGTTGCTCGGGTCGCTGCGTTTACGCGCCGAAGCCCTGCGACGGCGCCCTGAAAATAGACGACCGCGCACGCTGCTGTTGGAGTGGACCGATCCGCCGATGAGTGCGGGGCATTGGATTCCGGGACTGATCGAACTCGCTGGAGGCACGCCGATTTTGGCCGATCCCGGAGCAAACTCACGGCGTCTCGAGTGGGATGCAATTGCGGCGACCGATTCGGATGCCGTAATCGTGGCGCCATGCGGCTTCGATCTCGCGAAGACGAGGAGCGCAATCGAACGGCTCGCCAGCGTCCCGCAGTGGCGAACGCTACGCGCGGTGCGTGAGGGCAGAGTGCTGGCGCTTGACGGCAATGCATATGTAAGCCGGCCAGGGCCTCGGCTCGTTGATACTGCGGAAACGATCGCGCAATGGTATACTAGCGTCGCGGAGTACGCCGGGTGACCGCGCCCCAAAAGTGCTTGCGTTTTTGGGGTGAGGAAAGTCCGGGCTTCATATGGGCAAGGTGCAGGATAACGTCCTGTCGGGGCAACTCGAAGGAAAGTGCCACAGAAACATACCGCGGGGTGGCTCGCCATCCCGCAAGGGTGAAATTGTGAGGTAAGAGCTCACAGAGCGCTGCGGTGACGCAGGCTCGGGCAAACCCCACCTGAAGCAAGACTGCTCGATTGATAGTGGACGGCCCGTCCCAACGAGCTATGTCGCATTGAGGCGTTCGGTAACGAGCGTCCCAGAGAGATGGTCATCGCCCACCCCGTGGGAACAGAATCCGGCTTACAGGCGTGCTCCGCCCTGGATGACGGGTAGTGCAACCGGTGGGGCGATGTGTGCGTTGTAGCGAAAGAAGTATTATTAATGAGCCAACACTATTTCAATCCCGAGATGACGGTCGACGAGGCGTTCAAGCTGCACGCCGGTGCCCGGCGGGTCTTTGCCCGCTTTCACCTTGGCGGCTGCTCGAACTGCGCGATCAGCGAATCCCACACGATCGGCGCAATTAGCGTCGACTACGGCATCCCGCTGCCGATGCTGCTCGACAGTCTCAATGCGCTCTTCGACCAGAACACGTTGGCAGTTGGTGCGCGCGTTCGCATTCCCGAAGAGATTCGCTCGAAGATTCCGCAGCTGGCCAGCGTGCCGGAGGTCGGGGAGATTACCGGAGTTGAGAGCGGAGCATATACCGCCGACTTCGGTGAGGTGCGCTTGCAGGGTCTCGCTGAAGACTTTATCGTCGAAAAGGCAGAGGCTGCGGCCGGCTAACGGCTTAGCTCGCGGCGCGAGCTAAAACCCTCATCGATGCCGTGCCAGTAGGCGACTTTTGGCTCGCCCAGCTTCCAGCACAGATAGATCGGCTCGTCCTGCAACATTGCCGGAAAATCCACAAGCCCAAGGTCGATATCTTTAACCACGCACCCGTACGATTCGATCCGGTAAATCAACCGCCCAATTTCGTGCTTCAGTTCGGCAAATCGTGGCGCCGGCAGCGGTGAGCGTATGCCGGCGAGGCGCGGGCGGCGCGTTGGTTCGGCGTGATGCAGCGCCGGATCCGTCTCCAGCAGCTTGATGGCAAGCTCCCGGCGACGGCCCAAGAGCTCTTCGATGAGCGGCTCGAGCTTCGAAATGAGGGCGTTGGCGCGTTCGGGCGAAAAGAGTTTCATATGAGTTCGCTGCGCATCGTCTTCGTGACAGGTCTCTCCGGGGCGGGCTTGAGCCAGGCGATCAAGTCGTTTGAGGATTTGGGCTTTTACTGTATCGAACACCTTCCTCCCGGCGTGCTCGACGCGGCCGTCGAGGCCTTAGAAAACTCGGAGGTACGGGACGTTGCCATCGCGCTCGACGTCCGCAGCGATGCGCGCCTCGGGGACGCGCGAACCGCGATCGATCGCGTTATCCGTACCCACTATGCAAAAGTGCTGTTCCTGGATGCCGCAGACGAGTTGCTGGTGCGGCGCTTCAGCCAAACGCGTCGCCGTCATCCCTTGGCACAAGGTGGTTCCGTGCGCGAAGCGATCGAGGCCGACCGGCGCGTGCTCGCTCGGCTACGCGAACGGGCCGACGTCGTAATCGATACAACCAACCTAACGCACGGCGGACTCAAAGACCGGATCGCTGGCGCATTCCGGGCCGATGGACCCGTGCCGCTGGCGGTAACCTTTGTTTCGTTCGGCTTCAAGTTCGGATTGCCGACAGATTTGGATCTGCTCTTCGACGTGCGCTTTTTGAGAAACCCGAACTATGAGGAACCGCTCGCCGAGCAGACGGGGGAGGACCCGGCGGTCGGCGCATTTATCGAGGATGATCCTTCGCTCGATCCGTTCCTCGCGAAGGTCGCCGATCTGCTCGACTATTTACTGCCTCGGTACCTTGCCGAAGGCAAGACGCAACTCACGATCGGAATCGGCTGCACCGGCGGGCGCCACCGCTCCGTTTACGTCGCGCGCCGCTTGATCCAGCACTTCGCGGGCGACCCCCGACTAGATTTGTCCTTCGAGGCGCGCGATATGGCGCGGGCCGCATAATGCGCCAACGATTCGCGCGTTCGCTGCATTGGCTCTTTCCAGGACTCGGCGTCAAACGATGGCTCATCGTATCGATTATTGGCATCGTGCTGCTGGTAGACGCCGTTACGCGCTGGTTCATCGCCGAGGGGACGGGCATTCACGTCAACGAGATTCTCGACAACATCGTCGACGATTATTTTCCGCCCGCGTATCTGACGTGGATTCTCGGCGTCGGCGGCCTCGCTGCCCTTATCCTCGGCACGTGGATGTGGCTGCGCTCGGTGGTACGCCTTGCGCGCGACCGCACGGCGAAGGGCTTTGGTGACGTGCTCGTCGGGCGGCGCCTGCAGCAAGGCTATAAGGTCGTCGCAATTGGCGGAGGCACCGGCCTTTCAACGTTGCTGCGTGGGCTCAAGCGAAGCACGAGCAATTTAACCGCCGTCGTCACCGTCAGCGATGACGGCGGTTCTTCCGGTCGTTTGCAAAAAGAACTGGGCGTACTTCCGCCCGGCGACATTCGCAACTGTTTGGTAGCGCTCGCCGACGACGAAGCCTTGGTCACGGATCTCTTCCGCTATCGTTTTACCGAAGGCGAGGGCCTGAGCGGACACTCTTTCGGGAACCTCTTCTTGGCCGCCATGAGCGGCATCACCGGTAACTTCGATCAAGCCATCAAGGAGTCGAGCCGCGTGCTCAACGTCGTCGGCCGCGTTTTGCCCGCGACCCTCGGCGTCGTGCGTCTGTGCGCGGAACTCGACGACGGCACGATCCTCGAGGGCGAGTCCAACATTTCTAACGCCAAACACCCAATCAAGCGCGTGTTTTTCGATCCGCCTGCGGCCGCGCCGCTGGAAGAGGTGATTGCGGCGATCCGCGAGGCCGACGCGATCGTGCTCGGACCCGGATCGCTCTTCACCTCGGTCGCCCCGAACTTCTTGGTCAGCCGGATTGCACGGGAAGTCGCCGACGCGCAGGCAGTAAAAATGTACGTCTGCAACGTCATGACGCAGCCGGGAGAAACTGACGGGATGAGCGCGGCCGATCACGTGAAAGCGTTGCTGACGAATGCCGGCGAACGCGTCTGCGATTACGTGATCGTCAACGATCAGCCACCGTCACGACTGCTTGCTGCGTACGCGCAGGAGGGGCAGGTCCCCGTCGAACCAGATGTGGAGCGCATCGCAGCACTAGGTTTGGAACCGGTTCGCGCGGCTGTCATCGGTGAAACGGAAACCGTGCGTCACGATCCCGACAAGCTTGCCGCAGTAGTGTTGGGCATTGTGGACCGCACCGTTGTCGATCGCGCGACGTTAATGAAGCCGGCCAGCGCTTATCGCCGCTCCACGGCGTTTGGTTAGGGAGGCCTTCCTCGTCGTTAATGTGATGCTTGTTGGGCTAAGGTCAGATTGAGGGCAAACGGCTTGCCGGGTTCGATGTTCGTGGTAGACGCGAGCGGCTGATAGCCTTTGGCTTGCACTGAGTAGTCGGCGATTCCACTTGGAACCTTGTCGATTGAAAAGCGGCCCGCTGCATCGGTCGTCGCGGTTAGCACGGTATCGATCGTAATGACCGCTCCCGCGATCGGTGCGTTCGTTGCCGAGTCGAGGATCGTGCCGGTTACGGAGGCGTAGCCGGAGGCCGGCGGAAGCGCATCGTTATTACACGCTTGCGTGCCCAACAGCAGCAGCGCGATCACTACGCAGAGGCGGCCGAAGAGCGCATTCATAGGTGAAGTTCTTCGCCGTGCTGAAGCCGCCGCTCCTATGGCAAGCACGGTTCCGTCGTCCCGCACGGCCGGCCTCGCCTATTGCGAAAACGCGCTCGAGGCGATCGGTCACACGCCGCTTGTGAAGCTCAACAAGGTCGTCGACGACGCGCCTTGTCTGGTGCTAGCCAAGGTCGAGTACGTCAACCCGGGCGGCAGCGTGAAGGATCGCCCCGCCGTGGCGATGCTGGAAGCGGCAGAACGCCAAGGATTGCTCAAGCCCAGCGGCACGATCGTCGAGCCCACCAGCGGCAATACCGGAACCGGATTGGCGATGGCGGCTGCGATTCGGGGATATCGCTGTATCCTCGTCATGCCCGATAAGATGTCGCGCGAAAAGATCGACCTGTTGCGTGCCTATGGCGCCGAAGTCGTCATCACGCCCACTAACGTTCCGCCGGATTCACCCGAGTCGTACTACGCCGTAGCGAACCGCCTTGCGTCCGAGATACCCGGGGCATTCCAGCCCAATCAGTTTCACAATCACTTTAATCCGGACGCACACTACCACACTACCGGTCCGGAGATTTGGGAGCAAACGGACGGCACGATCACGCACTTCGTCGCCGGGATTGGAACCGGTGGCACGATCTCAGGCACGGCGCGCTTCCTTAAAGAGAAGAATCCTGCCGTACACGTCGTCGGGGCCGATCCGGAAGGGTCGATTTACTCCGGTGATATCCCCCGATCGTACGCGGTCGAAGGAATCGGCATGAACTATCTGCCGGAAACCGTCGACCTGCGCGTGATTGACGAAATGGTACGAGTTTCAGACCGGGATTCGTTTTTGATGGCGCGGAGAATCGCACGCGAAGAAGGTCTGTTGGTCGGGGGTTCGTCGGGAACTGCCGCGGTCGCCGCCGTCAAGCTCGCGAAAACGCTGTCACCCGACGCTATCGTCGTCGTGATCCTTCCCGACTCCGGCCGCGGATACATGTCCAAGATCTTCAACGATGACTGGATGATCGCCAACGGTTTTCTAGCCGACTCAAAGCGCCGCGCGACGGTCGGCGACGTGCTGCGGAGCAAGACGCCCATCCCGCCGTTGATCACCGTGCAGCAAGACGATACCGTGAAGACCGCGCTCGACCTCTTGCGCCGATACGAAATCTCGCAACTGCCGGTCATGCACGAACAGGAGCAAGTCGGAAGTGTCAATGACGTCGGTGTGATGCAAAGCGTCTTCGATCACTCCGACATCATCCACCAGCCGGTAAGCGAGGTTATGGGCCGGCCCTTCCCCGCTCTCGAACAATCCGACGAAATCGATCGTGCCTATAAGCTCTTGACGCTTGCCAATCCGGCCATCGTCGTCACCGACGACGGCGAGCTAATCGGCGTGCTCACCCGCCAGGACATTATCACGTTTCTTTCCACCAGCTCGAACGTCGTGCTCTAGTGAAATTTGCGACCAAGGCGATCCATGTCGGTCAGGACCCGGATCCCGCGACTGGCGCGACCATCGTTCCCATCTATCAAACCTCGACCTACACGCAGGCGCGCGTCGGCGAGCACAAAGGCTTCGACTATAGCCGCACGATCAACCCGACGCGGCTCGCCCTCGAGCGGCAGCTGGCCTCGCTGGAAGGCGCGCGGTTCGGCAGCGCCTTTGCCAGCGGCATGGCGGCAACGACCGCGGTATTGGGGCTGCTCTCCAGCGGCGATCACGTCGTCGTCACCGACGATCTTTATGGCGGAACGTACCGGCTCTTTGCGCGCGTCCTGGAGCGCCACGGCCTCGAGTTCTCGTACGTAGACATGAGCGATCTCGGCGCCGTCCGTGCGGCAATTCGGCCGAATACGAAACTCTTCTGGGTCGAAACGCCTACGAACCCTTTGCTGAAGATCGTGGACATCGCTGCGGTGGCGGCGCTGCGCCGCGACTCGCAGATTGTCGCCGTGGATAATACTTTTGCGACCCCGTATTTCCAACAACCGCTCGCGCTGAACGCGCAGATCGTGGTCCATTCAACCACTAAGTACATCGGGGGGCACAGCGACGTCGTCGGCGGCATCGCGATCACAGACGATCCCGAGCTCCACGAACAAATCAAGTTTCAGCAGAACGCCGCGGGTGCAGTACCAGGGCCGCACGACGCCTGGCTAACGATGCGCGGAGCAAAAACGCTGGCGCTGCGCATGCGCGAACACGCGCATAACGCGCAGATCGTAGCCGAGTTTCTCGAGTCGCGTGAGGATGTCGCGCGCGTCTACTACCCCGGACTACGTTCCCATGCGCAATACGAGCTCGCCAAACGGCAGATGAGCGGCTTCGGCGGCATGCTTTCGATCGTCATCGACGATGCAGACCGTGCCTTGGATTTCGCGAGCCGCTTGAAATACTTCAGCCTGGCGGAGAGTCTGGGTGGAGTGGAATCGCTCATCTCGCATCCGGGTCGCATGACGCACGGCTCGATTCCGAAAGAGGAGCGAGAACGTCGCGGCGTTCACGATGGGCTCCTCCGCCTCTCGGTTGGGATCGAGGATATCGCCGATTTGCTCGACGATCTTCGGGAAGCTCTCGACGCTACGGTTGGTACAAGGGGTAACGCACGGCCGTTGCCTGCATGAGGACGCGCTTGGCTTCCTCGGAGGTCGTATCGCCGATGCGGCTGATTTCCGAGAGTACGACGCCGCGTTGGCCATCCGCCCACACGATCGCGTACTCCTTTCGCGCATCGAATCCGCTGCCGAAGGCGATTTCCACGAAATAGGCAGGCATGCCGTTGAGCAGCGACATCGCCGTCTTGTTGCGAATCAGCGTGCCGTCTTGAGAGCCGTGCGTTTGACTTTCGAACTGCCCTTCCCACTGATCCGGAGCGCCGGTGTACGCCTCCATCGCGAGTTGAATCGTGCGCGCATTTTCTTTACCGGGGTATAACACCCACGCCGCGACCGTTTGCAGGTCTTGAGTGAGCTGCTCGAGCGGCATCTCTTGCCGCCCGACGAGATACGCGTCCGCGGGCGCGGTGTAGGTCATCGCGCGATCTACATAGGTGTGCGGATCCGGCGGTGGAGTCGCTTCAGGCGTTTGCGCCGACGCTGGCCGCGCGCTGGCGACGGCCAACAGTGAAATCAAGAAAATCGATAGCCGTTTCATTCTAAATCCAGTACGCCGGCGAGTGCCGGGAGTGAGACCTCGTAGCGGTATGCAATGTTGCGATGGTCGTCGGCGAATTCCTCGTGACGCACGTCGAGTCCGAGATCGCGGATCCGTCGGGCGACGGCGCGTGCGCCGATGTCGAGGTTGTATTCGTCGCTCCTGCCGCAGTCGAGATAGCGCAGGCGCAGCCGGGCCAACGCCGCACGCCGTTCGCCCACGCGTTCCGCCGGATCAAAGGCTAGCCAGCGCGCGAAAACCTCGGGTTTCAGCTCGCCGGTGGCCTCTTCAAAGGGCAACTCCAGATCGAAGGCGCGAGCGCTGCGAGGCGAGTAGGCGGCCGCGTATGCGAGCATTTCCATCGTGGTGTATTCCGCGGTGCTGCGTTTGTTCTTGCGTTCGAACGCATTGACGTAGGCCGCGATGTTGAAATCGTGCGCTTCCAACGTGCGCTGGACCGTTGCAAACGCGGGCAAATGCGCATACTGAAAGTACGAATCACCGCTGTGCGAGGCGAATGCCGAGTATACGCCGGGATGTTCGAGGACGAGGTGCATCGCGCCGAAGCCGCCCGATGATTTTCCCAAGACCGCCCGGCCGCCTTCGGCCGCGATCGTCCGATAGTTCGCATCGACATGGTTGACGACGTCGCACACGGTGTAAGTGGCGTACCGGCCGTTGTGCACTGAATCGACGTATTGCGATCCGCCCAGCCGCGTGAAGCCGTCGACGAGCACCACCAGCGCGGGAGGCATGCGCCGCTCGCGAATCAGGCGGTCCGCCCATTGGACGACGTTGGTCTCCCAGGGACGTGTCGAGATCAGTGCCGCCGCGTCGCCCGTGTATCCGTGCAGCACGTAGAGTGCCGGATAGCGACGGGAGCCTTGCGGGTCGTAGCTTGGCGGCAGGTACGCGACTACTGGACGCTCTGCCGGATCCCCAAGCGGATTTTCCGCGAGCGCGTCACTGCGCACGAAATCGATGCGAATTTCGCCATCGAGCCCGAGTAAGCGCGCGAGCCCGGAACGTTCCAGCATGGCGACGTGCTTCGTCGCGCGAAGAAGCGATGCCTAGATGAAGCGCGCGATCGATTTACGTAGCGCGATTTCGATCAACGTGATCACGATGATCGGAATCGGCCCACTGGTAACAATCCCGTTGGTCATAGCGGCACTCGGAGGTCCGCTCGCGCTCGTCGGCTGGATCGCGGGCGCCGTGGTTGCGTTGTGCGACGGACTGGTATGGGCCGAGCTTTCGTCGCGTTTTCCCGGGTCCGGCGGAACGTACGTCTATCTTCGCGAGGTGTTTGGGGCGCGGCGTCTCGGCAAGGCGCTGGCCTTTCTTTTCAACTGGCAGTTTCTGCTTTACGCGCCGTGTCTACTGGCCAGCGGGTACATCGGCTTCGCGAACTATGCTGCGTATCTTTATCCGCCACTAGCCAACAACGCGCTCGCACACGACGCCGCAGCCGTCGGCATCGGAATTCTGACGATCGTATTGCTCTATCGCCGCACGGCGCAGGTCGCCTCTGTGGGCACGCTGCTTGCAGTCGCGGCCACGCTCACGGTTGCGATCGTTGCGTTGGCGGGGCTTTCCCACGCAAACTTCTCTCGTGCGTTCGACTTGACACAGCCGGTTGGCTTCGGCGTAGGATTCTTGGCCGGTTTCGGCAGCGCGCTCGTCATCACGCTCTACGACTACGTGGGCTATTCCGACGTGGCGCTGCTGGGAGACGAAGTTGTGCGCCCCCAACGCACTATTCCGGTGTCAATCGTGCTTTCGGTGCTGCTCGTGGCGATACTCTACGTGCTGCTGCAGCTTGGCGTACTCGGCGCCGTGCCCTGGCGCTCACTGCTCGATGCACACGGCGTACCGACGGCCCAGGCCCAGTATGTCGGCGCGGTTGTGGTCGAACGGGCGTGGGGACGCGTCGCCGCAGTCACGGTGACTTTGCTGGTTCTCGTCACGGCGTTTGCATCGCTCTACGGAAACCTGCTGGGATTCTCCCGAATCGCGTTTGCGGCGGCACGCGATGGGGCGTTTCTCTCCGCCTTCGGCAGGTTGCATCCGCGTAAAGAGATTCCGCACGTCGCATTGCTCGTCGTCGGCGCTTTGTCGTTGATCGCGAGCCTTTTTACGCTCGATCAGGTGATCGCGTTTCTCACGGCCGGGATCGTCTTGATCCAGGGCATCGCGCAGATCATTGCCTTGGGTTTACTGCGCGCCCGACGAAGCCCGAGCCCGTTTCGGATGCCGCTTTATCCCTTGCCGGCGCTGATTGCGCTTGCCGGGTGGAGCATTGCGTTCGTCAGCTCGGGGGCAGGCGCGATTGCACTCGGCGTCGGCTGGCTCGTCCTCGGTGCGGTGGTTTTCTTGATCGCCGCTCGACGACAACGATGGTGGCCGTTTGCGCTCGCCGTTGTCGTCGCGTTACTGATGCCGCCGTGGCGCACGGATGCCGCAACCGCGAGCTGGTCGCAGTGGAACACGTCGCGAGTTACGCGGGAGCATGGCTACCCGGTCTTTACCGTTGATGGGCGGCCCTTCTTCGTCTACGGCGCGGCCTTCTTTTACGAGCGCATTCCACGCGAGCGCTGGTCTTCGTCACTCCAGGCATACAGACAAATGGGCATCAATACCATCGATCTCTACGTCATCTGGAACTGGCATGCACCGTCAGCGGATGTGCTCGATTTTACGGGCGCAACGGATCCCCGGCGCGATCTAGTAGGTTTGCTGAACCTCACGCACGAGCTCGGGTTCAAGGTCATTCTACGGCCGGGTCCGGTCATCCGCAACGAATGGCGTAACGGCGGATATCCGGCCTGGCTGCTGGAGCGGCCCGAATATCGTATGCCGCTTCACGATGTTTTGGAAGGACGGTATCCCGCAACTGCGACGCTGCAGAATGCGCACGCGGATGCAGCGGCCGCGGAGTGGCTTGCCAACGACACGCACCTGAGCGCCGCCGGCCAGTGGCTGCACAATGTGCTGCGCACCGTAGAGCCATATTCACGCGACATTATCGCGATTGCGCTCGACGACGATCAAGGAGCATACCTCGACAACGACACCTGGCCGGCGCCACATTGGCACGCCTATCTGGGTTGGCTGCGCGCCACGGTTGCGTCGGTCGTCGGCGGCAAGGTCCCACTCTTCGTTAACACCTACGAGATGAAAGTGCCAAGCGAATCGCCGGCCTGGGCGTGGGGCGACTGGTATCAAAGCGGCTCGTATCGCCTGACGCAACACGATCTCGCCGATCTCGACTTCGCGACCGGCTTACTGCAAACGCAAGGACGCTTTCCGGTGATGCAATCCGAGTTTCAAGCCGGATGGCTGCAGGGCGCCGATGAAGCCGCGCCGCGGCCCAGCGATCAGTCAAACACTGCGCTAGCGCTGGGCGAGCTGCTTCGCGACGGTGCCCATGGAATCGTGAATTTTCCGGTGCAGGACACGATTTATCCCCACGGCTGGGAGGCGCCGTGGGCGAACTGGTCCTACGCCTGGGATGCGGCACTGACCGTAGATCTGCGCGCGTCGCCGCGCTATGCTCCCACGCGCGCGCTTGGCGATGTCCTTCGACGCTATGGAGCGCTGCTCGCGCGGACCCATATCGCTTCAGACGCGTCGATCATTTGGCCCGCCAGCCTCTTTCCGCCGGGAAGCCTGAGCAACGACGATTTCGCCGCCCTCGCGGGCGCCACGGTGACGATGCAACGTGCGTGCAACGCTCGCGGTTTGAGCTGCACGCTTCTCGATCTGGCGACCAACAGCGATCGCTCACTGCGCGGTAAGATACTTCTTCTTCCGCTGCTGCCATCTACGATTGCGATGCATCGCATGCAGCCATGGGCGGTCGAGCGGCTACGAACGTTGCAAGCGGCGCACCGGCTCGCTTCCAGCCCCGCAGCGGTACGCCGTGCGAAGGATTTTCCGGGGACGCAAAATGTAACGTTGCTGCTCGCTGACGATTCCTCATACGGCTTTATCGTCGCGATCAATCCGAACGTACGGAGGCGTGAAGTTGGCCTCCTTAAAGTCCGACTAGCTCATAGCACCGTTACAGTTCCAGCCTTCTACGTGCCGCCAGGCGGCGCACGAGTGGTCCCTGTCGGCGTCAGCGGTCCGGCGCCGACCGAGGCTCCTCGCCCGCCCGTCGCAAGTCCGCCGCCGTTTCGCGATCCGGACGGCACCCGCATCGCCAACGCGCATCTGCAGGTCGTCTTCGCGCCGTTCGCCGGTGCACGGATTGCGGAACTCGACGACGGACGACCTAATGGCGCAACCAGCATCGGCCTGTTCAGGGACGCGACCGATCCACAGCCTGCAATCTCCGCGCGGGATTACATCGCCACGTATACGCATCCGCTGCCGGCCGGAACGTTTAACCGTTCGTACACGTGCAGCCAGCTCGACGTGCTCACCACGGAGCGCGTCACGTGCTCGTACGATGCACCCGACCTGCCCAGTGGCGGTGCGCTCTTTAAGCGGACGCTCACCTTGACTGGTGGAAGTCGGGAGCTAATCGTGGGCGAGCAGTTCCAGCCGCATGACGCGCGATCGATGGCGCGTCTTGAGAGTATCTCCGGCTTTGCGTTTGCTCCAGGCGACAAACGCATCGCCGCTTCGAATAACGAGGCAATTGGACTTCTGCATGGCGAACGCTTGGTCATATTGCGCTGGCGCCGAGAGGAGGTGTTGCGCGTCGACTTGCGAGAGACGCGTGGCGCCGAAATCGTGACACTTATCTTTGCACGGCGCTCGATCGAGATGCGTGTCGGAGTTTACTTCGCTCGAACGCTTGCCGAGGCGCGAGTCCTCATCGACGCGAAGCAGCCGTAGCCCCTGGGGAAGTGGCGGAATGGCAGACGCAGCCGCCTCAAAAGCGGCCGAGGCAACTCATGTGGGTTCGACTCCCACCTTCCCCATGAGATTTGAGCGCGAAAATGGGTTAGAAACGACGCGACTGATGACGAACTGATGACGTGCCGATCGTCCCATCGCTTTATGCGGACGTAGCGCCCTCCTCTGACTTCGGCGCGGCGGAATCCGGATCGACGGCCAACAGAGTTGTTCCCGGAATGTAATGCATTGGAGAGTCGAGTTCCAGCCGGAGCAACCAGCCAGCCTCGTAGCGCCTCCCCAGGACATCAGCAAAACTTAATAGCATCGTCCCGCGATCCAAGAACTCTTCGTCGCTCTTGGAAATAATCGGTGTTATCTCGCACTCGGCCTAGCTGGAGAGATTGGCGCGATCGTGCCGCACGCAGTTGGGAAAGAACGCACGGTCGCGCGCGCCCGCGGGAGAAGGGGGTGGGGGTGCCCTCAGATGAGGCGGCGTTGAGTGATCCCCGGCGACCGCGCACTCCAAAAGGGGGAACGGGTTTTACGCTTCGCTAGCGCCGCCGCGCGAATCGCGCTTGCCTAGGATGGAAGCTGTACGCGCGCAGCCGCGAGAGTCGGGGGAGGGTCTCCGATTTTCAGTAGCGGCGCTCCCGACCGCATTAGAGGTGAGGTCCGGGACGAATCTCATCGACTCTTAGCCGTTTTACGACGAACTACGCGGGGCAGCGCCGACGGAGTTGCGGAAGAGCCAGAGTGACGATGAAGATCTTTCTGCGAGTGCTCGCCGGCTTTTCCGCAATCCTGTGCCTCCGGCCGGGAGCAGCGTGGCCGGACACGTCCTCGCGGGAGGAGAGCTGGGAAACCCAGTTCGGCCAGCAGCGCTACATGGAGTACATGCAGCGCGGCGAGATCGTCCCGCCGCAGTCGCCGCTCTATCGGACGCTCGACCTGATCGGAGACGCCATCGCCGCGGTTGCTAACCGGCAGTACTTTGCGCCATTTCATTTCGTATTACTCAACGAGCAGACCCCCAACGCATTTTCGATGCCGGGCGGCAACGTCTACGTGACGACCGCATTGCTGTCGTTTCTCAAGAATAGAGACGAGCTCGCGGGCGTGATCTGCCACGAGGTCAATCACGACATCCACCACGACATGTATGCAGTCTTCCAAGCGATGCAGCGCGGTCGATCGCCGCAAGATCCCAACGCGATAGCCTACGAACGCGCTGCCGAGACGAACGCGGATCGCGCCGGCGCTTACATGTGCGCGAAGGCCGGATTTAATCCGTGGGGGATGGTGTGGAACTTCAGGCAGTACCGTCAAGCGATGGGCGTCAGCAACAACGGCGGCGCCGATCACCCGAGCGACGAGCGGCGCGAAGCCGATCTCGTCGCGCTGTTCCAAAGCGACAAAGGGACGTTTGGAAAATTCAATGACGGTGTCGCGAGCGCAACCCCGCTAGCGCTGCCTCAGATGGCGCAACGTCAATATTCGCCGTACCCGCAATATCCGCAGCAGCAGTCGCAATATCCGCAGCAGCAGTCGCAATATCCGCAGCAGCAGTCGCAATATCCGCAGCAGCAGTCGCAATATCCGCAGCAACAGTATCCGCCCTATCCGCCGCCACCGCCCCCTACCTGTTATCCGGGCTGCTAGCCTCGCCGTCTGGAACTCGATGTCGCCGCGTTACGGCGATCACGCTCCCAACTCGGAACCAGCGTGAAGAAAGGGGCGTCAAGCACCCGGAGAGGTGGGGAAAATCGTTGATTCGCCCGCCAGCGATGTTACGCATCAGGCCATAATGGGAAGTTGAGACGCGTGTTTCGTCAAGCAAGCTGATGGATAGACGTTTTTTTGCTCGCTTTCTTTACGGCACGTCGGCTTGGAATGCCGCGGCGCTGCTTCTGCTGCTCCTTTTTTATGCAGCGCTAAGTCGATGGCTGTTCGTTGCGAAAGTGGGTTCCGGCGCGCGCGGCGTTCTATTGACGGGCTTTGTCGGTCTGCTGATCGTTGGAGTGATTCTGTATTACGGCTCACGCCAAGCCACCATGTCTCGGCTCCTGGATGCCGAGACTAAACGCGCTGAATCCGAGAAGCAGCTGGCGCACAAGCTGCAAGGAGCGTTTCTGCAGCAGCGCCTTCCGGTGGCTTCCAATCTTGGCTTTAGCGCGACCTATTTGCCCGCGACGCTCGGCACACTGGTCGGCGGCGACTGGTACGATGCATTTGAACTCTCACGCGGGCGCATCATGTTCTCGATCGGCGATGTTGCTGGGCACGGAATCGAAGCGGCGGTAACGATGAGCCGTGCGCGACAGGCCATTATCGCCGCCGCCCTGCAGGACATCGATCCTGGATCGATTCTCGCGCGCGCAAATACGGCGCTGCTGCTCCAGGATACAAAGTTCGCCACCGCAATTTGCGGCTACGTCGACACCGCTACGTTGGAAGTCACGTACGCCACGGCAGGTCATCCGCCCGGGATCATGATCGATAAAGACGGCTCGGCACAACTTTTAGAATATCACGGGCTACCTCTGGGCGTCGCCCAAAATGCTGTATATCCGACGTTCCGCTTAGACGCCAGGCTCGATTCTATGCTGGTGCTCTATACCGACGGTGCGTTGGAGTATGATCGTGATTTGCTCGAGGGCGAACGACGGATGCTACAGACGGCAAGCGCCATTGCCATGCGCCGCGTTAAAAACCCCGCCGGCGCCATTCAAGACGCGATATTTGCCCAATACGAGCCGCTGGACGACGTGGCGATCTTAACGATCTCATTTCACGAACAAACGCAAGACGACGACGCACGAGGCGATTCAGAGGGAGTGTCTATCGATCTGCGGGGCGAGCGCGCGCCGTTCTCAGACAAGTAAAACGTGGCGGACTCTAGCAACTTGTCGCCAGTCCGTCGACAGTCACCCGGTCTAAAGTCTTGCGGGCTAAGAGCGCAGTCACTCTGAATATGGTTCGAGCCGGAACGATCTTTGGGGCGAAAGCCCGACGATAACGATGAACGATTTGAGAATGAGCGCCACACCCGGCAATCTCAAGTCGCGTGAACTGTGGCATTGCGTTGGGGGAACGGGTTCCACGCAAAACCTTCGTTAGTTGTTCTTTCGAGTTACGCAGGACGTTGTGAGAACGCGGTGCACCAGCCGTTTGGACTGATCGCGCCCGTAATCACTTTGCACGTACCGTCCGCGGTCGCGGTCTTTCCCGGAACGAATAGCGAGCATCCCGAGCACTTTTGATTGCCCTTCGGCGTCGATTGATACTGCAGCTGAGTTCTGCTGTCGGCTTGAGCGATCGTCGTCGCTCCAACTGCCAATGCTCCCGCAAGTGCCGGAAGCACGAGCAGATCTGTCAGTGCTTCCTTCCGAGTCACGCCCTTTGAAAAGCCATTCACGTTGTCGATACCTCCAGATCATTTCGGCGGATTGCCCGTAGGGTCACTCTTAAAACCGAACGAGGGCACGTCGTTCGAGTGACAGGTTGCTAACTTTAGGTTGAAGTCGCTCCGAGAGGCACCTTTGCTCCGTTCGATGCCAACGACGTAGCCTTCGCATGGTTCTGCATAATCTGCAGGAATGGCTTAATAAGGTCGATCGGCATCGGGAAGACAATCGTCGAATTCTGCTCGCTACCGACTTCGGTAAGTGTTTGCAGGTAGCGCAATTGCATGGCTGCGGGGTCTTCGGCGAGGATTCGCGCCGCATTGAGTAGGGTCTGCGCAGCTTGAAACTCGGCCTCTGCGTGAATGACCTTTGCTCGCCGGTCGCGTTCTGCTTCGGCTTGCTTGGCGATGGCGCGAATCATGTTTTCGGTGAGCGTCACTTCTCGAATCTCGACGCTAATGACTTTAATCCCCCAGGATTCCGTCTGAACATCCAGCGTGCTTTGGACCGCGGCGTTAATCTCGGTGCGCTTGGCAAGCACCTCGTCCAGTTCGTGTTCTCCCAGCACGGAGCGCAGCGTCGTTTGCGCTAGCATATTGGTCGCGCTTAAGAAGTTCTCAACTTGAATGATTGCCCTTTGCGCATCTACAACGCGAAAGTACAGAATCGCATCAACTTTCAGGGAGACGTTGTCTCGCGAGATCACGTCCTGTCCGGGCACCTCCATGACCACCGTGCGCAAGTCAACTCGGACGATCTGCTGGACAAAGGGAAGGATCAGAATGAGCCCCGGACCCTTGACGGCTTGAAAGCGTCCCAGACGAAAGACAACGGCGCGCTCGTATTCGCGCAAAATCTTGACGCTGGAGAACAGCGCTATTAGCGCTATAAGGTAGATGGGGAGGAATGCTAGCGACAGGAACACTGGGCCCCCTCTCCGCAGCCGGCGCGCCGGTCAACGACTCGGGCGGAGCTTGCGTTATCAGCAATCGTAGCATTTCGGGCGGGACAGCACTATCGTGGAATTGACGGTTAGTGCCTCATTTCGCGCCCTTGGACCGATAGAAAGGAGGCGTTCAGACGAGAAGCCCCAGTAACCGGGCGCCGCGCACGACTGTGCTTCGTCGAGCCCTTTTTATAGACAGATGAGCCTTTTATAGGCAGGCGACAGTCGCGTGGGACGCGGCATCGTGTTGGGGGGATCGGGTTAGCGCGGCTTCGGGAGTCAACGGCCGGGTCTGCTCCTTACATTGCGCGCTGGCTAGTGCGCCCGGTGCATAAGCGCTAGTCGGTGCGGCCAATGCGATGTAATGGCTATTTCTCCCGCTCGGTTCGGTGCGTTTACCGTAACGGGCGACAAGCTCGCACAAGTGCTTACGCAAGCCGGAGTAGCAATCGCGCTGCACGCAACGTGAGACAGATGCGCTCTTACGCGCCCGCGCGCGCACGCGCGAAGGGGGAGGGGTACCCTCAAATGAGTCCGAGGGCATTGGAGATGGTCTTAAGGCCAATGCCCGCCTCAATCGCCATCGAAGCAAGATCCAGGTCGATCATTTGCTCAGGGCGTTTTCCGGGCCCCGATCACATGGTTCACCTTCGATTCGAGCGTTTGCACGACGTCGATGCGATCGTCGATCTTCAGTAAGCTCTCCACCCGCGGTGCCCCGAGCTCATGGCAACGCTTATGGATCGCGGCGAGTGCGTCGCAAATCGTTTGGACGTCACCTTCTACATTCGTCGCCATCGCCGTAAGCTCGTAGTGAATCCCCAGCTCATCGAGAACGTCGAGCGCGGCCGCGACGTACTCACGGACACCTCCTCCCGTGTCCGCGCCGACCGTAATACTTGCCGTTGCCATTTCTTAGATCGCTCCTTTGTGCCAGAAAACATCGGTACGCACCAAGGCAGACGATCCCTTCGCCGCGCTGCGTTGACGCCCGTACTATCAGAGGACGCTTTCTTGACCTGACGAGAAGTTGGGCGCGAAAAGCGTGCCAGTATTCTCGGTTGACTAGCGCCTGCCTGTGGTATAACCTCGGCATGGGAAACTATCGGAGTGGCATAATGGAAAAACACCAGTTGAAGCCTACGCTTCTGGTCGTGCTCGTGACTGCTTTGGTGACCGCGTGCAGCGCAGGCAACTCGACTCCGGCGGTGCCCGGCCCAGGTCCAGCCGCATTTGGCAGTTCTGCGTCTCTGGGGCGCTCAGCGTTTCCAATCCAGCCGGCAACGGCATTTGTAGATCTCCGGAGTGCAGCTCCCTTCGCAATCCTCGCGGGCTCTATCGTGACGAACACCGGGCCTACCAAGGTCGTCGGTAATGTGGGACTCTCTCCCGGGAGTGCAATAACCGGGTTTCCCCCTGGAGTGATTCACGGACACTTGTACATCGCAGATCGGATCGCGCGGCAAGCCAAACTGGATTTGACGAGGGCATATAACGACGCGATGGGCCGGACCCACCACCCTATTAAGGTGCACGGTAATCTCGGCGGCCAGACGCTTTACCCCGGTCTCTACAAGTCCACTTCTTCGCTTGCCATATCATCGGGCGATCTGACGCTCGATGCCCGTGGGGACTCCGATGCGGTATTCATCTTCCAGATAGCGTCCAAGTTTGTTATGACAACAGGTCGCAGGGTCATCTTGACCAACGGCGCGAGGGCGACGAACGTGTTTTGGGCGGTTGGCAGCTCGGCGACGTTCGGAACGAGCTGTTCCTTTTATGGCAATCTCCTCGTCCACCAATCGATAAGTATGGCGACCGGCACCGTCATGGTCGGCAGAGCGCTTGCCCGAGTGGGGGCGGTGACGATGCAAAGGAATACCATAGTGAGGCCCGGTCGCTAAAATATCGGGTCAATCACCCCGATACGCAGACGAGAAGCGTCCCAAGTAATCCGCAAAGGGCATTGGTCGCCGGTTCTCTCAAAACTTGGGGATTTAGCGACGGTTCGAACACGGCGATCAGGCTCTCCCGATGCAGGTAACGCGAGTGAGCCTCGAGGCTTGCTGTTAACGCAGCGAGGGGTGGCACATTGCCCGGGATCTTTTGCTAGCTGTAATCACCACGCCGCCAATCTGGTCGGCCAGCGGAACACGTCGGCCCATGCGACATTAGCGCAATTATCTCGCGTCTGGCCTGCTACAGGTTAGCATGACAAGGCGACAGCGACGCGCAGCCGCTGCCCTATGTCAGACTCGGCGATCATAGTATTACGCAGAAACACCGACGCGCTGTTGCGAGCCTTGCGCGCGCACGCGCGCAAGAGGGGGTGGGTACCCCTCGCGTGAGTCACGTGAGCCGTGGCATCGTTTTCGGGGGAACAGGTTGCCGTGATCTTCGCGAGCGTCGGCGTCATGCGACCGCGCCTCCTCCCGCACGCTCGGAACTCTTCCCGCCGGCAGCCTGCTGGGCGCCATCGTCGAGCGGGCGGCGCCGTTGCCGCAAACGGTGACCGCATAAGCAATGGGTGCCAAGGTCTGCGAGAAGGCTGCCGCGAATTGCTCATCGCGCACTTTCGCTCAAGAAAGGGGCCTAAACCGCATGCGCTACTTCTGTCTGCTCCTTGGCGCGATCATTGTTTCAAGTTGTTCACAGAGCGTGGGATCATTGCCGTCGTCCGGCAGTTCCCAGAATCAGGTTACCCATGCTACCGGGACAAACCCGGTCATTACAAAGGTCAGCCGTATCAAGCCTCAGCAATACCAGAAGATCGTCATTTCGGGAAGCGGCTTCGGCACGATGCAGCCCTATAACGGTGACTCGGCCTATATCAGGATTCGAGACAAGACAGGTGCTTGGGACGCCGGGCATGTGAGCGCCTCGGAGACCGACTCCGTGTGGCTGGACGTGACCCAGTGGAGTGATAGTAAGATCGTTATTACCGGCTTCACGAACGACTACGGCCAACAAAATTGGGTTCTCCACACGGGTGACAAGCTCGAGGTCTATGTCTGGAACGCGCAAGATGGTAACGGCCCCGCGACTAAGAACGAGAAGGTAAAATAGGGGCTGCGTTCGGGGCTCGCGCCTTGACCTAGGGTCGCTGCTGCGTCACCCTTCGACTCCGCTCAGGGTGACACTGAGGTGCGTTCAGCGTGACACATAATACACAGTGCCGTCGGGTTTGCCGTTGCCGGCGTAGCAACGATATGCGAATACTCGATGTCAGTGCGCGCATGCGCGCGTGCCGCATGCGGAGGGGTGCCCCCGGAATCAAGTCGCGTGCAATCGCCCACCTCGTTGGGGGATCGGGTTGAGCGCGAAACCCTACGCAAGCCCGCGTCGCGAGGAGCGTTTGCTTTCGCAAGTGTTCTCCTGTGCGCCCGATAGTGGTGGGGCGCAGCATGAGCGTCGGGGGAGGGTCTCCGATTTTGAGACAGCGCTGCTCCCCTGTTACTCCTGAAACGCTTGGGCCAAAGAATCCAGCGACGCGCGATCCTGTATCGACTAAAAGCCAATTCGAACGCTCACGACAACATCGGCAAAAACTCGCTTCCGGGATTAGCCGCCACTATCTGCAATTGCAGTAATCGATGGACGAAGTACAAGTCGAATAGAACGGCTATCAGATGTCACCGCGCGCGCCATTCACTCCGCAAGCGCCTTTGCCGCGACTATGGCCGCCGCCATCGCAAGCTTGTGATCCTTGTTCCATGGCGGCCCGATGGCCCTCCGTACATGGAGAAAGTGACCCTCGAAGCTCTCGACGCACAACGCCTTGCCCGCCGCAGCTAGCACCTTCTTCGCGTCGTACCAGTGGACTGGCCAACCGCACGCCTCGGCAGCGGAGGCCAGGGCCGTACGGTACATCACCCAGTCGGCGACGTTCCGTGCACGGTAGTCCCTGATTCGTTCGGGAATTGTAGGCGGAAGCTGTGGGCAGTTACGAAGAGCGACGCCGAGGATAGGCCGCACGGCCATCGAGACAACTTTCAGCGCGAGTACTGCGTGCCTCTCCGCAGAGACACGCACGCGCTCGACCAAAGCCACGGCCTCGTCCAGCGGGAGCCCCTGGCCTTCGTGGTGATGGGGAAGCGCCGCCAGGAACTCGTCAACAAGTTCTACGCGGCGGCGGTCGAGGAGCGTCCCATCGCGCGCCACCGTCACTAGCACCGCCCAACCGCCGTGATCCGATACCCCGATGATGCCGCCGTCCGACATGATGCCTCCCATTTCACGTCGCAGCCCTCAGGGCTGGGAGTTAGTGGATTGATACTACATAAGGGCTTCGGAACTTCCGGTTGGAGCTGAAGTGCTCTAGGTGATCGCGCAGATCCCTCCCGCTACGGCGTCAACGCAAACACTACCCCGCAATGATCGCGTCTGATGCATCCTCTGCCCCCGGAAGTCGTGGTGCCGTAAAGCGTGCCATTTACGTTCAGCAAGCGCATCCACGGTTTCATGCCATCGGGTTCGTAAGTAAACGAATGTAACACCGTCTCCGCGCCGCTTGTGCTTACGCTGAAGACGGTTCCGCAGTTGAGATTCGGGTAGGTGCAGCCCGAACCGCCGCCGTTGATCGTCGTCCCATAGAGCGTGCCGTTTACGTCGATCAACCCCGCGGTCGGGTGCTCCCCGTCGGAGCCGCCGGCGAAGCTGTATAGCACCTTCTCCGTCCCGGTCGTTGTAACGGTGTAAACCGTTCCGCACCCGAAGCCGAGCTCGCACCCGGAACCGCCGCCTGCGCCGGTCGTGCCGTAGAGCGTCCCATTGACATCGACCAAGGTCCCGTTAGGCTGCTCTCCATCGGAGCCGGCGGCAAAACTGTACAGCACCTTTTCTGCGCCGCTCGCGCTGATGCTAAAGACGGTTCCGCAGCCAGCGCCGCCGCATCCCGTCCCGCCGCCATAAACCGTAGTGCCGTACAGTGCGCCGTTCACGGCGATCAAACCAGCCTGCGGCTCTAGGCCATCGGAACTGTTGGGACCGAAATCATGCAGCAGCTTGTGTTTCCCCGCCGTGCTGATGCTGAAGACGGTTCCGCAAGCGCAGTTCGAAACGCCGCCGTACTGCGTCGTGCCATAGAGCGTGCCGTTCGCGTCGATCAACTCCGCCCTCGGGTTCTCCCCATCGGTCCCGGCCGTGAACCTGTACAGTACCTTCTCGCCGCCGCTCGTGCTGATGCTGTAAACGGTTCCGGCGCCAGAACCTCCATAATAGGTCGTACCGTACAATGTGCCGTTCACGTTGACCAACTCCGCTTCCGGAGTCGCCCCATCGGAGCCGCCGACGAAGCTGTACAGTACCTTCTCGCTACCGCTCGGGCTGATGCTATAAACGGTTCCGAGGCCTGACGACCCTCCGTCAACTGTCGTGCCGTACAGCGTTCCGTTCACGTCGATCAAACCTGCTTGCGGGTGCGCCCCATTCACGTCCCCTTTGTGGAAGCGGTACAACACCGTGTAGGACGGCGACGTCAAGGGATGTCCGAGCTTGGGAGCTGGGGCGAGCCGGCCGCTCTGCGGGATCGCGCCCGGCGCGCCGATCGGTTGCGATCCCAAGCAGCCCGCGAGCAGTGCCGCCATGGCGCCGCTGTAAAGCCCCAACGCTAAGATCCTCATCGCATTGCTCCTTCTCGGGGAAAGTACACTGCCAGCGCTCGCCTTCGTTCGACTGCGCGCGGCCTACATCGTAGCACCCACGCCGCGATCTCAAAAGCCTCCTCGGCCTACGGTCGCCGACGTTCTGACCGGGTCATGAACTCGCGCTTTTTGACATCCGACCGCAACCGAGAGCCCCGGCGTCTGCGTTCCGATATGGCGAGCCACCGCGTCTACCGCGGTTTCATTGACTCGTGCCATTGAGGGATGCGTTATGACGAGTTACTACACTCCAGAGCTGCTCTTTCCGTTGCGCGCGCGCCGCGCCCCTGCCCTTGTGGGAATCGGCATGCTTGTCGCGATCGCCGCGTGCGATCGGGTGTCGGTTACGCGGGCGCCGGAGGTCGCGGCGGCCAGTCGCATCACCTGGAACCCTTGCTACGAGCCCGCGAAGCGCCTCGAGTGCGCGCGCGTTGCGGTGCCGTTAGATTGGACGCACCCAGACGCCCGCAAGATCGAGCTCTCGGTCATCCGCGACGCACCCCGCTCGGCAAGCTGACTTACGGCGACGCGTTGATCGTCCTGTGGGTGAGGCTCGGCGCCCCGAGTCAGTGGCCGGAACTCGCGATCGATCTTGACAAGGCTGCGCGCGACGATGGATCCGCACTTGAGAATAGCGCCCGTCAGGTAAAAGCCTTCATCCTTCCCGCGCTCGATTCCGCCGTCGCGCTTCAATGCGCGGACAAACCGTTTCCACCCCGCCCCGGTCCGCGCGCGTGGCCGGAAGTCATCCGCCGACTGAGTGATGTGAGTTTTATCAGCGGACCAGTTAATGGGTGGCTACTTTGGGCGACGTGCGCCTCTTGGCACGTGCGCAGCACGAACCGTTATAGCGGACCTTGGAATGTGCATACCCAGAAGCCGATTCTGGTGATCGGTACCCGGTTCGACCCAAACACTTCACTCGACAACGCCGTCCGCGCCGCGGCGCGGCTCGGCAACGCAGTTTTGTTGAAGCACGAGGGTTATGGTCACACCAGCGATGCGGACCCCAGCACCTGCGTCGAACGCGCGACCAGCAAATACCTCGTCGATCTCGTTACACCGTCGCCGGGAACGATCTGCCCTTCGAACAGACGCCCGTTCGACCCGAACTTCAAATAGCTGAGACGTTTGGCGGGCGGATCGTGCTAGGATTCAATATGTGCGCCCTTTGCGGCGCTTCAAAAAGGAGATCATTATGCGCGCGACGCTCGTCACGTTGTTGCTCGCGTTTCTCGCCGCTACATCGGCGTCGGCGGCCGGCAATGCCGCCACGAACGATACTCCCCCAATTTATCCGGGCGCCGTGGCCGGTGTTCGCCCGGAGGGCGTCGGCATGAAGGCGCCGCCACCGCAAGTCAAGGCGTACTCCACTGCGGATGACTTCGCCACCGTAAAAGCATGGTATCAATCGCACCTTAAGGGTGCCTCCGAAATGCAGCAGCCAGGAATTGAAAAGACAGAGGATGCGTTTCTTGTGGGGCACGGCGCGAGTGGAGCGGTCGTATTGATCCAGAGCTACAAAGGCAAGACGTGGATTCTGATTGGACCACCTATGTAAAATACGCGTGGGCTATGACTTCGTGCACGTCTCCTTGACGGTGACGACGCGGCCGTTGGTTTCCGTGAATGAGGTCGTCATCGTCTTCTTGGTGTCGCTCACCTTCACAAACACTTCGGGAGCGTACGAATCGATATCCGGCGCCTTCGTTTGGATCACGTACGTATAGGTCTTCTTGCTATTGATGGGCATCGGAGCCGTCGCTACGGCGTAAGTACCTTCTTCGCCGATCGCTATCCGGACCCAGCGTTTTGCGAATGCGTCCCACGTATACTTCGTTTGACTGCGAAATTCGCGAGGAATCCAGGACGCCTTGTGCGTCGTGGAGTCGCGAACTATCCAGTATCCGTTAGGATCCATCGCGTAGATCTCGGTGATTGTGAATGGGCCGGGACGACGCGAACTGACGTCGGTACAGGTCCACGTGCCGATGAGAAATTGCATCGACGAAAAATCGGGCTTGGGGCGCATCGGAACCGGCGTTCCTTCGACCTTCGGGGCGGCGGCCAAGACGATCAGGCTGCTAGCCAGTAGGAGCAAAGCCAGCGCGCCCAAGAAACGATGAAATGGTTTCATTGCTGAAACCTCCTTCCGCAGCGAGCACACTTCGAAAGCAAGCGGCGCCCTCCTTTTGCTCTATTTCTTGGCGAGACTCAGCGTGACGCCGTATAGCTCGGTGGAACCGGGTGCGTGCAACACGGTTGTGGGCGCGCCGCCCGCGGGATACGGCCAAAAGCCGACGGCTTTAGCACGGCGATGCTGCGTGCCAAACGGCATGATGATGGTGGAGCCCGCGATCCAAAACTGAGCGACCAGATCGCTGTGCTCCTGCTTGAAGTGCACGGTCTGTACGACCGTGCCGTTCGAACCCGAGACCTTGACGCGATAAAGAACGTCGGTTGATGCATCTTGGAACGCGATGTATTGGCCGTCCCACTGGACGGCGCCAGGGTAGCTGATGTTTCGATTTAGCGTGATGTCGGTGAACGTGCTGCTTCCAGTCGGCAGCTCAGCAAACTCGGTCTGGGTCGTGCCCGAGTTGACACCGTCAACGTAAAGGTTTCCGCCGGCGTCGTAAGTGCAGAACAAATACGAATTAAAGCTCGGGTCTGAATAGAATTTTGGATAACCGTGCGCGCCGGTATATACGGCAACATTGCCGGGGCCTCCGAACGTCGTCGAATAGTTCATAACCGCGAGATTTCCCGTCACGGAATCGATGCCGCAACCGTTGGGAACGTATCCTTGGTCGAAAAGGCCGCCGATCGGCTTCTCGCCGCCGTGCGCAAACTCCAAAATTCCCTGTGCGATCGTGTTCGTGACGTACACGTTCCCGGCCGTATCCGAGCATAGGCCCGCCGGCGCCTTGAGTCCGGTGAGCGTTCCGACCAGCTTTCCGGCCGGATAGGTAAAAACATACACGCGTCCGGCGTTGTCGGAGACGTAAAGCAGGTCGGAGCGCTTAGCTTGCGGCGCCATCCAGGACTGACCAAACAGAGCCGTCGGTGCGTCGGCGCTCGACGACGGAGCTAACACCGCGTGCGATCCACCGCAGGCCGCCAACACGGCGACGCCGCCGAAGACCGCTACCCGACCAACCACACCTCTCGCCCGCATCAAGCTGTGTCCTTTCCCGATCGACGTTCGCACGCTAGATCGCCTGAATCTTTGCCATCATTCCGTGATCCTCGTGATCGAGAATATGGCAGTGGAAAACGAATGTTCCTTTGATGACCGGGTCGCGGAAGTCCATCAAGAGCAGCAGGGTTCCGGGGCGCCCGTCGCTTCTGCGGTGAGGAATGACTACGCTGTCGGCCCAATACGGATGCTCGACGTCGACGCCATTGATCTGCTTAACGACAAAGTGTATTTGGTGAATGTGAAAGTCATGAATCTCTTGACTGACGTTTGCGATCCGCCACTCCTCGACGGTGCCGGTGTGGACGACAAACATCGGCGGAGCGTTCATCGAAAAGACCTTGCCGTTGATGAGGAAATGCTTGTTGCCTTCGCTGAACACGACCACGCGCTTCGCGGACGGAGGCGGCAGCGGTTCGGTATAAACGTTGTCCGGGAGCGAGCCCCCGATTTTCAACGGACCTGGTGCAACGCGCTGGGCGTTACCCGGGCGGCCTGGTTGACGGATGATCGCGAGCACGAGGTTAGGATCGCGGTCACCCCCGATCCCGGTGTCGTAGCAAAGCGTTCGGAATCTCGCGAGCCGGCTCTGCGGCCCGGTAACCACGAACTCTGCGCGGCTCGCGGGCGGAACGATCGCCGTTGGCTCGATTCGCGTCGCCGGCGTTCCGTGGTAGGTGTCCAAGGCGAAACCATCGATCGCAACAAGCTCGAGTTTTGTGCCGTCAACAGCGAGCTTTAAGGTCTTGTGCCCTGTTGCATTGATCACGCGGAAAAACTGCTTCTCGCCGGGAGCGATGGTGATGACGGGACGAGCGACGCCATTGAGCGTCGGCGTCAGACCGATATCGGGGCCGCACGGATCGCCGTTAATAGCCTGCGGGCGAACCGGCTCCATGTCCCGCATTCCGTCCTCGTCCTCGAGGGTTCTAAGCGTTCGCGCGATGCCGACGTCTCGTACGATAATGAGACGCTCGCGCATCCTCGCTAACCCCGGCAGGTGATGTTCCAAACCGTTGACGACGATGGCGCCGGAGATTCCGCTTTCCCCGACCTGAAAGTTCACTTGACCGTGGATATGCGGGTGGTACCAGTACAGTCCCGGCTCCTGGTTTTTTGGAACGTGGACGACGTAGTGCAGTTTTTGTCCGGGCCGCGCAAATGTTCCGAGAACGTCGTCGCCCGGCGGAAGCGGCGACGATCCCATGCCGTGGAAGTGCAGATTCATGTCGTACTTCTCGCCGTACCCGGGCGGCATATTGTTGATCAGGTTGACCACGATGCTGTCGCCGGGGTTGACGCGGATCGTGGGCGTCACGCCTGGCATCTTATAATTGAGTTCCGGTAAGCCGGATACCATATTGAGATCTGCACTCAGGTCAACCGTGGCGATGCCGCCGACGGATCGCACTTCGGGCGGCTCTGGAAGCTCGCCGGGGTTGCTATCGGGCGCCGGAGCGACGCCGGAACGTTGCAACGGAGCATTCTGTGGCGCGGGGTAGATCGGCGTCGACGCTGGGCCGGCGCAGCCCGCCAGCAATCCAAACATAATCGCGATCGTAAGAAGGTGTCTTGCCACGGCTGTCACCTCAATAAGCTAACTGTCGCGCCGAATCCATGCACGCGACGAAGTATCTTCGTTGCTGAACCACCTGCGGGATATTGCCAAAATCCGACGTCCTTGCTAAAGTCCGGTCCAATCACGTGCGAGCCCTCGATCCAAAACTGCCGAACGCTGGTCGCTCGACCGAGCGTCGTGAAGCCGGCCTCGGTGGCTTTCTGCCCGCTAACGGAGAACTGATAGATTTTCGACGGAGCTCCACCCGCGTCTCCAACGGCGAGATAGGTGCCATCCCATTGCACTTGACCGGGACGATTGAACTTCTGGCTGACCGCGATGTTAGTGAGTTTTCTTGCGCCGCGCGCAAGCTCCGCCAACCGGAAACTTCCCGCTTTGTCGCGACCATCGAGAAAGAGATTTCCACGTGCGTCGTAACCGCAGAAGTCCGAGGCGCGAAAACCGGAATCGCCGTACACCTGGGGGTCGCGCCACCTGCGGTCCTTACCGTAGTGAAAGACCGATAGGATCGCGCCGTTGGCATTGCTCGTAACGGCGAGATCGCCGGTTACCGGACTGACGGAACACCCCAGTGGCGCCCCGGGCGTACTCAATGCAACGATCGGAGCGGAGCCGCCGTGCGGGTACTCGATGACGTCGTAGCCCCCGATATCGGCGATCCAAACGTCGCCGGCGCCGTCGGAACATTCGCTTCTCGGCTCACCGAAGGCGGTCAGCGTTCCGACCAGCCGGCCTCGTGGAAACGAATACACGTCAACAGCGTTCGTCTTCACGTCCGAAAGGTAGAGCAGATCCCCGGCCTTTGCCGCGCGCCATCCACGATGGGCCGCCCGAAATGCCCGGCAGGTTCGTGGGAGTGCTAGCGATGCTGCCGCAGCCGGACAGGAACGTGGCGAGGCACGCCACCACTCCCCAAGATTTCGCGGCGCCGCTAAGCATGAAGGAAGACTCGCCCAAGGCCAAACATCAAAACCCTTTCCGCCTGAACCGGCGAGCACGAAGCGGCCGCCGCGAGAACGATCGCGGCGGCCAATGAGTGCTGAGCCTTCGTCACCGGTATGGCTTTAGTTTATCGTTACGCTCACCGGCGACGAAGCGATCCCGTTAGTGACGACGTACAACGAGCTCGCCCCGGTTTCGATGCCGGAGGGAACGTCGAAGTTGGTCGAGACGGTCATGTTGGATCCGATTCCCATGTAGCTGTGCCCGTGCGTCCGCGCGTAGAACACGTGACCGGTCCCGGTGTTCACGATGCGAACCAACGGATAGTTCGTGGCCTGCTGGACGTCGTCGCCATACATGTTTGCCTGCGAAAAGCCGTTGAAGCGCTTGCCGCTGATCGCATAGGTGCTGCCGTGCATAAGGGTTGTCGGCACGGAGGTAATCGTCGGTGCGATTCCGGCAAACGGCGTCCGATTCGTCGTATACACCTCAACGTCTGCCGATCCATCGGCTTCCAACACCTGCCCGGTTGGCAGCATCAGCAAGCGAACGTTATAGCTCGAGTCGTTCGGGGCATTCGGGGGTGCGGGAGTGGTCTTGATGTGTTTTCCGGTGAACACGTAGAACGTCGCCGGGGCTTGATAGAGACCCGGACTCGCAGCGATCAGCACGGTCCCGTCGACGAGTAACGATGACGGCCCGTCCGCGACGTCGAGCCCCGTCGGGAACGACGGACCCGTGCTCCATGTAGCGGTCTTCGCATTGTAGGTCGCGCTCAAGCCGTTGGCGCCGGCTACCCATACCGTGTCGTTCGGACGCATCGTTTGGGGGCCGATCTCGGAACCGTAAGTGAGATTCACCGGTAGCGACCCGGGCGAGGACCACGAGTTCGACGAGGGGTTGTAGAGCTCGTAGACTGGTTCCCCGAAGACGTCAGCATCGAGCAAGTCACCGTTGCGCAACAGCGTCCAGCCTTCCTCGCTGTTGGTATCGTGTTTGCCGGGGCCCACACTCGTCCACGTCATCGTCGACTCGTTCAATAACGCTTGGGACGTGGTGCAGCAGTTGCCGAGCATGTACGTTCCGTTGGACAACACCGCGCTCTGGGCGTCGCCAATTTGGGACCATCCGGTAGGTCCGGTAACCGCGGCCCAGGTGTTTGCGACCGGATCGTAGATCGCGCCCTTAGTGGTTTCGGCCGTGTTGCAGAAATTGTACTCGCCGCCGTTAACGATCAACTTCCCGTCAGCTAGAACCGCGGAAGCGAAATAGAGCGGTCCGTAGCTGGATGGCATCGACCCCGTCTTGGTCCACGTACCGTTGATGTAGCTGCCGGTCTTATCGGGTTTGAGGCTAAACCAGTTGGGCGAACAGAAGTCTTGGACCATGACGGTACCGTCGGTCATGAGCAGTTCCGTTCCGGCACCGTTCGCCCATGGCGCGGTTGCAGTGACCGGCGTCCATCCACCGGTCCGCGCGCGCGCGCGCTCGGCACCGGTGATCGTATGCCGGTGCTTCGGCGGATACGCGGGCGTGTGCTTGAACAGACGCGCCTCGCCAACGCTTACGCGCGAACCGACTGCCGGCAAAGACGATGTTGCCGGTGCATTCGTCACCGGCGAGCCGCCGCTGCATCCGGCAACAAACAGTGCCGGCATCAGCATCGAAGCCAAAAGGGATAAACGTCGCATGATAACTCCTAATACGAGAGTAGCGCGAGGGATGTGAGCCGGTTTGCGATGGTGCCGCTTAGCGCTTCTTGCGGCCGCCGGCCTTCTTCGCCGTCGCCGGCGCTTTGCGTGCAGTCGATTTCGGTCCGGCTTTCTTTCGAGCGGCCCCAGCGCGCGAGCCGCGCTTGGACATCACGGCCTCTTTGAGCGCTTTGGCGGGTAAGAATTTAAAAACGCGCTTCGCCGGAACTTTTACCTGTTCGCCGGTCGCCGGATTGCGAGCCATGCGCGCCGCGCGATCGCGCACCTTGAACTGTCCGAAGCCGGGAATCTTTACCGCGTCACCCGCAATCACGGCCGCTTGAATGTCTTCAAACACGCCGTCGATCAACGCAACGGCATCCCTGCGCGAGAGCTCGAGGCGATCAACCGCCGAGCGCACCAAATCTAGTTTGTTCATCGGTTCCTTTCGTGTGAAAAAGCAGCCTCTGATCGTGCCGAATCGCTTCGCGCTGCTTGCTACGAAATGATGATAGACTCCTTGTCTCCAAATGAATTAGCCATGCCTGGTAAGCTCGTCACCTTTCATCCCGGTCCGCTGCGCGGCACTGTCAGCGTTCCCGGCGACAAGTCCATTTCACACCGGGCATTGATTGCCGGCGCGGCGTGCGCGGAGCCATTGCGCATCGCGCGTCTCAACCCGGGCCGAGACGTGCACGCAACGCGTGCGGCGTTGGTCCAGCTTGGCGCACGGATTGAGGCGGACGGCGACGATGTCGTCGTGCATGCGGGACGGCTTGATCCACCGCAAGGTACGCTGGACTGCATGAACTCTGGCTCGACGGCAAGGATGCTCCTGGGCGCTTGCAGCGGCGCGAACGTCCCAGCACGATTCGACGGCGACGCGTCGCTGCGGCGCCGCCCGATGGAGCCGGTAGCGGCACACCTCCGTGCCTTTGGCGCGAAAATCGAGACGTCGAACGGCCGGCTTCCGCTCCAACTCTTCGGGACGCCGGCGATCGAGACGCGCCATTTCATCCTTGTCGCGCCTTCCGCCCAGGTGAAGTCCGCACTGCTTTTTGCCGGGCTCTTTGCCGGCGTCTCGGTGCGCGTCAGCGGCGATCGAGGCTCACGCGACCACACCGAACGCCTTCTGCGCTATCTCGGGGCGGAGATCGAGTGGGACGTCCGCGCCGCGAGACTTTCGGTTGCCCCGCTTATGAGTCACGATGTGGAAGTCGCCGGCGACTTTTCATCGGCCGCATTTTTCATCAGCGCTGCGGTTATAACCCCAGGAAGCGCCGTTCTGATCGAAGACGTGGGTGTGAATCCAACCCGAACGGGGCTATTGGACGCGCTCCGCGCAATGGGCGCTTCGATAACGCTCCAGCACGAGCGAACGCAATGCGGGGAACCGATCGCTGACATCGCGGTCGAACATCGGCCCCTGAACGCGACGCACGTCGGAGCGGACCAGGCGTTGCGCGCGATCGACGAAATTCCATTGCTGGCGCTCGCGGCGGGGTTTGCGCACGGTACCACGACGATTGCGGGAGTCGGGGATCTACGGAATAAGGAATCGGATCGAATCGCCGCCATCGAGCGGTTGCTGGGCGCGGCCGGCATCGCGGTGGTCTCCGAACGCCAGGGCGTTTCGATTCAAGGCGGCCGGCCCGCGCCGGCCGGTAAGCTGATTGAAACCAGCGACGACCACCGGATCGCGATGGCAGCCGCAGTCCTCGGTTGCGCCGCCGGCCCCGTCGCGATCGATAGCGACAGCAGCCTCGACGTCAGTTTCCCCGGTTTTGCAGCGGCGCTTGAGGCGCTGCGCGTGCCCTAAGCGGCCGACTCGGACGACTTTGAATCGCCTTTCGAGTCTCCGGTAGGCAGGGTCTTCGCGGGTGCCTCGGGTTTTGAGCCGCCCTCGGCCGCTGGGGGCTCGGCTTTGGCCTTCTCTGCCTTCGCCGGGGTCTTGGAGCGCCGGGAATCGGTAACGTAGAATCCCGAGCCTTTGAAGAGCACCGGCGCGGCATTGAAGACGCGACGCAGCGGGGCGCCGCAGGCATCGCACGGGGCGCCGTGCGTTTCGTTAAAGCCATGCCGCACCTCATGGATCCGGCCGCAGCGCGTACAGGCATAATCATAGAGCGGCATGCTCAGAGTATAGCCGCCTTAGCACTCGTGGTCAATGACTGCTAGCCGCCTCCCACGTGCCTAGAAATCGGCCAAGATGGCGCCGTCGCGATTGAACTCGGCCAGACCCTTAAAGTGAATGAGCGAGTCGGCCAGCGCGCTGGTGAGGCGGCGGCCGCGCTGCCAGCGGTCGAGCAGCAGCCCGAGGCGGCCGTGGTAGGCCGGATACGCCAGTTGCACGTGAACCTTCGAGCACGACGTCCTGCGTTCAATCCGAAAATCTAAGCGCCGGCGCACGGAATAGGCGCCTACGAGCGAGAGCCGGTAATTCGCGATCAGCCCGTCGACCTCGTAGAGCTGTTCCTCGTCGCCGGGAAGCCACGATCGAATCACTACCTCGCTGCCGAGGTTGAGCTCGAAGTCCGAGTTCGCGCGCCGCGCGCTCCGCAGAAACGACAGCCATACGGGCCACTTTTCCACCGCGCAGAGCAGCGCGAACGCATCCTCGGCCGGGCAGTTGACCTCGAGGCTGGCGCTATGCGAAGGCCGCCCGGGCACAAAAATGTCATCGGCGATAGCCATAGCACCGTTTTATTCCATGGAATAGCCGCGCCAATCCTTCGCAAAATTATCCACATCCCAGCGCAAATAATGCCAGCGTTTCAACGCCTATGGGTAGTGCCGCTTCGTCGATGCGAAAGAGCGCGCTGTGGCCCGGGTGAATCGCGCCGGCCGATTCGCTGCGAACGCCAAGGCGAATCAAGAGCCCGGGAACGCGTTCTGCGAAGTACGCGAAATCCTCACCCCCCATCGTCGCTGGCGGTTCCTCGACACGGATCGCGCTGTGATCCAGTACATACCGCGCAAATCGCTGCGCGAGCGCGGCGTCGTTGATGACCGGCGGATATCCGCGGACGAGCCGCATCTCGACCTGGACGTTGTACGCAGTTGCGACGCCGCCGACGATGCGCTCGACCCGTTCCGCCAGCGCTTCGCGAATCGCCGGGTCGTGCGCGCGTAACGTGCCGGTCAGCGAGACTTCATCGGCGATGATGTTATTGCGGTAACCACCGGAGATGGTTCCAATCGTCACTACGGCACTGGCGAGTGGATCGGTTTCGCGAGCGACGACGTTCTGGAGCGCCAGAATCATCGCCGCCGCGGCGGGAATCGCGTCGACGGCGCTGTGCGGGTACCCGCCATGCCCACCGCGCCCGCGTACGGTGAGATACAGCTCGTCCGTTGAAGCGTTGACGGCCCCGGGGACGACGCCGATCGTTCCGACCTCAAGGCGTGCATCCACGTGCAGCATAGCGATGGCTTCGACGGCGGGCTGTTCGAGCGCACCCGCCTCAATCATCGGAAGCGCTCCGCCCGGCCCCTCTTCGGCCGGTTGGAAGAGCAGCACGACCGTCCCATCGATCTGCGCGCGCATCGAGTTCAATACATGCGCGGCGCCGAGCAGCATCGCGGTGTGGGCGTCGTGACCGCACGCGTGCATCTTTCCGTCGACTTCGGATGCGAACGATAATCCCGTTCGTTCGGAGATCGGTAACGCGTCCATATCGGCGCGCAAAGCGACGACGCGACCGCCGGTACGGCCGTCGATTCGTGCGATGACGCCGGTCTTCGCAACGCGGCGGTGTTCTATGCCGAGCGAATCGAGCTCTCGCTCGACCAGCGCCGCCGTTTCGTGCTCCTCAAAGCCTAGCTCCGGATGCCGGTGAATCGTCCGCCTCAGCTCCACGACGCGCTCAGCCAGCGCTTGGTTTACGCCGATCGCCATTTCCGGCCAGGTTAACGGACCGGTGCTTTCCTTCCCGCCGGCGAAACGAGATCGCATCGATGATGACCGCCGACCTTGCTTTCGCGCTCCTCATAAACCGCGCGAGTGCGTACTACGAGGCTAACCCGCCGGTCTACATGACCTACGTCGAGCACACGCACGTCAGCGCGCCGACGCTCGGACGTACGCAGGACATCAATCGCTCGATCGCCGTTCGCGTCGCGGATAATTTCGCGGTTATGCGGGATTTGCCGGACGGTTCCCAACGCACCGGCCAAGCCTTTCCAATCGTTGCATACTTCGATCCGCTCTCGGCGTTTGAATTCAGCTATTTCGCGAACCTCAAACGGGTCGACATCACGCTCCAGCGGGGTGCGCCGCTGACGCTGGCCATCCCACAACCCGATCCGAGCGTCAACGCCGTCGTTCCGTACAACAGTTATTGGGCGGCGCACTACGCGCCCGATTCGCGCGACGCGGCGTTACATTTGCTGATCGAGCCGACGCCGCGCGTGAAGCAAGGATTCTTTCCTTCGGAAATCATCGAAGACGCTGCGACCAGCCTGCCCTCGCGCATCGCCATGCAAGTCGTCGGAGGCGATGAAGCGATCCAGCTCGACTACGCGGTGATGAACGGGCACTGGGTGATCGTGCACGGCACGTTCAGCGCCACCCAGCATGCCGCGTTTCTGACCTTCAAAGTGATTGCCGACGTTACTTTCAGCGATATCGCGTTTCCGGAACAAGCGCCCGACCCACGCTTAGCGGGGACGCCCGTGCCGGCGGCCACGCCGACGCCGTAACAAACCCTATCGTGCCGGCTGCGGCTCCAGCACGATCTGCTCGGGCTTGGCACGGGCGACGCCATTGGGCGACGGTTGATCTCGTGGCGCGACCCACATGTAGACGTTCGGGATCAGCAGCAGCGTGAGAACCAGCGAGCTGAATACGCCGCCGATCACGACGATGCCGAGGCTCGAACGCGACGATGCCCCGGGGTCGAGAGCGAGTGCGAGCGGCAGATTTCCCGCCATCACCGCAAAACTCGTCATGATGATCGGGCGAAACCGCGTGTGCGCGCTTTCCCTGATCGCCGAGAGTTTGTCGAGACCGCGCGTTCGTAAGGTGTTGGCGTAGTCCACCAACAAGATCCCGTTCTTGGTCGCGATGCCGATCAGTAGTATCGTGCCGATGAGGGAAAAGAGGTTGAGGGTGCGATGCGTCAGCAAAAGCGCGCCGATCGCCCCGATCGCGGCCACCGGCACCGAAAAGATGATGATGAATGGGGATACGTAGCTGTTATAGAGCGCGACCATGAGCAAGTAGACGAGAATCACGGAGACGATCATCGACAGCCCGATCCCTACGAGCGTCTGATGCATGAAATCCTGTTGTCCTAGCGGCGCCGGCCGTATGACGATATTCGGCGGCACGTGCAACGACGGCAGGCGCTTCATCAAACCATTCTCGACGGCCGACAGCGATGAGTTATCCGCATAATTGGCATTGACGTGGATGACGTTGTTTCGGTCGGTGCGTGTTATTAGCGGCGACGTTGGGGTCGATATGAATCGAGCGATGTCGCTCAGGTAGATGAGGTTTCCGGCGGCGGACCGCACGTCCACCGACTTGAGTGACTCAATGCTCGTCTGGTACGACTGGGGGTAGATCACCTGCACCTGTTCTAGGCCGGATGTCGTCTCAAACTGGGTGGATTGATTTCCGCCAAAGGCCGCGCCGGCGGCCTGCGCGGCTTGTCCCAGATCGACGCCTAGCGCCTGTGCCTTGTTGCGATCGAACTGAATCGAGATTTCGGGCGCGAGCTGCGTGCCGGAGCTGTTTACGCTCGTCGCACCCGGCACGCGTTGCAACAGCCGGACAACTTGTTGCGCGTACGGCGTCGGGTCCCCGCCCGTAACGTCGGTAACGAGCACATCGATCGGTTGCGCGTTGCCCCCTGCCGTCGACGTGGCAGGCACGACGACGGCTTGCACGCCCTCCGGTAGATTCTTTTGCGCCATGCTCCGAAACTGTTCGACCCAATAGCTGGTCGCGTGCCTTCGCCCGTCTTTGAGCCAGATATGGACTTGACCGACGTTGCTTTGGGCGACGAACCCGCCGAACGACGCCGCATACGCGCCGGCGACGGCGGTGTTGGCAAAGACGTCGGGCGCATCGAGCAGCTTGCGTTCCAGCGCAAAGGTCCCCGTTTCCACCGTCTGAATCGGGGTGCCGATCGGATAGACGAGCTGGATAAAGATCTCTCCGCGATCGACGGGCGGAATGAACTCCTCGCCGACGACGCCGAACCCGACGAGCGCCAGCGCGAGCACGAACGTTCCGGCGCAAAACAGCGCTACCAGGCGGCCGTGTTCGAGGCTCCAGGGCAGCACGCGCTGGGTGTACCAGGTCCGCGTCGCGTCGAATCTTCGGCCGAACCACTCGACCACGCCCCAAGGTTTCCAATGCGAGCGAAGCGCCCACAATCCGGCGAGCGTCGGCGTGATCGTAAATGAGACGAAGAGCGACGTCAGGGTCGAGATCACGACGACGATCGCGAACTCGGCGATCTGCCGGCCAACCTGACCCTGGATGAACGCGATCGGGAAGAACACGACGACGTCGACCAGCGTAATGACCACCGCAGCCGCGCCGATCTCCTCGCGCCCCTGCACCGCCGCTTCTTCCGGGTCTTGACGGAGCTCGGTGAAGTGGCGCTCGATATTTTCGAGCACGACGGTCGAATCGTCGACGAGTATCCCGATCACCAGCGACATCCCCAGCAGGGAGATCGTGTCGATGGTTAGGTGCAGCAGCTTCATCACGGTGATGGCGATCGCCAGCGACGTGGGAATGGAAATGCAGACGACGATCGCACTGCGCCACGACCGCAGAAAGAAAATCATCGCAATGCCGGTCAGCAGAATCGCTTCCATCAGCGTGCGCGTCACGATCGAGATTTGCTGTCCGGTGAACTTCGACTGGACGTTGATCACCCGGAAACTGATTTCGGGAAACTGACGTTGGATCTGTGGCAGCGCGCGAAGCACGTTGTTTGACGCGTCCACCTCGCTTCCCGCAGAGGCTTTTTGCACCTGAAGGAAGAGCCCCGACTCGCCGCTGATGTGCGCGTACTGCAGCCGCGGTTCGTAGCCCTCCGTAACCGTCGCAACGTCTGCGATCCGGACGACGGAGTTGGAGGCGGTCCAAGGATTTACGACGCCGGGAAGGGCACCGAGCCCACCTCGGAAGTTCTCGACCTGTGCGCCGGTGGCGGATTGCAGCGCGTTGCTCGCTATTCCACCGCCTGCTGGAATGATCGCCAAGCTGCGCACCGTATCGAGATTTTGAATGTCCCCGCGGATATCGATGGTCGTCTGCCGGTTAGGCTCGTATGCGAACCCACCCGGAACTCGTTGGTTGTTCGTCTGAAGCGTGTTGATGACGTCGTTCAGCGTCAAGTTCGATGCAGCAAGCCGGACCGGATCGACGAGGACCTCGTAGGCCGGAGTGACGACCCCGCCGACGTTTACGTACGAGATGTCCGGAACTTGTTCGATCTGCGGGGCGATCACGTTGACGGCGTAGAGCGCGAGTCGCCCCAGCGAGAGCTTCTTAGAGTAGATCGCGAGCGTGACCACCACGGACTGGGTCGGGTCACGCAAGTTGACGGTTGGGGGGCTCAGGTTCGTTGGCAGGTATTTTTCGGCGGCTTGAATCGCCTTATTCGTCAGCGCCAAATCGGTCGCCGTGTCCGACGTGATGTCGAAGATTGCGGTGATCGTCGCTTGGCCTTGCTGAACGACCGAGTTGAACGTTTGCAGGTCCGGGGTGCCGGCGAGATTTTGCTCGATGGGCTGCACGATGTTATCGCGCATCTCGGTGACCGATGCCCCGCTGTAACCAACGGAAATCGTTACGGTAGGCTGGCTAACGTCGGGATACAACTCCTTGACGATCGTCGCGGTGGATACGACGCCGGCGAACGTCATCAACGCGATGATGACGAAGACGAGTGTTGGGCGGTGAATGAAGAGCCGGGTAAGGCTGAAGTTCACGGTTGGAACGAAACCTTTTCCCCGTCACCGACGCTCGACTGACCGTTGCTCACCACGCGAGCTCCGGAAGTAATTCCCGTAACGACGGACGTTACGCCGTCGCTTCCGAGCTCGCTCACCTGGACCGTTCGGACGCTATTGTCCGCCTGCACCATCATAAGGGCGTCGTGGTTGTCGTCGGTGAAGGCGGTTGCAGGCACGCGTACGCCCCGAACGGGCGTGGTCGCAATGTTGCCCTGCACGACCATTCCAGGGCGCAAGCGCTGGAGCGGATTCTGCAGCTGAACCTTCACTTGAAAATCGGTGGAACCGGGATTGATTTCGTTCAAGACCCCGACCACGCGCCCGGTAAAGCGTACGTTCCCGGAGGTATCGGGCGCCGTTACAGTGGCAATCGCGTTGTTTTCAATCCGTGCGATTTGCTCGCTCGAGGCGTGAAATACCGCATAGATCGGGTTGACCTGTTGCAAGGTGAAGAGCTCGCGGTTACCCGGGTACTCACCCGGATTGAGATTTCGATTGACGACGACGCCGTCGATCGGCGAAACCAGCGTCGCTTTGCCGATCTGGACGCGCACTTGCCGCGCCTGTGCCAGCGCGACTTGCTCCTGGGCCTGCGATTGCTGCACCGCTGCCGCCTGGAGGCCTTGGCCCGACAACGTGCCGTTAGCCTGGACGTTGGACTTTGCTCCGGCCAGATTCGCGTTGACTGAATTAAGGGTTTGCTGGTCGTTGCGAACGAGCGTTGACTGCGTGTCAACGGCTTGCTTAGAGACGTAGCCTTTGGACAACAGATCTTGGTCGCGCGTTAAGTTCGCTTGATCGTTGGTAAGCGTTTGCTGAGCTTGACGGACTGCCGCTTCGTCTGTGTGCAGCGTATCGATGCCCTGGGCGATGGAGAGCGAGCCTTGATAGACGGTGTGTGTGGTACTGGCCCGATTGCTGTTTGCGGTTGCAAGATCGGATTGCAACTGCGCCGCCAAGTCGGAAGTGTCGAGTTGGGCAAGCATCTGTCCGGCGCGCACGGAGTCGCCTTCGCGCACGTAGACGGCGTCCGCCGGCTCCGCCAGCGTACTTTGAATGGCGACGTTTTGATAAGGCGCGACGATTCCGGCGAGGTGCTGAGCCGGTTCGATCATTCCATAGCTTGCAATGCTGGTCTGCACGTACGGAAGCCGCACGGGTCCGGCGCTTTGGTGCCGCCCGCACCCCGCAGCGGCTAGGATTGCGAAAGCCGCACAGAACACACGCAAGAGGCCGTCGGTTCGTTTCATGGATTGGCTCGATTGTACCGAAAGCGACGGTTCCGAATCCTGGAGTGAGTCTGAGAATGAGTGTCGAGGCCGAACGCCCTCGCGTGCTCGTCATCGATGACGAGCGGGGCTTGCGTGAGCTGCTCGAGTATGGACTCGACCAAGCCGGCTTTGCGGTGCGAAGCGTCACCGAGGGCTCGGCCGCCCTACCGTTGCTGGAGAGCTGGAGGCCCGACGTGATCGTGTTGGACGTCATGCTGCCTGGCCCGGACGGCTTTACGCTGCTGCCGGAGATTCGGCGGCTTACGACGGCACCGGTCGTGATGCTGACGGCGCGCACCGAGATCAACGAAAAGATCGCCGGATTCTCGGCCGGAGCTGACGACTACGTCGGCAAGCCGTTCGACCTGGAAGAACTCGTCGCGCGTCTTCGCACGCTGCTGCGGCGGCCGCGCATCGAAGGACGCGAAACGTTCACCTACGCCGATCTCAGTATTGACGCGCCCAGCCGCACGGTGCTTCGTGGCAACCGCCGTATCGAGCTTTCCGCGCGCGAATTCGACTTGCTGCGCGTTTTTGCCGAACACGCCGAGCAGGTGCTCACGCGCTCGCAGCTGCTCGACTTGGTGTGGGGCGTCGACCGGGATGTCATTCCCAACACGGTTGAGACGTACGTCTCGTTCCTTCGCGCAAAAGTCGATAGCGGCGAACCCGTCAAACTGATTCAGACGCTGCGCGGCACCGGCTATTCCCTGCGGGCGACGCCATCGTGACGACGCGGCTGGCGCGGCGCCTGCAAGTACTTGCAGCGGTTGAAATCTCGCTCGTGCTTGCGGCGGTGATTTTGGCCGGCGCGCTGCTCGCATTTGGGTTCTACATTCGAACGCTGTCGAACGAACTGAGCGGTACGCTTACCCAGCTCCAGGCCGCACTTTCGCGGACGTCGCTGCCCGATGCGCGAGCGGGCGGCGCGTTCGCCGCCTCGCTGCTCTTGGGTGCCGGCAGTGAAATCATTTTTGTCGACGCAAACACGCGAGTCACCGTCTACCGTGCGCATCGCTCGGACCCGCAACCGACCATCATGGTTCGCCGCCGCGGAGACCTTTCGGGAGATCCGAGACCAAACGGTCCACCGGCGCGCATTATCCTGGGCCTTGCAACGGCATTCGGGCTTCAACCACTGTTTGCCCACGTCGGCAATCTTTATGTCATCGTCCGAAGCAACGAGAGCGCACTGGTCGCATCCGTCCGCACGTTCGTCATTCCGTTGCTGATCGCGTTGGCGCTTGCCGTTACTTGCTCCGTTCTCATTGCACGCGCGCTCACGCGTCAAGCGCTGCGCCCGCTGGACGACGTCAGCTCGGCACTTGCACGCTTTGCGTCAGGAGATCTTACCCCGCGCACGATTCCGGCAGACGAAGGGCACGAGCTCGGCTCCCTTGCCGTGGCCTACAACGGCGCCATCGACCAAATGGAACGCGCCTTTGCGGCGCGGGATCGCGCCAACGCCTCGATGCGCCAGTTCATCGCTGACGCGGGCCATCAGCTCCGCACGCCCCTAACGGTGGTCCAGGGATTTATTGCAATTCTGCGCCGGGGCGGCTTTGAGAGCCCGCCCGACCGCGAACGCATCCTCGACACGATGAACGCTCAGAGCCGCATCATGGGATCGCTCATTGACAAGCTAATTTTGCTCGAGCGTTGGGAGAGCCCCGAAGCGGCGGCGCGTGCCTCTCCGATCGACGTGGGAACGTTGGTCGCCGATCTGGTGGCGCCGATTGCAGACGCACACCCCGACCGGCGTTTCGCGATTTCGACGCAGGGTGGAATCTTGGCGGCAATCGACCCGACCGAGCTTGCCTACGTCGTGACGAACTTGACGGATAACGCCGTTAAATACGGCGCCGGGGAAATCGCGGTGCGTGTCCGCTCCGAAGACTCGTTCGCGGTGATCGAAGTCGCAGACCAAGGTCCCGGCATTCCATCAACCGATGCGACGCGCGTCTTCGATCGTTTTTACCGCGGAGCGCAACGTGACGTTGCGGGCTCCGGACTTGGGCTAGCCATTGTGAAGCGGGCCGTCGAGCGGGCTCACGGTACGATTTCACTCGAAACGAGCCCGAGCGGATCCCGCTTCATCGTGCAGCTACCACGTGCGTAAGGCTGGCGGAGAGGGTGAGATTCGAACTCACGGAACGCGTAAACGTTCGCCCGCTTTCGAGGCGGGTGCCTTCAACCACTCGACCACCTCTCCGCGGTTTTGGTTCACGACCGGCGCCCGATATCTTTTTCCTTATGCTTCGTCGCGTTTGGCGCGAAAGAACCTCTGCAGCTGTTCGCCTGCTTCTTCCGCTAAAATGCCGGCAGTAATCTCGAGTCGATGATTCGTCCGCGGCGAGCGCAGTACGTCGAAGGCGCTCCCGTCTGCCCCCCCCTTCGCATCGCGCGCTCCATAGACTAGACGTTTGACACGCGCCGCTATCAGCGCACCCGCGCACATAACGCACGGCTCCTTGGTGACGTACATCGTGGCTTCAGAGAGCCGCCACGCGCCAAGGCGCTGCGCCGCTTCGCGCAAGACCAGTATCTCGGCGTGCGCCGTGGGGTCGTGGCGGGTTTCTTTCTCGTTCTTGGCCTCGAGCACAAGGTCGCCGCTAACCAGCACGGCGCCCACGGGCACGTCGCCCGCTCCGGCCGCTTCTTCAGCCAAGGCCAGCGCGTGGCGTAGATACTTTTCATCGCTGATAGGAACCATGCGTGCACCTTCGTTTCGTGAAGCGATGGGCGGATTCCGATGCGTGCTTCGGAAATAAACGCCGCGATGCGTTTCGACTCGATCGCCGATGAGGCGATGCAAGTGCACGCGAGCGAGCCGCTTGCGTCGTTCTATCAGCTGAGCCCGTTCGTTTGGCGCGAGAACGGCCACGTTCACGTGATGATCCGCGCTGTTCCGTACTCCGAAGACCCGGCACAAAAGATCGCGCGCATCTATCACGGTACCTCGACCGACGGGCTGATTTTCCACATGGATCAATCGCCGGCGATTGCGCCCGGACCGGGGCCGGAAGATCGGGACGGCTGCGAAGACCCAACCGTGGCCGCGTTGTCGGGCACGACCTACGTGTATTACACAGGATGGAATCAACAAGCGCGTCGCGGCTGCCTCATGCTTGCCTCCGGTCCCGACGCGTCGCACTTGCATAAGCGCGGCGTCGCTCTCGAATCCGTGACGGGCGGCCATAATCCGAAGGAAGCGGAGATAGCACTCGCCGACGATAAGACCTGGCGTCTTTTTTTTGAATACGCCAAGCACGACGCGTCCTGCATTGGTTTGGCGAGCGCGGATCGCGTCGACGAGCCATGGAGCGCTTGCCGGCCGCCGTTCGAACGACGGCCGTCCTCCTGGGACTCCTGGCATCTTAGTACCGGCCCCGCGGTGACGCTGGATGGAACCCCCGTGATGTTCTATAACGGCGCGACGCGCGATGCGAAGTGGCGCATCGGATGGATCCAATTCGATCCCGCGTACTCGCGCGTTTTGGATCGCTGCGACGAACCCCTCATCGCGCCACCCAAGCCGAAGGACGACGACACCGACATCGCGTTCGCAGCGTCGGCACTAAACGAGGGCGACCTGATTCGCATTTACTATTCGGTCGCCGATCGATACATGCGACGAGCAACGCTCCGCCCATCGCAAAGCTGACGACAAGGTACTCGCGCCCGGAGGGATTCGAACCCCCGATCCCAGCCTTCGGAGGGCTGTGCGTTATCCAGCTACGCTACGGGCGCAGGCGAAGGCCGTCAACGAGGTGCATCGGGTGGCGATCCGGCGCCGGGAATGTGCTTGAAAAGATCGAGCTTATGATCGACCAGCGTGCGGTAAAATTTGCGTACGCAGTCCGGATGTCCGAAGAAGTAAGTTCTTGCGTAAGCCAGATCTTCGCCGGAACTGTCCGGCACGTAGTGCGAAATCTCGATCTCCTCCATTTGTCCCCGGTCGACCGGATGGGGGCAGAAATCGCACGGAATCGTTGACATGAAATAGCACCTTTACCCTCTGCATTTTGGCTCGGGTAGGACTTGAACCTACGACCAAGGGCTTATGAGTCCCCTGCTCTACCACTGAGCTACCGAGCCGCGGCTGACTCTAACGTCGATTCGACACCGCAGTATATCAAGACCCTCGGCGAGCGCCAAGCGCTGCAATGGTGTACGAGGAGCCAAGGGGAAGGTATTGGGCGATATGCTAGCCTGGCGGCTTTGGTTCGCGCTTTTGATTGCGCTCTCTAGCGGCGCCGGGCCCGCAGCGTCGACGACGGCGGATTCTTCCGTGGAGATGCTGCTGGCGAAGCATCGTGCCTTCGTTGGCTGGCATCTCGGAGACGGGACGTTCAAAAGCCTGCGCCTTACACGCGAATATGTCGACGGCGAGGGGAAGACGACGCAGCGCGGCACCGAGTATCGCGTTGGGCTACTCTATCGCAACACCTACGTCTATCCGCGGCGAGCCCAAACCGTCGAGGATACGGGGTTCACCGGTAACATCTTTTGGAGCGCCAACGAAAACGGCTTTACTACGCCCCTGTACGGCGAGCTCGCGAAGTTCCGGTTGAGCTCCGGGCTTCTGATGAACGAGGGCACGACCGAACTGCAAGGAACGCTGCGCGGCACGGTCGCCATTAACGGGAAGCAGTTCCAAAGCGTTCGGCTGGAGGTTCCTCATGCCGACCCGATCGACGTCACCGTAGACCCGGTGTCGGGTGCATACGCCAAAGCCGTAATCGACCCCGACGGTGACAATGAAACAACCGTACAAATTCTCTCTTACTCCGACGTGCCGCGCGGAAAGAAGATGATTGGGTCCTTCCGATTCGGCGACGGCTCTGCCGGAGCATATTCCTATACCTCGATCGAACCGAACGTACCGATCAGTAATGAACAGCTGCATCCACCGCAGCCCCGCGCGACCTGGACATTTGCAAACTCTCAGCCCTTCCCGATCACCCTCACGCCGACTCGAGTGCTCGTCGATGCCACCGTCAACGGCGTTAAGGGGCGTTTCATTCTCGACACCGGAGCAAGCTCGATCTCTCTCAACGACGGCTTCGCCGACCGAGCGAGAGTCGAAACCCTCGGTGCGAGCGGCAGCGCCGTCGGACTCTACGGAGCGCGCGCCTCGCATATGCGCCGGGTCGATTCGATTCAGATCGGCGGCAACACGCTCTCAAACGTTATCGTCGAGACGCAAGATTTCAACTCGGCCGACTATCGCGGCCTGGATCGGCAAAACTACGACGGGCTGCTTGGCTACGACGTCTTTGCGGCGGCAATCGTCAAGCTCGATTTTCAAGCGCAACGGATGACAATCGAAGACCCGACGGCGCAGCAGAGTACCCCGGCCGGCCTGGGGATTCTCACGGACACCTCGCTATGGGTGCCGATGATTCCGATGGTGCTCGATCGTACCATTGCGGTCAGCGCGATGCTCGATACCGGCAATCCCGGGACTGTGGTCTTCGGCCCCGACATTCTTTACAAATATCACTTGCGAATGGCTCGCAACATAGGAGTTCGTGCGGGCCTTGGCAGCATAGAGTGCGGCAACCTCGACACGCTTGCGATCGGGCCAATCACGTATTTTGGCGAGATGGCGTGCAAATTAGACTCGGACCTCGTCTCCGGGCGCAAGATCCTTCTAGGATTGGATTTTCTTCGCCACTTTACCGTCGTCTTCGATTACCCGCAGGGACGGCTCTTTCTCCAGTCCTCACGCCAGTAGGGCGATCTGGCGCAGAATCCGCAACTGCACTTAGCCTTCTTGAGGTGACAAGAGCAGCCCCTAGCGGCAACGCCGCTTCGGCTGCTCTTTCGACAGATCGCGGTCGGAGGGACTCGAACCCCCAACCTACAAGTTCGTAGCCTGTTGCTCTATCCAATTGAGCTACGACCGCACCAGTGTTGTCATTCGGAGAGAGAGGGATTCGAACCCTCGATACGACTTTACATCGTATAACGGTTTAGCAAACCGCCGCCTTCAGCCGCTCGGCCATCTCTCCCTAACGCACGGGTCCACAATTAGCCTTCGACTATACTACGCTGGCCGCCGGCAAACCTATAGGCGCAACCTACGGCGGTGCGGTCGGATGGTCCATCGGACGCTCCGGCACGACTTCTGGAACGACGGCTCGCGGAGCGCGTCGGCGCGCAAAGAACGCATCGACGCCAAGGACGCGGCCCGTGGGCAGCACGAAGTTCATCGCAGACAGCAACATCATGCAGGCGTCTATGCTGGACAAAGCATTGAACGTGCCCAAGCCGCCGCGCGCCGCCATGTAATTGAGCGTCAACACGATTCCAAAGAAGCCGCCGACGCGCGTCAACGCGCCGAGCACGAGCGAGATGCCGACGCAGACTTCCCCCAAGCGCACGAGCTCAGCGAACAACCCCAGGTTGGGCTGAACAACGCCGACCAGGAAATCGTGGTATGGTCCGGCGGTCCGCGCAATGCCCTGCTGGGCGTAATTGACGATGAAGCCGTTGGGCGGCATGAACTGATCGCTGTTAAGAAACTTGGGCACCCCGTGAATCAGCCAGATGACACCGGTAAGGATGCGCACAATCGCTAGCCATCCGGCGTAAACTCGCGATGAAGGAAGGCTCATGCGACGATCTCCTTTCGTACTCTTACAAGACGGGCAATCATCGAAGCGGCTTCACGCGCGGCGTTGGGGCGGCCCAGCCGGCGAGCGGCGGCGACCAACCTCGCGCGCTGGTTCTCGTCGCTGAGAACCGCGTCGAGTGCCGTGGGTAGCTCGGCTATTCGCCGTGTGCGCAGCGCCGCGCCGGCTTCGACCAGCACGCGGGCGTTGCGCTCTTCTTGTCCGGGCAATGGCTTGCACAAAACCATCGGAATCTGCGCCACCAACGCCTCCGCGGTACTTAGTCCACCCGGCTTTGTGACGAACACATCGGCTGCGTGCATGTAGTCGTAGATGTTGTCGACAAATCGCAGCGTACGAACTGGATAGTCTACGCTTTCCGCCGCCGTTGCCAGCCGCCGCTCGATCCGAGCGTTTTTACCGGCGACCACGACGGCGGCGAGCGGCGCCCGAACCGTACGCAGCGCGCAGAGCATCCGTTCGAGCGGAGCGATCCCAAGGCCGCCGCCCATGAGCAGCGCAACATACCGGTCACGAGGCAAGTCGAGGCGTTCGCGTAAGCGGTCCGAGTTTTCTGCGTTCGGAGCAAACTCCGGACGAACGGGAATTCCGGTCACGCACACCGCGTCTGGCGAAACGCCGCGTGCCGACAGGGCGTCGCGCATCGCGTTCGTCGCCACAACATATCGGTCGATATTCTCATGTACCCAAAATCCGTGCACGGCAAAATCGGTGACGATCCCGACGACCAGCGGGGCATCGGAGAAGGATCGTTTGTATTCTGCCATCGCTCCGCATGGAAATGCGTGGGTACAGACGACCACGTCCGGGCGTTCTTGCAAGATCAGCGGCCGGAGGTTCGCTGCAGTGAGTTGATGTGCCCAGGTCCGGAGCCGGCCTATTTCCGTTGCGCGCTCCGCGCGGTCGTAGATATAGCGGTACATTTGCGGAATTGTCTTCACCATCCGCAGATAGCCGTCGGAAACGATGCGCGAGACGACCAAGGCGGCGTATTCGTATGAGTCGACGACGCGAGTTTCGGCCGTCGGCTCGATCGCGCGAATCGCAGCGCCTACCGCGTTGGCTGCCGAGAGATGACCGACGCCGACGCTAGCGGACAGGAACAGAGCGCGAATTACTTCTCGTCCTCTTCTGCAAACGCCAAGAAGTCGTCCAGAACTTGTTGGGCGATGGGTTCGTTTTCGAGAAGGCTCCCCGCGAGATCCGTGACGATGAATTGGCCGTCTTCCTTATCCTCGCCCTCATGCCACAGAACCGCATACGAGCTGCCCTCGTCGGGATCTTCGACGATGCCGACAACCTCGAAGCGCAGCACCACCCCACCGTTGGTTTCGATGTTTAGCGCGTCGCTCAACTCCAGAGGAGCGTGAGGCTGCTCGCTCTCACCGTTGACGGATGACATTATGGGCCTCCCTTTTATTGCAGGCAGCGGGCGATGTTGGCCTGGTGCTCTGCTAGCGTTTTGGCGAAGACGTGACGCCCGTTCCCACAATAGACGTAGTACAGGTCATCGCTTTTCCATGGATGCAGCGCGGCCTCTATTGAGGGGCGCCCGGGATTCGCGATTGGAGTGGGTGGCAAACCGGCGTGCGTATAGCTGTTATAGGGCGAGTTGACCTTCAAATCCCCAAATGAGAGCGCGCTCTTATGGGCCGGTAGCGCATATTCGATGGCGGCGTCAACCTGAAGCGGCATTCGCAAGCGGAGACGATTATAAATCACCGCGGCAATTTTTGGGCGATCCGCCTGGTCCTTCGCTTCCCGTTCGACGAGCGATGCAACGGTGACGGCCGACGGTACGCTCACGTGTAGCGTGCGGGCTCGAGCCGGCGCGTCCGAGGGAAGCTCCTTGAAAAACTGGGCAACGAGAATACCGGCAACCTGCGGTGGGGAGGCGCCGAGCGGCACGAGGTATGTGCTTGGAAAGAGAAAGCCTTCGAGGTTTTTCGTTCGCGTACCGTCGACGACGATCGACTGGTGCATGAAATCCTGGACGAACTCCGTCGAAGAGCCAACGCCCGCGGCCTGAAGCCGCTCCGCGATCTGGGCCGCCGTGAACCCCTCGGGAATCGTCACCCAAGTCGCAACCTGCGCGCCGCCGCTCACCAACGCACGTAAGACGGCGTCTTGCGTAAGGTGCGGCTCGAAGCGATATTCCCCGGCGTGCACGGTGACGTCTTCCCGCCGTAGCCGCGCGAGCAATCGGAACGTCAGCACGTTGCCGATCACGTCGTCGCCGGCTAGTCGTCGCGCAATTGCATCGAGCGTCGAGCCGCGCTCGATGATAACCTGGGTGGTCTCGGACGGGTGCGACCGATCGCCGTAGATCGCGTAGCCGAGTCCGCTGGCCAATGCGCCGACAATTATAAGCAATCCAATTACCGCAACGGCGGCTCGGCTGATGCGGTTCACGTCGGCGCATTCCGGCGCCGCGCGAGAAACGTTTCTAGAATCAGTGCCGCGGCGAGACGATCGACGATGAGGCGGCGTTTTTCGCGGGGAACGTCGGCGGCGATGAGACTTTTCGTCGCCTGCGCCGTCGTCAAACGCTCGTCGACCCGGTGAATCTCGCCCGCGAAAATATCGCGCAGGGTTTCTACGAACTCATCCATCGCGCGAGCGGCAGTTCCGCGCTCCCCGGTAAGCGTCAGCGGATCACCCACGACGAGCTCGCTGACGCCGTAGCTGTCGAGATACTCTTTGATTTGCGCTAGATCGTCACGGCGATTGTGCCGGGTAATTGTCGTCAGCGGCAGAGCGAAGTTGCCGCTGGGATCGGCGATCGCGACGCCGATGCGCTTACTGCCGACGTCCAAGGCCATGATCATGCGCCGAGCGAGCCTAGCGCCGCCAGCGCTTTTGGGCGACGACCGAGGTGATGAGCGATCAGCTCCTGCGCGGCGAAGGCGGCCTGCGGCGTCGCGTAAACCGCCGCAGCTGTAGGGCTGCTCTTCGGCGCGGCCAGCGCGCGAAGATTCTCCAGATCGCGCGGCTGCAGTTCCGGAAGATCGCGCCAGCGTTCGCGACAGGCCGAATCGATGATTCCCCCCGCCTCCGCATCGAGCCACACCGTGCCCCCGCCCAATGGCGACCCGCATCGCACGCAACTGGTTAGCGGCGGCGCCAACCCAAGCATCTCCAGCAGGCGCAGTGAAAAGCGCGGCAGCAGTTGCTGCGGCGACGTCGACGCGGCGATCGCACCGATTGCTCCGACGAGAAGTTCGTACACGTCCGGTAACCCAAGTTCCGGTTCGCAAAACGCATCCACGACCTCGGCAACGACCGACGCGACGGCGTAGCGCGCCGGTTCGACCAGTTGCGACCAGGCTGCATGCACGATCTCGGCGGAGACCACGACGTCGAGCGATCGGCCCCGATGCATGAGGAAGTCGCACTCGTTGGCGAACTCCAGCCGGCCCGCGAAGTGGCTGCGCGCCCGACGCACGCCTTTGGCAACGGCATCCACCTTGCCGCGCTCACGCGTAAACAGCGTGAAGATGCGGTCGGCTTCACCGAGTTGCCGTCCGCGCAAAACCACGCCGCGCGTCTTATAGGCGCGCGGCTGCGTCAGAGTCCTCGGACTGTTGGGGCTGCTTGATGCTACCGTTGGTATACACGCGGACGGCTAGGATGCGCCGGCCACGCGTCCGATCGACCCGCAAGCGCGTGTGCTCGTCCGCATCGATCTCCTCGCCCTCATTGGGAAGCCGTCCAAAGAGGCCCATCGTGTAGCCGCCGATCGTTTCGAAGTCTTGCGTCGGTAGTAGCGTGCCCAGCTTGGCATTTACGTCTTCTACGTTGGTGCCGGCTTCAACGACGGCTTCCACTTCGGATACGACCGCAATCGGTTCTTGCTCGTCATGGTCGTGCTCGTCGCGGATTTCCCCGACGATTTCTTCCAGCAGGTCTTCCATCGTCACGAGGCCGGCCGTTCCACCGTATTCATCGACAATGATTGCGAGCGAGAACTTATCGCGCTGCATCTCCCGCAGCAGCTCGGCGATCTTTTTCGTTTCGGGCACGTGCACTGCGGGACGCATGAGCGCGCGGAGGCTGCTATGGGCCAGCGAACCATTCGCCAGCGCAACCAGGAGTTCGCGATCGTGAATGACTCCGGCGATGTCGTCCTTCGATTCTTTGTAGACCGGCAGTTTGGAATACCCTTCGGCGATCACGATGTCGAGCGCGCGCCGGGGGGAATCGTCGATTGAAACCGCGACCATTTCGAGGCGCGGCTTCATCACTTCGCGGACGATCGTATCGCCGAACTCCATGACGGAGTGAATCAGCTCGCGCTCCTGCTCTTCGATGACCCGCTGCTCCGCGCCGACGTTAACGAGGGCGCGAATATCTTCTTCGGTAACATATACACGATGTGCGTGCTTAATGCCGAACAAGCGCAAGATGACGTCGGTAATCCACTGGAAGGTGCGGGCGATCGGCCTTAAGACGTACGATACGTAGAGCGTCGGCAGCGCGAGACGAAGCGCCCAGCGCTCGCTATCGCCGGTCGCGATGGTCTTGGGAATGATCTCGCCAAAAAGCAAAAAAACGACGGTCATCACCACCGTCGAAAGCACGGCTGCCGACGGTAAGCCGAGCGATATCGCAATATAGGTCGCAAGCGAATCGGCCGCGAGCAGCACGATGGTATTCCCCACCAAGACCGTGGTGAGAAAGCGGTTCTTGTCCTCGACGAGCAGCTGGAGGTTACGCGCGCCGCGCACCCGGCGCTCTGCGATCGCGCGAGCGCGCAACCGTGAGATCGAAACGAGCGCCGATTCGGCGGCCGCGAAGAAGGCGGCCAGAAGAACCAGCACAACGAGCGCGACGATCTGGTATGGCAGGCCTTCGGGACTACTTCGCGCGGGGTCCGTGTTCAAGTCGGCGCCATTATAACACAACGTGCGGCCGCACCAGCACGTAGATCGCCAGGGCGGCCAGCGTGCCGAGCACCGCTCCCCAGAAGACCTCGAACGGCCGATGGATCCTCGCCTCGACCCGGCTTTGGGCAACCAAAAAGGCCACGAAGTAAGCCAAGATCGCCGCTAGCGGCTTCTGATAAAAGAACGCCAGCATGGTCGCTACGGCAAACGCCAGGGCCGCGTGCCCTGACACGGCACCCCCTTGCAAGGCCGAGCCACGGCCGACCCAGGCCTTGGCAAAAATCGTGGCGATCGCCACGACGGCCAGGACGATGAGCGCCAAGTTGGCCGGCACCGATTGCACCGCTTGGAAGACCCTGGCGCCGCCGCTGATGATGCCCTGATAAAAGATCAAGTATGCGCAGAGCACCGCCCCGATGGCGGCGATGAGCACTGCGCCGGCAGCCGCGTCCTTCGCGGTCTTTGCCAGCGGGTGGTGCGCGACCGTCAACAAATCCACCAAAGATTCGACTGCCGTGTTGATGAGCTCGAGGCTCAAAACGAGTGCGACTAGCGTCACCGTGACCACGACGTAGACTCGATCGAGACGCAAGATCAGCGTCGCAAGCAGAACGAGCGCGGCGATGAGAAAATGCACGCGCATGTTCGGCTGGGTGCGCGTCGCATAAATGATCCCTTCGAAGGCATGATGGAACGACCGAAGGAAGCGGCTTCGTTCGACCGGCAGGTAGTGCGGCTCGCCCGTCCGCAGCGGAGGCGAGGAGCCTGTCCTAAGCGGAGTCGAAGGTCGTTTGCCGCGGTCTTCGGCGGGATGATGCACGATCGTTACACGTCAGTAGGGCCAGGGCAGAGCGATGGCATCGGCAAGACGCCGTTCTTCTCGACGCATCGCCCGCCGTTCCCCTATCGCGACGTGGTCGTGGCCCATCAAGTGAAGCAGTCCATGAATCAGCAAGCGATACATCTCATGCTGGAGAGATGCGTCGTACCGCGCCGCCTGCCTGCGCGCCGTCTCGACCGAGATCACGACGTCGCCCAAGAGATGCTCGACCCCTTTGCTCCTCGCGCCGTCGAGCGAAAAGCTGAGGACGTCGGTCGCGCCGTCTTTTCCGCGGTAGTCGCGATTGAGCGCGCGGATTACATCGTCCGTCACGAGCGTCAGCGACAGCGCCGAATCACCCTCGGCGAGCGCCCGCAGTAGCCGTTTGGCGGTCGCGACCAAGGAACGGCCATTGACACCGCTGCGCGCGACGTCGTTGCGATAGTAGATCACGGCACGACCGACGGTGGGGTGTCCGCTGCGTAGGCGCGCACGATCGCTGCGACGAGCGGATGCCGAACCACGTCGGTGTCGTCCAGCTCCACGATGCCGACATCCGCAATTCCGCTCAACCTGTTTGCCGCGGTGCGCAGGCCGCTGCGGTGTCCGAACGGCAGATCGACCTGCGTCACGTCGCCGGTCACCACCATCTTCGATCCGCTGCCGAGTCGCGTGAGAAACATCTTCAGTTGATCGTCGGTCGCGTTCTGAGCTTCGTCGAGGATGATGAACGCGTCCGAGAGCGTCCGGCCGCGCATGTAGGCAAGCGGCGCGACCTCGACGGTGCCGCGCTCCAAATATTTGCTCACCAGCGAATCATCCAGCAGTGCGGCCAGCGCATCGTAGAGGGGCCGCATGTATGGGTCGACTTTCTCGCGGAAGTCACCGGGAAGAAAACCGAGCCGCTCCCCGGCCTCGACCGCCGGACGTGACAGAATTACACGAGCGATTTCGCGACGCTTCAGAGCACGCACCGCCATCACGATTGCAAGGTAGGTTTTCCCCGTGCCCGCGGGTCCGATGCCGAACGAAAGCGTGAAGTCTTCAATCGAGCGAACGAAGCGGCGCTGACCAGCGGTTCTCGCGCGGACTTCACGACCCCGATGAGTGCGCAGAAGCGTCGTTGGAACGTCGCTTGTGCCGCGCCCCCCACGCGTGTCGGAAAGCGCGAGCGCGACGTCGTCAGGCGTGATGTGCGCGCCGCCGACGGCCGCCTCGAGGACTCTGCGAACGACTTGCTCGGCGCGAGCAACGGCGGCATCCTCACCCGCCAGCAACAGGCGGTCGCCATCGGCGTGCACCGCTACGTCGAGGGACGCTTCAATCGCTGAGAGGTTTCGGTCGTACTCTCCGAAGAGTCGCACCCGGTCGGGTAAGTCGTGAAGATCGATGGAGCGTTGGGCGGTCAACGTGGAAATGGTTCGTCGCTCAGCCCGCGAGGCTTTCCAAGCAGCTCGGCCGCGATGACGCCGCGGATAAGCTGGTCCTTGTGCGCAAAGAATCGCCGCCGCACCGGACGGGGGACCGGAAAGGCCGGCGGGGGAGCCGGCGGTGCGCGTTTGACGACCTGGGGCTGCAGCGGTTGCGGCGCCTGCCGCGGGGGCGACGTGCCCTGGGGGCTCGTGGGGAGCATCTGAGCAGGCATCGGCCGGAAGCGGGACTGAGCCGCGGTTTGCCCTTGAACTTGCCTGCGGATGCTCGAGATCATGCTCCCCACGACGCCGATAATCACGAGAACGACCCAGACGAGCGTTCCGACGTCACGCATTGCTACGGCTTACTTGTTGCTTGGCCCGGTGAGCGGCGGCTGCGGTTCGGTCGGGCCCTCCGTAGAGGCGCTGATGGACGAGCGCATCTCCGTGTCGGCCTGCACGTTTCGCAGCCGGTAGTAGTCCATGACGCCGAGGTTGCCGCTGCGAAACGCCGCCGCGATGGCCTGGGGAATGCTCGCTTCGGCCTCGACGACTTTCGCCCGCATCGCCTGAGTTTCGGCCTTCTGCTCCTGCTCCGCGGCCAACGCGGCATATTGACGTTCGGCCGCCTTCGCCTGGGCGATGCGCCGATCGGCTTCCGCTTGACTCGTCTGCAGTTCTGCGCCGATGTTCTTGCCGACGTCCACGTCCGCGATGTCGATCGAAACGATCTCGAAGGCAGTCCCGGCGTCGAGACCTTTGGCCAGCACCGCCTTGCTGATGCGATCGGGATATTCCAGAACTTCCTTGTGGTCGATCGCAGCCCCGACCGCCGAGACGACACCTTCGCCAACCCGCGCGACGATCGTCGGTTCGCCGGCGCCGCCCACGTATCGATCCAGATTGCTGCGCACCGTGATACGCGCTTTGACGTTGAGCTGAATTCCGTTCTGCGCCACGCCTTGGAAGATCGGCGTTTCGATGACTTTTGGAGTCACCGACGTTTGCAGCGCTTCCAGCACGTTGCGTCCGGCGAGGTCGATTGCGGCGGCGCGCTGCCACTCCAACGGAATCTGCGCGCGTTGCGCGGCGATCATCGCAAGCGTTACGTTTTCCACGTTGCCACCGGCAAGATAGTGCGACTGCATTTGATCCACGCTAAGATTGAGCCCGGCCTTGCGCGCGCGAACGTAATTCGTGACGATGACGCTCGGCGGAATGCCGATCAGCCGCATGCGTACCAGAGCGATGATGCCCAGCGGAACGCCGGCAGCGATCGTCCGAATCCACAGTCCAATCGGGAAGTAATAGAGAAACGCGAAGAACGCAATGACGATAAGAAGGATTATGACTACGCCGCTGACGGCTATCATCTCAACTCCTATAGAATGACGGGCTCGACGAAAATTCGCGCGCCCTCGACCCGAACGACCCGGATGGGGGTTCCCTGTGCGATGAACTCGCCCTCGGTGAGCACGTCCACCCGCCGGCCCTCAATCGACGCGATACCCGCTGGTCGAAGGTAGCTCACCGCCGTACCGGTCCGGCCGCGCAGGCTCCCGTGATCGGCGCTCGTTACATACTCGGGGCCCTGCGCTGCCGCCAGCGCAAGACGTTGCGCCCAGGCATTCTGCGGCATGGCGCGCGCAGTGAGCGTGAAGACGATCACGGTGAGGACGATCGCGGTCGCGATTGTTTCGATACCGACGAAGAAAAATGGCAACCCAAAAGCCAGCAGCACCGCCACAAACAGCGCTACCGCCCCCAAGATGCCCGGCAAGCCGTGGCCGGGAACGACGTGTAGTTCCCACAGAATTCCGAGCAACCCCAGGACCGCCAGCGCGGCGACGAAGCCGTTGGAGAAACCCGCGTACACGTGAGTTCCGAAGAAAAGTCCGAGCGCGCCGACACCGATCAGGCCGGCGATTCCGTGCAGCGTTTGCATCTCGATCAAGAGACCGAGCATACCCAGCGTCAACAACAATCCGCTAACCACCGGGTCCGTAGCGAACCTCGCCAGCCGCTCGGCCCACGTAAACGATTCCGTGACTCGGGGCGCGTCGGCTAAGTGAAGCTGCGCGAGCGCGGCGTCAAGCGTCGGCGCCGTTGATTCGGCGATGCCGGCGCGTACCGCGTCGTCGGTATTAAGCGTAAGAATCGCGCCGGAACGCTTATACTCTGGAAGGTCTACAGTTTTGTCGACCATCGCGCCGGCCACCTTAGGATTGCGATGATTGCGCTCCGCGGTGGATTCAAACTCTCCGCGAAGGCCCGAGATGAGCTTTGCGGTCGCCGGAATCGGCTCGGCCGCGCCGATCGAGGCGCCCGGCGCCATCACGATTCGACTAGCCGAAAGTGAGATTAATGCTGCGGCCGAATAGGCGCGCGCACCGACGTAGGCCACGACCGGCTCTTGTGCCGAGAACAGCGCATCGCGAATTTGGAACGCGGCCTCGACCAGCCCACCCGGACTGTTGACGTCGAGGACGATGGCGCGGGCCCCCTGCTGATTAGCTTCGTTGACGGAACGCTCGACGAGATGTGCCATGCCATCATCGACGGTTCCGTTAATCGGAATAACAAGGATAGGGCGCCCATTTTGCGCGCCGGCCGCCATGCCGGCGCCGCCGGCGAGCAACAGCGAACACGCAAGCCACGCACGCAAGCCGAATCGCTTCATGCTGGTTGCTACCTTCGGCTGAAGGGAGAAGTTACGTTCTCCTCAGAGTGCCAGCTCTTCGGTGACGATCTGGCGAACGAGGTTGCCGTCGGCAACGCCCTTGAGCTGCGGCATGACGACTTTCATCACCGCCCCGGCGTTGCGCGCCTCCGGCGGAAGCTCGGCCAAAACGCTTTGAACGATTTCCCGGATTTCCGTGGCCGATCGTTGCGGCGGAAGATACGCGGTCAAAATTTCACGCTCGGCCCGCTCTTTATCGGCGAGATCCATGCGGCCGGCTTTCTCGAACTCGGTCAGCGAGTCGCCACGCTGCTTCACGAGCCGCCGAATTACGGCCATTTCGTCGGCGTCAGAAAGCTCTTGGCCGCTTTCGGTGCGCTTATAGATAAAGCCCGACAGCGCGGAGCGAAGCGTGTCCAAGCGTAACTGATCGCGAGCCCGCATCGCGTCCTTCAGTTCGGAGGCGATGCGGTCTTTGAGGGTTCCCATGCGAAACTGACGGCGGTTCTAGGCGCGCCGCTTGCGAGCCGCAGCGGACTTCTTCTTGCGGCGAACGCTCGGCTTTTCGTAATGTTCGTGCTTGCGCGCCTCGGCCAGAATCCCGGCCTTTTGGGTGGCTTTTTTGAAGCGGCGCAATGCGCTCTCGATCGTTTCCCCCGGAGCGATGCGAACTTCCATTAATCCACCCCCTTTCGGCGTGCAGCGCGGTCGCGCGTGACACGAAAAATTAGACCCCTGAGGGCCCGTACAAAGACTAACATAGGGGCACGCTGCAGGTCAAATCGCGACAAAACCGTGGTAACGTCTACCCCGGTGGCCAGGTCATGCGGCGTCCGGCAAGCACGTGGACGTGCACGTGGCCAACCGTCTGACCGCCATCCGGCCCGGTATTAACGACGAGACGAAAGCCTTCCGCTCCGCCTCGTTCCTTCCCTAACCGTGAAGCAACCTCAAACAAGTTAGACGATAGCATGGCATCATTACTGCGAACCGCTTCCCAGAGCGTTTCGTGATGCTCCACCGGCATAACGAGCAGATGTGTCGGTGCCTGCGGATTAAGATCTTCAATGGCAACGATCTGGTCGTTGCGATAAACAACCTTGGCCGGCACTTCGCCCACCGCAATTTTGCAAAAGATGCAAACAGGCATCAATGCGTTCGTATCCAGAAGCTCCACGACTTCATCGTCGTGTTTCCGGCTTCGTCCGAAACCCGAACCGTTACGTGAACGGGGCCGTCGGGATAAGCATAGGAAGGAAGGTACTGGATGAACTGCGCGGTTCGAACGCACTCGGAGGTCACATCTCGTCCGTTGATCCAAAGCAGCGCGCTGGAAGGATTCACCGCAACCGCATCGGCCGCAAAAGTCGCATAGACTGCGGGTCGATTTGTATTAATCGTCGCACCCGCTTCGGGAGCGAAGGTACCGATGCCGGGCGGAACGCTCGACGCTGAAACCGCGTGCGGGGCGGCCGCCTCTGCGCTCGAATTTCCCGACGAAAGCCGCCCGATGAGCGCAACGTCGTCAAAATTTGCGCCGTGCGGTATCGTGTAGCTGCCAACGTAGACGCTCGGCGATCGCTCCTGCATCGCCTGATCGGCAACAGCCGATCCGATATCGAACGTTGCGGAACTTCCAGGCGTGCCGTGCATCGTCACGTGGATCGTATCACCCGCGTGCAGGGGCCGGCTGGCATCGCTGTCGACGCTGGTAATGCTCACCTTACCGTTTTCGGTTCCGCCCATCGTCGCCACGGCTCGACTTGCCATGATCTCGCGCACCTCGTTGGTTTCGACGTTATAGCGAACCGTCACCGCGTCGTTGGGGCGTAGATCGCTCAGCGATGCGGCCTTTCCATTGAGGGAGATCTCAGTCGTGCGGCCGCCCGAGATCACTTGACCGTCGCCCAGCACGAACTCATTGCCGGCAATTGCGACAATGTGGCCGTTTCGGGATCCGTACTCGTCAACGATGCGCTGAACGTGTCCGTCTTTGCTCATCTTCACGCGCGCGAAATCACCCGGACGAATATCGCCAAGTTCGCCCGGCGACGTAACGTTCACGTTTACGTCGAGAACCTCTATGATGGCGTTGGCTCCGATTGAAATCGTCTTAGCGCTTCCGTTGTACCCCAACGTCAACGTCGGCGGATCGGACAGCACGTCGACGGCGGCCACGGTACCTAACCGTTCGAAGCCGTGTCCCGTGGAAATCAGACCGTTGGCGGACCGGCCGACTTCTTGCGCGACGATCATGACGGCGTTCGCGCGGCGATCGAAGCGAGCTTGGGCGCCGAGGACGTCGGTGAAAAAGCGCAGCGGCACGTACAGCACGTCGTTGATTTCTAGAGGCGGCGCCTCCATCGGTAGTTCGTCGCGATCGATGCGTGCGATTCGGCTCCCCAACGTCAACGTTACCGTTTTGGCGCCGACTTGGGTAACGATATGAGTGCCGGATCGGTCGAACGAAAGCCCGAGCGCCTGCATCGTGCGGCGCACCGGTACGAAGAGTACGTTCTGCACGAAGCGCGGCGGCGGCTCGAGTGCCAGCGCATTGCCGTTGATGACGATGGCGATCGGCCGCGACGCGACGCCCAAGGTCGCGGCTAGGGTCAGCATGGCTGGAGCAAATTTTAGGATTTTTCGAGCACCTCGTGGTAGACGTCGGCGGTCGCACGCGCGCAGTGATCCCACGTGAGCCGCTGCGCAATGTCTCGACCCAAGTTTATTAAGCGATGGCGCAGGCCCTCGTCGGTGAGAATTTTTTCCAGCTGCAAGCACAACTCCGCGGAATCGCGTGGGCGAAACGTTAGCGCCGCCGCGGTTAACGGCTGCGGCACGGCGTCGGCGCAGGCGACGACCGGAGAGCCAACGGCCATTGCCTCCAACATCGGTAACCCAAAGCCTTCGCGCAGCGCCGGCTGGACGAGCGCCCGCGCGCCGGCGTAATATTCGGCGAGCCGTTCCGCCGTCACGTTGCCCAGCGGAACGATCGCGCGAGCGGCGGTGGCGCGGCGTTGAAGCTCACCGCCAAAATCGTCGGGACCGGTCAGATAGAGGTCGATCGGCCAGCTCGCCGGCAGTGCCGACCACGCCGAGAACAACGTCGGTAGATCCTTGTGCTCCCGGTGGTTGCCAACGTAGAGCAGATATGGGCGCTCGCCAACGTGCGGCGCGACCGGCTGTAGAAAGCGGTGCTCGACCCCCAAGGGAACGACTCGTACCTTCGCGCGGTCGACGCCCAACAAACTGACCAAATCCTCTACCGTTCGCTCGTCATCGGTGATGACGCGCTCTGCGCGCGCGCAGGCCGACCGTACGACCGTGCGATAGTACGGACGCACCTTTGCTTTAAAGTACTTCGGAAAGCGCAAATGGATGAGATCGTGAATCGTAATGATGAAGCGCGTGGGAACGAGCAGGGGTACGTAGAGCGAAAGAAAGTGCACTAAATCGAGACGAGCGCGCCGCATCGCTAACGGGAGCCGAACTTGCTCCGCCCAGCCGAAGTTCGAACCCTCCGAGAAGTTGACGTACGCGTATTCCGGAGCCACGCGCGGCAGACGCTCGGCCAATTCCCTGGCGTAGGTCGTCATTCCAACCGACAACTGGCGCGTCAAGCGTGCGTCGAGCCCGACGCGCGCCACGCTCATCGAGCCAGCGCTTTTCGCGCCGCTGCTGCGGCGTAGGTCGCCGAATGGTACGCGACGTACCACCCGCGCGGACCATCGAAAAGTGCGCCTCGTCCAAACAGCAACCACGCCAGCCGTGGAACCGTCGCGCCGCACGCACTCAAGAACGTCAACACCGAACCGCTGATGCTTTCCGCCTCCAGGCTCGTGTATCGCTCGTATTTCGCGCGATACGTCGCGACGTCGGGATACGAGTAGTGGAGCAGAGTCCCCGGAAGTTCGTCCACCCTCCCGCCGCACGCCCAGGTTTCGTGCAATGGCGCGGCACTCGCTGCGGCGGGATGTGGACGTAGCGTCACGCGATCGGTCCGAAACAGACGCAGCAGCGGCTCGTTGCGCCAAACGCGCATCGGCTTGCCGCAGAAATAGGTCGTCCGCTTGACGCGGTAGCCGTCGACGGCGTTGGATGCGACGACGATCGCGTCACACAGAACGTCGTCGAGTGCTTCGTCGGCGTCGATCATAAGCGTCCAGGGCGTCTTCACTTGGGAAAGCGCAAAGCGACGTGCATCGAGAAAGTCGGTCCACTTGCGCTGCACCACAGCAGCCCCCGCGGCCCGCGCGAACTGCAGCGTATGGTCGGTCGAGCAGGCGTCGAGCACGAAGAGCTTGATTCCACGCGGCAGGCTGGTGAGCGCGCGCGGCAGATTGCGCTCTTCGTCGCGCGTGAGAACGACTGCGGTGATTAAGCTTGGGTCCAGGATGCCTCGGCAATTCCGGCACGGCCGTCCATCCGCTCCTCGTGCGCCAACGCTGCGCCGATGAAATCCCGATAGAGCGGCGCCGGGCGATTCGGCCGCGACTTAAACTCCGGATGCGCCTGAGTCGCGACGAACCAGGGATGCATGTCGGCCGGAAGCTCGATGACCTCGACGAGTCTCGTTTTGCCGATAGCGTGATACCCGCTAAATCGCATCCCGTGCTCCTCAAAGACCGGGCGATAGCGGTTGTTGAACTCGTACCGGTGCCGGTGGCGCTCGCTGATTTCGAGTTCGCCGTAGGCGCGCGCGGCCTGGCTACCCTCCTGGAGCGTGCACGCGTAGGTCCCCAAGCGCATCGTTCCCCCGTACATCTCCAGGTTTCGCTGATCGGGCATGAAATCGATCACCGGGTCGGCGCTCGTTTCGTCGACTTCGCTGGTCATGGCTTCCGGCAGCTCGCAGACGTTGCGAGCAAACTCCACGCACGCCAGCTGCATTCCATAGCAAATTCCCAAAAACGGGATCTTGCGTTCTCGCACGTATTGGATCGCGCGCAACTTGCCTTTCACGCCGCGCGCTCCGAAACCCGGAGCGACGACGACGCCATGTGCCCCTCGCAGGACGTCCACGCCGTCGTTCTCGACCCATTCTGAATCGATGCGTTTGATCTCCACCGCGGCATGATGAAAGACTCCGGCATGGTGGAGCGCCTCGTTGATCGAGATGTACGCGTCCTTAAGTTCGACATATTTTCCGACGAGCGCAATCGTCACGTGCCGCCGTGGATGGAGCAGTCTATCCGCGATTGCGACCCAGTCGTCCAGCTTGGGCGCGGCGGCTGGTAGATTCAGCTTGCGAACCGCGGCTTGGGCCAACCCCTCGGCCTCGAGATTGAGCGGTACCTGATAAATCGTGCGCGCATCGCTGTTTTGAACGACAGCACCCGGTGGCACGTCGCAGAACAGCGCGATCTTCTCCTTCAGCTCCAGCGGCATCGGCAATGCGGATTGCGTTCGGCAGACGATCGCGTCGGGCGAGATTCCGATACCGCGCAGTTCGCGGACGGAGTGCTGCGTCGGTTTCGTCTTCAGCTCGTCGGCGGCCCCTAGGTGCGGCAGCAGGGTTAAATGCACGTACATGACGTTCTCATCGCCCACGTCGTAGCGCATCTGCCGGATCGCTTCGAGAAAAGGCAACGATTCGATGTCGCCGACCGTTCCGCCGACTTCGACGATGCAAACCTCCGCATGGCTTGCCTCGGCGACTCGTTTGATGTGTGCTTTGATTTCGTTGGTGATGTGCGGAATCACTTGAACGGTCGCACCGAGATAATCGCCGCGCCGCTCCTTTTCGATTACCGAGTTGTAGATTTGGCCGGTCGTCACGTTGTTGGCGCGTTGAAGGTTCTCGTCGATGAAACGCTCGTAGTGCCCGAGATCCAGGTCTGTCTCGGCGCCGTCCTCCGTGACGAAAACCTCGCCGTGCTGGTACGGATTCATCGTACCGGCGTCGACGTTGATGTACGGGTCGAGTTTTTGGATCGAAACGCTAAGGCCGCGTGATTTGAGAAGCCGCCCGAGGGAGGCGGCGGTGATGCCCTTGCCGAGCGAACTCACAACGCCCCCAGTGAAGAAGATATACTTCGCCATCTCGGGTCGTCATTGTTCGCCGGGCACCGCTTTGGAACCTCGGCTAGCCGTTATGCGCCTTGATATACCGGTCTAGCCCGGAGTAATCGTGGGCGACCGAGATGGAAAAGGATGGGAGAGTGATTCGCACCATGCTTGTCAGCCTGCCGATGGTCGCTGGGGCGGCTTCGCAGAGCAGCAGGGCGTTGGGTTTCAGCAGGGCCGGAATCTGCGCTAGCAAGCGGCGGTAGAGCGTCAGGCCGTCCGGTCCACCGTCGAGTGCCTCACGCGGCTCGTAAGCCGCGGGATTCGGTAGCGTTGGTAGAGCGCTGGTCGGAACGTAGGGTAGGTTTGCAATAACCACGTCATAGCGGTTTTGCGCGACCGGCACGGCGAGATCTCCGTGATAAAATCGGCAGCGCTCAGCCAGGTTCAGGCGTCGAGCATTTTCATCGGCCACGGCGACCGCCGCAGACGAAACGTCGGTGCCGTCAACTATAGCGCCCGTTTCAGCCGCGACCGTACACGCGATCGCGCCGCAGCCGATCCCGACGTCGAGAACGCGTAAGGCGGCACCACTTCGATCGCGAATAAATCGGATCGCGTCCTCGACCAGATGCTCGGTTTCTGGCCGTGGAACCAGTACGCTCTCGTTAACGAGGAACTCGCGCCCATAGAAGCCGGCGCTCCCCAGAAGATACGCGATCGGCATTCCGCTCCGCCGGCGCTCGCACAGCCTGACGAGCTCCGTCAGCTGCTCTTCCGACGGCCTTTCCTCCGGATGCGCAACGATCCATTCGCGCGAACGGCGCAGGGCGTGCGCGAGCAGCAACAACGCATCTGCCCTCGCCGACTCACTCGAATCCACAAGGCAGGCAATGCCGCGGTCTAGCGCGTCTGCAACACTCGCTACCGGCGATAGGCCTGTGACCCTACACACGTGCTATCGCGGCGGCGTCTGAATCCGCCCGAAGCAAGGAGGGCGAGAGGGCGGCGAATCGAGCATGTGTGTGGGCCACAGGCTAGCTACCCAGTTCTCCTGCCATGAGGCGGGCGCGTTCGTCGGCGATTAGTTCGTCCGCGATTTGACTCAGATTTCCATCCATGATGGCGCGGATGTTTCCGAAGTTTCGGTTGATCCGATGATCCGTGACGCGGTCCTGCGGAAAGTTGTAGGTGCGGATCTTTTCGGAGCGCTCGCCCGTGCCGACTTGGGACCGGCGCATGGAGTCCACGGCGTCCTCCTGTTCGCGCCGCTTCCGATCGTACAGCGTGGAGCGGAGCATTTGCATGGCCTTCTCGCGGTTCTGCTGCTGCGAGCGCTCTTGCTGCGAGGCGACGATGATTCCGGTCGGCACGTGCGTGATTCGAATCGCCGATTCCGTTTTGTTGACGTACTGACCCCCCGCCCCCGACGCCTTGAACGTATCGATTTCTAAGTCGGCCGGTTTGATTTCGATCTCGACGTCGTCCTCGATTTGGGGAAGTACGGCGACCGTGGCGGTGCTCGTATGAATCCGGCCTTGCGCCTCCGTTGCGGGAACGCGCTGCACGCGGTGCACGCCGGATTCGTGCTTTAGGAACCGGTACGGCTCGTTGCCTTTTAGGGCAAAGACTATTTCTTTATATCCGCCGGCGTCGCTCGGGCTCTCAGAGACGAGCTCGGTCTTCATGCCGGCCGCTTCGGCGAAGCGCATATACATGCGCGCCAGGTCGCCTGCAAAGATCGCCGCCTCGTCTCCTCCGGTGCCCGCGCGGATTTCAACGAACACGTCACGGGAGTCGTTGGAATCCCGCGGCAGCATAAGTTGCGTGATCTCGTCCTCGAGCTGCGCGGCACGCGCACGCAAACTCTGGTGCTCTTCTTCCGCAAGCTGGCGAAGCTCGCCGTCGCTGTCACGCAGAAGCGCGTCAGTTACCGCGATCTCGGCGCGCGTTTCACGGAGACGCCGATAGGTTTGAACCGACTCTTCGAGCTGAGCGCGCTCTTTCACCAATGACGTGTAGCGAGATTGATCGAAAGCGCCCGCTGGGTTGGCGAGCTGCGCGTCGATCTCGTCGAAGCGGCGCGCCATCGAATCGAGACGCGCAGCCAACGCATCGTTCACTGCTGCGCGCCTCCTTTAGAATCCGGCTGCGGCCTTCTTCGCCTCGCGCACCGCCTTGCGGGCTGCAGCTTCCTCTTGCTTTTGCTTCGCAGCCGCAGAGCGCTGATTGAACTTGTCGACGCGACCGGCAGTATCTACCAACTTCTGTTGGCCGGTAAACAACGGATGGCAGGCCGCGCAAATTTCGACGGCGATTTCGGGCAGCGTCGAGCCCGTGACAAAGGTGTTGCCGCACGCGCAGTGCACGCGGGCCTCGGGGTACCACTTGGGATGGATCTTGGTCTTCACAGCTTCTGCATTATACCAAGGCACGCAAGTCTGGCGACTTTGGGCTCGCTCGATTCGCGAAGGAGCCCGTCTAAGCGCCCCCAAAGCCAAGGCGCGTGAAGCCGTTTTCATACTTTCCGGCCGTGACGGGGATCGCGACCACGGCGCTATTCTTCTTCAGCGCGACGCTGGACGCGCACGCTCCCGCCGTCGCGGCGACACCGCCCCCGACGCCTCCGCCGATCGGCATGCCGGCCTCTCCCGGCCCAAATGCGACGGTCGTACCCCTGCCTCAAGCAACGACTGCGCCCACCCCGACTCCGCCGCCCAGCGCGCGCAAGGGCGTCGATGGAGTCTGGGAAGTCCAAATTCAGCGCCCTAACGGCACCGACTACACGCACTTCGCGCTCGCGCAGCAAGGCGCCGCGCTCACGGGCACCTATCTGGATGCGCGCGGCAAGAAGTATCCGCTGGCGGGAACCCTCGATGGTCAGGCAGTCCGTCTCATTGTTACGATGCCGAACGGCACGACCATCCTGCTCGAAGGCAAGCTCGACGGGACGACCGACATGATCGGCATGCTGACGATGCCCGATGGGGCGGTGCCGTTCACCGCCTCTTACCGGCCCAAAGAAAAGTGGATTGAAAACGTCAATCCGTCGCCCGGTGGAATACCCTCTGGCAATGGCGGCAGCTACACCCCGCCATAGCGAGTCTCGGGCTACGTAGCTTTCTCGGCGAGGCGGCGTTCGACGTAGGGAACGAGCCCGCCGGCGTCTATGAGCGAGCGCATGAATGGCGGAAACTCCGCCGCGCGATAGGTCGCGTTCTTGGTGATGTTGCGAATGACGCCGCTCTCGGGCTCGACTTCGATCTCATCCCCGGATTCGATTCCGTCGACCGCTTCCGCGGACTCGAAGATCGGTAAGCCGATGTTCAGCGCATTGCGATAGAAGATTCGCGCAAAGCTCTTCGCAATCACCGCCGAAGTCCCCGATCCTTTGATCGCAATCGGTGCGACCTCGCGGCTCGATCCGCAGCCGAAGTTCGTGTCGGCGACGATGACGTCCCCGGCCTGCATTCGACCGGTATATTCGGGATCGAGCCCTTCGAGTGCGTGCTTCCCCAACTCCGCAGGATCGATAATGTTGCAGTATTTTCCGGGAATGATCACGTCGGTGTCCACGTTTCGTCCGTACTTGTGCGCGTGGCCGCGCAATTTCGCTTCCATCCTATCCTTTTTTCCGTTTACGATGCGACGTATTCGAGCACGCGGGGATCGGTGATCCGGCCGGCGATTGCCGAGGCCGCACAGGTTGCGGGCGAAGCGAGATAAATCTCCGCTTTCGGCGATCCCATCCGGCCAACGTAGTTTCGATTCGTCGTAGAAATCGCTCGTTCGCCGTCACCGAGCGTACCCATGTGACCGCCGAAACAAGCGCCGCAGCCGGGCGTGTTTACCGCGCATCCGGCGGCCGCGAGCGTCGTGAGAATCCCCTCGTCGGCCGCCTGCATCCAGACTTTTTGGGAACCCGGATTGACGATCACGCGGAGGTTTGAGGCGACGCGTTTGCCCTCGAGAATCTTTGCCACGACGCGCAGGTCGTCGATGTAGCCGTTGGTGCACGACCCGATGAAGACCTGATCGACGGGCAGGTCCTCGCGTGTCACCTCGGAGATTGGATGAACGTTGTCGGGCGTGTGCGGGCACGCAACTTGGGGTTCCAACGAGCCGATGTCAATTGAGATTACCCGCTCGTAAACGGCATCCGCGTCCGCGCGTTCGACGATGAACGGCCGGTCGGTCCGCTCTTTGACGTACGCGATCGTCTTTTCGTCGGCATGGAAGATTCCGTTTTTTGCTCCGGCTTCGATCGCCATATTCGCCATTGTGATGCGGCCCGTGATCGAGAGTTCGTCCACCGTGGTCCCGTGATATTCGATTGCGCGATAGGTTGCGCCGTCGATGCCGAGCTCGCCAACGGTGCGCAACATGATGTCCTTTGCATAGACCATCGGACCGGGCTTTCCGCTGTAAACCAACTTAATCGAGGCGGGAACCTTCAGCCACACTTCACCCAGCGCAAACGCCGCCGCGATATCGGTGGATCCCATGCCCGTAGCGAACGCGCCGAACGCGCCGTACGTACAGGTATGCGAATCGCCGCCGACGATCAGCTCGCCCGGCGCTACCAAGCCTTCTTCGGGTAAAACGACGTGTTCGATGCCGCCGCGCCCTACGTCAAAGAAATGCTCGATCTGTTGCTCGGCCGCGAAGTCTTTCATCAGCTTCGCCAGCATCGCCGACTGCGCGTCTTTCGCGGGGACGAAGTGATCGGCAACCAGCGCAATCCGCGATGGATCGAAGACGCGCGATGCGCCCTTCATGCCGCGCATCACGCCGATGGCTACGGCAGCAGAGAGCTCGTTTGCCAACACGAGGTCGACCGTCGCGTTGACGATTTGGCCCGGCTCGACTCGCTCGAGTCCGCAGTGACGAGCGAGGATTTTCTCGGTGAGTGTCATGCCCATGATAACTGCATTATAAGGCGAAATAACGGGCGGAACCTTCGATGATGCAGCACGATCGAGAATTCGGCTTTGCTACGCGGGCGCTTCACGCCGGCACACCGCCGGACCCCGTGACGGGCTCCCGCGCGGCTCCGATTTACCAAACCTCCGCCTACGTCTTTGGCTCGACCGAGCAGGCGGCGGAGCTTTTTGCGTTGCGCAGCTACGGTCATATTTACAGCCGCATCAGCAATCCGACCGTGGCGGCATTCGAAGAGCGAATGGCGAGCCTAGAAGGTGGCTTGGGCGGGCTCGCCTTTTCGAGCGGTCTGGCGGCGCAACTCTGCACCGTGCTTGCGCTTGCTCAAGCCGGCGATCATTTGGTGTGCACGCAAAACATCTACGGCGGCACCGTGACCCAGCTCAGCGTGACGGTCAGGCGTATGGGAATCGAGACGACCTTCGTGCCGGCTGAAGATCTTCAGAGCGTAGGAGCGGCCATTAGGCCTAACACCAAGTTGGTCTTCGTTGAGACGATCGGCAATCCGTCGGGAATCGTCGCCGACCTGGCGGCATTTGCCGCACTCGCGCACGACGCGGGCGTGCCCCTTGTCGTCGATAACACGTTCGCCACGCCGTACCTTTGCCGGCCGATCGAGCACGGCGCCGACGTCGTCGTCCACTCCGCGACGAAGTTCATCAATGGACACGGAACGGCGATCGGAGGCGTGCTCGTTGAGTCCGGCAAATTCCCCTGGGAGAACGGGCACTTTCCATTGCTCTCGACGCCGAGTCCGGGCTACCACCAAAAAGTCTTCACGGAAACGTTCGGAGAGTACGCGTTCTTGATGCGAGCCCGGGCTGAGGTCCTGCGCGACGTCGGAGCCCAGATGTCGCCGATGGACGCGTGGCTCGCGCTGCTCGGCCTCGAAACTCTGGGATTGCGTATGGATCGTCACATCGCCCACGCGCGCGAGATCGTCAGCTTTCTGCGACCGCGTCCGGAAGTCGCATGGGTCCGTGAACCGCAGCTCGGATCGATCTTCACCTTCGGATTGCACGGAGGCCGAAGCGCCGCTCGCCGCTTCATAGACGCGCTCGTGCTATGGAGTCATTTGGCCAACGTCGGCGACTCGAAGAGTTTGGTCATTCATCCGGCTTCGACGACACATTCGCAGCTCTCCGATGACGAGTTGCGCCAAGCCGGCGTCGAGCCTGAGGCGGTGCGCCTTTCGGTGGGCCTTGAAACGGTTGAGGATCTGGTCTGGGATCTCGACCAGGCATTACAGAGCGCGAGTCGTGAGGCGCCTGGCTCCGTGGAAGTGCCGGCCGGATGATTCTTACGACGCCGGCAGAGCGTCGTGAATTGCTCAAGCGCATTGCGCGTGTCGCTATGGTTGGCGCGTCGAGCAATCCGCTCCGGCCCTCCTACACCGTCTTCTCCTATCTTCGTCGCCAGCCGGGTTACGAGGTGGCGCCCATCAATCCCGCGATCGACCAGATCGACGGCGTTGCATCCTTCCCATCCTTAGCGGCCTATGCTCGGGCGCGTGGAGCACCCGATGTGGTCGACGTTTTTCGCAAACCCAGTGAGGTCGCCAACGTCGTTCGGGAAGCCATTGCCGTCGGAGCCCCCGCGATTTGGTTTCAATACGGCGTCGTCAATCCCGAAGCGATCGCCCTGGCGGACGAAGCCGGGATGAGCGTTGTGGTGGATCGCTGCTTGAAGGTCGAGCACGCACGCTTTTGCGGTGGCCTCTCGACCATCGGCCTGAACAGCGGGATCATTACTTCGCGCCGGACGCCGTCGTAGAACGCAAGCCTAGCTCTTCGGCGTCCAACGAGCAGCCGCGAAGCGAAGCCTCCGCGTCTCGCCCCAGCAAAACAAAGCCGCCGTCGCATTCCACGCCGAGGTCCTCGGTTTGAATTGCGATGCACGAAGAGCGATTCGCCAGATCCACATGGATCAACGAACCGGCCTCGCCTGGCGGAAGCGTTCTTCTATCTGGGCCGGCCACGCGAGAGCGCAGCCACGGCGGCCCAGCCTTGTGGCGCACCGGCGGGGCTGCGTCATAGTACTGAGAGGTAAGCTCCGTCATCCCGTACTCGCCCAAGATCGCGTCGTTTGCGATGCCAAACGCCTCGCACGCCTGCGCGTATAGCTCGTCGCGCTCGATGACACGGGCGCGCCCTTTGAATCCACCGGTTTCCATGACGCGCGAGCCGCCCGGCAGCAAAAACGCAAGCCTCCGCCGGTGCATTTCGTCAAGCAGCGCGACGAGTGCAAACGCGGTAGTCGCAAGGCAGATCGGCTTCTTTTCTTGGATCGCGACAGCAACGTCGCGCGTAAACTCTTCAAAGAGCAGCCCGTCGCCGCGCAGATACCACCCCGTTCTTCCGTCGCCGCGACATGCGCTCACGCGCCCCATCATGTAGCCAAGGGATGAATGGCGGCAGTCGGCCGGGTTCGGAACGAGGTTGAAGAAGCGTAAGCGCGCCTCGTCGCGTAGCACAAAATGCTGGAATCCGGCCAACGACGCCGCATCGTAGAGCGCGGAGGTTTCCAGGTAGTGCCGTCCCGGCACGCCGCCCGTCGTCCCGCTCGTTTCGAAAACGAGCGCCGCCTTTGCCGGGTCAAAGGTCGTCAGCGCCGCCTCTTTAAACGCAGGCGCCGGCACTGCGGGAATATGCTCCCACGACGCCGGCGGCGACGTAACGCCCAGGTGCGCGCAGTAACGAGCGTACGGATTATTCGTGCGAAGCTGGAAATCAAAGAGCCGCAGCGCTAGATCGTTGAAGCCAGCATCGTCCAACGCTTCACCGCGATCCTGCCAGCCCTCGATGACCGAGAGAATTTCTTGGTCGAACGCTCGTGACTCCGGTTCGTAACTCACAATTTCGTCCTTCGACGCGCTCGCTGCGCTCGCTGGTCAGGGTGACAGCGCAGATTCTATCTGATTAGTTCGATCAGCGAGAGTTCGGCTGCGTCGCCGGGGCGGACGCGCGTCTTGGTGATGCGCGTGTAGCCGCCCGTTCGGCCCTTCAGCGCTGGAGCGATTTGCTCGATGAGCTTTTTTAACACGGCCGGTTCGGTGATGAATTCGGCGAGCTGACGCCGCGCTGCGAGATCACCGGCCATTGCCGTCGTGATACAGCGCTCCGCGACGCGGCTGATCTCCTTGGCTTTGGTCGAGGTCGTCTCGATCTTCTCGTGCTTGAAGAGCGACGTCGCAAGATTCCGCAGCAACGCCTTGCGGTGCCCGTCAGTGCGCGAGAGCCGTTTGTATGCGATTGAATGCGGCATGCGTTTACGGCGCTACGCTTGACGTAGCGACAGCCCCCTCTCCGATAAGACCTGCTTGATCTCGTCGAGCGATTTCTTGCCGAAGTTTCGCATCTTCATGATTTCGTCCTCGGTCAAGTCCAGCAGCTCCGAGACCTTGGAGATGCCGGCGCGCTTGAGACAGTTGAAGGATCGCACCGAGAGATTGAGAGTTTCGACCGGGATATCCCATTCGTTGGGCGGCGTCTCGGGCAGCGGCTCCGCCCGATTAGTGAACGAGACGAACAAGTCGAGCTCTTCCTGCATGATCGACGCGGCATTAGAGAGTGCCTCGTCGGGAGTGACAGAACCGTTGGTCTCGACCTCGACGGTCAGGCGGTCGTAATCAACGCTCTGGCCGACGCGCGTGTCGTCCACGGTAAAGTTTACCTTGCGAATCGGCGAAAATATCGAATCGAGCGGAATCAAGCCGATCATGTGCTCGACATTGCGCTGACGGTCGGCCATCACGTAGCCGCGCCCCTTCTCCACGCCGATCTCCATCGCTAGCTTCGCGTCCTTCGAGGAAAGCGTGCAGAGGCGATAGCCCGGATCGAGAATCTCAACGTCCGCGTCGGGTACGATGTCGGCCGCCGTGACGTCACGCGCGCCGCTCACCGACAGCGTTAGGACTTTCGGCTCGTCACTGTTGAGCTTGACCGGCAGGCCTTTGAGGTTGAGCATCAGTGCGATCGTATCTTCGACCATCCCTGGAATGGTTGAAAACTCGTGAAGCACGCCGTCGATCTTCATGTACGTTACGGCCGCTCCTGGAATCGAGCTCAGCAGCACGCGTCGCAGTGCATTCCCGAGCGTTATGCCAAACCCGCGCTCGAGCGGCTCGATCACGAACTTCGCATAGTTATCGCGACGCTCGCGCACTTCGATGCTTGCGCCGACCGGCGCTTCCAACATAGTCATTTTGGTTTTTTGTTGTCCTTTATAGCTGTTTACGTTATCCGCCGCGATCCCAGATCGGACGATCACACGCCTAACAGCGGAGTGAGTGACTTTTCGATAGTTTCTACCGGTTCGAGGCGGCTTGTGAGACCCTGTAAACGGAAACTGCGACGAGCGCGGACCAGCACAGGAGGTGCGACGACGAGCGGTTCCGTGACAGGGCCTCACGAGCCAACTTGAACCGGTAAAACTATTAAAAGTTAGCGAGAGTAGTACTCCACGATGAGTTGTTCGTCGACCGGGGTGTCGATTTGCTCCCGCGGGGGCGCCTGCAACACCGTGGCGGTCTTCTCCTGATCGTTCCAAGAAAGCCAATCGGGAGGACGGCGGCTCTGCGCGACCTCGAGGTTCGCTTCGAAGATGGGCGATTTTAGGCTGCCCGGCGCGATCGAGATCACGTCGCCGGCGCGCACGACGTAGGACGGAATGTTGACGATGCGGCCGTTGACGCGGAAGTGGCGGTGCGTCACGAGCTGGCGCGCCTGTGCGCGGCTGGTCGCAAGGTTCAGACGATAGACGACGTTGTCGAAACGGCGTTCGAGCAACTGGAGAAACGTGCGGCCGGTTTGACCCGGAACGCGCGCCGCTTCCCGGAAGTAGTTTTCGAACTGGGTCTCGTGCACGCCGTAATAGCGGCGCATCTTCTGCTTTTCGCGCAGCTGGCGGCCGTATTCGGAAACTTTCGTGCGCGATTTCCCGGTGGTCTTTTGCCCCGGCGCAGTACCGCGCCGCTCTACCGCGCAGTTGCGGGAGAGGCAGCGATCGCCTTTGAGGAACAGCTTGATCTTCTCACCCGTCTTGCTGGCCGCGGTTTCGCGACGGCAGAGGCGGCAGACGGGGCCGGTGTACCGCGACATATTAAACTCGGCGCCGCTTCGGCGGGCGGCAACCGTTGTGCGGAATCGGCGTCACGTCTTTAATCATAGTGATTTCGAGACCAGCAGCTTGCAGCGATCGGATCGCAGCTTCACGCCCGGCGCCGGGACCCTTGACCAGAACTTCGGTCGACTTCATCCCATGTTCCATCGCCTTGCGCGCCGCGGCTTCAGCGGCCATCTGCGCTGCGAACGGCGTCGATTTCTTCGAACCCTTGAAGCCCAGGTTACCGGCGGATGCCCATGAGACTACGCCGCCATGCGGGTCGCTGATGGTCACGATCGTGTTGTTAAACGATGCATGCACGTGCGCGACGCCGGCTTGGACGTTTTTCACTTCCCGCTTGCGGCGCGACTTGGTTTGCTTTTTGGCAGCCAAAAAAAATCTCCGAATACGAGGGGCGTAGTTAAACTAGGACGCCGCGAGGCGCCAAGAGAGTATCTTACCTTAGGTAGGCGAAGCGGGTCAACGCCACTTGCCCCAAAGCGAGGGGCCCGGCGTAACCGCCGAGCCCCTGGTACCCTTCGCTCTGGGTGACCGGACCTCGTAACCGACCCTACGGGTAGAGTAACCTCAGTCCCAGCCCTGCGAACGGGCCGTTGTAGTTGCGGTTGACTGGAGCGTTCTGCTTGTTGGACCATGAATCGCCCATCCATCCGGCCTCGATGAAGATCGGGCTGTTTCCAAACACATAGTCAACCCCGACTTGGTACTTCAGGATGCTATAGGCCAAGGGCAGGCTATGGCTCGTGAACCCGCTGCTTGGGAACGGGTTTTCGGTCTGGAAGTTCGCCGTGCCGGTGACGCTCGGGTAGTACCATATGCTGCCGAAGAACGAGAACGCCTGGTTGAGATCGGGTAGCTTCTCGCCACCGAAGCCAACGCCGTTCATGTTCGGATAGCCGTAGTTGCTCGATACCCAGAGGTAACCAACGCCGATGTAGAGACGCGGTTGAAGCACCCGCACCGCGAACCGAACGTCGGCATCTTGGTCTGTCAGCCTCGTGGTCGTAGTGACGGGTGAACTCCCGCCACCGCCGATGACCGTCACAAAGCAGTTCGGCTGCGGGACCTTGTTGATGACGGTGCAGTTGTGCGGATACGGCCACTGCTCGTACGAGCCTTCGAGCATGAACGGAATGTTTCCGAGACTGAACTCACCTCCGCCGCGGACTGCATACCCGCCGTTGCCGCCATTGCTATGGTTGCCGTTATTGAACTCGTTGTACACAACCGGCGAGAAGATGTAGTCACCCGCCACAAACGCCTCTCCAAGCAGCGGCCTGGGAGTCGGCGGCGGTGGGGGCGGCGGCGGCGCGGCCGAAGGTGGCGGCGGTGCCGGGCTCGGCGGCGGGGTCGCGGGAATGTACCGCACGACGACCAGGTGCCGATCCGGAACCCACTGCACGTACGCGCCCATGCCTTCAGAGATGACGCGGACGGGCACTAGTACGACGCCCTGATAGATCATCGGGGGAACGTCCAGCGGACGAGACTCGCCGTTGATCATGACTTCCGGCTTGCCGACGGTGACCTTCACCTCGGCTCCCGGCTTCGAGACCGTTGCGGTCTTGCTGCCGCCATCCCATGAGACCGTCGCGCCCATTTGCTCGAACATAGAACGCAGCGGAATAAGTAACGCCCCGCCCTTGACGAGCGCGGCTAAGACGCGGCCCTGCTTGAGAACATCGGGCTTTGAATAGACGTGGTGATCGTTATACAGGATAGGAATCTGCCCGGACGGCGGACTTCCGAAGTCTGCCGGAGGTGCCGACCCGGCCTGCGCGACGCTGTTTCCTATGTTTCCTAGCGCCGGCGCTGTGGACGTAGCGGCAACCGCAGTGAACCCGCATAACGCTACCATTAGCGTGGCGAGTACCCCGGTGCTGAATCGTTTCACGAGTGCCTCCTTATGGAAAAATGGAGTGCCGGCCAGGGGTCTCCCTGACCAGCCCTGTGGTGCGAGCGGGCGCCTGGAGCGCTGCTGCGCGCACAAACACACGATACCCGTTATTCCCCTATCGCGCAACGTGATAAACGCCAGAGCCAGGCGATTCCTAATAAAGTCTCAACCAAAGCAAGCGCAAACGCCACGCGGGGACCTTGGGGCCCGGCCGCCGTGCCAAAATGGGCTAGAACGAGCGTCGTAAGGGCCGGGGCGATGATCTGCGGCAGGACAACGGCGAGGTTCCAGACCCCCATCGCCGCCGCCATGGCGCCCGGCGGCAGCACGCGACACGCGATCGCCCAATCCGCTACCAGGAAAATTCCCCAGCCTGTGCCGGCCAGCAGTGTCGCCACCGCCACTCCTGGCGTCGCGTGCGATCCGATGAACACGGCCAAGGCGGCAATGAAGGCGGCTCCGCCGATGGTCGCCACCAGCCGCTTATCGAGCCGGTCGCTGGGCCGTGCGGCCAGCGACGCACCCAACGTTGAAAGCAGCGTGAAGGCGACAATAAGGATTCCCGTCTCGCGGCGCGCATCCGACAGCGCCGTGACCCCGAGGACCGCGTTCACGTAGAAAAGCAAATAGCCCAACAGCGTGTAGAAGCCAATGTAAACCAGCGCGCGCGAGATAAAAAGATCGACAAAGGGACGCGTAACGCGCATGCCCGCAGCGTGGTCCGTACGCTCTTCCTGCAGCGGCAGGCGGCGCGCGTGCGCGACGGTTATCGCGCAAGTCGCCAAGAGCAACGCCCCCAGCGATCCGCCAAGCACGCGCGCATTCGCGATGAAACTCGCTGCGAGAGCCCCGAGCGCATTTCCAGCGCCCTGCAGAGCGGCCATCCATGACGAAGCGCCGCCGGTTCGCTTACGTTCGACGAAGTCCGGAATGATGGCTTGATACGGACCGATTGCAACGTTCAACGTGGCTTGAATCGCGATGAACGCCGCGGTCAGCGCGACGAAGGTGCGCGCCTCGTAGAAAAAGACCAGCGCCGCAGCGCCGCCGATCGCGCCGATGACGTAAAACTCGATGCGCCGGCTATTGCCGCGACGCCGCGCATCGGACCAAAACCCCACGACGACCTGCACGATTGCGGCGACGAGTGCGCCGGCCGTCGCCAGCCGTCCGTACGCGATGAGGGCGTTACCGCTGGAGAGCTCGAGCGTTCGGGATTGCAGTGAGATGCCTAGTAACGCACCCCAGATAGCTTGAACGCCGAGCCAAAACAGCGCCAGTCTGAACGGGTTAGCCGTGCGCGCAGGCATATCGGTACTCGATCAGGGTGTCGACGTCGTACGCAAGCTCGGGCGCGCAACGGCGAACCGCGCGTGCAGGCATCTCCAACGTGCGAAGGGCGATTGCTTCGAGATCGTCCACGCTCAGGCGGCCCAACAAGTAGCGAACGAGTACGATTGGGCTGACCAAACGGGCCATCTGCCACGGGCGTTTTCGCGCATCGAAGAACTTCCTCGCAATCGCCGCAAGCCGCTCCTGGCTTCCCGCGGGCAGCACGAAGACGCCGCCGTTGACGACACGTTCCCTCGCGAGGGTGATCCCAAAGGGTGGTGCGCCAGGAAATCGTTGGAAGAACTCACCGCCGTCGGCAACCGGAATAGCCATCGTGCCCGAAGGGACGCGCGCCGCGAAGGCCGCGATCGCCTCCGCGCTAACGTAGGGTAAATCGCTGGTCGCGTACAGCAAGGGATCCCCGTGGTCCGGCCACGCGCGCAGCGCGCGCAGCAGGTTCTCACCGCCCGATGGGCTTTCGTCGACGAACCGATCGACCGTAGTTGCAGATGCGTTGCGAACTTCTTCTCCGCCGACAACCGCGATGCCGGTTGCGCCGACCGTGCGCAGCGCCTCGATCATACGCTCCAGCATCGTCCTACCGCGCACCACTGCAAGCGCCTTTATGCACGTGCCCGCGGCCTCGGCGAATGCGCCGTCGATCCGGCCTCCCGCGGTGATCACCGCCTTCACGGCGAGCGCTACTTCTTGGCTAGTGTCTTTTTCTTGCCGGCCACCGTACGCTTAGGACCTTTACGCGTGCGGGCATTGGTCTTGGTGCGTTGTCCCCGCACGGGCAAGCCGCGGCGATGACGCATGCCGCGATAGCAGCCGATGTCCATCAAACGCTTGATGTTGCCCTGCACCTCGCGACGCAGATCGCCTTCTACGCGCAGTTGGAGCGAGTCGATCGCGTCGCGCAGCTTCTTTTCGTCCTCTTCGCTCATCCCTTTCACGCGAAGGTTCGGGTCGATCCCGGCGAACGCCAGCAGTTTTCTCGCAGTTGTCGCGCCGATGCCGTAGATGTACGTCAGCGCAACCTCAACGCGCTTCTCACGCGGCAGATCGATACCAGCAATACGAGCCATTAAATCGCCCTCTTATCCTTGTACTTGCTTGTGCTTGGGATTAACTTCGCAGATCACGCGGACTTTGCCGTGGCGCCGAATGATTTTGCACTTTTCACAAATTTTCTTTACCGAGGGTCTCACTTTCACTTTAACATGTCCCTTTTCTCGTCAATCACTTGTATCGATAAGTTATTCTGCCGTGGGTCAAATCGTAGGGCGACAGCTCCACGAGCACGCGGTCTCCGGGAAGGATACGAATGAAGTGCATCCGGATTTTTCCCGAAACGTGCGCGAGTACGCGGTGTCCCGTTGTCAACTCTACTTTAAACATCGCGTTTGGCAGCGGCTCTACGATGGTGCCTTCGACCTCGATCGCTTCTTCTTTAGGCGTGGCGGTCTTAGCGGCTTTCTCGGCCGTTGCCTTGCCGCGCGACGGGCGTCCGCCCCGTCTACGCGCCACTGCCCCGACTCCCTATTTTCACGCAATCGCTTCTCGCGGCGGACGATACCGTTCGATTCCCGGGTGCTCCCCGTAGTCGCGCAGGGTAAGAATCTTCGGGCCATCATCCGTCACTGCGATCGTGTGCTCGAAGTGCGCTGCGAGTTTACCATCTGCGGTAACCACTGTCCAGCCGTCGTCCAGGATGCGAATTCCGGGCCGGCCCTGAGTAATCATCGGCTCGATCGCCAGAACGAGTCCCGGCCGCAGCTCCATGCCGGTGCCGGGCTTGCCGTAGTTGGGCACCTGCGGCTCCTCGTGCATTTCCCGGCCGACGCCGTGTCCGACGAGCTCGCGCACTACACCATACCCATGCCGTTCGGCGTGGTCTTGGACGGCCGCGCCGATGTCGCCCAGACGTTTGCCGTTCTGCATCTGTGCTATGCCGATCGTCAGGCACTCCTGCGTGACCTCGAGTAGCCGTTGCGCCGCGTCCGAGACCGCTCCAACCGGAACGGTCACGGCGCTGTCGCTGACGTAGCCATCCAGCGTCGTTCCGATGTCGATCGATAGCAGGTCGCCTTCGCGCAAAACGCGCGAGCCCGGGATCCCGTGCACGACTTCGGCGTTAACCGAGGCGCAGATGGAACCCGGAAATCCGTTATAACCCTTAAACGTTGGGATGCCGCCGCCTTGACGAATCCCGTGCTCGGCGAGACGGTCGAGTTCGCTCGTCGCAATGCCCGGCCGCGCCGCTTTCATTAGCTCGGTCAACACTCTCGACGTGATCTTGCCGCTGCGCCGCATCAGATCGATCTCCCGCGGCGATTTGAGTGTCACCATGCTACTTGCGAACCTGCGCGGCGCCGATCGCGCTGGCGATCCGATCGGCAATATCCTCGAAGCTAGCCAGCGCATCGACCTCGACGAGCTTGGCCGCGCTGCGATAGTAGTCGATCAACGGTTTCGTCTGCGCATCGTAAACTTCCAGCCGCTTCGTGACCGTTTCAGGGCGATCGTCTTCCCGTTGGATTAGCTCTCCACCGTCATCGTCATCGATGCCCGCGACTCTCGGTGGTTTTGTCAGCGCGTTGTACGTGCGGCCGTTGCGCGGATTCGTCCAACGCGAGGCCAGACGCTCGATCAGCGTTTTGCGGTCGCCGCTGAAGAGTACGACGGCGTCGAGTGGCGTATGGCGCCGCTCCAGCATCGCGTCGAGCGATTCGGCTTGGGTAACGGTGCGAGGGAAGCCGTCCATGACGAAACCGGAGTTCGTGTGTTCCAGTTCGTGCCCGATCATCTCCGTCACGAGCGCGTCGGGAACGAGCTCGCCGCGCTGCATGTAGCCTTCGGCTTGCTTACCGAGCGTGGTTCCCCGCGCGCGGTGCCTTCGAAGGATGTCGCCCGTCGAGATTTGCTTCAAGCCAAAGCGCCCCTCGAGGAGGCGCGCCTGAGTCCCTTTGCCGGCACCAGGCGGTCCGAGGAAGACCAACCGCATCTTGTCGTGCCCCAGATGCCTTACCGTTTGATGAAGCCGCGGTAGTCGCGCATCGCGAGCCGCGCCTCGATTTGCGTGATCGTATCGAGCGCAACGCCGACCACAATCAGCAGCGACGTCGAGCCGAGATAAAACGTCGTTACGGAGAGCCCTCGTTGGAGCGCGCCCGGCAACACGGCGAGCAGACCGAGATAAACCGCCGCCGCGGTCGTAATCCGCATCAGAATCTTGTTTAGGTAATCCACGGTCGGCTGCCCGGGCCGAATCCCCGGCACGAACGCGCCGGTCTTCTTTAGATTGTCCGCTACGTCGCGCGTGTTGAGCACGACCGAACTGTAAAAGAACGTGAAGACGACAACGAGCAAGAAGTAAACGATGTTATACAGCAGGCCGTTGGGCGTAAACCACACGTTGAGCCACGCGGAGAAGGCTTGCATCCCATGCTGGATCGCGGCCCAGATCCCGCTGCCCGTCACGGCTTGTCCCCGTCCAAACCACGAGAGCGCCTGCTGCGGCAGGAGCAGGATCGAAATCGCAAAGATGATCGAGATGACCCCGGCGTTGTTCAGGCGCAGCGGAATGTACGTCGAACGCCCGGCGAACATCTTGCGGCCCACGACGCGGCGAGCCTGCTGCACGGGTACGCGGCGTTGCCCTTGATACAGGAAAACGATCGAGACGATGATGACGATCGCGATAAAGATGTACAACGCCAGATTCAGCAGCGACTCGGCACCCTGGCTGGCCGACGCGTACGTCTGGGTCACGTACTGTGGGTAACGCAAAACGATGCCGATGAAGATGATGAGCGAGACGCCGTTCCCGATACCCTTGTCGGAGATCTGTTCGCCCAGCCACATGAGAAAGAGCGTGCCGCCGACCATTGCTACGATCGCGTAAAGCAAATACCATACCGAGGTGTCGTAGAAGACGCCTGAGCGCTCCATCGAAATCGCCATGAACGTCCCTTGAATCGTGGCTAGGACAATGGTCAGCCAGCGCGTATACTGGCTGATTTTTTTGCGGCCTTCCTCGCCGCCTTTCTTCGCCATCTCCTCGAGCTGCGGAAGGACGACCGTCATGAGCTGCATGATGATCGAAGCGTTGATGTACGGCGTGATTCCCATTGCGATGATGGAAAGCTTCTGCAAAGCACCGCCCGAGAGGAAGCCCAGAAGATTGTAAAACGCACCGCTCTGCAGGACGCGCTGCCAAGCGGCTTGATTGACGTTGGGCAGCTGCACGTGGATCATGAACACGAACCACGCGAATGCAAAGAAAACAAAGAGAATGCGTTGGCGAATCTCGGGAACGAGCACGGCGGCTCGTAGGTTGTCAAACATTATTCGTCAGCCGACACAATCAAGCGGGCAGTTCTTCGATATGCGCGCCCGCGGCCGTGAGCGCTTCGCGCGCCTTCTTCGAGAAGAGCACGTCGCGAAAGCGCAAACCCGAGGGGAGCGGTTGCCCCGATTCGCAGCCGAGAATTTTCACACCGTCGGAGGCTGACTTGAAGAATCCGCGCTTACGCAGCGACTCCGGGGTGACTTCGACGGCCGGGTCCCACTGCGCCAACTGGCGCAGGTTGACCACCGCAAACTCCGTTCCGAAGTGGCCGCGGTCGCGAGCCTTTTGTGAGTAGCCCCGGCGGTGCGGCAAACGCCGCGCCCACGCCGTCTGACCGCCTTCAAACGCCGGTCCCTTGCCGCCGCCCGAACGCACGGTCTGGCCCTTACCGCCTTCGCCGCCGGTTTTCACCATGCCGGATCCATGCCCACGCCCGATCCGCTGGCGCTTCGGCCGGCTGCCCAAGGCGGGTTTGAGCTCGCCTAACTTGAGAAGTTCTTTGTCTGCCATCAGATGTTATGCCACGTAGATTTCTTTGACGGTTTTGCCGCGCATGGCCGCAACTTGCTCCGCCGTTCGAAGCGAGCGCAGAGCAGAGATCGTCGCCATGACCACGTTGATCGGATTGTTGGTGCCGAGACATTTGGTCAGAATATCGTGGATTCCGGCCAGCTCGAGTACCGCGCGCATCGATCCCCCAGCGATGACGCCGGTGCCGGGAGCCGCGGGTTTCAGCAGGACGGTAGCCGCGCCGACTTCATGTCGCACTTCGTGCGGAATGGTGCGATCGACCATCGCTACGGTGATGAGGCTTTTACGAGCCTGCTCGACACCCTTGCGAATCGCTTCGGGCACCTCGCCGGCCTTTCCGATTGCGAAACCGACCTTGCCTTTGCGGTCGCCGACGACGACCAGTGCACTAAAGCTGAAGCGCTTGCCGCCCTTAACGACCTTGGCAACGCGATTGACGCGCACGACGGTTTCTTCAAGTCCGCTGGCGTCGCGTTCACGACCACGGTATTGCATCAGAACGTCAACCCCGCTTCGCGCGCAGCATCGGCAAGCGCGCGCACGCGTCCGTGATACTTGTAGCCCCCACGATCGAACACAACCTCGGCGATGCCGGCCTCTTTAGCTTTTGCGGCGATTGCCGTACCGACGGCCTTCGCGGCGTTGAGATTCGTTCTCGACGGGAGCTCCGTTCCGATCGAACGTTCGCGCGTCGATGCGGTAGCAAGCGTGTGTCCCTTGGCATCGTCGACCAAGAGCGCATAAATATGATGGAGCGAGCGACGCACGCAAAGGCGCGGTCGTTCCGGCGTGCCGGTGACCTTCTTTCGCAACCGCACGTGACGCGCGCGCCGAGCTTCGGCCTTATCCACTATTTCTTGGCTGCCTTTCCCGCTTTGCCGAGTTTCTTACGAATCCGCTCGCCCTCATAACGAATGCCTTTGCCTTTATACGGTTCGGGTTTACGCAGGCGCCTAATCTCGGCGGCAACTTGACCGACGCTCTGCTTGTCAATCCCGTCGATGTGAATCTTGGTTTGTCCCTCAACTGACAACGCTACGCCTTTCGGCGCTTCAAACGCCACCGGATGCGAATATCCGAGGCTCAAGTTGAGCCGTTCGCCGGACTTCGCAACGCGATACCCCACGCCGCTGATCTCGAGGCTCTTACGGAAGCCCTTGCTCACGCCTTCGACCATGTTGGCGATAAGCGTGCGCGTCAGCCCGTGCGCGCTGCGATGCTGTTTCGCATCGCCCTTTCGCTCGACCAAGACCTTGCCATCGGTCAGACGAACCGCCACGACGTCCGAGAGGATGCGCTGACGCAGTTCGCCCTTTGGCCCCTTCACCAATACCTCATCGGCCTCGAGCTTCACCTCGACGCCGGAGGGAACGGCTACGGGCAACTTTCCTATGCGCGACACGTCAGAACCTCACCAAACATATGCGAGAACCTCTCCTCCGACGCCGCGCTTCTTCGCGCGCTTGCCGGACATGATTCCTTGCGGAGTCGACATGATGACCAACCCCAAGCCGCCGAGCACTCGCGGTATCTCGGTCTTGCGGGTGTAGACGCGCAATCCCGGACGCGAAATGCGGCGCAGTCCGGTAATGACTTTCTCCTTCTCCGGACCGTATCGAAGTTGGATGCGAATCGTGCCTTGCGGACCCTCCGCAACGCGCTCGTAACTCTCGATGAAGCCCTCGTCCTGCAGAATCTTCGCGATTGCCTGTTTCGTGCGCGAGGCGGGCATATCGACCGTCTTGTGGTTGGCGGTATTGGCGTTTCGAATGCGCGTAAGCATATCGGCGACGGGATCGGTTATCGACATTTCCTGGCCTCCCTCACCACGACGCCTTCGTCACACCCGGGACGACTCCCAAGTGGGCGTTTTCGCGGAAACAAATGCGGCACATTGCGAATTTACGCAAGTAGCCTCGCGGCCGCCCGCAGACTCTGCACCGATTGTGCTGGCGCACGCCGAACTTCGGCGCCCGTTGCGATTTAACAATTAAACTGGTCTTTGCCATTCCTGCTTACCTTTGCTTCCCTGGCGCGGGGGCCGCGGACTTTTGCAGCGGAAGTCCCATTGCAACGAGAAACTCCGAGGCTTCTTCGTCGGTCTTGGCGGTCGTCACGATGGTCACGTCCATCCCGCGGGTTTTGTCCACCTTGTCGTAGTTGATCTCGGGGAAGACCAGCTGCTCGCGCAGCCCTAAGTTGTAGTTGCCGCGCCCGTCAAACGACTTTGCGGGCAGACCCCTGAAGTCTCGAATGCGCGGCAGCACAACGTTGAAAAGCTTGTCGACGAATACGTACATGCGATCGCCGCGGAGCGTTACCTTCGCGCCGATGTTCATGCCTTCGCGCAACTTGAACGCGGCGATTGATTTCTTCGCTTTCGTCACGATCGGACGCTGGCCGGTGATGGCGGCCAGCTCGCTCACGGCGGCGTCGAGCGCCTTCGCATTGACGATCGCCTCACCGACGCTCATATTGACTACAACTTTTTCTAGCTTCGGAATCTCATTGACGTTCCTGTACCCGAACCGCTCTTGCAGTTGCGGACGAATCTGTCGATCGTAAATCTCTTTCAGTCTCTCGGCCATGCTGGTATCCTTACGCCCCCTTTGCCGAATCGCGCGCGGGCTCGCTACAGCGCGCGCAGATGCGGTGCACGGTCCCGTCGGACGTGCGGCCGCGGCGCAAACGCGTCGGCAGCTTGCACTTCTCGCAGACGTACTGCAGCGCAGAGAGCGGGAGTGCCGCTTCTTTTTCGACGATCCCGCCGGTCTGCACGGCGCCACCCATGTTTCCGGACTTGGTCCCCTGCTTCGCGTGACGCTTGACGATGTTGACGCCCTCGACCGTCGCGGTGCCGGCGCCCGGATGAAGGGCCTTCACGGTGCCGCGCTTCCCTCGCTCCTTGCCGCGCCGAATCATGACGGTGTCGCCCTTGATGATCGCGGTTTTAAGTGCCACTTAGAGCACCTCCGCGGCGAGTGAGGCGATCTTTAGGAAACCGCGTTCCCGCAGCTCGCGCATGACTGGGCCAAAAACGCGCGTGCCGCGGGGATCGAGGTTGTCTTTCTCGCCTTTGATGATAACGCAGGCGTTGTCGTCGCAGCGTACAACCGATCCGTCGCCACGACGAATCGGCGAGCTAGTGCGTACGACGACCGCCTTTACGACTTGGCCTTTCTTGACCGCAGCGCCCGGAATGGCGCTCTTGACCGTGCCGACCACCACGTCGCCGACGTGCGCGTACACATGCCGCCCGCCACCCGTGACGTGAATCACGAGCAGTTCGCGAGCGCCGCTGTTATCCGCGACCTTAAGGCGAGTCTCTTGCTGAATCATCTGGCCCTCTCCACGATTTCGACCAGACGCCAGCGCTTGTCGCGGGAAAGCGGGCGACATTCCACGATCCGGACGACATCGCCGACGTTGGCCTCGTTCCGCTCGTCGTGCGCTTTGAAGCGCGCCGACTTTCGGACGATCTTGCCGTAGGTGGGATGCGGCACGCGAGCCTCCGAGACTACGACGATCGTCTTGTCCATCTTGTTCGAGGCGACACGCCCCTGCTTAATGCGCCGCGATCCGCGATCGGGCGCGAGTTTTTCAGGCTGCTCCATGTTCGTCCTCGGCAAGTTGCTTCTCGGAGATAACGGTTTGAATTTGAGCGTAGGAACGGCGCATCGCGCGAATCTTGCTGAAGTCAGTCAGATGACCGGTGCGCAGCGCGAAACGCAAATTGAATAGCTCTGCCTTGGCATCGCGAGCCTTTTGCTGCAACTCCTTGACCGTAAGATCGCGCAAGCTCTCAAGCTCCTTATGTTTCACGCGGCCTCCTCGCGCGAGACGATCTTGGTCGTGATGGGGAGTTTGGCGGCGGCCCGTTGCAGCGCTTCGCGCGCAACCGTAGGCGCGACGCCGGAAAGCTCGAAAAGCACGCGGCCAGGCCGAACCACGGCGACCCACGCCTCGGGATTGCCTTTACCCGAACCCATGCGAACTTCCGCGGGCTTCTTCGTCACCGGTTTGTCGGGGAAAACTTTGATCCAGACTTTCCCGCCGCGCTTGATGTGGCGCGTCATCGCGATGCGAGCCGCTTCGATCTGGCGGTTCGTCATCCAGCACGGTTCCATCGCTTGCAAGCCGTAATCACCAAACGTCAGCGCGTTGCCGCGCTTTGCGGCGCCGGACATCCGGCCGCGCTGAACCTTGCGCCACTTAACGCGTTTGGGCGTCAACATCTTACATACCCTCGCTGGTCGTCGTCGGCTCTTCCGGCGGAGGCATCGCCATCACCGGTTCCACCGCGGCCATCGGTTCCACCGCGGCCATTGGTTCCACCGCGGCCATTGGTTCCACCGTCGTAACCGGTTCCACCACGGGTTCCACCACGGGTTCGACCGCGGATTCGGTCGGCGTCATCGCTGGCCGCGGCGCCGCGGAGGCCTGCATGCGCGGCTCGCGTCCGCGTCCGCGTCCACCCCGCTCGCGCCGGTCGCGCCGGTCGAAACGATCGCGCGGCGCTCCGTCGGTACGCGGCTGATCCGGCAGCACTTCGCCGCGATAGATCCACACTTTAACGCCGATTCGGCCAAAGGTCGTAAACGCTTCAACCTGCGCATAATCAATGTCGGCGCGCAGAGTGTGAAGCGGCACTTTTCCGTCGGCGTTGTGCTCGGTACGAGCAATCTCAGCACCGCCGAGTCTCCCAGAGACCTGTACTTTGATACCGCGCGCACCGGCGCGCATCGTCCGCATGATCGCCTGCTTCATAGCGCGGCGAAACGCGATGCGTTTCTCGAGCTGGTCCACGATATTTTGCGCGACTAGCCGCGCGTCCAGCTCCGGATGTGAGATCTCCATCACGTTGACGGCGACGTTCTTCCCCGTCAGACGCTCTAAATTCTTACGGATGTCGTCGATTCCCACGCCGCGCTTACCGATGATAATGCCCGGCTTGGCCGTGTTCACGATGACGCGTGCCTGATTGGCGCGGCGTTCAATCTCGATCTTACTGATCGATGCCGAGCGCATCCAGCGGTTGAAAGACTTGCGGATTGCGACGTCTTCGTGCAGCCAATCCACGTAATGTTTTTTCTCGAACCATCGGCTGTCCCAAGTCCGCGTGATACCCAGCCGCATCCCGACCGGATGAATTTTCTGGCCCATTAGGCTCCTCTCGCGGTGCGCTTACGCCCGCTCTGCTTTTTGCGCGGCGTTGACGCTGCGGCACTCGCGGTGGCCGCTCGGCGCACGCGCTGCGGAGCCTGCACGGACGCGCCCGGGCGCTTTTTGCGTGATTTGACCGGCGGCGTCTCGGTTACAATAACCGTTACATGCGAGAGGCGCTTGCGCTTGAACGCCGCACGGCCTTGCGCACGCGGGTCGAGCCGCTTTGTGAAACGGCCGCCCGGGCCGCCATCGACTGTAATCCGCGAGATATACAGATCGTCCGCGTTCATGTCGTGATTGTTTCCGGCATTGGCGACCGCGCTGCGCACCAGCTTCTCGATCGGATCGGCCGCATATACCTCAGCAAACTTCAGTACGACCAATGCTTCGCGCACGCTCTTGCCGCGAATCGCATCGGCGACGCGGCGAAGCTTACGCGGGGCGGTACGAACGAAACGCAGATGCGCAACGGCCTGCTGGTTCGTAGCGCTCACGTCTTCACCGTCGCTTTGTCGCCGCCGTGGCCGCGGAAGTGACGCGTCGGCGCGAATTCGCCCAGTTTATGTCCCACCATGTTCTCGGTGATGTACACCGGCACGTGGGCCTTGCCGTTGTGGACGCCGATCGTATGCCCGACCATCGCCGGAAGGACCGTCGAGGCGCGGCTCCAGGTTTTTATTACCCTGCGCTCGCGCGTTTCGTTGAGCAGTTCGATCTTCGCAACGAGATGTTCCGCGACGTAAGGACCTTTTTTAAGTGATCTCGCCATTACTTGGAACCTCGACGACGCACGATCATCTTGCCGGTGCGTTTAGTGCGGCGCGTTTTCTTCCCCATCGTCATCTGTCCCCAGGGCGTCGTCGGCGGCCGTCCCGACGTGGAGCGCGCCTCCCCTCCGCCGTGCGGATGGTCGACCGGATTCATCGCGATGCCGCGAACGCTCGGGCGCTTGCCGAGATGTCGCGACCGCCCGGCCTTGCCGATCACCTGGTTTTCGTGTTCCACGTTGCCGAGCTGCCCGATGGTCGCCCGACACTCGATGTGGATCTTGCGCACTTCACCGGACGGCATGCGCACTTGGGAATACTCATTCTCCTTGGCCATCAACTGCGCCGCGACGCCCGCCGAACGGACGAGCTTCCCGCCTTGTCCGGCCCGCAGTTCGATGTTATGAATCACCGTCCCGACCGGTATGTTCTTGATCGGCAAAGCGTTGCCGATTTTGATGTCGGCGTTGGAGCCCGACTCGACCATTTCACCGACCTGCAATCCGAGCGGCGCGAGGATATACCGCTTCTCGCCGTCGCGATAGTTAAGCAGCGCGATGCGGCACGAGCGATTCGGATCGTATTCGATCGTCGCGACTTTAGCCGGCACGCCGTCCTTGCCGCGCTTGAAATCAATAATGCGGTATTGCCGGCGCGTGCCGCCGCCTCGATGGCGCACCGTGATATGTCCGTTATTGTTGCGTCCGGAATGCTTCTTGCGAACCTCGACGAGCGATCTTTCCGGCGTCGTCTTCGTCAGGTCCGAAAAGTCCAACGTCGTGAGAAAGCGCCTGCCCGGAGAAGTCGGCCGATACTTTTTCACCGGCATTCCTGCACCTCGCGCGTAGGCGTATTATTGCTCAAAGTAATTGACCCCGCCGAGCTCGATCTTTTGACCGGCCTTGATCGTGACGATCGCTTTCTTGTAGTCGCTCTGCTTGCCGCTGGTCCGCATTCCCCGGCGCGCGAAATTGCGCGCCTTACCGCGAACGTTCACGGTGTTAACGTGAAGTACGTTGACCTTAAAGATCTCTTCGATTGCGTGGCGGATCTGCGTCTTGGTCGCATGCGGGTGAACGACAAACGTATACTGGTGGGCGAGCGCATCCGCCATTGCCTTTTCGGTAATGCGCGGGGCGACGATGACGTCACGGGCGTCCATCGGTTGCTCTCCCCCCCGTCGAAAGCGTTTCGGTCAGCGCGTCGTACGCGGCGGTCGTAAAGATGATCCGCTCGAAGCGAAGCACGGCCTTGACGTCCAAGGCTCCGTCGTCGGTGACGGCGACGCGCTTCAGGTTTCGGCTGACGCGCGCGATCTGCTCGGCATGCGCCTCGTCGCGACGGCAGACGATCAGCGTAGCCGGGCCGCGCCGCGCCGCTTTTGCGCTGCCGAACAGCACCGCCGCGAAACCGGCGGTCTTCGAAATCGAGAAATCGTTCGTATCGAAGAGGGTGACTGCGTCGCTTTGAAAACGATTAGCCAACGCTGCCGCAAAAGCGAGACGTCGTTCCTTTTTATTCAGCGCCTCGACGTAGCTGCGTGGCTGCGGTCCGAAGACAACGCCGCCGTGCCGCCATTGCGGCGAGCGAATCGAACCCTGTCGCGCGCGTCCGGTGCCTTTTTGACGCCAGGGCTTGCGTCCGCCGCCCGCGACCTCGTCGCGCTTCTTGGTCGAAGCCGTCCCCGCGCGAGAATTTGCAAACTCCCGATGCACGGCGCGATAGATGACGTCGAGTTTTTCGCTTACGGCGTTTAGGAAAGCCGGGGCGGGCAACTCACGAACGACCTTGCCGGTGGCGTCGATGACGTTCGGCATTACGGTTTCGCCTTGCGCGTCTTCACGGTCTGGCGCACGAGCACGAGCGAGTTCTTCGCGCCGGGAACCGCCCCGCGCACGAGCAAAAGATTGCGCTCGCCGTCCGCTCGCACGACCTCCAAATTCTGCTGCGTCGTGCGGTCCACGCCGTAGTGTCCCGGCCGGCGGCTTCCTTTTGTTGTCCGCCCCGCGTTGGTATCGCCACTTGAACCAGGCTGACGATGAATCATCGAGCCATGGCTCGCGCCGCCGCCGCTGAAGTTGTGGCGCTTGATACCCCCGGCGAAGCCGTGTCCTTTCGACACGCCGACCACGTCAACGCGATCGCCCGGCTCAAAGCCCGTAACGGTTACGGTTTCTCCGGGCTCACCTTCCATTTCGTCGCGGAACTCGCGGACAAACCGAACCGGCTCAACGCCCTGCTTCTTGAAGTGGCCCGCGAGAGGGCGGGTAGTGCGGTTGCGCTTTACCGTTTCAAAGCCCAAAGCGACGGCATCGTAGCCGTGCTTTTCCTTCGTCTTGCGCTCCACGACCGTGCAGGGACCAGCTACGATCACCGTGACGGGCACCGACCGCCCATCCTCGGTGAAGACGCTCGTCATCCCCACTTTCCGGCCCAGGATGTTCTTCATGCTGCTTTCTCGCGGTTTACTCCTAGGCCACTGGCCCAGGCGTATTGGTAATCATCTTCGCCGATTCGCAAACGAGCTGCCAATCGGCGTAAATTGCAACCTGGGCAGTGTACCAGGGCTGCAGCGCTCGGTCAAGGCTCGAGCACGCACCGGAACTATGCTTGGCGCGGCGTACTAGCGCGCATGGGGCACAAACGGTTGATCGGCCTCCTGGGCGCCGTTGCTTTCCTTGTTGCAGCCGGCGCGCCGTCGGCCGCCTCAGCATCAACCAAGACGCTGCTCGATGCCTTGCGTAAAGCGACGCTCGGTCGCCCGCTGGCGTCCATTCTCTCGATCCACACGACCGGACGGGTCGAGCTGGTCGGACTTAAAGGAACGATTCAGGAGTGGGACGATCTGCGCGGCCAGCGCTTTACGAGCTCCCAAGAAGCCGGCGCACTTAGCGGCTCCTCTGGGTGGGACGACAAGGCCGCCTGGAACCAGGATTACGCGGGGCTGGTAAGCGTCGACGGGGGCAGCGCCGGGCGTCTGCAAGCCATCGATCAAGCCTACCTGGATAATCTGAGCTACCTCCGGCCGGACGCCGGTGGAGCGACCGTTATCTACGCTGGTCAACGCGCCGACGGTGGTAAAACCTACGACGTGCTGGCGGTTACGCCCCCACAAGGGAGCGAGCTCGATCTCTGGATCGATCCACGCACTCATCTTATTGGAAGGGAGACCGGCTCGATTGGGATCGTTTCGCAGACGACGATCCTCTCGGAGTATCGGCGGATCAACGGCATCACCTACCCCTTCTCCATCGCTTCCCAGGCCTCGACCGGCAACTCTGAAACGGTGAAACTTTCATCGTTGGAGGTGAACGCCGAGATCGCCACGCGTATGCGGATGCCGCAGTCGACCGTACACGACTTCGCGATTGCCGGCGTCAAGGCGACCGTCCCGCTTCAGATCATCAACAACCACATTTACCTGAACGTTATGCTCGATGGCCGCGGCCCTTATACGTTCATCCTCGATAGCGGTGGCGATTATATCGTGACGCCCGAGGTTGCGGCAACGCTCCAGGCAAAAAGCAGCGGCGGCCTACGGCTTTCCGGCGTCGGCAACGCAACCGAAGGCGCGGCGTTCACGCGCATCGATTCGATCGCGATCGGAAACGCGGTCGTGCACAACCAATACATGCTGGTGCTGCCAATTGCTACCGGCTTCGGGGTGGCCGAAGGATTGCGGATCGACGGGATGGTCGGCTATCAGTTCATCGCGCGTTTCCTAACGACGATCGACTATGCCGGCTTCAAGCTCACGCTGGCAATGCCGGGTTCTCCGCCCAATCCAGAAGCAGCGAAAATACCGTTTTTCTTCGACGGCACCATTCCGCGAATTCCAATCACGATTGGCTCGGTTGCGACGACGGCCGAAGTCGATACGGGTAGCCGTGGCGCCTTGACGCTCTCGTCACCTTTCGTGCAAGCATACCCGGCGATCGCGGCGTTAGCAAAAACTCCGCCCGCCGTTGAGGGGTTCGGCGTCGGTGGCGCGTCGTACGCACGGCTTGGCCGCGTGCCCTCTTTTCAGATTGGTCCATACGTCATCTCAAACAGCGTAGCGGCGTTTGGAATTCAGGCACAGGGCGCGATGGCCGATCCTTTCAACCCCGTCAACGTGGGCGGCACTATTTTGCGCCGCTTCGACGTAACGTTTGACTATCGAAATCAGTTGATGTACCTCGCCAAGAATGCCGACTTCGGCGGACCGTTTTCGTACGACCGCTCCGGCCTTTTCTTAATCGACGCGAACGGAGCGTATACCGTCCTTTCGGTGCTCCCGGGAGCACCCGGAGCCGCTGCGGGATTGGAGAAGGGTGACGTGATCCTCAACGTCAACGCTACTCCCGTCGCTAACGGTTCGCTGGCGGGCCTGCGACAGTTGCTTTCAGGACCGGTTGGCACTGTCGTCCACCTCCACGTCCGTACCGCGGGCGGAGCGCAACGCGACCTCACCCTCACGCTCGCCGACTACGTTTGACCCCTTGTCCTGAGCGCAGGCGCGAAGCGCCGGAGTCGTGCCTGCCTTTTAGCGTGCGACCAGCCTTTGAGCCGCTTCTCCCAGCGAATTGCATCACGGACGTCGTGAAATTCAGAAACATGGACAAGGCACACAGGCCGCCGGTTAAACGTGTAACTGTTGAGATCGCAACATAAAACGATCCATCCGAGCACCGCACCGCGTATACGTGGCAACTTTTCACTCTAAGGTCTGCGACGAATGGAGCGAGTGACTAGATGCGGTCGCTCGTCCTTCGCGCTTCGTCCCTAGCTAGCGCCTGCGCTCAGGATGACAAGCGGCTATGTGAACGCTTGGAGGCCGGTGATTTCTTTTCCGACGATGAGGGTGTGCATTTCGCTCGTGCCCTCGTAGGTTAACACGGATTCTAGGTTGTTCATGTGGCGGATGACGGGGTACTCCAGCGTAACGCCGTTTGCACCCAGGATCGTTCGGGCTTGCCGCGCAATCGCCAGGGCCTCGCGCACGTTGTTGAGTTTGCCCAAACTCACTTGCGCGGGATGAAGCCGGCCTTCATCTTTCGCGCGGCCGAGGTGCAGCGCGAGGAGCGTGCCCTTATTCAGCTCCAGTAGCATATTGACCAGCTTCTCCTGTGTGAGCTGATATGCGCCGATCGGTCGATCGAACTGCACGCGCGTTTTGCCATACTCCAGCGCAACTTCGTAGCAGCTGCGCGCTGCGCCCATCGCACCCCAGACGATCCCGTAGCGCGCCTCGTTCAAGCATGCCAATGGCGCGGTCAGCCCTTGGCCTAACGGCAAGAGCGCATCGGCGGGCAGCCTGCAATCCGCCAAGACGAGCTCGCTCGTGACCGAAGCGCGCAGCGAGAGCTTGCGACGGATGTTCGAGGCACTAAACCCTTTGGTATCGCGCGGAACGATGAAGCCGCGAACGCCGTCCGCTGATTGAGCCCAGACGATCGCAAGATCGGCGATCGAACCGTTGGTGATCCAGGTCTTCGTCCCGTTGAGAATCCAGTCGGAGCCGTCGCGCGTCGCATAGGTTCGCATGCCACCGGGGTTGCTGCCGAAATCCGGTTCCGTTAAACCGAAGCAGCCGATGATTTCACCTCGTGCCATTCCCGGCAGCCACGCGTCTTTCTGCGCGTTCTCGCCCCAGCGGTAAATCGCGTACATTGCCAGCGACCCTTGCACCGACGCAAAGCTGCGTACGCCGGAATCACCAGCCTCGAGTTCCAAACAAGCCAGGCCATAGCTCACCGCACTAGCGCCGGCGCAGCCGTAGCCTTGCAGATGCATCCCGAGCAGTCCCAGTCGTCCGAGCTCCGGCCCAAGTTCGCGCGGAAGGACGCCTTCTTCGAACCACTCCGCCACATTCGGAATGACGCGGTCTCGCACGTAGGAACGCACCGTATCGCGAACGAGCCGTTCCTCGTCGGAAAGCAGCCGGCTCCAATCGATAAAATCGACGGAATCGGGCGCGCGCGATGTCGCCACAGGAAACTTATTGCCTGTCGGTCAGCGTTTCAAAACGCGGGCGACCTTGTCGAAGAGCGCCTCGGTCGAGCGATCGAACTGATCTTCGAAGCGCCGCCAGAGCAGCCGGCCGTCCATGTCGGAGAGCATCGCGTCAACGCGGTATTGCAGGACGGTCTCTTTGCCTTCGCTCGTGAGATGGAAAGCGTGCGTTCCGTCGAGGCCCTCGTTTTGAAAACGCCACACGATGCGTTCTTCCGGAACCGTTTCTTCCAGGATCGCGTGAATGCCGAGATGCCATTCTTCCGTACGTCCCGGCACCAGTGGCCCGGGTGAGCGCATAAACGGTTGGGACGCGAACGGCCAAATCTGGTCGCCCGAGGTGCCCATCTCCTCGAGCAGATGATAGATTCGGCGCTTGGTGCCGTGAAAAGCTCGCGACCGGAGCTCGTGTAGCTCGATGGGCATGGCGCGGTCGTTCGCTCAGCGAAGCGCGGCGACCCCTACGCCGCCCGATAGCAGGATTAACAGCGGCGCACTGATTTTCGCGCGTAACATGAGGACCGCCACGACGGCCGTTACTGCGTAGGCGATGAAGTTCGCTGGCGCGCCCCGAGCGATCGTCCATACGCTGGACCAAACCAAACCGACAATCGCCGGTGCCAGCCCCGCCGATATCGTGGTTCGCCACGGCGATGATTCATAGCGCGTCCATAGCGTATCAAAGGAAACCATGATTACGCTGGATGGAAGGAACATCGCCAACGCCGCAGCCGCCGCACCGATTAACGGGCGAGCCGGCGTAGCCGCATAACCGATGAGCGCCGCGAAGACCGTCGTGGGGCCCGGCACGAGCTTCCCGATGGTGTAAAACTCGGTGAACTGCTGGGAGGTTACCCAATGGTACCGCGTCACGGCATCCGCATGCATCTGAGGAATAATGCCCTTGCCGCCTCCGAAGCCGAGGACGGAGAGCTGAGCGAAGACCCACAACAGATGTAGCACGGTCTGCAGGGAGCCGCTCACGAAACGCTCCTGTGCACGCGGAGATACTCGCGCACGATCCCGGCACCCCCGAAGATTACCAGCACCAACAAGAGCGGCATCCGCAGCAACGAAACGGCCGCGGCCGTGACGACAATTAGTGGAAGCCGGACCCAATCCGCGCGCTCGTCCCAGGTCAGCTCGAGCGCATTGCCGATGGTCAGTCCGACGGCGCCCGCGGCACAACCACGCAAGGCTCCTTGCACGTACGGGTTCCCGGCAAACTTGAAGTACAAAGCGCCCGCGATCAGCACGATGATGAACGGCGGAACGCTGGCGCCCAAAAAGGCCGCAATGGCGCCCGGGACGCCGCGCACCTTTTGACCGCAGTACAACGCAAGATTCAAAATGTTCGGCCCCGGAAGCACCTGTGCGATCTCGAGGCCGTCCATGAAGCGCTCTCGATCCATCCAGCCGCGCGAGAGCACCTGCTGACGTATGCTTGCCTTTTGACCGCCTCCAAATGCGGTCGACGAAATCGATGCGAACGCGAGCGCTATGCTCGGAAGCGACGGGCGATCAGCCGACATCCGGCATCGGCCCGTCGACCACCGGGGACGAGTGCTTGCCCGAAAGGATGTGGATGTGCACGTGCTCGGTATGCTGATACGGCGGCAGCACGCCCAAGCGAATCATGAATCCTTTCTCGTAAAGATCGAGCGCCAGCGCTACCTTTTGAATGCCGGCGATCAGCCGATGCCAGATTCGCGCGTCGCCCAACCCTAAATCAAGGATTGTCGGGATCCACTTTTTGGGAATGATGACGACGTGGATTTCCCACCATTCTTCCTTGCTTCGATCGATGTTGTGCCGAAACGCGAACACGTCTTCATCTTCGTAGACGACTTCGTCGGCCCTGGCGCGCGTGCCGTCCAGCCGGCCGCGAAAGGTGTGGGCAGGATCCGGCTTCTCCCATACGCGTTGCTCGGGAGTGGTGATCATCTCGGATATCCATCGTGCCATCGCCGCGGAGCCTTCAGTCATCCGCGGCAGGCGTCCTCTCCACGACGGTGAAGCTGCGCGCGGTGAGCGCCACTCGAAAAAAGAAACGACTTACGGCCGCCGACGTTTTAGGCGTCGGACCCAAATGGCCCAAAGAGGCCAGGACTTGGGAAAGCATCGTCGGCGACAACGAAGTGGTCTACGAGGACAGGCACGTGATCGTCTTCCACGATCCGATAGACGAAGAGCACGAATCGGTTCGCGTCGCTGGGGAAATCCGCTTGACGCTGCTTTCCAGGAAAGAGGGCATAGACAGCCTCATGGACTTAGGCGTCGCGGACGAGACGTTGAACGCCGCAATCCTCCACGGCATCCAACAAGCGGCGCTACGGTTAGGCCTCGAGAAAAAAGGCTTCGAAGTACGCGCGCACGTCTATCCGCCGCTGCAGCGCCGGCCGGAGCTGGCGTTCAAGCTCCGCGCCGGCAAACTACCCACGAAGTCGTCCTGACTACTCCTGAGGCTTTTTCGTAAACGGTAAGCGCGAAGTGACGTCGGCTTCCTTTTGCGCGAGTTTCGCGAGCGCCTGGATCACGAGGATCGCGACGATCGTAATGATGACGGCATAGATCAGTTCCGCCAGCACGCCGTTTCCCGGCTTCAGGAAGAGCGCGATCACGTCGGAGATGAACTTGTTCCAAGCCCCGGCCGCAATCAGGCCAAAGGCGACGGTCGCAAGTCCGATCATCGTTCCCAGGTAGGTCGGTTTGATCTCCATGACATCCCTCCAGAGTGGTCGAGTGATAAGGCACGCTATTCAAAAAGAAAAGCCCGAAGCTTGCAGCTCCGGGTTTAAAAGGACCGGTCCTGAGTAAACTTAGGCCTTGAGCTCGATGTCGACGCCGGCGGGTAAGTCCAGGTGCATCAGCGCGTCCATGGTTTTGGGCGAGGCTTGGAGGATGTCGATCAGGCGCTTGTGGGTGCGCATCTCGAAGTGCTCGCGGGACTTCTTGTCGTTGTTCGTGGAGCGCTGCACGCAAAACCGGTTGATCTCGGTCGGAAGGGGCACGGGTCCACTGACGAAGGCGCCGGTGCGCTTCGCCGTCTCGACGATCCGCTCCGCCGATTGATCCAGGACCTTGTGATCATACGCCTTGAGGCGTATGCGAATCATTTGCTTCGCCATTATTCCTAACCTAGTTCTTCAGTTTGCAAGGGTCTTGGGTCATTCGTCATCCTTCGACAAGCTCAGGATGACACTGGGAGCGAGACTCTATTCGGCGACGGCGGTGACTACGCCCGCGCCGACGGTCCGTCCGCCTTCGCGGATCGCGAAGCGAAGGCCCTCTTCGCACGCGATTGGAGTAATGAGCTCGACGTCCATTTGAACGTTGTCGCCCGGCATCACCATCTCGACGCCGTCCGGCAGCTTGATCGTACCCGTAACGTCAGTCGTGCGAAAATAGAACTGCGGCCGATAGTTTGCAAAGAACGGAGTGTGGCGACCGCCCTCCTCTTTTGACAGGACGTACACTTCGGCTTTGAACTTCTTATGTGGTTTGACCGAGCCGGGCTTGGCGAGCACTTGGCCGCGCTCGATCTCGTTGCGGTCGACGCCACGTAGCAAGACGCCGATGTTGTCGCCGGCGATGCCCGCATCGAGAAGCTTGCGGAACATCTCGATGCCGGTCACGACGGTCTTCTTCGTCTCGTCCTTGAGGCCGACGATTTCGACCTCCTCGCCGACCTTCACCTGACCGCGCTCCACGCGACCGGTCCCCACCGTGCCGCGGCCCGTGATCGTGAAAACGTCCTCAACCGGCATGAGGAAGGGTTTGTCTACTTCGCGCTCCGGCTGAGGGATGTAATCGTCGATGGTGTCCATGAGTTTAAAGATTGGGTCGGCGTCCGCTTCGCCCTTGCGTCCGCTCGAGTTGAGCGCTTTGAGCGCGGAGCCGCGGATGATCGGCGTGTCGTCGCCCGGGAACTCGTATTGCGTCAGCAGCTCGCGGATCTCCATTTCAACCAGCTCGAGCAGCTCCTCGTCGTCGACCATGTCCACCTTATTAAGGAAGACCACGATCCGCGGAACACCCACCTGGCGCATCAGCAGAATATGCTCGCGGGTCTGCGGCATCGGGCCGTCGGTCGCGGCCACCACGAGGACCGCGCCGTCCATCTGGGCAGCGCCGGTGATCATGTTCTTGATGTAGTCCGCGTGGCCGGGACAATCGACGTGCGCGTAGTGGCGCTTCGCGGTCTCGTATTCTTGATGCGAGATGGCAATCGTGATGCCGCGCTCCTTCTCTTCCGGAGCGTTGTCGATTTGATCGACACCGACTTTTTGCGCCAGGCCCTCCGTCGATAAGCAATGCATGATCGCCGCGGTCAACGTCGTCTTACCATGATCGACATGACCGGTCGTCCCGATGTTTACGTGGGGCTTGGTGCGCTCGAATTTTTGCTTCGCCATCTCTTTCCTTTCTCAATACAGCACTGCACTTCGCGCAGTGCTTGGCGCTACGCGCGCCCCCGCAGCAACTTCGCGCTGCGGGACCCCATTTAGGGGCTTAACACTTGGTACACGGGGCCAGGCGTTTCACCCCAGCTTTGCCCGCCTTACGCGGTAAACGCCCCCATCGCAGAGGGCGCATGACCACGGAATACTATCAACCAAACAAAGCCCTGTCAACGCCACCAGGAGCGTCAGGCCGGAGCCAATTTCTTGCCGGCGGACTTTGCCACGATTTCCTCTTCGACGCTCTTTGGAGCCTTTTCGTAGTGGGCGAACTCCATGGTATAGGTTGCACGTCCCTGCGTAGCCGAGCGCATGTCGGTGGCGTACCCAAACATCTCGGAGAGCGGGACGTGGGCCGTGATCACCTGGGCTCCGCCCGGAGCCTCTTCCGTCGCGTGAATCGCGCCGCGCCGGCGGCTGAGATCCCCGTTGATCGCGCCCATGTACTCTTTGGGCGTCGTGACTTCGACCTTCATGATCGGCTCCAGCAGAATCGGGCCGGCGGCCCGGTTCGCCTCCTTCCACGCCATCGAGGCAGCAATCTTAAACGCCATCTCCGAGGAGTCCACCTCATGGTAGGAACCATCGAAGGCTACGGCTTTGAAGTCCATCACCGGGAAGCTGGCGAGCACACCGCTTTGGGCTGACTCGCGGATGCCCTCTTGGACCGCCTTTGAATACTCCTTGGGAACGGCACCGCCGACGATCTTCCACTCGAAGACGAAGCCGGTGCCGGGTGCCTGCGGTTCCACGCGCAGCCACACGTCGCCGTACTGACCCTTGCCGCCGGTCTGACGTACGAAGCGGCCTTCCTTTTCGACGGTTTTAGTGATCGCTTCTTTGTATGCGACCTGCGGCTTGCCGACGTTCGCCTCAACTTTAAACTCTCGGCGCAGCCGGTCGAGGATGATCTCGAGGTGCAGCTCGCCCATGCCCGCGATAATCGTTTGCTGCGTCTCCTCGTCGGTTCGCATGCGAAAGGTCGGGTCTTCCTGCGCGAGGCGCGTTAGCGCGAGTCCGAGCTTGTCTTGATCCGCTTTGCTCTTCGGTTCGATCGCCTGATGAATCACCGGCTCCGGGAATGTGATCGACTCGAGCGCGATCGGCGCCTTCTCGTCACAGAGCGTATCGCCCGTGCGAGTTTCGGAGAGTCCGACCGCTGCAGCGATGTCTCCGGCGCCGATCGAGTCAATGTCCTCGCGATGATTCGCGTGCATCCGAAGAATGCGTCCGATACGCTCCTTGCGGCCGCTCCGCGAGTTCAGCACGTAGCTTCCCTTATTGAGTACGCCCGAATAGACCCGAAAGTAGGTCAGATTCCCGTACGGATCCGTTGCAATCTTGAAGGCCAGCGCGCAGAACGGTTCGCTGTCGTCCGGCCTGCGGACGATCTCTCCGCCGCTCTTTGGATCGCGCCCGACGATCGCCTTGGCTTCTAACGGCGACGGCATGTAATCGACTATCGCGTCCAGCAGCGGCTGAATGCCCTTATTCTTGAACGCCGAGCCGCACAGCACCGGAAGCACCGTGCCTTCAATCGTGGCTTTGCGCAGCGCGGTCTTCATCCGATCGATCGGCAGCTCTTTGCCCTCGAAGAACATTTCGAGGAGTTGGTCGTCTTGTTCGGCGATTGCCTCGACGAGATGCTGCCGCCACTCCATAGCGAGTTCGCGCAGCTCACCCTCGACGGCGTCGTCCTGCACGAGCGTCGAGCCCAGATCGTCCGTGTAGACGACCTTCTTCATCGTGAAAAGATCGACCACGCCGATGAACTTATCTTCGGCGCCGATCGGCACCTGAATCGGAACCGCGCGAGCACCGAGGCGTTCGCGGATTTTTTCCACCACGTTAAAGAAGTCCGCACCGACGCGATCCATCTTATTAACGAAGACGATGCGCGGAACTTTGTACTTGTTCGCTTGGCGCCAAACCGTTTCCGACTGGGGCTGAACCGCCGCAACCGAATCGAAGAGCGCGACTAAGCCGTCGAGCACGCGCAGCGACCGCTCGACCTCAACGGTGAAGTCGACGTGACCCGGCGTGTCGATGATGTTGATGCGCGTATCGCGCCACGTCGTCGCCGTCGCGGCCGAGGTAATCGTGATGCCGCGTTCCTGCTCCTGAACCATCCAGTCCATCGTCGCGGCGCCGTCGTGCACTTCGCCCATCTTGTGCACGCGACCGGTGAAGAACAGAATGCGCTCAGTACAGGTCGTCTTGCCGGCGTCGATGTGGGCGGCAATGCCGATATTCCTCGTGCGTTCGAGCGGATATTCCCTTACAGCCATGGTGCTAGTCTAGAACGTTTACCAGCGATAATGGGCAAAAGCTTTGTTCGCTTCGGCCATCTTGTGCGTGTCTTCACGCTTTTTAATCGTAGCGCCGGTGTTATTGGATGCGTCCAACAGCTCGCCGGCGAGCTTTTCCTCCATCGAGCGTCCCCCGCGCGTGCGAGCAAAGCCGATGAGCCACCGCATAGCCATCGCTTGGCGACGGTCGGGGCGCACTTCCATCGGTACTTGATACGTCGCGCCGCCAACCCGTCGCGGCCGGACCTCGACGAGTGGCATCGCATTGGAGAGAGCCTGCGAGAAGATTTCCATCGGATCGCGACCGGTTTTTTCGGCCACGATGTCGAGCGCGCCATACGTAATGTGTTCGGCCGTGGATTTCTTGCCACGCAACATGACTTTGTTAATGAAGCGCGCCAGCACTTTGGAGTTGAAGCGCGGGTCAGGCAGAATCTGCCGCTTCGGCGCGGGTCCTTTACGAGGCATTACTTCTTCTTCTCGCGCTTGGCGCCGTACTTAGAGCGGCCTTGCTTGCGGTTGGCCGTACCGGCCGTGTCGAGCGTACCGCGAATAATGTGATAGCGGACGCCCGGAAGATCTTTAACCCGCCCGCCGCGCACCAGCACGACCGAGTGCTCTTGCAGGTTGTGCCCGATGCCGGGGATGTAGGCGGTTACCTCTTCCCCATTGGTCAAGCGAACGCGCGCAACCTTACGGAGCGCCGAGTTCGGCTTCTTCGGGGTAACGGTCTTGACCTGAGTGCAGACGCCACGGCGTTGCGGGTTGCCGTCGACTTCAAAGGTGCGCGTGGGTAGGTCCGGATGGCCGGGCTTCGGCCCGGTCAGGATCACGCGGAAGGCTCTGGTCTTGACCTTCTGCTCGGTCTTTTCGCGCCCGCGGCGCACCAGCTGGTTTATCGTCGGCAAATTTGCTAGCGCTCTCCTAAAGTCATCATACACAAACAACGGCCTCACCCGCAGGTGGGACCGAGCATCAACTATACCAAGCCGGGATTTTCGCGTCAAATGGAAAGGGGAGCAACGATGGCGGCAAGCGGAGCCCTCTTGCAAGAGTCCCGCCTCGGCGTGCTCGACGGCCTGCGCGGCCTGGCGGTGCTACTGGTCCTGTGGTACCACGTCTGGGAGATCTCGTGGCTGGCGCCGCCGGCGTGGCTGGCCTTCGTTCCGGCGACGGGCTTCATCGGGGTCCACCTCTTCTTTTTTCTCAGCGGCTTCGTCATATCGTATCCGTTCGTCCAAGCCGCGGAGCTTGGCAAGCGAGCCCCAGCGTGGGGAGAGTTCGCATGGCGACGATTCATTAAAATCGTGCCTTCGTACGTTCTATCGATCGCGCTCGCATATGCCGTCGGCTATGCGCAAGTGCAGCCAAACGCGTCCACCATTCCCGATCTGGTCACGCACCTGCTCTTCATCCACACCTGGTTTCCGGAGCGCTACGGCACGATCGATGGCGTGCTCTGGACCCTCGCGATCGAAGTCGAGTTTTACTGCATCTTCCCGCTTGTCTGGGCGTGCTTCAAACGACGCCCGTGGTTGACGGCCGGCGCGATGATCGCGATCGCGTGGATGTGGCGCGCCTGGATGGCCCAATGTTGCTACAATACGCTCTTCCCGCAGTACGAGGAGAATCTCCCGGGATATCTCGACCTGTTTGCATTCGGTATGATCTCGGCGCACGCATTCACACACTTCGGGCGCCAATGGCGCGCGCGGCGCCTTAAGTACGTTTCGCCTACGATCGCAATGGCCGGATTCGCGCTACTTGTCGCGCTCTTGGAGAATCTGTATGCGTACAGCCTGCACGATCAGTGGTCCGCCGTGTGGCAGATCAACAATCGCCCCTGGTTGGGGGTCGCATTCGCCGCGATCGCGCTGGGCTCACTGACCAGCCCCCGCTGGTGGCAAGTGCTGCTCGATAACTCGCCACTGCGATTCATGGCGACGATCTCGTATAATCTATACCTGTACCACCAGCTGATCGCGCGCGAGTTGCTTTGGCACCACGTACCGCCCTATACCGGCGATCCGCACGACGATCCGAGTTGGCAGAAAGCCTACACGATCAGCGCCTTTGCAGTTACGACCCTGCAAGCGGCGTTGGTGACGTATTTCTTCGAGCGCCCCTTGTTACGGCTGCGATCCCCGAACCGCCTGCGGCGCGAGCTCAGCTGAGTACAGACTTAAAGACGCTCTGCGTGATCGCGTCAACCCCTGGAACGCGCACTTCCTTGCCCTGGAACCCAGTGATCGTCGTCCATAACCAAACCACGAGCGCGAGGATCCACAGAATCGGATAAAGCACCCAGAGGTGAATAAAACTCAAAACGAATCCGAGGATGAAATAGAGAGCCCATATGGTGATCGATTGGGCGGCGGCCCACTTCACAAATCGGTTCGTCCCGCCGCCGACAAGCATAATGATGCCGCCGAGCAGGCAGAACAAGTACGCGAGCCCTGCCGCGACGTTGGGTTCGAGTCCGAACGGAGTGTCTTTTGGGGGTTCGGTTACGGACATGTTAATGCCCCTTTCGCTTTGGAGATGTCCTGCGCAGTTACGGCGTTTGTTAGCTTTGCGACGGCGCTGAACCTTTGTCGAGCGCCGTCAGCGACAGGCGCGAAGACGATCTGGGTGAAACGAGACCACCGCAATGTCTAGTGCCGCCCTGATCCTCGGCATAGCGGTCGTCGGCGTCACCATCTTGGGCTTCTATGCAGCACGCTGGGGCGGCAAGAATCTTGCCGACCTCGATCAATGGGCGCTCGGCGGCGGCAGCTTCGGAACGATCGTTTCGTGGTTCTTGCTCGGCGGCGATCTCTATACCGCCTACACGTTTGTCGCGGTTCCGGCGCTCGTGTACGGTGTCGGCGCGCTGGGCTTTTTCGCCGTGCCGTACGCGACGATTGCCTATCCGATAGCCCTCGTCGTCTTGAGCCGTTTTTGGAGTATTGCACGCCGGCGAGGCTACGTGACGACCGCGGACTTCGTTCGAGATCGTTTCGACGATCGCGCGCTCGAACTCGCGGTGGCATTTACCGGTGTCGTCGCGGCGATGCCGTATATTGCGTTGCAGCTGGTCGGCATGCGCGCGGTCTTCGGTCAATTCAGCATACTCGGCGCCGGTAATGCCCTCCCGGCGCTCACCGTGGCGTTCGTTCTCCTCGCGGCCTACACGTATACCAGCGGCCTTCGCGCGCCGGCGCTGATCGCGTTTGTCAAGGACACGCTGATTTACGCGACGGTGATTGCCGCCATCGTCGTCATTCCTGCCAGGTTGGGCGGCTGGTCGCACGTCTTCGCCGCGTCTGCCGCCGCCCTCGCGGCGCGATCGCGGCCCTCTTCGATTTACCTGGCGCCCCCGCAGTACTTCACGTATGGGTCCATGGCATTCGGCTCAGCACTTTCGCTCTTCATTTATCCGCACTCGATCACCAGCGTGCTGGCGGCCCGAAGCCGCGACGTCATCCGGCGCAATGCCGCGCTGCTCCCGATCTATTCGTTGCTGCTGGGACTGCTTGCACTGCTCGGATACTGCGCCCTCGCGGCCGGCATCACGGCGAAGGATACAACCAGCGTGGTGCCGTTGCTGTTCTCGCGCTACTTCCCATCGTGGTTCGCAGGCGTCGCAGATGCCGCGGTCGTGATCGGCGCCCTGGTACCGGCCGCCATCATGAGCATTGGAGCGGCCAATCTCTTCGCGAGCAACGTCTTTCGGGAGTTTTCGCCGCAGCGCTCACCGGTTGAAACGCTGATCGCAAGGGTGTTGACCGTTGCGATCTGCGCGCTTGCGCTGCTCTTCATCTTTCTCGTGCCCGTCCCGTACGCCATCGATTTCCAGCTGCTTGGAGGAGCGTTGATGTTGCAAATCTTTCCGGCCTTCGTCCTAGGACTTTGGACTCGCTGGTTTCACCCCAGAGCATTGCTGATCGGCTGGGCGTGCGGATTAGCCGCGAGTTGCGCGATGGCATATCAAAGCGGGTTCAGCTCGAACTTCACGCTCCACGCCTTTGGTCTCTCGGTCACGGGCTTCATCGCGCTCTACTCGCTAATCTTGAACCTGGTGATAAGCGCAGCAGTCACGTTGGCGTTGCGCGCCGGCGGGATTAATCCCGGCGTTGACCGCACTACGGCCGGAGATTACGCATGAGCGAGACGATCAATCCGCCGGGTTGGCCCCGCCCCAGCGGATATGCCAATGGCGCCCTGGCGGAAGGCCGCTATCTCGCCATCTCGGGACAGATCGGTTGGAACGAGAGGAACGAACTGGTCTCACCCGACTTCGTCGAACAGGCACGGCAGGCGTTACGCAACGTCATGGCCGTACTACTCGCAGCCGGCGGCGCGCCCCAACATCTTGTCCGCCTAACCTGGTACATCACCGACAAGAACGCCTACCAGCAAGCGCTCGCGGCGCTTGGTGCATCGTACCGGGAAATTATCGGCCAACATTATCCGGCAATGGCGCTCGTGCAAGTCGCCGGTCTGCTGGAAGACGGCGCGAAAGTAGAAATTGAGGCAACGGCAATTCTGCCGCTCGAGTCATCCCCTAGATCGTAACCCCGGCTTACTATCGATTCGTCGACCTATTCGCGCAATTTATAGCGCTGGAGTTTGCCGGTTGCGGTGCGAGGGAGGGCCATTACGAATTCGATTTCGCGCGGCGCCTTAAACGGTGCGATCTTCGCTTTGCAGAACTCGCGCAGTTCGTCGGCCTTTTCCGTCGTTCCGGCGACGCCATCGGCGAGTACGACGAAGGCTTTCACGTAGTTCGTCTGCTTCTGCGGGTCGCGTCTCCCAACGACCGCGATCTCCCTCACCTGCCCGTGCGCGATCAGGGCCTGTTCGACTTCCGGACCTGAAATATTGTAGCCGGCGGAGACGATCATGTCGTCCATGCGGGCGACGTACCAGAAGTATCCATCGGGGTCTCGCCGGTACGCGTCGCCGGGATAGTTCCAGCCGCGCTGCACGTAGCGATCCTGGCGTTCGTCTTGCAGATATTTGCAGCCGGTCGGGCCCCTGACGGCGAGCCGGCCGACGGTGCCGTCCTGAACCGGGTTACCGGCCTCGTCGTGCACCTCCGCGACATAGCCGGGCACGGCGCGCCCGGTGGCGCCGGCCCGCACCTCGGATTCGCGCGAACCGACGAAAATGTGAAGCATCTCGGTGCTTCCGATTCCATCGAGAATCTTTAAGCCGGTCTTAGCGTGCCATTCGTCCCAAACCGCTTTCGGCAGCGCCTCGCCGGCGGAAACGCAGGTACGCAGGGTCGAGATCTCGCCCTGCGACTCCAGCGCGGCCGCCATCGCGCGATAGGCGAGCGGCGCCGTGAAGATCGTCGTCGCGCCGAACTGCGCGATGGCTGCAAGCAATTCCGCCGGCCCGGCTTTCTCCAGCAGCAGCGTTGCGGCCCCGGCATAGAGTGGAAAGAGCAGCAATCCGCCCAGGCCGAAGGTGAATCCCAAGGGCGGGCTTCCGCAGAAAAGATCGTCGGATTGCGGCTCGAGGACTCGCGCGCAGTAAGTATCGCAAATCGCCAGCAAGTCCCGATGATAATGCATCGCCGCTTTTGGCGTGCCCGTCGTTCCCGACGTAAACGCAATGATCGCGATGTCTTCGGCGCACGTGTCGGCATTTTGGAACTCCGAAGACTTCGCGCGCATGAGTGACTCAAGCGACGGCGTTGACGATCCACCCTCGTTGAAGTACGCGATCCGTATGCCATGGTAGGACTGACACGCACGATCGAGCTCATCGCGCAGCCGGGCGTCGCAGAGTGCGTACTTCACTTGCGCCTTTTCCAGCATGAACCGCAGCTCGCCCGCGCGATAGAGCGGCATCGTGGTCACGGCGATACCGCCCGCCTTGAGAACCGCGAACCAGCTCGCCGCTAGCATCGGCGTGTTGGGTGAGCGAAGCAAGACTCGATTGCCGGGTTCCAGCTTCAGATCCTCGACCAGCACGCGAGCGATGCGATTGGCCGCGCCTCGCAATTGCGCGTACGTCCACATGTCGCCGCCGGAACTAAGAATGCACCGCCGGTCGGGGCGGAGCGCGGCGAGCCGGTCCAACAAATCGGTTGCGGCGTTGAGCCGATCGGGATACCGGAGACCTTCGAAGAACAGCGCAGGCATATGCTGCGCGGACGGTAGGCGTTCCTCGGCAAACGCGTCCACATGCCCGGTCGCGCGCAATTAACTCTCCAAGATCTGCTTTGCGATGACGATTTGCTGAATCTCGTTGGCACCCTCGTAGATTCGAAGCGCGCGCACGTCGCGATAGAGTCGCTCCACGATCTCACCCCGGGTAACGCCTCGTCCGCCAAAAAGCTGCACGGCGCGATCGCAGACTCTGCCTGCCGCTTCCGTCGCGAACCACTTCGCCATCGCCGACTCGCGGGTCACGCGCGATCGGCCGAGGTCCTTCAACCAAGCGGCACGATAAACCAGCAGGGCGCCGGCATCGACATCCGTAGCCATCGCGGCGATGGAGGCTTGCGTCAACTGCAGCGCTGCCAGCGGCGCACCGAACAACATTCGTGTTTTCGCGTGATGAACGGATTCCTGAAGCGCGCGTCGCGCGAAGCCTATCGCCGCGGCACCGACGGTGCTGCGAAAGACGTCGAGCGTCGCCATGGCGATCTTGAAACCATCGCCTTCCTCGCCGATCCGGCAGCTTGCCGGAACGCGCGCCCGCTCGAATCGCACCGTGCCCAGCGGATGGGGAGAGATCGTTTCGATGCGTTTTCCGGCGGAGCAGCCGGGCGTCGAGGCGTCGACTGCAAAGGCCGTCAGCCCTTTTGCCCCGTCGGCCGCGGTTCGCGCAAACACTACATACAGATCCGCGATCCCAGCATTGGATACCCAAGTTTTTTCACCGTCGATCACATAGCCGTCGCCATCACGCCGAGCTCGCGTCGCGAGGGCCGCTACGTCTGAGCCGGCCTCCCGCTCCGAGAGCGCGAACGCCGCAACGCATCGCCCGATCGCAACGTTCGCGAGATACCGGCGCTGCAGCTCCGCGTTGCCGAACAGCGAAACCGGGCCGCTGCCCAATCCCTGCATCGCAAATGCGAAGTCCGCCAGCGCCGAGCGCTGCGCAAGCGTTTCGCGAGCCAGGCAGAGCGTGCGCGCATCGAGCCCGGCTCGCAAACCGCCGAACGCGCCCGGCACGCAAGCCCGAAGCCATCCATTATCTGCGAGCGCCCGCACCCAGGCGCGGGCGCTCGCGTCGGCGTTGCGCTCGTCGTCGAGCACGTTTGCCTGACCGAGCCAACGCTCGAGTCCAGCGACAAAGGCGCGATGCTCTTCATCGAAAAAGGGCCATTCGATTTCGGCCATGCCGTCTCGCTAGTTCCCTTCGAATTGCGGAGAACGCTTTAACATGAAGGCTTCGTACGCGCGCCGAAAATCGTTGCTCTCCATGCAGAACGCTTGCGCCCGCGCCTCGGCGTCGATCGCGTCGTCCAGCGGCATAGCCCATTCTTCGCGGAGCATTCGCTTAGTCATGGCGTGCGCCAACGTCGGACCGCGCGCGATCGTTCTCGCGAAGTCGCTCGCTCGCGCAAGCAGCTCGTCGGGGCCGTAAAGTTCGTTGTAAAAGCCCCATTCGTAGGCTTGCGTTCCCGACATCGCGCGGCCGGTATAAAGCAGCTCGCTGGCTCTTCCGAAGCCGATAATTCGCGGAAGCATTGCACACGCACCCATGTCGCAACCCGCCAGGCCGACACGCACGAATAAGAAGGCGACGCGCGAGCGTTCCGTTCCGAACCGTAAGTCGCTGGCCATCGCGAGGATCGCGCCGGCGCCGGCGCATGCCCCATCCACGGCGGCTACGACCGGTTGCGGACACGCGCGCATCGCGTGAACGAGGTCGCCGGTCATTTGTGTAAACGCGAGAAGGCCTTCTGCACTCCGTTGGGTCAACGGCCCGATGATCTGCCCGACATCGCCCCCGGAGCAGAAATCCCCACCCGCGCCGGTCAGCACGACGGCCTTTACCGATGCATCTGCGTTCAAAGCCCGGAATCGGTCGCGCAGGTCGGCATAGAGTTCGAACGTTAGGGAATTTTTGTGCTGAGGTCCGTCCAGCGTGACCGTGAGGACGTTGTCGGCCGTCTCATAACGCGCTTCGGTCATCGTATGCGAAACGGCAGGTCTTCTTCGAACGTGCTGCCGGCGCTGTTGCGCGCGATGACGCGCAGCCGGTAGGCCCGCACGAAGATGGGCGGCGTGTCGAGGACGTTGAGGAGGAAAGCGAATCGGCCCGGGCTTCGGTGCGGAACGTTGATCGAAAAGAGGTTCGTGCGCACCTCGATGCTGGCGACGTTGGTACCGGTGACGAAAGCGCCGGACCAGCGCTCGCCCCGCCGCACGTCCAGCGACGAGAAGCGCATCCCAAGAATCCCCGGCGGCGCGCCGTTCGGCTCGACGCGCGGCGAGGGCAGCACCGTCAGCCCAACTGCGGCATTCGGGGGAATATCCGGAAGGCGTGACGCGCATCCCGGCAACAGCACTGCTGTGCAGAGCATTCCGATCCGAAGAAGCACGTCAGAACTCGTACGGAATGCGTCAGGACGCCACCTGCTCCGCAGAAGGCACACCGAACGTTGCGGGCGTAAGGCCCGGCTATGCTGCAGCAGCACGTCGCTCCGCGAAATCTCATGCTTGACTACGCGGTCGGCATCTGCGGCGTGTGGATTTCGGGCGGTTTTTTCCTGGATGCATGGGCTCATGGTCACGTTCCGGTGGAAAATTTCTTCACGCCCTATCACGCCGTGTTTTATTCCGGGATGCTCGCGCTCGCGGTAGTCCTTGCAGCCTACGCCCTTCAGTCTCGCGCGCGTGGCTACAGCTGGACGAACGCCTTTCCGCGCGCCTACCGGTTGGCGTTGCTAGGCATCCCGATCTTTGCCCTCGGCGGCCTCGGCGACATGCTTTGGCACCGCTTCCTCGGCATCGAAGAAGGCGTCGACGCTCTGTTGAGCCCGACGCATCAGATCCTGGGCCTGGGAATCTTTTTCTTATCGAGCGGACCGATCCGGTCGGTGCTCGCGGATCGCGCCTACTCGATAACGCTGGGGCGTCAGCTGCCGCTCGCGCTGGGCTTGGCGACCTGGTTAATTCTTGCGCACTTCGGCACGGCATATGCCTTCGATCCTGCCGCGGGCCGCGGCAACGCTCCGCCGCCGATTGTTCCCTTCACGCCCGAATACCTGACAGCGCTCGGAATCGGATACTACAAGGTGGCGACGGGCGTGCTGATCGTTATCTTCCAAAGCACGCTAATCGCAGGCTTCGCCCTCTGGTTGGTCGCTCGCATGCATCCCTGCCCAGGAATGCTGACGATCCTCCTGCTAGTCGGCAACATTCCAGCCGCAGCAGCTTTCACGAATGAGACGCCGCTGCTGGCGATAACGATCGCGCAATCGCTGATCACAGGCGTGTTGGCCGACGCCTTTATTGCGCGCTACGACCCGCATCCAGCGTTTGGCGCGACTCGCGCCCTCCGCACGTTCGCGATTGCGGTGCCAATGACGTATATTGGAATCTATCTCGTGGGTACGTTCCTGAGCGAACGAATCTGGTGGGATTGGAACGTGGCACTGGGGTCGTGGATTTGGTCGGGAGTCTGCGGCTTCGCGCTGAGTTTCCTGGTGCTCGCACGCCGTACCGCGTAATCCCGCTCGGGTTCGCCGTGCTTGCGGCGGTGCTGCACGGGGCGACGGCCTGGCGTTACGGTTATTTTCGCGACGAGCTCTACTTTATTGCGTGTTCGAGACACCTAGGGTGGGGCTACGTCGACCAGCCGCCATTCGTCGCCGTCGCGGCATGGCTTGCGGCGCCGTCGGGATACTCGTTGCTCGCGTTGCGCGCGTTTCCGATCGTCGCCGCGGGGCTGACGGTCTATCTTTCCGTGATCTTCGCGCGAGAGCTCGGGGGCGGGCGCTTCGCACAGCTGCTTACCGGCACGGTGACGCTGCTGGTGCCGGCGTACTTACTGCTCGGGAATACCCTGACCACGAGTTCGTTCGAACCGCTGTGGTGGACGCTGGCCATCTATCTCGCGGTTCGTATCGTGCGCGCGCGGCCGTCGGATCCAGGGCGTTTATGGATAGCGCTCGGCATCGTCGTGGCCTTGGGTGCGTACGCAAAATATTCGATGCTGCTGCCGATTGCGGGTCTGGTCATCGGCTTGCTGCTGACCCCGCAACGCCGCGTCTTGCTTACATCGTATGCGCTTGCGGCCGGTGCGCTTGCGCTTCTGTTGCTGTCGCCGAACCTGGCGTGGCAAGCTGCGCACGGATGGCCTTTCATCGAGGTTTTGCGCGGCGATGCGGCGCATCGTCCGATGCTCGCGGCCGGCTTTGCGTTGGAGTATCGCGGTTGGCTGGAGAATACCAAGGCATTCCTGCTCGAGCAGCTTCTCTATACCAATCCATTCGCTGCACCGATCTGGCTAGCAGGAATCATTGCCCCGTTTCGGTCGGCGCAGTTGCGCGAGCTTCGCTTCGTCAGCATCGCCTATGGCGTCGTGCTGCTAACTGCAATCGCTTTCGCAGCTAAAGGATACTACATCGTCGGGTTCTATGCTGCGTTGTTCGCGATCGGAGCTGTCGCCCTCGAAAGGTCGCGGGCCTCCGTACGTGCGGCGCTCGTTGCGTTACCGCTAGCGCTAGGGGTCGTGACCTTGCCGCTCTCTTTGCCGATCTTGCCGGTCGATGCTTTGATCGCGTACACGCGGTTTCTTGGCCTGACTGGACGCGACGGAACGCCGCCGCATCTAATCCAGCCTCTCTTCGCCGAGGAGTTTGGTTGGGAGCGGCTCGCCCACGACGTCGCACACGTCTATTTCTCGCTTCCGGCGGACGTGCGGGATCGCACCGCAATCTATGCCGACACTTATGGAGACGCGGGCGCGCTGGATTTCTTCGGCCAGCGCTACAGGTTGCCGGGCGCGATCTCGAGCCAAAACAGCTACTATCTCTGGGGCCCGAACGGAACCGACGGCCGTACCCTCATTGCGATCGGCGCGACGCGCAGCGATTTGCTGCGACGCTACTATCGCAGCGTCGCTCTCGTTCGCACCTCAACCGAACCCTACAAGTGGGTCGTTGAGGGACCGGCGCCAATCTATCTCTGCCGCGACCCGATTGCGCCGCTCTGGGTCATCTGGCCCCACCTGCGATGGTACGGCGCGTAGAAGTGTCAGGCGTCGCCATTGCAGGCGCATGCGTGGGCTGCGAGTTAGCGACGCGCCAGACTCACGGTTACGCCGAACAGCGCCGGACTAGAGATGCTCTTGGACTCTTTACCACCAGCTGGATAGGGCCAGAAGCCAATCTCGGTCCCACTGTTACCATTCGGTTGGATTATCGTTCCGTGCTGTATCCAGGATTGCGCGCGCTGTCGGTCCATTGCTGGAGCCGCGTAGTGCCGACTACCCGCGCGGTCGTACCGGAAACCTTCAATCTATAGATCGCGGACGCAGGCTCATCTTCGAGCGTAATGTGAGTACCATCCCACTGAACCTGTCCACAGCAACTGATAGCCTTGCTAAGATTGACGTTCGTCAGCGTACCGCTGCCATTCGAAAGTTCGGCAAAATGCACTTTCGAGTCGTTGCCGGTGCCATCCACGAACAGGTTACCCTTGTTATCGTACCCACAGAAGGTGTAATTTACGATTTGGTTTGTCGGAGTAGAGCGCGCACGTCAGCGTACAATAGGCCCTCGCTCTTCGCTTCAGGCAGCATCCAGGACTTGGTATGCGCGGTGTGCGTTCTGATCGCCGACGTTCGCAGCATCGCGCCAGGAGCGGTAATCGGCGGCTGCGATCCGCCGCAGTCTGCGAGCATCGCAAGCAGCGTGCAAGTGGCCAGCGCGTAGCGCTCAAAATCGGGAGTCCTCATTTTTCCGGTGCTCCGTTTTCCGTGAACATCTTAGCGCCCCGTCACGTTCGTCCTTCGACTGCGCTCGCTACGCTCGGGATGACACTCCTTAGGGCCTTGCGCCCTTCAGGATGACGTAAAGCCGGGGATGACGAGGGCGACGCCGGTGCGAGTCCCGTTGATCAGTTCCCAAATGCCATTGGCGACCTCTTCGGCCGTTGCGATGCGGCCCTCGGGGTTGCCTCGAGCCAGGAGCTCGCGTGCTTCTGCGTCGCTTCGCCCGGTCTTGGCAATGATATTTCCAATTGCTCTGTGCATCATCTCCGTTTCGGTGTAGCCCGGGCAGACCGCGTTTGCGGTGATCTCGCTGCCGAAGAATTCAGCGGCAATCGCTCGGGTGAATCCGACGACGCCGTGCTTGCTCGCGGAGTAGGCTGAAATGTAAGGGGCGCCGACCAGCCCGGCGATGCTGGCCACGTTGACGATCCGGCCCCATTGCGCGGCCGTCATGTCCCGGATAGCCTCGAGAGTGCACAGGAACGTCCCGGTCAGATTCGTCGCTATGATTCGATCCCACATCGCGCGGTCGGTGCGCGCTAGGGGCGCGGATTCGGCGATTCCGGCGCTATTTACCAACACGCCGATTGGGCCGTTGGCCTCACGGCACGCCTCGAATGCGCGCCGAATTTGCGCCTCCTCCGTTACGTCCGCTCGCGCGCCAAAGAACGGAGAACCCTCGCTCGCTGCCGGGGACCGGCTGACGATGCTAACGCGCATGCCTTTTCGCGCCAGCAGCGCCGCCGTGGCGCCTCCGATGCCGCGAGCGCCGCCGGTGATCAGCGCGTGTTTGCCGGTAAGATTCAGCGTGACATCTCCCGAGCGCGTTCGACAAGCCGCTCCAGTTGCTCTTTGCCGGCTAGGTACTGCTGCGGCCAGAGCGCATCGCTATATCGAAGTTGCGCGGCGGCATGCAGCGTCCAGAACGGATCGGCTAAATGTGGCCGCCCGAGAGCGACCAGATCGGCACGCCCGCCCGCGAGAATCGCGTTGACTTGGTCGGCATCCGTGATGTTGCCGACTGCCATCGTTGCAATCCCGACTTCGTTTCGGATCTTATCGGCATATGGGGTTTGAAACATTCGACCATATACGGGTTTGGCATCGGGCGAGGTTTGTCCAGTCGAGACATCAATGAGATCCGCGCCCGCGGCCCTGAACGCGCGCGCGATCTCGACTGCATCATCGCCCGATATGCCGCCGTCAACCCAATCCGTTGCTGAAATGCGCACCGACATCGGCTGTGACTCGGGCCAGACGGCTCGCATCGCCCGGAAAACCTCCAACGGATATCGCAACCGGTTGGCCAGCGATCCGCCGTATTCGTCGCGACGCCGATTGCGCAGCGGGGTGATGAACGACGAGAGGAGATAGCCGTGCGCGCAATGCAGTTCCAACATGTCGAAGCCCGCGTCGCGGGCCCTTTTCGCCGCGGTAACGAACGCCTCACGAATTTCTTCCATTTGCGGGTGGGTTAGTTCGAGCGGTACTTGGCTCACCGGCGCGTACGGAATCGCCGACGGACCGACGACCGGCCAGTTGCCGTCATCGAGCGGTTCGTCCATGCCCTCCCACATCAGCTTGGTCGAGCCTTTCGGACCGGAGTGGCCGAGCTGCAAGCAGATCTTAGCGATCGAATTTTGGTGCACGAACTCCACAATGCGTTTCCACGCGCCCACGTGCTCGGGGAGGTACATCCCCGTGCAGCCCGGAGAGATGCGGCCGCCGCGGGTCACGCACGTCATCTCGGTAAAGATCAGGCCCGCGCCCCCCAGCGCCCGCGTGCCCAGGTGCACGAGGTGAAAGTCGCTCGGCGTCCCGTCCACGGCACTGTACATGTCCATCGGCGAAACCACGATCCGATTCGCAAGCTCGAGGCCACGCAGGCGGAGCGGAGTGAACATCGGAGGGACGGCGCGGCCGGCAAACCACTTCTCGACTCGGTCGACGTAGCTAGTATCGCGCAGGCGAAGATTCTCATGACCGATCCGCTGGCTGCGTGTCAACAAGCTGTATGTGAACTGCTCCGGGGGGAGGGTCGCGTAGCGCGCGACGTTCTCGAACCATTCGGTCGAGTTGCGCGCCGCGTTTTGCAGCTTGAGGACTTCGATCTTGCGGGTCGCTTCGTATTGTTGAAGCGCGGTCGCAGAGTTCGCCGATAGGGCGTCGGCGAGGCCGATCGCGTCTTCCATCGCCAGTTTCGTTCCGGAACCCACCGAAAAATGCGCCGTGTGCGCGGCGTCACCTATCAGCACGACGTTTTCAAACAGCCAGCGCGCGTTGCTGACGCGCGTAAAGTTCAGCCAATCGCGACCCCGCAGGTGGGCGCTATTGGCCATCAAACGATGGCCTCGTAAGTACGGCTCGAAAAGCCGCTCGCAAAATGTTATCGTTTGTTCCGTGCCGGCCGTGTCCAGCCCGTGGTTGAGCCAGGTTTCGTCACGGCACTCCACGATGAAGGTACTGAGCTCTTCATCGAAGCGATAGGCATGCACGGTGAACCATCCGTGCTCGGTCCGCTCAAAAATAAAGGTGAAGGCATCCAGCAGGAGGGTCGTGCCTAGCCAGACGAAGCGGCATCGCCCTTGCTCGAGACTCGGTTGGAACGCTTGCGCGTAGGTGCTCCGAACGTGGCTGTTGATTCCGTCGGAGCCGACTAATAGATCGCATCGCGCTCGCTCCGCTGCGATGTCCTGCACGTCGCTTTCAAAGGCGAGCTCCACTCCGAGCTCCGCGGCGCGGCGTTGCAGGATCGCGAGCAACTGCTTTCGCGCGATCCCGCAGAACCCGTGGCCGCTCGAGACAATCGTGTGACCCTCAAAATGTACTTCGATGTCGTCCCAATGCGCGAACGCGCGGGTAATCTCACGGTGCGTCGGCTCATCGGCGGACCGCAAATTCTCCATCGTCGCATCCGAGAAAACTACGCCCCAGCCGAAGGTATCGAGGGGCCGATTGCGTTCTAAGACTCGAATCTGCCACGACGGAAAGCGCTGCTTGGCCAGGATGCCAAAGTAAAGCCCAGCCGGTCCGCCTCCAATGCAAGTTACGCGCATCTGGAGCTTACACTTTGATGAGAGGCGCAGACGAATCCCGCCGGGCTATGGTACCCTACGGTCGAGCCGTGTTACAAACTTCCGCGTCCCGGGCGATCATCGTCGCTCTTTGCCTCGGCGGCGGTTTTGCTGCGATTGCGCAAGATGCGCATCGCGCCGTCGCATCGGCGTCCCTCACGCTCGCCAGCGGACTCAATCAGACGCGCACGACGATCCCCGTGACCATTGACGGTCAGCGAGCGTCTTGCGTGCTCGACACCGGGAGCTCGGCAATCCTGGTTTCACCGTCGCTCGCGCAGGCCGCAGGGCTCGGGGGGCGCGCCGGAACTTTCGAAGTGGCTCCGGATGGTCGCACGTACGTGGACCGCCAGACCCAAATTGCGCGCTTGAGCGTCGGAAGCTACGCAGTGCGCAACATTCCCGCTCTGATTTCGTCGAATCTCACGGGCTATAGCGCGCTCTGCGGCTACGATTTCTTCACGCGCTTCCCCACGTTGATCGATCGCGATCGGCGACTCGTCACGCTCTTCCCGCCATCCTCGCGGCTCGCACACATGCACTGCCTTACTGTTGATTTAACCCCGCACGTCCCGCTAGCGACAATTGAAATCAACGACAGCTGGCTGAACCATGTCGTGCTGGATTCCGGAATGGCCGGTGGCGGCGCGCTCTGGGATGGCGTGCGCACGCAACTGCGACAACCGCTGGTTGCCGACGCAAACTATCAGAGGCCACCGTCAGCCCCTCGCGACGGCTTTGCCTGCGGAGCGATCGCTTCGGTGCGCTACGTGGCGGGAGCGCCGGAAGGCGCCATGCCGATCTGCACCGAGACGCAACGCCCCGACGGCTACAACGGCATTATCGAAACGAATCTTCCCACGGTGCACGCACTGGCGGTAGATTATCCGCACCGCCGGATCTGCTTCGACGTCAGCGGTTACTCGCAGCTGAGCGCTTCGGGCCCCCTACCCGCACTGAGTCGCAGCGCCTGGTCGCGCTTCAACTACCTGCGTCCACCGTAGATCACGCGCGCCTGCGGGCGATGAGAAGGCCGTCGCAGATCGGCACGAGCGCCACGTCGACGCGCTCGTCTCGACCCGCCTTGAGCGTCAGAGCTCGCAACGCGCGGGTAGCGTCGTCCTGCACGGATGAATCAACGACGGATCCGTCCCACAGCACATTGTCGACCAGAATCAATCCGCCCGGGCGAACCAGCTCCAGGCACGCTTCGTAATACGCGTCGACGCTGGTCTTGTCAGCGTCGATGAACGCCATGTCGAACGAAGGCACTCCCTCGGCGCGGGCCTTTGCCAGCGTCTCGATGGCCGGAGCGATCCGCAAATCGATCTTCTTCGCGACGCCGCCCGCCTCCCAATAGCGTCGCGCAACGCGCGTGTACTCTTCGCTGACATCGCAGGCGAGTACGTAGCCGTCGGGTGGTAAAGCCAGCGCCATTGCCAGCGCGCTGTAGCCGGTGAAGACCCCAATCTCCAAGTACCGGCGTGCCTCAATCGAATGCGCCAGGAGCTGCATGAACTGGCCCTGATCGGGACCGATCTCCATGCGGGCCTGCGGCAGCTGCGACGTTTCCTCGCGCAGCTCCCGCAGCACGGGGTGTTCCCGAACCGCCGCCTCAATGATGTATTCTTGAATCGCCGGATCGATAAACGTGCTCTTTCCCGTCATCGCTCCGTATCATAGCACGCAAAGAAAAGAGCGCCCGAAGATCGAGCGCTCTTCTTCACTCGAGTGAATCTCGACGGCCTATAGTTATCCCGTCTTATGGGTTGGCACGCACAACAGGGTCGGCATACCAACAACAACTTGGTCATTTACAAATTGGTTGGCATACGCCCGCTGCTGCTGGATCGTGGGTCCCTGAATCCCATAGCAGGTCAGATGATCCGCCGGAGGGGGCGGCGTTAGATGCGGACCGGATATCACTTTCTTGACGACCGGCGTGCAAAAAAGCTCGGGTGGTCCGAGCTTCGTTTGATACTTTTGAAATTGATCGGTAAGCTCGAGCACCGCGCTGGGCTGCATTCCGAACTTGGCCGTATAGCACTCGAAGTGCGAGAACGTCGTCCTCGCCGGAATCAACCCCGATGCGAGCGCCGGCGACGACGCCGTCACCCTGCCGAGTATGAAGGCCGAGGCGACGAGTAGTACGCCTAAGGCCAAAGTGGCAAACCGCATGTGAAACTCCTTGCACGGCCGCATGTGAAGGCGGCGAGCCTTCACTGGCGTGCACACCAAGCATACATCCTGGCGTCCCAAAAACCAAGCGGCCTCGGCTCTTATCTCCGAGCCTGGCCCCCTAAAAGCCGCCTATTTGCTAATGTGTTGCCGGTAGACTTCGTCGAGGTCTTCGACGGTGTTAAGGGTCACCGCATCTTTGACCGACGAATCTTTGACCTTGGAGGTTCGACGCATCGTGCCTGCGAGATCGTCGCCATGGTTGTAACCGCGGATGGCGGCGTTGTGCCGTTCGATCGTCGCTTTATCGGTTCTGCCGTTGGCCACGATCCATTCTTCAAATTCCATGTATGTCGGCTTATTCTGCCGCACGAAGTCGATGGTTTTCTGACGGTCGAGGCCGAACGCGCCAAGCGTCATCGCATCGAACCCGGCTCCGCATTCGTCATAGCCTTCCGGCAGGGCGCCGATCCCGGCAAGCGAGAGTTTCAGCCACAAGCGCGGCACGTGAAGCGCTCCGAGCGGACCGGCGGTCCCGGAACTGACCAAGGGCACGATGTTCGTCTTAGTTTCCGCTGTCATTTCGATAACCTCCGCAGTTTAAGCGTGTGCCACTGCCGTTTGGCCGTGGCGTGATTTGAACGTGAGTTCCGAGATGCCGGACTTGTCGAGTTCTCCCAAACCAAGGGCTCTCATCCGCTCGTACTGATCGAATGTCGCTTGCGCCAGCGGAAGGCCGAGTCCGACGTCCTTCGCGAGCGACAGCGCGATCCCCGAATCTTTCGCCGCGTGCGCTGCCGAAAAATACACGTCGTGATCGCGGTTCTGCATGTCGCCGCCGTCCGTTTCGAGGACCCGTGAATTCGCACCGGTCTGCGAAAACACTTCGCGCAGCAGATCTAAATCGAGACCCAAGGCATCGCCGAGCCCCAATCCCTCGGCTAGTCCCGCCGTGTTGATGTTCATGACCATGTTCACCAGCGCTTTGACCTGAGCGGCTCTGCCCGCTTCGCCGACATACTTTAGCGAGCTGCTCATCGCGTCGAGCAGTGGTTTGACGCGCTCGAAGATCTCTCGGCGGCCGCCGACCATTAAATAGAGCGTGCCTTCGCGTGCCTGCGTGATCGAACTCGCCATGCAGGCTTCCAGGGCGTGAGCTCCCTTGTTTTCGGCCAAACGCTCGATCTCAACGTGCACTTTCGGGGTAATCGTGGCGCAGTTAATGAAGATCTTTTCGCGCGTGCCGGTCAGAAGCGAGTCGCCGGTCGTCGCAAAGATTCGGTACATCGCCGCGTCGTCGGTGACGACCGTCAGGATAATATCCGAAAGTTCCGTTACGCGCGCCAACGAAGAGACGACTTCGCCGCCCGTCTCCGTTGCGGTCTGGGCGGCTAGCTCCGAATTTACGTCGTACAGCGCGACGAGCGGATAGCCAACGTCGCGAAGGCGTTTGGCAATGTTGGCACCCATGCGACCGGTGCCGACGATGCCGACGTTCGGAAGCGTGCTCATAGGGCCCCCCGCACAAGGTCGGTGATGAAGATACTGTTAGTTGCTCGCGTTGCGAAGTACCCTTATCTTCAGGAACCCGGTCCCCCTGGAGCCGTGGCCTCCCGCAAAGGCGATGCTGCACGACCTTCTGCCTGGAGCATCCGGGCCAACTTTCCAGAGCGATGCGTTGCGTGGAGTATACCGAACGAGCGTTACGACGATCCCGGGACAGTGGTTCCGCACGCGAAAGTGACCCGAGAAGCCGGGCTGCCACACGCGAACCGGTTGTGCGGCGCTCCTGCCGTTCTTGAAATAGATTGCGAACGGTTCAACTTCGAGCCATCCCGAGTCCGGCATCTTTGCGACGGCCGAGTTGGCCGTGCCCGCGCCCCCGGGCGACTGCAAGTAGGGTGCTCCGTTCGAACTTGCGCACGCGCCTAGCCCAAGCAGCAGCGCGCCGGCCGTCGCCCCGGTTTTCCACATTTCAAACCCCTCCAAAATAGCACGCTGGTCGCAGCCTAAAAAGTAGTTGCGACGCGCTCCCAAATGCGTGCGAAGCGGGCCGCTCCCCTGCAATGCCCGCCAAAAGCAGCGGCGCACGAGCCGGCAGGCGTGCGCGAGCCTGCTGCGAAAGCTCCCCCTGAAAGGAGATAGTAATGCGAATTTCCCGCGTCCTGAGCGCGGCCGCCATTCTGTTGGCGGTTGCCATTCCGTCCCAGGCTCCAGCGCAAATCGAGAGTACGCCCATCCCCGCACCGATGAAGCCGAACTTTTCATCCCTCAGTTTTTTGGTGGGAACGTGGACCTGTCGTACGAAGAGCTCTCGGCGCCCCGCCGCCTATGTCACGATCGCGACGTACACGATGGACCCGACCGGTTATTGGCTGAACGAGACTTCAACGACCGCTCCCGCGTCCTGGATTACCAAAAAACTTACGATCTGGGATAAGATCACGTACGACTCCGATGCGAAACGCTGGGTCGACGTAACGTACGGCGATGGCGCGACCTATGGCCTGTCGTTCTCCAGCGGCTGGAACGCCAGCCAAATCGTTTGGCACGACGTCTCGTTTGCGCCCGGACCCGACATCTCGAGTCAAACTAACAACACCTTTACGAAGGTGAGCTCAACGAAAACGACGACGACGTCGGCCTTTACCGAAACCAAGACTGGACGCAAAGTCACCGTGAGCGGCGTCTGTACGAAGAGCTAAACCTGTAGAAATAGCGAAGCGCGAGGACGAAATGTCTTCGCGCTTCACAAATGCCCGTTAGAACTTAAAATTCTTCTTCGGGGCTGTTTTCAACGAACGGCGCCTCTTCTTCTTCGCCGTCGTAGGACGGTTTTTCGTCCTCGTAGGTCGCGTCTTCGTCTTCTTCCTCGAGCTCATAGCCCTGCGCGCCCTCGATCTCTTCCTCGGGAGCTTCTGCCTCTTCTACGAAGACTTCCTCGGTTTCGATCTCAGCAGCGCGCGGTGCCGGCGGAGGCGGTGGAATCACGGCGGTCGCGTCGAGCGGCTTGCTGTCGTCGATTTCCTCTTCTTCCTCTTCCTCGACCGGTGCTTCCGCGGCCGCTTCGCGCGTCGCCACGGCCGTCTGCGATATCGCGGCTTGCTCGTCGCCCATCAGCAGACCATACTCGCGCCGTTCGGACTCGCCCATCTCCTCTTCCGGCGTCTTGATGTCGACCTCTTCGCGATTCTCGGTGAGCACTTTGACGTCGAGCGCCAGTGACTGCAGTTCTTTGATCAAGACTTTGAACGATTCCGGCACGCCGGGTTCCATCACGTTCTCGCCTTTGACGATCGCTTCGTACGTCTTCACCCGTCCGACGACGTCGTCGGATTTCACCGTTAGTAGCTCTTGCAATGTATAGGCTGCGCCGTAGGCTTCGAGCGCCCAGACTTCCATTTCGCCGAAACGCTGACCGCCGAACTGAGCCTTACCGCCCAACGGCTGTTGCGTGATCATCGAATACGGACCCGTTGAACGCGCGTGGATCTTGTCGTCCACGAGATGCGCCAGTTTAAGCATGTAGATCAAACCGACCGTGATCGGACGCGAGAAGCGCTCACCGCTGCGTCCATCGCGCAGCCACGTCTTGCCGTCGGCCGGAAGACCGGCGTCTTGCAGCCACTCCGCGATGTCCTCGGCATGTGCCCCATCGAAGACCGGAGTCGCGACGCTCATGCCCAGCATGCGCGCCGCCCAACCGAGATGGGTCTCCATAATCTGACCAAGGTTCATGCGCGACGGCACGCCCAACGGATTGAGCACGATATCGACCGGGGAGCCGTCCTCCATATACGGCATATCTTCCTCGGGCAGGACCTTGGCGATCACGCCCTTGTTGCCGTGACGTCCGGCCATTTTGTCGCCTTGCAGAATCTTGCGTTTCTGGGCGACGTACACGCGCACGAGATGGTTGACCCCAGGCGACAGTTCGTCGCCGCTCTCGCGCGAGAATACCTTGACGTCGATGATCTTGCCCTTCTCGCCGTGCGGCACTTTTAGGCTCGTGTCGCGCACTTCGCGGGATTTTTCTCCGAAGATGGCCCGCAATAGGCGTTCCTCGGCAGTCAGCTCGGTCTCGCCTTTCGGGGTCACCTTGCCGACGAGAATGTCTTCCGGGCGAACTTCCGCGCCGATGCGAATGATGCCCCGCTCGTCCAGATCTTTGAGTGCGTCTTCGCCGACGTTAGGAATGTCGCGCGTAATTTCTTCGGGCCCGAGTTTCGTGTCGCGCGCCTCACATTCGTACTCCTCGATGTGGATGGACGTAAACCGGTCCTCCTTGACCATTCGCTCGCTGATCAGGATTGCGTCTTCGTAGTTATAGCCTTCCCACGGCATGAACGCGACCAGCACGTTTTGCCCCAGCGCCAACTCGCCCTGATCCGACGAGGGACCGTCAACGACGACCTGACCGGCAACCACATCGTCTCCGACCGAAACGATGGGCCGCTGATTGATGCACGTGCCGGCATTGCTGCGCACGAACTTCAGAAGCTCGTACGTGCGCTCGATGCCGTCGGCATTGCGCACGCCAACACCCTTTGCATCCACAGAGGTAACGGTGCCCGCCTCCTCCGCGACGACCAGGCTTCCGGAGTCCTTGGCAGCGCGATACTCCATGCCCGTGCCGACGATCGGCGCATCCGGACGAAGCAACGGCACCGCTTGGCGCTGCATGTTTGCACCCATGAGCGCACGATTGGCGTCGTCATGTTCCAAGAACGGAATGAGCGCCGTCGCCACGGAGACGATTTGCTTGGGCGACACGTCCATCAGCTGCACGCGCTGCGCGGGCTCTTCGATGTACTCCTCGGCGTAACGGCATACGACCGAATCGGTCACGATGCGACCGCTCGCGGAATCGAACGGCGTGTTGGCTTGCGCGATGATGTACTCATCCTCGCGGTCGGCGGTGAGATAGACGATCTCGTCGCTCACGGTTCCGTCGCGCACGACACGGTACGGCGTCTCGATGAAGCCGAATTTGTTCACGCGCCCGTAGGTCGCAAGCGAGCCAATCAAACCAATGTTCGGACCTTCGGGCGTTTCGATCGGGCAGATGCGGCCATAGTGAGAGTGGTGCACGTCTCGCACCTCGAAGCCCGCGCGTTCCCGTGAGAGACCGCCCGGACCCAATGCCGATAAGCGCCGCTTGTGGGTCAGCTCGGCAAGCGAGTTCGTTTGATCCATGAACTGCGACAGCTGCGACGACCCGAAAAACTCTTTGATCGCTGCGACGACGGGGCGAATGTTGATCAGCGCCTGCGGCGTGACCGTCTCGATGTCTTGCACGGTCATGCGCTCGCGCACGACGCGCTCTAAGCGAAGGAGGCCGACCCGAAACTGGTTCTGGAGCAGCTCGCCGACGGAACGCACGCGGCGGTTTCCGAGATGATCGATGTCGTCCTTGGGCACCACGCCGGTTGCCACTTTGATGAGACGCCGAATCACGGCAATCATGTCGGCCCGGGTCAGGCACTTCCCCGTAATCGGCGGCATTTCGAGGCCCGCATCCGCGTACTCGTCGATAACGACGTACGGGCGCTCAACGCGGGCGTCGACGTCGCGATTTTCAATGCGGTAGTGGAACTTGCCGTTGAGCTTGTAGCGACCTACGCCCGCGAGATCGTAGCGCTTCTCGTCAAAAAACAGCGACTCCAAAAGCTTCTCGGCGTTTTCCGCATTTTCGGGCTCGCCCGGACGAAGCTTCTTGTAAATCTCTTTGAGCGCATCTTCACGCGTCTTGATGTCTTTATCTTTTTCGATCGAGTTGCGTACCAGCGGGCTGTCGTTAAAGAGTTGCAGGATGGCTTCGTCGCCCTCCCAGTCGAGCCCGAGGTCGGGACGGGAGAGCGCGCGCACGAAGGTCGAGACGTAGATCTTGCGATTCTTGTCGATGCGAACGCCAATCGTGCCCTCCGTTTCGTCGTTCTTCGTACCGTTGTCCGTTTCGAACTCGATCCACGCTCCGCGGTTTGGAATGATCGTCGCATTAAACGTCGGGCGGGAGTTCGTGTCGACGTCTTGACTGTAATAGACACCGGGCGAGCGCACGAGCTGGCTGACGATGACCCGCTCGGCGCCGTTGATCATAAACGTGCCCTTGTCGGTCATGAGCGGGAAGTCACCCATGAAAATCTCTTGGTCCGGAATGCCTTTGATTTCGCCCGACTCCGCGGTAATCAAACGGACACGTACCCGCAGCGGCGCGCTGTAGGTCATATCGCGTTCGCGGCACTCCTCAATCGAATACTTCGGTTCGCCCAGTGAGTGCTCGCCGAACTCGAGGATCAGGTTTCCGGTGAAATCTTTGATCGGGGAGATCGAGGCGAATGCTTCCGCCAGACCCTCGGTTTTGAACCAATCGAAGCTGGCTTTCTGCAGCTCGATGAGGTTGGGGACTTCGAGAACGTGCGGGATCGAGCCGAAGGAGTACCGGTCTCGCTTGGGACCCGGGTCCGGGCGCTGCTCGACGGTGAACGCCCCAGTCGGCATCGGAAAGGTCGAGGGCATGACCCTCGAGGCGCCGTTTCCGTCGCCGGTCTTCAGCGAAGCAGCGCTGGGTCGCTTCGACCTGCTCTTAGCGGGCCTCGCACTCGGAACGGATTTGCTTGACGAGCTCGGCACAGGTTCCGCTGAATTCTTTGGTGCGGACTTTGGAGCTGTCGTCTTCGCCATTACTCTCTTTCTCTGCGTTTGAATCTCCAGTTAATGTTCGCCCGGCGTTCGGCGGTGTTTCGGGCACACCAAAAAGACGAAACACGGGCTCCGTATTATGGAGGTGTCTCGCCCTTTCGCTTGCGGCGGCTTTCATGCGCCCCGGGGCATAGGCCACGAGTTTAGCACCCGTCGCCACCAGCGTCAAGGAACCCTGCTTGGTGGGTAGTGGGTCAATATTAAATTTGCGACCTTAGTCGGAGTTGATTATTAAGCCGCTACAGGCGGCGGACGAAAACGACGGCAACGATCGCCAGCACTGCAACCAAGACCGAGGCCAGTCCTAGTAAGGGATGATCGACAGCGTACGTCACCACCCGGCTATGCTACCAGAAGGCCATGCCCAAGCCTATGCAACCGCCCGATCGACCCGAACGCGCTAGCTCATTCCATCCTACAAGACCTAATCGCCGTAACCGCGCAGCCGGCAAAAGACCCGGCAACCGTTGCGCTAGGCCGCAAGGGCGGCAAGATCGCCGGGGCGGTTCGGGCTTCGCGCATGACTCCCGAGCAGTGCAGCGAGGCGGCTCGCAAGGCGGCCGCAGCACGCTGAAACACCAAGACTCCGGCTTGCCCGAATAGGTTCAGGGCGCTTACCCGTCGCAGCCATCCACGGCGGAGGTGCCTCATGTCGCACAGCCATTTCGCCCGCTTTGCCCTCGCCGGAGCGCTAACCGTCGGGGTGATTCCGTTGTTGGTAGGTTGCAGGGGAGGCGGAGCGACGCCTCCGCCCGAGCCGTCGCTGACCTCAAGCCGTACGAGCAGCCAGGTCACCGCGCCCGGGCCACGGATGGATGCCTCGCGGTGCCGCAAGTCGGTTGTTTACGTGTCGAGTCCGAACGAAGTTTACATCTACGATCAGCAGCACAATCAAAAGTACCCGTGCGGGAAAATTCTGCCGCTTTCGAATCCACTTGGTCTCTTCGTCGACGCGAAGCGCAACATTTGGGTCGCGATCCCCGGTACTTGCCCGAGCGTCGCCGCGACCGTGCTCGAATTTGCGCCTGGCAAGTCGACTCCGATCAAGACGCTGCAAGACCCTGACGGGTGGGCCACGGATGTCGCGGTGGACAACGCGTCCGGGACGGTCTATGTCATCAATAGCAACAATCACGTCGGCGGCTGCGGCGAAGGAAACGGCGTTGTCGAAGTCTACGCCAACGGCAGCACGACGCCGACCGAAACGCTTATCGATCCCCACATGAATTACGCTTCCAATGACGCCGTCGATGATATGGGGAATCTGTACGTCACGTACTTTGAGGGCACTTTATCGAACGGCATCGGGCGGATCGACGAATGGCTCGGGGGTCAAGGGTCGCCGATCGACTTGGGGATCACTCTGCAATCCCCGACCGGCATCCAGACTACTGCGTCGGGCGCGCTCCTCGTCTGCGACGAATTTGTCGCCTGCGGCCAGTTTGCGCCGGGTTCGACAACGATGACGAACCTTTTTGCCACGAAGAAGCCGTGGTTGGTCGCCGTTGCGCTCGACAGCCGCGAGACTCAGGCCTGGGTCGACAACCCACGGGATCTCGCGCAACTGCAGCGATTTCACTATCCGGGACCCGACAAGCACGCCCAGGAGAAGATCAGGGTGCCGGGCGGCCCTACCGACGAGGGAGTCGCAGTAAGTCCTCCGTCGCCCCAGGGAAAACCCTATTAGAGTCGCAGCCTTCGATGGCGGAGGTGCTTCATGTTACGCATTGATCGACTTGGCGTTTCCCTCGCTCTTTCGTGGGCGGCCCTCGTTCTGCCGCTAGCCGGGTGCGGCGGAGGTGGTTTGACGCCGTCTCGGGTCGCGCCGGGTTCCGCGATTGGCCCGCGAATGGACGCCGTTGCCTGCGGCACGTCGGTCGTCTACGTGACGTCCTACAACAACTCGGTCTATATCTACGACCAGGCCCGCAACAAGAAGACACCGTGCGGCCAAATCACCGGCGTCACCAACCCGCAGGGTCTGTTTGTCGACAAGCGGCGCAACCTATGGGTTGCCATCAGCGGCGACTGCAAAAACCAGTTCTCGAGCGTGCTCGAGTTCGCGCCTGGCAATTCGACGCCGATCAAAACGCTGAAAGATCCGGCCGGCTCGGCCTCGGATGTCGCGATCGACAACGCATCGCGCACGGTTTATGTGACGAACTTCTTCGACTACACCAAAGGCTGCGTCAGCGGCAACAACGGCGTCGTCGAAGTGTATGCAAATGGCAGCACGACGCCGACGGGGACCCTCAGCGATCCCAACATGAACTACGCGTTCAACGACTCCGTGGACAATAAGGGAAACCTCTATGTTACCTATCTCAAGCTCAACGGACCGTCGGGTACTGGGCGAATTGACGAGTGGCTCGGGGGCACCGGCTCGCCGTCCGATCTTGGGATCACGCTAAAGGCTCCGGGTGGCATTCAGACGACCGCCACGGGTGCGCTGCTGGTCTGCGATCAGGCCGTAGCCTGCGGCGATTTCGCGCCCGGTTCAACGACGATGACGAACCTCTTCGCCACGAAGACCCCTGGATCGTTCGGCGTGGCGCTCGACAAGAGCGAGAAGCATGCATGGGTCGAGAACCCTAGTGTAACTGCGGGGCAGTTGCAACAATGGGTCTATCCGGGACCAGACACGCATGCGAAGCAATCGATCACGGTACCGGGTGGCGGCTATGCCGGCGTAGCGGTGAGCCCTCCGGCGCCTCAAGGATTGCCGTATTAGGCCTTCACCTTAACGCTGCCGGCACCGGCGATCTGCGTGAGTCGGGCCGCGAGCGCGTCGGCGCTCAATCCGAAGAGCGCCCGCTGCTTCTCCTGCGAATCGTGCTGGACCAGGACGTTGGGGATGCCGATCCGCTCGACGCGCAGATTGAGACCGTGATCGGAAACGAACTCAGCGACCGCCGAGCCGAAGCCGCCGGCGAGGGAGTGCTCCTCCAACGTAATCACGTGGTGGTGCCGATCCTGAAGCGAGAGCAGCAACGCTTCGTCGAGCGGCTTCGCGAAGCGCGCATTGACGATCGTCGCCTCGACGAAGCCTGTGCCGGGCGAAGCCGAAGTGCTCAGCGTGGCAACGGCATCCAGGGCCACGTCAACCGTCGTACCGTAGGCTAGTACCGCGACGTCCTTCCCCCAGCGCAGCACCTCGGCCTTACCCTGAACCAGCGGTGCCGGCGGTTCGTTGTGCTTTCCACTGCTCGAGCCACGCGGATAGCGAATCGCTGCCGGCGAGTTCAACGTTAACGCGTGCTCCAGCATCGGTTGAAGCTCGGCCTCGTTGCGCGGCGCCATCAAGGTCACGTTCGGCAACGTGCGCAGATAGGCGATGTCGTAGAGTCCCATGTGAGTCGGCCCGTCGTCTCCGACCAACCCGGCGCGATCCATGCAGAAGATCACGGGAAGGTTCTGCACTACGACATCGTGGACGACCTGATCGTAGGCGCGCTGCAAAAAGGTCGAATAGATGGCGCAGATCGGCCGTAAACCGCTCGTCGCAAGCCCCGCGGCAAAGCAGACCGCATGCGCCTCCGCGATGCCCACATCGAAGTATCGCTCCGGGAATCGCTTGCCGAACTTTGCCAGACCGGTGCCGTCGGGCATCGCCGCCGTGATGCCGATGACCCGCGGATCTTTCTCCGCAAGCGCGATCATAGCGTCGCCAAAGACGTCCTGGAACTTCGGCCTGCCGCCCGAGCTGGTTTTTTTGCTGCCGTCACTCGGTTCGAACGCGTTGGCGCCGATGCCGTGAAACGTTCGCGAATCGCGTTCGGCGGGCTCGTAACCCTTGCCCTTGACGGTGCGGACGTGTAGCAGCACCGGACGATCGAAATCCTTAGCCGTCTGCAAGGCATCAACGAGAACGTCGAAGTTATGGCCGTCGAGCGGCCCGATATAACGAAAGCCGAGCTCTTCAAAAATAACCGCCGTCTTCTCGGACGGCCCGATGAAGTGCATCGCGCCGATTTCGGCGCCCTCGATCGCTTTTTTCGCCGCGCCGCCAAGCGGAATCCGCTGGAGCACCCTCTTTCCAGCGCGGCGAACGAAGTTGGCAAATGGTTTGGTGCGCAGTACGGAGAGATACGAGGCGATCGACCCGACGTTGGGCGCGATCGACATCTCGTTGTCGTTGAGAATGACGATGAACCGGCTCTGGAGGGCCCCGGCATTATTGAGCGCTTCGTAGGCAAGGCCTCCGGTAAGCGCGCCATCGCCGATCACCGCAACGACAGTCTCGTCGCCGCCCCCGAGATCGCGCGCCAGCGCCATTCCAAGCGCGGCCGCAACACCCGTGCTTGCATGCCCGGCTCCGAAAGGGTCGTACGGCGATTCGCTGCGCATCGCGAAGCCGGAGAGTCCGCCGCCTTTTCGAATCGTCGCGAAGCGGTCGCGCCGGCCGGTGAGAATTTTGTGGACGTACGTCTGGTGGCTGACGTCCCAGACCAGCTTATCCGTGGGAAGATCGAGCACCCGGTGAAGTGCCAGCGTCAGCTCGACGACGCCTAGATTTGGAGCGAGATGTCCGCCGTTGACGGCACACGTGCGAACGAGCAAGTCTCTAATCTCACTCGCTAAAAGGTCTATTTCTTCGCGCCCCAACTGTTTGACGTCTGCGGGAGAGTTGATGCGCTCGATTACCATTGGCCCGTTATACGCACCCACGCTCCGATGCCCTGCGCGACGACACGCGCCGCGACCCGGGCCGCGCGCGGCGCCTCACGCGCTAACCATACAGCCTGCGGCCAGTTCCACGGTTTAAGCATTGCCAGCACCGGCCGTTCCCAGTCCTTCGAAAGCTCGCGTTGTGGCGTATCGAGAACGACGCGCACCGCTGCCACGCGCGGCACGTCAAGGCGTCCCGTCTCCATGTCGACGCCGGCATAACCGCGAGCCGCCCAATCTGCGCGCTCCCCCGCAGTCACGATTGCACTTGCCGTCACCATGGGATCGAAGACCGGCTCGATGCCGAGCGCGCGGGCGCCCTCCGCAAACGCGTCAACGAGTTCACGATCGCACTCAAGCACGCCGCCGTCTGGCCGTCGTACTTCTCGCGGTATGAGGACGGTTCCAGTCGGAAGATCGTCGCGCAGTCCACCGGCGAGTCCGCAACTCACTACGAGCTCGCCCAGCGGCGCGCGTACGCTGGCTAACCCTACGCCCGTTTTGACGATCGGAACGTGCCGCAACTCTCGACGCAACGCCGCTACCTCGAGCTCGGTTGCCGCAATAACGATCATGGGCGCGTGGGATTTGCCGGCCGTCGTAGGGTTTCTCCTCTCCTGGTAGTAAGGGCCAGTCTCCGCTCTCAACCGTAGCACGCCTTTCTCGAAGGAGTTGCCATGACGGCGCCAAGCCGACCTTTCGTTTCCGACGTCACCGAGCGTCGCCGGCGCGCACGCGAGCATATCGAACGCGGCGCGATCACCCGGAATTACGGCGGCGACGCGCAGCAGACGATCGACCTGCTACAAACCGCTCTAGCCACCGAAATCGCTTGCGTCCTACGCGACACGATGCACAACATAGCCTCGGTCGGGATCGACAGCGAAAGCGTCAAGGCAGAGTTTGCCGAACACGCGCGCGACGAATACGAGCACATGGAGAAGCTCGCCAACCGCATCAACCAGCTCGGCGGCACGCCGAACTTCGACCCCGAAGGCCTGCAAACGTGGTCCGCAACCGAATACGGTCACGCGGTAAAGCTTATCGACATGATCAAAGAGAATCGACCACCCGAGTCATGCTCGAAGGGATCTTGGCCCAAGAAGAAGACCACGCCAACGACATGCACGACCTGCTCGTCGGACACGAAGGGAAGCCGTTCCTGAACTCCTAGCGGCTAATCAGCGCCGATCGGTCACCTAATCGTTTGCCCGGTACCACGCGACGGCGCGTTCCAGCGCGCCTCGCACCGACGTGTGCGCGTAGCCGAGGTCGCGTTCCGCATCGGAAGAGCTTGCGTACATCTGCTCGCGTGACAGGCGTACACCTTCCAGCGGCACGTTGGGAACGGTTCGGGTGATTCGGCTGCGCAGCTCGTCGGCATAAGCAGCGCCTACGGCCAGCGCGTACGGAGCCCGCCATCCCGGCATTTGCCTACCCGTGACCTCGGCGAGCATTTCCCAGATCCGGTCCATGCCGAGGTTCTCGCCGCCGACAACGTATCGCGCACCGATGCGTCCGAGCGTGAGCGCGGCGACGTGTGCACGCGCCACGTCTTCGACTGGGACCAGATTCATGCCACCGCTGCCCGGCGCTTTCGCCACGATCTTTCCGTGCATGAAATCGAGTACGAGTTTCCCGGTCGGCGTCGGCTTGTGGTCGTTGGGACCGACCGGCGCGGTCGGCAGCAACGCGACGACGGGCATTCGTGAAGCGAACGCAACGCGCTCTTGCTCGAGCTTGGATCGATGATAACCACTCTCTGCGTGACCAAGTGTCGCCGAACTCGAGGTAAGAACGGCGCGCTCTAGCCCGGCGAGATGCGCAGCGAGCATCAGACTCGCCGTCGCCCCGACGTTGATCGAACTCATGTCGGCTCGGTCGCGAGGCGCAAACGAATAGAGCGCAGCGCAGTGCACAAGGTATCGACACCCTTGGAATGCTCTCGCAAACTCGCCGACGGCGCGTAGGTCGCCATGGACGACCTCGACGCCGTTCCACGACACGAGCGAATTGCGCGCGAGCGCGCGCACGCGATAACCCCCCGCCAACAGTTCGCGCAGAACGTGCGAACCCACGAAGCCGGTCGCGCCGGTGAGGAAGACAGGATCGCCGTTCAAAGGGCTCGCCATAGCGGGGACGGTACTATGCGAGGACGGGAGGTCAACATGAAGCTTCCATTTGTGGCAATTGCGGCAATCGGCGCCGCTTTCTTCTCCGGGTGCGGTGGTGACGGAGCCTCTGGTAGCTTCCCTCCGTCCTCAGCGGCGGGCATTGCCGTACGGTCCGGCGTCGATCCAGCGGACGGAGAGGCAGCCGCATATTGCAACCAGACCGGTGGCCAGGTCGAGGTTCGGCACGCGGTCTACGGCTCAAACGGTTCGACGCTGCTCTTTCTCGCCGGCGTGAAGAACTTCTGTCAGTACACGCGCAAGAAAGACGGCTCCCGAATCCATATTCTGCTCTCGACGCTCTACACCACAAAGCCGACGTTAGCGGCACTAGCCTACATTTTGAAGCCGCCGACCGGATCGTGCCAAGGCAATCCTGCATCCTGCTACTGCTCTGTTCTCGGCGGATCCGATCAGTTCGGCGGGACGACCGGCGCGGGCGGCGGATGGTACGAAAAGCGCGCCATCGATCAGACGCTGGAAGCGTGCATCTTCCCGGACATGTCCTCGATTGATTCCTGGGGCCTCGCCTACCATGCCAACGGCATCATCCGAGGCATCGACTTGCAAAAGGTGATGCGCTATAAGTATCCGGGACATACGCATTCCGTTTGACCGAGGTGATTGTCACCGACGGCTACCACGCCGTACCTCCCGGAAAACTCGCCAACGTTCAAACGTCCCTCGAGATGCGCGAGAAAGCGCAGGTTAGACGCTGCCCACAAGGCGGATGGCAACTGGAACGCCTGAGTCAACCGGATCTGACCCGGTATCGTGCCTTGGTTCATCGCGTAGGCGACGATTATTTATGGAGCGCGCGAATCGCAATGTCGGATGCGGCGCTCCGAGGCTTTCTCACGGACCCTCGCGTTGAAGCCTACGTCCTCACGACGCCTGACGGCGACGAAGGCGTTTTGGAGCTCGACTTTCGTGTGGACGGCGAATGCGAGATCAGTCTTTTCGGCGTAGCCCGCCCATTAATAGAAACGGGGGCCGGGCGTTGGCTCATGAACCATGCCATCGAGATCGCCTGGTCGCGCCCCATCGAGCGACTCTGGCTCCATACCTGCACGTTGGATCACCCCAACGCACTCGCATTCTATCAGCGTTCCGGATTTCGAACCTTCAAGCGTGAGGTCGAGATCTACGATGATCCTCGCGTCCTCGGCTTAACGCGCAAGGACGCCGCCCCGGGTGTCCCGATCTTGTAGCCGGCTTATCTCGTGTAACGCGCGAGTTCGAAGACGTCGTCACGATGGAAGCCCAATCGCGCGTAAAACTCCGTCAAGTGCGGTTCGCGGCGTGGCAGCTCCACCATGATGCTGACTGCGTTCGTCTCGCGCGCGTGCTCGACCGCCCGCTCGACTAAACGCGCTCCGATCCCACGCTTTCGAGCGGTCTCGCTGACATAGAGGTCGCTCAGAAACCAGATGCGACGACAGTACCACGACGACCACAGCGGGTAGAGCTGAGTGAATCCTACGGCCTGCTCGCCGAGCTTGGCCAAAAAGATGACCGACTCTCCATGCAAGAATCGGTCCTGCAAGAAGCGGCGAGACTCGTCGGTGCTCTGCCGGCCCGCGAAGAAGGCACGATACGCGTCAAAAAGCGGAACTATTTGGGCGACGTCTTGTGGAGTCGCGCGCGCGATCGCGCAATCAAACGGCTTCTTAACCAACTATCCAGAAAAGTGAGACTAGTTGCCGAAGGCGGCGCGGACCGACTCTTTGATTGATGCCGTCGTGCGCAAGACCGCCGTCGGCTCGTATCCGCAGTGCGCCATGCAGTTCTCGCACGATTCGTGTTTTCCGCGGCCGTACTTCGTCCAATCAGTTTCGTCGAGCAGCTCCTTGTAGGTTCGCGCGTACCCTTCTTTGCTCATCAGGTAGCAAGGGCGCTGCCAGCCGAATACCGTGTAGCACGGAATCCCCCACGGCGTGCATTCGAAGTCGGTCTTGCCCTCGAGAAAGTCGAGGTACAAGGGGCTGTGGTTCAAGCGCCATTTCTTACGCTTGCCACCCGAGAAGGCTTCGCGAAAGATCTCGCGCGTGCGGCGCACACCCAGGAAGTGTTCTTGATCCGGCGCCTTCTCGTAGGCGTAGGCCGGCGAAATCTGCATCATGTCGACCTTCAGCTCGTCGTTGAGATAGTCGAGCACTTCGCGGATCGATTCGGGACCGTCTTGATCGAAAAACGTCGTATTCGTGAAGACACGAAAACCGCGAGCCTTGGCTTCCTTGATCGCATCGACCGCCTTGTCGAAGACGCCTTGCCGGCAGACCGACTGGTCGTGCCGGTCGCGCATCCCGTCGAGATGGATCATCCAAGCAAAATAGACCGACGGCTTGAACAGATGAATCTTCTTCTTCAGCAGCAGCGCGTTGGTGCATAAAAAGATGAACTTCTTGCGCTTGACCAGTTCCTCGACGATCTGCGGCATGTGCTCGTGCACGAGCGGCTCGCCGCCGGCAATCGACACCATTGGTGCACCGCACTCTTCGACGGCCGCAATGCACTCTTCAACGCTGAGGCGCTGGCGCAAAATTTCATCGGGATGTTGAATCTTGCCACAGCCGGCACAGGCAAGGTTGCATTGAAGCAGCGGCTCCAGCTCCAGGACGAGCGGATACTTCTTTTCGCCTCGGAATTTCTTGCCCGCGACGTACTTCGCGACGGCGATTTTCTGCTGGAGGGGCATGCTCATAGTTTGATTGCTGCTTCCTTCATGGTTGGGTCGGGCTGTCCTCCGCCCATCGTCGCTTCGTCCTTCGACTTCGGCGCTTCGCGCCTTCGCTCAGGATGACGAGCTGTTGCTAGGGCCATCGTTGGAAAAAGGTGACGATAGAGGTGATAGTTGATGTAGAAGTCGCGCGGGAACCCCGTACCAGTGCATTCCGGCTCATCCCATGTGCCGTCGGGACGCTGTCGCTCGCTTAGAAACGTGAGACCCCGTCCGACGGCGGGATGTTGCGCCTGCCCCGAAAGTTGCAGCGCGAGGACCGACCAGGCCGTTTGCGACGGCGTGCTGCGCCCGATGCCCGCAAACGATTCGTCGGCATACGAGTGGCAGCTTTCGCCCCAGCCGCCATCCTCGTTCTGCACCGTTAATAGCCAGGCCGCGGCGCGATCGCTCATATCCTGGCCAGTACCTAGTGCCGCTAGTGCCGAGATCACGCACCAGGTTCCGTAAATGTGATTGACGCCCCAGCGACCGTACCACGAGCCCCACGGCTTCTGCGTTTCGCGAAGGTAGCGCAAGCCGTGAGCCACATAGCGATTCGACGTGTCGTATCCAAAGGCGCCGAGCATCTCGAGAACGTGAGCCGTGACGTCTTCCGTTGGCGGGTCGATCATGGCGCCGAAATCCGAAAACGGCATGCGGTACAGTAGGTCGCGCGTATTGTCGCGATCGAAGGCCGCCCATGCGCCGTTGCGCGAGTCCATCGCCAACGTCCAGCGGCGAGCACGTTCGCAGGCGGTCGCGACCGCGCGGCGATCTCCGCCCTCCAGCAGGGCCAGCACGACGATCGTCGTGTCATCAATGTCGGGATACGCATCGTTGTCGAACTCGAAGGCCCAGCCATTGCCTTGGGTCTCGCGGCACTTCATCCGCCAATCGCCTGGCGCGTCGTCGGGAATTTGCTCGCGCAACAGCCACGTTACCGCCCTTAGCATCGCCGGATGCGAAGCGTCGTATCCCGCAAGGGCCAGCACCCTCACCGCCCAAGCGGTATCCCAGACGGGCGACATGCAGGCTTGAAACCGCCAGCCGCGTGCGTCATCAATGACGAATCGCCGCATTCCTTCGATGCCCTTGCGCATTACCGGATGATCCAGTCCGTAGCCCACTAAATCGAGCGCAATTAACGAGTAGACCCACGGCGGTTGGATGCCGCCCCAACTTCCGTCCGCCTCCTGGCGCTCGATCACCCACTCCGCGATGCGTTGCTGGGCCCGTTCGCGATATGGTTGAACCGGCAAACGCTCGTACAGTTTTTGCAAGCGCTCGAACAACATCAGCCAGTGTCGCCGGCCCCGCACCCGAGCCAGCTCCCGCTCCGTTCCGGGAAGAACGATCTCGATCACGTCAACGCCGAGCTGGCGTACCGGCCGCTTTGAAACCACGATGGTTAACGGCGCCACCGTGCCGCGCGCCCAGCATGAGAAATCATAGAGATTGAATGGCATCCACAATGGAAAGTGCACCAGCTCCGGCGGGAGTGAAGGCACGCCGGCCCACGGGTACACACCGAAGAGCGCCAGCCAAATCTTTGTGAAGACTCGCGCGTTGACGACGCCGCCCGCGCGCAAAATCACTTGCAGCGCCGAGCGCATGGCCTCGGTGTTGGCATCAACGCCCAAAACTTTGAGCGCAACGTAAGCTTCGATCGTGGTGCTCAAGTCGGCCGGGCCGTCGTAGTAGAGCGCCCACGAGCCGTCTTCACGCTGATTGCGCATGATGTGCGCGATCGCGCCCGCCCGAAATTCGTCCAATGGCAAGCCCAAGAACCGACAGAGCAGCACGTGCTCCGCGGTCATGGTCACGTTCGTCTCGAGCTCGCCCGACCACCACCCCTCGGTAGACTGCGCCTGCAGCAACCACTCCACCGCGCGTTTCAGAGCGCTCGAACGCGCGGGGTCGTCCGGGCTCTCCCGCGAGACCGCTCGTCGCTCCACATCCACGTTCCGCTCCTGCTGCTCCGCTTTTCCGACAGGATGACCCCGCGCGTTTAGTAGATGCGACGCCGCCATTACCCCGCTGCGGACGGCGGACTCCATGGTGTCGGGCCAGCCGGTCTCCGTCCACGAACCCGCAATCGCGATGTTGGGACGTGACGTAGCTTGCGAGGTTCGTTTCGTTCCGATGCGCGGCAACCAGGTCGCTTCAGGGTTGCGCGTAACGGCGCTGCGCGTCAAGTTTGCATCCTTGAGTGTCGGAAGAAATGCTTGAGCTTCGCGCCATGCGAAAGCTTCGAGCTCGCCGGTCGGAAGGCGTAGATACTCTTCTGCGGCGCTGAAGCTGCAGCAGAGATAGCCCGGCGCCTTTTCAAAGATCCACTGCAGCGGCGAGTCGAGCGCCGCCGCGAAATCGAGACCGATACTGCCGGCATCGTGCCAGAGATGCACGTCGATGATCGGAAACGCGTCATATGCGTCGAGGTTTGCGACGGCATAGCGTTCGGGCTCGCGAAGGATGTTGTGCAGCTGACGCGGAGGCACGGCCAGGACGATCGCGTCGAACGTGGCGGTCGTGCCATTCGCTAGGCCGATTGTGACGTGCGAAGAGTCCGACGCAACCGATACCACGGCAGTCGACAAATGCACCGCGTCGAGCCGGGTCGCCGCCGCGGCGGCAAGATGCGCGAGTGGTACCTCCGAGAATCCGAAGCGCGCTGCTGCCGGATCGCTCAAAAACGCCGTTCGCAAGACGAACATCGCGTCGGTGGCGCCGACGCGATCGAAGGGTGCGTTCAGGGCTGGTATAAAGAACGGATCCCAGAAAGCTCGGCGCTCGGCGGCTCCTTGACCGTGGCGCTCCAGCCAATCTTCAAAGGTTTCACGGTCAGTGGTTCGATCGTCCTTCGAAAAGGTCAGGACGACACGGGAGAGTGCGCGGGCGATGTTGAGTTTTTCGCGTAGCGTCAGGTGCGGATACGTTGCAAACGACGGCACCAAATGCAACGGAGCCGGCAACGCCGTCGCGCGCAGTCGCCCGGCTACACCTTCGCGCGAGAGGATGCGCGCGTCGAACCGATCCTGCAGACGCAGCTGCCGCTCCATCCCGACGGAGCGCGCGAATCGCACGAACTCCGTGCAGCACGCCAAGAATACGTGCTGCCCGTTGTCGACTTCCACGCCGCCAAGCTCAAATGAAGTAGCGCGGCCGCCCAGCAGACGGCTCCGTTCGAAGAGCTCGACGCGCGCGCCGGCCTCCTTCAAGCTCATTGCCGCCGACAAACCGGCGAGCCCCGCACCGACTACAGCTACGGAGCGGCCGGCTACGCGCTCGAAAGCCACGACCGCACGACCACGCGCAGTTTTTCCGTTTTTGACAGCGCGGCGCGCGCTCTGAGCGGAAGCCCGGGGTCTCGCTCGATTTTCTTGAGCAGTTCCTCGTAAATGCCGGCCATGGTTTGAACGCACGCCGCCGGCCGGCGCGGGATATAGCGTAACACGTCGTATCCCGTCGCAAAGAAGCCGCGCGCCCGTTCGACGTGATAGGCCACCAAGTCGTACCAGCCCGGATAGATCTCACCGCTTGACAGCGCCGGCTCGGGAACGCCGAAGCGCGCGAGCTCGTCCTGCGGCAGATAAATGCGCTTCATGTCGACGGCGTCTTCGCGGACGTCGCGCAAGATGTTCGTTAACTGCAGCGCCAGCCCAAGGTCGTCGGCACGCTTCAGCGCGATGGGATCGTCGAAACCAAAGATCCGCACGCACATGCGCCCGACGACCGATGCGACAAGGTTGCAGTATGCGCGAAGTTCGTCGAACGTCTCGTACCGAGAACGACTGAAATCCATTTCGACGCCGTCAACGAGCATCTGCAACTCCGCCTCCGGAATCTGATAGCGCTCGACCGCTTCGGAGAGCACCCGCAGAATTGGATCGTCGCCGTACTCGCCCCGGACGCAGCGCGAGATCCGATCGCGATGGACTGCGAGCCGCGCCGGCAAATTCTCGAGGCCGACCGCGTCTGCTTCATCGTCTACTTGCCGGGCGAAGTTATACAGGGCATAGATCGCCATGCGTTCGTGGTAGCCGAGCGAGATAAAGCCCCAGTAGAAGTTGCCGGCCTCGCGCTTGGCCATATCGCGGTTGAAGCGCTCGGCGCGGTGCTGTTCGGACTTCGGCAGGGCCCTGCCAAGCAGAGCGCGTTGAAAGTTGATCATTTACGCAGGTCGACCTCGAGCAAAACTCTCTAATGCGGCACGCACCACGACGGATACCTTCGTGACCGCCGAGACGCTGGGCCTATTCTGTTCGGTTTGGTACCCAATTGCGTCAATCGCGTCGCAGATTGCCAAACCGCCCATGCGATAGAGCGCGAGCTGCAGCCGCAGTGGCCTCGGTGCGTAGCGTTCGAGCGCCGTTCCCGAAGCGAGCAGCGCACGAGCACGCGCGACCATGGCCTGCGCCGCACCCGTGATCCCGCTTGTCGCCACGTCGCTCTCGACGAGATATCGGCGACCAAGGACCGCGTCGCGACTGACGTCTTGCGCGTGATTCGCCAGCTGCAATCCGATGCAAACGTTGTCGGAAAGCCGCTCCGCTTCGGAGTTGCGCACGCCGAAGACGGTTAGAACCATGCGCCCGACCGGCGCGGCAGAGAGTCTGCAATAGCCGAGTAGCTCATCCCACGTCTGATAACGCTTCACAGATTGATCTTGCACGTTCGCTGCTATGAGGTCGAGGAACGGCTGCATCGGCATCGAGTGCTTCTCGATCGTCGGCGAAAGCGCCACAAGGACCGGATGCACCGGCGGTATCCCGGCGATGAGCGCTTCGACTTCGCTACGCCAGCGTTCGAGGCGCGCGAGCGCGGTGCCGTCGGGACTCTCATCGCCCAGGTCGTCGGTGGTGCGGCAGAACGCGTAGATACGCTCTAAGTCCAGCCGCGTGCGCGCATCGACGAAACGCGACGCAACGCTGAAATTTTCGTAGTGCCGTCGCGTAAGCGTGCGGCAATAGATGTCGGCCGCTTCGAGATTTAGCGTCACTCGCGTGCTTCGTCCTTCGACTCCGCCGCTTTGCGGCTGCGCTGAGGATGACAGAAAGCGCGGCTGGTCTCGGGATGGCCGATTAGCCTGACGGTACGGAGGTCGGCGAGAGTACGCGCGGCGAGGCAGAACATCGCGATGCGAAGCGTTTCGACGAGCTCCTGCGCCAACTCGTTCGCAGTTTCGAAGCTCGCGTCCGCGGCGCGTAGAAACAGCCCCGCGACCCCGACCAGGTCCGCGCCTAACGCTATTGCCTTGGCGACGTCGAGCCCGTTCCGGATGCCACCGCTGGCGATCAGCATTTCCGTCGGAGCAGTCTTTCGCGCTTCAATAAGGCATTGGGCGGTTGGGATTCCCCAACCCGCGAACGCCGCCGCGATGCGCGCTCGCCACGGCTCCGCGATGCGGTACCGCTCGACTTCACTCCACGACGTTCCGCCCGCGCCGGCAACATCTACCGCCGCGACGCCCGCATCAAAGAGTGCGCGAACGTCGCCTGGCGCGATGCCCCATCCCACCTCTTTGACGACGATCGGAAACTCGGCCTCGGCGCAAAGTCGCGCGATCTGACGCAGTAGACCGCGAAAGCACGCGTCTCCCTCGGGCTGGAGTGCTTCTTGCAACGGATTGAGATGCAGCACCAACGCGTCGGCGCGTAAAAGTTCGACCAGGCGCCGGCATTCCGCAACGCCGTACCCCTTATTCAGCTGTACCGCGCCGATGTTCGCAAGGAGCACGATGTCCGGCGCCACCGCACGCATGTCGAACGTCTCGATAGAGTCGGGCGATTCGATCAGCGCACGACCCGATCCAAGACCCATGGCCAAGCCCCGCTCCTGCGCGACGGCAGCAAGTCGCTCGTTGATCTGCCGCGCGGCGGGCGTGCCGCCGGTCATGCACGAGATCAGCAGTGGCGCGCGCAGCCGGTGCCCAAAGACGGTGCACGACAAATCGACCTCACTCAGGTCCAACTCCGGCAACGCCCGATGCTCGAAGGCGAAGGCTTCGAAGCCGCTGACGACGCCCTTGCTGGCCACGTCGCGTTCGATATTGATTCGAAGGTGCTCCGCCTTTCTGGAGGGCGTCGCTTCTTCAGGCCGCTCGTTGCGCAATGTAGAGAGCGACTTCCTCGAGGGCGGCGAGATCGTCGCGCGACGTGTGACGCGCGAGCACGGCGACCGCCTGACTGCCGAGACGCTGCGCGAGCGCGGTGCCATCCGTGGCGGCGGCTTTCCCCAACAGCCGTCCGGCGCGAGCAAAGGCGCGCACCGCGGGTTGGCCGGCACCGCCAACGACCGCCCCGGCCTGCAACGCCGCACCGGTAAGCGCGGCGCTTGCGCGACCATCACCCTCGGGTCGCTCGAGCGCCTCCAAAACCGCCTCCCCGACAACTCTTGCGGCTTCAAGCCGGCGAGCGGGATTGCGGACGTCACTGGTCAGCGTGCGAAACGCGACCGCATAGAGCGCGTCGCCGGCGTTCAGGCTCTGGCCAAGCCCCCAGCGCGCTGCCGCGGGGCCGCTGCGCTGAGCCAGCTCGCCGTGCAGGCCCATGCAGCGATCGAAGAGATCAAACGCGGCGGCAACCGGGAGAGCATCGGCGATTTCGCCCTGCTGTGCCGCGCAGGCCCACAAGACGAGGGATGGTCGAACCGGGTCGCGAGCGTGGCGCAGCCCCAAGCGTTCCAGAATGATCCGCCCGGCCACCGCTTCGAATGAAAAGTCAATGCCTCGGAGGTACTGATCAACGCGAGCGCGATGATCGCTCAAAGGCAGCGCGGCCGGACGTGAGATCATGACATCAGGCTCTTTGACCGCGCTCGAGACGGTTGCCTTCCTTAAACCTGGGAGTGATTAGCGGTGCGAATAGGGTCCAACGAACACAAGGAGCTTTTCTGCGACTCGTTCATTGAGTCGCATAAGGCATACGACCCGCAAGAATGGCCGTGGCCCGAACTAGATTCGCTGTCGCTAGCACGCTTGCGCGCGATTCCGATTTGGACGATGGCACTCGAAGTCGAGATGGGCGCCGGCAAAATGCTTTCCGGTTATGCGAAGTCCGAGCACGATCCGCTCGTTCGTCAGGCCCTCGAGCTGCAGGGCTACGAAGAAGACCGCCATGGCCGCATCCTGCACTGCATGATTGAGCGATACGGACTCAAGGTTTCCCCGGAGGTTCCGGCCCAGGAGCCGACCCGAGGCGCGTTTATCGACTTCGGTTACAACGAGTGCGTCGACTCGTTTGCGGGTTTCGGAATCTTCCGCCTCGCGCGGGACGCGCGCATTCTTCCGGAAGCGCTGACGTCGCTCTTTGTCCGCCTGCTAGTCGAAGAGGCGCGCCACATCGTTTTCTTCATCAACTGGGTTGCCTGGGATCGGCAACGCCGAGGATTACGTGGACCGATATTACAAGCATTCCCGGCGTTGTTTAACTACGGCTCTGCGATCGTCCGCCGCATCAAGGGCGGCACCCAGATGCAGAGCGGCGAGACTCCTCAAGAAGCTACGCCGCTCGATCTCTTTGGGGACATACTTAACGACCTGACCGCCACAAGCTTCGTTCGCGCCTGCGTCGAGGAGAACGAGCGCTATATGGCCGCCTTCGATCCGCGCTTGCTGCGTCCGCGCGTGATCCCGGCGCTCGCAAAGTTTGCCCTGGCGATATTGGAAGCGATCGATCGAATTCGAGCCACATTTCGCAAGTCGGCGCCGCGGTCGAGCTCAGGATAGGTCCGATCTCGAGAACCCAAGCGTGAGTCGGCCGCTAAAACTTGAAGTAAATGAAGGGCGGCGAAGCCCCCGGCCAGGTGAGCAGCTCCAGCGTCAACAGGAGTCCCGTAAGCGTCCCAATCTGAGCGAGCGGACGCAGCCCAGTCCACGATATTTCAACTTTCCAACGTTCCAGCAATAGGCGGACCGCTCCGAACGCCACGATCCCCGTGGCTAAGACGGCCTGCCAGCCGCCCAACAACCCGGGCCCGGCGCCACCGGCAACGAGCGCTCGATATACCCCCAACGCCACGCCGAATGTTGGCGAGCGAAAGAGCACCCAGCCCAGCGTGACGATCGCAAAGGTCAGCACAATGCGAGCCACTGCGACGATGCCGCGCGGTACGTCGCGCTCGTGACCGATTCCGAGGAGTCGCTCAACGCAAAGCATTACGCCGTGGAAGCCGCCCCATGCGACGAACGTCCACTGCGCGCCGTGCCACAGCCCGCCCAAGATCATCGTCAGCATCAAGTTGCGTAGCGTCGCGAGCTTGCCATGGCGGCTGCCGCCCAAAGGAATGTATAAGTAATCGCGCAGCCACGTCGACAGCGTGATGTGCCAGCGATGCCAGAAATCCGTAACGCTCGTAGCGAGGTACGGCATCCGAAAGTTTTCCGGGAAGACGAACCCGAACAGGCGTGCGCAGCCGATCGCGATATCGCTGTATCCTGAAAAGTCAAAGTAAATTTGCATTCCGAAGGCAAAGAGCGCGCTCCACGCCGCCGGCGCTCCCGGATGCGCGGCCATCGAATCGAAATAGGTGTTGGCGATGGACGCAAATTGATCTGCGATGGCCATTTTCTTGAACAAGCCAAACCCTGCGCGCGCGAGCCCGTACGTGACGTCATCCGGACCCGGGGGGCGCCATGCAAAGAGCTCGCCGAAAAACAGTCCTGCGCGCACGATCGGTCCCGCCAGCAACTGCGGGAAGAACGCCAAATAGAGCGCGTAATCCAGCGGCGTTCGTATCGCCCGCATCTTCCCACGATAGACGTCGACCAGATACGAAATGCTCTGAAAGGTATGGAAACTGATGCCGATCGGGACAAAGAGATTGACCAGCCACGGGTTCTGGTGCATCCCGACGAGCGCCGCAACCGTCCCGCTGGCAAAGTTTGCGTACTTGAAGCTAGCCAGGAACGCGAGATTCGCCGCAATGCCTATTCCCAGAACTAGTCTCGAATAGCGCTGATGCGATTCGCGCATCCGCTCCACCGCGATCGCGATTGCAAAATCGCTCGCCGTCAAGATCCACAAGAACAGAACATACCAAGCGTTCCATCGCGCGTAAAAATAGTAGCTCGCGAAGAGCAATACGAAGCGCCCGGCACGCCGCGGAAGGCCGTAGAAGAGCGCTGCGACGATCGCTAAGAAAAACCAAAACTCGTACGACCCAAAGCGAAGGGGAATGCCGATGCCCACGGCGGTTGCAAACAACGATGGCGCGCGATGCGGCGCGGCCGGTGCTAGCGGAGCCGCATTAGCGGTTGGCGTGGGGGCCCGCGCTGGCTCGGCGAGCACGCGCCTAACGTCGGCGCCCAACAGCCGACTAAAACGCAAGCTGCCTTCCGTGTTGAGGTGGTCTTCGTCTGCAAAGAGCTCCGGCCGCTCCAGCGCGATGTAGCCTTGTGCGGGAATCAATCGCGCGCCTGTTTGACGCGCGATTGCGACGAGCGAGCCACTGGGGAGCTGCGTCGAAGCACGATGCGCCGGGCGCGTCGGGATTCGAACGAAAATCACCGGTACTCCCACGCCTTCGTAGCGTTCCACGATCGGCGCGAGCCACTGCTCGCGATAGCGCGCGTACGACGGACTCGGCTTCGGGATAGCCAAGACTTGTCTGCCGATCGCGCCGCGCTCGTTGTTGGAGATGCCGGGTGGATACTGGATCGTCCCGGTGGCGAAGGTCACCCGCAAGCCATCGAGCGACTCTACCCGCGGATGGGAAGCCAGAGGAAGATACGTCGTCGCGCCGCGCGCTCGAGCGATCTCCGCCGCGCGTGCGAGCGGATTCGCCACGAGCGCTTGGAAGTCGTCGCGGAGTTCGGGGCCACGCAAAAAAAGGTCGATGCCGTGCTCGACTCGCTCGCGTGGATCCGAGAAGGAACCCGCTAGCTTCGGAAGGTCGCTCAAGCGCGTTTGAAAGACTACGTACCGTAGGTCCATTGGCCGGTCGTCACCATCCACGCTTCCGATCGCGCTGTCGTCGTCCCCATAGGTATCCACCGCAATCACCACCGCGCGAAAGCGACTCGCCGATGGATCGATGGCGCGCACAAAAAAAGGCCAGCAGCGCGGCGTCGTGCCCGGAACGCCGCCATTGACGAATCGCAGGGTTCCGCTTGCAGCGCTTGCCGCGCTTGGATCCAGGCCTGAGTATATTCGCGAATCGCCCAGCACGAGAATGTCGCGCCGTGAATCGCTCCTAAATTGTCGAAACTGCGCAATCGCCGATTCGAAACCACCGGTGCTCGACGACGGGTCCAGGAAACGGTGGTACAGATCCGTGCGAAACGCCATGACATCGATCAGCGCGAAGAGCGCGAAAGCGGCCGCCACGAAAAAGGCGGCCCTTTTCTTCCATGATGCGTCAGTTGCTGGCTGCACCGGCAACGTCATTTGTGCGGAAATGGGTAGGAAGCCTCTAGGATCCTAATTCGTTCAATTATGCAGAATGCGCTTCGATCTCGCGAGTCTACGTCGGTTGCTCTGATCACCGTAACGGTGATGCTCGGCATGATCATGGCAATCATCGACACGACGATCGTCAACGTTGCGATCGATACGATCGGTGGGAACCTCGGCGCAACGGTTGACGAAGTCGCTTGGGTTGCGACCGGCTACATCCTAGCGAGCGTCGTCGTGATGCCGCTCAACGGTTGGCTGACCGCCCTCTTAGGGCGCAAAGTCTTTTACGCCACGTCGCTGGCGCTCTTTACGGTCGCGTCGTTCTTTTGCGGGACGGCTCGCTCGATCTGGGTACTGGTTTTCTACCGCGTTATTCAGGGTCTAGGCGGAGGTGCGCTTCAACCGACCGCGCAGGCAATTTTGTTCGAAACGTTCCCCGCAGAGCGGCGCGGCGCGGCGATGGCGATCTTCGGCATGGGCGCAATGGTCGGTCCGGCGATCGGACCCACGCTCGGCGGATGGATCGTCGACAACGCAAGCTGGCCGCTGATCTTCTACATCAACATACCGATCGGGATCGTGGCTTTTTTGATGACTTTGGCCTTTATTCCGAATCCAAAATACATCGTCAAACCAAAAGGCGGGATCGATTGGATCGGTTTGGGGCTGTTGACAACCGGTTTGGCGTCGCTCCAGTTCGTGCTCGAGCAAGGCGAACGCGACGATTGGTTTCAATCTCGAGCGATTGTGCTTTTGACGTTGATTTCCGCAGCGAGCTTGACCCTGTTCGTCGTCAAATCGCTGCGCGACCGGCACCCGATCGTGAACCTCAGAGTCTTTCAATTCCGATCCTTCTCGGTCGGTTCGTTCCTGGGAATCATCATGGGGTTCGGGCTTTTCGGCACCGCGCTGATCTTGCCGCTCTTCTTCGAATCGATTCTGGGGATGACCGCGTTCGACACCGGAATGGCGCTCTTGCCGGGAGCGATTGCAACCGCCATCTCGATGCTGATCATCGGCCGCATACTCAACTATATCGATGGACGGTGGTCGATCGTTTTTGGAACCTTGCTCTTTGCATGGTCCACGTGGCTGCTCGGAGGCCTCAACGTGCAGGCCGGATATTGGGACGTCTTCTGGCCGCGGGTCGTTCAAGGCTTTGCGCTGGGGTTTCTCTTCGTTCCGCTTACGACGATCTCGCTGGGTGACGTCCCCGTCCCCGAACTCGCGAACGCGACCGGTGTCTTCACGCTGCTGCGCCAGCTCGGCGGCAGTCTCGGCATCGCGATTCTGACGACGCTGCTGGTGCACGAGACCGCCATCGCCTGGAACGTGCTGGCCTCGGGCGTGACGCAGACGCACGGCTATTCGACGGGTCAACTGACGCAGATGGTCGCCCAGCAATCCGCGATGATCGCCTACAACTATCTGTTTCGCCTCACGGCAATCGTGTTTGTGCTCTCCACGCCGCTGATCTTCCTCATCAAAGGAAAGCCGGCGCGCAGAGCCATCGTCGCAGCGGTCGAGTAGCCCCTTCGACTTCGCTCGCTATGCTGAGGATGACAATGTTAGGGAACGATCGTTACGGGTGCGACGAGGCTTTCCTGGCCGAATCCGTCGGTAAAACTCGCCACGATCGTGTAGCGCGTCGGCACCGTAACGCTGGGTGCCTGCAACGTGATGATGTCGGCCTCGGCGCCCACGTCCTGCGCGGTCAGCTCGTGCGATTGCGCGTCGGTAAGCGCGATGCGCATGCCGTTCCGCGGTGATAGAATGTGAACGCGAATCAGGTGTCCGCTCTTAACCGTACTTACCAGCACCGCGAACGTACCGTTGGCATCTTGCACGGACGGGTTAGCGTCGCCCGGGATTTGCGCGGCTGCCTCATTTTGACTCATGGCGTGCCAAACGACGAGACCCGCCATCGATTCAGCAATCGAACGCCCCTTGCGCACGCGTACAACGACACGCAGCTCCCGCAGGCTCGGCACGTTAGGAATCACGAACTGCGCCTGTCCAGTGTGCGAAAATGGCCGCTCTTGCCAAATCGTGCCGTCGGTACCGACCAGGCGCACGTAGCCGTCGTCGGCAGCGGCCGCATAGGCGACGTCGATTCTTTGGCCGGGTTCGGCGACCGCCGGTTTGACCGAAATTTCCGCAATCTCTGCCGGACCGGCGCCTTTTGCCGGGAGTGCGTTGATGACGCGCGTCTCGTTGGCTCGGCCCAGAGGTCCGGTCATCATCATTTGCAGCGTGTATGCGCCCGGCCCGGCGGTAGCTGGGATGGCGATCGGAATCGAACCTGAGTGTTCGGCGAGCTCACCGCCTTGCACGAGCCGGCCGTCCGGAGCGGTGACCGAATAGGTAAGGCGACCCACACCGAACGCGCCGTACTGTGCGGCGATCGTCGTTCCGGATAGCGTCTCCGGAGGAACTGCTAACGCCGCGATGCGCGGCAGCGCGACGCGCACCGCGGCGATGGCAAGGAGCGCGGACATAACCGCAACGAGACTCACGACCGCGAACGCTGCACGGCTGCGCGGCGATCCCCGGCGAGCGGGCGCAGCCGCTTCGACGATGCAGTGGACGCCGTCCCCGGCGACTTCCGCAATCGCGCGGTCGAACGACGCAAAATCGCTTGGCCAGACCGGAATTTCCGTGGTGTTCGTACAGAGCGGTGCGACCTCGAAAAGCAGCGGATAAGCCAGCACGGCATCACCGTCGCGCGACAGCACCCACGTGCGGCAGACCAGCGCGGACGTGGTCCGGTTGATCACGCGCAGCGCGTACATCGCGACGCCGCGGCGCCGATCAAAACTTTCTAGCGAAAAGAACGCCGAAACGCTTCCCGACGCCGTTTGTAGCGCCATTCCCGAACCGAGCCGCGTCAACCGAGCCGGTCGAGCGTGCGCCGGCAGCGCCAGCGCGGTGCTCACCGTTCGCCGCCGCAGCTCATTGCGAGATGACCATCTGCGACGTGCTCGACATTGTCATGAGGGGGTTCTGCATTCCAGGAATGAATTTGATGGCCAGAAATTCGAACGGATAGGTGACCGTAACGCTTACGACGCAACCCGGCTGCTTGCCGGAAAGCCCCGCGGGACAAGCCGGCCACGTCGCGCTCGCCGTGATGCTATTCGGATTCGTTGCGCCCTCCGACAGGGTTTGCACGTAGGCTTGGATGTCGGTTTGCGCCGCATTGCAGTGGTCGAGCTGCGTACATTGGACACCCCGCACGATCGCCCAGCGCGCGCCTTCGCGCGCGAGCTGCGCAACAAAAGCGTACGTGTACATGGCTCGACCGAAATCCATGATGGCAAAAACCAGCGCGAGCACCACCGCCATGACGATCGCCGTCTCCGCCAAACTGGCGCCACGCTCGCTTTTTCGGGCGTTCCTCATTGATTGCCGACCGGCATGATCGCTGTCGCGCCGATGGGAAGCGATTGCGGGATTCCCGGATACTTCATCAGCGAGTTGAACGTGCCCGTAACCTGAACCTCGACGTAATACACCAAACTTGGGGGAACCGTGTTGGCGCTGTTCGAGGGGCAAGTGGATACTTGACCGGCGAGCGTACAAATGATCGTCGAGGTCACGTGCCAATTCGGGAGATTCTGCCCGTCTTGCAGGGTCGCATTCTTCGTTGCCGGACCGCTAATGGACGCATCCGCGGCAGTCGTGGTGTTCTGCGCCGCGTATTGAACGCCGGCTCGAGCGGCATGCGAGGCCAAAATTGAAAAGTAGGCATATCGAGAAATCTCGATCACGCCGATCAAGAGAAAGATGAACACCGGCGCCAGCAGCGCAAACTCGACCATGCTCGTGCCGGAGGTATCGCGTCTAATCATTGCGCGACCACCGCCTGTTTGATCAGCGATTGCCCCGGAGGCGGCGTAGCGAAGTCGTATGCGCTGCTGCCGTTGAAGTTCGTGGCGCCAAAGACGAGAATGAGATATTTGCCGCCGGCCCCGTTGAAGTTTACGGAGGTCGCTCCCGGGCTGTACATCAGTCCGCTGTAGTTGACGTTCGCGCCGTTGAAGTTAGCGCTTTGGGTATTGCTTGGCACTTGGTAATAGACGACCCCCTGTTGAGGCCCTGACGTCGGAGGAGAGAGCGTGATGGTGTCGCCGTTGAAGTTTGGCGGCGTGCCGTTGGCGGTAACGTAGAGTGTCACGCCGTTGCCGGTAACGTGCGCGCCGTTGAAGTTCGTAGGCCCGTTGAACACGTAGGTGCCGCCGGGAACCAACGTCACGTTGGCGCCGTTAAGGTTGAGGTTGTTGTAGCACCCGGCAGCGAGCGTGCCGTTGTAGCCGTTTCCATTGAAGTTCTGACAGCTGTTGCTTGGGGGCGGGTTGGCCGCGAGATACGCGCATCCGGTGATCTCGGGGCATGGATCGGCAATGGGGAGCATCTGAGCCGGAGCCGCTTCGGTGAACGTGGCGCCGTTGAGATTCGGCGGGGCGCCGGCATATCCGATGTTCACGGAGTCGATCGTCGCGCCGTTGAAGTTTGCGGTGTCGTTGATCAGGATCCCGCACTGTGACGCGTTGACGTTAGCGCCGTTGAAGTTTTGGCTGATCGTCATGCTGAGCAAAAAGATGCAGCCGGACCCGGTCGCCGATACCTCGGCGACGGCAAGCGTCGACTCCGGCATTCCGCCGGGATAACCGAACAGACGCGAGAAAAACGTCGCGACGTGCTGCGTGGTGATCGTGACCGAAACGGCACACGGGTTGCTCGCAAAGGGTCCACTTGCGGGCGGATTGTTTGGCAGGACCGCGACGTTGCCGGCGTTAGAAAAGCCGTTGTTCGCGGCGTTGGCGTAGGCAGCCGCGTACGCGGCCGTTGGGTTGGGACATCCCGCGTGCAACAGTGCTTCCGCGCCCCCGGCAGCCGCGGCATCGGTGGCCGTCTGCTGCGCTTGCTGCCGATACTCGAGATAGGCAACGTCGACGCCGATCCCCGCGAAACCCATTAGCACCGCGAGGCAGACGGCGATCAACGGTAGGACTTGTCCCGCTTCCGCCCGGCGGTTCATCGCGTAACGATCTCCGGAGTCATGACAAAAACGACGTCGGACTGATTGTGTTGATAGGCCGTGGACGTAAACAGTTTCCCGAGAATCGGGATGTCGGAAAGCAATGGAATTTTGGAGATCGTGCGCGTTTCAAGCCGGCGCACGAGGCCTCCGAGCATGATGCTTTCTCCAGGGCGCGTGATGACGTCGGTCGATAGCTGGCTGACCTTGAGCGCGGGGATGGTAAAGCCCGAAACGATCACCGCATTGGCATAGTCTAGGTCGGAGACTTCGGGCGCAATCACGGCATCGACCGAACCGTTTCCCAGAATGCTCGGCGTCACATTTAGCTGCACGCCGTAATCTTTGTATTGCACGTTAACCACGCCTAAGCCGGTCGAGGTTACGACCGGTATTTGACCGCCGACCAAAAACGTCGCCTTATTTCCGGAGGTCGTTACCAAACTCGGGCTGGAGAGTACGCGAGCGTGGCCCTCCTGCATGAGCAGGTTCAGCGTCGGCGCGAGCGTCGTCGTGCGATAGAACGGCTGAATCGTGAAACCCAGCCCGGAACCCGGCAACGAAGGCGTCTCGAGAAAGGGAAACAATGGCGGCACGAGGTTCGGCGCGGCCTGACCGGTGACGGCTTGCGCGCCAAAGAGTGAGATGCCGAGATTCGACTGCGCGGTCTTGTCGACTTCGAGCACGTAAACTTTGATGTCGATCTGACTCGTGCTTAACGAGTTCAAACGATCGATGAGCTGACCGGTGCTCGCGAGGTAGGGTCCGGCCAGCCCGCGGGCGCGGTCCAGAATCGCTTGCGCGGTCACCGCGTCCGTCGCATTGCCGCTGACGATGACGTTGCCTTTCCCATCCGGGTCCACTCGGATGTCGCTCGCGCCCCGAATATTGGCGATCGCGCGCTGCAGGGTTCCGAGATTCTGCGAGACCGTGACGGCGTTGACCAAGGCCGCGCTCTGCTCTTTCATGATGGGCTCGAAACGCGCCACGATATCGCTGATTTGTTGGAATTCCGTCCCGGTGCTCACCGTTCCGCGCACGACAATCGAATGGTCGAAGCTCACGATTTGCACGTCCGGCGCGGCAATGGCGGTGCGCAACATCTGCGCCACGTCATCGAGTTCTTGCGCCGTTACGGTCACTTCGTAAGTTACGCGCCTCCCGCCGGCCCAGATGAGCACGGTCGTGTGACCGGGCGCCTTACCGTTGATCACCACCTGCGACGTTCCGACCGGAACGATGCCGGCGATCCGGCCATCTCCGACCGCAACGCGAGTCAAGGCCTCCGCCTTCAATACGACGGAGTGCCCGGATTGGATGGAGATCAGGCTTACCTGTTGGGCCGTCACGGGTGCCGCGTAGGTTACAAAACCCGCGATGATAACAAATGAAAGAACGCGACGACTAATCAAGCTCATCGACAAGCATTATGCCACAGGTATTCGCGTTAACGCGTCAACGCGATGAATACGTTGAGTTAGAATCCGCGCGATTCGCGTCCGCTGTTCTTGCCAGATAGCAATCGTGATGGCATGATACAGCGCACCAGGAGCAAGGAGGTTCCATGCGGCCTTTTCGTCAGGTGGTTCTCTTTGCGTTCTGTTCGCTGCTCGCGACGCCGTGCGTCTTAGCAGCAACGGAGCAAAGAGTTCCGCTCGCTACCGTCGCCCGCGATGCTGGTTTGCAGTACGCGTGGTTGGCGGCGACGCGCGCCGTGCAGCTGAGCGGCCCCGGAATCGTGCTAGTGATTCGCCCCGGCGATAATCTGTACGAAGTAAACGATCGTGTCGAAGTAACGGCACTAACGCCACGCTACATCTCGAACGACATCTACGTCTCAGGCAAACTTGCCAATCACATCACTCAACTAGCACGGCGAGAGCAATTCCTCGAAAGAGCGCAGACGGCGCAGCTGGTGAGGGAAATGAGCGTAGAGCAACAATACCAAGCCGGTGCGGCGGATCTGCAAGGTACGATCGTCCTCAACGTAACCCCACTTCGGGGAGCGGAAGCGCTGCTCGTCACGGGACAGGCGCCACCGTCGGCACCCGTGCTGATCACACTTCTCGCGACGCTCTCCTCCGACATCCCCAACGTAGTGCTCAGCCGCCACGACCTGACGGTCGGGCCGGATGGAAAATTCCAAGCGATCGTTCCGATAGCGCCCGACTACATGCGCGACTCGTTCATTCGCGTTCTGGCGACATCGTCGCCGGGCGTCACTTCGGCCAGCGCGCAGCTCTTGGTTCAAGCGCCAAATGCCGGTATCAACGTACCGGCTGAGGCACAACCCGGTGGAATCTGGTAATAGGAGACTCATGTTTACCATCCTCAACTCAATCATCCGCGATGAAAACGGCGCAACGATGGTCGAATACGGACTGCTCGTCGCGCTGATAGCTCTAGTGGCGCTTGTCGGCGTCCAGGCTCTTGGCATTAACCTCCAAACGCTGTTCAACGGCGTTGCCGGCTCGCTCTAAATAGCGCAATTCTCAAACGCATAGTTGATTCCATCCCCCTCTATACCAACAAGGAGATAACATGCTTACCACCCTCACATCGATGATTCGCGACGAAGAAGGCGCGGCAATGGTCGAGTACGGCCTGCTCGTTGCGCTCATTGCGCTCGTAGCGCTAGTCGGGGTCACCGCCCTTGGCAACGGCCTCAAGACCCTGTTCAACCAAATAGCCGGATCACTCTAGACATCGAGCCAGGAGTTGTGGGGCGCGAGAGCTCTCTCCGTCGCGCCTCCCAACCCTCTACATATGTCGCTTGCAATATTTCTGACCGCCGTCGTCTGCCTGGCGGCGAGTTATTTCGACATACGGGAGCGCCGCATTCCGAACTGGCTTACAGGTTCCGTTGCGCTCGCCGCAATCGGCGTTCATTCGATCGGCGGTATTCAGTCGGCAGCGCTTAGCTTGACCGTCATGTTGATCTTAGCCGCGGGCGGAACGCTGCTGTACGCACGAGGCGGCATCGGCGGCGGCGACGTTAAGCTCGCGATTGCCGCGTCTGGCATGCTGAGTTATCCGCTCTGCGTGCCGTTTCTGCTCTACACCGCGATTGGTGGCGGTTTCCTCGCGCTGGTCTTCATCGTGATTCGAGGAAACGTACGAACCTCGCTGTCACGCGCGGCTATTCTCACGCTTGGCTCGTTCCAAAGTATCTCGTCCCCGCAACGTGCGACGCTGCCGTACGCCGTCGCCTTTGCTTTGGGTGCGATCACGCTGGCGCTCTCTCAAAGCATCGCCCCGTTCCTAAGACTCAATCTTTCATGAATATCCGCCGGACGACGCTTCTCATCGCGATGATCCTGGCCGTCGGAACCGGATGGCTTACGCTGACTTACCTCTCATCGCTACACCCCGGCGGGACGGCTCAGCGGCCCGTGCTCGTCACCGTTGCGGATATTCCGGCACGCGAACGCATCGTCGATACGATGTTTACCAAGGAGATGCGCCCCGCCGACTCCGTGCAGCCGGACGCGCTCTCCGATCCGCCTCAGGCCGTCGGCTCCCTTGCGCTCATTACGATCCCAACGGGTTCGCAGCTCACCGCGTCGGCAATCGGCACGAACGTCGCGTTCGCGTTGCCGGTGCGACTGCAGCCCGGCATGCGGGCCGTAAGCATTCCGGTGGATCGCGTAAAGGACGTCTCGGGTCTCATTCAGCCGGGCGATCGCGTGGACGTGATTGCAATACCCCCACCGCGTTCCAACGGGCCCCCGCCGCGAGCGGCCACGATCTTTCGGGCCATTCGCGTGCTGGCTGTCGGGAATGCGCTCGAGAACCCATCCGCGACGCCATCGCCCGAGGAGCAAACCGCCGCAACCGTCACGTTAGAGGTGACGCCCGGCCAAGCAGATTTGCTGGCATGGGCCGACGCCAATTCGATACTTCGGCTTGCTCTGCGCTCGCCGCGCGAAGCACCTCACGCCGAGCCGGTTGAGGAACTCACCTTAGCCGGCAGCGGCGCGTCCGCCGGTGCGCCCGAGCCCGCCCCAACTCTCGGGCCTCCGGCGGCGGTGCCCCCTCCGTTGCCGCCCGCGGCCCCCATCGCGCGCACGCTCTCGAAACCGGTAGAACTCATCATCGGCGATCAGATCGTCGACCCTGGCAACTCCACCGCAAAGCCATGACGGTTCCGCCGATCACGCTCTTTATCGGTTCCAAAGGCGGAGCCGGAACGAGCACGCTTTGCGCCGAGCTTGCCCGAGCCATGGCGCGAGAAAAGCGCAGCGTGGCGCTTCTCGATGCAGATCTGACTGGACGCCGTAGCGTCGCGCTAATCTTCGATGCGGTCCGCAATTTCGACGCAACTCGCGCTGCGTCGACTGTCTCGCGCGCTACCGCCGAGGGCGTCACGCTCTTCGAGCTTGCAGACCGCTACGACGCCGTCTTTATGCTCGGCCCCGAATCCGTCGAGGCTTGCGCCGGCGACATGCTCGGATTCGATGCCGTCCTGGTAGATGCACCGCAACCCTTTGCGGCGGCGGTACGCCCGTTCGTCACGCGGGGGACGCGCTTTGTCATCGTGCTCGAGCCGACTCTCTTGGGAGTCGCGGGCGCCCAGTCAATGTTGGCCGATCTGCAACGCTTCGGCATTCCAGCGAACCGCCTGGCTTTGGTCAGCAATACGCGCAGTGAGACGGAGGTCGTTTCGCGTGGCGAAATCGAACGCGCGCTCGGGGGCAAAGTCATCGTCGAGTTTCCGATCTTATCGCAGCGAGGCTACGCAAAAAGCATCACCGGATTGCAACGCTATCTCGAATCGCTGCCGGGCCAAGCCGAGCTCCGAGGGTTGCAGCCCTCGACTGCTTCCCTTGCCGGCGACGTGCGCGTGCCGCTTCGGCGCTCGTATACCGTCGCCGCAAACGGAAACGGCGCGACGGCTTCCACTGCGCGCGATCTCAAACGCGACGAGTTCAAGCAGGAGGTTCATCAGGCGCTGTTGCGCCAGCTCGATCTCGTCTCGGCAAGCATCGCACATTCGGATGCGGCAAAGCTCGCGGAACTGCGCTCCAAGGTCGACGCTATCACCTCGGCGCTCGCGGCCGACCGTAAATTCGACGGCTCCGCCGAGGAGCTGGCGCAGCTTCGGCGCGAGATTCTCGACGAGGCACTCGGCCTTGGACCACTCGAAGATCTCATGAAGGACCCCGACGTATCTGAAATAATGGTGAATGGGCCCGACACGATCTACGTTGAGCGTCACGGTGTGATCGAGCGCGCGTCGAAGCGCTTCACGGAAGCTCGCCAACTTCGATTGATCATCGAGCGCATCATAACGCCACTCGGTCGCCGTATCGATGAAGCGTCGCCAATGGTCGACGCCCGTCTTCCGGACGGTTCGCGCGTCAACGCGATTATCGAGCCGGTCGCAATCGATGGCACGGTCCTGACGATTCGTCGTTTTGGGCAGCACCGACTGACGACCGAGGATTTGATTGAGATCGGTGCCATCCCCCCGGCCGTCATGGAGTTTCTTCAGGTGGCGGTGCAAGCGCGGCTCAACTGTGTCGTGAGCGGCGGTACGGGTTCCGGAAAAACGACCTTCTTAAACGTGCTGTCATCGTTCCTTCCGAATCACGAGCGCATCATCACGATCGAAGACGCCGCCGAGCTTTTGCTCAACCAATCGCACGTCGTTCGGCTCGAGACGAGGCCCGCTAATGTCGAGGGCAGCGGAGAAATTCAAATCCGGGACCTGTTTCGTAACGCCTTACGCATGCGCCCCGACCGCATCATCATTGGCGAGTGCCGTGGCCCCGAGGCGCTCGATATGCTGCAAGCGATGAATACCGGACACGATGGTTCCCTCACGACCATACACGCGAACAGCCAACGCGACGCACTCTCCCGCATCGAAACGATGGTGCTGATGGCCGGCTTCGATCTTCCAATACGGGCGATACGCGAGCAAGTTGCCAGCGCACTCGATCTGGTCGTTCATACGGCGCGGCTGCGCGACGGTACCAGAAAGGTCATCGGCGTCAGCGAGGTCGTGGGGATGGAGGGCGACATCGTGACGATGCAGGAAATCGTGCGTTTCTCGCAACGTGGCGTTGACAAGGAAAACCGCGTGCTCGGCGACTTCTGTTACTCCGGCGTCCAGCCCATCTGCTTGAAGCGGTTTCAGGAGTACGGAATCGCGTACGATCCACGGTCTTTGAACGCGCTCATGCCCCTGAAAGCGCTATGGTGACGGCGCTCATCCCGGTTGCCATCTTCGCCGGAGTGTTCGCGACTGCGGTTTTGACGTTCTTTTCCATTTGGAGCTCTTTCAACAAACGCGCTACCGCGAAGGTCCAGAGCCTCGCCGAGCGGCTCGATCGCGCCGGCGTCACCGTCAGCTCACAGGAAATCGTTTTAACTTTCAGCAGCATCGTTGCAATCATTTGGGTTTCGCTCTTGCTCGGGCTGCACCCAACGCTCCTTATCTCGCTTCTTCTTTTTCCAGCTATTGCACTAGCCGCGTCGCTGGTTTTCTTCGGCTACGTGCACCTAAGAATTGGCCGGCGTCTTCAGGCATTCATTACCCAGCTCGAGCCGGCAACGCGGCTGATGGCGGGCGGATTGCGCGTTGGCTTGGGCTTACGACAGGCCATGGCGGTGGTTATCGATGAGCTTGCCGATCCGGCGCGGCATGAGTTTCGCCGCGTTATCGGCCAAACGAATCTCGGCGCCAGCATCTTCGACGCGATGGACGGCTTAGCCACGCGTATGCCGAGTCATGAGGCGCTCATGTTGGCGCGCGTCTTTCGCGTGCAATCCGAAACCGGGGGAGACTTGGCAAGAATCTTGGATCAGCTCGCCGATACGATCAAGGACCGCCGCCATGTCCAGCGTAAGAGCTCGGCCCTTACCGCAGAGGGACGCATGAGCGCGTGGGTTCTCATGCTCATTCCGGTGGCTCTGGGTCTCTTCATCTCTGCGACGCAGCCGACCATGGCGAACGCGCTCTTCTATACCATGATCGGCCACATCGTTCTCCTCACCGTCGCGGGGCTCGAGCTTTGCGCGTTTCTTTGCCTCAAGGCACTCCTGCGGATCGACGTTTGATGAGCTCGCTGCTAACGACATTTCTCGGATATCTCATTGCGATACTCTCCGGGCTGTCGGCGTTCTTGCTGACCCTTTCGCTTCTTCCGTCGAAAAGCGTCCTCACCGAACAACTTGAGGACCTGAAGGCGCGTAACCCGTTTAGCCCCAAGCAAACGCGCGTTTCGCTGATCGAGCGCTTTTTCAGCGGGGATCGGCGTCTCCTCATCGCCAGCCGCCTCGCGGAGGCGGGCTGGTATACGACGACGCCCGGAAAGTTTGGCCTGCGCGTAATCGCCAGTGCGTGTTTTGGTGCCGTGCTCGGGCTAGCAGCGTGGAAGCTTCTCCACCTCGACACCCGCTTTTTGATCCCGATGCTCGCGGGGTTCGTGTTCTGCGGAGGATATGCGCCCTTTTTTGTGCTCAATCGCGCGGTCGACGGCCGCAAAGCGTCGATTCAGAAGAATCTTCCCGAATTCTTGGACATGGTCGCCTCGACGGTTCAGGCCGGGCTGGCACTTAATTCAGCCTTGAGCTACGCCGTCGAAGCCGTACCCGGACCGCTTGGCGACGAGATCAAAGAAGCGCTGTCGGAGATTCGGCTGGGCCGTGCGCGCGCCGACGCGTTGCGCGGTGCGGGTGAACGAACGAACCAACCCGCGCTTCGAAATGCGCTGCGCGTGATGACTCAAGCCGAGCGACTCGGCGCCAACGTCGCAAAAATGCTCACCGATCTCGCCGAGGACGCGCGGCACCAGCGATTGATGCTCGTCGAAGAGATCGCGGCGAAGTTACCCGTTAAGATGGTTTTCCCAATGGTTTTCTTCATGATCCCCGCGATCGTTTTAGTTATCTTTGGCGCAGTGGCGGCCAACTATTTCGCCACAACCCGATGATCGCTGTCCTTACGTCGGCGATCTTCTTTGGCTGCGTTAGCGTCATCGCTATTCAAATCAGCCGAGCAGTTTGCGCCGGCGTCGTTCCAGCCGACGACGGGCCGCGCTCGGGCCGGCCGCCCTATGCGGTGCTTGTCGGCGGTTCGGCCGTGGTTGGTGGCCTGCTGCTTGCAACCGGCACAACGCCGCTGCAGCTTGGAACCGCCGCAATCGTACTGTTCGCACTCGTTGCCTGCTGGTGCAGCGATACGACCTGCGGCATCGTTCCGGATGTTTTTACGCTCGCCCCGCTAGCGGCGCTGCTGCTTTTTGCGTTCGCCCAGCGCGAGTGGGGAGTGGCATTCTCAGCTTCGATTCCATTTGCGCCGTTTGCGGCCGCCGCGTTGTTCTCGCGAGGCTACGGCATGGGGTGGGGCGACGCCAAGCTTGCGGCGCTCGTCGGTGCGGCAATCGGGGCGCCGCTCGCAGTCGTTAGCCTGTGTGGCGCCTGCATCGCGGCAGCCATCGGCTATCGGCTCGCTCGGAAGCGGCACCGTCCGATTGCTTTCGCGCCGTACATCGCGGCCGCCACGGCAATCGCATTACCGCTCGGACTGGCACGCTGAATGCGCCGGCCCGATTTCTTAAGCGCTCTGATCGGTGCGGCGCTCGTCGGTCTTTCGCCACGCGCGGTTCGTGCGGCGGTGCCGCGCGGCGTCAGGCGAACACTTTGGTTGCGCCGCGCCGGAGGTGCCGAAGAAATCGTCGCCCCATTTTGCACGGACGGGCGCACCGTCTACGAGCCAGGTTATCGAATGATCTGCTGGCTCATGCGCGATCGCAACGTTCGCGCTGCTGCTGGCTACGTTCAGATTGATATCGTCGAAATTGAAGCGCTTTGGGAAGTTCAACAAGCCCTGGCGCTCCACGGCATCGTTCGACCGCTCGTTGTCACGAGCGGCTATCGCACGCGGGAGACGAACGACGCGATTGAAGGTGCGGCGCGCAACAGCATGCACCTCTACGGCAAGGCAGCAGATATTTACGTTGACGGGCTCTCCATGCGCAACCTATTCGATGCCTGTTGGTCGCGGGCGATTTCCGGCGGCATTGGCTACTACGACGACCACGTTCATCTCGATACCGGAGAGCGTCGCTGGTGGGTTGGGGAAGTCGGCGTGCCGCAGCTCCAGCGCCGGGGCGATGCTTAACCCGCAAGATTCGTCTCGCGGCGTTACCTTCGGGCGCGGGAGGGGTAGTAGCGAGCATGAGCTGGGTGCGAGGAAATGTGATTGCCGGACGATCCACTCTCGGCATCGTGACGTATTGCACGTTGAACGCACTGATCATCGCAGCCGAGGCGCGCTGGCACCTGCTCTATCGCTTGACGCTGTGGGACCTGTCGCAAATAAGAACCCTCATCATCCTCATCGCAAGACTAATTCATACGGCGCTCTAGCGCACGACCTCAAACCCGGACTCGCGATGCTGAGCGACTTCAATTTTCGGAGCAACGGCATCGGGTTCTTACGTTTCTTCTTTGCGTCCATGGTCATCTGGTCCCACACCTTTAATCTAGGCGGATTCGGAATGGAGCCGATCTCGCGATTGACCAAAGGGGTGGAGGACGGCGGAACCATCGCCGTCGATGGATTTTTCGTTCTCAGCGGTTTCCTTATTGCGCGCAGCAACGAACAGACCAGTAGCCTCGCCCGATACCTATGGCACCGTGTCTTGCGCATCTTTCCCGGCTTTTGGGCGTGCCTCGCCGTTGTCGCGTTTGGGTTCGCTCCCATCCTTTTCTTTCACGAAACCGGTACGTTGGCCGGATTCCTCGGTAGTCCCAACCCTCCGTGGAGATATATTACCGACAACCTGACGCTGCAGATGAACCAGTTCGGAATCGCAGGGCTGTTGGGCACGTTGCCGTATCCCTGGCTATTCAATCATTCGCTCTGGACGCTGCAGTATGAATTCTACTGCTATTTGGCGGTGGGAATTCTTGGCGCCCTAGGCGTTTTTAACCGTCGCCCCGTGTTGGCACTCGTTCCGCTGGCGATCGTTCTGGCGCTGTTCGCGGCTTCGTCCTCGATACGTGGGCTGCTTAACGTTCCCACGGCTTTGCGCGTCGTCGAGCTTTACGCGTTTTTCGCGATTGGTGCATGCGCTTATCTCTTCCGCAAGTACGTCCCGATGCGTGCGTCCCTGACGCTCGCGTGTGCCGCCGGAATCGGAGTTTTTGTTACGACGAGAGCCTACGGCATCGTATTGCCATTGTGCCTTTCCTACATCACGCTATACGCGGCGATGTTCTTGCCGATTCGCAGCTTCGACCGGCCGATGGATCTATCGTACGGATTATATATTTACGCCTTCCCCATACAGCAAGCCCTGGCCGAATATCAGCTCAACGCATTTGGGTTTTTGCCGTACTTTGTGGCCGCATTCGGCATTACGCTGATCTTTGCGGCGTGCAGCTGGTTTGGGATCGAGGCGCGCGGCCTTTCGCTCAAAGACGCCTCCTTCGCGCCTTGGGCCATGCGACTACGCGGGAGGGGCGCTTGAGCCAGCTCTGTCAAGCCGGAAGTGCATGGGTTCGCGCAGGTTCCGTCTTGCTCGTCACGGTGCTCGCGCTGTATATTTTCGCGACGGATATTGCCCCGGTGCGCCACGTCGATACCAGCGCCTTTTATTGTGGTGCCCGCGTTCTGTACGCCGGTGGCGATCCATACCGTTTTCAGCCACTGCACGGCTGCGAAGCGCGTACCTTAAACCTAAACCCGAACGAAGTTTATCCGGACCCACTGCCGCCATACGCGATCGCGATGTGGCTGCCGCTTGCACTCCTAACCTTCGCACAGGCAAACCTCCTATGGCTCCTCACGCTTCTCGTCAGTGCCTTCGTCATCGCGTGGTCGGTCGTGAAGTTAACCGGATTTCCACCGTGGCTCGTCGGACTCTGCGTCATCGCCGCCACGTTAGTCGAACCGTTGGCGAACGGAGGCATGGCGCCCGTGCCGACCGCACTGTTGTGCGCCGCCGCCGTCGCACTCGTGTGCTGTCGATACTCGCTCGTGGCAATTTTACTCGGCTTGGCTTGTATGCAACCGCACGTCGCGCTTCCGGCCATCCTTTCGGTTTTCATTTTGATTCCAGCGATGCGGCTTCGCCTCATTGCGGTGGGTATTGCGGTCGCCGTTGTTTCGCTGATCGCCGGTGGTTGGCTGAATGCCGAATACTTAATGGCGGTTTTGCCTTCGCACGCGATGTCCGAGTTCAACAGTTCGAATCAATACAGCCTGAGCGCGATGCTCCACTTGCTTGGCGTGTCCAACGGAGTTGCGTTAACGGCGGGCAGTCTACAGTACGCGATCTTCTTGGTTCTCGGCATATTGCTCGCGTCGCAGCTACGACGCGACGTCCCGGCCGCTGTCGTCCTTGCGCCCCTGACTTGCGCCGTCACCGGAGGCACCTTCATCCATCAGACGGAGATCGCCGGTGCGCTGCCGTTCGCGTTCCTCATGGCCGCCCGTCTCCCGACGTTTCTCGCCTGGGCGGGCGTCGCGCTCGTCGCGCTTCCGTTGGAATATCTTCTCGACTACGGGGGTACCATAATCGCTGGTCTCGTCGTGTTCGCGATCCTGCTCTTTCGCCGAAGCACGGAGTGGATCAACTCGCTCCTGCTGGGCTTTTCAGTCAGCGCAATCCTAGCAGCCGCGCATATTCGCTTCCCGCTTCACTTCATTGCCGTCCCGTCACCCTTCGTCTCGGGTCACGCATTTGCCGAGGAAGGCTGGAAGCCCATGCAGGACCGCTTTCCGGCGGAAAACGTCCTCTGGTGGCCGTCGCACCTACTGACCTACGCCGGTCTCGCTTTAATCTATTGGTGTGCAATTGAAATCGTGCGCAATCGTAAGATCGCTCGCGCAAGCGTTCGCGCTAGCCTATCCCGCTTGGAATTGCCGGAGCAAGGCGCCGAACCGGCATAGGCGTACGCAGCGCGAGAACGATCGCCGCAACGTCAAAGGCAACGAGTCCCGCCCAGCTGGGCAGGCGCAACAACCACGTAACCGGAGCGTTGGTCACGTTTCCAAGAACGAATTGACGCCAGCTGAATTCGGCAAGATGCGGGTCGATCGTCGCGTGCCCCTGCCCAATCGTAAACGAGTGCGGCGGCATGCCGGACGCGAGCATGAACAATGCGGCGATCGCCGCAAACGATACCAGCGCCGCTCCCAGGGCGACGGTGCGTTGCCGCCAGAATGCGTACGCAAGGTACGCGACCGGAAAGAGCGGCGCGAGGAACATGGCCGCCGAGGTCGCCAGCATCCAGGGAACGGCGAGCACGATGAGCGTTGCGAAGATCCAATTCCGATATGCGGGTGCGCGCACGCCAAGCAACAGGCATGCCGGAACCGCGGCCGCAATCGCCTCGGTATGTACGAACGATCCGCCCAGCAATGCGAATGCGGGAGGAACGAGCACCAGGAATCCGAGATCGTCGTAGCGGCGTGCGAGGCGAACGGCGACCAGCACTCCGAGCGCAACCATTATCGCGTAGCAGATACTTCCGCCGAGCACGGCCGACGCTTCAGGCACGCCAAGTGCTGCGAGGACGGTCGAAAGGCTGTACTGATTGTCGCGCGAGACTTCTGAGAGCGCATGCGCCGGCAGAACGGCCGTCAGGTAAGAGAGCGTTTGCAGATAACCGACGGTCACCCACGCGACTGCCGCGAGCGCACCCACCGCGAGCGCGAGTGGAACGCGAATCCGCCGGGACGCTACGAAAAGCGCCAGCGCTGCAGGCAACGCGATCTGCGGTTCTATCAATGCTACCGCGGTCGCCGCCGCCGCCAACACGAATCGGCCCCGCACCATGCCCAGCGCCGCAACGATAAGCGCGGCGAGAGCAACTGGCATAACGTTGCCGGACGCAAACGACGTGAGGCCGGCGGAAAGGGCCAGCCCCGCCCACGCCACCAACGGCGGCTGCGCCGTAAGGCGCGCCAACGCCCCGGCCGCGCACGCGAGCGCGCCGGCCAGAAATGTCCACCACAAAACTGTCGCGACTCCGAACGGCGCAAGCGTCAACGGATACAAGAGGGCCAGCGCGTACGGTGGATACGGCGCCGGTACCGTGACGGTTGGCGGCGCACGATAATAGGGGCCGGGCGTAGCGCGTTCGCAATCGTGCAGCGGCTGCACAAGGTATGGATCGAAGTGCTCGCGCTGAGCCAGCGACGCGCAATAGTACGCGCGGAAATCCACCATGAGCCAGCCGGCGGATCGGTCACCGTACAGTTGGCCGGTGATCGGTAACAAGGTGCAACACGTTGCAATGAGAAGCGCGGGAGCGTACCTGCGGTCAATCCGCAGTATCCCGGCTTCACGTATCGACAGAACTAGAATAAACGCGAGTCCTATCCAGGTGGGGAGGCGCAACGCCCATGCCGCGAGGCTGCCGGTAGAATTTTTTTGCGTAAAGGTGCTCCAGGATGCTTCGGCAAGGCGCGAATCGATGAACGGCGCGGCCGCGTGGGCGGCGACGTTCGAAGCGGCCTGTGCCATCACGCTCAAGCTAAGGCAGATCGCGGCGGTTGCGATCGCCGCGAGCAGCGCCGCTACGAGGTTCTCGCTCCAATATCGCCACGCGAGATAGCCAACAACGGCAGGGGCAAAAATCAACGCCGGAGAGATAGCCCAACCCCATGGCACCACAACCATGAGCAGCGCAACGACGGCAAGCGTGCGCGGCGCGCGCGCCGAAGAAGTGCTTAACAGCAAAGCAGCCGGAATCGCCGCGGCAATCTGCGTGATATGTATAAAAGTGCCGCCAAACACCGCAAACGCCGGCGGCAGGCAGACCAGAACGGCATCATTGCGCATGCGCCTTGCGAGCTTTCCGGCGACGAACGAGCCGGCGACGAGCATCGCAATATACCACAGCGCGCCCGCTCGCACGGCGATCCCAGACGATACGCCAAGTGCCGCGAGAACGGCGCTAAGGCTGTATTGCGTATCGCGAGTGATTTCCGATAGGGCGTGCGCCGGGAGCACGCTCGTGAAGTATTCGAGATTCGCCCGTAAGCCGAGGGCGATCAGCGAAACCGTGACCAGCGCGCCGAACGATACGGCGAGGGGAATTCGCGTCGCGGGTCGCCACACCGCGAGCGCGATGCAGACCGGCAGGCCGAGATGCGGTTCGATCATCGCACCGGCTCCCAGCAGCGAAGCGGCACGCCAACGCCCACGCCACGCGAAATAGGCTGCCATTGCGATGCAGGCCAGTGCGAGCGGCACGACCTCGCCGAACGGCAACGACAGCATGCCCACGGAGAGCGCGAACGCGGCGAGCACAATCTCCCACGAAAGGCCGGTGCACGCCGCCAGGGCGGCGATGCATGCGACCGTCGCTACAACCAGCAGCGCACCCCAGAGGCTGGCCGCCACGCCAAACGGGAGCAACGCGATCGGCTCGAGCGCGCCGATGGCATAGCCAGGCAGCGGGGCCGGGATCGTGACGCCTGGATTCTGCTCGAAAAAGCGCTTGGGACCGATCGCGGTTTCGCACGAGCGCAGCGGCTCCGTGTGATAGGGATTCGCGCCGTGCGCGGCCACGCGGGCTGCACAGTAGAACGCGCGAAAATCCCCCATCAGGAAACCGGTGCGCGTAACGATGCCGGTTTGAACGCCGAACGCCGTCAACGCCGCCAGCAACACCGCCGCGCCAATCCAGCGATGCGGCATGGGGTTTAAGATCCTGAGGCGAGCCGAAGGTCGGATTCGGTGTTGGACTGGTAGTCGAGCGCCGCCACGATTTCGGCAATTCGTTCCAAGAGCATCACGTGGCGCTGTTTGAGCACCGCGTCGAGGCTCGCGACCCAGGGCTCGTGCGCGTCGCCGATCAGCAGATCTCCGCGATAAACGCGGGCGGCGCTACGGTAATGCGCGTAGGCGGCTCGCAGCTCGCTTCTTGCATACTGTTCGTCGGCGTCGTCGGCGTGCGACACGAAGCGGTTGACGTCGACGATGACGTTCTCCAGGTCGATTGATAGGTCGTCACCTGCCCGGAAGTACGATTCGACTTGCCTGAAGCCGACGACGTGTGCAATCGCTTTGCGAATATTGGAGCAGACCGTTCGCAAGCTCTGTGCAACCAGATGCCGCTCCGCACCCGGCCAGAAAACCTGGCCGAGTTCCGCACGCGATACGCTGCCGCCGGGCTGCAACGCGACGTACTTGAAGATCTGCCGGTCGCGCCGCCGAATCCACTCGATCGGCTGACGGTCGATCTCGGCCATAAACCATCCGAAGAGCCGGACTTGCATCGGATTCGCCGCCTGTGCGCGTCGCCCGTAGCGGTCGTAGAGACGGCTGCGCGACAGCGCCCGCAGCGGCCGATAACCATCGGCGGTGTGGATGACGAACAGCCCCTGTTCTTCGAGCGACTGCAGCTGCTGACGATCGTCCAGGTACGAGCCGCTCATCAACTTGAGGACCAAATCCGCTTCGCGCTCGGCAACGTGAGTCAACGCCGCCGCGACAAACTCATTGAAGAGATGTCCGTGACGCGTCCGCCAGTTTTCGAAGGCTTGACCGACACTGCAGCTATCTTCGGCGGCCTTGCGCAACGCGCCAGCGACAACTTGCGGCCACCCGTCGGTCGCCTCGAGCATTCGGAGAACGTCGGAGTGGGTGAACGGTACGCCGCAGGTTTCGGCGACGTGCCGGATTACCGCTGCATCGAAAGCGAGCCGCTCGGCATCGCAAAGCGACGCGGTTCCTTGCGAAACCAGCCGGCCGGCCTGGAAAGCCGTGCGGGCCCGGCTGGCAACGAGCAAGCCGACCTCATCGGGAAGATCTTCGATCAGGTTCAGTATCGCTTCGATGCCGCGTTCGTCCGGAAGATGTTCGCAGTCCAGCCCAAGCTCGAGCGGTGCCTGCGCGGCAAGCGCCCCAAGGATCTGCTCGTGCGACGTACACTCGCCATCCAGCTGCAGCGCGCGTCCGATCGCGCTCCACACCGCTTCGGCGCTCGACTTAGCGGGCACGCTGCAATAGAACCCGTTTGTGGCGGAATGACGCAAATAGCTAACGAGGGCCATCGTTTTACCGAAGCCGGGAGGAGCCACCAAAAACCGAACCGGGACGCCTCTAAAGCGTCCGAGCCAGTCTTCCAGTTGTGGCCGTCGAACGATCGACGGACCCAGCCGGGGCATCCCTGAGATCATGACTCCCTGGAGGCGGTCACTAAGCTGCCCCCTCTAGCTACCAAGTATACCGTCTTTTTATCACAATTGCCATCCAAACGATCGAAAACCGATAGGAATAAGGAGGCGCACCCTTGGGTCCAGGGCACGGCTCCGCCAGCGCGCTTCATAGTTGAGCATCCGGAACAAGTTTTGGACCTTGATCGCGGGTGGCTGGGCTCGGACGCGACGCTCCGTCAGGCGGTGGTCGTCGAGCAGCTGAGGGCGCAGCAGTTCGAGGGTCGGCCCGGCCGCCACTGGATGGGCTCCGCGAAAGTGCAGCAGCCGTGGATAGACCGGCGCGAAATACGCGGCGACGTCGAAGCCTTCCAGCTCCTCTTCGCGGAGCACGTCGCCGGCCGCGCCGAGCGATGAATAGTGACGGCCCTTCTCCGCGTGGCGGCGCGGCTGGAGCGTGTGCCCGTAGTGCGCGTACACGTAAGGCAATGCGATGCGCTTTCCATCCAACCCACGCAAGTGCTCGTGCACGGCTCCTTCCCAACGCGCTTCCGGACGGTACCGAAAGAACATCATGCGGCGCTCAATCGACGTATAGTAGTCGAACGACGCAAAGAAGTGCCAGGTGTAACCATCGATGAAATCCACCTCGCCCGAAACGCGATCGACGCGACTGGCAAGCCGGTTCACCTGCGCTCCGTGCACTTCGTCCGCATCGATAAAGGCAACCCACGCTCCCGCGTCGCGCTCGCCGTGCACTTGCAGACAGACGTTACGCGCCTCCGCGAAGCCTCGAAAAGGCGTGCGATCGACGACAAGGCGTCCCTCGCTTCCAAAGGCGCTGGCGGACAAGATTGCGCCATGCGGGGACGGATCGGGCGCGTTGTCGTTCACGATTAGCGTAGTGACCGCTTGCGAGATCGACGCCAGCATCGCGCCCAAGAAGGGCTCCTCGCGAGCTCCCAGGATGAGGTGAGCGGCGATTCCTCCTGCTTTGGTCACCCTTCGTCCTTCGACTCGGCGGCTACGCCGCTCCGCTCAGGATGACATTGAGACTCCGCTGGCCGGGATGACAAGGGGAGGGGGCGTTCGAAGTCGGCGCGATGCCGTCTCTCCGACTGGCTGTCGACGCTCGTGTCATCGCGGAAGATGCGCGTGGCATCGGGCGTTACGCGCGTGCCGTGCTGCGGCGCCTGGTGGAGCGCGATGACGTCGAGCTCACGCTGCTCGCCGACCCGCCCTTTCCGCGGCGCTTTCGAGCCGCGTTCGGCGCAGCACTCGGCAGCGGGAAGTTCGCAATTCGAGGGCGCGTGCCGCGCGATCTCGACCTTATTTGGCATCCGGCTAATGGTACGTTCTTCGATTCCCGGCTTGCGAGCGTTGCGACGATCCACGACGCTGTCCCGTTTCGCTATCCCGACCCCGATCGTAAACGCCGGCGCCACGCACAGGCGCCGTTTCTTCGCTCCGCGCTCAGCGCCGCGCGCGTGATCGCGGTTTCCGAGTTCGACCGCGGCGAGGTACAAAAATTTTTTAACGTCCCATCAGAGAAGATTGAGGTCATCCCGCATGGCGTCGACGCGTCGTTCTCGCCAGGTGCTGCAGAGCCGCTCCCCGAGATCTTGAAGCAACGCGCATTTCTGCTCTTTGTCGGCGATCCGATCGGGGAACCGCGTAAGAACTTCGCACTGCTCTATCAGGCTTACCGTCGAGCGTGGCCGGACGCCGATGGGCCGCCGTTGGCAGTTGCCGGAGCGCGCGCGCCCGAGTTGGCGGGAGTCGTGCACGCCGGAAACCTCAACGATGACCTAGTCCTCGAAGGGGCTCACGTGCTGCGCGCCTGTTATCGCGGCGCCCTGGCCCTGACGATGCCATCATATCATGAGACGTTCGGCATGCCGATGTTGGAAGCGATGGCTTGCGCGACGCCCGTAGTTGCATCGCGGGCAAGCGCGCTGCCCGAAGTTGCCGGCGAAGCGGCGCTCTATGCTCCGCCGGATGATGCCGACGCCTGGGCCGCAGCGCTGCGGCGCATCGTCGAGGATCGACCGCTGCGCGAACGTCTGCGCGCGGAGGGTCTTCAGCGCGCGCGCGAATTCACTTGGGACGAAAGCGTACGGCGTCATCTCGAACTATTTCGAGCACTCGCGAAATGATTCGGTTGGGCGTCGACGCGTGGAATCTTCCCGGCGACCACCGTGGCATCGGACGGTACCTCCGCGAAATTCTAAGCGTTTGGTGGGAGCGGGAAAGGCACCGGGTCGAGGTGACGCTGATCGTCCCGGAATGGCATACGTGGACCGTGCGATCGCGATACTTGCGCGAACTCGCGCCGCGCGACTATCGAATCGTCTCGCGTCGGTTCCACCAGCGCGCACATCTCGACGCGCTATGGTTTCCGTTCAACGGGTGCAGCTGGACGAATTTTCAACTGCCGGCAACGGCGACGCTGCACGATGCCTCCAACTTTGTCGTGCCGGACTACGCACCCCGGACGCAAGCCGTTTTTCGCGCCGCGGCGGACCGCTGCCGAGCCCTAATTACCGATTCGGCTTTCGCTCAACGCGAACTCGCTCGCGAGCTGTATATGCCGCTCGAACGCCTCGTCGCGATTCTATTGGGAGTGAATCCGCCACGGCCCGCCGTCCCCGTCGGGCTCGACGTCCCTGCGCTCTCGCCATACGTCCTCTACGTCGGATCTGCGGAGCGCCGCAAGGGCATCGACACGCTCCTGGCGGCCATGGCGCGCGTCGCACACGACCGCAGCGATCTCTCGCTGGTTGTTACGACGAAGCTCGACGATTGGACCGTCCCGCCGGGCGTGCGCGTCGCACAGCTCGGGTATGTCGACGACGACGCGCTTGCGGCGCTGTACCGGGGCTGCGCGGTTTTCGCCTTCCCATCGCGCTACGAAGGTTTTGGATTGCCCGTGCTCGAGGCAATGAGTTACGGCGCTCCGGTAGTTGCCGCGAACTCATCGGCGCTGCCGGAAGTCGGCGGCGATGCGGCGTGTTACGTTGCGCCAGACGACGCCGCAGCCTTAGCTGCCGCAATTCTCCGCGTTGCGTCGGATGCCGCCTATGCCGACGACCTGCGTCAGCGCGGGCGACGGCGCGCGGCGAGCCTGCCCTGGGAGCAGACGGCATCCCAAACGCTCGACACCATCGAGTCGACGCTGCGGTGATCCATCTCGCGACAGGCCTCGCCGCGCGCAATGGCAGCATCTTGCTCGTTGCCTCACGCTACTCCAATCATCCGGCGCCGCTGTGGAATCTGCCCGGTGGGCGCCAGCAGCCCGGTGAACTGCTCACCGAAACCGTCGCGCGCGAAGTCTTCGAAGAGACCGGCTTACGCGCATGTGTGGGAGAACTGGTCTATGTTAGCGAGAGTTACGATGGAACGGAACACTTCTTGAACGCGACGTTTCTGGTTACTCTTGATGACAAAAAACAGGCTGACAAAAAAACAGATCACGTGGTTGAGGTTGCCTGGGTTCCGGTTTCGCAGCTACATGAGAGGATTGTCGTAAGCGTCGTGCGCGACCCGCTGCTCGCATACTTGCACGGCCAACTGACGCAACGTTACGCCGGGTTTCACGAAGCCGGAATTACGATCGAGTGGCCTGAGGGTTCAAAGTAGCGCCCGCAACCCACCGTTCGCGTTCGAGGGAATGCAGGATCACGTCAACGGGTTTCCCGGCAACGGTCGCTCCGCGCGGAAGCCTGCCGTCGTCTTCGAAGCCGTTGTGCCGAAGCACCGCGCGCGACGCTAGATTGTCCGGCAAACAGTAGGCGCGAATTCGCCGGACTTGAGCGCGCCGAAAGCCTTCGTCGACTATCGCCGCGACCGCCTCACTCGCGATCCCCCGACCCCGATGCGCGCGTACCACGCTGTACCCGATCTCCGCGGCAGAGAGGCTCGTTTCTGCGATGCGCAGTGAGACCCAGCCCAACGGTTCGGTTCGTTCGACAAAATGCAGCAGCCATTCGAAGCGGCCGATCGTACCAGGCCGCAATCGTGTCGGACGAGCGCCGACGGTGCGCAAAAACTGCGCGCGGTTGACGTCGGGAAGATCCTGAAAATCTCGCAGATCCGGCTCCTGCAGCACTTCCCAGAGCACCGCGGCGTTTGCCGACGTCACGGGTACCAGGCGTAAGCGCGTCGTTCGTATGGTTCTCATCGATAGAAATCCCGGTCTTGTCGTTCTACCCCCGGGGCGTGATCGAGGCAAGGATGGATTTGGCTGCCGCCTACGCCGCACGCACGCCCGCCTGGGTCGACTTCACCGCGACGGTCTCGTCGCCACCGCGCTTCTTCTATGGATCGCGCACGCACTGCACGCACGAAGCGTTTGAGGTGCAAAGCAGCGCCGGCGAAGTGGAAATCGTCGATAATGTCAGCATCGCGCCGCGATGCCCCGTCCGATACGGCGACCGGATCGAAGTCTGCGGTCAAATGGTCCACGACGCTGGAAGGCCGCCGGTGGTTCACTGGACGCATCACGACCCCGCGCATCATCATCCGAGCGGATTCATTCGCCTGCGGGGGCGGCTGTACGCGTAGCGGCCACTTGGTGATGCGCTTTCGCGGAGGCCAAGTGCAGCAGCTCCGGGATCGTGACGAAACGATAGCCTTGGCGTTTGAGGGAATCGACAATTAGCCGGGTGGCCTCGACGTCGGCACTCCGGTCGCACAAGCGGGGAGCGGCCCGAGCCCGTGCGCAGATGATTCCGCGGTTGCCGTCGTGCAACGCGATGATTGCGCCGTCGCCCGCGTAGCGTAACACGCGCGCCGCGATTACGCGCGCTGGGGGATACTCCCAATCGTTGGCGAGCGGAACCGACCACATAACCGGCGTGTAGCCGAGCTTGCGGACTTCACCCAGAACGAGCCAGTCGCGCGCGCCGAACGGCGGGCGCATAATCCTGGTGTGCAGGCCGGTCGCGGCAAAGATCGCTTGATCCGTACGCTGCAGCGTTCGGCGCAACCCGCTCTGGTCGTAGAGCAGCAAGTGCCCGTGGCTCCAGGTGTGATTGCCGATCGCATTCCCCTCTTCGATCTCACTTCGCACGACGCGCGGGTAGGCTTGGACCGCGCGGCCCACGACGAAGAACGTCGCGTGGACGCGCTCGGTCTGCAGCACGCCGAGTATCTCATTGGTGTAAGGCGGATTCGGACCATCGTCGTAGGTCAGCGCGACCACGCGCTCGTTTTTCGGGCCGCTAACGAGCGTTTTGCCGAAGAGCTGATTACCCGGGCTTTCGACGATCTCGTAACCTACAAAAGCCACCGCGCACAGCAGCATGACACCGATTGCAGACCGAATCGCCAGGCGCGATCTCACCGCGTCAGCCGTGCATGCCGCGGATGCGCGCCCGCGCAACGGCCACGTTATGCCGAAACTCGTCCGGTCCGAAATCGCGAAAATCCTTGACGATCTGTTCGTAACGCGGGTCGGTCGCTTGCGTGCTCTGTAGGTGCAAGAGATCCTTCGGAACGCCCTTCGAAAGGTCGATGGAAAACTGCCGTCCCGCTTTCGTCGCCCAATATTCGGGATTTGTGAACGTCACGGTGCGCTGTCCCTGTTGGTAATCGGCGAGTTGCTTGACGTAGACGGTGTAGGTCGCAGTCGCACCCGGACGGGAAGGCCGGTTGACCAGCTGCCAGATCCCGTCTTGGGTGAGCCTTCCAAAGAAGAAACTCACGTCGTAGACTCGCGCGGCAGGCGCGATGACCGTGATCTGGTGCCCATTATAGCCGCGAATCTCATACTCGAAGCGCGAAACGCCCTCGACGTCGGACATGCGGTACTCTTCTTGCAAGAGCGGCGGTTTTGTATAGCGGATCGTTAGCCGCGCGTAGAGCTCGCTCGGCGCTTTCTGCGCGTGGATTGCCGGAGCAAAGCGGCCCATCTCGCCGGCACCGTAGATCCGCCACCCAAGAATAAGCATCACCACCGAGACAACGACGATCAGGATTTCGATCGGGAACCGGCGCATGAGCGCGGCTACTTTCCGGGCGCTTTGGCTTCCTGGTCGAGCACTCGGTTCACCAAGCGGTCGGCCAGGGCGTTCTGCTTTCGCGCAACGTGCCGGATGTCGGTTTCCTCAAAGCCGCGCAATAACTGCACCGCCCGGCGGTGCAGCGGCGCAAGCCCGGCGTGCTTGACTCGATACTCGCCGCGAAGCTGTTTCACGACCAGCTCCGAATCGAGGCGTACGCTCAGCCGCCGTATCCCACGCTTGAGCGCTGCCTCTAAGCCTAGCAGGAGCGCGGTCCATTCGGCCACGTTGTTGGTTGCCACGCCAAGATATGCTCCGACCTCTTCGAGCGGCTCCCCTTGCGAATCGAGAAGCACGGCCGCGCTCGCCGCCGGCCCAGGATTACCGCGCGACCCGCCGTCGGCAAAGAGCGTTGCTTCCACCCGCCGCGCTTTCGGCGGTCGTAGGGCATAGACCGCCTGGCCGCGGGGTACAGGGTTACCATGATGCACTCGTCAATTCTTCGGGCCGCCGCTTTGGCGGCTGCCATCGCACCGGTTTTCGCGTTAACGGATCGGGTGTCCGCAGCGACGACATCCACCTTCTACGGCATTACGGTGCACGTTTCAGCGAACAACATCAAGGTAGAGAACCCCAAGACCAAGGAGACCTTGAGCTTTATCATCGTGCCTAAGTTCGATCAGATCTTTTCGGCCAATGGAAAGACGACGTATCAAATGAGCGCGGTCAAACCCGGCCAATACGTCGGCATTATCTACGATCAAAAAGTGCTGGGTGCCCGTCACGCCGACAAGATCTACTTGCTGACTAACGCGAATCAGAAAATCGGCACGCAATAGCGCTTATTGGCGCTAATCGCTATCGAGGGGCAGGCCGGACGGCGGCCGCTTTTCGAAGTACGCCCTTGAGTACTTCGCTTGAATTGCTGTGAAAGTGCGCGGGGGTTGCGTGAAATCGAAGCAATCCAACAAACTTGCGGCTCGCAAGTCGGTTGTTCCGAGCCGCCCGAGCCCCCAATTATCTTCGATGAACCGGACAATGCTGCCGAACTCATATTGCGTGTGTGAAATATAACCGGGTTGACTTGGAAACGTTTCCTTCGCATAGGCTGAAACGAGCAGCATGGGGACGCGCATGCCGAGGCCCTGACCGTCGAGTTGCGGCGGCGGCTCGTGATCGTATTCGCCTCCCCAATCATCCCAGACGATAATGATCGCGGTCGAGTCCCAATAGGAGCTCCCACCGATTGCATTGACGACACTGGCAATCCACGAAGGCCCGGTATCGGAATGATTTCCGGGATGGTCTGAGTCGATCGCGTCGGGAATTACCCACGAAACCGCCGGCAGCTGGCCGTTGGCGATCGTTTTGAATATTGCGGTTTGCGGAGTGACGATGTTGGTCGCCCATTCCGGACCTTCGCGCACGGCCTGGATGGCATCGAATGCATTCCACACGCTACCCTGCGACGTGTTGGTGAAGTAGAGCCATGGACGGATCTTGGCGTCGAGCAGGTCGCGAAGCGTGTTGTACGTGAAGCACGGGAACGGGCCTTTGTCGCGCTGGTACTTTCCGGTTGAAGTGATCAGCGAGGTCACGGTGCCCGGCGGCGCGTCGCAGCCCCACTTCGCGGGCGTCGGGAAATCGATAACGTTGGTTCCATTGCCGACCGGCGTGCCGCCCGCGATGAGATCTTGATGCGCCGTGAAGCTGCTGCTGCCTTGCGTCATGAACATATGATCGCCGAGCACGTACTGCGACGCGATGTCCCAATACGGTTTGATGTCGCTCGGCTTGGCGTACCGGTAAGGGTACGTTCCGGCGGGAACCCTAAGGCCGGGCTTGAGGGTGTGTTGGACTAAATTGAACCCGTCCATCTTCCCCTTGTCATACTCGAGCACGAAGGAGAAATGCTCGTGTCCCAAGCTATCGGAATCGAGGGGGCGGTTCTTGAGTTTCACGTAGACATCACCGCTGGGTGTCTTCATCAAGCCCTGGGTGGCCCCGTCGGCGCCGGGATACGTCGCGAACAAATCGTCGAAGCTGCGGTTTTCCTGCACCATGACCACGACGTGCTGGACGTAGGGGAAAGAGCTTGCGTTTCTGACCGAACCGGCGGTACCTTCGGATGCCGGCAAGCCGTTACGCAACGGGCCGCCTTGCGAACACGCCGTGACGATCAATGCCGTTAACAGAGCGGCAATTACGCGGCTCTCTCTAACTGGTCCGAACTGGTATAGCAACGTAGGCGCTCCTCGCTGGCGAACCTCCTTCAGATTATCTCACGCATCCGCCGTGTCCCACAAGTGGAAGAGAATCGGTCAGCCTGCCGAATAGCCTGCGCGGCCGAAGGCTTGACCCCATCGGCGCTAGAAGAGCGGCGTGCACACTAGAGCGGAGATGCCATGACGAGCGTTCGTACAACGGTCTTCTTACTTCTCGCCTTCGCCGGCGCCGCGTTCGCGGGTTGCGGTGGCGGTTCGGGCTCGGTTCCCGGAACGGCCGCGAACGGTCGCTCTATGACGGCGAGTTCCCCGAGCCCGATTCAGCACGTCGTCATCGTCGTTCAGGAAAATCGCACGTTCAACGATTTCTTTGCGACGTATCCCGGAGCGGACGGGACCATCGTCGGTAAAGTTGAGGCGAATCCTAACTGTAGTCCTCCAATTCAGAAAGGGACGATCAACCTCAAGAAAGTTCCGCTTTTGGTTCCTACCGATCTGGACCATCGGCACCTCGGATACGTCACCGCCGACGACAAGGGCAACATGGACGGTTTCGACCTGGTGCCCAACGGGGTCGGCGTGCCGGAGTGCGCGTATCCGTACCAGTACACCGATCCGTCGCAGATTCAACCCTATTGGGCGATGGCACAGCAATACGCGCTAGCCGAGCACATGTACTCGACTCAGGGCAGCGACAGCTTCACCGCGCATCAGGACCTCATTCGCGGCGGCACGGTCGTTGAGCCGAACAAGGCGATGATCGATCTGCCGAACTGCTCGGGAAATAACTGCGTGTGGGGCTGCGACGCCCCGCCCAAAACGCATACGTCGCTGATCACCAAGGGCAATCAGTGGATGCACCTCAAGGGCCAAGGCCCGTTCCCGTGCAGCAAAAACTTTACCTCGCAGTATCCGACGCTGCGAGACCTGCTCGATGCAAAATCGGTTTCCTGGAAATACTACGTCCCGCCGATGAGCAAGGTCTTCGGAAAGCTGATGAGCGCCTTCGACGTGGTCGCTGCAGTGCGATATGGGCCTGAGTGGGCGACCAACGTGATCACCCCTCAGACCGCGATCTTCGGCGACCTCACCAGCGGGAATCTGCCCGCGGTCTCGTGGGTGATCCCAGATGAACCCGCATCGGATCACCCCGGCACGTCGACGGACACCGGTCCGCAATGGGTCGCGAGCGTCGTCAACGCAATTGGCACGAGTTCGTACTGGAACTCGACTGCCATCATTATCGTCTGGGACGATTGGGGCGGACTCTACGACAATCTTCCGCCGAAGGTCATGGACTATGGCGGACTCGGGTTCCGCGTCCCGGCGATCGTCGTTTCACCGTATGCAAAGGCCGGATATATCTCACATACCAACTACGAGTTCGGCAGCATTCTCCGATATGTCGAGGACAACTGGAATCTTGGCACCCTGGGGACCAGCGACCAGCGCGCTACGAGCATCCGCGATTGCTTTAACTACAACCAAAAGCCGATTACGTTCGTCCCCATAGCGTCGCTGCTATCGAAGGAGTATTTCATTCACCAGAAGCCGTCGTACAAGCCGGTCGACAACGACATGTAACTCCGCGGGGAACCGCATCGCGCTGCCGAAACCTCCGCTGCGGGCGACGTGTTGAAGCAAGGAAGATGATGGAGTATAAGAAATCGATCGAGGACGTAAAGAAGGCGCTTGCCTCGGTAAAAACGACGGGCGGATCGCCCTCCGTGACCGATCAGAGCCCCGGCGTCCGTGCTAGCCGCGCGCTCAAGCGCCTCGAAAGGGTCGCCTCCTCCTAGCCCGATTTTCTGAACTGATCGATCGCGAGGGCGCACTGCGACGCGAGCCCTCTGGCAATGTCGTCCGCCGCCGTGCTGAAGAGCACGGCGCTTCGTTTGTCGGCCGTAAGCATTCCCACCGGTTCGTCGCCGAAGAAGACCGGCGTGCACAAGACCGCACGGTACGGTGGCCGCCCGTTACGCGTATCGAGATAGGAGGGGACGTTGCGCACGTCGGGCTCGTTGAAGCGCCGTCGTTCCATGAACGCTTCGCCGATCATTCCCTCGCCGACTGCGTAACTCTGTTTCGTCGGTACGCCTTCGTTGCTGAAGAAAAACTCCAGCATTCTTGTGTTTGGATCGTACATCCAGAGGGCAATGCGAACATCGTCGTCAGGATCTTCGCTAAGATAGTTCTTCGCTTCGCCCATGCGGTCGCGCAAGTAGTGGGCGAGCAGCATGGCGCGTTCGTCGTCGTCCCCGGCTTTCGCGAGCAGGTCGATATAGATCACGGCTGATGAAGACCAGTTTTGCACCAAATTGGCGTACTCTTCGATCGCGCTCTCAAGTTCTTCGGCGCTTTCGCGTGCCTCCTCACGCAGCTCCACCGAAACGCCACCCAGTGTGAGCTTCCTGATGCCGGGCAACAACACCGCAACGCCAATCAGTGCGAGCCAGCCGATGTCCACCGCATCGAGGACGGGCCAGTTCTCGTGCTTCAAGGCCGGATGAATCGGAAAGGCATGAAAGATCGCGCCGAGCAAACCGCCCACACCGATCGCGATTTGCGCGGCCGGCAGATACGCGCGCCAGCGGCCTTCTTCGCTTCCGTCGCTCACCCGAGGGCCTTACACGGCGGCGACGCAAATCACCTAGCCGCGGGCAGGCCGGCAGGGCGCTAATTTCGGCTCGTAATACCTGTGCTCGCCCGACCCAGGCGAAGGATGTTGGAATACCGATTCAGGATGACAAAAAATGTGGGCGCTCCGCTAGGATGAAAGAAATATCAGAGGGACAATGATAGCGTGACGGCGCGATTCGTTATGGGCATCGCAGGAGCCGCGGTGTATCTTGGTCTTGCCGCTGCGGGTCTCGGCGGCCTGGGCGCGTTTTTCTCCCATCCTCCACTAATCGCCGTGGTGGTTCTCTTCGTCGTGCTTACCTTCGCAGCGCTCTTCGCCGGCGGGAACCTCAGCCCGGGCGTTCGCGAAGATCGCAGCAACCGGTGGGTCTTGATGGCCATCATCGTCATCGGCTTGGCGGGCGGATACCTGCCTGCGTGGAGCGATCGCAACGGAATCTGGACGATCGACGGCGAGACAACTCGCTGGATCGGCGTCGTTCTGATTGCAATCGGCGGGACGCTGCGGGTCGCACCCGTCTTCGTTTTGGGCAATCGCTTCAGCGGTCTCGTCGCGATTCAGCCGGGACACACGCTGGTTACCGACGGGCTTTACAGCCGAATCCGTCACCCCAGCTACTTGGGCTTGCTGTTGACCGCGTTGGGGTGGGGGCTGGCCTTTCGATCCGGCGTCGGTGTGCTGCTCGCAGCGCTGCTCGTCCCGCCGATCATTGCGCGCATTGCATCTGAAGAAGCTTTACTGCGGTCGACGTTTGGGGCGCGGTACGATGCGTACCGCGCCAAAACGTCGCGTTTAATTCCGGGAATCTATTGACCGCCGTTATTGGCCTGATCTTGGAAGAAGCCGACGATCGTACCGTTTGAATCCACCACGAACATAACGCCTTGGGAGCCTTTATCGAAGACCGCGCTATAGTGGTAGCGCTGATATCCCTGCATGCTGTCCTGGCTAACAAACTGTAAGTGTCTGAACGTACCGTACTGCCCGAAGGCGTTGTCGATCTGCGCGAGCAGCGTCGGCGTTAACCCACTCTTGAGTTGCGGCGAGAGGTTCCCACTTGGTACGTGACGCCCTAAAATCTGAGTGAAGAATGACGAGAAACGGCCCGTCAACGCGCTGTCTGGGGCGGGCGCCGAAGCGGCGGGAGGCTGCTGAGCCAGAGCCGGAGACGTAGCAGACGCAGCGATTCCGGCCAGCAGCGACACGACGGCAAGTTGCTTGAGCATCTATCCTGAGGGTCCTTTCTGACGAAGCTTTTCGCGAGCGCTCTCTATTCGCCGGGCACGCGTGTCGGGCTTCTTCGCATCTTCAATCCACTGGACGTATTCCTTGCGATGCGCGCATGCCATCGACTCGAAGGCGCGTCGTTCGGCGTCGGTCATTGCTTTTACGAAATCGCGCGGCAAGCTAACGGTACGCTCCTTTTGGTCGAGCTCCATCAAGGTCGCGGACGAATCTGGCACGCATTACAGAGTTGCACCGAATTCTAATGCCATTCAAGCGCGTCTCCATACTAGCAGGTTGGAGCTGCCCCAGATTTCGGGCGGCAACGTGCGGATTGTCAGGGTGTCGCCCGTGATTTTGAATTGACGCTCGAGGGTCTTTCCGATGAGGTCGGTAAAGACGCTCACTTCGACGTGGTGAAAGACGCGGTCGCCACGAATCTCGTAGCGCCCGGCGTACGCGAGAAAGCTTACCAGCGCTTGCGTTCGCTGCTCTTCCGATGAAGCGGTCCCTGCGGGGGACCGAAGCTCGGGGCGATGCGTCCCTGCGAGCACCGCCGCCATGCGCGCGTCCGCGCTGTAAATCAAGTAGCCGACGGGATCGGGCCCGAACCTTGGTTTTTCAGCCCCCTTGCCTTCGTCGACGTCAAAGCTCACAAGATTCCACGCACCAACAACGCCTTCGCTTCGGGCGGTCGCCGGCACGCTACCGATCGCGGCGAGCAAGCCAAATGACGCTGCCGCCTCGAGCAAGCCTTTGCGCGAGAGCGAACGTCGTTGCGGGGGGCGAACAAATGCAGCCATGATCAAACGGCACCTCGTCATCGGCGCGATTATGCTCGTCGCAGCAACTTCCTTCGCGCGCGCACAAAATGACTCGGGGCCGGCGTTACCCGCCGTGGCGGAGCGCCCTTCCACGCAACAGATTTTCGACGCGGCTTTTCGGCGCTGGCAATCCTACCCGGTGCCGCCGTACGCCGTCTGGACGGACACGTGGCACATTCGCCAACGACCGATGGGGTATTATACCGGCGAGCAGTGGTCCGTCGAGGTACATCGTTACGCGGTGCGTCTTTCCGACGGCATGGAGAATGTAAGCGATCCGCTCGCAAGCGGCAAACTGCCGATAGCCATGATCGAGCCGGAGTTCCTCGGCCCATTTGCATGGAGTACGCGCTCGTCGGTGCGCGTCGCCCCACAGACAACTGGCGTGATGATGCAGCCGGACATCGAAGGACTAAAGACGATCGCGACTGTCGTCGCGGTAGCACAGTCGCCGTACGTCATCGGCCGCGCTCCCAACGAAGCAGTTCCAATCGAAAATGTCGACGGCCACGTCACGTATCATCTCCACTTGCGGCCGAGCAGCAATCCGCAGCGACACAATTTGCGCGATCTCTGGATCGACGTACACACCTTCGACTTGTGGAAAGCACATTTCATCGGCAGGTATTCGCCCGCGCCCGGGGCTCCCGTGAGCGCAACCGACGTTACCGTTAATTTTCGCAACGTACTCGGCTGCTGGGTCATATCCCATGCACTCTGGACGTGGGACGATCCGCCGATCGCCTTTACCTTTGAGGTGGAAAGCGATGAAATTGGACTGCCAACGGCGCTTCCGGACTGGCTGTTCGATCCGCGCAAGTACCGCGAGCATCAAAGCGCGGGGGAACCAGATTATTTAGGAGTGCTGCTCGGTCGCATGCGTGCCGCCGCCCCGCCCTCGCCGAGCGTTAGCCCCACGCCGAACGGGTAAAGCCGCCTGCATTGCCGAAGGGCGCCCTCCCGACTGGAGAAGAGTGTGTACGAAGAGCGAGCCCGTTTATTCCAGGCTTTTTGTGTGGCGTTAATCGCCACATTGGGTGTTGCTTCGTGTTCCGGCGGTTCGACGAGCGTACCGGCACGAGGCGTTCTGCCTTCAAAGCTTCGCAACCATAGCAAACTGACCGGCTCCAACCTGATTCAGCACGTCGTGATCATCGTTCAGGAGAACCGCAGCTTCGACAACCTCTTCGCCACGTTCCCCGGCGCCGACGGAACGACATGGGGTCATATGGAGGGGCGCGGACCCGTCAAACTGCGCGAGGTAAACCTCGCCGAGAAATGTGACTTCGGCCACTCGTATCAGGGATTCAAACGCGATTACGACGGCGGCAAGATGAATGGATTCAACTTAGAAGGCGACAGCAACATCTCGGGCTGTCCGAAGCCCGCCGGCATCCTGCCCTATCAATACGTCAACCCATCACAGATCGCGCCATATTGGTATATGGCCGAGCAATACGTCCTTGCCGACCAGATGTTCCAAACGCAAGGCAGCGACAGCTACAGCTCCCACCAGGACCTGATTCGCGGCGGCACGATGATCGATCAAAATCAGACGCAAAGTCTGATCGACTCGCCGTCAGCCTTACCGTGGGGCTGCGACGCTCCGCCTGGCACCACTACCTCGCTGCTCGTCTGGAACGGCTCGAGTCTGCGGTACGAGCGCGACAAGGGTCCGTTTCCCTGCACGAACAAGTTTCCGCCGTCGGGAAGCTACGCGACGATGCGCGACTTGCTCGACGCGAAATCCGTTTCCTGGAAGTATTACTCGCCGGCGGTGGTGAGCCAAGGTACGGGACGCTACTGGAACGCGTTCGATACGATTTTCGCGGTCAGGTACGGCCCCGAGTGGGGAACGAACGTGCCCCAAGCGCCCAACTATGAGAAACAGATTTTTTCCGACATCTCGGCGGGCACGCTTCCCGCGGTTGCGTGGCTCGTTCCGGACGAGCTGAACTCCGATCATCCCGGGTCCGGTTCCGACACAGGACCCTCATGGGTCGCGAGCGTCGTCAACGCCATAGGCCAAAGCTCCTATTGGAATTCGACCGCGATCGTTATCGTGTGGGACGATTGGGGTGGTTTCTACGATCACGTCCCGCCGCCGTTTTTCGATCACTGGGGCGGCCTCGGTTTCCGCGTGCCGATGATCGTAGTCTCGCCCTACGCGCGTCAAGCTTTACCGAGCAAGCCCGGCTATATCTCGCACACGCAGTACGAGTTTGGCAGCATCCTGCGCTTCATCGAAGACAACTGGACGCTGGGATCGCTGAACACGACCGACGCGCGTGCGACGAGCATGGCGGATTGCTTTGACTTCACGCAGCCGCCGCGCGCGTTCCAAATGATCCCAGCATCTCACCCGCGCGCGTACTTCTTGCATCAGCCTGAGTCGTTTAAACCGGTCGACTCGGAGTAAGGTTCGGCCCGCGCGAAGTCATTCTTTGGAACGCGGGTTGTATGCGACCCCTGCGACGGTGGCGCCGCCGCTAATGCCGTTATTGAAGCTGTACTGATAGGTAACGTTCGTTGGGCTGTAGCTGTAAACATCAACCTGAGATTTCAAAACGTCCACCGTCGCCAACGCAGTGGATGCTCCATTCAGGTGCCCTTGGATCGCCTGGTACTGCAGTGCGAGCGGACCGCCGACCAGCGAGCATTTCGGATTGCAGCCTTGGTAGACGTACGCCGCGCTGCCTTGGGACCCGGCCCAGCTGATCGAGACAAGGTTACCCTGCGCATCGATATCGAGGCCCCCAGAGCCGGTGTTCTGATAACCGGTCGCGACTCTACCCGATCTCGAGCACCGTTTGAAGTAAACCAAGATTACGCGGCTGAAGGACGCGTTATATCCGGAGGCCCAGCAGTCGCCGTTGTTGGCCATCGCGACGCCGGCCACTTGGCCGATACCTGACGGCGGGGATTTGAGTTCGCTGCAACCAGAGCTCGCCATGGTGCAAACCACGACGAACCCGGGGCCGAGGAGATTGCCGACGACGATGGGACCAGACGCCGCGTCGTTGCTCGCGGCAGCGGTCGGCTGACCGTATAAGTCGTTTACCGATCCTAACTCTGGACCGCACATGCGCGGTCCCTTGAAAACGATGAGCTGACCGCTTGCGCTGTTCGGAGCGATGAGGTTGCCCTTGCCGTCGACGGCGATGTTATCGGCATAGGTGACGTTCTTCACCTTGCAAATCAGCGTGGGGCGATCGCCCTTGATGCGATAGCCCAGAATCTCCGAACTGGAAAAGCCGATGGCCGCGTCGACGTAAAGGTGGTCGATTCCGCCTCGATGCAGCGGCGTGGCCGGCTGGGATTCGACCATCGGCATCGTAGAAGTCGATGACGACAGGTTGCCTCCGCAGCCCGCGAGCAATAAGACCGCGATGCTGAGGCTTAACGCATAGCGGCCAAACTGTGAAATCCTCATCTTCTTTGCTCCATTCGCCACGAACGTGGGAGGCTTCAGATCTATTCTGGGCCGCGGGGCTCGGTTCCATCGTAGCACCCAACCCCATCTCGCTTCGCACGCCCCTTCGTCCTTCGACTCCGCCGCCGCGCGGCTTCGCTATTCCTACTCGTAGTCGGGGGCGCGGTAGTCGTTCTTCTGCCGTAGGAAAAAACGCCTACCATACGGTGCCTTAATCGGCACGAACTTGCGTGGCTTCTGTGAGAAATCGAAGCAGTCGGCGGCGGGGGAAGCGGCACGCTTGTCGGCGGCGGCGAGCTGATCGAGCCCGAAGAGATCTTCCGCAAAGCGTAACACGCTCGCCGTTTCGTACTGAACGTGCGAAACGTAGTTCTGTTTGGCATACGGTGAGACTACGATCAGCGGCACGCGGAAGCCCAGGCCGTCGTAGTCCGTGTAAGGCGGAGGAACGTGATCGTAGAGCCCGCCCCAATCGTCCCACACCACGAAGATCGCCGTCGAGTTCCAAAACTTGCTCCGGCCCACGGTATTCACGAGGGCCGCAACCCACGACGGACCGTAACCGCCGCCGCAGTTAACATGGTCGGAATCGTCGCAGAGCGGTGTGATCCACGTGAAGTTCGCGAGTTTGCCGGCAGGAACGTCGAGCAGAAAGTGCTTCTGCGGTGTGATGATGTTCTTCTTCCAATCAGGCCCCATGTAAATGTGTTTGACGGCTTGATAGCTCGACCAATAGCTGCCCGAGCCGCTGGACGGACTGCCGTATTTACTCGTATAGAACCGCCACGAGAGGTCGGCATTGTCGAGTTCGTCGCCGAGCGTCTGATAGTCGAAGCAGGGCGACTGCGGTTTGCCGGGTCCGCGTTTTAAGGTGAGCGTGCCCACGACGTCGCTCGGGCCTCCGCCGCAACCCCATGCGCTCGTAGGCAGATCGACGCTCCCCGCGGCTTGTGCGGCGATGATGTATTGGTGCGCTACGAAACTTTCATCGAGATGCGATTGGAACATGCGATCCGCCACGACCCCCTCGTGCGCCATGTCGAAGTACGGCCTGGAGTCGTTGTGCGGCACGTAGACGTACTGCGCATAGGGAATGCTCGGCGGCCAAAAATAGGCTTGCTCTTTGTCGAACCCGTCCATGCGGCAGTTCGTGCCCGGAACCGAGCCCGTGCCGTTGCAAGCTGCGAACATCGCCGTGGCGGAGTGATCGATCACGTAGCGCGTAGCTATGCTCACCGGCGCCAGCTTGACTCGTTTGCCGGTCGAGATCGTGCCGCTCGAAGCGGTATCCGCACCGGGATAGCCTTGGAAAAGATTATCGAAGCTGCGGTTCTCCTGAACGATGAAGACGACATGTGAAATCTTGCCGGCTCCGCTCGCCGGCGGCGAATTGCCCGGCATCTTCGGCAGCGACTGTGCTGCTGACGAACACCCCGCAACCACGACGGCGATCGCGCAGAGGAGATATCGTATCTTCACAAGACCGGTGGTCATTCGTAGTCCGGAGCGCGATAATCAGTCCCTTGCTGTAGGAAGAAATCGGGCCCTTTGGGTGCTTTAATCGGGATGAACTTCCGCGGTTTCTGCGAGAAATTGAAACAATCACCGGCCGGCGAGGCGGCGCGCTTGTCGGCGGCGGCGAGCTGATCGAGCCCGTAGAGATCCTCCGCGAAACGAAGTACGCTGGCCGTTTCGTATTGGATGTGTGAGACGTGGTCTTTTTTCGCGTACGGCGAGATCACGAGCAGCGGGACGCGGAAGCCGTCGCCGTCGTAATCCTTGTAGGGCGGAGGAACGTGATCGTAGAGCCCGCCCCAGTCGTCCCATTGCACGAAGATCGCCGTCGTATTCCAGAACTTGCTCTTTCCGACGGCATTCACGAGTGAGGCCACCCAAGACGGACCGAAACCGCCCCCGCAGTTCACGTGATCGGAATTGCTGCATATCGGCGTGATCCACGTAAAGCTCGCGAGTTTGCCCGCCGCAACGTCGGTTAGAAAGCGCGTCTGCGGCGTGACGATGTCTTTTTTCCAGTCAGGGCCGTAGTAGATGCGCTTGATGGCTTGATAGCTTGACCACCAGCTGCCGTCGCCGCTCGAAGGGCTGCCGTACTTGCTCGTATAGAAGCGCCACGAAAGTTTGGCCGTATCGAGCTCGTCGCCGAGGGTCACATAATCGAAACACGGCCGCTCGAGCCGACCGTAGGTTCGGTCCGAATTGAGCGTCTCAACTCGATCGCCGCTGCCGCCCGGACATCCCCACAGACCGAAGGGTAGATCCACACCGGCGGCGGCCTGCGCCGCGATGATGTATTGATGGCCGACGAAGCTTTCGTCGAGATGCGATTGGAACATGTGATCGGCCACCACCCACTCGTGCGCCATATCGAAGTATGGTTTCGAGTCGCTGTGTGGCACGTAGACGTACTCCGGATACTTGACGCCGATCGGACCACCGTACGTCGCCTCGCGATCGAATCCGTCCATCCGGCACTTGGTTCCGGGGGTTCCCCCGCGGCCGTTGCATGCGGCAAACATAGCGGCGGCCGAATGATCGATCACGTATTGATCGGCCAGGCTGACCGGCTCCAACGTAACCGCCTCTCCCTTCGAGTCTTTGCCCTTTGAAACGGTATCGGCGCCGGGATATCCATGGAACAGATTATCGAAGCTCCGGTTCTCTTGCACGATGTACACGATATGGCTAATCTTGCCCGAGCCTTTGGCCGCAAGCATCTGCAGCGCGGCGTCGCCGCGCATGTAGGGCATAGCGGACTGCGATCCAAGCGAACACCCCGCCAGCGCGATGACGGCGGCGAGCGATGGCATAGCGCGGCAAAGTCGAGCCTTCATCGGAGTGACGTAACCTATTCGTCGTCGGGGGGACGATAATCGGGCGCTTGCCGGAGAAAGAAGCGCGCGTCCTGTGGGGATTTGATCGGCACGAACTTACGCGGCTTCTGCGAAAAATCGAAACAATCACCTGCCGGCGAGGTGGCGCGCTTGTCGGCTGCCGCCAGCTGATCGAGGCCGAACAAATTTTCCGCGAAGCGCAAGACGCTGGCCGTTTCGTACTGGACGTGCGAGACGTGGTTCTGTTTGGCATAGGGCGAGATCACCAAGAGCGGCACGCGGAAGCCCAGCCCGTCGTAATCCTTGAACGGCGGGGCAACGTGATCGTACAGCCCGCCCCAATCGTCCCACTGCACGAAGATCGCCGTCGTGTTCCAGAACTTACTCTTGCCAACCACATTGACCAGCGACGCGACCCACGACGGACCGTAGCCGCCGCCGCAGTTGACATGATCGGAGTTGGCGCAAATCGGAGTAATCCACGTGAAATGCGCGAGTTTTCCGGCCGCAACGTCGGTCAAGAAACGCGTCTGAGGTGTGATGACGTCTTTTTTCCAATCGGGGCTGTGATAGATATGCGAGACAGCCTGATAACTCGACCAATACGCGCCGCCGTCGCTGGATTGGCTGTAGTACGTGCTCGTGTAAAAACGCCACGAGAGCTTCGCTTTATCCAACTCGTCGCCGAGCGTTAGGTAGTCGAAGCAGACCGGCTGGGGCGGCCCGAACGGATTGCGCGACTTCGTGATGGTGTCTATTGTGTCACCGGACCCGCCGCCGCAGCCCCATATTCCACCGGGCAGGTCGACGCTCGCCGCGGCCTGCGCGGCGATGACGTATTGGTGCGCGACGAAGCTCTCGTCGAGCTGCGATTGGAACATACGATCGGCCACGACCCACTCGCGTGCCATGTCGAAGTACGGCTTCGACTCTTTGTGCGGCACGTAGACGTATTCGGGATTAGCGGGCCCATTATACGACAACTCGTTGTCGAATCCGTCGTTCCGGCATTTCGTTCCGGGAAGCTTCCCGGTTCCGTTACACGCTGCGAACATCGCCGTTGCGGAATGATCGATCGTGTACTGCCTAGTGAGACTGACCGGCTTGAGCGTAATCGTCTTCCCGTGCGAGTTCTTCCCGCGCGCAGCCGTGTCGGCGCCAGGATAACCCTGAAAGAGATTATCGAAGCTGCGGTTTTCTTGGACGATGTAGACGACGTGCTCGATTTTGCCCGCTCCCGTCCCGGAAAGCGGGCGCAGTACGACGCCACTCTGCACAAACGGCAGCGGTCGCTGCGGGCTCAGGGAACAACCGGCCAGCCCGGCCGCAAAAGCAAGGGCTGCGACGATTTTATTCCGGGTCACCATGCTGAACGGTCGACCTTCGGCTTTCGAAATACTTAATGGAAAGCGGCGACTGAATCTTCTTGAACGTACGCGGTTGCTGGCTATAGTCGAAGACGTCGCCGATGCTGTTCGAGCCTTCGTCAGTCGTGTGCAACGAGCCGAGGTTCCAGTTCTGCTCGATATATTTGAGGAGGCTACCGAACTCGTACTGGGTGTGCGAGATGGAGCCGCCTTGGCTGCCGGAGCCGGCTTTCGCGTAGGGAGAGATGATCAACATCGGTATGCGGAAACCCAGTCCGCCCTGTTTGTTTTGTTTCGGCGGCGCGGCATTGTCATAGAACCCCCCCCAATCGTCCCACACAACGACGATCACGCTGGAACTCCAATAGCTGCTTTGGCCGATCGCGTCAACGACGCTCGCAACCCACGACGGCCCGGTATCGCATTTGCACGTCTCGCCCGGATGATCGGAGTTTGCATCGTCCGGGATCACCCACGAGACGGCCGGCAAAGCGCTGCCCGTGATGTCGCTAAAGATGTTCGTCTCGGGCATCGAAACGTTGGTGCCCCATTCCGCACCGTTACGGACCGGCCAGATGACGTCAAAGGCGTTCAGGATTGACCCCGAGCACGTATAGTCGCAGCCGTTGTCGCAGCCGCTAGGATTCCAACCATGAAAGCATGGAGAGTAGTATTTCCAGCTCACGCTTTTGGCGTCGAGGAGATCGCGCAGGGTCCGATAGCTGCTGCCCGACCCCGGAAACTTGCTGGTGCACGGGGGCGGACCTTGATTTTTGAGGTACTTTCCGGTGGTCGTAATGAGCGACGTCAGGCTTTGGCCGAGGTAATCGCAGCCCCATGGCATCTGCGTGGGGTTATCGATCAGACTGTCGCTGGAGTCGATCGCGGTGCCGCCTCGGATCAGATCTTGGTGTGCCGTGAAACTGCCGCTGCCTTGAGTCTGGTACATTTGATCCGCCAACACCCACTGCTGCGCGATGTCCCAATACGGCTGAATTTGTGACTCCTGCACGTATTGGTACGCGAGCTTGCCGATCGGTTGACCGTGGGCACCGCAGACGCCCCGGTAGACGCTGCCGAAGCCATCCATCTTCCCACCGTCATAATCGGTCAGGAACGAGGCGTAGCAATGCTGGATGTCCGTCGGGGTTACTAGCGCGTGAGACTGCAGCGTCACCCACTTGTCGACGTACTTGCCACCCCGCTTGATCTTCATCTTGCCGCGGGTCGCGCCGTCGGCGCCTGGAAAGAGCGCAAAGAAGTTGTCGAAGCTCCGGTTCTCCTGTACGACCAGGATGACGTGCTTAATCGGCGAGCTGCCCGAAGGCGAGCTGCCCGAACCCGATCCCGGTACGAGCGGTGGGCCGTTCGAGAGCGACGACATCGCGCCGCCGCATCCACCGGCGGCGAGCATTGCCACGAGTCCGCAAATCCAGAGGTACGGCGCGCGAGCGCGCATGGCGTTCTCCGTTTCTATTCGGTGTCGGGCGCTAGACCCGAGGGCTTCTGGTGAAGGAAAAATTCCAGGGAATACTTCGGCGGAATCGTTTTGAATTTGCGCGGCGCCATTCGAAAATCGAAGGCGTTGCCGATGCTGGTTGACTGCTCGTCATTATTACCTAACGATCCCAAGCTCCAGGTCGTTTCGATAAACTTCAGAACGCTTCCGAACTCGTAGACCGTGTGATCCACGTGCGGCTTCGTGTAGGCCGAAACGATCAGCATCGGGACGCGAAAACCGGGGCCGCCCTGCCAGTTGTGCGGCGTCGGCGGCGCTACGTGGTCGTAAAAACCGCCCCAATCGTCCCAGAGAATGACGATCGCCGTAGAATCCCAATACGGGCTCTTGCCGACGGCATTGACGATTGACGCCACCCAGGAGGGGCCGGTGTCGCTATTCTCCTGGGGATGGTCCGAATTGATCCCGTCCGGCGTGATCCACGAGACGGCCGGCAGTCGATGCTTGGCGATGTCCTTGAAGAAATCGAGGTTATTTCGTGTGACATTCGTCTGCCATTCCGAACTATAACGCACGGCCTTGATCGCGTCGAAGGCGCTCCAAATCCCGGCGGTGTCGCCGTGGTTGCGACCACCCTCCTTCTGCACGGCGACGGCGTAGAATTTCCACGACACGCCTTTGGCGTCGAGCAAATCGCGCATCGTCGCGTATGTAAAGCACGGAAAGGGGCCGCCATACGGATAGACCTTCCCCGAGCCCTTTTTGATAATCGCGGTAACGACGGTCTTGTTTGCGTCGCAGCCCCAGGGAAAATACGACGGGTTATCAATCACCGCTTCGTTCCCCGAGATTTGCGTACCGCCGGCGATGAGGTCCTGATGGCCCGTGAAGCTGCTACTGGCTTGAGTCTGAAACGTGTGATCCGCGAGGACGTATTGCTTCGCGATGTCCCAATACGGCGCGATATCCGACGGATTGACGTATTGGTAGGCGTAGGTGCAGGTCGGAGTGCTGCTGCCGTTTGGACCGAACAGGCTCAAGTCGAAGCCGTCCATCTTCCCGCCGTCGTAATCCTGAGTGTAACCAGTGTGGATGTGATCGAGGTCGGAGTTCGCGCCGAAATTCCCGGGAAAACCCTGACCCAGCAGCGATACCTTCGTGAGCGGAATGGAAGTCGGCCGCGCGACGACCCGTTGGCCGGATTGCCGGCACGTCGTGGCAATCAAATGCGGCATCGCGGCAGCCTGTCCCGTCGTTGTGCCGTCCGCACCCGGGAATGTCGCGAAGAAATTATCGAAGCTGCGATTTTCTTGGATCACGACGACGACGTGCTGGATCGAGCTCTTGGCCATCGTTATCTCCGGCGACGAAGGCGGCAGCGTAGAAGAGCCGAGCGGGCCGCGGGCACAGGAGACTGCCCCCGCAACGACTGCCAAAACGACGAAAGAAAGCGTAGCGTTGCGCGCCTGCATGGTCCTTCTACTCTGTGTCGACCGGCAGCCCCGAGGGTTTCTGCCGAAGGAAGTACGACCGCGAGAAGCTCGACGGAATGTTTTGGAATTGACGCGGCGACTGACTGAAGTTGAGCATATCCGACATGCTCGTGGAACTGCCGTCGGTCGTTCCCAGCCGGCCAAGGCTGAAGGTATCTTCGATGAATCGTATGATGCTGCCGAATTCGTAGACGGTGTTTGAAATTTCGTTCTGCGGCACGTACGGCGAGATAACGATCATTGGAACCCGAAAACCGGGGCCGCCTTGATTGTCTAAACTCGGCGGTTGCACCGGGTCGTAGAAGCCTCCCCAGTCATCCCACACGACGATAACGGCCGTCGAATTCCAGTAGGGGCTTTGGCCGACCGCATTGACGACGCTCGCTACCCACGACGGGCCGGTGTCCTGCGACGAGTAGCCCGGATGATCCGAGTTCTGAGCGTCCGGTATGACCCACGACATGGCCGGAAGCGTACCACCGGTGATGTCGCCAAAGATGTTCGTCTCCGGTGAGGAGATGTGTGCCTTAAACTCGTTTTGATTGTTATAGACCGCCGAAATGACTAAGAACGCGTTCCAAAGCGCGCCGACCGAGCCTTTGCCGGCCGACGGGGTATAATACTTCCAAGACACAGACTTTGCGTCGAGCACGTCTTGCAGCGTTGGGTACGATCCCGACGACGGAAATTTGGTGGTGCAGGGAAACGGGCCTTGCGCCGTCAGGTATTTCAGGCTCGTCGTGATCAGGGACGTTTTGGTTCCCGGCGGCGAGCCGCATCCCCATGCGGCATTGCTAGTCGGATCGTCGATCAGGCTATCGCTCGAGTCGATCGCCGTGCCGCCGCGGATCAGATCTTGATGCGCGACGAAACTGCCGCTGCCTTGCGTTTGGAACATCTCATCGGCCAAGCCATAACTGGACGCCATCGTCCAATAGGGTTGAATTTGATTTGGATTGACGTACTGGTACGGCTGAGTGCCTTCCAACTTACCGTTGGTTTGAAAGCGGATCAAATTGAAAGCGTCCATATTCCCGTTGCGATAAGCCGTCAGATACCCGGAGTAGACGTGGTCGAGGGTTTTAGTACTCTCGAGGTTTTGCTCCGTCAGGTTGACCGATACGGTCTTCCCCTTCTTGCGCATCTTTCCGACGGTCGTTCCGATCGCGTTGGGAAACGTCGCAAACAAATCGTTAAACGTTCGATTCTCCTGGACGATCAGTACGACGTGCTGAATCTTCGAGCTTCCAGAACCCGAGCCGGGCTGGCGATAGGGTGGTGCATATGCGGCGGCACCGGGAGCGCCGCCACCGCATGCAGTCACGACCACGCTCGAAACGGCGACGCAAACGCAAAGACAGACTGATCGTATGATGATGCGCAGCAAGCAACGTACCTCCACTCTGGCCGCACATACTTGGCCGCGGGCATGCCGTTCCTCCTCTTTAGTTGTGATTTGCCGAAGGAACGCAACGCATCGTAAGAAAGTTAACTTTTGTATGGTTTCGGAGTTCGCGCAGGAGATACGTCACTACGCCATCTGCTGTCAATCGTAGCTTTCGCGCACGGTTTCTAACAGCGTTTGTCCGAACTCGATGATCTCGCCATCGCCGTCAAGCACGTCGACGCCGAAGCCTGGATAGAGGCTTACGAACCGCTCTTGCTTCCAGCGCGCGACCGACCAACGGTCTCGCGCGCCTTTCTCATAGGGCCAGGGTGGCATTCCTTCGCGGTCGGAGCGAATATCCCGACCGTCGGACGTGCGAACGCGAACCTGAAAGCCTTCGACCCGCGCAACCTTCATCTCGAGCGTACCGATTTTCATCGAATTGCACGCCTAATGCTGTGCCCACGCCCAGCCCACGATGACCCACCCAGCTGCGATCTTCATTAGTGCTAAGGTGAAGATCGCACCGGATTCTTTCATCTGCTTTCCGTGCTGCTTGTAGGTGAAGCTCGCTGGAGTCACGACGTACGCCCGAGCGCCGGTCACGACGACGTGCCAGGGCGTGCTCAGCGTGACCATCCCGTTGGTTATCCCATTCTTTTTGTTGTAGGCGGCGAACGCGTTCGCCCAATCGGCGCAGGCCGTCGGACCCTGCCACTCGTGAGGTGGAAAGTTGTCGATGATGGATGCCGGCGAGGCGCACGCCGCTATCCACGTCTTCATATCGCCTTTGTTAAATGCGATAACGGCGTGATTGATCGCCGCCATTACGTCACTCGCGTCCGATGCAGCGGCCTTTTCAGGCAGGTAGACCAGGATCACGAGCGCGGTCAAGACCACAGCAACAAATCGGGTGATTTTCATAGGGGGTCCTCCATCGGCGTTCCTTAAACGAACCTCAGAGGCACCATGCGCCTTCCCGCTAGCTTTGTCAATGGGCCTAAATCACGACGGTGTTAGGAGTGGTCGGGCTGACTGGATTCGAACCAGCGATCTCTAGTCCCCCAGACTAGCGCGATAACCAAGCTTCGCTACAGCCCGTTCAATTTTTTCGGCGGTTTTTTCGTGCGCAATCGTCCACCGCCAAGCGCATCCTTTAGCGAGCTGCCGGCGACGAAAGCCGGCACTTTGCGCGCCGCAATGGTGATCTTTTCGCCGGTTTTGGGATTTCGCCCCTCGCGCGCTTGACGCGCTCGCACAACGAAACTTCCAAACGGGTTGAGCGCGACGCGATCGCCTTTTTGTAAAGCTCCTTGGATTTCGTTCAAGATTAAATCGACTATTTGACCAGCCTGACGCCTCGATAATGATGCTTCCACGGCGACGGCATCAATCACATCAGCTTTCGTCAACGTCGCATCTCCTGCTCGAGCCGGCGTTCGACCGGCTCGTTCCGACGATATACGCAGGGCAAGTGTGCCCTCCTTCTGCCCTGCAGACCCTACGCGGAGATGAGTTCCGCCAGCGCGCGCAGCGCCAAAACGTAGCCGGTTGCGCCCAACCCGCTGACGACACCGCGGCAGGCGGCCGCCGTTACGCTCGTGCGGCGAAACGCTTCTCGCGCCGCGACATTCGAAAGGTGCACCTCCACTACGGGAATGCCGATCGCCGCAATAGCATCCGCGATCGCATACGAGTAGTGAGCGTAAGCGCCGGGGTTAATCACGATTCCTGCACACGACGTGCGCGCGGCGTGTAGCGCTGTAATAATGTCGCCTTCCGAATTGTACTGTTCGAATCGCAGCTCGAAGCCAAGGCCTTCCGCGCCGGCCGCAACAGAGTCGTTAAGCTGCGTTAGCGTTTCCTTTCCATAGTGCTCCGGGTCCCGCTCGCCGAGCAAGTTGAGGTTTGGTCCGTGCAAAACCAAAGCGCGCATGGGGCTCGCTTTCTTTGAAGGAAAAGGACGGGCCTCCGCACCAGAGCCGGTCATGCCAAATACGCTGATCGCGGCATCCGCTCCAGAAGCGGGAATCGCGCTGATGGCGGCAATCACTACCGATCTCGTTGCCGAGATTCGCGACCGTCACGACCTGTGGCCGACCGCAACCGCGGCAGTCGGCCGCCTGACGACCGGTGCCGCGCTCTTCGCTGCGAGCCTCAAAGGAAGCGAACGCGTCTCGCTGCAGATTGCCGGAAAGGGACCGCTCGGCACGGTCGCCGCAGATGCGTGGCTGCTCGAAGACGGCGTGATCGGTGCCCGTGGGTACGCGCGCAACGCGCGCGTGGATTTGCCGATCGATGCGCGCGGTAAGTTCGACGTCGCGGGCGCGATCGGCACGGGTTCGTTGCAAGTCACACGCTCCACCGACCTCGGACAGCCATACGTCGGCGTAGTGCCGCTGCATTCCGGCGAAATCGCCGAGGATTTGGCCGTTTATCTCGCGCAATCCGAGCAGATTCCAAGCGTCGTCGCGCTCGGCGTCCTCGCGAATCCCAGCGGCGTCGCCGCGGCCGGCGGCATTCTGGCCCGCGCGCTTCCCGGCGCCGATGAGCGCGCGTTGCTCGAATTAGAACGACGTGCGTCGCACTTGCCGCCCGTAACGCAGCTGATCGCAAACGGCGCAGATGCCGCTGCGCTCTTGCACGCCCTCGCCGGTGACTGGCCGCTTCGTTCGAAGCAAGCGCTGGACGTGCGTTTCGCTTGCCTCTGCAGTCAAGAGAAGGTTGAAACGGTATTGCTGGGATTAGGCGCGGACGAACTCCTCGAGCTTACCAGCGAACGCAGCGGAACCGAAGCAACCTGCGAATACTGTAAGAAGCGCTACTTTTTTACGACACCAGAGGTGCACGCGTTGCTCGCGCGCCGGTGAGCTACTCCGGGCCGCTCGGCAGCACGCGAGCGAAGCGGCGCGAGCCTACCGAGAGCACCGCGGGCTCCGTGGCCGTCCATCGCGCGTTGGGGTCCACAACGAGCATACCATCGACTTTCACGGCGTTTGCGGCGATCAGCCGTTCGGCGGCGCGCCGGCTCTCAGCGAATCCGGCCTTTACCAATAGCTCCGTAATGCGTTTCTTATCGCCCACCTCGATTTCGGCGAGCGCTTCGGTGGGAATCTCCTTGCGCTGTACCGTGCGCTCGAAAAACTCGCGCGCACTCGCGGCCGCGGCTTGCCCGTGGTAGCGAGCCACGATGTCGCCAGCAAGCCGCTTCTTCTCTTCCATTGGATTAGCGCGGCCGGTCGACAGCTCCGCCGCCAGCCGGTCGCCCTCCGCCTGTGAACGAAAGGCGGCTAAACGCGCATACACCGGCAACAGCTCGTCTGAAATCTTCATCAGCTTGCCGAATTGCTCGGTCGCGGACTCATCCACGCCAACGTAGTTGCCGAGCGATTTGCTCATCTTCTTCTCGCCGTCGAGCCCAACCAGCAACGGCACGGTAGCACAAATCTGCGGACGCTGACCGAACTCGCGTTGGTACTGCCGCCCCAGCAGCAGGTTGAAGAGTTGGTCGCTGCCGCCTAACTCCACGTCGGCCTCGATCGCGACCGAGTCGTACGCCTGCGCTACCGGATAGAGAAACTCATGTAGCGAGATCGCCGCGCCGTACTCGTACCGTTCCCGAAAGTCGTTCCTTTCGAGCATCTGCGCGACGGTTGTCTTTGCCAGCAGTTTCACTAGATCGGTTGCAGACAAGGCGTCGAGCCATTCCGAATTGTATCGGATCTCGATGCGCTCGAGATCGAGCACTTTGCCGGCCTGCTCCCGATAGGTCTTCATGTTCGCTTCGATCTCTTCTTGTGAGAGCTGCGGCCGAGTTACGTTGCGACCGCTGGGATCACCGATGCGCGCCGTGAAATCGCCGATGATCAGCGTAACGCGATGACCTGCTTCCGCAAAGCGCTGCAGTTGATGCAAGACGACCATGAATCCCAGATGTAAATCGGCGCTCGTTGGATCGATGCCAAGCTTGACGCGCAGCGGCCGCCCCATGCGAAGACGCTCGCGAAACTCATTGACCGTCTCGACGTGTTCGAAGCCTTCGAGCAAATCATCGGGCAAAACAACGCTCACGTTCGCAGCTCAATCATCGTGACGCCGGTCGAACCTTCTTCTTCGTTTCCGTAGCGCAGGCTTTTGACGCCGGCGTGAGCGCGCAGATACTCCTGCAAGCCGCGTCCGAGCATGCCCGTCCCCTTGCCGTGAATCAATCGCAACGGCGAATTCCCCGCGAGCAACGCGTCGTCGAGCCAGCGTTCCACCAACGGTTCCGCTTCAGCGTAGCGTTTGCCGCGCACGTCCAACTCGGCGGAGGACCGTCCGGCGGCGGTCATGCGCGCGTCGGCATCGCGAGCGCTCTTGGGAGCTCGTCGTGAGGCCGCCCCTTCACGCCGGACGTCGCTCTTCTCCACGAGCATCTTCATTGAACCGATGGAAACGAGCAACCTTTCGTCATAATCCTCCACGACGACTGCTTCCTGATTCATTGAAACGATCCGAACCCGATCCCCCGGCGAATAGGGCTGCGCGTCGTCGGTTTTGGTTTCGTCGGGAAGAATGCCCAGGTCGCGGCGCATCGCGTCGATAGTTCGCGAGAGCAGCATGGCCTGAGCGGGCGACACTTTACCCTTTCGCCGCCGCTCGGAATCGGGTGCCGATTCGGCGGAACGGCGCTGCAGCTCACGGACGAAATCGCGCAAGCCCTGCTGCAAACGCTCTTCTGCGCGCGCGCCGAACCGGCGGCGCTGCGCGTCGAACTCGCCGCGATCCTCACGCAAGATCTCGAGTTCCGCAGCTGCATCGCGCCGCTCCGCTTGCAGCTGGATGCGTTCCTCGCGCAGCTCGCTGTTGCGGAGGGCGAGTTCGCCCAACGCCGCCTCGTAGTCGCGCTCGCGCCGCTCCAGCAGCGCTTCGGCTCGCTGCACGATTTCTGGATCGATCCCCATTCGCGAAGCGAGTGGAAACGCGAGGGACTGGCCGGGCGTTCCGACGTCGAGCTCAAAGGTCGGCGCAAAGCTCTTTGGATCGAAACGCACGCTGGCGTTAGCGACACCGGCCGTAGAATGCGCGAAGAGTTTGAGCTCGATGGAATGCGTTGAGACGATCGCGCGCGCGCCGCATTGCAGCAGCCGCTCCATCATCGCTCGCGCGAGGGCCGCTCCCGCGCTCGGCTCCGTGCCTCCACCGATCTCATCCACGATTGCCAAGGTCCGCGCATCGGCGCCATCGAGCATCTCGCGCATTCTTTGCAGGTGCGCCGAGAAGGTGGAGGCATTCGCGACGAGCGATTGTTCGTCTCCGATGTCGGCGACCACTCGCTCGAAGCGCCCGATGCGAGTGCCGCTCGCGGCGGGAATCTGCAGCCCGCAGTAGGTCATGACGACGAAGAGCCCAGCCATCTTTAACGCGACCGTTTTGCCGCCCATGTTCGGTCCGCTGATCACTAGCAGCGGGGTCGCCTCGTCGACCGCAAGCGACTGCGGCACCGCACGCTCTTCCAGCAGCGGATGGCGTCCGCGCTCGATCGCAATCGCGGCTTCTTCAGTCAGCTCCGGTGCGGTGCCATTCGTGCGTCGAGCAAACTCCGCTTTCGCCGCGAGCACGTCAATGACGGCGAGCGCTTCAACGTTGGCATCGATCGCGGCGGCGCGGTGGCCGACCTCGAGCGACAGCTGCTCCAGGATCCGCTGCACTTCGCGCTCTTCCTCGATCTGAAGCGTTCGCACGCGGTTGTTCGTCTCGAGCGCCGCCAACGGCTCGACGAAGAGCGTCTGACCGCTCGCGCTCGTATCGTGGACGATGCCCTGCAGCGTTCCCGCGAACTCGGCCTTAACGGGAATCACAAAGCGTCCGTCGCGAATCGTGACGATCCGATCCTGAATCGCTCTAGCATACTTTGAGCTGTTCAAAATGGAACTGACGCGTTCGCGCGCGTCGGCTTGCGCTTGACTGAGGCCACGGCGAATCCGCGCCAGCGCCGCCGAGGCGCGGTCCAGCACGGTGCCCCGCTCGTCGAGCGCCTCGGTAATCGCGCGTTGCACGTCCCGCAATTGCGTATGATTGGCCGCAACGTCGGCAAGGTCGGGGTGCTCTCGTACGGAGCGGCAAGCGGCGGCAGCGGCCGCGATTGCGTCGCCGATCGCCCGCAAATCGCTTCCGGTCAACGTTCGGCCCATCTGGGCGGCGGCGGTCAGTTCAGCCGTTTCGACGGCGGGCATCACGTGAAAGTCGCTGCCGGCGATTAAGGATCGCACCGCTTCGGTGCGGCGCTGTTCGCGGCGGACCCAGTCGAAATTGACTTCCGGCTGCAGCGCCGCCGCGAAGGCTCTGCCGCGTTGCGTGTGCGTCGCACGGACCACGCGGTCGCAGACGCTTGCAAAATCAAGCGCCTCGAGCGTTCGCGCGTCGGCAAGGCTCATGGAAGCGTCGGGAATTGTCAGCTCCCGAGTTTGTCTCTCACCAACTCGTTGACCATTGCCGGATCGGCCTTTCCGCGCGAAGCCTTCATGACCTGACCGACCAGAAAACCGGCCAAGTTGGTCTTTCCCGCTCGATACTCCGCAACGATCTCCGCGTGAGCGGCAAGAACCTCGTCAACGAACGGTTCGATTGCGGCGCGATCGCTAGTCTGTGCCAGGCCCTCACGCTCCACGATCTCCGCGGGCGAGCCGGCGCCGTCCCACATGCGCGTCAAGAGCTCCTTGGCAATCTTAGAGTTAACCCGCTTACGCTCGACCAAATCGATCAGCTCGGCTAGATCCTCGACGGTGACCTTCGAATCGGAAACGGGGACGCCGGTCTCGTTCGCGAGACGTGACAGATCGCCGAGCACGAAGTTGCTGGCTTGCTGCGGATTGCCGCTTCGCGCAACGACCGCTTCGAAATAATTCGCGAGCGCCAGGTTGTCGATCAGCTGCGTCGCTTGTTTGCCGCCCAGCGCGTACGTATGCGTGTAGCGTTCGAAACGCTGCCAGGGAAGCACCGGAAGGGCGGCTTTGAGCCGGCTCACGTTGCCCGCGGCAACTTCCAGCGGCACCAGATCCGGATCGGGGAAATAGCGGTAGTCGTGCGCCTCTTCTTTGCTGCGCATCGAATGCGTGACGCCGTTGATTTCGTCCCATCCGCGCGTTTCTTGCACGATACGTTCGCCCGACGACAACAGCGCAATCTGCCGGTCGACCTCGCTTACGATCGCGCGCTCCACGGACCGGAACGAGTTCATGTTCTTGATCTCGGTTTTCGTACCCAGTTCGGTCGAGCCGGCCGGCCGCACCGACACGTTGGCATCGCAGCGCAACGAGCCTTCTTCCATCTTTACGTCGCTCACGCCGAGCGCAAGAAGCGTCCGGCGAAGCGATTCGAGATAAGCAATCGCCTCCTGCGGGTCGTGCAGTTCGGGCTCCGACACGCACTCCATCAGCGGAACGCCGGCGCGATTGAAATCGAGCAAAGAATACGAGCTGCCGGCGATGCGGCCATCGCCCGAGCCGGCGTGCGTGGACTTTCCCGTATCCTCTTCCAAATGGATGCGGGTCAAGCGGCACTCTTTCATCGTGCCGTCCTCCATCCAATACTTCACCGATCCGCCAACCGCCAGCGGCATGTCGTACTGCGAGATCTGATAATCCTTGGGCATGTCCGGATAGAAGTAGTTCTTACGGTCGAACTTCGAAAAGCCGGGGATCTCTGCGCCGAATGCGAGCCCCGTCGTGACGATGTGCTCGACCGCTATCGCATTCGGCACGGGCAACGCTCCGGGCATTCCCAGGCAGATCGGACAGATTTTCGTATTCGGCTCGCCGCCGAACTCGTTGGGACAGCCGCAGAACATCTTCGTGACGGTCCTTAGCTCAACGTGGCACTCGATGCCGATGACGGCCTCGTACTGCACGCTCACGCGTTCACCTCGAGCGTAACCGGTTTGCGCGCGCGCGCGTGCTTCGTCGCCTGCTCGTACGCATGGGCCGCGCCGAGCAGCAGCTTTTCGCCGAACAGCGGCGCGCAGAGCTGCAGGCCAATCGGCATTCGAACCCTTCCGCCTTGGGGCGTCGTCCAGCCGCACGGAACGGATAGCGCCGGCAATCCGGCAAGTGACATCGGAATGGTGTAGTAGTCCATCAGGTACATGCTATATGGGTCGCTCTTGGCCGCAAACTCGAATGCCGGACAGCTCGCCGCCGGACACGCCACTAGATCGCACGCCGCAAAAGCGTTCTGAAAGTCACGCGCGATCAGGGTGCGCGCCTTTTGCGCGCGGACGTAATACGCGTCGTAATAGCCGCTCGATAGAGCATACGTTCCAATCAGAATACGGCGTTTAACCTCCGCGCCAAACCCCGCCGCGCGCGTGTTGTCGTACATCTCGCGCACGTCGTTGCCGTCGATCCGCAATCCGTACCGCACGCCGTCGAAACGAGCGAGATTCGAGGAGCACTCCGCCGGCGCGATTAGGTAGTAGGTGGCCAATCCGTAATCCGCGGACGGAAGCGAAACCTCGACGAGCTCGGCGCCGAGGCGTTCAAGATCGAGGTAAGCCGCATGGTAGAGGCGATCCAGATCCTCACCGAGGACCTTTGTGTCGAACTCTCGCACGATCCCGATTCGCAAACCGCGCAAGTCCTCGCGCAGCGACGTCGCAGTTGGTTCCACCGGCCGGTCGATAGACGTCGCGTCCATCGCATCGTATCCGGCCATCGCATCGTAGGCCAGCGCCGCATCTTCAACGCTGCGCGCCAGTGGGCCAATTTGATCGAGGCTCGATGCAAACGCGATCAATCCGTAGCGCGAGACGCGACCGTAGGTCGGCTTGAATCCGATCAGATTGCAAAATGCGCCCGGCTCGCGAATCGATCCACCCGTGTCGCTGCCCAGGCCGATCGCCGCCTCGCCTGCGGCGACCGCGGCGGCCGAACCGCCGCTGGATCCGCCTGGAACGCGCGAGAGATCGTATGGATTGCGCGTTGTGCCGAGTGCTGAGTTCTCGCACGAGCTGCCCATCGCGAACTCATCGCAGTTCGCCTTGCCGATCGGAACGGCACCCGCGTCGAGCAGACGCGCCACCGCCGTCGCCGTGTATGGAGCGACCCAGTTCTCTAAGATCTTGCTGCCGCAGGTTGTGCGTGTTCCGTCGAGGCACATGTTGTCTTTCACGGCAATCGGCACACCCGCAAGCGGCAGAAGTTCACCCTTGCGAATACGATCGTCGACGCGTGCTGCGTGCGTCCGCGCCAGATCGCTCAGCACCGTCAAGTAACTTCCCACGACTGGCTCTACCGAGTCCACGTGGGCGAGCGTTGCTTCGGTGACGTGGCTGGCGCTTACTCGGCCAGCGCGAACCTCCGCGGCGATATCCGCCGCGCTCCGCTCGATTAGCTCTTCCATTGAGACTGCTTACTCCGCGATGATCCGCGGGACGCGAAAAAATGGGCCCTGCCGCTGCGGCGCTTGCGCCAAAACGCGCTCGCGATCGAGGGACGGCCCTAACCGGTCCTCACGCATCACGTTGCGCGACTCAACCACCTGCGCCGTCGCGGGAACGCTCTCGATCTCGAGCTCGGTTAACGCGTGAACGTGACCGAGAAGCTCGCCGAGCTGTTTTCCAAAACGCTCGATCTCTTCATCCGTCAACGCAATTTGCGCAAGCTTGGCGACGTAGCGAATGTCAATGGTGTCGGTTGGCAAGGTCGGTATACTCCAGGCGAACCAGCGTCTCGACGTGACCCGTTTGCGGAAACATATCGAACGGCTGGACGGTGTTGAGCCGGTAGCCCTTGGCCACGAGGAACTTTAAATCCCGTGCAAGGGTTGCCGCATCGCATGAAAGGTACCACAGCGTCGGCACGTGGGCGGCCGCAATCGCCGAAAGCGTCACCTCGTCCGCACCCTTGCGCGGCGGATCCAAGAAGAGCGCGTCGGCTTTTCGCAGTGCCTTTTGCACCGGCGACCTGCCCACGATCCGCTCGACCCGGCCAGTCACGATGCTGAATTCGGCTTCGATCCCGTTCAACCGTGCGTTGGCTGAGGCTTCGGCGACTGCCGCAGCGTTTTCTTCGATTCCGACGACTTTCCAACCGTGCTTCGCAAAATACAGCGCAAACGTGCCGACTCCGCAATAGAGGTCCACGATCGCACCGGGACGCCTGAGGAATGGCTCGAGAAACTCGAAGATGCGCTCGACCATGGCCACGTTGACTTGAAAAAATGATCCGGCCGAAACGCGGTAGCGCACGCCGCCGATGGCTTCGTCTATTTCTGGCTTGCCGTCGAGCACGTGGTGTTTGCGGCCGAGGATCGCGTTGGCGCTGGCTAGACCGAACGAATTCGTCACGCCTACGAGATTCGGTACGTCGTTGGCCAGCGTTGGCGCTAAGCGTTGAGCGTTCTCGGATGGACGCTCGGTCGTTACCGTCAGCACGACCTCTCCGCTGGCATCCGCGCAGCGCGCGACCAGATGGCGGGCGTCTTCGAGCATGCCGATTACCGGCACCGACGTGCGCAGCGCATCGAGCCGCCGTAGGGCCGCGTCGAGCGGCGGCCTAACGATGGGGCACGCATCGATGGCCACGACGTCATGCGACCGCTGCCGATAGAAACCCAGCGCCGGCGGTGAAACGCGATGATCGACCACCAAGGCCATTTTGTTGCGATAGGCCCGCGGATCGTTCATTCCGACGGTTGCTCCGACTTCGACGTTCTGGAAACCGCCGATACGGCGCAGCGAGTTTTGCACGACCTGGCGTTTCCATTCGAGCTGTGCCGAATAGGCGAGATGCTGCAGCTGACAACCCCCGCATGCACCGAAGACCGGACAGAACGGCTGCGCGCGCTCCGGTGCCTCCGCCAAACACTCGATCATTTCACCGACGGCATAGCGCGGCTTCACTTCCGTGATTCGCACGCGCGCGCGTTCGTGCGGCAGCGGCCCGAAGCAGAAGACGACCATGCCCCCGGCCCGGCCGACCCCCTGGCCGTTGGCTAATAGATCGGTAAAGAGGAGATCGAGTTCGGCGCCGGCTCGCAGCGCCGCAGAACGCTCAGGCGCTGTGTCGCTGCTCGTCAAGGGTTTTGAGCAGTGAGTTCGCCTCGTCGATCAGTTCCTGAATGCGCTGAGTTGTCGGGTCCTCGCGCCGGCCGGCGGACGAAAAACGGATTGCTGCGTAGGCAAGCGCCGTGCCGAGTACGGCGGCACTCACTCCGAAGGCGATCCAAAAGAGCGCGGGGGCCAGTCTCCGTTGCTCGCTCTTATCGACGCGATTCGGCTCTGGCGTTTGGTCCGGCGGTTGCATGGGGAGTCGCTTCGTCGGGAGGCGAGGTGCTGCCTGTCACGACGACGTCGTCGAGAAACTGTTGGGTCGTCAGCTTCTGATAACCGTCGCCATGCACACCGAAGTACAGCCAAAACGTCCGGCCCGCATAAGCGTCGAGATTCCACGTTCCTCGTAACCATTGCGCACGATTGTTGACGGTTTTATAGAGGTTGATAACGACGTTGCCGCTATCGTCAAGCAGGTCGGCTTCTTGGTACGCGAAGGTCGTGTCGGGTTCGTTGGAAAGCTGGTAGAGCTGTGCGGTCAACACAGCGCCAACCGGAATCGTGATCGCCTGACAGACGCCGCTGTCGCCCAGCGGCTCGCCGACGCCGCTCGGCGTTCCCGAGTACTCGTCGTAAGAACCGCCGTGCGGATGCTGGGTCGTCGTGTACGCGGTGAAGTCGCCACACTGAAACCAGCCACCGTCGATCTTCCCGCTTTCGAAATCCCCGTTGGTCACGGCGTTATCGGTGGGATTCGTTACGGTCACGGCGCCGTGCGAGGGCGGCACGTCGAAATGACTCGGGACGGCTTGACGCGCAGGCAAGTCCGGCACACCGCCGACGGCAATCAAGGCGGTGCTGGCAACGATCGCGATCACGACGCGATCGATGCGCGCGGCGCTGGCGGAGAGGGAGGGATTCGAACCCTCGAGAGGCTCATCACCTCTGCTCGCTTTCCAAGCGAGTGCATTCGACCACTCTGCCACCTCTCCGAGTTTGGCCCTACGTTCCGGCGACGCGGTCGACATGCGCCAGCCAAAAATCAAAGCTCGCGCGCGCCTGTGCCTCGAGCATTGCATCACCCGTAATGACTTCGCGACGGAGATGCCGCGCGAGCGTCGTCCGACTGCCATAGTTCGCGTCCATTACGACGTCAGGCAGTTGCAACTCCGCCAACAGCTTTTCGGGCAACGACGCATCCGGCGGCAGGGTGCTGACGACGATCTCCGGCGGATTGGCGTCCGGCCACGGCCTGGCTTCGAACCGCCGGCAGGTTTCTCGAGCGCGCTCGGCGTTGCGTCCCCAGACGAACGTGTAGGCATCGTTGTCGTGCAGCTCTGCCAGAATGGCCCGAGCCGTCGCACCGTACCCCAAGATTCCGATTCGCTTCAGCGCGACGGACTCGTCGAGCAGCGTTTCGAGCGCCGTGCGCGCGCCGATTCCGTCAGTGTTCGTACCGACGACTTCACGCCCGAAGAAAATCGTATTCACGGCGCGCGAGCGCTGAGCTTCCTCGGTCAGCGTATCGCACGCCTCAAGCGTTTCTTCCTTTAACGGATACGTCACGTTGCATCCGGTATAGCCCTCGGCCCGCAGGCGCCGGATTGTTGCAACGCCCTCACCTCGCGCCACACGAATCGCGACGTAGCTTCCCTCGATCTCCGCTTCTTCCAAAAAGCCGCGCTGGAGTCGCGGGCTGGCGCTGTGTTCGACGGGATCGCCGATGAGAGCCAGCTTCATCGGCGTCCGCGCAGCATCAGCCGCTCGAAGAACCGGAAGAACCGCGTTACCGCAAAATCCTTGAGCTCGATCGGCTCGGTGAGAATCGTATAGAGGCCGCAGAGTTTGCCGCCGAGGACGTCCGTGAAGAGCTGATCGCCGACCACCGCGATCTCGCGCCGGCGCATCCGCAGGCACTGTTTTGCCCGAAGAAACCCGAACGGCAGGGGCTTGAGCGCGTTGGGAATGCAGGCAACGTTGAGCTGTGCGGCGAGACCGTTGACGCGCTCGGAAAAGTTGTTCGAGAGCATCACGATGCGAAAGCCGCGCTCGTGGGCACGAGCCACCCACGACAGGTGTTCCGCGGCCAATTCGGTCTCTTGGAAACCCAGCAGCGTATTGTCGAGGTCGACGATCAGCCCCCGAATTCCGGCCGCTTCGAGTTCTTCGTGTGGAACGTCGTATAGGCGCGGGGCGAAGCGGTCGGGTCCGAGCATGGCGCTTGCCTTTGCACCGCTTATCCCCGGTATCCTCGGAGCTTTCCACACGCCCTCCACTCGCCTGCTCGCTCCCTCCAAGATGTCCACCGAAATTGCCCCGGCATTCACCGCTCGCCCACAAGGATTTCGAGAGGGACCCCAATATCTTGTGGTAAACCTCCTGGAACGGCACAATAGGTGTCCCTCATTGATGCTGGAGAACCATTGAGGTCGAACGCGTGTTCGAAAGAATTGGAGCCTTGAATGAAGTTTACGCGCACGTATTCCGTCGCCGGCGATCCGTACGCCGGAGTAGCGTTCGAGCCGCGGGGCTCGCGCATCGTCAACCCGGACGGATCCGTGATCTTCGAGGCTTCCGACGTCATGGTGCCGTCAACGTGGAGCCAAGTTGCGGTTGACGTCCTGGCACAAAAGTACTGTCGTAAGGCCGGCGTGCCCAAAGCGACCACCCGAGTTGAGGAAGACGGCGTGCCGGAGTGGCTGCGGCGCTCCATCGCCGACGGACCCACGCTCGAAGCCATGAGTCGCGACGACCAGTTCGGCGCCGAGCGGGATGCGCGCCAGGTCTTCAATCGGATGGCGGGCTGCTGGACCTACTGGGGATGGAAGTGCGGTTACTTCGATTCCGAAAGCGACGCGCAAATTTATTACGACGAGATGTGCGCGATGCTGGCGCGCCAGATCGGCGCACCGAACTCGCCGCAGTTCTTCAATACCGGTTTACATTGGGCGTACGGCATTTCGGGGCCGGCGCAGGGCCACTGGTTCGTCGACCCCGCTGACGGCGTGGCGCAGTTGTCGGCCGACACGTTTTCTCATCCTCAGGTCTCGGCGTGCTACATCCTTGGAATCGAGGACGATCTCGTCAACGAGGGCGGCATCTTCGATGGCGTCATCCGAGAGGCGCGCATCTTTAAGGGCGGCTCCGGCTCGGGCGCCAACTTCTCTAAGCTGCGGGCGTCCGGCGAAAAGCTCACCGGCGGCGGCACCTCGAGCGGCCTGATGTCGTTTCTCAAGGTCTTCGATCGCGCGGCCGGCGCCATCAAGTCCGGTGGAACGACCCGTCGCGCCGCCAAGATGGTGGTGCTTAACGCCGATCACCCCGACATCGAAGAGTTCGTCAACTGGAAAGTGCGCGAAGAGCGCAAAGTTGCCGACCTCGTCATCGGATCGCGCATCTTCGAGCGCCATCTCAACGCGATTATTGCAGCCGCCCACGACACCCGCGTACCGGAGCACGCACGCCTCGATCCTGCTCTCAACGTATCGCTGCGCCACGCGATCCGCGATGCGATCGCCTCGGGAGTCCCCTCGGGAGCGGCGCAAAATGCGCTGGATTACGCGCGTCAGGGCTACACCAGGCTGGAAGTCGAGCAATACGATATAGCCTGGGATTCGGAAGCCTACGTCACCGTCTCCGGGCAGAATTCCAACAACTCGGTGCGGCTAACCAACGCCTTTTTTAACGCGCTCGACCGCGACGAGGATTGGCTCTTGACCGCACGTACTACCGGCGACATCGTCAAACGTGTCAAGGCCGCCGATCTGTGGCAGCAAATCGCCGTTGCGGCGTGGCAGAGCGCGGATCCAGGCTTACAGTTCGACGACACGATCCAAGAGTGGCATACCTGCTCCAATGACGAACGCATTAACGCCACAAACCCATGCAGCGAATATGTTTTTATCGATGACACGGCTTGTAATCTGGCCAGCATCAACCTCGTCAAGTTCCTGAACGACGACGGCAACTTCGACGCAAGACGCATGGCGGAAGCGGCTCGAATTTGGACCACCACGCTCGAGATTTCCGTGACGATGGGCCAGATGCCGTCCAGGCGCATCGCGGAGAAAAACCACGGCTATCGGACGCTCGGACTAGGCTATGCCAATCTTGGGACGCTGCTGATGCGGATGGGCTTGCCCTACGATTCCGAGGAAGGCTTCGGATGGTGCGGAGCGATCAACGCGCTGCTAACCGGCATGGCGTACCGCACGTCTGCCGAGATGGCGCAGAAGCTTGGGCCGTTTGCGCGATTTGCGGCCAATCGTGAGCCGACGCTGCGCGTCATTCGGAATCATCGACGTGCCGCGTACGCAGCCGATCCCAACGAATACGAAGGGCTGACCGTTAAGCCGGTGACGCATCCGCCCACGCTGTTCACCCAAGAGACGTGGGCACTCGCCCGAAAAATGTGGGACGATGCGCTCTCCATCGGTGAGGTAGCCGGCTATCGGAACGCACAGGTCACGGTCACCGCGCCGACCGGCACGATCGGGCTGGTGATGGACTGCGACACGACGGGTATCGAGCCGGACTTTGCACTCGTGAAATTCAAAAAACTCGCCGGCGGCGGGTACTTCAAGATCGTCAATCAATCCGTTGATGCAGCGCTGCATAAGCTCGGTTATTCTCAAGAACAAATCGATGCGATCGAGATCTATGCAAAAGGAACCGGAACTTTAGAATCCGCGCCGCACATCAATCGCGCCACGCTGAAGGCGAAGGGATTCGACGACCAGGCGATAGCGCGCGTCGAAGCGGCATTGCCCACCGCGTTCGAGCTAACGTTCGTCTTCAATAAGTTCGTGCTCGGCGAGGAGTTCTGTAAGGAGAAGCTCGGCCTCACCGAGGAGCAGTTAAACGACTGGAACTTCTCGATGCTGCGCGACGGCCTCGGCTTCAGTCCGCGACAGATCGAGGAAGCATCGGCCCATATCTGTGGCCGAATGACCGTCGAAGGGGCTCCCTATATCAAGGACGAGCATCTCGCAGTCTTCGACTGTGCTACGCCATGCGGCAAGTACGGCACGCGGTACATCCGGCCGCTCGCTCACGTCGACATGATGGCGGCGGCCCAACCCTGGGTGAGCGGTGCGATCTCCAAGACGATCAACCTCCCGCAAACCGCCACGATCGACGACGTGAAGGAAGCCTACCGCTATTCGCGCGAGCGCATGATTAAGGCAGTCGCACTCTATCGAGATGGGTCGAAGCTGTCGCAACCGCTTGCGGCCTCGTACGATTTCGGCGGGGACGCGACCGAACGAGACGAAGCCGGCGCGGCGCAGCCATTTGTCCAGCCACTGCAGATCGCAGAGAAGATCGTCTATCGCTACATCGCAAAGCGCAGGCCCATGCCGCAGCGCCGCAGCGGATACACGCAAAAAGCCACGATCTCGGGACACAAAGTGTACCTGCGTACCGGCGAATACGAGGGCGGCCAGCTCGGCGAGATATTCATCGACATGCACAAAGAAGGCGCCGCCTTCCGCTCGTTGATGAACAACTTCGCAATCGCGATTTCGCTCGGTTTACAGCACGGCGTGCCTCTCGAAGAGTTCGTCGAGGCATTCACGTTCACGCGCTTCGAGCCGAACGGCCCAGTAATTGGTCACGATCACATCAAGATGGCCACATCGATTCTCGACTACATCTTCCGCGAGCTCGCCGTAAGCTATCTCGGGCGTTACGATCTTGCACACGTCCAGCCGTCAATGCAGATGGACGCCATGGGACCCGAGGCCCAGGTGGACTACATCGCCGAGGAAGAGGCCGGAGTGCAAGTACGTCCTGCCGGCGTCGCGGAGAGGCTCCATCCGGTCAGCACGCATCTGCACCCGGGTCAAGAAGCGACTCCCTCGCAGCCCGTAGCGAGCGCGGGTATCAGCTCGAGCCCTCCACCTTCGCAGCCCGAGTATCGTCAAAGCAATGGGACTGCAACGGCGACGCTCGTGCGGACGCAAGCGATAAACGCATCGAAGGCCAAGGGCTATACGGGCAACGCATGCTCGGAATGCGGGCAACTCACGATGGTCCGTAACGGCGCCTGCGAAAAGTGCGATTCCTGCGGAGCCACCTCGGGCTGTAGCTAAAGCGATCAGCGTCCTTATTCGGGGCACGATCTACGTCTATCCCTGGAAATCGGCGCGGTAGTGGAATTCTTGGCGACGCGTAGAAAAGCGCCTCTCCGAGACTGCCTTCCGAGGAGACCTGTTTTGCCGATTTCCAGAAAGCATTTTGTCGCCGCAACCGCGCTTGGAATCTCGGGCGCTGCGCTGACGTCGGGGCCGTCGAGCGCCGCCGATAGCTCAGCGCTGCATTTTCATATCGTCCGCCCGGGCGAGTACGACTATGACCGAATGCTGCGCGTGTTGAAGGTCAAGAAGCGCAACAAGCAAGTCTTTCAATCGGTGAGCCCGTTGACGTTCGCCGGCGTTGCCAGCCTGTATTTGCATATGCAAAACTCGCTGAATGCCTTCGAGTTTTCCTACGGCATGGGCCCCGGGAGCCTGGCGACGCTTGCGGTGCTGACGGGTCCGTCGACCGCATTTGCGCTCGACGACGCGATGTGGACGAAGTACGGGTTCGGCGCGGCCTTCAATCTCGCGCCGACGAACGTCTACTATCCAGCGACGAGCTTACGCGAGACGGGCTCGCCGGACGATCCGAATAGCATCTATCAAGATTGGACGGCACAAGCCGTCCTCCACCGTGGCGGCGCATTCATGGTCTGTCACAACGCGCTCACCGCCGTTGCGCAGCGGGTCGGGCCAAAAGCCGGCATGCAGCCCGACGCGGCGTTGGCGGAGTTCATGCAAAACGTGCTGACGGGTTTCCAAGTGGTTCCGGCGGGGGTTGCGGCGACGCAACTGGCGCAGGAATACGGCTGGCGTCCGTATCCGGTGATTTGAGATGAATCGCCTGACGCAGGCCGTAATTGCGGCACTGATTTTCGCCGTACCGCTGACGGCCAACGCCGCCACCTCCTCCTCTCCGTCACAGCAGTTGATGAGCAAGCTGAAATGGCGCAGCATCGGGCCGTACATCGGCGGCCGAGCAGTTGCCGTAGCGGGCGTTGTTGGCGTTCCGAATCTCTTCTATATAGGCGGCGTGCAGGGCGGAATCTGGAAAAGCACCGACTACGGACAGCACTGGGACAACGTCAGCGACGGCAAGCTTCCCGGCGTCGCCGATCCCATCGGCGCGCTTGCGGTGGCGCCGTCCAACTCAAACGTGATCTACGCCGGCACCGGCGAGGCCGACATCCGGAGCGATTTCGACACGGGCGACGGCATCTACAAAACAATGAATGCCGGGAAGAGCTGGTCGTACGCGGGACTCCGCGACACGCATATGATTGCCAAGGTCGCGATCGATCCGCGCGATCCCAAGATCGTCTTTGCGGCCTCGATGGGCCACGTCTTCAAGCCAAATTCCGAGCGAGGTATCTTTAAGACCACCAATGCTGGAGCGACCTGGCAAAAAATTCTCTTCGTCGACGACGAGACCGGCGGTATCGATCTCGTGATGGATCCGCGCGATCACCACGTCCTCTACGCGGCGATGTGGCAAGCACAGCGCGTACCCTGGAAGCTCACGAGCGGCGGTCCGGGAAGCGGTCTTTATAAAACCACCGACGGCGGTGCTCACTGGAAAAAGATTTCCACTAACCCCGGCTTCGCCACCGGGATCCTCGGAAAGATCGGCGTTTCCGTCGCGGCCAGCAATCCGCGGATCGTTTATGCGATCGTGCAAGCCCGCGACGGCGGAGTCTTTCGCTCGAACGACGCGGGCGCGACCTGGAAACGCGTGAACGGCGAGATGAAGCTGCGCCAGCGCGCCTTCTATTACATGGCCATCTTCGTGGACCCGACCAACCCGGACGTCGCGTACGCTCCGCAAGTCGACGGCGTTTACAAGACAAAGGACGGCGGCAAGACGTTTACTTCGATCGACATGCCGCACGGCGACAACCATATCGTTTGGATAAACCCGCGCAACCCCAAGATCATCCTGGTCGGGAACGACGGTGGCGGCACGGTTTCAGTCAACGGCGGCGACACCTGGAGCAACGAACACAATCAGCCGACCGGGCAATACTACCACGTGGCCATCGACGACCAGTTTCCGTTCCACGTCTTTGGCGCCGCGCAAGATGAAGGAGCGTTCGAGGGGCCGAGTGCGGCCGTCGGTCCGGGCATCGGGCCCGGGGAATGGTATTCCGTCGCGCTGGGCGAGAGCACGTTCGTTGCTCCCGAACCCGACGATCCGTTAGTCACCTACGGAAGCGGTTATTACAGCTCATTCGTGCGATTCAACCGCGTCACGGGCGATGCGAAAAACGTCAGTCCCTGGCCGCGCTACATGTCCGGCGCGCCGTCCGGCGAGACGAAGTACCGCTTCGGATGGACGCATCCCATATTCTTCTCTCCGGCAAATCCGCGCGAGCTGCTGGTCGCGTCGCAAGTCGTCTTCTCGAGCCTCGATCGCGGGCAAACCTGGAAGATCTTGAGTCCGGACCTTACCCGCAACGATTCCAGCACCGAGGGGCCGACGGGCGGACCGATCGATCAGGATGAAACCGGTGCGGAGACGTTCCCCGATATTTCGTCGCTCGCCGTTTCCCCATTGGACGCAAGCGTGCTGTGGGCCGGCTCGGCGGACGGCTTGGTGCACGTAACGACGGATCACGGAGCGCATTGGACGGCCATCACGCCGCCACAGCTTCCGCAGTGGGCGCAGATCAGCTCGATCGAGCCATCCCACACCGAGAAAGGCTCCGCGTATCTAACGGCCTCCCGCTTCATGTGGGACGATTACCATCCCTATCTGTATGAAACGACCGACTACGGTGCGCATTGGACGACGCTGACCAGCGGGCTGCCGGCGGATCAATACACATTCGTCGTGCGTCAGGATCCGCGCGAACCGCGACTGCTCTTCGCGGGCACGCGCAGTACCGTCTACGTCAGCCTCGACACCGGTCGGTCCTGGCAACCACTCGCGCTAAACCTTCCCGGCGTGCAAGTGCGCGATCTCGCAATCGATGCGCGCGAAGGCGAGCTCGTCGCCGCTACGCACGGCCGCGCCTTCTGGATTCTGGATAATCTGGCATTGCTCGAGCAGCTCACGGGTCAAACGCCGCCCGCGGTTGCGAGCGTCGAGCTCTTCGCGCCCGAGACCGCCTGGCTTTCGCAGGCGTACGGCGGCCCCGATTTTTCGATCCCAGACTTTGGAGACAATCCACGATATGGCGCGGCCGTCTTCTTTAACCTGCCGCCGTCATACAACGGTCGAACCCCGCTGGCGCTGACTTTCCTGGATGAACGCGGCACGCTCATAGCGCGTTTTGCGCTGCACCTCAAGAATAAGCACGAACGAAAACTAACGCCGGCGCAACTCGAGAATCTCGATGCCGCACAGACGCGGCAACGCGACCTCGACCGAGACACGAGCGTCGAGGCGGGTACGAATCTCTTTCAGTGGGACCTGCGCTATCCGCCCGCGTACGACGCGCCGGGATTTCGCACGGTGAGCTCCGATGACTTCCCCGACACGGGCGACGGACCGACCGTCGTGCCGGGAAAATACGCAATCGTGCTCCAGTATGGATCGCAGACGCTTCGGGCGCCGCTAACAGTGCGGCTCGATCTGCGCCTTCACGCCTCCGCGGGCGATTTGGAGGCGCGTCTCGCTTTGGAACTGCAGATCCGGGATTCGATCGACCGGTTGGACCGCGCGATTGCCGCCGCGATGGCTGCGACCCGCAAGGTCAGCGGCACGGTCGGAGCTCAGGTCAATGGCGAGATCGGCAATCTTATCCAGCTCGACATTCATTCCAGTGAAGCCGATTTGCTGCACGAGACAAAGCTTCGCGAACAGCTCGCCTTCTTGCTAAACTCCCTCGAAGGCGCGTATCAACGCCCGACCGCAGCCGAATATGCGGCGTTCCAGGATCTCAACTCAGAAGCGACGGCCGGCGAGGCGCGTTTGCACGCGCTGACCTCACAGTAAGGCGCGCTTCACGAATAGCAGTAGGAGTCCGAAGAAGCATCACCGCCCTGCAGGCGCACTTGGTGCGCGCGGTGTGCGCTGTCGAATTCCAAGAAGAATTTTGGATCGAATGCCATCGCCCCATCGGGGCCAACGTCTAGTTTTACCATCCAGCTCTTGACTCCGGCCGGATAGAATTGATCGTCCCATGCGCGGTAGAGCGAGTTCGTAAAATAGACACGGCGGCCATCACGGCTAATTTCAACCATTTGCGGGCCGCCTGCAAGCGCCTTGGATGGATCTTTAGGATGCGGAGCTCGGCGTGCGATACCGCCGATGTGTACGGAACCGATGAGTTTAGGGTGAAACGGATCGCTCACGTCATATTGACGCATCTCGCCGGTTCCCCAGCACGACGCGTACAGATAGCGATCGTCTAATGACAGATCGATGTCGCTGAGCAGCGGAGGCACTGCGGAAAACCCTTTGAGCAAATCCGGTAGCTGCGCTGGATCCGCCGGCTCAGCCGGAATCTCGATAACCTTTTCTACCTTCCACCCGCCATTGTCCCGGTGCCAGAGCCAAATCGAGCTCGACAGATCCTTTAGCGAAACGACGACCCCGGCGAAACCGTAGGTGTTTGCCGGATCGTGAGATGGCCGTAACTCGAGCACCATCTGCTGCTCGGCGCCCAAATCGATGCTTTGCACGTGCCGGCGGCGGCGAAGATCCCAGAAGTGCAGGTGGTGGCCGTATTTTCCCTCGAGCAACAAGGCCGGATTGAGGCCGCCCTCGATCATATTGGGCGTACCCCATTCGCTCGTAATCATCGCGTCCTGCGTTAGATGCCACCAGAAATCGTACGCGAGGTATTGCGGCCCTCGCTCGACTTCCCAAGGGCCGATAATGTCGAAGGAATCGCAGTCCATCATGAAAATTCCGCCCGGGCCGTCGCCACTAGCGTTGCCAAGCGCACTGATGTAGATCGCATCCGGGCCGCAGTGAACGGTATGGGGGCGCGTGTAGCCCGTGCGCTCTATCAGCTCTTCCGGCTCGATGACGCGCACGATCCGCGGTTGCGATGGATTGGGTTTTGTGTCAATGATGTGTATGCGCGACGACCGAAGGCCCGGCACGATCAGAAATCGGCGTTCGACGTGGGGATGCGGCGCGAACGCGCACAGTGCGGCGCTGCATGCGTTCCAACCAAAATGGTGGAGTTCGTCGCCGGTGTTGGGAAGCTCGACGCGCCCGACCTCGGTTGCATAGGACGGCGAAGACGCGCTCGCGTCCACGACAGCCAGCGCATCTGCCGTTCCATTTCCGCCCGCGCTCAGCAACGCAACGTATGCAAGAGTCTCCGGCGGAGCCTTCATCGCATCTTTGGCAGAAGCATAAAATGTGGGGTCCGGCTTGAGGAGCATGGCTCGGCCTTTCTCCGGTCGGCGCAACCGGGTCAGATAACTACGTGAAGAGCGTTATAAGCCCTGTCGCGAGGAGCGCAACTGCCCAAACGAGGTCGACGTTGAACCACGCAGTGCGTAAGAAGCTCACCCCGACCTTTGCATAGATGACGAGCGCGACCGCCGTCAGCGCGATCGCGTAGCCGAATGTGTGCACGCCGATCATGAGCCAGCCGATCGCGTACTGACCGTGCACGGCGTTCCCGGCCATCATCGGCATCTGCATCGCCCCCTGCCCGACCGCGCGTGCCGTTACGAACGGCAGAAGCATCAACCCGGCGCCGTGCGCGGTCGACATCAGAAACCCCCACAGCGCAAGACCCCAGAAACCGACGCGCATGCCGACCCATCGCGGGTGGCGCACGCGAATCAACCGGTAGGCGCCAAAAGCAAGCAGTACGCCTGCGGCAACGCGGTGGACGATCGGATGCGGGAACTCCACCGCGGCGAAGACGCCGAGCAGCACGACGATCGCAACGGAAACAACGTGACCCAGTAAAAGAGGTACGATTGCGCGGAGCACCGCGCCGGTACTGCGGTCTTGAAGACCGAGCGCGACTGCAAACAGCCATCCCATGCCGGGATTGATTCCGTGATAGCAGCCGAGAAGAAAGAGCGCGAACCAGACACCACTATCGCTCACGAATAGGCCCCCACCGTGTCCTCGTCGTAGACAGTTCCGTACGACGACGTCAACTGCATCCGATTTTGGAGGCTGCGCATGTCACCTTTGTTTCTTTGGCTCCGTAGTTCACTCGGAGCGCTGGCTGCCGCTCTGCTTGCCGGCTGCGCTCAGCACGGAGCAATGCTTCCCTCGACGCCGATTTCACCCGCCTCGCTCGGGTCGCTGCACAGTGTCGCGCTGCCGGATTCCGGGCCACCGCCGTGCAAAGGCCAGAAGACTACCAAGAACTACTCGTCACTCACGGTCACGCTCTCCACTCGCGGTGGGTCGTTGTGCATTCCGGAGTACGGCGGCTTCGGAGGCAGCGTTAGGTATCCGGGCGCGAATCCTTCGGTGAAGCTACAGCTGATCAGCAGCACGAAAAATTACAATCACCTGCCCGAGCTTGGACAGGGAACCGCGATCTTTTACTTACAGCTCGCCTTATCCGGCGCCACACAGTTCGCTTCGCACGTGCAAGCCGGCGGCGGACTGACCGCGAAAGAAATCATCCCAGGGATGCCATACAGCGCGTACGGCCAAGCCACGATTTCCGGATTCACGCTCAAATTTGGACCATGCTACTCCGTGGCGACTAAAGGCAAGTACGGTGGCGTCATCGGCGCCATTGGAACGCTGCTCAAGGGCGTGACGATTCCGGTGGCAGCGAACGGAATCATCGAGCTTTATTCCGGCAAGCAGACCGGCACGAAGTGCTGATCGCCGAGCGCTAAGAGACCGACCGCAGCGAGCCTGCCGCTGGCACCACGATTCCGCTGAGGTTCAGCGGATCGTACGCCCCGACGGTGACCGTATCCAGTTCGCCGCCGGCACGCCGTACCGCGCGCAACGCGTCGATCGCCTCGGGTAACGCGAACTGCTCTCCGACGAAACCGGCGACGAAACGGCCGCCGCGGATCTCTCCCCGCGCCTCCATGCGTCGCAAAACAGCCAGCAACTCACGCCACGGCGGAGCCAGGCTCTCGCGCGCGATGACATCCCGAAAGACGACTCCCCAACGCGCGAGAAGCCGGTGTGCGAGGGCTTCCCGGTCGATACGATCGGTGGTTGCCGTTAGCAGCGTCCAACGTCCGCTCGAGGAACGCGGCCGCGCGCGTAGCCCCTTCTCTCCCAACCTCCGCTTCGCGTCGCTGAGCGAACGGAGCGCATCGAAACCGTCGGCGGTGACCAAGCCGGCCGCAACGAGCTGCCAGAGCGCTTCTTCGACTTCGCTCGGCAGTCGTTTGGTATTGCGAAGAATTTCCGAAAAGAACGGCGCACGCAGTCGTTCGATCTCCTCCAGGATCTCGCGCGCCGCATGCGAGAGCGCTGCGGCGTCGGAACGCCGACGCACGATGAGCTCGTCGGCATTGGCGCGCAAGAACAACGCAATCGGCGCAAGCCGAGTCGGACGGATTCGGGTTGTTTCGGTATCGCTTCGCGGCTCGAGCGCGGGGTGCGGCGTGAGGCGTCCCCACATCACGTCGCCTGCATAGCAGAGGCGATCTAAAAACTCGGAACGATAGCCGGCGACCCGCGCCGGAAGAATCTGCGCTTCCCACGCGACGGCGGGTATCTCGTATCCTTCGAGTTGACGAATCACTTGGAGCGTACCGTCGATACCGTGCAGGCGCGACGTCGGGGCAACGTGCTGCCAGCGCTGCAAGAATGCGACGTATTGTGCGGCGGTCACCGGTTCGATCTCGCGCCGCAACTGTCCGATGGTCAAGCGGTGAATCCGCGCCAGCACCCGTCTGTTGCACCATTCCTCGCCCGCGGCGTTTCCGCTGAAGCGGCCGCGTAACACTTGGCCCTGCGCTTCGAGACGAATTAGCCCCATTTCGATCGTAGCCGCGTCGACGTGCAAGCGCGTCGCCATTTTGGCAACGGTGATCGGTCCGCTGGACTCGAGCCAGCCGCGTAAAATCTCTGCGACGGCTTCTTCGCGGGTCTCGGGAGTGCGATCGCTGGCAATCGGCGCGATCGGCGGCGTCAGCCTTGCATCGGGATAGGCAACCCGCGCCAGCTCCAGTCGCTCCGCGCACGTCCATGCTTCGACGGAGTCTAAAGTGGTGGCGCGGTGCTGCGCGACGAGCTCTTCGAACCAACCATTCCACTCGGGCACGGCAGGTAAGACGACGAGCGTGGAGAGCGCATCGTGCAACTCGTCGGCGTCGCGCACGACCGGCCAGGATTCCGCGGACACTTCGGCGATTGCCGCCGGATCGAGCAATCCCGCTCCGTCAACGTCGTCCCGCATCGTGCTGCGCAGCTGCACGGCACGCGCGCGCCGCTCTTCCAACGGAGCGTCATCCAAATAGGCGTAGGGATTCGCGTTAAGAATTTCGTGGCAGAAAGGCGACGGTTCGGGCGTATCGACGGCTACGGTTCGCACGCGCCCGTCCTCGACCGCACGCAGCACCTCCCGTAGGCCATCGATATCCATCGCTTCGCGCAAACAGTTGTCGATCGTCTCACGGACCAGGATGTGATCGGGAATGCGGATCGGTCCGGTCAGATTCTCGGGGCAAGCCGCCTGATCCGGAAAGACCGCAGCAAGCAAGTCGTCGGCGCGCATCCGCAGCAACTGCGGCGGTACCCTGCGCCCGCCACTGAAACGTAAGATCGCCAGCGCTCGCGCCACATTCCAACGCCAGCGGGCGGCGAACATCGGTGCGGGCAGCAAGGCCTGCGTCAAAGTCTGCTCGACGCTGGCGGACTTGACGAACTCGAAAGCAATGTCGAGCGGAAACGCGTGCTGATCGCTCAACGAAAGCACGATGCCGTTATCCGTTGCAGCGGCTTGCAGCTCGAGATTAAAGGATCGGCAGAATCGTTTGCGCAGCGCCAGTCCCCACGCCCGATTGATCCTCGCGCCGAACGGCGTATGCAAGATCAGTTGCATCCCGCCGCCTTCGTCAAAGAAACGCTCCGCCGCGATGGTTGTGTCGGTTGGAACGACGCCTAAGATGGCCTTTCCGGCGCGCACGTACGCCACCGCCTGCTCCGCACCGGCTCGATCAACCGCGCACTCTCGTATCAACCACTCGTAAGCGGCTTCGTCGTCACGCTCGTCGATGGCGGCACGAACCGCACAGACTTCTCGTGAAAGCTCGATCGTGCGCCCCAACCCCTCGCCGTTCCAGAACGGAATCGACGGTGGCGCCCCGTGCGCGTCTTCGACGCGCACGACGCCGGCTTCAACGCGACGGATCTTCCACGAGTTGGTGCCGAGCAGGAAGATATCGCCGGCCATGCTCTCGATCGCAAAATCTTCATCCAGCGTTCCGATCACGTGCCCGTCGGGTTCCAGGACGACCGCGTAGTTTGCCGTGTCCGGGATCGCGCCACCGCAGGTGAGCGCCGCGAGGCGCGCCCCACGGCGCGCGCGAAGCCGCCCGTTGACGCGATCGTAGTGCAAAAAAGTTCCGCTGCGGCCGCGCGATGTGGCAACGCCGTCGGCCAACATTGAAACGACTGCCTCGAAATCCCCTCGCTCCAAACGGCGGTACGGATAAGCGCTGCGCACCGAATCGTAGAGCGCGTCGGCCTCCCATTCGTGCTGTGCGCATGCCGCCACAATTTGCTGCGCCAAGATATCGAGCGGGGCGTTCGGAATCGTCAGCGCGTCGAGCGCGCCTGTACGGATCGCTCGAACCAGCGCGGCGCATTCGAGCAACTCATCGCGCGTCGTGACGTAGAAGATCCCCTTCGGCAGCGCGCCGATCCAGTGGCCGGAACGCCCAATGCGCTGCAGCGCAACCGCAATCGAGCGCGGCGATCCAAGCTGAACGACCAGATCGACCGAGCCGATATCGATTCCCAACTCTAGGGATGCGGTCGCTACCACCGCGCGAAGTTCGCCGCTGCGCAGCCGCCGTTCGACGTCGAAGCGCATCTCACGCGCCAGGCTCCCGTGATGCGGCAGAACGAACCCTTCGCCGAGGCGCTCGTTCAGAGCGAAGGCGACGCGCTCGCTCATGCGTCGCGTTCCGACGAAAATCAACGTCGTCTTTGATTTCCGAATCTGCTTGGCGACACGATCGTAGATCTCGCCCCACATCTCCTTGCTTGCGACCGGCCCGAGTTCGTCTTCCGGGACTTCGATCGAGAGCTCCATCGCGCGGCGATGTCCGACATCGATAACCCGCGCCTCGGGACTCAAAAAGCGCGCCACTTCGTCGAGCGGTCGCACCGTCGCGGAGAGACCGATGCGCTGAGGACGCCGCCCGCCTTCCCGCGCGATCAGATCGTCTAGGCGGGCGAGCGTGAGCGCCAAATGCGAGCCGCGCTTGTTGCCCGCCATCGCGTGGATCTCATCGACGATGACGCAGGATACACCGGCAAAGAGCCGGCGCGAACGTTCTGCCGTGAGCAAGATAAAGAGCGACTCCGGCGTGGTTACCAACACGTGCGGCGGCTTACGCAACATGCGTTGCCGCTGCGCCGGCGTCGTGTCACCGGTGCGAACTGCGGTTCGAATCGGCGACAGCGCCAGATCGCGGTCTCGGGCCAATTCGACGATTTGCGCAAGCGGCTTCTCTAAGTTCTCGTGCACGTCGTTGGAGAGGGCTTTGAGCGGCGAGACATACACTACGAGAGTCTGGTCGGGCAGCTCCGAACTCGCCGCGCGACGCACCAAGTCGTCGAGCGCGAGCGTGAAGGCGGCAAGCGTCTTCCCCGAGCCGGTGGGAGCGGCGATGAGGACGTCGTCGCCGGCACGAATTGCCGGCCAGCCGCGGGTTTGCGGCTCGGTCGGCGTACCGAACGCCCTACTAAACCACTCGCGGACGAGCGAATGAAAGCCGTTCAACATCGTGCTTCTCTTTTTCCACGACACGGCGCATCTCCGCGGCGTTGCACGATTAGCTCCTCGGTATGCCGGGACTCTTGAGAAGAGCTGCGCGCCCCGGACCCGAACCGGGCCCGGATGCGCAGCCTTCTTTGCGTCGCGCTCCTGATTGCTGCGGCAGCCGCTCCTGCCTCGGCGAAGCGGACGCTACAGCTGGGCGACATGGCACGAATCGTCGACCTCGAGGAACCGGCTATCTCGCCCGACGGAGGGCACGTGGCAGTGGTGGCCATCGCACAGAACCTCGCTCGCGCGAGTTATGTCAATAGCCTGGTTCTGATCGATACGCACGGCGGCGCGAGCCGCGTTCTCGTCCGCGGAAAGGACGTCGCCGTACCTCGCTGGTCGCCGGACTCAGCGCGCCTGTCCTATCTGGCAAGGTCAGGAGACGAGAGCCTTCGTCAGCTCTTCGAGCGCCGTGCCGATGGTGCGACCGTCGAGCTGACGCACGCGCGCGGCGAGGTCATCGACGCCGCCTGGAGCCCCGACGGTAGCCAGCTCGCCTACGTCGCCGCCGACCGCCAAGAGCCCGCTCCCTATTTCTTCGCGGGCGACAACGACTATACGGCTACGGCGCTCACGCCCTCAGATCATCTGTGGATCGTGGCGGCCGCAGGCGGCGCTTCTCGACGCCTTACCCGCGGTTCGTGGACGATTGCTCCGACGGACCCGGGCGGAATTTTTTCCCCGCAGATCGCTTGGACGCGTGACGGGCATCACATCACGTTAACGCGCGTCGAAAATACGTTCAGCGGCGACGACGAACGCTCGACGCTCTGGCAAGTTGACGTTTCCACCGGTGCCTTGCACAAGCTAACCGGTCACCCGGAGTTCGAGCTGAGTCCCGCGTACTCGCCGGACGGCGCACGGTTGACATATTGGTATCCGCTCAACGGTGACTACAACTCCGAAAACACGCTCCGAATGGCCGACGCTTCCAACGATCTTACGCTTTCGGCGAAATTCGATCGCAACGTCGCCGGAGCGCAGTGGTTTCCGGATGGGCGACGACTGCTCATCTGCGCAACCGATCAAACTCAAAACATCGCCTGGACCCTCGACGTGGCCGGGGCGCTTCACCCGCTGCCGCTCGGCGATCTTCACATGGTCTGCGATCCATACTCGAGCGCCACCTTTGATGCCGGAATCGCCGCAGATATCGCGCGGGATGGCTCCCTTGCGTTCATCGCAACCAGCGCGAGCAGGGCTCGCGAGCTCTACTATTTACCGGCCGGTTCGAGCCTGCCGCGCCGCCTCACGCACGTCAGCGACTTTCTTGCGCCGATTGCAATTGGAGCGATACGACAGCTCGACTGGACCGGCTCCAACGGCTTTCACGAAGACGGGGTCGTGACGTATCCTCCCAATGCACGCGAGGATGTTAAATACCCGGTGGTGCTGTTAATTCATGGCGGACCGGGCCTCTCGAGCACGCGCGATTTTGTCTACGAACAATGGCCGTTGGCGCAGATGCTGGCATCGCGCGGTTACGTGGTCTTGCAGCCCAACTACCGTGGGAGCGATAACCTCGGCAACGCTTACATGATAGCCATCGTTCACAACACCGTTGAGGGGCCGAGCGACGACATCATGGCCGGTCTTGCCGCGCTCGAACGGTTGCCGAACGTCGACGCGGGACGAGTCGCTGTCTCGGGATGGTCGTATGGCGGTGAGCTCACCTCGTGGCTCATCGGCCATCAACATTTTTGGCGAGCGGCGATCTCCGGGGCCGCCGTCAACAGCGAGTTCGACGAATACAACCTGTCAACGTCGAACGTGCAGGACCGTTATCCGCTGGGCACATCGCCCTACACCGACGACGGCCAGCGGATTTACCGGGACAACTCGCCGATCACGTACTACGCGCAAATCACAACGCCAACGCTGATCTGGGGAACGACGCTCGATCCGGTCGTTCCGATCACGCAATCCTACGCGCTCTACCACGCCTTGATCGACAACCACGTGCCGGTGCGTTTCGCCGTCTTTCCGGCCGCGACGCATGGGCCCGCCGATCCTCGCCAGACCGCCGAGCTGACCCGGCTTTGGCTCGCCTGGCTGGATCAGCATATGCCCTAGCCCTAACGGCCTCATCCATTTCGCTCGCTGGAGCGTTGTAACAATCATGAAGCTCTTGACCGCAATCGCTTTGATTTTCACCATCGCCGCCGGCGCACCGGCTCCGGCGCGCGCCGCATCCGATCGCGTCGTGTTCGCCGGCGGATGTTTTTGGGGAATGCAGCTCGTCTTCGAATCCCTGCGCGGCGTCGATCGCGTCGTCGCCGGATATTCCGGCGGCCAAGCCGATACCGCCCAGTACGAAACCGTAAGTACGGGAAGCACCGGGCATGCCGAGTCCGTCGAGATTCGGTTCGACCCCGCGAAGATCTCGTTCAAAGAGCTGCTGGACGTTTATTTCCTGGTCGCGCACGATCCAACCCAACTGAATCGCCAAGGCCCCGACACGGGATCGCAGTATCGTTCGGAAATTTTCTACACGACCAGCGCACAACGCACCGAAGCGCTTGCCTATATCGCGCATCTTCAGCAGCAGCGGACCTACTCGTCACGCATCGTGACGATCGTGGCACTGTTGCGAGGCTTCTACCCCGCGGAAGCTTACCATCAGGACTTCGCGATTCACAATCCGCAGAATCCGTATATCGTCATCAACGATCTGCCGAAACTCAAAAGGCTGCGCGCACAGTTTCCCACGCTCGTCAAGGCCAACGCTCCGCTAGGAAGCTAGCCGCTACTGCGGCGCGTTCCCCGCGTTCTGCGCGTACGAGCGCGGATCGAAATACCATTCAGGTAAAGACGTCGGAAATGTAATGTCCTTGAAGTCATAGTCTACGGTCGCGTCCCTTCCGAGGTAATCCGCATCCTGCTGGTAGGTCGGCGTTCCGTGGATGTGGGTGACGATCGGCATCGAGTTCATCCAACCGAGATCGATCGTGAAGAGCATGGCGTAGACGTGCCTGCCGCTGTCTTCATCGTAGAGCTTGTCGGTTGCCACGACCTGCTGCAGCTCGAGGGTTTTGCGATCGACGTAGAGCTCGCGCAGGCGATTGCGGTCCGGGTCGCGACGCGGCTGCAGACTAACGTGAGTTGAATTGCCTTCCTCCGCGATACGCGTGACGCGATAGTCGAACTCGCCGAGCACCGTGACGCTCGCAATCACCGGGGGAAGGCTCCCCGTCGGTTCCGGCGTCGGTACGAACTCGCGCGGATTCGTGTGCGGATGCACGGGGGCCGGCTCGAAGAGATCGGCCGTCGGCGGACCCGGGTCCCACGGTTCGTTGAACGACGGCCGCAGGAATTCCAGCGTTCCGCGCGCGGAGCCGCGATAGACGCGCCGCCCAAGCGCGGCTCGATCCGTCGTTCGGCACCAAATGTGGTAGGTGTAGCTGTTGACCAAGTCGGGGTACCCGTCGTCGAGCGTCTGCTTGCGAACCAGCGTATAGGTCACGTACGGCGGCGGAGGTCGATGCGAGCGAAACTGGCGCCGAATTTCATAGAGCAACCGATCGGGCGACGGGAGCGGAATTGGCGTCGCCGTCGTTGCCGGTCGAGGCGCCGCGTGCGTTGGTTGCGCCGCGATAACGATGCCGAGCAATAGAAGCGCGGCAAGGAACGTCGTCTTCACGCGTAAATTTTGGCTACGGGACCACGGCGGGTCCTGGTGGGATTCTTCAGCCGGTTCTCAGACTTTCTAACGCGGCGCCATACGAATTGCGCCGTCCAAGCGAATGACTTCGCCGTTGAGCATTTGATTCTCAACGATATGACGCGCCAGCGCGGCGTACTCCGCGGGTTTTCCTAGCCGTGACGGAAACGGTACCTGCTTCCCGAGCGACTCGCGCGCCGCTTCCGGCAATCCCGCGAGCATCGGCGTGTCAAAGATGCCCGGTGCAATGCTGGCAACGCGAATTTGATGCTGCGCGAACTCACGAGCGATCGGCAGGGTCATAGCGACGACGCCGCCCTTCGACGCCGAATATGCCGCTTGGCCAATCTGCCCGTCGTAAGCGGCGACGGACGCCGTGCACACGATAACGCCGCGATCCTCGCCCGGCTCGACGGATCGTTCGAGCATCTTCGCGGCTGCAAGACGGATGACGTTGAACGTGCCGATCAGGTTGATCGAAATGACCTTCGTAAAGTGTTCTAAGGGTTGCGGCCCATCGCGCCCAATCACGCGTTCCGCGGTTGCGATTCCGGCGCAGTTGATGGCTCCGTGAAGGCCGCCAAATCGCTGCCCCGCAGTTGCAATCGCGTTTTCGACTTGGGCGGGATCGGTTACATCGGTCCGCACGAAACAGACGTTTGCGCCAAGCTCGCGCTCCAATTCGACGCCGCGTTCGCTAATGTCACAGATCACGACGTTCGCACCGCCGCGCGCGAAATCTGCGGCACAGGCCGCGCCGAGGCCCGAACTGCCGCCACTGACCAAAAACGTTCGTCCAGCAATTTGCATAGGCGGCGATGCTTACATCTTTGAAATGCCGATATCCTGGATTGACAAATCCGCCCGTGGGTATCTTAAGGGCAATAGCCGCCACCAATGCGCGGCCACGGGAGTTGCGAATGTCATGAGTATCGCGTTTCTAATCGTCCGAGTGATCCTTGGGTTGAGCTTTATGGCCCATGGCAGCCAAAAGCTCTTCGGCTGGTTCGGGGGGCACGGTATCACCGGCACCGGCGACTTCTTCGAGGGCCTCGGGTTCCGCCCGGGCAAGGCATTCGCCGCTATGGCCGCCATCGGTGAGACTTTCGGCGGCTTTTTGACGCTACTCGGAGTGGGCGGCGCACTCGGTCCCGTGCTGATCGTCATCGTTATGCTGACCGCGATCGGGTCGGTCCACTACAACAAGGGCTTTTTCATTAGCAGCGGCGGATGGGAGCTCAACAGCGCCTATATCGCGGCCGCCGTTGCAGTTGCGTTCGGCGGCAATGGCCTTTATTCGGTCGATAACTGGCTCGGTCTGCAGTTCCTCACGGATCCGGCTCAAGTTGCGTACGCATTCGCAGCCGCCCTTATCATTGTTGGTATCAATCTTCTGACCCGGCGCCCGGCGCCACCGGCGGCGAACGGCTAGACTCGCATGGAAACCGTGGCATTCTATGGAGCGGGAATGTTGGGCTCCGGCATGGTTCGCGCAATGCTGCGACGCGGCATCGCGGTGCGCGCCTGGAGTCGTACGACGGGCAAGGCGCAAGCCCTGGAAGGCGACGGTGCGCGCGCATTCGTCGACCCCGCCGAGGCCGCCCGCGGTGCAGATCGCATCCATTGTTGCCTGAGCGACGATGCCAGCGTCGATGCGGTGATCGACGCGGCACTCCCGGGAATCGCGACCGAAAGCCCTATCGTCGATCACACGACCGTCTCACCGCAAGGCGTCGTCGATCGCACGCGCCGGCTCGCCGATACGGGACATTCCTACCTCCACGCGCCGGTTTTTATGGGGCCGCCGATGGCGCTGCAAGCGACGGGCGTCATGATGGTGTCTGGTGACGCCGGTCTCGTGCAGCGCGTTCGCGCCGCCCTTGAGGCGATGTGCAGCGATTTGCGCTATCTCGGCGAACGCGTCGATGCCGCGGCGATTTACAAGCTCATGGGTAACGCGATGATTTTGGCGGTCGTCGGCGGACTCAACGATCTCATGCGCATCGCAGAGGAGCAGGGCCTGACGCGAAGCGAGACGTACAAGCTGTTCGATTTTTACGACCCCTGTGGACAGCTCAAAGGTCGCGGAAAACGGATGGTCAACGGCGAGTACGAACCGATCTGGAGTCTTGACATGGCGCGCAAAGACGCGCTGCTGATGCAGACCGCGGCGCACCACGAACGCCTTCCGGTCATCGATGCCGTCGAAGCGCTTCTGCGCAACCTTTCGGACCGCGGTTTGGGCAATCTCGACCTGGCAGCAATCGCGCATCGCTAGAGATTTAAGATGGACCTCAATCCGCAAGCGAGGCAGATGGCCGACGAATCCATGGTGCGCAATCTCGCTTCACAGGCTCGCGCAATCTGGCCACAAGAAGTTGGACTGTTTGAGCGCTACGCGCTACCCGCAGACCCGTATATTCTCGACGCGGGCTGCGGAACTGGTGAAGTCACCTCTCGACTTGCGGAACTCTATCCCTCAGCACGCATCCTCGGCATCGACATTCTCGACGACCACCTGGAACTTGCTCGAACGCGCTATGCCAGCCTCGCGTCGCGGGTTCGCTTCGAGCATCAAAGCGTCTTCGGCATAGAAGCCCGCGACGGCGCCTTCGATCTCACGCTCTGCCGTCACGTCATCCATTCGATCCCGCGGGCAGACCGGGTCGTCGCCGAACTCATGCGCGTCACGCGCCCCGGTGGGTTTCTCCATCTCATTCCGGAGGACTACGGCATGCTGCATTTTCAAAGTGCGGCGCTCGATCCGCGGGATTTTTGGCACGAAGTTCCGGCTACGATGGGGCCCAAAACGGGAGTCGACCTGTTCTCAGGCCGCAACGCGTACGGAGTCTTAGCATCGCTCGGACTCGAGGACATCGCCGTTGATTACGTCATTGTCGATCCGCTGCGCGTACCGCGCGAAACCTTCGCCGAAATCCTGGCGGCATGGCGCGATGGGTATGCGGAATCGATCGCCGAGACGACCTCGGTCAACGAAGACGCGGCACGCGCGTATTTCAACGCCATGATTGCCAACGTGCGCGACCCGAGAGGATACGCCGTGTGGTTCGTTCCGGTGGTTAGCGCCCGAAAGCCGGCGTCCGAGGAGGGCGAGGCCGTGCTCATTCCCGGCGGTTAGCCGGGGGTTCGGGAAGTGCGGTGCGCCTCGGAAGCGGCGAGCCCGTCCAGAGCGGACGCGGCGTCGGCGGCACGGTCGGCGTAAAGACGGGGCTGGGCGCAACGGATGGAGCCGTCGGATCGAACGGGGTGGGCGTAGCGATGATCGTTCGCGCCCCGACGTGTACGATCAGACGATGGGCAGCAGCTTCGTAGCGCACCGACGCGCCGATCGCCCGAAGGACCGGGCCAACCTCGACATATGCCGCGTCGAGCGCCAACGGCACAGCAGGCGCAAGTCTGACGCGAACGCGCACCGAGCCGCGTTCTATGACCAGCACGTCACCTTCTGACCAGACGCGGTCGGCGAGTCGAACGAGAAGCGGACTCACCGGGGCATAGACTCGACCGCCGGCTAGGAAGGCGTGTACGTACGCGGCGAGGGGCCGGCCTTCGACGATTACGGTAACCGGAGCGCCCGGTGGGAATAGCGGCACGTTGCCCCGATATACCGCCTGGGATGAAGCGATTCATCTCCGCGTTTCGCGAAGCGGGTATCCGCTTCGGCCGCGACGGGTGCGCGTTTCTAGCGCAATCCATCGCGTTCAACGCCCTTTTTTCGCTCTTTCCGTTAACCGTCTTGGCACTCGGCGCCGTGACGCTGGTGCTGCCCGACGCACAGCAGCGCACGTTGCTGTTCGTCGATACGCTGGCGCCGACGTTGCACGATTACATCGCGAACAACCTCGAAACGTACATCTATGGACGCGGCATCTCGAGCATAATCGCGTTAGGATTCCTCTTATGGTCGGGAAAGAATCTTTTTATGGGGCTCGCCTACGCGCTCGATCGCGCGCTCAACGTTCCGAAAGGCCGGCCCCTAGTTCATAATCTGGCGCTTTCCTTCGTTATGCTGCCCGTCACCGGCGTTCTGTTGCTGATCGCGATTGGCTTGCCGATCGCTCTCTCCATCACGTTTCACGTCGCCGGGTTTCAAGATCCCGGTCGCATTACCCATATCCTCGCATATCTGATCTCCATAGCGCTGGTCTTTATCGTCGCGGTCATGTTATATCGTTGGTTGCCGAACCGAAGCGTTTCGTGGGCCTTTGCGCTGCGAGGCGCCGCAGTGGTAGCGCTCGCATGGCCGGTCGTACAGGTAGCCTTCGCGCAGTATTTGACGCATGTCGACTTCACGCGCGTCTACGGCGCGCTCTCCGCGCCGCTCGTATTGCTACTCTGGTTTTACTGCATCGGGTCGATCTTTCTGTTCGGCGCGGAATACAGCATCGCGTGGTCAACCGGAAATTCGGCTTCCGCTCCCGAACAATCGGCCGCTGATGCCTAAAAGGATCGCACGCCTCTTGGCGCCGGTACTGCTCTGTTCGTCGGTGGCACTCACCGCCGCCACGCCGCCACCGCCTCCGACCACGCCGCCCGCCGCAGCCGGACAGATGCCGGTCGTTATGATCTACCCCTTCGAGGTTCAAACCGGCGCCGACCCTAAGCTCGGCATCGCAATCGCCCAGATCCTCGCGCAGGAGATGACCGCAGCCGGTGGCATTTCCGTGCCGCCCGTACCGCAGAAGGTCAAGCGCGCGGATTTTCTTGAACAGGCGCACGCCGCGCACGCCGACTTTTATATCAGCGGATACGTGACGCCCGTTGGCGATAGCGCGGCGGTCGTGGAACAAGTCGTTAGCGTCGAGAGCGGCGTTATTTTATTTTCGCAGACGGCTCAAGTCTCGAGCGTCGCCGACGTCGCCTCGCAGTCGCTTCTCGCGCGTTCGCAGATTCTCGCCTTTGTCGGACGTGGAACGCAAAACGTGCAGGCGCAGGCCGCGAACACGCCTGCTCCCACGTCGACGAACGGCGCCCAGCTCCCATTGCGTGGTATCGCGAGCATCGTAGACTCAGTTTTCAAGCACCGCGCTTCGAGCACGCCGTCACCGGGTCCGGTGACCAAGCCATCGCGCGGCGTTATCGTCGCACCGGTATCCGCGTCCGGTGCAATCGCATCCGCGGACCTAACGAGCGCCATGCGCGAGCTTTACTTTGCCTTCAACCGCCACTTCAATACGGAGATGACGTCGCTCACGACGTCTGACGTCGCCCACTCGGCCGACCAGATCTGCGGCGCGAACCGCGACAACACAGTCGCGAGCGGTACGTTGCAGGAAGCCGCAACGCATCACGGCCGGCAAGACGTGACCTTCAATCTCGCCGTTTACACGTGCTTTGGCGCAACGCTCGATCGTGAAGTCGGCAAGGGTTCTTCGGTCAAGAGCGCCGTGGATGCCGCGGTCGCCGCATACGCCGAGGCACATCCCGACAATAGCTGACCGCTCGTTCCGGCAATCAATCCATAAGTCCATTGGGCGGGTCGATTACGATCCGGCTGCTTTCCAGCTCGATCTCGTTGACGATCGTACGAACCATCGGCACCATTTTTCCGCCGACGACGAGCATGTCGCTGGCCGGATAGTGTTCTACGCGTTCGACGCTGCCGTAACTAGTGCCGTCCACGCCAACCACGTTGCAACCAACTAGGTCCTCATCGAGATACTCTCCTTCGCGCAGCGTGATGCGGCGACGCGACGCGCAGAGAAGCGCTCCGGCATAAGCACCGGCGGCGGTCGCGTCGTCCACGTCCTCGATCCGAATCAACAAGCGGCCTTTGTGCGGACGGACGGTCTTCAAGCGAATCGTCAAAACGCCGTCGGGTCGCACGCAACGAAGTTCCGCCCCGGCTGAAAAGACGATGCGACCCGCGCTAGTCGGGTCGCATTTCAGCTCTCCACGAACGCCGAAGCGTCCCGCAATTCGTCCGACGGTTACGTCATCAGTCGGCGACTGCCCTGAGCTAAGTCGAAGGGTCATCCTCGAGACCTTGCGCGGCTTCTTCGCTGTCGAGAATGTCGACCGCGACGCGGCCTTCGGCCGTTGCGCGCACGACGGTGCGCAAGGCTTGCGCTACGCGACCGCTGCGACCGATTACCTTTCCCAAGTCCTCTGGGTCGACGACCAACTCGATCACGGGCTGCGCGTGTTCGTCGATAAACAGCTCGACGGTAACGCTGTCCGGCTTTTGCACGAGTTTTCGCGCTAGAAAGCCGAGTAGTTCGGTCGCGCGGCGGTGACCGGCCCACGGATCGCTCGACGCACCCTTGGGTTTACTCTCGCGCCGCACTGGTGGGCGGCGCGGTGGCGGTTGTTCGCGGCGCGGCGGCGGTTGTTCGCGGCGTGGTGGCGGTTCGCGGCGTGGAGCTTGACGCTCTACCTCGTCGACCGCGGTTTCGCTGAAAAGGCCAAACTCATCATCGAAGGCACTCATGCTCCGCTGCCCTCGGCGTGTTTCGTGGTCCGTTTCGTCATTGGAATGGGACCGCGTTCCATGATGCCCTTTTCCGCAAAGAGCCGGCGCACCGTGTCGGAGGGTTGGGCGCCTTTTGCCAACCATTCCCGCGCCTTGGTCTCATCGACCACAACGGTTCGCGGTTCGGTGCGAGGATTGTAGTGCCCCAAGATCTCGATAAAGCGCCCGTCGCGCGGCGCGCGCGCGTCCGCCACCACGAAACGGTAGGTGGGCTGTTTCTTTGCGCCGATCCGGCGCAGTCGGATACGTACCATTATTTAGAGATGCTTTCGTTATGCGGGCGGTCGAAACGGCAGGAATCCAGCGCGTTTTCTTCCGCCCAGTTGTTTGGTCATCTCGCGGGTCTGTTCGAACTGTTTGACCAGCCGGTTCACGTCGGAAACCTGGCTGCCGGAACCGCGAGCAATTCGTTTACGGCGCGACCCGTTGAGCAAGTTCGGATTACGTCGCTCGATTCGTGTCATCGAGCTGATGATCGCCTCGACCTTCACGAACTCGCGCTCGGGTATCTCGAAATTCTTTGGTAACGCTTTCGAGAGGCCCGGCACCATTTTCAGGAGATCGCCGATCGATCCGATCTTCCGCACCTGACGCATCTGCTCCAAGAAATCGTCGAGCGTAAAACTTGCCTTGAGAAGCTTCTCTTCGAGTTTCTTGGCCTGACCTTCAGAATAGAGACCCTGCGTCTTCTCAATCAGCGTGAGAGCGTCGCCCATCCCCAGGATGCGCGAAGCCAGTCGCTCGGGGTAAAACGGTTCCAGCGCCGATAGTTTCTCCCCAACGCCGATCAGCTTGATCGGCGCGCCCGTGACGCTGTGAATCGACAGGGCCGCTCCGCCGCGCGTATCGCCGTCGAGCTTCGTCAGAATTACGCCGGTGATGCCGAGGCGCTCGTGAAACCCGCGCGCAACGTTGGTCGCCTCTTGTCCCGTCATCGCATCCGCGACGAGAAGAATTTCGCAAGGATTGGCGACGCCCTTGATGCGCGCCAGCTCGTCCATGAGCTCCTCGTCGATTTGCAGGCGACCCGCGGTGTCGACGATCACGGTCGAGAGGCCCAGCCTCTTCGCTTCAGCAACGCCCTCGCGCACGATTCGGACCGGATCGGCCGAACCGCGTTCGTAAACGGGAAGGTCGACCTGCTTGCCGAGCGTCTGGAGCTGCTCGATCGCTGCGGGACGATAGACGTCGGCCGCAACGAGCATCGAACGCCGGCCTTGCTCCTTCAACCGCAAGCCAAGTTTTCCGGCCTGCGTGGTCTTACCAGAACCCTGCAGTCCGACCAGCATGATGACCGACGGCGGCGCATCGGAGAATTGCAGCCGTGCTCGTCCCGAGCCGCTCGCCGGGCCGAGCAACGTCACGAGCTCGTCGTGAACGATCTTTAGAACCGTCTGGGCCGGCGTCAGCGATTCGAGAACGTTCGCTCCGATTGCTCGCTCTTTGACGCGGGCGACAAATGTTTTGGCGATGGCAAGCGAAACGTCGGCCTCTAGCAAGGCAACGCGCAGTTCCCGCATCGCCTCGTTGACTTCGCCTTCGCTTATCCTGCCACGCCCGCGGAGGCGCTCGAAGATCGCGCCTAGTCGCTGCTCAAGTTGATCGAACAATGCGCGCTACGTTGCCGAAGAGCCCGCCGTCGTTTCGTCAATGCGCTTGACCGCATCGCCGACCGTCTTGATCTTCTCCGCTTCCTCGTCGGGAATGTCGATGTTGAACTCGGTCTCGAACGCCATCACCAGCTCGACTTGATCGAGCGAATCGGCACCGAGATCGTCGGTGATCGACGCTTCGGGCGTCACTTCCGACTCGTCGACACCAAGCTGCTCGACGATGATCTTTTTCACTTTATCGAAGGTGGTGGACATCGGATCTCCTTTCAGAACCTGTCACCCTGAGCGTGGTCGAAGGGGTCACATCAGGATGCCGCCGTCGACTACGAGCGTTTGTCCGGTAATGTAGCCGGCGGCGTCAGAGCAGAGGAATGCCACCGCTCCACTGACGTCCTCCGGCTTCCCGGCTCGGCCGAGAGCGGCTTGCTTGATCAAAAACTCCTTGGCGGCGTCGGGCATCTTTTCGGTCATGGCGGTCTCAATGAGACCCGGCGCGACGGCGTTGACTCTTATATTCCGTGAACCCAACTCCTTTGCCAGCGATTTACACAGGCCGATGAGGGCCGCTTTCGAGGCAGCGTAGGCTGCCTGTCCGGCATTACCCGTTATCCCGACGATGCTGGTCATCAGCACGATCGAGCCGGCGCGCTGTTTCATCATCGGTCGCGCCGCGGCGCCGCAAAGATAAAATGCGGATTTGAGGTTCACGTCGAGCATGTGATCGATGGTTTCAGGTTTCAAGCGCAAGAGCAGCGCATCCACCGACTGCCCGGCATTGGCGATAGCATAATCGAGCGTGCCAAAACGCGTAACGACCTCGGCTACGATCCCCTCCATCGTTGCGCGATCGGTGACGTCGCCTTGGAAGACTTCCGCCGTCGCGCCCGGGCGCGCGTTGGCGCACCCGGCTGCGGTTTCTCCCAGCGCCTCCCGGTTGCGTCCCACGAGCGCGACGTCTGCGCCCTGGCGCGCAAATTCCACGGCGATGGCGCGGCCGATTCCGCGGCTGGCGCCCGTAATCAACGCGGTCTTTCCTTTGAAATTCATACGTTCGCCGACGTCGGCCCTCCGACCGCAGCACGAACGCGCTCGATACCGGACCAATCGCTCGCGACGATCGCTTGCGGCGCTTTCGGCCTTCGCTTCATTAACGCGCTGAGCACGCCGCTCGCTCCGAACTCCACAACCAGATCGAGGTCGTACGAAAGAAGACACTCCGCCGTGTCGTGCCACCGCACTTCGTCCACGACCGATCGAATGAGATTTTGCTTGATCGTCTCGATGTCACGATACGGGCGCCCGTCGACATTCGAGATGACGTCGAATTCCGGCAACGTAAAATGGCTCGATTCGACCGCGGCGCGCAGCCGTTCCAACGCCGGTTCCATCAGCGGGCTGTGCCAGGCGCCTGAGACGTTAAGCGGCACGACGCGCTTCGCGCCGGCCTCCAGCATCGCGGGAGCGGCAATCTGCAGCTCCTGCAACTCGCCGCTGATCACGATTTGCGTCGGCGAGTTGAAGTTCGCGAGCGAAACGCGACCGATACCGTTCGCGCGCAGCGTCTCGCGCACTTGTCCGGCCTCGAGCCCGAGAACGGCCGCCATTCCCCCGTGCGTGCGTTGCGCCGCTTCCTGCATCGCCTTTCCGCGCTCGCTGACGATGCGCAGCGCTCCGTCGAACTCGAGCGAGCGCGCTATCACCAAACTGCACAATTCCGCAAATGAGTGCCCCGCAGTAACGACGGGTCGAAATTCGTCGCCGGCCGCCCGATAGAGCGCGATGTTGGTCGTAAAGATCGCCGGTTGACTATATTCGGTCTCACGTAGCTTCTCTTCCGGTCCAGTCGCTTGCAGTGTGAGCAGGTCGTAGCCAAGCACCGAAGCGGCCCGGTCGAACGTCGCGCGCGCTGCGGGCGAGTGCGTTGCGACGTCGCGGCCCATTCCGACGCCCTGCGAACCCTGCCCCGGGAAGACCACGCCGACTCGCACTTAGGCCGCCCATTTCCAGGCAACCGCGCCCCACGATAGGCCGCCACCGAACGCGACGAAGACAATCACGTCGTCGGGCTTAATCATGCCGGCTCGCACCGTTTCGGAGAGCGCCATCGGAATGGAAGCCGCCGACGTGTTGCCGTATTCCGAAATGTTGATCACGACCTTGTCGTCGGAAACACTTAAATACCGCGCCGTCGCGTCGATGATGCGTTTGTTGGCTTGATGCGGAATTAAAAAGGTGACGTCCGCTTTGCTGAGGTTGGCCTTGCGCAGCACCGCGCCGGTCGACTCAACCATCTTGGTCACGGCCAGCTTGAACGTTTCCCGGCCCTGCATGTGAATGAGATGCACCTTGGCATCCAATGCCGCGTGATCGAGAGGCCGCCGGGATCCGCTGCCCTGCGCGTAGAGCAACTCCGGGCGGCTTCCGTCCGCGCCGAGATCGGATGCTAAAAAGCAATCCTCGGCGGAACGTTCTAAAATGACGGCGCCGGCGCCGTCGCCGAACAAGATCGCCGTGGAGCGGTCGTTTTTATCCAAAATCTTCGAAAGCGTCTCGGCCCCAATCAGCATGATTCGGCGATAGACGCCCGAGCGGATCAGTCCCGACGCAACCGTTAAGCCGTAGATGAAACCGCTGCACGCGATCGCAATGTCGAAGGCGGGCTTCTCCGCCACGCCAAGCTTGGAGGCCACCAGGCACGCGGTCGCGGGAAAATAGTAGTCCGGCGTCACGGTGGCGACGATCACGCAGTCCACGTCCTGCGCCTGCAGTCCCGCGTGCACCAGCGCGGCTGACGCGGCGGCGGCGGCCAGATCGCTTGTCGCTTCTTGATCCGACGCCCAATGACGCCGCTTCATTCCGGTGCGGCTTGTAATCCATTCGTCCGTTGTGTCCAACCACGCTTCGAGGTCGTGATTCGTTACGACGTGGGCCGGCGCGTAATGGCCGACCCCGACGATCTTCACGCCATTCAAGGACACGTAACGCTAGCCGGCCGACTCGTCTTGTACCTTAACGACCTGGCGGCCTTTGTACGTTCCGCAGTTCGGACAGGCGAAATGCGGCCGTTTGGGCTGATGGCACTGCTGGCATTGCACGGTCGTAACGCTCCCCAGCTTCCAATTAGCAGCGCGGCGGCTTCGCGTCTTGCTGCGAGGCGTCTTCCATTTTAAATTGGCCACATCACTCTCCGTTTCAAAACTACTCCGTGCGCTCGCACGAACATTCTCCCGTATTCCGGTTCGCCCCGCACACGGCGCAAAGCCCTTTGCAGTCTTCCCGGCACCGCAGCCCCATGGGCAGCACGCTGACCACGTTTTGTTGTGCCAGATCGGCCACGTCGAGCCGGTCTCCGGTCAAAACGTTACTGTCACCAAACGGGTCGACGTCCCGGCCGTGTGACGGATCGAGTCGCTCGTCGATGTCGACGTGAACCAGCGAACCCACGTCTTCCAAGCAAGCGTCACATTGCCCGTGCACGCGCACTTCGACGCTTCCCTGCACGGCGAGCATTCGGTCGGCTTCGCGCAGCTCCAACTGCACCTGGGCCGGCTCGGGGAAAACTATGCCCTCGAATGGCTCGATTGGTACCTCATCGGATACCAGCATGAGCTGTCGGCTTCCGGCCAGCAGGCCACTGATGTCGATCCGGTGAGAGCGTTCCATAAACCTATGCCGCCGCAGCATGAGACCCCGCCAACTAGGCGGGGCCGCCACGGACTTTGCCCATTCTAGAACCCGCACCGTTCCTTGTCAAACGCGCCTCCCTGCGGGATAGAAGCGTGCCATGAGCCTCGATGCCATTGCGTCTGGATTGGCCGCGACCGGAGTCGCCTACGCGCCAGAAATCGCCGGCGCCGCACGTCGGCACGGAGTAGACCCTGACCTATTAGCGGCCGTGGCGGCCCAAGAGACCGGCGGTCCGGATACCAATGCCGGGCACAACATCGTCGGCGACAGCGGTCACGGCCACGGCCTCTTTCAGATCGACGACCGTTCCCATCCCTTCGCCTCGACCGCGGCGGCAATGGATCCCGGTCAAAACTCTGACTATGCCGCCGGTATGATCGCGGACTTACTCAAGCAATACGGCGGAAACGTTCGAGCGGCGCTCTCGGCGTACAACACCGGATCGCCGACCGCCACCGGCACGAAAACGCGCTGGTCAGACGGCAGCAATCTGTCGTACGCCGATTCCGTGTTGCGTCACTATCAGCGGCTTACCAACGGCTCGGCTCCCGAGACCTCTCATCTGCGCGCCGAATCAGACGCAACGATCGCTTCGGTCGGCGCGCTGCGCAGCCGCGCGCAGCACTTTCCAATGTCAATGCCGGCGCCCGCAAGTTCACATCGCGCCCACTCGTATCAGCGGCAGGCAACGAACTACCTGCAACTCCTCACTGACGACCCTAACGAGACAGCCTCGTAGACAGGAGAAATGAATGTCATCCTTGCCCTCAATTCATGACGGAACCATCTCCGCCAACCCGTTCGACCACCCGTCGCACGGCCGCGTTACCGGCTCGCTCGACGCGCCGGTCAGCGGCACATTGCGCGGATCGAATAGCGGAACGATCGCCGAGCCCGGCGACTCGGCAGAGAGCTCCGCCGTCGCCGAGCTCAATGGGCTCATCTCATCGCTGGCTTCGCTTTCCTCACAGGCGCAGAGCCTGCCGCTGAGCACGCCCTCTCTCCCGAGCGCGTCGCAAACTCAGGGCTATCGTCCGCAGAAAACCGACTACGCGCAGTTCGTCGACGACGCGAACTAAAATCTCGCAAAAGGAGCAACGACATGGCATTTCTGCTTCCGGTCCTTGAAGGGCTCGGCTCCGGACTTCTCGGCAACGCAATCGGCGGTGCTTTAGGCGCCGGCGGCGCCGGCAACGCCGAAAACGGTGCGATGAATGCGCTCAACTCTCAAGATGAAGCCTTTCAACTGGGCATGTATGCATCCGAGATTCACAACCAGGAGCAGCTGCAGATGCAGTCGGAGGTTTTCGATCAAATGATGGACGAGCGCAGCGAGAACATGCGCGAAGTCGACACTTTGCGGAACGTCGACATGGCGCAACGCAAAATGGACGATTCGATTACCAAGAAGTTCATTCAGTCGATCACCGAGTGATGGGCGGCCCGCTAGCTCCTCTTCGCAACGACCGCGCTATCGCGACGCGCACGCTGTGCCCGGCTCGCGGTAGCGCAGGATCGCCTGACGCTTCCGATGCAAGCTCCGAACAACAGGCACAGATCGCGGTGCAGCGCCAGGCGTTCGATTACGACACGGCCGAACGGGCCGAGATCGTGCGCGAGCATGAGGTTCTCGAGGCACTGCTCATGGCACACCTCAAAAACGAGGACGAGATCACCAAAAAGTGGATCGCGCTGATTTGAAGGGAGGCCCGCACCGCATGCTATACTTCTCCCTCCTTCGGGCCGTTAGCTCAGCTGGTTAGAGCGCATGCTTGATAAGCATGAGGTCCCTGGTTCGATCCCAGGACGGCCCACCAGCCGAACATGCGTGATCCCACGCACTTAGGGGTACACTCTTGACGGGGCCGGTATGGCAGTCGATCGAGTCTGGCTGGGCATCAAGAAAGCAGCGAACCTCAACGCACGACGCAGGCATCGCTTGACCCGTAGTGAGTCGGAACGAATTGTCCGCGACCTCTGTTCCGCCGAAGCGAAAATCTCGCTGCCTCGAGATGCGATCGAATACTTCGCACGCGAACTGATGCGGCTGACCGAAGAGGCCGCGCGCGACTGATCGACTAACCGCCCGACATCGCGCCGACAACCAGAAAGGGCTCCGTGCCGCTTACCACTGCGCTTGGCAGCAGCGCATCGGGCCCCTGGTGTGAGAGGTCTCGTTCGCAGGCGAAGAAACGAACATATGCGCGGCGTTGCTGTGTCACGTGGTCACGCATCGTACCTCGCAACATTGGATAGCGCGATTCCAGCGCATCGAGCACCGCACGTTGCGTCACGTCGCCCTCAAGGTCAAGACGCACCTCACCGTTGACGCGCGCCAGCGCGCGCAGATGCGCCGGCAGCACCACGCGGATCACGTCAGGGTTTGCACTTCGACGGACAGCACTGCGGGCAGATCGCGCACGATCGGCGTCCAACTGTCTCCGGAGTCCGCCGAGGCGTACACCTGCCCGCCCGTCGTGCCGAAGTAAATGCCGCAGTCGTCCAGCTTGTCGACGGCCATCGCATCGCGCAATACGTTAACGTAACAGTTACGCTGCGGCAAGCCGTTGGTAAGCGCCTCCCATTCGTTTCCACCCGCACGGCTGCGGTAGACTCGCAACTGACCATCGACTGGAAAATGCTCCGAATCGCTCTTGATCGGGACGACGTAAATCGTCTGCGGTTCGTGTGCGTGAACGTCAATCGTGAATCCAAAGTCGGTCGGTAGATTTCCGCTGATTTCTCTCCACGAATCACCACCGTCGTCCGTGCGCATCACGTCCCAGTGTTTCTGCATAAAGAGCACGTTGGGAGAGCGTTCGTGCATCGCCATGCGGTGGACGCAATGTCCAACCTCGGCTTCCGGCTCGGGAATCGCCTCCGAGCGCAGGCCTCGGTTGATCGGCTGCCAGGTCGCACCGGCGTCGTCACTGCGAAAAGCGCCTGCCGCGGAGATCGCCGTGAATATACGCTTGGGATTGCTCGGGTCCACAATGATCGTGTGCAAGCACATGCCGCCCGCGCCTGGCTGCCATCCATCGGCGGACGGATGCCGGCGTAATCCCGAAAGCTCTTCCCAGCTCTGCCCGCCGTCGGTCGAGCGAAACAGCGCCGCATCCTCCACCCCCGCATATACGGTGTCGGGATCGGTCAGCGATGGCTCGAAATGCCAGACCCGCGCGAACTCCCACGGATGCGGCGTGCCGTCGTACCACTTATGCGTTCGCGGGACGCCGTCGTACACAAAGCGATTGCCTACCGGCTGCCACGAGCGGCCGCCGTCGTCGGAGCGCTGCACGATTTGTCCGAACCAGCTTGACGATTGAGAGGCGTAAATGCGATTCGGATCGGCAGGAGAGCCTTTTACATGGTATATCTCCCAACCGCCAAAATGCGGTCCGCTGACGCGCCAGTCGCGACGGTTGCCGTCCGACTCTAAGATGAAGGCGCCTTTGCGCGTGCCGACGAGGACGCGCACCAAGCTCATGATGAAAGCGGCGCTGCTTCGCCCAAAAGCTGGCGCAGCTTATCGGCAGGGCGGCTGTACAGAATAGCGTGCATGCCGGTAATCATGTGGCGCCAAGTACGGGGCAGCGTACGACCCAACCTCCTTTAGAATCTTCGCAGTATTCCCAGTCGCAGACCGAACACATAGTTGAGCTGCACGAGCACGATGAACCCGATGCTCGCATAGGTGTTCACGAAGCAGAGCGCGACCCCCACCGCGTAGAGCGCCTGCGCGGTGATGATGCGACCTCGTACCGCGACGTCGAGGCCGGGCGGCGCCTCGTCTTTAATGAGATTTGCTTTGCGCGCGTATGCCCAACTCCAATAGAGCGTCGCGCCGAGGCCGACGATGTTGAACCAATAAATCACGACCGCGGTGCGATAGGTGATGAACGCGGCCAGTAGCTTCGTCGAGAACGGAACGATCGTCACCGCCAACAGGAAGGCGAGGTGAATCCACGTGAGTGCGCGGTCGGAACGCTTGAGTTTGTTAAGCTGGGTGTGCTGCCCGACCCAAAAGATCCCGAGCGTCATGAAGCTAAGCAGATACGTCAAAAGATTTGGCGCCAGCGCGGCGAGCGCGTGCCCAAAGTCGCGTTCAGAGTGCACCGCCTCGATTGCCGGAACCCGAAGATCCAGGACTAGGAGCGTCATGGCGAATGCGAAGACGCCGTCGCTGAGCGATGCCAATCGTTCCGAGCTGCGCCCGGCGATTTCATTGTAGGAGAGCGCCATGCTGCGATGCCTTTCACGCCCGCCGCGCTGCGCCCTCGCATAGGCGAACGACGCCCGCCATCGAAGCACTGCCGTTAAGGGATTGGAGCGACCGATGAATCTGATCGTACTTAGCCGTACGCTTCTCGGCGTCGGCGCGGCCGCCACCGCATTGGCCGCGTGCGGCCAAGCCGCAGCACCGCACGTATCGGCTATGGACCCCGCGTTGCGCGAAGCGGCCCGCAGCCAAACCTGGATGCTGCCGGAAGCAAAACACGAGGACTTGCTCTATGTCAGCGGCCTGATCGGAAAGGACGCCGTTGTCTTCGTTTTTTCATATCCGGCGGGTAAGGAAGTTGGAAGGCTCGACGTTTTCGCCGCGCAACTTTGCTCCGATCCAAACGGCCACGTCTTCATGACCCAGCCATCCAGCACTCGTTCGAGCTCCACGATCGTGGAGTATGCGCACGGCGGCACGAAACCAATTGCGACGCTGCATGATCCGTACATCGGTGTGGGCGGCTGCTCCGTCGACCCAGCCGATGGAGATCTTGCCGTCACCAATAACGGCGGTAACGGCACTGTCTTGATCTACCCGCATGCGAAGGACGCCAAGCTCAAAGTTTACGGACTGCCGTTTCAGACGCAATACTGCGGCTATGACAAGGCGAGCAACCTCTTTACGATCGGCCACACGTCCGCCATCGCGTTCGCGGAATTGCCCAAGAACGCGAGATCATTTAAGGAGATCAAACTAGAAAAGCCTATCAACCAACCGATGGGCGTTCAATGGGACGGCCGCAACATAACGCTTGGACAGGGTACAAACCCGCAAAAAGGCAACAACGGCTTAATTCGGCGTTATATGATTCGAGGGCTTGACGCTAATTGGGTTGGAGACGTTCGCGTCGACAGTACTGCGGTTGGTTTCGCCATTATGGGCTCGAGTCTCATCGTATCGACCACGGCGAATCAAGTCGATTTCTTCAACTACCCACGTGGTGGTCAACCGACTGCGCAGCTGAGCGTCACCTCGCCGGGAGGCGTGACCGTCAGCGTCGCCCCGAAAGGCTGAAGCGCTTGTGCCGGCTGCGACGTCCAGAAACCAGCGTGACGGCGCTCGGCGCGACACCGTAGGCAGCCGCCAGGGCGCGAACGCAGGCGTCGTTTGCGGCCCCTCCGATGGGGCGCTCGCGGACGCGTAAAACGAGCGCGCCGTTCTCCTCCGCTAGCCCAGGTTGTTTCGATCCTGGCTTAACGATAACGTCGATTTTCATGCTTCAGCGAAATAGTCGATCACGGAGCGGGCATCGAGGCGTGCACGACGTGCGCGTCAACCGTTCCGTGAAGCAGCGCGACGGCGTTGCTGCCGATCGTCGCCCATGAGACGTCGAGCGAACCCGTGGCCCCGTCGCGCAGCGTCAGTTGCGCCCGTGCGCTAGCGCTGCGGGCATCGAAGACCGCCGCGCCCGAAACAGCCAGGTCGTCCGTCCAACGGATACCCGAGAGCGTCGCGCTGGCTCCAGCGTTTGTCGGCGTCGCCGAGTACGAGCCCCCGCGGAGCCCGGAGCCTGCGCTGAACCCAAACTGGTACGACCGAGCGAGGACGTCCGCGCCGGCAAGTGCCGCGGCGGCCGCCGCGCGGAGCTCCGCTGCCGTGGCGCGGTTTCCGGGAAGCGGCGTTGCGGGCTCGACTTCGTCGAGCGTGCGCGCAAACGATGGAACGAGATGCAGCGCTGGAACCCGCGGGGCGCAGCCCGCGTCGACGTGTTGCGTCTGCGTGAACCGGCGCACGATACCGGACGCGCATCCAAAGAAATCGCCAAGCGCCGTAACGTGACCGGTGTTGGCGACGATTACATGCGTCGCGCGCGGAAAGAGGCGCGCGGCTTGGCCGCCTTCGGCCGGCGTCGTGATCGTATCGAGGTCGCCGTTTAATACCAGCACCGGGACGCTCGGAAAACGCGTCCCCGGCGGCACCGGCTGCCCCGCCGGATGGTCCCGCGCGGCGACCGGCCACGTCGTGCAGAGCGGCACGTACGCATAGTCAAGCGGAATACCGAGAAACTCGCCTAGAGTAAATGGTGAGTACAGCGTCGGATCTTCTTCGCGCTTACGCTCAAGCGCGCGGTGCCACGCGGTCGTGCGCGCACCAGGCGGCAGTCGCATGTCGTAGGCCTGCGGGTTGTCGGAACAGCTCGCCGCGACGAACATGCCCTGGCTATACCCACTCGCACGGCCGCCCGCGCCTTCCTCTTGGCTGTACGCTTCGTCGACGAGCCGCTCGAGCGGCACACGATCGTTTTCGCCAACGTACGCGCGCGCGGCGGCATCGAGATCGCGATATGCGAGCGGATCGAGGCCGGCGGAATCCATCACGAACGCCACGTCAGAGGCAGTAACCGTTGAACGCTCCACGCGAAGACTTGCAAGCAGTAGTTCGATGCGACCGAGTGAAGAGCCGCGCCGACGGGCACAGACCGGCGAACGGGCGCACGCGATATTGAATGCTCGGCGCCAGGTCGGCGCATCGCTCGGGTACCATGGGTTTCCTCCGATCACCTGATACGCGCCATCGAGAACGATCGATCGAACTCGGGCGGGATGGCGCCCTGCGAAGGCTTGGACGAAGAACGATCCGTACGAATCGCCGTACAGGTCGACTTTCCCGACCCGCAGCGCCGTGAGAATCTTCACCAAGTCATCAGCAGCGATCGCGGTTCCGTAGAGATCGGAGGTTCGTCCGAGCTCGTATCCGCAGCGGGTGACGTCGCGCAACAGCATCAAGGGCGCGCGCTGCAGCGGCTGACATACGATTGCACCTGAGAGGCCGGTTCCGCGGTTGTCGACAAGCAGCATATCCCGCGTGTCGAGCAACGGTCTGTAGAGAGCGCGGTAGTACGAGCGCGATCCGATCGACGGAAGGCCGGGACCACCCTCAACCGCGACGATCGTGCCGACCGAGCGCGCGACGCGGTTCGCGCGCGGTAGCCACGCCATTGCGATCGCGATTTTGCCGGAAACGTGTCCCGATGGATCGAGCGCGACGACTAGCGATCCGCAGTAATACCCGCCGCCAAAACGGCAAGGATGCAGCACGATGGAGCCAACGCGCAAGTAGCCGCCGGCCACAACCGAAGCGTTCGTCGCGAATACGGTGGGCTCAGTACGAAGTGCCGTACACCCTGTCACGACGGCGCATGTTAGAAGCGCTGCGATCGTGGCAACCAGCCGGTACTTCTTCAATAGAGGTTCAAGCTTGGAGTGTTTCGGAATCGCTAGGGCCGCGCTTTCTGTCACCAGGAGACGATCACCCTACCGTTTCCCGGTGGTCCGCCGCCACGCGTTTGCTGAGCGTTGGTTGCCGACTTCTCGACAAAAGACGAACCGCCACCGCCTCCACCGCCGGCGCCGAAGCCGGTTGGATCTGCGCAACAACCCCCGCTTCCGCCGCCTCCGCCACCGTAATAGCCGCCACCGCCGCCACCGCCGGAAGCGGCGCACGTGCTACCACCCGAGCCGCCATTGAGAAGCATGCCCGGAGCTCCGCCGGAGCCCGGGCAGCCCGGGCTCCCTCCGAGGGATGGTCCGCCGTCCGGTCCGCCGCGGCCGCCGAATCCGCCGGTTCTGTCAGACCCCCCCGAGCCTCCGCCGCCGGCGATACACCCTCCAAGGCCACCGCTGCCGCCGATTTTAGTTCCGCCCTTGCCCCCCGCTCCGCCCGGGCACGTGTAGGAGCCGCTGTGATACAAGAAGCCGAGCCCGCCGGTACCACCACCGCCGCCGGCGACGATGATGCGCTCTGACAGCGTACCTCTCCCGGAACGCACGTCGGAGCTTCCGCCTCCGCCGTAGGCACCGTTTCCGCCGCCATTGAAGCCACCGCTGCTTCCCTTAGCTTTACCACCGACCAAGACGATCAGTGACTGGCCTGATTTAACGGCAATCGTGGCTTTTACAGCTGCTCCAAGACCGCCCGGGGGACCGCTGCCCCCCGACTCCCCATCACCGCGAGCGCCGTACGCGGTGATCGTCACACGTGTGACGCTGGTGGGCACGGTGAACGTTTGGGCCACACCGGTGTAGGCGAAAGTTTGTGAGCCGTGCGGACCGCTCGGCGGCGACGACACAAGTGTGGTACCGTTGCATGCGGCCAACGCCATCATGCTGAGCCACGCCGTCAGGTTCTGTCGTTTGGCGAGCGCCCAACGGCAAAGAAAATCTCGGCAGGAAGAAGACATGCGCTGCTCTCCTTGAGCTCTGCTATTTTGCCGCGCGACCCGTCGGCCCATGCCGGAAGCCTTGCAAGGCATGACGGCCCAATTCGATGCGCTAGCCGCTAACCAAACTCGCTAACTGTCGCTGAGCGCACAACCGGAGATCATTGGAGTGCGCGCACGGCGGCGCTCAGCCGATTGCAACTGTAAAGAACCCCGGCGGTTCTCCCCTCGGTTGTTCGGTCGACCCGACGACGGGAAATCTCGCGGTTACGAACGAGTTTTCCCCCGGTGATGTTGAAATTTACCAAGACGCCCAGGGTACGCCGAAAATCTATTCAGACGGAGGCTTTGCATTCTACTATTTCTGCGGCTGTGACAACCACGGTAACCTCTTCATCACCGGTGGCGGCACAAGCGACTTTGCCGAGCTTCCGCGTGGCAACAGTAAGTTCACGAATATCACCCTAAACCTGCGAAACTTTCCTTGGCAGGTTCAATGGGATGGCAAGTACATGACGCTCGCTGATTACTATAGCAACGGCATATACCGCGTGACGGCTCCGGCAGTTAACCCCCCGGGCTCCCCACACACGGCTTTGCGATCGCGAGGCCGTTCTTGCATTGCGGCTTAGGCCTCCATCACGTCGCGACCAGGACGTGTCGAGGCAATCCGACTAGGGACGATCAGCCGCCCAACTGAATGCTCGAGAAGTATCCCACCTTATTGGAGGGTCTTATGTCGCTGGATCTTTTGAATACCTTCGCAACGTGTGGCACGCTCCTGGTCATCTCAGCAACCGCTATCGCAGCGATTGTGCAGTTGCGCCATGCCAGCTCCAGCAATCAGATAGCAGCATTCAATGAGCTTCGTGGAACGACGGAGAGCGCAGGGCTACAAAGAGCGCAGGATTTTGTAGGCAAAGAGTTAGCAGAAAAAGTAAAGGATCCGTCATTCCGTTACCAGATTCTGAACAGGTTCCCGAGAACCGGCGAAGAGTCGATCACGAAAATATATACGGTCGGCAACTTTTATGAAAGCATGGGCGCGCTCGTGAAGGCGCGACTGGTAGAGCCAGATCTTGTGCTGGAGATATGGTCTTACAATGTCGTTCTCTACTGGGAAAGACTCGCCGCGATCACTGCAATTGTTCGTCGCCGTGATGGCCCCGGTGTCTGGGAGAACTTCGAATACCTGACGGTCTTATCGCAAGATTGGATTGCCGCGCATCCAGACGGTACGTACCCACCCCGCCTGCGCCGCATCGAGCTTAAGGATGACTTGCTCGAAGCCGATACAAAATATGCAGCCTCACTCGCGACGTAATCGCCGACTCGCATGATCCAAGATCTCCTCCAGCCAAGGCGTTCGCTCTAATCATTCTGCTAGGATTTCCCGTGTTTTTACATTTGGAGATGAGGGGGCTCGAACCCCTGACCCCCTGCTTGCAAAGCAGGTGCTCTACCAGCTGAGCTACATCCCCGCGTACGCAGCGTGGTTTGCTTTGTCACCCTTCGACTCCGCTCAGGGTGACACGTGACTCCGCTCAGGGTGTCACGTGACGCCCAGGGTAACATGTGACTCCGCACAGTAAACGCTGCGCTCAGGATGACAATTCATTGGATGCCATGAATACGGACGGCTCGCCGCGGCGCGAATTCATGGGGGCATAGCTCAGTTGGTAGAGCATTACGCTGGCAGCGTAAGGGTCAGGAGTTCGAGTCTCCTTGCCTCCACCATTAAACGCCATTCTGGCGGAGTCTTACAGGCGACACTGCGGCCTGGAGAGAAGACGCGCGACCCAACCTGAAGCTCGGAGATGTAGTCATGCTCGATCGCCGCTGTATTTTTGCATCGTTTTTTATTGCTGCCGCTCTTACTGCTTGTCGCGGGAGCAATGGAACAAACGTCATCCCTTCAGCAATGCAACCGAGCTACGGGATAGTCAACCCAATGGGTGGGAGCGTACAGTTCAAGCCGATTGGCCCGACGCACATGTCGGATGGGTTTCCGACGTCGGGAAAAGTCAACGCCGTTGCCGTTGATCCATCGAACCCGAAGATCATCTACATGGCGGGCGGCCGTGGTACCGGGTTGGAAACCTATTCGAGTGCCGGGGTCTTGGGCACGACCGACGGCGGCGCAACGTGGACGCCGTTGGTGAACGGGCTGACCGATTCGTCCGGCAATGCGGCATCGGTGGTCAACTCGCTCTGGATCGACCCCAACAATCCATCGGTTCTTTTGGCGGCAACGGAATACGACGGAATCTTCCGGACGAGCAACGCCGGATCGTCGTGGACCAATGTCTATCGCCGAGCGCAGGCGACGCAGTTCGCCACGTTTGGACCGTCGCTCTTTGCCAGCGACGACGCGGGGATTCTCACTTCGAGCGACGACGGCAAGACCTGGAGCGTGCAGCTGGCGGGATCGAAGAAACAGCACCCGACTGCGATCTATTCCGTGCAAGGCTCGAGCGGAAGCGCATTGTACGCGGGGATGAGCGACGGATACATCTATCGGTTCGGCAATTCAAAGTGGACGAAAGTTGGCAGGCTGCCCTTCACGAAGAATACCGGGACCGCCGGCAGCAGCCGGATGGTACACCAAATCGCGGTCGATCCGTTCGCACCAAGCACGTTGTACGTCAGTTCCAACGATGGCAGCTGGGATCAGAATCTCTTCGCTTCCACGGATGGCGGCAAGACCTGGGTCGCGGTGCTGAAGAACTCGTATTACGGTTATGGTCTCGGAACTCAAGCAATCGCGTTTAGTCAAGTGCATCAACACCGGCTGTACGTCGGCGCCGACGGTGCCTTCTACTACATAACGGGCGACGGCTCGGCGAATCCCCCCGTAAACGGCGCGGCGAATCTGAAGATCATCGATTTGCGCAACATCTGGGCGTCGGCCAACGGAGCCGACGATGCCTGTTGGATTGCATCCGATCAGGGCCTCGACTACGCGCCGACGTGTTCGTCCGGCAGCTACAACGACAAAGTCGTGAGCGCGTCAGCGGCCATCGGTCTCGCGCGACGGTTTACGGTCTCCCCGGATGGCCAGACGCTGCTGGTGTCGTTGCAAGACTTCGACAGTCATTTAACGACGAACGGTGGCTCGAGCTGGAGGATCGAAGGCTTGTATGAGGACGGATTTAACGAGCTGCGCCCCGGCGACCCGAGCGTCTGTTACGCCTACGATGAAGCCTCCGGCTTGAGCATCTCGACCAACGGCTGCTCGTCGTTTTCATCTGCAGGTAGCAACATTTCGCCAAGCCGCATCATGACGACGCCGATCGCATTCGATCCGAAAAAGCCTCTCACGATGTATCTTACGTCGGGCCCGAACCCAGGCCCGGGATTTTACGGCCCGAAAGGCATATTCAAATCGACCGACGGTGGTAAAACGATTTCGCAGTTGTCGTGGCCGTTTACCTGGCCTGGCGCGGTCGTCGTGGATCAGAGCAATGGTTCGCACATCGTCGTCTCGGATCTGAATAGCGGAAAGTCATCGCTGTCGGTAACGACCGACGGTGGAGCGACCTGGAAAAAGTCTACGGGAGTCACGTCGACCCAGTTCTGGTACGCGATGACGATCTCGCCGGTCAACGGGAAGACCGTTCTCGCGTCGAGCATGGACGCAAAAAACAACGTCTTCGTCCTGCGGAGCACCGACGGCGGACTAACCTTTAAGCAGGTCGCCATCGTTACCAACGCGCCGCTGATTCGCGGGCGGATCGACATTCACCCCAATCGTCTAGGCGGCGAGCGCGGAGAGCGGTCGCGCGAGAACGCATCCGCCGAGGCAGCGCAAGCGCAAGCCTTCATCTACTCGCCCGAGCGCGAGATTCGGTACAACCAAGACGTGACCAAGGGAACGGCGGATGTGGCGATCACGACCCTGCGCGGCGCCTACCTGTCGTCGGACGACGGCACGACATGGAAACGCCTCGATAGCGGGCTAATTTCGCACAGCTTCTGGGGTATTCGCTGGCTCAACGGCTATCTGTATCTCGCATCGGACGGTCAAGGCGTCGTTCGCTCGAGCACCGCGCTGCAGACGGTCGTAAAACGCCGGAGGTAGGCTCGCTCAGAGGTCATCGCTCGCCCTCGTAAAGCCATCGCGTTATTCCGGCGACGACCAGACGATGTTCGACCTGATGTAATCGTTCCATCAACGGGGCTTCCGCTTCGCCGGGCATAACGCGCACCGGCATCCGGGCCATCACCGGCCCACGATCGGTCGCCGGGGTCACCCGATGGAGCGTTGCGCCGACCCAGTCGCTCGACGCGGCCAAGGCATCGCGCACCGCGCGCGCACCGCGAAAGGCCGGCATCTGCGTACCGTCCGGCAGCACGACGTCGTCGCGCTGCGGATCGAGCGGTAGAAACGCAGGGTGCAGATTGAGCATCTCCGGAAAAGCCTGCACGAAAGTCGGGGCGAGCAGGTGCATCCACCCCAGCAAAAGCACAAGATCCGGCGATTCAGCCGTTGCCGCGTTGAGCACGCGCTCGTCGTACTGCGCGCGCGATTCTTCGGCTCGATTCCAGGTTAGAACTCGAGCCGGTATTCCGGCAGCACGCGCGCGTTCGATTACGTAGGCACGCTCGTTGTTGCTGAGCAATGCGACGATTTCCAGCGGCAATACGCCGCTTCGAACGGCATCCAGCACCGCTTGAAAGTTGCTGCCGCTCCCCGACGCCATGACCAGCGCGCGCCTCCCCGGCCGAAAGAGCGCGGAGCGCTCTAAGCGTTCCGCGACGCGCGCGCCGACCACCGTGGCATAATATCGCGCGAGGCCATCACTACCGACCGCGGGAAGGATGGCGCGCGCAAACCCGCCGTCGCGTAAAGCGCCGAGTCCACGCTGGAGCAGTAAACGCCCGATCCCTTTCCCGCGCTCCTGAGGCGACACACCCAGCGGACCAATGATGGCGACGCCCGGTTCGCGCGCAACTCCGCCAAGCCACGCATATTTGAAGCCTTTGGAATCGATCGTTGCAAAGCCGACCGGAACACCGTCACGACGAGCAATGACGTTGCGTCCCCGGTAGGCCTCCGAACTCCACACGCCGTCGAACGTTTCGTCAATCCACGCGAGCGTCCGTTCGTCGGCGGTCGCTGGCGGCGCGACCTCGATTCCGGCCGGTGATGGCGCATGCGACGGCACGATCGCCAGATCGACGACCAGATTCAGAAGCGCGGACAAGTTAGTCGTAAAGAGGGCGAAGCACCGCCGCGCAATCTTCCAAGAATGCGACATCGTCCGATGAGAAAGCCTCGGTGCGATCGCTTTCGACATCGAGCGTTCCGATAACGATCCCGCTTTCGGCCCCTAAAATCGGAACGATCGCTTCTGAGCCAGTCGTTGGAAAGGTGCTGACGACGGTCGCGCGCGTCCGTACCGCCTCGCCGCTCAATCCCGCAGTGATCGCAAAGCGTTGATGTGCCGGAGGCGTTTGACCCGTATATCCGATAACCGCGATAACGTCGTCGCCGACGTCGTAAATACCAACCCAACGGTACTCCCGGGCAGCGCGGATCAGCTCCGCGGCGGCGCATGCACGCTCTTCCCGTGGTGCTTCGCTGTCGACGGCCTGCGCGAGCGGGCGAGCGATGGTACGCGTCACGCGTCACGTGCCGCATGAATGATAACGTGCGGTTCGTCGTGCATCCGGTTTTCAATCCAGCCGACAACCCTTGCGCCGAGCACCGCTTGCGTCGCGGCCGCTGCATCGGCCAGCGGGACGATGAGCGTATAGCCGATGCCCATATTGAAAACGCGATAACGCTCCTGCTCTCCGAGGCCGCCGCGGCGCACCAGCTCCTCGAGAATCGGCGGAACCTTCCAGCGCTGCTGTTCGAAAACGGCCTTGACGTTCTGGGGCAGAGTCCGCGCGACATTCTCACGCAACCCGCCGCCGGTGATGTGCGACATTGCCTTCACGCGAGCGACGTCTTGAATCGCGCGCACGGCGCGGTAATACGATGGATGCTCGGCAAGCAGCGCGTCGGCGTACGTCCCGTCACCAAACGGCGCGTTCCATTCGTCCGGGAGTATTAATGTGCGCGCCAGCGCGTAGCCGTTGGTATGCAGGCCGACCGCCGGCAGGCCCACGATTGCATCGCCGGGCTCAACGCTCTCGGGCTTGGGGAGGTTGTCAATCTCAACGACGCCCACGATCGTTCCCGCCAGGTCGAAGTGCAGCGGCCGATAGACTCCGGGCATCTCGGCGGTTTCGCCGCCGAGCAGCGCGCAGTCGTGCCGGCGGCATGCCTTGGCGCATCCCCCCACGATTTCGGCGGCGACGTCCGGATCGAGCTTAGCAACGGCGAGATAGTCCAAGAAAAACATCGGCGTCGCATTGGAGACCAAGATGTCGTTGACGCAGTGGTTGACCAAATCAGCGCCGACTTGGCCGTAACGCCGAAGTTCCGCCGCGATGATCACCTTCGTTCCGACGCCGTCCGTCGAAGCCACCAGCGCGCGCTGCTGCTCGCCTGGAAGGCGAAAGAGCCCGGCAAACCCCCCAATCGCGCTAAGCTCGTCGGGGTGCTTCCCCTGCGCCAGGAGCTCGCGATAGCGCGCGACGGCTTCGTTGCCGGCGTTTACATTTACGCCGGCCTTGGAATAGCTGTCCGGAGCGGCGGCTTTTTGCTCCACACGAGGATTCTCCCAGCTTTGCGCCATAGGCTGGCAGTAGTTCACCGTCCGAAAGGTCCACCATGCAAGTTCGTCTTACTCACGATGCGCCGCTTGGCGTCAGCGCAGGCGCGCTCGTCGTCCCCTTCTTCTCCGACAACGCGCTAGAAGGGATCACCAAAGATGTCGACTCGGCGTTGGGCGGCGTCATCGCCGACGCCCTCTCGTCGGGCGAAACTCGCGGCACCCTCGGCGATCACGTGCTCGTTTATGCCAAGGGCGAGCCATATCGTCGCGTACTTGCGGTATCGCTCGGCGATCGCAAGAAATTCGAGCCGTACCTCCTCGCCCGCTACGCCGGAATCGCGATCCGATATCTCGGACGGCGCAACATCGAATCGGCCGCCATCGCCTTGCCGTCGCAGGCGCGGGGTCAGGAAGCAATTTGCGCATCCTTCGTCACGGAGGGCGCGATCGCCGGAGCCTTCGATACCACGCTCTATCAAGAGCGCCCGGAACGTCGTATCGCGACGAACAGTGTCGAGATCCTCGCGCACGATTTAGACGAAGCCGCAATAACCCGCGGCATCGAGCACGGCAGGGTGTTGGGCGAGGCCGTCAACCTGGCGCGACGGCTGGCCATCACGCCCGCCAACGATATGACTCCTACGCGGTTAGCCGAGGAGGCCGCTGCTGTCGCGAAGCGGACCGGTCTTGAACTCGAGGTCCTCGATGAAGCGCGCGCGCGGCAGGAGCGCATGGGATCGTTTCTCTCCGTCGCGCAGGGGAGCGCACAGCCTCCGAAGTTTATCATCCTGCGATATAACGGTGATCCGTCGAGCAAAGAGCTGCTCGCGCTCGTCGGCAAAGGCATTACGTTCGACACGGGCGGGATTTCGATCAAGCCTGCCGAGCGAATGGAGGAGATGAAATACGACATGTCCGGCGGCGCGGGCGTCATCGCCGCGATGTCGGCGCTTGCCGCGCTCAAACCGAAAATCAACGTGGTCGGCCTCGTTCCGGCGACCGAGAACATGCCGAGCGGAACGGCGACGAAGCCGGGCGACATCGTCTCGGCAATGAACGGCAAGACGATCGAGGTAATCAATACCGACGCGGAAGGGCGCCTCATTTTGGCCGACGCGCTCTGCTACGCCAACAAACTCGGCGCAACCAAAATTGTTGATGCGGCCACGCTCACGGGCGCGTGCGTGATCGCGCTCGGACACGCCAGTTCTGCCGCCGTCACGAACGACGAGCAGTTTGTAGCGCAATTTCTCGCCGTCGCCAAACCAACCGGCGAACGGTATTGGCAGATGCCGTATTACGACGACTATACGACCCAGATGAAGAGCGACATCGCCGATCTGAAGAATACCGGCGGGCGCGCCGCCGGTACGCTAACCGCTGCGGCGTTTCTCAAAGAATTTGCCGGAGAGACCCCATGGATTCATCTCGACATCGCCGGCACGGCATATCTAGAAAATGAGTCGGCGTGGCAGGCCAAGGGCCCGACCGGGACTCCGGTACGCGCCTTGGTCGCGCTCGTTGAATCGCTGGCATCCTTCGATTACGCTGCGGGTGACAAAGAGCGGAACGGCAAGACGACCGACGACAAGGATCCAGGACATCCGAACGGTGCGCGGGGCGCAGAGCTCAAGGTGTGAAACTGCACAACGGGGTCGAGAGCGCTCGCCCCTACGAACCCGAGAAGAATCCCGCGATTCGCCGCCTGACTGCGGGTGCGATCAAGCGGCGCAAAGGCAAGACGGTCTTCCCGATCGCGACGGCGTACGACGCGCCGTTCGGTCAGTTCGTCGAACAAGCCGGGATTGACGTCATCTTAGTCGGCGACAGCGTCGGTAACGTAGTCTTGGGATATGACGAAACGACACCCGTCACCGTCGATAGCATCATCTACCACACGCAGGCCGTCGTCCGTGGAACGACGCGCGCTCACATCATGTCGGACATGCCGTTTGGTTCCTATCAGGTCAGCAACGAAGAGGCGTTGCGCTGCGCGATTCGTTTCGTCAAAGAAGGCGGCGCCTGTTCGGTCAAGCTCGAGGGCGGCCGCGATCAAGCCGAGCGAATTCGCGCGATTACGGGCGCCGGCATCCCGGTCGTAGGTCACATCGGCGTTACACCGCAGACGGCCGGCTTGGGTCCCGGCTTTAAAATGCGCACGCATCGCGATCGCCTGATCGACGACGCCCGGTCGGTCGAAGCGGCGGGCGCCTACGCGATCGTTCTCGAGGTCGTGGACTACGAGATCTCGAGAGAGATCACCGAAATGCTCTCGATTCCTACCATCGGCATCGGCTCGGGCCCGCACTGTGACTCGCAGGTGCTGGTGCTTCACGACATACTCGGGATGTATCCGCACTCGCCGAGCTTCGCGAAGCGCTATGCCGAGATCGGAAGTCTCGCGACGCAAGCGCTCCTAGCCTACGCCACCGACGTACGCGAGCGCCGCTTTCCCGGCTAGGTAGAATGCCCACCAGTTGGCACAGACGCGTGCCAGCATAGCGACATGTTCGAAAAGGACGACCGGGTTGACCCGCTGCTTATCGCGATGCGCGCTTTCGAGCGCGTCCTTCTTGCGTACGACGCCACGCCTCCAGTGCGTCGAGGCGTCGTCGAACCGCCTGCAACTCTTCGATTAACGCCAGGCCGCCTGCCGCCAAGTGACCGGCCTCCGCCGGCAAACGTGATTCTTCTGCGCCCTCGGCGGCCGACGTAGCGGCCTCTCGAACTCGGGCACCGGCGCGCTCCAAAGCCGACGTCACGAAGCTTTGCGCCCGCGTGCGGGCCGCGTCGCTCAGTTTGCGTCCGAGAGGTCGAATCTCGACGACCATCGCTGTCTTGTTCGCCTCGACGAGGAGCCGCGTTTCGTCGCGCTCGACGCCGAAGAGCACTTCAGCGGTCGTGCCGAGTGCGCGGGCAATTCGTACGACGATGCTGATCGACGGATTCAGCCGTTGGTCCGCCTCGATTTTGAAGAGGGTCGGATGGTTCACTTCCGCGCGGCGCGCGAGCTCGTTTTGCGACCATCCTAAAGCGCGGCGCCGTGCGCCGATCCTCTTTCCCAACGTCACGCATCTGGACTGTAGCACCCGGCAACCTTGGCCCTTGAACCAAGTGGTCTTGGCGAACGGCTATACCGAATGCCACTCAACCTCCCTTACGCGGGGGCCGCCTGGAGCCGGTGCGCGGCGGGCACGTTCGGATATTCGCCGATCAGACAGCCGAGGCACATCTCATCCCGGCTGCGTCCCACTGAAGCGATCAATCCCTTCAGGCTCAAGTAACCGAGTGAGTCCGCGCCGGTCTTGCGGCAGATTTCCTCGACCGTGTAGTTGGCGGCGATCAGCTCGTCGTAGGTCGCCATATCGACGCCGAGATAGCACGGGTGCTTGATCGGCGGCGAGGTGATCCGGAGATGAACCTCCCGCGCGCCGGCTTCGCGCAACAGCGCGACGATTCGCGGCGTCGTCGTCCCCCGCACGATAGAATCGTCCACAACAATGACTCGCTGGTCGCGCAGATTCTCGACCAGCGGATTGAACTTCAGGTGCACCCCACGCGAGCGCATCCGTTGGTCCGGACTGATGAAGGTGCGCCCGATATACCGGTTCTTTATCAGCCCTTCGATATACGGTAAGCCGCTTTCGGTGGCGTAGCCGATGCCGCCGGCTACGGCTGAATCGGGAACCGCCATCACCACATCGGCGTCAACGGGATGCTCCTTCGCCAGCTCGCGGCCCATCGCGTAACGCGCCATATAGACCGAACGACCGTTGAGCTTTGAATCCGGACGGGCGAAGTAAATGTACTCGAACATGCAGAGCGCCGGCTGCGCGTTTTCCACGTCGGTGCGGTAGGATTCCAAACCGTCCGCCGTGATGCGTACGATTTCACCGCGCTCGAGCTCGCGCAGATACTGCGCTCCGACCGTTCCCAGCGCGCAGGATTCCGACGCTACGACGTAGCCGGCGTCGTCGGCGAGCCGTCCTAAACAGAGAGGCCGTACGCCCCAGGGATCCCGGAAAGCATAGAGCTCGTTCTGCGTGCAGAGCACGATAGAATATGCGCCGCGGGCCGACGCGAGGACCGCCTTGATGCGATCGAGCATCGTCCCCTTCGACTCGACGATCAACTTCGCGAGCACTTCTGAGTCCGAGGTGGCTTGCAGCACGGTTGTCGGGGCGAGCGACGCTCGCAGTTCATCCGTATTGGTCAGATTGCCGTTATGCGCGAACGCGAAATCGCCGAGATCGGATCGCTCCAGAAGCGGTTGGGCGTTGACGACGATCGACGAGCCGGTCGTCGAATATCGCGTGTGACCGATGGCGATGTGTCCGCTGAGGTCGCTCAGGATATCTTCGTCGAAGATGGCACCGAGAAGACCCATCTCCTTGTGCGAGCGGATCGTTCCGCCGTCGGCGGCAGCGATACCGGCGGACTCCTGTCCGCGGTGCTGTAGCGCATAAAGCGCAAAAAACGCGAGTCGGGCTGCGTCGCGTCCCGGCGCGAAGACCCCCGTTATCCCGCACATCCTGGAACCATTATAGCAGATGAACCGAGCTTGCCGAGCCGGGCGCTAGTCGCTGGAGCGCCTCCCCCCGAAGATTTGGAGCAAAGCAAGGAAGATATTGATCGCATCGAGGTAGATGCTGGTCGCCATCAAGACCGGGGTCAATCCGTCGCCACCGGCGCGGAGTCGCGCGAAATCTATCAATACTAAACCCGAAAAAATCGCCAATGTGAGCCACGCATACGTTTCGGGATGAATAAAGCGCACGAAGATCGAGACGACACCGAGCACGACCAAGCCGAGCAGCAGGATCATAAAGATGCCCTGAAAGCGCCGCAAGTCCAGGCCGGTCGCATACACGATCGCTGCGAGCGCAAACATTCCGAGCCCCGTGGTCAGCGCGGCATTGACGACGACGTCGGGGCCGAACGCGCGCACGTATTGCCCGATCACCGGCGCAATCCCAATACCCTCGCAGAAAGTAAACGCATAGAAGAGCAGCAACGAAAGACCTTCGTTCTGCCGCACTGCATAGATCGAAAAGAGCAAGACGAATCCGCCGATCATGGCGATCAAGCCGACGCCAGGCGTTAGACTTTGAAAGAGCCAGGCGGCGAGAGCGCTAACGCACAGTCCCAGCGCCGTGATCCCGAGCACCTGCGCCAAGATCGAGTGCGTCGCAACGGCGGGTGCCAACGAACGGCCATACGGGTTCTGCGGTTGGAAACGAAAAGCCATGACGTCTTGTACTAACCTCCCTGCCGGTCAAGAGTTTCACCCATCCTAACGCAAACGCGGGTAAGGCGGCAAACGCCGGACTTATAAGGTTAGCTTAACGCTTTGCGATGTCGGTGCGGTACGTCAACGCCTGCGTGCCAAGCCGCCCCGCAAGCTCGTTTACCGCAACGTAAACCCGCGAGCGCGCGTCGGCGAGGTCGTCACCGAGAGCCGTGACGGTGAGCACTCGGCCACCGCCGCTACTAACGCTGCCGTCGATGAGCTGCGACGCGCCCCAAAACGCGCGGCATCCGTCGCCGAGCGAGACGTCGGGATTGAGTCCTTGCAGCGGCGTGTTGCCGCGCGGATAATCTCCGGTCGCGAGGACCACGCCGGCGCAGTGTTGCGCAGAGTCCGTTACGACCGAGAGGTCGATGGCGCCGCGCGCAACGGATGCAAGCAACATTGCGAAGTCGCCGCCGATGCGCGGCAACAACACTTGCGCCTCCGGGTCGCCAAAACGCACGTTGAACTCGATGACGTGCGGTCCGTCGGCGTTCCACATCAGCCCACAATAGACGACGCCGATATACTCTTCGCCCTCAGCCTGCAAACCGCTCAACAGCGGCGCGAGAATCCGTTCGCGGACGCGATCGTACAGATCGTCGGGAAATCCAGCCGGCGGGGAGTACGCGCCCATCCCGCCGGTATTGGGCCCGGTATCGGCGTCGCCGGCGCGCTTATAATCGCACGCACCGCCGATCGGGACGATGGCGCGTCCGTCGCACAGCGCGAAAACGCTCACCTCTCGTCCTTCGAGTCGTTCCTCCAACAATACGTCGGAGCCGCCGCCGGGGACTTTGCTATGGCCGTACCACTCACCGAGCACGGCACGCGCTTCCTCCGCGCCGGAGGTCACAACGACGCCCTTGCCCGAAGCCAGGCCATCGGCTTTCACCACGACCCCACCACGCCATTGCTCGAGCGCCTTACTCGCCGCGTCCAACGAATGCACTACGCCGGCGCGCGCCGTTGGAATGCCGTGGCGTTCCATGAAACGCTTCGCAAAGATCTTGCTCGATTCAAGGCGTCCGGCGGAACGGCTCGGTCCGAAGACGGCTATCCCGGCATCGCGCAGACGATCTCCGACGCCGGCCGCGATCGCGGTTTCAGGTCCGAGCACCGCTAAATCAATTCGCTCGGCGCGACATCGCTCGGACAGAGCCCGGCCGTCGGTGGCGGCAACGCTCCAGTTTTCACCGCGCGACGCGGTCCCGGCGTTTCCCGGCGCCGCAAAGACCGCCTCACACGACGCGGATTGCGCTAGTCGCCAGGAGAGTGCGTCTTCGCGCGCCCCGTTACCGACGACTAGGACGCGCATGCATTACTCCCACTCAACGGTGGCGGGGGGCTTCGTAGTGACGTCATAGGCCACGCGATTGACGCCGTGTACCTCGTTCACGATTCGTGCGGACATGCGCTCGAGCAGCTCGTGCGGTAAGCGCGCCCAATCCGCCGTCATCCCGTCTTCACTCGTGATGGCCCGAATGGCGACCAGATTCGCGTAGGTTCGACCGTCGCCCATCACCCCGACGCTCTTGACCGGAGTCAGCACGGCGAAGTACTGCCACGGACGCGGATCGAGCGCCGCGCCCTCGATTTCGGCGCGCACGATCGCATCCGCACCACGCACGATCTCGAGCCGCTCGGGCGTAACGTCGCCGATGATGCGCACCGCCAAGCCAGGTCCCGGAAAAGGTTGCCGCTCGACGATCGCTTGAGGAAGTCCGAGTGCACGCCCCAGCACGCGCACCTCATCTTTGAACAACGCGCGCAAAGGCTCGATCAACGACAGACCCATCTGCTCGGGTAATCCGCCGACGTTATGGTGCGATTTAATCTTATGTCCGGCTTTACTCTGCGGCGTTTTCGATTCGATCACGTCGGGATAGAGCGTGCCCTGAACCAAATATTTAACGCCGGGAATCTTTGACGCTTCGCTCTCGAATACGTCGATGAATTCGTGTCCGATAATGATTCGCTTGCGCTCCGGGTCGTCGACGCCCTGTAGCCTGCGAAGGAAACGCTCGCGCGCATCGACCGCTACGAGATTGAGGTGCAGCACTTCGCGAAACGCCGCGACCACCTGCTCGGCTTCGCCTTGGCGCAGCAATCCATGATCGACGAAGATGCAGGTAAGCTGCCCACCGATCGCACGGGAGACCAAGGTCGCCGCGACCGCGGAGTCGACTCCCCCTGAGAGGGCGCAGATTACCTTGTCGGCGCCGACGCGGTGGCGGATCTCCTCCACCGAGAGCTCGAGGAACGATTCCATTTTCCAGTCGCGGCCAAGCCCGGCGATTTCGTGAAGAAAATTATCGAGGATGAGGCGGCCGTGCTGCGTATGCACGACTTCGGGATGGAACTGAACGCCGTAGATCTTCTTCTCGGGGTTGCCCATCGCCGCGATGTCGCAGCGGGCGGTTGACGCTAACGCGATATAGCCATGCGGCAGCGTCACGACCGAATCACCATGCGACATCCAAACCCGCGACTCTTCGGATACGCGGTCCAAGAGCGGTGTGCCGCGATTCGAGACGCGCAGCGTTGCCGGCCCATACTCAGCCTGATCGAGCTTCACGAGTTCGGCGCCGATTTCGCGCGCCACCAACTGCATCCCGTAGCAGATGGCCAATATCGGCACGCCGGATTCGAGAATCGCCGAGTCCATCTCCGGTGCGCCGTCCACCAGCGTGCTTTCGGGGCCGCCGGAGAGAATCAGCGCCGACGGCCAGCGCACGGCGAGTGCGCTCCATGGCGTATCGAACGGAACGATCTCGCAATAGACCCCGAGTTCGCGCGTGCGCCGCGCGATCAGCTGGCTGTACTGAGCGCCGAAGTCGAGAACGAAAACGGTTTGCGGCATGACGCCCTTAGGCTGCGGCAATCGCGGCCTTCAAAGCGCTGTCATAGTCCGGCTCGGTCGCAACCTCGGGCACGATTTGGACGTATGAAATCGTTGCATCTTTGCCGATCACCACGACGGCGCGGGCCAGTAGCCCGAGCTCGGCAATCAGCAGCCCGTAGTTCAGGCCGAAGTTCCGGTCGCGATAGTCGGAAAGCATGCCGAGTTTCACGTCGCCTTGCGCCGCACTCCAGCGGGCCTGAGCGAAGGGAAGGTCCATACTGACGACGGCCGCGCGCACGCCCTCGGGAAGCTCATTCGACCGCTGATTGAACCTCTGCGACTCGAGCGAACAGACGCTGGTGTCGAGCGACGGCACGACAATCAACAGCGCCGCGCGCTGGCCTTCATCTAGCAAGATCTCGCGATTCACGCTCGATAGATCGCTCGCGGTTAGTGTAAACTCCGGCGCAGGATCGCCGACGTTCATCTCTGGGCCGAGCAGCGTCATCGGCTGCCCCTTGAACGTCACGATCCCGGTACGTTCTTGCACGTGATCAACGCTCACTGATATATCCTCCTCGAAAGCGTGCTGATTGCTTATGTCAACACATCTTTGAGGCGGCCGGTGTCGCGTGCCATGACGATTTCTATCGCAATGCGTTCGCCCACCGAAACGTCGCGACCCCAGCGGTACGCCGAGTAGGGAGTATACCGCGTTCCCGGCGAGCCCGGGATTCGCAGCGACACGTCGTAGCAGACGAGCTCTTTCGGCGGTCCCGCGGCGATCACGCATTGCAGCGCAAACGGACCGATCACCCCCGGGGAAGAGAGCTCGCGCGCCGCAGCGACGAAACGCTCGCCCATCTCGAAGGCCGGCTCGAGCATCGATTCCAGAATCGTAGCGGCGATGTGCCCGGCCTCTTCCAGGCGCATCGTCACGCCGCGCAACGCACCCAACGAACCGGGCGGAACGTTGCGAAAACCTTCGAGATTCGTTTGCCTCCGCGTGTCGGTGCCCGATAGCTCAAGCTCGCCCAGAACGGGCGAGTAAAAGAAGTTTAAGTTGATTGAAGGGCCGAGCACGTACTCTTCAATCCGCGCGCCAGCGAGGCCGCCGGCGGTCAGAACGCCCTCGGCGATCAGGCGCGCGCCGGCGCTTCGAAACTCCGAGGGAGAGGACGCCAGGAAAAACGCGCGTTCGAACCCCACCCTCGCATGGGGTGCTTTGATCATTGCGAGCCGGTCGATCTCGTCGGGCGACGCGAACTGCCTCGGGTGCCGAATCCCCGCGCCTTCCAGCAGCGCATATTGATCCGTTCCACTTACTTCATCCTGAGCGGATGCCCGCAGCGCCGGAGTCGAGGGGCGTTCTTCGGCTTTCAAAAGAAACCGATTGCCAAAAAACGGCACGAGCATTCCGCGCTCGATTTGGTCGTAGTCATACGCTTGCCGGAGGTAGACTTCAAACGAACGGTTGGCAACGAAGATGACGTTCCGGTCGAGCAGCTGCCGCTGCACGTCATCCCGAAGAATTTCAGAAAAAGCTTCCAGTTCCAAGACCTCATCAACGCATCCGCGGCGCACCGGATCGTCGTGCGCCGCAAAGTACCGGCTGTACGTTCGCTCGCGCCCTTTTGCAGTGACGACGAGATTGCGCAACGCCTGCGCGCGCGCACCGTATGCCACCTCGAGCGCCGAGTGGCTTCCTACGGAGCAAAGGGTCAGACGCGATCGATCGTACGCGGCGAGCGCGCGATCGACGTACTCGGTGCTCACGGGCGCGTCATTCGACGCGAATCGTACCGCCCATGCGCCACCAAACGATTGGTCCATAGATCGATACCATCACGATGCCGGCCACCGTAACCGTCAGCGCACAACCCAACGCGACGCTTGAAGGCGCGGCGGAAAATATCGAAATGCCGCCGTGTCCGGCTGGAAACGCCGGAATCAGATATGGGAAGAGCGTCCCGGCCGCCTCCGCTAAAAGCGTCACGATAAAGAGCGACGACATCGCAAAGCTCCACCCGGCCGGCTGAGCCGTTGCGTTCCACCGCAAGCCGAGAAGCGCCCCGAGCGAGAGCACCGGCATAACGAATAGCCACAACGCGCCGCCCGGCAGGTGGACCCGCAGCGTTAGAACGGTCATGACCAGATATAGTCCGAGTACCACCGGCCATAGCATCAGCACCGCGCGCGCCGCCTTCTGACCGAATGCTCCCTCGACGCGCATCGCAAGAAATGCGGCACCGTGCTGCGCCAGCGCGGCAAGCGCAAAGAGGCCGACCAGCAGCGCGTAGGGATTGAGCAAGAACGCAAAGGTTCCCTGAAAGTATCCGGCGGCGTCGAGCGGCACGCCGCGCAGCAAATTCCCCAGCGCGACGCCGAAGACCACGATCAGCAACCCGCTCGAACACGAAAAGGCGCCATCCCAGAACTGGTGCCAGAGCTCCGACGGCAAATGTCCGCGCAGCTCTAGAGCGATCCCGCGAAACATCAGCAGCCACAGCACCACAATAAACGGAAGATAGAAACCCGAAAACGAGGACGCATACGCCGCAGGAAAGAGGGCAAACAGCGCGGCGCCGGCCGTGATGAGCCAAACTTCGTTGCCGTTCCAGAACGGGCCGATGCTGGCCATGGCGGCGGCGCGTTCGCGATCGCCGCGCGCGATGAACGGCGCAACCGCCGCAACGCCCAAATCGAATCCATCGAGCAGCACGTACATCGTGACGGCAAGCGCGACTACCACAAAGCCCGCGACACTCATGCCAACACGTTGTCAGGGCCGGTGCCGATTTCGCGCAGCAGCAAGTACAAGTACAGCACGCCGAGCAAGAAATACATTCCGGCGAAACCGATTAGGGTAAAGAGCACTTCTCCGGCGGCGACCGTCGGCGAAGTCCCCTCTGCGGTCCGCATGAGCCCGTAAATGATCCACGGTTGCCGGCCGACTTCGCTGACGGTCCAGCCCGCCTCGTTGGCGATGAACGGAAAGGGCATCGACAACATCAGCAACCAGAGCAGCCAGCGCGCCCTCCATAGCCGGCCGAACGGCAACAGAGCGACGGCGAGCGCCGACACGCCCACGAAGATCGTCCCCAGCCCGACCATCACATGATACGCATAGTACGTCAACTCAACCGGCGGCCACAGCTCGCGCGCGTACGCCTCAAGTCCCTCTACGTTGGCGTTGAAGTTGCCGTACGCAAGAAAACTCAGAAACTCTGGAACGAAAATCGGATCGATCAGGTGGCCCTTTTGGATGTCCGGCATGCCGATGATCGCGAGCGGCGCCCCGTGCGTTGATTCGAAAAGGCCTTCCATAGCGGCGAGCTTCACCGGCTGATATTTCGTAACGTCGTTCCCGTTGCGATCGCCGGTCGGGAAAACGGCCAGCAGCGCGAAGACGAGCCCCACCGTACAACCGGCGCGCACGAACCGCCGCCCGGCCGCCTCGTCGCGGTGCGAGAGCAGATAGTACGCGCCCACGCCGGCCACGATGAATCCGCCGGTGAGCAGCGCACCGGTTAAGACGTGCGCAAACTGCCAGCTCAAAAACGGCGAAAAGAGTAGCGCCCAAATGCTTTCGAGCCGAATGGTACCGTCGGAAGCGACGCTATATCCAACCGGATGCTGCATCCACGCATTCGTCGCGACGACAAAGAATCCGGAAAGCCATGCACCCGCGCAAACCAGCACCGCGGACCAAGCCGTAAACATCGTCGGCACGCGGCCGCGGCGGTACAGCAGCACGCCGAGAAAAATCGATTCCAGAAAGAACGCGAAGACGCTTTCCATCGCGAGGGGTTGACCGACGATCGCACCGCTGCGCCGTGAAAAGGCCGCCCAGTTTGTTCCGAACTGAAACTCCATCGGGATACCGGTGACGACGCCTGCGGCGAAGGTCATCGCAAAAATCTTCGTCCAGAACCGAGCGATCTTGGCGGATTCTTCGTCTTGCTTACGGGCCGCTTTCCAGGTGTAAGCCGCGACGAACGGCGCCAACCCCATCGTTCCGATCGGAAAGAGGTAGTGGAACATGATCGTGAATGAGAACTGCAGGCGATCGGCAAGAACGGGATCCATGCTATCTGCCGGCCGGCCCTATGTGCCGAGAAGTTTTCGCGCTTGCGGGCTGTCCTGGTATTCGATGGTGAGAATGGCTTTGATGTGGCGCGCCCCATCCCGCGACTGCTCGTCGGTCATGCGCCGAAGCGTCGTGTAGCACCAATACATCAACATCGGCAAGTCCCGGTCGCGCGGATAGACTTTTTGCATCGCGACGATGGAATTCGCGACGTTTATCGCCTCATCGCTCTCGCGATTACCGTAATCGTAGTCGAGCATGAAGTTGATGTGTTTGAGGCGGTTCTCGATTTCGAGAATAGACATCCCCAGCTGTCCGAAGTACTCATCGGCGGGCGCCAGCGTAGTCAAATACGCATCGTGCGGCATCACGTTCACGGTCACGATGACGCGAAGGGGGTCCACAGCTTTCAGACGCGCGAGAAAGGCTTTGGCGTTTTCAACGTCGTCCGCCGTGTAGCCACGGTCCGTCGAGGCTTGATCGGCGGCACTAACCAGCTCGTTCCCCCAGGTCGTCGGCAGATGGGCAACTGGAAAGTTCGCCGCGGCGGCGCGCGCGAGCGCCAGCGAGCGCCACTTCGGATCGTGCGTCAACAGCCACGCGCGCCAGTCGGCTTCCACGCGGACGAGCAGTGCGTCCATGTCGCCGGGATAGGCCTTGACATTTGCAGTCGCGTCCTCGTCGGCAAGACGCGCGAGGAGCTCTGGATCGTCCTCGGAGTTTACGCGCTGAAGCAATCCCTGAGCCTGTGAAATCAGCTCGGTATCTTCGGAATGCTTGACGATCCAGTCGGCTGCTTCGCGCACCCACCAGACGGCCGCATCGTGATTGGTCAGCGGGTTGTAGTGCAGGCCCGTCCCGATGCGGACGGTCAGCGTGGCGAGCTCACCGTAGGCCGGATCCTCGGGATACTGCAGCGAGTATGCGCGCCCGGCGTTGAAGATCGTCGAAAGGTAGACCGCTTCGCCCCGGAAGTTCCAGCCGCCGGCATCGCCCTTCGCGTAGGCGTCCTTCATCTGCTGGTAGAGCACCGCGGGGTCGGCCTCGTACGTAGCGCGTGCCGTCACGGGAACGGCCAGCACGGCACACCCGAGCAAAAGCGGAACCGCGAGCCTAAAGAACACTGGAATCATCCAACACCAACCGAAGGTTATTCGTTAGCAACGCGTTCTTCAGCTCCCTGGCGATCCGGCGCCCGGTTGACATTGGTTCGGAATAGTTCAGATAAGAATAGGGTGAGCCGTCGATGAAAAGATTCGTTCCGGCTACAATGCGCGCCGAGATCTCCATAACGAAGAACTGGATGTCGGGCGTGATGATCGTCTCGATACAGAAGGCGCCGAAGAGCCCTTTCGGCCCGCAGATTTCCTTGCTCACGCGCACCACGTCGTCGCCCATCCGCAGCGCTTCGGCCAGCATCGATTCGCGAAGCGAGACGGGCTGGTTGCCAACTACGACGTATGAGGGGCTCACGTCCATGCCCTCCTGAGCGGTAGCCGGGATGCGCCCCAGCGAGTCGACGTTTGTCTCGTACCGGCGGTCCATCGACATGATTTCCAGCTTGTTTTGCAGCGGCGAGTAAAAATAGTGAATGTAGAGCGGTACGCCGATGATGTATTCCTGAATCGTGTAGGCGGCTTTAAGGTGCGCCGCGCGCGCCTCGAAAGCGTGTGCGTCTCGAATGAACATGTAGCCCTTGCCGCCGGCCGCGCCGTACAGCTTGACGATCACCGGCCGGTCGATTTCCGCTCCGCTGCGAAACTGACGGGGCAGCGTGAGCCCCGCTCGCGAGAGCCACTCGCGCTGGAGCTCGCGGCTCGCCTCCCAATCCAGCACGGCCTTGTTCCCGAAGTACGGAATCGTCATCTTCTTCTGCTCTTCGAGCGACAAGTATGCGACGAAAGAGCCGTGCGGTACGATGATCACCTTCCGCCGCTCGAGCTCCTGGATCAGCGTCATGAATTCGGAGTAATCGTTGAGCGCTATGACTTCGTCTACGAACGCAAAGGATCGGTATAGCCGTTCGGTGTCGCGGTTCGAGATCGCAAGCGTGCGAAAGCCCTCGTCGTGAGCTCCTTTGAGTATCTGTAGCGCCGAATGGGAACCCAACGTGGCGATCGTGTACTGCCGATTCATCTGCGAGTCGGATTACTCGCTCGCGGAAGAAATGTCCCGTTAACTGTGGTCACGATTCGTGACGGCGCGCTCGATTGCGGGATTGCATAAGAGGCGTTCGATTGCCGCTGCCAGGACGCTACGCCTGACGGGACCGTTTTGTGCGTCAAAGAGATGCCACGCGATGGCGTGCGGTCCTTCGGCTTCGTTCAGGATGACACGTTCGGAAGCGAGCGACTCGATCCAGACCTCACCCGAGCCCGGCGCAGAATTCTCGAGTACCGAGAGTCGATGCTTGTTGGGGTTGAAGATCGTTTCGTCGCTCATCACGCGCCGCGCGAGTTCGCTGGCGTCGCCCCCGTCGTCGAAGAGGTAAATCTCACTACGCTCCACACGGTCAACCGCAACGCCGAGCCGGCGCAACGCGACCAACGCCGTGTACGCCGTATTGTCGGGGATTTTCAAACTAATCGAAATGGCTCGTTTCATAAGGCCCGACCGTTTCATGACAACGCCTGGACGAAACTCTGGAAAAGCAGCGCGCCCCCGGATGGCGCCAGCACGTCGTCGCCTTCCCGCCGGTCGAGATGATTAAAGTTCCAGGCGTCGCGCTCGGGATGCGGCATGATCGCGAGCACGTTCCCCGCCCTATTAACCAGTCCGGCGCAGCCCATAGCCGAACCATTGGGAACGGCGGCTTCATCGACGACGCCGTTCGCGTCCGCATAGACGAAGGCAAGATGGTTGCCGGCAACGATTTCGTTCAGGTGGTCGTCTGTTGCGGCTAAGCGGCCTTCGGCGTGTGCAGCCCACGCCGGGACGAGTGCGCCGGTCGGCAGCGCGGCCGTAATCGCGCATCGCGCCGGCTCGATCGCGAGCTTGAGATAAACGTGACGACAAACAAAGTGCGGCGCGCGTGCGTTCTTGGTAAACGCGGCGGTTGGCCTCCCCACCGGGCCCGTTCCCGGAACGAGTCCCGCCTCCAGAAGAATTTGCGCGCCGTTACAGATGCCGAAAACGAGTTTGCCCGCGTTTGCTGCGGTCAGCACAAAATCCATCATGCGGTCGTGAGCAGCAACGGCGCCGGCGCGGATGCGATCTTCGTACGCGAAGCCGCCCGAGAGGACGAACGCATCGTATTGCGCCAGCGTTTCCGCCTGGGACCAGTGCACGAGTTCGGCATCGCCGCCGCAATCGCGCATCAGTCGCACGGTTTCGTCTTCCGAGTTCGTCCCCGGAAAGACTAACACGGCGATGCGCGCGCTCACGGGTAGATCGCCGCAAGTGGCGCCGACCAGGTTTCGTACAAGCGCGCGATCTCGAAGCGTACGCCGTTGACGATCAGTTCGGATGTGTCGTTTGTCTTCCCCACCCGCAGAGCACCGGTAAGATCGATGCCGCTGTCGTCGCTCACCTCACAAAGAAACCCGCCCGCCTCGCAGAGCGGATTGCCGAAGTCGATCTCGGCACCGACCCGTCGCCCTTGCTGCATCGCGTCGAAAGCCAGACGCGCGAGCGCGGTAAGCATACCGCCGTCGCGGATCGCGTGGCAGGATCGGAGGACGCCGCGCGCGATTGCGTCGTGCACGATCGCGACCGCCGCACGCTCGGCGCCGTACGAAATATGCGGCAGCGCACTTTCGGTGCCGAGCAGTTCGGCGAGCACCGAACCGCCGATAACGAGCTCGCGGCTGCCGACCCAGAGGAGCGCCGAACCGGGCGCTTTTAAACCCGGGGTAACGACCTCTGCGACATCTTCGAACGCGCCAACGCACGCGACGATGGCCGAGGCTGGAACCGCAAGCCCCTCGGGCGACTCGTTGTAGAGGCTCACGTTTCCCGAGACGATCGGGAGGTCGAGCGCCGTTGCCGCACGCGCGAGCCCATCTACCGCAGCGACGAACTCCCCATACTGTTCGGGCTTGCGGGGATTACCGAAGTTTAGGCAATTCGTCAGGCCGATGGGGCGTGCCCCGACGGCAACCACGCGGCGCATCGCCTCAACCACCGCGTGCTCGGCAGCGTAGCCCGGGTCTATGCGCCCATAGCGCGGATTCCCGGCGACCGCGAGCGCCACACCCAGGCGAGATCCGGCAATTGGCGCGAGCACCCCGGCGTCGGCGCGCCCGCGCACGACAACGGTCATGCCACGAACCACCGCATCGTAACGGCGATAGAGCGGCTCGCGCGAGCAGACGTCGTGGTGAGCTAAGACCTTTGGAAAGAGCGTCTCAACGTCTACCGCGGGAAGTTCTTCCACCGCGCCGGCGTGATGGATCACCTCGGTGTACGGCAGCTCGTCGTGAATCGCACCGGTGAGAAACTCGCTCTCGACGTCCATGACGACGCTGCCTCGATGGCGCACGACATAGCGCCGTTCCGTCGTCACGCGTCCGATCGCAGTGGCGCGAGCGTTATACGCAACATCCGGTAATGTAAAGACCTCGTTGTAGATGCGCAGCACCTCCGGCGCAATCTCCGGCGGCACGACCCACAGGAGCCGTTCTTGCGTTTCACCGACCGCGATAACTTCCGGCGCCATCCCCTCCACCGCAACGTTGACGCCGTCGAGATCGATCTCCGCGCCGTAGCCGCCGTGCGACGTCATCTCGGCGGAGCATCCCATGATCCCGCCGGCGCCGAGGTCTTTGAAGGCGGCGGTAATCTTGAGCTCGCGCAGCAGCATGAAGACCCGATAGCTCGCGCGCATCAACACGTTCTTTAAGAACGGATCGGGCACTTGAACGGCACCCTTATTGAGCTCCGCATCGCGAGCGTCGAGCGTCAGCGACGAAAACGAGGCTCCTCCGAATCCGCTGGGATCCGTCGCCTTTCCCACGAGGACGATCTGCCATCCCTCCGCGTCCTTGGGAACGTACGAGTGGATCACGTCGGTCTCTTTGACGATGCCGAGTGCGACGACGTTCACGAGACAGTTCTCGTCGAACCCATGGTCGAAATAGACGTCCCCCGCGATATTAGGAACGCCGATCGCGTTTCCGTACGCGCCGATCCCGTCCACGACGCTTCGCGCGACGTACGCCTGATGGGTTTGCGTTCCGTCGACCATTCCAAAGCGCAAGGGGTCCGCGACCGCAATCACCTCCGCACCCATGCAAAGTACGTCGCGGACAATGCCACCGATGCCCGTCGCGGCTCCTTCGAAGGGAACCACCTGCGAGGGATGGTTATGCGATTCGTGCGCGACGACAACGGCAAAACGCTCGCCGTTGTGAACGCCGAGGTGGAGAACGCCCGCATCTTCGCCCGGCCCCAGCACGACGCCGGCGCCGTTGGTTGGAAGCCGCTTGAGATGACGGCGGCTCGATTTATAGCTGCAATGCTCGCTCCACTGCGCGTCGAACGCGTGCAGCTCGACGGTCGACGGCTGGCGGCCCAGTCGTTCCACGATCCGTTGCAGCTCGTCGTCACGTAGCGCGACGTTCGAAGTTCCGGAGAAGACGGAACTACCCAAGCGTCGCTCCGGCCGGCATCGGGACCTGTTGCTGCAACGACGCGTCGGCGTGCAGTACCGCGGAGCGCGCGTTGGCCTGCATCAAGAGGGTGCGTCCGTAAAGAACCGTGTCTTCAAGTCCAAAAAGCTTGGCGCATTGCATCATCAGCCGTTGCGTATCGATTCCGCCATTGAGTACGGGCGCCGAGCAGCTTGCATCCAGCATCGAGCCAAGCAACTCGTTTTCACCCACGGCAACGACGATTAGGCGCGCAAAGCTGGCTTCCAGTTGCTGCATCAATTGTAAGACGTAACCCGGGGTTGCGGCGGGGCTAGCCACGTGACGGACCGTGGGTACGCCGAGTTGGCCCAACACTTTGACGATCTCGTTTGTTCGTTCCACTTGCGCCGGGGAATCCGCGAGGATCGCAACCATACCCGGCCGCATCACCGGGAACGTTCCGACCAAGTCGGCGACACGCTCGTAAGCACGCTTGACGTTCTCGAGTGCCGCTTCGTCAACGATTTCCAGGTTGCGGTAGAGCTGCTTGTCGAGCATTAGCTCTTCTCGGCCCTGCGGCCAGATGCGCCATGAGTCGTTATCGATCACGTCGGCGATGACCAGCTGTCCTTGATTTTCACCGCCCGCGAGTCGCCCGAACTCAATCTTTAAATCAACCAACAGGACGTCGCGCTTACGCCAGGCGTGCGACAGAATATCGAAGGTTAAGCGCGCGAGTTCAGTCATCACGCCGACCTCTTGCGGCGAGGCGATGTTGTTCGCGATGATTTGATCGGGCGCGATCAGTGGGTCGTGCTGCGCGTCGTCCTTCAGAAAGAACTCGATGACCCGGGGCACGAGCAACGTTCCACGCTGCAGGCTCGGATTGCGCCTGACAAATGAACCGGCGGCCACTCCCCGCGTCACGACTTCGAGCGGAATCATGTTTGCGCGCCGCACGACGGTCTCGTTGTTGTCGTCGTCCTCGCCGCCGTTGAGATAGTGCGTCGGTAGCCCGCACAGGTTGAGCAACCGAAACACGCGCGCCGTGGTTTGCGCCGCCAGGCGGCCTTTACCCGGGATTTCGTTGCGGCGAGCTCCGTCGCCGGACGAGATTTGATCGGTTTGCGCGACGACGAGCTGATGCGGCTGCCCGGGGTTCTCGTAGAGGACCTTGGTCTTACCGCGTGCGATCTCGATCCCTTTGTTCACCGAAGCCGTACCTCGCTTTGATGCGGAAATGCTTGCAGCGTGTCGATTCGGTCGGCGAGCAGACGCGCGCGCTGCGGCGCCGTGCCGATGTAGCGGCTCGGTTCGAGCAGCCGCCGAATCTCCGCGGGATCGATGAGCGCGGTCAGTTCAGGTTCCTCGGTGAGAAGAGTCGACAGCGGATTGTCTTCCCCACGCTCGACCGCCGCCCACGCCTCCATCGATGCACGGCGCAATGCTTCGTGCAGCCGTTGACGGTCTCCGCCGGCCCGCACCGCTTCCATCATGGCGGCTTCCGTTCCGGCGAACGGCGCGTAGACGCGCAGGTTGGCAGTGATGCGGCGCTCGTCGATTCGCAATCCGTCGATAACCTTACGGGCGAGCGCTACGATCTCATCGACACAGATCAACGCTTCAGGGAGAATCGTGCGGCGATTCGCGCTGTCGTCCAGCGTACGCTCGAGAAAGTTCGTAGCCGCGTTCTGCCACCCGACGTCGGCGTAGGCCGGCAGCAAGCGTGCCAACGAGCAAATCCGCTCGCTCAGAATCGGATTGCGTTTGAACGGCATGGCGGAGCTCCCCACCTGCGCGCGCTCGAAGGGCTCGGCAACTTCACCGAATCCCGGGCTGCTTAAGATCCGAATATCTGCCGCGAACTTCGAAAGAGAGGCGCCGAGACCGGCGAGCGCCGCGAGCACTAAGTAATCGAGCTTGCGCGGATAGGTCTGCGTGCTGATTTCACGCGCGGACAAACCGAAGGCTTCTAGGACATAGGCTTCGATTTGAGCCGAGCCCCCGGGCTGGGCGGAGAGCCGTTCGTACGAAGCGGCGGTCCCGACCGCACCCCGCAGTCCCTTCGCCGTCAAATTCTCAAAAACAAAACGCAGCTGCTCGTCATCGACGAGCAAGTCTTGCGCGTAAACCGCGAGGCGATACCCGAGTGTGGTAGGCTCCGCCGGCTGCAAGTGCGTGAAACCCATGCAGACGAGATCGGCATGTGCGCGAATCTTCTCACCAAATGCCGCCAGTAGGCGGTGGAGGCTCTCACCGATGTACGAGAGCGCGAGGCGCAGACGGTACGTTTCGACCGTGTCCTCGATATCCATCGAAGTCGCGCCGAGGTGCAGCTTCCCGCCGCCGTGTTTTGCTTGCGCCGCAAACACGCGGATCTCGGCCATCAGGTCGTGATGGATCTCACGTTCGATTTCGAGCGCCGCATCGACGTCGATATCTCCGGCGTGGGCGCGCAAATCTTCCAATTCGGATTCGGCGACTAATCCCTGCGCCGCTTGCGCTTCAGCCAGATTCACCCACACGGCACGCCAGAGCCGGCGTCGCGTCTCTTCGGAAAAGAGCGTGCGAAGCTCCGCGCGGCCATATCTCCACGAGAACGGCGAGGCGTACGTACGATAATCCATGGACTGCGCTGGCCTTCGCCTCACGGGAAGCCGCAGCCTCGTCAGCGTAGTGCCGCGAATGAGAATGCGGGCATCGACGCTAGCATGTCTGCTCGCCGGTGTTGGACTGGCCGCGTGCGCCAAGAGCGGCGGCGAGACGAACGGACGCCGCTCGTGGACCGAACCGGGCGTGTTGCGCATTGCCGTCACCGAAGAACCGAAGAACGTTAATCCGCTGCTCGCCGCCACGACCGTGGAAGGCTTTATCGATCGTTTTATGTTCGAGCCGCTGCTCTCCGCCGATCCGCGTGGGAATGCCGTACCCCTCTTGGCCACCGCCGTGCCAACCCAAGCCAACGGCGGCATCAGCCGTGACGGGCTGACAATTCGCTATCATTTGCGCCCGAACGTGCGCTGGAGCGACGGGGTCCCCGTAACCTCCCGCGACGTTGTCTGGTCTTGGCGCGCCGTTCTCAATCCGAACAACGACGTCGTATCGCGCCACGGCTACGACGACGTGCGTTCGATCGACGCTCTCGACGCGCAGACGCTCGTCGTGCACTTAAAACGGCCCTTCGCTCCTTTCGTCAATACATTCTTTGCGGAAAGTGACCAGCCGTATGACGTCGTTCCGGCGCACGTCCTTTCACGCTATGCGGACATCAACCGCGTACCGTTCAACAGCGAACCAGTGGTGAGCGACGGGCCGTTCCTCTTCAAAGGCTGGCGCCGCGGCGATCGCATCCAGCTTGCGGCAAACCAATCGTTTTTCGAGGGGCCTCCGAAGTTGCGCTCAGTGGACATTCAGTTCGTGCCCAACGAGGATTCGGGCGTCAACCTCATGCGCACGCACGCCATAGATTATTTCTACCAGCCTTCCATTCAAACGTATCCGTCGCTGCGCTCGGTACCCGACACCAGGATCGTGTGGGTGAACGTCAACGGCTTTGAAGGCGTGATGTTCAATCTGGGCAATTCCGTCCTGGGCGACCCGATCGTGCGTCGCGCCATCGCGGCGGCACTCGACAAGGCGTCGTTGACGCAGCAGCTCACGCACGGCCAAGCGACGATTGCGACCGAAGATCTTCCGAGCTGGATCTGGGCGTTCGATCCAAGCGTGCAATCGATACGATTCGATCCGGTGCTGGCTGCAAAGTTGCTCGCACGCTCGGGCTGGATCAAGGGCCCCGACGGGATTGCGCGACGGCAGGGCCGTCCGTTGCAGCTCTTGCTCGCGACCGACACCGTAACGGCGACCCACCGCTCCGAAAGCGTGCTCGTTCAAGCCGCGCTGAGGCGTATCGGCATCGATGTCGAGGTTAAGTACTATCCGATCGACGTACTCTATGCGCCCCAGGGCATGGGCGGAATTTTGCACGGCGGTAAGTTCGATCTGCTCCTATTTCCCTGGGTCGCCGGCGTCGATCCGGACGATTCCTCGCAGTTTACGTGCGACAACATGCCGCCGCACGGCTACAACGACTCACGTTACTGCAGCGCGGCGATGGATGCGGCGCAGCGCCTCGCCCTGACGCGCTACGAGCGCGCCGTTCGCAAGATTGCGTATTCGCGCGTCGAGCGGCTGCTCTCGATCGACAATCCGCTCGTCTTCTTCTGGTGGCAGCGTTCGCAAGAAGCGATCAGCGTAGACTTCCGAGGCTTCGCGCCCAATCCGGCGGTCGAATCCTGGAACGCCTGGCAGTGGAGTATCTAGCCGGCCTGCTCTTTCCAGCGTCGGGCGTTCACGCCAAACGCAAGCAGCCACAGGGTCAGCGATCCTTCCCCGACGAGACCGGTGACCATGATGTAGGGGGAAAAAAGGCGTTCTCCCAGCGCCGGTGAGAGAAATGTCAGCCAACCCAAGCCCGCAATCGCCAACAGCGCGCTTAGAAATCGAGGCAAAAACGTCGACCTGAAGATCAGATAAGCGAGCAGAAGACAGTAGAATCCGAAAAAGACCAGAGGGTTAATGTTGGGCGAAGGGAGACGAAGCAAGTCAAGGATGGTTTTCGCACACCCTGCCAAGCTAAACAGCGCAGCGAGCAGAGAGAGGCCTCGATTCACGGGCTTGAACAAGTCGTAGAAGATTAGCGTCACCGCCACATAGAGCGCCGTACCGAGGAGGTTGGCTCCGAGGCGAAGGCCACCGCTCGCGAAGACCACGGCGTAAATGCCCGTGACTATAGAGAGCAGATAGAGAACGCCGGCAATCCTCGCCTTGACAAGTGGTGACACCTCGGCAATCCGTTCCATCATTTCATCCTACCTCCTGAGTTAGCGCGAGAGTTTGGAGAGTTCGGCGCTGATCCGGTCGACGAGCGCGCGATGATCGTCGGGATCGTTGCCGGCTCGTCCGGTAACGATCGCCTCGATGCCGCGAATTGCTCGTTCGTAGGCGACTCGGGCGCGACGTTCGCCAACTCTGCGCGCCAAGGGGCGCAGAAAGCGTTCGCGCCAGCGGGCGCGTGCTGGGAGCTCTCCACCGGGCCGCGCGAGCTCCCATAAATAGTTGCACTCGGTCGCGAGCGCGGAGAGCAACGGTATCGCGGCGTTGCGAGGATCGTTTGCAAACGATTCGTGCGCGATCGCGAGCGCATCCGCGACGCGGCCCTCGGCCAGCGCGGTTGCGTACTTGTACGCCTTCGGATCCTCAATCGCGAGCGCTTCGCGTTCGAGATCCTTCATGGTGATTCGCTTGCCGGCCAGCGCCAACTTCTCGAGATCGTTGCGCACCGCCGCGAGGTCGGCATTACTCCGCGCAAGCTCTTCTACTACTCGCGCTTCGCTTTTCGCGTCAACGCGCTGCAGCGTCTCTTGCACGAAGCGCGCGCGCGTTTCTTCCCCCGCAGTCGTATCGATGCGCAGCGCGGCGCGCCCGGCCAACGTCCCGAAGGGCACCGGCCGCTGCGACCGCGGCGAAAGCAAATCGAGGAGCACGAGCGTGTTGCCGTCGGGCAGGTTTTCCGCGACGCTCCACAGAGCTTGGCGCGTTGCGGAACGCAACAACTGCGTATCGCTGACCGCGACGACGCGGCGCTCCGCCAGAAACGGCATCGCTTGCACGGCCTCGCTTACCGCAGCTACGTCGGTGAGCGTCTCTGCAGCAAAGCGCGTGAGATTCAGGTCGCAAACCTCGGGTGGCAACAAGCGATCGATGATGACTTCGAGCGCCCGGTCCGCCAGTACACGTTCCGTTCCCTCGATCACGACGAGCTTGCCGATCGCCGGTGCCTTGTCAAGAAACTCGTAGAATTTCAGGCCGAAACTCCAGTTCGGGGATTGAGTCGACGTATGGCGGACGAATAATACCGCACTCCGTTACGAACGCCGTGATCAGATGTCCGGGAGTCACGTCGAAGGCCGGATTATAAACGACCGCGTCGTCCGGTGCGACGGGTTTGCCGGCGAATGACGCGACTTCGCCGGCGGCGCGCTCCTCGATCGGGATGGCCTCACCGTTTAGAAGGCTGAAGTCGACCGTCGAGCGCGGCGCCGCGACATAGAACGGTATGCCGTGGTGCGCAGCCAGGATTGCCAGCGAGTACGTGCCGATCTTGTTGGCGGTGTCTCCGTTGCGCGCGATCCGGTCGGCGCCCACGATCACCGCGTCAATTCGATGCTGCTTCATGGCGACCGCCGCGGCCGAATCGACGATCAGGACGGCCTCTACTCCGGCTTGGCGCAGCTCCAGATAGTTCAGACGCGAGCCTTGCAGCAACGGGCGCGTTTCACCCACAAAGACCCGCGGCTTTTTGCCGCCCCTCTGCGCTGCAAAAATCACGCTGAGGGCCGTTCCCGATCCGCCCGTGGCTAGGGGCCCGGTATTACAGTGCGTGAGAATGCGTGCGCCCTTTTCAATGAGCTCGAGCCCGCTGATCCCAATCGCAGCGTCCACGGCGATTTGTTCGTCGTGGATTGCGCGCGCTTCTTTCAATGGATCGTCGGCCGAGAGCACGCGATCGATCGCCCAGGCTAAGTTGACCGCCGTTGGGCGCGCTTCGCGTACGCGTCGAACGGCTTGCGCGAAAAGCGCATCGTCGGCGATGGTTTGGCGAAGCAACGCTACTCCATAGGCGCCGAAGACGCCGATGCACGGCGCGCCGCGCACCGCTAGGCTCTTAATGGCGCCTTCCAGATCTTCCACCGTTTGGGCGCGCTCGTGGCGCACTTCGTGCGGGAGCAGACGCTGATCGAGGTAGCGTACGGCATCGCCGTCCCACGCGACCGCGGTGAATGATTTCATCGCCGGTGCATGCGAGATTTAGACGCCCGCGGGTACCTTCTCCGTGAAGCAGGTACGGCAGTACACCGGCCGATCGCCACGCGGCCGGAATGGCACCGTTGTCTCGATGCCGCACGCGGCGCAGACCGCACCAAAGCCCGGCCGGCTTTGCAATCCGCCGGCGCCGCGGTCGCCACTTTGCGATCGCCGCGCCTGGCGGCAGTCGCGGCACCGCTGAGGCTCATTCTGAAAGCCTTTCTCGGCGAAGAAATGCTGCTCTCTTTCAGTGAAAACAAACGGGTTTCCACAATCCTTACAGGTTAGAGTCTTGTCTTCCAAGGGTCGCGTCTCCCATGTAGCTCGAGGCTCGCTACATGCGACTACACGCGCTCAGTTCCTGCGAAAGCCCGCTCGAGCCACGCCCGCGTTCAAGCAGAGCAGCGACACAGCGGCGAGCGCCGCGGTGTAGCCCTTGTTTCCACCTTTGGGATCCGCGCGTTCTTGCGCCTGCGCGAGATTCTCCGTCGTCAGGACGCCGAAACCAATTGGCGTTCCGGTGGCCAGCTGTACGTCCATAATTCCGCGCGCGCATTCGCGTGCGACGAACTCAAAATGCGGCGTTTCTCCGCGGACCACCACGCCCAGCGCCACCAGCGCGTCGAAACGATCCGCATCGACGAGGTTATGACAGGCTAACGGAAGCTCGAAGCACCCCGGAACTTCGTGCAGGCTAATGTGATCTTCGGCGACGTTGCAGTCGCGCAGCGCTTGTCTGGCGCCTTCGACAAGCTGCCGGCTGAGCTCCGGATAGAACTGCGCTGCAACAATGGCAAATCGCCGTCCGGCGCAGTCCGGCAGCTTTGCGCGCGGCGTGCCGTTGGGTTTCAGGATGCTGCCTCGTCGAGCATGTGCCCGAGCTTCGAGCGCTTCGTCGCAATGTAATGCTTGTTATGCGCCGTCGGTTTGGTTTGTAACGGCATCCGCCCGACGATCTTGAGCCCGTAGCCTTCCAGTCCAAAGATCTTCTTTGGGTTGTTGGTTACGAGGCGCATCTCTTTGACGCCGAGGTCCGCCAAAATCTGCGAGCCGATGCCGTAATCGCGCTTATCTACGGGAAGGCCGAGCGCGAGATTCGCCTCGACCGTATCGGCGCCGCGGTCCTGCAGTTCGTAGGCGCGCAGTTTGTCGGCTAACCCGATGCCGCGACCCTCCTGGCGCAGATAAAGAAATACCCCACGCCCCTCTTGCGCGATCAATTGCATCGCGCCATCGCGCTGCGCGGCACAGTCGCAGCGAATCGAGTGCAGCGCGTCGCCGGTCATACACTCGGAATGGACGCGCACGAGGATCTCCTTGCCGTTTCCGATTTCCCCCATCACCAGCGCCACGTGCGTGTTTTCGTCAATGCTGGTGTTGTACGCGACGCCTTTCCAGGTGCCGAAGGTCGTGGGAAGATCGAACTCGGCGATCTTCTTTACGAGCTTCTCCGTTCGCATGCGGTACGCGATCAAATCCTTGACGGTAATCAACTTGAGTCCGTGCAGATCGGCGTAGGTGCGCAGCCCCTCGAGACGTTCCATCGTTCCGTCGTCCGCCATGATTTCGCAGATCACTCCGGCGGGATAGAGACCGGCGAGCCGCGCAAGATCCACCGCGGCTTCCGTCTGTCCCGCGCGCACGAGTACGCCGCCTTCCCGCGCTCGCAATGGAAAAGTGTGCCCGGGGCGCAAAAAGTCGGCCGGCTTTACGTCGGGATCGAGCAATCTCTTGATCGTGGCCGCGCGATCGTGGGCCGAGATGCCCGTCGTCGTCATCCCGCGCGCTTCGACCGAAACGGTAAACGCGGTTTCGTGAACGGCCGTGTTGTCGCGAACCATTTGCGGGATGTGAAGCTCGTCGAGGCGAGCGCCGATCATCGGCACGCAGATCAAACCGCCGGCGTGCTTGCGCATAAAGTTGACCGCGGCCGGCGTCGCCAACTGAGCCGCCATCACGAGGTCGCCTTCGTTCTCCCGGTCCTCGTCGTCGAGCACCACCACCATCTTGCCGGCGCGGATGTCCCCGATGGCCTCCTCGATGGCGTCGAAGGGGCCGTGACGCTCGGTTAGCTGCTCACCAAGCGAGGGAAGAACATGCGTCAAGAGCTGCAGCGTGCGGTACGACGGCTCGCGACGCCCGGCCCGAAGGAGTGAGATGGCCGACTCGGTCAATCCGGCGCTCTCGGCGAGCTCAGCAGCGGTGAGGCCGGCCTCTTCTATCGCGGAGTTCAGAACGTCTGCAAAGCGACCCATAGGACTCTAGGGTACGCCGCAGTTTACAAATGTCAAGACGATAAGGCGCGGACGGGCCAATTTCTCGGTCGCCGGCCGCGGGACTTGTATCAAGGACGCGCATCTCCTAGCGTCGTAAGTGCGCGTTGCCCCCAGTAAGAGGTAGATCGATGCGTACGTTATTGCTTTCCGCGCAAATCGTGTGGGCATCTGCACTGATGATCACCGCAGGTTGCGCCGGAAACTCTGCCCCGGGCCTCATCGGATACTCCGATCTCAATGCGTTACCCAGCGGCACGCTCGCATCGGCGCTGAAGACTCCGGCGCTGATCACGCTCAATACGCAGTCCGGGTCACTCGAATATTGGCCGATCCGAAGCTCGGGCGGAACCAACCCGCGGACGCTATCCGCGCCATTGGGAATCTACCAAGGCTACGGGCTGGTCGCGAGTGGCGACGAAGTGGCGATCGCCAACTATAATCCGGCGGAAATCGTGACGTACAACGTCAAGACCAAGGCGCAGAGCATATTTTCTGACCCGTACGGCGGCCCGACCGACCTCGCCATCGGCAAGAATGGGACGCTCTACGCGCTCAATCTGATCAACGTCGCGGTCTTTCCGCCCGGATCGTCGCCGTCGGAACTTTCATGTTCTTACATCAACAACGGCCAAGCGATCGCCGTCGACAATGAAGGCGACGTCTTCGTCAACGGCTATGGCCCTGGTGGTTTTATGGGAGTCGTCGAGTACCCGGTGGGCTCACAGAACTGCAAAAAACTCCACCTTCGTGCGGAGCTCGGCTACGCCGGCGGTGTCGGTGTCGATCCAAAGACCGACGCCTTAATCGTTGTAGACAACCCGAATCTTTGCGCCGGTGGATTCGAAGGCCGCATGATCATCTATCCGAAGCCGTACGAGCAGCGCACCTCCCGCCGGCGCAATCTCGCCGCAAACTATTGCGCTGGAACGTTCCGGCTCGACGCAACGTCGTCAATCATCTTCGTCTCGGACTCGACGATCAGCGCAGGCTTCCCCCTCATCGATCAGCGCTCGTATCCGTCGGCCAAAGGCAGCGGCGTCTATCAGGCTGGAGAGTTCGGCTCGAGCGGCTACTTCGGCGGCTTTACCACCATACCGAACACCCTCCCGAACTAAGGCCCCGCTCCCCGTCCTTCGACTCCGCTTCGCCGCGCCCAGGATGTCAAAAGAGAGGCTCATACTTGAAACGACTGTTTCAAGTATGCTAGCATGGCCTGTGTCGAGAACCGCAGACGAAAGGCGCCGGGTGGAGCTGCTCGAGCGTGCCGTTGATTACGTCTGCCGCAACGGTCTGGCCGAGCTTTCCCTGCGACCGCTCGCCAAGGCCGTCAAGTCGAGCCCTCGAGTTTTGCTCTATTACTTTGGGTCGAAGGAGAACTTGGTTGTCGAAATCGTTCGGCGGGGTCGCGCCCGGCAGCGCGCTATGATGGCGAATCTCAAGCTCAGCGATCTCTCGCCGCGCGAAGTCTCGCGTACTTTGTGGCGCGAGTGGAGCAAACCCGAGTGGGAGCCGCTCACGCAGCTTTCCTTTGAAATCTACGCTCTGGCGTTGCGCGATCGCGAGCGCTTTCCCGGTTATCTCGACGACTCGGTTCACGAGTGGTTGTCTGCCCTGGAAGTTTGCACGATGCTTCCGGGCTACACACGCGCAAAGGCGCAGGCGCTGGGGACGCTGCTGATCGCGGGCTTCCGGGGCTTCCTGCTCGATCTTTTGGCCACTCACGAGCGCGCGCGCGTTGACCATGCGGTCGACCTCTGGCTCTCCTTGATCTACGATGCTTAAGCGTAACGGATCGCGGCGCGCCGCGACCATCTTCATCTTTGTCACGGTGCTCATTGACATGCTGACCTTCGGCATGATCGGGCCCGTGCTGCCGAAGCTGATCGCCGGTTTCGTTGGCAACGATTTCGCGCACGCCGCGCAGATCATTGGCATTTTCGCCACGGCTTGGGCGCTGATGCAGTTCTTCTGCTCGCCGTTGCTCGGCATGCTTTCCGATCGTGTCGGACGCCGGCCCGTCATTCTGCTCTCAAACGCCGTAACGGTGGTGGACTACGCCATCATGGCGCTCGCGCCGAATCTTTGGTGGCTCTTTGCCGGGCGCGTGCTTTCCGGCATCGCAAGCGCAAACATGACCGCGGCGAGCGCCTATATCGCCGACGTTACCCCGCCGGAGAAACGCGCCGCGGCGTTCGGCATGATTGGGAGCGCCTTCGGACTAGGCTTCGTGCTTGGTCCGGCCATCGGCGGCGTCGTCGGCAACTTCAACCCGCGCTTGACGTTTTGGGCCGCTGCGGTTTTCGCGCTAATCAACTGCCTCTACGGATTGTTCGTCTTGCCCGAGTCGCTCCCAGCCGAAAAGCGCACGCAACACCTCGAATGGAGGCGCGCCAACCCGATCGGCTCGTTGCGGCTGCTTCGCTCGCATCACCAACTGACGGGCCTGACGTGGGTGAACTTCATCACCTATCTCGGACACGAGGTCTTTCCAAACGTCTGGGTCATCTATTGCATCGCGGCATTCGGCTGGAGCACGGGCAGCATCGGTTTAACTCTGGCGCTGGTCGGAACGATCGCGGCGATTAATCAAGCGACGATGATTCGGCCCGTCGTCGCCCGCTTGGGCGAGCGGCGCACGCTGCTCGCGAGCCTGCTCATCGCGATTGTCGGCCTTGCGCTGTTGGGAACGAACAATGGCGTGATCTTTTTGATTGCCGCGGTGATCATATCGCTCCCAATGTATCAGGCATCGTCGCAGGCATTGATGACGCGATGCGTTGGCCCCGAGGCACAAGGAGAGTTGCAAGGCGCGCTCGGTTCGGTGCGCGGCATCTCGATGCTGCTCGGTCCCTCGATTTTTACGCTGGTGTTCGCGCAGTTCGCGGGTCCGTGGCGTTCGTTGGGGCTGATCGGCGCGCCGTGGCTGTTGGCGGCGCTGCTTTATGTTGTCGCGCTGGTCGTCGCCTGGCGCGTCACCTCGCGTTCCGACGACGTCGTACTGCCGCTTCCGGAGCCGTCGCCGCCGCTCTATGCCGAGGGCTGAGCAAAGTTGACGATGGGCTTTACGATCCGCGCCTCGGCTAGATCCCGATAGGCTCGCGGTACCTCATCGATCGTTACGAGCGTTGCGCCGATTTTCTCGGCGGTAACGACTCGCTGCTCGATCAGTTCGAGCGCAGCTCGTGTGTCGTCGGGTCCGCACGAATAACTCGCCACCAGACGCAGATCGCCGAAATAAAACTTCTCGGGCGACACGGCGAGCGACGCGCCGGGCGCAAACGGCGTGAACATCACGACGGTGCCGCCGGGCGCGACCACCTCGAAGGCGTGCTGCATCGCATCGGCCGTTCCCGGCCCGCAGATCACCACATCCGCGCCCGCGGCGAGCCTGCGAGCCGCCTCATCCGGATGGAATGAGATCGCGCCGCCGCGCTGCGCCAGGCTGCGTCGCGCCGCGATGAAGTCGCCGGCAAAGACCTCGGCCCCGAGCCGGTGCGCAGCCAGAACGTGAAGCAATCCCATGACGCCAAGACCAATGACGTAAAGGCGATCGCCCGACGCGAGTCCGCTACGACGCAGCGACTTCATCACGCAGGCCAGCGGCTCGACCAGCGAAGCATCCGCGAACGCTACGCCGGCCCGAAGCAGCAGCGTATCGCGCTGGTTTTCCACCGGAACGCGAAAGTATTCTGCTATTCCGCCGGGATCGATCTTACTTGCACGCCAGGTCGCACACTGCACGTACTCGCCGCGATTGCACGACGTGCAGGCGAAGCAGGGCGCGTGATGATGCACGAAGACCCGATCGCCTACGGAGAAGGCGCTCTTGCCGCGCGTCTCTGCGACGATGCCGGCCGGCTCATGTCCGAGCACCAACGGCGCCTTACGACGAATGTACCAGGCCATCACGTCGCCGCTGCAGATGCCGCTGGCCATCGTTTCCACGAGCATCTCACCCTCATGGAGCTCAGGAATGGGACGCCGCTCGATGCGTACGTCGTCGACGTCGTAAAGCACGGCCACCTGCATCGTCTGCGAGCTCACGGTTCGATCAACGCCTTCATGCCATCGCCGGCATCGAGCTTTGCAAACATATCGACGATGTTGCTGAGCGGCGCTGTGTGCGTAATTAGCCGGTTCAGCGGCAGCACGTGGGCGGCGATCAGCTCGAATGCCGCGCGCACGTCGGCCGGCCTGAAATGAAACGGCGCCAGCAGCTGCACTTCATCGTAGTGCAGGCGGGCGGCAAGAAACGAGACGCGCGCATCTCCCGGCAAGCCCGCGAAGAACGAGACGCGACCGCCTCGGCGTACCAACGACAGCGCGCTTTCCCACATTTCCAGACTTCCCGTGCATTCGATCGCCGCATCGGCGCCCCGCCCTTCGGTGCGGTCTAGCACCACGTCGCGAATTGCGGCGTCTCCGACGTCGAAGCTTGGCAGTCCGAGTTCGCGACCTAGTGCCAGGCGCTCGGGGCGCCGGCCGAAGAGCAACACGTTGATGCCCTCGCGAGCCAGCAAAAGCGCGTGGAGAACGCCGAACGCACCGTTACCGAGCACGGCGACGGTTGTATCGGGCGCCGGCCCCAGCGCAGCAAGGGAATGTACGACGCAGGCCAGCGGCTCGAGAAATGCGCCTTCCGCATAGCTAACATCCGCCGGTTTATGGAAGCAGTTCTGATCCACGACGCGTTCGGGCACAGCGATGAAATCGGCGTAGGCACCCAAGATCATCGCGCGCATGATCGACTCACAGAGCTCTGGCTGATCGCGCCGGCACCAAAAACATTTGCCGCATGGCGCGGTGTGCGCGCACATGACCGCATCGCCGCACGCAAATCCGGTCACGTCGTCCGCGATCGCGAACACGTCGCCCGAAAACTCATGCCCGAAGCGCGTCGGCATCGGCATCTTCGGATGCCCTCGCCGATACGTCTTGAGGTCGGTTCCGTCGGTCAGCGCGGCACGCACGCGCACGACCAATCCCCCGGCAGGCGGTTGGGGGACCGGCTCCTCCTGCAGCTCGATCCGCCGCGGTGCCATCAGCATCGCGACGCGCGAGGGCGGCGCGTTAACCACTCGTTCCGCCGGCAACACAGCTCACCAGCGCGGCACGGATCGGTGGCGGCAACGGGCGGCTCTTCTTCGTTTCCGCATCGATCGCCGCGACGATGAAGGTCAGTGCAGCGCCGGCTTCGCCGCTCCGCTCGTTAAACACAACGGTCTGCCATCGAACGCTCGACGCACCGACGCGCTCGACGTGCGTGCGCATGCGCAGCCAATCGCTCATCAGCGCGGGAGCGTGATACTCGGCTTCGACGTGAACCCGCGGAAGCCAGAAGCTGTATTCCGTGAAAACGCTTTCATACGGAAAACCCAGGTCGGCAAAGAGCTGCATCTCGGCATATTCCGCAAATCGCGAGTACGCCGCGAAGTACATGATGCCGGCGACGTCGACGTCGGCCCATTGCACTTGAAGCCGGCTCTCGAAAATCCGCGCCCCTGGGACGAGCGTGTCGCGAAAGCGCGTCATGGCTTCAACAAGCCCAGCACGACACTGTGCGCGTAGCGGGCGAGTGGGTCGACTTCTACGTTGACCAGGCTTCCGGGGAGTCGCGCGCCGAGCGTCGTGCGAGACAGCGTCTCCGGTATCAGCGCAACCTCGAACCAGTCTTCTTCTGCCGCAGCGATCGTCAGGCTGACGCCATCCAGAGCGACGAATCCTTTGACCGCAAGCATCGGCGCAAGCAAAGCCGGCGTTTCGACTCGGATGCGTTCGCCCTGCCCTTCGGGCATTCGCAGTGCGACTCGAGCCGCTGCGTCAACGTGTCCGTAAACCAAGTGTCCGCCGAGCCGATCGCCGGCCCGCAGTGAGTACTCGACGTTGACGAGCTCGCCCGGCGCGCGTTCGCCAAACGCGCTGCACGCGAGCGTCTCGGGGATGACGTCGAACGTGACGATCTCTCCATCGACATCGGTCGCGGTGAGACAGACGCCGTCGATTGCAATCGAGTCCTTCGGCTGGGGGCGCTCGGATAGGACGCCCTCGCAGCGCAAGCGCAACGTCGCGCCGCCCTGTGCCCGCGCGTCCAGCGCGACCACCACACCGCGATACTCGATCAAACCGCTAAACATTACACAACAAACCGGACAGGATGACGTCGTCGCCGACTCGTTCCACCCGGTCGAAACGGGCACGCGCGCCGGCCGCGGCGAGATCTGCGCCGGCGAGGACCGGCACCGCACTGTCGTTGCGCAAAAACACCGGAGCGATCGCCCAATAGAAACGATCGGCGAGCCCCGCCGCAATCAGGCTTGCGGCGAGCTTCGGACCGCCTTCGCACAGGATGCTGCAAACGCCGCGGGCCCTCAATGCCTTCATGGCGAGCGACAAATCCAGCGCCGTCGCATCCGCTTCCCCGACTGCGAGAACGTCGGCGACGTTCTGGAGATCGGGAAGGCGCTCGTGCACGCCTTGCGGCGCCACGACGATCGTTCGCTCGTAACCGCCCTGCTCTTTAAAGACGCGGCTTTTCGCGGGCAACGCGCCGGTTTCGGAAACGATGATCCGCACGTACGGACGCAACCGATCGTGGAACGGACGCACGGTGAGCGCGGGATCGTCGATGCGAACGGTCTCGGCACCAACCATCACGGCGTCGTGCGCAATGCGCAGATCACGAACGTAGCGCCGCTCCTCGTCGCCGCCTAGCCGTTCTTCTACGCCGGGTTTCCGAGCGATCGCTCCATCCAGCGACATCGCCATCTTCACGGCAACATACGGGCGGTCGCTGCGGCAAATCCGCGCAAAGGCTTCGATCAAATCGGCGGCGACTGGATCGTCGGCAATCACCACGCCAATGCCGTTCTCCCGCAGCTGCGCGGAGCCACCGTGACCGCTGGGATCGAGCGTTCCGGCGATGACCCGAGCGACGCCGTTTTCGATCAGCGTTTGCGTGCAGGGCGGCGTGCGTCCGAGATGCGCACACGGCTCGAGCGAAACGTAGAGCGTGGCGCCGCGCGCGTTCTCCCCGGCTTCACCCAGCGCGTTGGCCTCGGCATGCGCACTCCCGGCACGATGATGGTAACCCTCACCGACAATCCGGCCTTCGCGCACGACGACCGCCCCCACGGGAGGGTTCGGCGACGTGTTACCCAGGCCGCGAGCGGCGAGCTCGTACGCGCGCTGTAAAAAGAGTTCGTCCAGCGGCGTCAGTTTGCGATCGGTTCTCTCCACGGGTGGCCGCTCTTCGTCGCGGCATCCGGGGTGCCCGCTTCCCGCAGCGCGACGCCGATCACGATGGCATCTTGCACCACCCCACCGGCTTCACGCACCGCGGCCGCACAATCGCGTAATGTCGAGCCGGTCGTGCAAACGTCATCGAACAACGTGACGCGTTTTGCCGCGATGCTCGGGGCATGGCAGGCGAATCGTCCATGCGCCGCAAGTCGCGCGGCGCGAGAACGCCCTCGCTGTGCGTCGCCCGACCGCTGTTCCAAGGCCAAAACTACCTCGGCTCCGGCAAGGGCCGCGGCGTGGCGTGCGACGAGTGCCACGCCGTCAAGGCCGCGAACACGCCGGCGTTTCGCCGTCGTGGGAATCGGAACGAGCAACGTACCCGCCGGCACGCGCCGCGCCACGATTTGAGCGAGCGCCTCGGCAACGTCGCGACGGCCGTCCTTGAGTGCGAGGACCGCCGCACGCAGCGCATCTTCGTACGAGCCGAGTGCAATCACGGCCAGCCCCGGCAGGCGTACGCAAATCGGCTCGCCACGCGGCGCGCAGCCATCGCAAAGCCCGGCGCCGAGCGCATTGCAACTCGCACATTGCGGCGGGAAAAACAGATCGAGCAGCGGTCGCCATTCCATGCCGCTCGATCACGACGCACTCATCATCTATCTATGGGCAAGGGCGATACTAGCTCTCTGCGGAATCGCTCTTCAACCGCGAGTATTACCGCTTGGAGAGAGAAATGCGCCTCAAGAGCGTTCTGTATTTTCTTATTATGCTGGTGCTTGCCGGCTATGGGGCCGCCGCTCGGGCGCAGCAGATAGTCCGAACGTACTACATCGCCGCAGATGAGGTGACGTGGAACTACGCGCCCACGGGCATCGATCAGGTAAGCGGGAAGCCTTTCGACGAGATGGAGCGGGTCTATGCCGTCCGCAGCCGGCATCACATCGGCAGCTCGTACCGCAAGGCGATTTACCGGGAATATACGGACGCATCGTTCACCAAGCTCAAGCGTCGAGCGTCCGATCAGCTGTATCTTGGCTATCTTGGACCGATCATTCACGCGGAAGTGGGCGATGCGATCAGGGTTGTGTTCAAGAACAATGCAACGCGGCCGTACAGCGTGCATCCTCACGGTGTTTTCTACCAGAAGCAAGACGAGGGCATGACGTATCGCGACGGTAGCTCTGCTACTGGCAAATTGGGCGGCGCCGTTCCACCGGGTCAAACGTACACCTATACGTGGCAGGTCCCCGAGCGGGCCGGCCCGGGCCCGGGCGATCCGAGCTCCATCGTCTGGCTCTACCATTCGCACGTCGACGAACAGAGGGATGTCGACTCCGGTTTGGTCGGCGCGATCATCGTAACCGCGCGCGGGATGGCCAGTCCCGACGGTACGCCGCGTGACGTGGACCGTGAATTCGTTACGCTCTTTCACATGGTTAACGAGAACCAAAGCTGGTATCTGAACCAAAACATTGCAGCTTACGCGCCCGCGGTCAAGCGCGCAGAGAAAGGCGAGGCCATCGCCGCCGATTCGACTGGCGCGTTCTCGCTCAATGGCACGGGATTCGCAGATGGTAATTTAAAATTCAATATCAACGGCTACATTTATGCCAATGGACCCACGATGGTCATGAGGCGGGGCGACCGCGTACGCTGGTACGTGGTTGACGTCGGGGACGGATTCGACTTTCACACGCCGCATTGGCACGGGAACACCGTGCTCTGGAATAAGCAACGCACCGACGTGATCGCGCTGTCACCGGCGCAAATGATAACCGTCGACATGATACCCGACGACCCGGGGATTTGGCTGTTCCATTGCCACGTTGCCGATCACATGGACGCCGGCATGAGCGCCTTCTATCAGGTGCTGCCGTAGACGCCGCCTAACGCGGCGGATCCGATCTATTGCTCGGCTACGAGGGCGTTTTCGAGAATGCTCTCCGGCGCGACGAGGTAGTTGCTGCCGACGATCGTATCGCGCAGCTGCGCGCCGGCGCCGACCGTTGCACCCTGCCAAAGAATCGTGCGCGCCAAACGCGCCCCCGTTTCCACGCGGACGCGATCGTCGAGAATGCAGGGACCTTCGATCGAGACGTCTTTCGCAACGGAGACACCGGCGCCCAATCTTACCGGCCCGTCGATGCGAGCGCCGGGGGCAATTGCCGCCGACGGATCGATCCCGTTCGCGCTAGTATGCGGTATCCGTACGATTCCGCGAACGACGTCGTAGCTCGCTCGCCGGTATTCGGCGGGCGTTCCGATATCCGCCCAATATGCGCCGCGTGCTTCGAATCCATAGAAGCGCTCGCCGGCGGTCTGCAGCGAGGGAAACACCTGCTTACCGAAGTCGAAAAACTCGCCCGCGGGAATGTGATCGAAGATCTCCGGCGAGAACACGTAAACCCCGGTGTTGACGAGGTTGCTGCGCTCGGTGCCTTTTGCGGGCTTCTCTTGAAACCCGACGACCTTTCCGCGTTCGTCGACCACGACGACGCCGTACTGCTCGACGTCGTTACGTTCCACGAGGCCAATCGTCGCAATTGCCTCGCGCTCGTGATGGAACGCGACAAGTTGGTCGAGACGTAGATCGGTCACCTCGTCGCATCCGATGACCACGAACGTTTCGTCACCAAAAAATGACTGGACGTTTTTCACGCCGCCCGCGCTGCCGAGTAGTTCCGGCTCGTGCGAATAGTGGAGTTTCACCGAGAATTGCGATCCGTCGCCAAGCGCCGCAACGATGGCGTCGCTGAGATAGTGCACGTTCATCGCGATCTCATCGAAGCCGTACGCCTTCAGATAGCGCATTAGGTGCGCCGCGTTCGGGACGCCGGCAACTGGAACGAGGGGCTTGGGGACGAGCTTGGTTAACGGATAGAGCCGAGTTGAGAGACCGCCGGCAAGAATCATCGCTTTCACGAGCCGGTGGCGCCTTTCTGGGCGCGGCGGAGCCCGAGCCCGTCAAGCGCAACGAGCCAGACGAATTGCGGTAACGCCAGCTGTCGTTTCCAGCGTCGCGGCTCTTTGACGAGCCGGTACAGCCACTCTAGGCCGAACCGCCGAATGAAGCGCGGCGCGCGCGCGATGCGCCCGCTGATGACGTCGAACGAGCCGCCCACACCGATTCCAGCGCCGCAACCGGTTTCGCGTAAATGCCTCGCCAGCCAGAACTCTTGTCGCGGCGATCCCATGCCCACGAAGAGCAGCTTTGCGCCGCTGGCCGCTATCGCTCGAACGATCGCCGGCGAGTCGTCATCGCTAAAAAAGCCACCGCGCGTCCCCGCAACGCGTAGACCGGGATAGCGCGCTTCCAAGATCGCAGCCGCGTCCGCGGCGACGCCTTCGGCACCACCGAAAAAATAGACCGGAAGCCCCGACGTTGCGGCGCCCGCACAGAGACGCTCGATCAGTTCCACGCCGGCCACGCGATTACGCAATGGCGCTCCACGCCATCGAGCGGCGGCAAGCAAACCCACCGTGTCGCAGAGCGATAGCGCGCAATCGTTAACGATCGCGCGGAAGCGCGCGTCGCGCTGCGCGTACACGACCATTTCCGTTCCGAGCGTGACCACCTGGGCGGCACCGCCGTCGCGCGCGAACGCGAGGATGCGGGCCGTTGCCTCGTCGCCGTCGAGCGGGTCGAGACGACATCCGAGAATCTGCAGCTGGTTCACCGCGACTCGATGAGATGCGAAGCGTACGGCGCCACCAACGGACCCAACCGCTCGGCCAAAGGCCCCGGTAGCTCGTCGAGCGGCAAGCGGCATCCTCCCACGCGAAAACCGAGTTGCCTCATCGCCCACTTCACCGGAATCGGGCTCGTCGTTGCAAAGAGCGCGTCGATCAGCGGCAGCAACGACGCGTGGATCTGCGCCGCCTCATCGACGCCTCCGGCGCGGTACGCGTCAAACATTCGGCGATATTGCGGCGAGCATAGGTGCGAGGCAACGCCGACGACCCCGTCGGCTCCCAGCGCCAGACAGGGAAGAAATAGGTGATCGTCGCCGGCCCACACGATGAAATCGTCCCGCCGCGCACTCAAGATCGTGCCGATCTGCTTCAGGTCGCCGCTCGATTCTTTGACGCCAACCACGTTAGAATGGCGTTGCGCCAGCTCTAACAGGGTGTCCGGGAGCATGTTCGCGCCGGTGCGGCCCGGGATGTTGTAGACGACGATCGGAAGGGGTGTCGCTTGTGCGATCGCTCCAAAATGGGCCAGCATTCCACTCTGCGTCGGCTTGTTATAATACGGAACGACGGCGAGAATCGCATCCGCGCCGGCCGCGGCGGCGGCTTGCGCTGCGGCGACCGACTCACGCGTTGAATTCGTTCCGGCGTTCGCGATGACGGCGGCGTTGGCGCCAACCGCCTCTTTCACGGCAGCCCACACCGCAACGCGCTCCCCCGCGTCGAGCGTCTGCCCTTCACCGGTAGATCCGGCGACGACCAAGCCGTCATTGCCGCGATCGACCAACCAACGCGCGAGACGCTTAGTCTCCTCGACGTTGAGTTCGCCGCGTTCGTCGAACGGCGTCACCATTGCGGTGAGAATCGCGCCCAGATTACGTTTCATACGACTGGATCTTCCCGATCGAGCCGGAAGTGTTCGTGCACCGCGCTCTCGGCGCGCGCCACTTCCGACGCCGGAACGAGGATCGAGATCGTGATGTTGCTGTCGGTGCAATGAATGATTTCGACGTCGGCTCGGGAGAGTGCGTCCACGACATGGTGGACGACGCCTGGAGACCCGCGCATGCCGGCGCCGACGATCGAGAGCTTCGAACAGCCTTCCCTCACGCGCACGGCCAGATTCAAGTCGCCCAATAAGCCGCGTATCTCGCTTCCACGGTTCCCGTCTACGACAAACGCCACGCCGGCTTGATTGATCGTGACTTGATCGATTGAGATTCCCGCATCGCCGATGCGGCGGAACATTTCGAGCTCGGTCTCCATCCGCCGCCGCGGCGATTCGATATCCCCGCGAATGATGCGCACCCACGTCAGTCGTCCCGACGCCGTTACTCCCGTCACCGCGCGGTGATGGTCCACGGCCTCGTCGACCAGCGTTCCACGATCGGTGTGCAAGCCTTTTACCGAATAGCTGGTGCCGGTGCGATGGGCGTAGTCAGCCGCCTTATAGTGCATCACCTTAGCGCCGTGATCGGCGAGCTCGGTCATCTCGGAGAGCGAGGCTCGCTCGATCGTGCGCGCGCTCGCAATTCGACGCGGATCGGCGGTCATGGCGCCGCTGACGTCGGTGTAGATGTCCACGCGCAGCGCTTCGAGGGCGTGCCCGATGGCGATGGCGGAAAGATCCGTTCCACCGCGGCCAAGCGTCGTAATGGTTCCGTCTTCCGTTGCGCCCTGAAACCCGGCGACCACAGGCACCTCGCCGCGTTGCAGGACCCGATGGATTACGTGCGGATCCACCCGCAGAACCGTGGCATCCCCGTGACGCGCGTCGGTAATGATGCCGGCTTGGGCTCCCGAAAGCGCAACCGCGTCCACTCCCTCTGCCGCCAACTCCTCGGCGAACACCGCGGCTGCAATCAGTTCACCCGCCGCCAACAGCAAGTCGGCGTTGCGACTTTCGCTACGTCCCTCGACGAGCGCGAGCAATGTGTCCGTCGCGTACGGCTCGGGAAACCGCCCCATCGCCGAAACGACGGCGACGGTCGCGAAGCCGGCCTCTAGGGAATCCCGGACGCGACGATACGCAACGCCGCGCTGCTCGCGCGTCGCGACCGACGTTCCACCAAACTTGAGCACGGCGATACGCGCGGTCGCGTTCATGCCGCGATATAACCTTTTGCCAGCAGCAGCTCGAGAATCTGGACCGCGTTCGTGGCGGCGCCCTTGCGCAGCTGGTCGCCAACGCACCAAAACGCAAACTCGCGTCCCCCTTCGTTCCGCAATCGCGCAACGTGCACGGTATCGCTGCCCTCCACGTCACGGGGCGTCACGATATCTTCGCGGTGGAAGACGATCCCGGGCGCGGCTTCGAACGCTGCGGCGAGCTCCGCCGTACTGGTGCTGCGCTGCGTTTCGACAAACACGGCGGCGCTGTGAGCGGTTCGCACGGGTACCCGAACCGCGGTAGCGGTTACCGGCAGCTCCGGCAGACTCAGCATCTTACGCGTTTCCTCTCGCACTTTGCGCTCCTCGGCGCTCCATCCCAATGCATCCACATCGCCGACTTGCGGCACGACGTTGCGCGCCAGCCGCCGCGGAAACACCGCCGCGGCGGGCTCGGGCTCGCCCCGGGAGACCGCGCGTTCCTGCGCGAGAAACTCATCCAGGCCCGCCCGGCCTGCTCCGCTCGCGGCTTGATACGTTGCGACCCGCACGGATTGTAAACCCGCAACGTCGCGAATCGGGCGAAGGGCGGTGCACAGCAAAATCGCCGTGCAATTCGCAACCGGAAAGAGCCGGTGTTCGGCACGCATCGCCTCCGCGTTGACCTCCGGGACGATCAGCGGGACGCCCTGCTGCATGCGGAACGTGGCGCTGTTATCGATGACGACCGAGCCTCGTTCGATCAGCCCGGGAGCGTATTTCTCGCTGGCGTCTTCACCGCCGGCAAAAAAAACCACGTCGAAGCCACGCAGCGCCTCATCCGAGGCCGCACGCACGTCGAGCGCGTCGCCGCGAAATCGCACAGCAGCTTCGCGCGCGCGCGTCGCGAACGGGCCAAGTGCTGCGATTGGGAGGTTGCGTTCCTCCAGCACGCGCACGATCGTCTCTCCGACGGCGCCCGTCGCACCCACGACGGCGACCTTCAACGCGTTCCTCCCAAGGACGCGGTGTCATTCAGAATTTCATCCAGGCCGATTGAAAGTCCGCGCAAACGCACGACCGCACGCACCGCGGCAAGCATTCCGCTGACGAAGGATTCGCGCGAGAGCGAGTCGTGGCGGATGGTCAGCATCTCTCCCGTTCCGCCGAAGAGCACTTCGTGGTGCGCAAGCAGTCCCGCCAAACGGACGCTGTGGGTTGCAGGGGATCTTTTGGTCACGTGCTCGATCCGCGCGGCGATCTCGCGCGCCGTACCGGATGGTTTGTCCTTTTTGGTTGCGTGGTGCATTTCCACGATTTCTGCTTCGGGGAAATACCGGGCGGCCTCTTGGGCGAAGCGCATCATCAGGGTCGCACCGATCGAAAAATTTGGAACCAATAGCGCTCCCACACCGCCCTCTTGTGCCGCCTCGGCGAGGGCGCTGCGCTGCACGTCACTCCACCCGCTCGAGCCGACGACCGTGAAAATTCCGTGCCTAAGCGCCGCCAGCGAAATTTCGTAGCTCGCGGGCTGCGTCGTGAGATCGAGCAGCACGTCGGGCCTTTGCGCCAACAGGTCGTCGAACGATGCAACGATGTGGTGCTGGGGATCGGCGCGGCGCGCCAGACCGCAGCAATATTCCCCCGTGCGTTGCAAGGCTTCACGGGCGATGGAACCCATGCGTCCCATCGCCCCCGCGACCGCAACGCCCACTCCTAGATCTTTTCGAGCGGTGCGTATTTCAACATGAGCATCTTCTGGCCGACGTTCGGAAAGTCGATCGTCACGAGTCCATCACCGCCGGCGCCGACGATGCCTTCAATCCGGCCTTCGCCCCATTTCGGATGGCGCACGCGATCGCCGTCCTTCAGGCCAAGATGCACGCCCGCGCCCGCCGATTCGTGGATCGCAGCCTCGCGCCAGCGCCCGCCTGCCGGACGGGGCAGCGGCACGCTGTCGCTCTCGAGCACCTCGACCGCGGGAATCTCTTCCAAGAACCGCGACTTCGGATACGCGTACGTGTTTCCGAATAGCGCGCGGCGAGACGCATACGTTAGGAAGAGCCGGTCGATTGCGCGCGTGATCCCGACGTAGGCCAATCGCCGCTCCTCCTCCAGCTCGGCGGTTTCCGTCAGCGCGCGGCTATGCGGAAAAATACCCTCTTCCAAACCGGTCAAGAAGACGCTGGAAAACTCCAGCCCCTTGGCGCTGTGCAACGTCATCAGCGTTACGTATGACGCGTCTTCTTCGAGGGAATCGAGATCGCTGACCAGCGCGATGTTCGCGAGGAATCCCGCGAGAGAGGGCTCTTCATCGGAAGCCTGATACTCCCGCGCAACGCCCACGAGTTCCGAAAGATTCTCCAAGCGCGCGCGCGCCTCGTGGGTGTCTTCACTTTGGAGTTCCCGGACGTATCCGGATTGCTCCATCACCGCCACGAGCAAGTCCGCCACACCGGCGCCTTCGGCGCGCTTGCGCAACTCCGTAATGAGTTCGGCGAAGCGCTCGAGCTCCTTGAGCTTCTTGGGAACGGCCGAACGCAACAGCTCGCTGTTGAAGATCGCCTCACCCACGGAAACGCGCGCCGCGTTGGCCGACTGCACGAGCGCCGCCAGCGTTTGCTGACCGATACCCCGCCGAGGCACGTTGACGATCCGTTTGAACGCAAGTGCGTCCGACGAGTTCACGATATACCGCAGATACGCGATGACGTCTTTGATTTCGGTGCGCGCGTAAAAGCCGACGCCGCCCACGACTCGATAGGGAATGCCCTCGGCCAGCAACGCTTCTTCGTAAACGCGCGACTGCGCGTTGGTACGGTAGAGAACGACGAAGTCCCGATACGCGGCCCCATCGCGCACGAGACTCTTCACCTTCTCCACTACGTAACGCGCTTCGTCGCGTTCCGTCGCCGCGGGGTAGAGGGTGATCGGCTCACCCTCATCGCGCGACGTGAAAAGCTTCTTCGGCGCGCGCGAGCGATTGTTGGCGACTAAGGCGTTCGCGGCCTCGAGAATCCGCCTCGTGCTGCGATAGTTCTCCTCGAGCTTGAAGGTCTTCGCTCCGGGAAAGTCTTCTTCGAAGCGCAGGATCATGCGGTAGTCGCTGCCGCGCCACGAGTAGATCGATTGGTCGTCGTCCCCGACCACCGTGACGTTGCCGTGGTACCCGGCGAGCAGCGCGATCAACCGGTATTGCGCGGCGTTGACGTCCTGGTACTCGTCGACCAAAACGTACTCGAACTTGTGTTGATACTTCTCACGCGCGGCCTTATCGCGCTCCAGCAGATCGATCGTCCGAACGATCAGATCGTCGAAATCCAGTGAATTCGATTCGTTTAGGCGTCGCTGATACTCCGCGTAGACGTTCGCGATGCGCTCGCCGACGAAGGACGTCTGGCGCTGAGCGTACTCTTCGGGCCACATCAGCGCGTTTTTGGCCTTATCGATCTCCGCAAGGCAGGCTCCCGGGGCGAGTTGGCGCTCGTCATAGTCGAGATCGTCGAGAATTTCCTTAACGAGTTGCCGCTGGTCCGAGTCGTCGATGACCGCAAAAGTCGGCCCAATGCCAATACGCGAACCGTCACGACGTAAAATCCGCACGCACATTGCATGAAACGTGCCCGCCCAAACGTCGCGCGCGACCGGCCCGACCATGCTCTGCAATCGGGACTTCATTTCGCCCGCCGCTTTATTCGTAAACGTTACCGCTAAAATGCGATCGGGGCCGACTCGAAGCTCGCGAAGCAGGTGGGCGATGCGATGCGTTAAGACGCGGGTTTTTCCGCTTCCCGCGCCAGCAAAGATCAAGACCGGACCATCAGTCTGCCGAACGGCGGCAGATTGCACGTCGTTGAGGATTTCGGTTTCCAGGAGCATTTATAGCGATTCGGCGGAGGGCTGCTCGTTGCCTGTAGCAGCAACGGAAATGCGACGTTTGGCGCAATCAGCGCACGGCGCGAAGCACCCGCGTCCGTCGTTGCGCCATCGCGTAGGCGGCCGCCAAAAATGCCAACGTCGATTCGGCGCCTTGGTTATGGTTTATGCCGTCCTCACTAAGGCCGTCGTAGCAGCCGCCTCCGTGTGCCATCGCTACGCCGCGCGAATTCTTGCCGTAGTACCACTCCAACGCGAGTTCCGCGGTGGAAAGATGGGCGGCATCTTGGGTGGCATCAAAGGCGGCCAGCTCGGCGTCGACCATTGCGACCGCTTCTAAGGGCTGCTGGACGTAGCGGGCGCGCAGCCGACCCCGCTGATACCAGCCTTCGTTACCGATCGGAACGAAGATGCCGCTTTCGATCGTCACGTCTTCGTAGAACCTCAACGCGCTCAAGCCGGTCTCGGTATAACGTGGCACTTCGAGCGCGATGCCCGCTCGAATCAACGCCTCCGGCAGGCGCGCGTTGTCGTACGTCATCACGTTTTCGAACCAGCGCCACCCGTTTTCCGCCGTGGCTTCGTAGGCAGCCAGTATTTCATCAGAGACGTGCTGCAGCGCGGCGCCATACTTCGCATCGACGGGCATCGCATGCGCCAAGCCGAGCGCGGCGTACGCGCGCGAGCGTAGGTACTCGAGAAACTCGAGCGACGGCAACGCGCGATCGAGGAGCGTTGCACAGACGCGCCGCCACGCTTCGCTGGGCGCGTTGGCGATGCCGTAACCGAGCGCCCAAATCGCGCGACCGCAACTATCGTGCGTGCCGACTTCGTCGATCCAGCTGCGATCGTACGCCATGAAATTGTGGAAGCGTCCATCGTCGAGCTGCGCGTGCTGCAAAAACGCGAGATAGTTCGAGGCCAATCGTTGACTCAATCGTTCCGACGGAGCCAGCCGAGCATGCGCCAGGGCGACCATGAACGCCCGCGCAACGTCGTCGGTGCAGTAGCCAAATTTGCGATTCGGTACGTTTTCGAGCGCGTGCTGAGCGATCCCGACGTCGTCGGAGAGCACGGACAGATAGTCGAGTGGTGGCGGCGCCGGGCCGGCGCGCGCCTTACGCAGACGTCACCAGCTCAAGGGGGTCGCGCGGACAGAGCTCGTTGAAGAGGTGTCCGTATTCCGCCGCGACGTGTGGCCAGGTCATCTGTCGTCCGAAGCGATAGGCTCGCCGTTCGGTCGCGCGGCGCAACGACGGATCGTCGAGCAGCATGTTGAGCCGCATCGCGATCGATTGCGCATCCCGGAACTCGCACAAGAATCCGCGGTTGTGCGCAAGAAGTTCCTGCGCGTAGAGATACGGCGTCGAAACGATCGCCTTACCGCACCCTACGGCATACGCGAGCGTCCCACTCACTATCTGCGCCGGGTTCAAGTAGGGCGTCAAATAGATGTCGGTCGCCGCTAGATAACTGACCACTTCATCGAAATCCAGATATTTGTCGACGAGCTGAACATTATAGTGGAGTCCGTACTCGCGCACCATCGCGAGCAGAGACTCGCGATACGATTCGCCTTCTTGCCGGCGAACGACCGGGTGTGTTTCGCCGAGAATCAGATAGAGCGTTTCAGGGTGGCGCCGAACGACGCTCCGCATCGCTTCGATCGCGTACTCGAGGCCCTTGCCGCGGCTAATCAAACCAAAAGTCGAGATCACGGTGCGCTGACCGATTCCGAACGTCGCTTTTGCGGAATGCGTGTCTTGGAACGGCACGTCCGGAACGCCGTGATGAATCACCTGAAGCTGCTGGGGATCGATGCCGTAAACGCCTTCGAGCAGCCCGCGCCCGGTTTCCGATAGCGCCACGACCCTGGCCGCCTGCTCGCATAACGCGCGCGTCACGTCCAGGTACGATTCGTCCGGCTCCGGCAAGATGGTGTGCAGCGTCAACACGACGGGCTTTTTGAGCAATCGAATGAAGTCCACGAGCCATTCGCCGCGTTCCCCGCCAAATAGTCCGTACTCGTGCTGGATATTGACCAGTTCCACGGGATAGCGGTTAACGAAATCGGCGGCCGCTGCATAGCTGAATCGGTCTTGTTCGGCGATTCGCGCGACTACTTCGGGGCCGTAACGCCGCACTTCCGCGCCCGGCTCGTCGACGGCAATCACCGGACTCCCCAAATGGAATGCTCGATCGTAAGCGTCCACCATATCTTTGGTAAACGTTGCGATACCGCATTCTCGTGGGGGATACGAACCTAAAAACAACGCGCGCGGCGGTAGCATGTGTGCGAGTAACTCCTCCACTTCTGACCCCATTTACCCACGGCCAGATGCGGAGTAAACCGAATGCGCCCTCGCTAGCCTGGTATCCTTTCTGGCGGGGAACCGAGGCGCGTCCCCGGCTCCAGTACGGCTCCGGGATCGATCGTGACGTCGTGACCGATCACACTGCCCGGATGGATGCGCGCTTCGGGCCCAATCGTGACGCCGCTTGCGATAATCGCTTCTTCTATTACTGCGCCCGCACCGACGCTGACGCGCTCCCACAATACCGATTCCCGGACGCACGCATTCGCCCCGACGCTGCAGCCGCGGCCGAACACGACGTTGGGTCCAACGGTCGCACTCGCGTCAACGACAACGTCCGCGGCGGCATGCACGGGGGGCACGACGCCGGGATGTCCGCGCAATCCCTCGGCGCCTTCGCCGCTAATGCCGGGCTCGACGGCGAGGGGCATCGCCCCGCTCAGCACGTCGCGGTGTGCGGCGAGATACTGCTCCGGCCTTCCGAGATCGATCCAGTAATCGTCGGTGGTAAACGCGTAGAGCGTTTTGCCGGCAGCAATAACTTGGGGAAAAGTTTCTCGCTCGATAGAGACGCTGCGTGCGGCCGGTATGAAGTCGAGAATCTCTCGTTCGAGCAGGTAGGTTCCGGCATTAATCTCGTTCGTCGGCTCCTCGCCTTTGGCAGGCTTCTCGACAAACGCGGTAACGCGCCCGTTTTCATCGTGCACGACGCACCCGAACGGCGAGGGATCCGGGACACGAATGAGATGCAACGTGCCGAAGCTGCCCTTTTCATGGTGATACTGACGCATCGCCCGCAGGTCGAGGCTGGTAAGGATGTCGCCGTTGAGCACGAAGAAAGAACCGGTGATATACTGTCCGACGTTCTTCAGCGCGCCCGCCGTACCGAGCGGCGTCTCCTCTATCGCGTAGGTGATTTTCATGCCGAAGCTCATTCCGTCGCCAAAGTAATCAACGATCGCCTGCGGCATGTAGCCGGCGGCGAGGATCACGTCGCGAATTTCGGCTTCATACAATCGCTCCAGCGTTCGCGCGAGAAACGGCACGTTCATGATCGGCACCATCGGCTTCGGCGTTCCGTACGTCAACGGACGCAGCCGCGTGCCCTCCCCTCCAACCAGAACGATTGCCTGCATCATAGGCTACTTCGACTTCCATGTTAGCCCGAGCCTGTCAAACGGCACTTATCACCCTGAGCAACGGGCGCTGTCAGCCCGAGCAAACGGCGCTGTCACCCTGAGGTTGTCGAAGGGTGACCAAATAATTCGCGTCGCATTGATGTAAAATGCCAGACTGGTGGCACTATGTTTTCGTAGTCTCAATGGATGCCGAAAAGAATTTATGATTGGGACGTGGTGCAAGCATATTACGATGAGGGCCACGGCTTTGTCCAATGCGCGCACCGCTTTGGTTTCTGTCACACCGCGTGGATCAAGGCGATAAAACGTGGAGCACTGCGTGCGCAGTCACGATTTCGCGATCGCCGCCGCAAATACAATTGGGCTGAAGTGCAGGGCTATTACGACCTAGGGCATAGTTACCGTGACTGTCGCACAAGATTCGGCTTCTTTGCTGCAGCTTGGTCGAAAGCGGTCCGGCGTGTCGAGATCAAGCCTCGGAACGCAACAAAACCTATCGCTGAAGTACTTGGGTCGAAATCGTCACGATGCCGTAAGAAAGCCAAGCTCGTGAGGGAAGGATACTTGCCCCATCGCTGCTTAGAGTGCGGGATATCGGACTGGCGCGGCGAGCGTCTCGCGATTCAAATCGACCATATCAACGGTATTAAAGACGATTGGCGGATGGAGAACCTTCGCATGCTTTGTCCGAATTGCGACAGCCAGACCGCAACGTACGGCGGTCGCAATGCTAAGCGAGGCCGGCTGTTGCAAGAACCGATTCAGGTCGTGTAATATAACGTGCGCAGTGTTCCCGGGTCGTCTAACGGTAGGACGCATGCCTCTGGAGCATGCTATCGGAGTTCGAGTCTCTGCCCGGGAGCCACGGCCCCATCGTCTAGAGGCCTAGGACGCTGCCCTCTCACGGCAGTAACGCGGGTTCGAATCCCGCTGGGGCTATTTCAAAACGCCTGATTTTACGGGCGTTTTTCGTTGTCCTGGGCGTTGCGTGGCACCGCTGTGGCACCGACGTTGCAGCAATCGGCCCGGCCTTCTCTCCGATCGCGCTCGCAACCACACGGCCGAGAACCGCTTCAAGTCGATCGGCGTGCGCGCGCTGCATTGCCTCGATCGCGTGGATGTATGTGTTCGCAGTGATCGCTATTGTCGAATGGCCCAGGGCTGTCGAGATCGTCTTCAAATCGGCTCCAGCCGCAAGTGAAAGCGTCGCGTGCGAATGGCGTAGGTCATGGAGGCGCACCTTGGGGAGCTTCGCGCGGCGAATGAGCGCGGCGAACGACCACGAGAACGAATCGGGCTTCCATAGCGAGCCATCGGCTCGGTCGAATACGTAGGCCGCCTCCTGGCACCGGCGCGCAGCCAGGTCATCAGCAAGCGACACCCTGAATCGCTCCAACTGCTCTTTCTTCTGACGGCGCAGAGTATCCACGACGAAAGCAGCCAGCGAAAGAGTTCGCGCGCTCCGCGTCGTCTTCGGCGGCTTCTCTCGCCGTTGCCCATCGACGAGTTCAATACTGCGGCGCACCGAAAGCCGTCCGCCGTCGAGGTCGAGATCGGTCCAGCGCAGGCCGAGGAGTTCACCGCGGCGCAGGCCCGTACCAACTAACACGGCGATTGGCGCTTGTAACTCGGAGCCTTCTGCGGCTGTTAGGAGCGCGGCAACACCGGCGGCGTCGAGCGTTTGCATTTCCTTTTGCTCAACCTTCGGAGGCTCGACGGCAGCGGTCACGTCGCGCGACATCAGTTCCATACGAAGCCCCCATCGACAGGCCGCTCGCATGGTGTCGCGCAAATGCCGGACGCTCCGTGGCGAGAGAGGCTTCTCCGTCCGCTTGATCAAGGCACCCGAACTCCAATTCGCGATAGCGCCCTCGATGTGTGCTGGCTTTAGCTTGTCAACGCGCAGTTCGCCAAGGGCCGCGACGAGGTACTGCTTGACGATTTGCCGGTAGCGCAGCCAAGTTCGCCGTCCGACCCGCGTCTTCGTCGCGTTTAGCCACCCGCCGTCACGATGCTTCTCGTGAAGGTCACGTGCGCATTCATCACCGCACGCGTTCGACGCTTTAATCTTTCCGAGTACGAGTTCGACGAACGTAAGGCGCGCTACGTCGATCCCGTCGCTTTCGGCCAACCTCAGGAGTTCGCGCAACCGCGTCTCCGCTTCGCGCTTTGTTCCGCGATACGCCTCGCGGTGCTGGCGACGCTTTCCGCTCGCATCGCGGGAAAGCTCGACGCGAAGATACCACTGCCCTCTGCTGCGGCCATGACGCAGATGACCTTTCATTCCAACCAACCTTTCGTAAGTGACTGAATCGTAGATTTTGAGACCGGCAGGCGGTCTTCGGGCAAGCTGGCAATGCGTGAAAGAGGACGCAGCGTTTTGGCTATCCCGCACAAGGCCGCCTCATGCACCTCGAACTCGTCCCGCTCCCGTTTAAATGGGGGACTATTGCGCCGCCAGCCAGCGTTTCGTGCCCAAGCATCGAGCGCCGTGAGCGCGCCGCTTTCGCGTGAATCCAACGGTACATCTTTCATGCGAGCGAACTCGAATGCTGCGCGAAGCAGCGGTTCCCCAATTGTGCGCTCGGGCGTTCCCCGGTTCACGCCGGGGAGCCAGACGTCGCGCCATGCGCTATCAAGAGCGGCGCTCATCGCCTCGCCCGAGAACGCGGCAGCGCAAATTCCACGCGCAGCGTCCGCGTTCGACTCAATCCTCATCGCTTGCGCCAGCCGATGACTCATATTGGCCTCGCTGCCAATCCCACACGCCCGCCACGCGGTTAGAGCGATCGCGAGTCCCTGTTCCGCCGATGCACGCTTACTTGCGAGAACTCCAATCAGACCGTAGAAATGGCCTAGATACCCCGCGGCATAAAGCGCGAGCAAACCGCTAGACCAAGCAGTACCACATTCGCGCAACGCCTCCCCAACGTCGAAGGCCATCTCGGGCCGCGCCGTGCGCGTGCCGTCTAGCATCGCATACAGCGCAGCGCAACCGTTACCGCGCCGCGGAAGCCCTCGCTGGCCGCGCCGGCGCGCTACTCTCGCATCCAATGCTGGAACCGAGACCGCGTACCGATCTTCCATATCGGCATTACGACCAACGCCCGCGGCTTCCAAGTAATGCCGAAGGCCCGCACGGCAGGCTTCATCTTCTTCGGTTACGTATCGCGCCATCCGGTAATTATACGTTATAGGTGAAACGTTTGCAACCAATGCCATCACTTCAAGTATCATTTGGTCCCAGGTTTGCGCTATAATTCCGGAGGTCCGACAGACAGCACTCTCTCAATGAGGTCTTATACGTGATAAACGAACGACGGGTCACACTGACAGTAGCGGAGGCAGCGGCCGAGCTAGGCATCTCGCGAGGCTCCGCATACGAAGCGGTGCGCCGTGGCGAAATTCCGGTAGTCAAAATTGGAAAGAGAATCCTGGTTAGCCGCGGGGGATTAGAGCGGCTCGTGAACCCTGCAAGCGCTACAAAATGAAATCGCCCCGGGATCGCCTGCCACGAGTCTTCAGCCGGCACTCCAGGCTTGCGCGCAGAGAGTTTCCGGAGATTGTCACGAAGGCAACTGCCGCCGCATCGCATGCGCCTAAATGATGGAAGGCCGCCGCGGGGCATGAAAAGCTCGACGGAGCCCTTCGTGATGCTGCCAAACGCCCTTCTCGACGACGAAAAGCTCGATGCCATCGACGTTCTTGTTTATTGCACGCTGCGCCGTATCGACGTCGATAACGACGGCGTATCCCTTGTTTCACTCAAGAGAATTGGCGAGCGTGTGCACCGAGGAGAACGTACGGCGGAGCGCCATATTCGTCGGCTCGAAGCAGCCGGTTGGCTTCAACCGATCGACAACGGAAGAGGCCGTTGCTGCAGCTATCGGCTCCTAACCCCTGTCAAGCACGTCGGCGGTCATGAGAAGCGAACCCCTGCCACGCATGACGGCAGTAAAACACAGGCCCCCGCTATTGGCGACGCTGAACCGCTGCCATCCGTGACCAAAACCCCCGCCACCGATGACCAACTACCTAGACGTTATCTAAATTCTTTCCCAGATAGATTGCAACTGAAAGAGAACACGACGGAGGAATGCCGCAAACGACTCGTCGGACTCTTAACCGTGTGCCTTAAACATCCGGCAATGGCTGAGAAGGAGGCGGATCGTCTTCTTCAGTGGTTTCCTCACTCCCCGCGTTCTCTAGTCGCGCATCTTGAATACGCGGTCAATGAGAGGCTCGAAGAGCCTATCGTTTACGTGACGCGTCGAACGCAACGGGGCGATTCCCCGCAAATCTCAGGCTTCAGAAGCCGCCAAGCGCCGTAGCGATGCGTAAGCGTTGGTCGCGGTTCGTCGCGGTATACCGCCACGCCCTCGATCTAGGCGTTGGAGAGGACGACGCAATCATCGTCGCCGTGCGTGAAACGTTCTCGAAAAAGCGGAGGCACAGCGATGAATGGCGGCTCAGAAAAGGTCGCGACATTCTTTGCTGGCTAGCTAGATGGGGCCCCCGTTTCAGCCCCCAACCCCCGTTTCTCCCCTACGCTTCCCGAGGCACTGAAGCTAGCCCTCCGCTCGCTCAGGAGCCTGACAGCCAGTCGCCGAACGAAGGACGACTCGCTGCCGCATCAGGAGGGACCGAGTGATGAACGCCCGCACTAAGCGCGCGACTCTAGGAATGGCGGTCATTTTAGCGTTTTCGCTAATGGCATTACCCGCATCATCTACGGAGTATGTGACGTTTGACGGCGTATGGTGGAAATCGGCAAGCGAACTTCAGAAGTTGACGCTGATACAAGGAATCACCGAAGGCCTTAGTATGGGCTGGGCCGCGGGAGTATACGATGCATACTACTACTCGCCCAACGTCCAAACTTTGAAGCTCAAGGCTCGGCGGCTAGAGTTTTCAAAAACCTTCGGCGCCTATAAAGACCTCATTGACGCCATCGAGACTGAGCCCGCTGCCGCGAAACTCAAAATCGCGACAATAATGGTATGCCTTGTCGATAACATTCCGGATCAAGACGGATGCGTCGCTTCCTGGCAAAAAGCATTCCCGGGCGAACCTTGACGTGGCCTTTCTACGCCAGGGATTGCGTGTTCAGAAAAGACTTTGGAGAGCGCCGTGCTTCAGGATACAGATTTTGATTAGTGTGGGAGACTCAACCCCGAGCGCTTTGATCATCGCGACGTGGATCGCCGCGGTCGCTTCGCTCTTGACCGTTCTCGTCTTGTTCCTTACTCTCAGAGTCGCATTGAACAATTTAAATGAGTTCAAGAGCAGCGAACGTGTAAAGCGAACCGCAGAACTTTTCTTCAATTTTTATACGCAGGAGTACCTCGTAGAAAACGACGACATTACCGCGCCAGCGATGAAACGAACACCGTTTATGGCGATATCCAGCCTCATTAGGGCGCCAGGAGTCGTCAAGCATGAAATCGTCGTAATCGTTCACAACTATCTGGAAGCGGTGGCTGCCCTGCATTGGAAAAACTTGATTGACAGCGAGTTATACTTCGACTCCTTTGCAGAGATTATTGTTACGGTTTATGAACCTCTCGTGCAAAGACTCGCTAAAAGTACCAACCCATTGACGCCATATTCTCGCATTCCTGCGCTTTATTTTGATGCAAAGCGATACTTGGAACAGCGAGCAAGTGAGACCCAACCGTCAAAGATCCGCGTACGTCACGGTACGACCGTAAGCGCAGGCTGAAAAGCCGAGCGAAAGTCTTTACGGTGACGAAGGGTCGGCCGATCGATTCGGCGCTATCCGGCAGACAGATTCTCGATTCCGAGGCTGCTGTGGTTTAGCCGAGTAGCTACCGGTGGGACTAAGCCGAACTGAGCCGAAGCGTCGCTTGTGCTGCGTGGCGTTCACAGAGCGAGGAGCAAAGGCATATGACGATCTTGGGTTTCAGCCGCTGTGCGTTTGGCATTTGTGCGGCCGTGGCAATGCTCAACGCCTGCGGAGGCCAGACGAGCACGGGAGCCGTTCCGCGGACAAATGCTCGGGGCGACGCTCTGCCGTACGGTCATACCTTTCACTACACCGGCGGAAGTCAATCGTTCAACGTGCCGGCTGGTGTTACGAAAATTACCGTGGTGGCGCGCGGTGCTGCGGGCGGCGGTCAGCAGGGTGGGCGGGGCGGCCGCGTCTTTGCGGTTCTTCCCGTTACTCCCGGCGAGAAGCTGCTCGTCTTCGTTGGCGGTGCAGCTTCCGGACCCGTCGGTGGCTTTAACGGCGGAGCTGATGGCGGCAACTACTTTAACGGCAAGTACTATACTCCGGGAAACGGCGGCGGTGGGGCTTCTGATGTGCGCCAGGTTGGGAATCAGTTAGCCGATCGTATTCTGATTGCAGGCGGTGGAGGCGGAGAAGGCGGCGCAGGCCTTTACCGCATCGACTTCGGTGGCACGGGCGGAAAGGGAGGCGGGAGCATCGCCGGTTCCGGCGGACAAGGTGGCTACCCTTCGCAATATTACGGAGGTGGTGGAGGCTCCGGCGGCACTCAATCGAGCGGCGGATCCGGCGGTACGAGCGGACCAGGTTCTATTGGCTACGGAAACCCGGGTCAAAGCGGGATGCTCGGCGCGGGTGGAGCGGGCGGCGCTGGATGCGATGTCAAATTCGGATCCTGCGACGGAACCGGCGGCTCTGGCGGTGGCGCAGGCGGCGGTTACTACGGTGGCGGTGGTGGCGGCGCGGGCGGTCTCGGTAGCAATCGTGAGGGCGGCGGCGGAGGAGGTGGCGGCGGATCATCCTACATCGAGCCGAGTGCCTCAAAGTTTCAGAGTTGGCAAGGTTGGAAGAAGGCCCAAGGTAATGGTCTCGTCGTCTTTAGTTGGCAGTAGCGAAATCTCGCTTGAGGCGCTTTTGATCTGAACCCTCGGCCCTCCGCTCTTTTCTGAGGAGGATCACGTATGAAACGAGCATTCGGTTTCATGAACGCGTGTCTTAGTGCGTCGCTCTTAACCGCGTGCGGCAGTGGCGCGTCGGTATCGCCCCCGATAGCAACTGCCGAGCAACCGTCTTCGAATGCTGGGCTTAGCGCTGTGCAGTCTCCCGAATGGCGAAATAAGAATACCCAGCATCGAGAACTCCCAACGGAAGCCGTTATTTACCACTTCCAGGATGGTACCGATGGCGGGCTGCCCGCGGCTGGACTTATTATGGATAAGGCCGGCGTTCTATACGGCACTACCACGGCCGGTAATTCCGGAGGCAACGTATATGCGTTGACACCTAACGGGTCCACGTACAACGAGAGCGCCATCTACACGCTTGGAGGAGCGCCAGAGGCTCCTCTCATTGCCGATTCTTCGGGCGGATTTTATAGCACAACACTGAACGGCGGCACGGATGGCGTAGGTATCGTTTTCAAGCTGACTCACTCAGGCACCACCTGGATTGAAAGCATCCTTCACAGCTTCGTAGGTGGTCGCGACGGAGCGAACCCAATTTACGGCGGTCTTCTTGATAGCTCCGGTACGCTATATGGCACGACCTACCACGGTGGACATACAAACTGCGCTTCAGGCGGCTGCGGGACCGTGTTCGAGTTGCGATCCTCCCATGAGGGCTATCGGGAGCGCATTCTGTATCGTTTTCGGGGCGGGAGCGACGGCGAGAACCCATCTTCTACCCTTGTCATGGACAAGACGGGCGCGCTTTTCGGGACTACTAGCGGAGGCGCGCTCGGCTTGGGCACCGTGTTCAAACTGACACGCTATGGCAACCGCTACAAGGAGAGTGTCGTCCATCACTTCCGCGGTGGCCGAGACGGCGCATACCCGATCGCTGGACTTATTGCGGGACCTAATGGTGATCTTTATGGCACGACCTACGGCGGCGGTGGATGTGGAAATCCCCCAAGCGGTTGCGGCACTGTGTTCCTGCTGACGGGGAGTGGACGAAGCTACGTTGAGCGTATTCTCTACCGCTTTCAGGGTGGCAAAGACGGGGCGAATCCTTACGACGGTTTGATCGCCGACAGCACCGGAGCGTTTTACGGCACAAGTGCTAACGGCGGCTCCAGCTGCGGTGGAGGCTGTGGAACCGTTTTTCGGCTAATGCCATCCGGCAAACGCTATCATGAGGACGTCATATACAGCTTTCAGGGCGGAAGCGACGGTAGAAGTCCATTTGGCGGCGTGCTAATCGATAGTGCTGGTGCACTGTACGGCACGACGTTTCTTGGCGGAGGCAGCGGCTGCGGCGGCAATGGATGCGGAACTGCGTTCAAGATCAAGGGAGCTCTTACACGCGAGACGCTAGGGAATGCGGCCACGACACGGGAGTAGGCTATCCACAATGCGTCTGAATTTCTTGTCGCCGACCAGCATGAGCCGAACACCGCGTCGGCGCAGGGTATATGAGGCGTAGTTGTCCCAAGCGTCGTCCTTCTATCGCCGATCATTGTATGACTAACACGAAGCACCTTCAAGAACTTGCTGCGCGTTTTCGAAGCGACGCGATTTCTTGGAAAGATCGGTGGACGACGATCGAAGAGCTACGGCACGGGGCTCAGGCTGCGGCAAAGAAGGCACGAAGAGCAGACGGGATGATCGGTTTCCTGAAGGTCCTAAATAAACAACGGGACGAGGAGCGCCGCGTCCGCATGTATCACGAAATCGTCTCGATACAAAGATTACACGGGCCCGGTGTCCCAGCACTCATCGAAACCAACGCTCATCATTACAACGATCCAAGATACAAGCCGTATGTTGCTATGGAGTTCATTGATGGTGCGCGATTAGGTGACTTGGTTCCTAACAATCGTATCTCGCCTCAGTCGGCCGTAACAATCACGCTTGAACTCTGTCGGATCCTCAAACGCGCCCATGCGGTTCGCGTTTACCACCGAGACATAAAGCCAGACAACATAATGCTCGTCGGAAGCGATACTGGGCCGATCGCTTATTTGGTAGACTTCGGCATAGCGCACGTTGGACAATCGGACGCGGAATTTGAGACAGAAGCGGAGCAAACAATTGGCAACAGTTTTTTGGCGCTTCCGGAGTTTAGAGGCGGCTTCAAGGATAAAAATAATCCCGGTTCTGATATCACCCTTTGCGTAGGCATTCTTTTTTTCATGCTTACTAAAGCGAATCCCGTGGTTCTACTGGATAGCAATGGCTTATTACCCCATCAGAGGCCGATCGAAAGAGCTGCTTTGCTCGCGTCAGGCCTCGCGCGAGACCGGTTGCTCACACTGTTTGATAGGGGATTCCGATATGAGATCACGAGCCGATTTCAAAATGTGGACGGCCTAGTAGCAGCTCTAAATCATATACTAAGAACGCAACCTGCACACGCTAACGATAAGATAACAATTGAAACGATTCGCGAACGTTTAGATGCGGCTAGCGAAGAAGAAAAAAGAAACAGAATGGCCGCCTTGAATGCGACATTGATTCAGGCGACCAACGTAGTTCATGCCACGGTTTCCGCGTTGCAAGGCAGGATCGTGCCAGCCCAAGCCAACTCCATAGTCACGGATAAGCGGGCCACGCGTATGGACGGATTTCATCTTGCGACGGACTCGAAGAAGTCGTTCATGCCGACCTTCGAGGTGGTGCCTGTTGGAAATGAGGCGATTCTGACAGTTAAAGGGACTGGTGTGCCGAGGATCGTTGTGCGAAGTCAGTTTTTTAAGCAATTTGATGACGAGGGAGTTGAACGTATCAAGCAGTTCTTATTGGCTGGTCTGGATCTAATAACCAATCCCACAGCTGGTGAGATACTAGCGAAGAATGCTAATACGGCCAAGGAATTTGCTGCGAAAGCTGCAGGACGGATGGTAGAGGTTATGGTGACTGCCGTGAGCTCTTACATAGAGAACTCTGGGGGTACGCTCACTATTGAGGAACCTGCGCGAGGCGCCAAGGGTGGAATATACGAGACGAATGTGCTCGCGCAGGACTGGATTTTAGCGCGTTTGACTGATCTTGATAAATATGTGCGCTTTAACGTTTTTGCACGTGTTGAAATACCGAATCACCCCGACGAGACTGAAACGGAGGCGGCGCAGCAGATCGAGGCGACGATCATGGAAGGAAAGAGCGGGGACGGCCCGTCGGCCTCAATCAAGCATCCGCGAGATTCATTTCTACCCCTGAGACCCTCTCATAAGCAGATCGATGATTTGGTCAAGAGTGCCGTATCGCAGCTCAACCAGCCTGGGTGACTGACTCTTTTTGTGTCGTCCTTACGTTCTGACTGAAGCGACCCGTTAGGCCACGGGTTCAAGTAGCGCGGGAACAACCAACGCATTCGTGTCTTTCTTCAGATTGCCCGACAATGATAGAGGCACTGTGCAAGCCGAGTTTGCGACCTCGCCGCGTTGTTGTTGATGCTCGGCGCGGGGCCGGCTGGGGCACAAGGAGCCTCGTTTACTGGCCAATGGCGCGGGACGCTGACAGCGCCTGACGGCAACTTGATCCCGATAACGCTAACTCTTCAGCAGCAGGGAAACCAGCCGACTGGGACAGCAAAGAGCCCTCCGGGTTTGTTCAAATTGATAATGGGGCGGTCTCTGTTGGAGGCTTCGATTCTAGCTTAAGCACCCCCCCCCGTTGCTCCAATTTGGGTTCTCTCCGGTGCCGGCTGCCGCGCCGCTAGCGACGGCGCTTACGAGAACGAGGCTTTCCGTTGCGGTGCGATTTCTTTCGGTGCGCTTGCTGTGGCAGCGCAATGACATTCGCAGCGGCGTCGGCTAGTGGCGGATCCAACGATCCGTACGCGTCCTTGTAGTAAGTATCGCGGAGATTGCCTAGCTGCAAGTCACGGGGAATCGGCTTACCGTCGCCCCCATAGATTGCGACTCCCTTCACGAGCAATCGGTATCCGGCGAGGCGTGCATTCTTCCAATCCGAGACTTTCCATCGCTGCGGCGCCATGAGCGGATAGTCGTAGGGCGGCAGCACGGGTCGCTTTCCCTCGAAAGGTTCAAGTTCTACGCAAAAGCCCTCTCGTTCTAAGATCGCGTTTTCAACCTGTGCCTTGCTGGCCACTGAACTTTATTCTGCCTTTCCTTGTTAGTGCGGCGCCGAAATAACCAGCTGAGAGTCAAGCCTTCCGTGGGCGGCTCGGTACGCGCGCGAGCCAAAACTCCGTGCCGTTAAGCGTGATGCGGTCCCGGCGTCGGCTGATTTGAGGCGAGAACATCCCCCCGTCGTCTTGATAGTAGAGCAAAATCCAGGCGATGAGCTGGGCGCGATCATTGGGAGTGAGCTGCTTGATCGCGACCTTCACAGCAGTAACATCTCGCGTTTGATCGTTCGGACGCTCGAACTGGGGCGGCCTCGCCATAGGCTGAACAACCGCCAGGAATCCCCACCGGATGCGGCGCGCGCTACCTGCGGCTGCACAGCGACTATGGGCCGCCGAGCGGCGCAGTAGCGAAGGAGAGGTGGGCCGAGGCGTCTTTCGAGATCGCGGCTCAGGTGCTACGATTCAACTGAGCAGCGTCGGAAGCTTCGTGCTGTTAAGACATCTGCGAAAGGAGCAAAGCAGATGAAGACCTCAGGTTTGAGCCTGCGCGCACTGTTCACTAGCTGCGTCGCCATCGCGGCATGCTCGCAAACCGTTATCGGATGTTCCAGCGGTAGTCGTTCGTCGTCCCAGGAATCGACCGCGGCGCCAGCCAGCGCGGCCATTTCCTTCCCAGACCACTACTACCGCTGTGTTGCGGCAGGCGAGCCAAGAAAGACTTGTTTTCAAGTCGCGGTGCAGTATGGTGAAAAACTAGATAGCAGCGACCGTATCGTTTCAAAAGCTGCCGCAGCGTCTTACGAAGGGGAGGGCCCGAGCCCAACTGCGGAACCCATGCTAAGGCCAACCTCGAAACCCACGCTAACGCCAACCCCGAAACCCACGCTAGCGCCAAGCCACATTCCAGAGCCCCCGAACACGCGAACGATTTCCGACGTAAACGACCCCCAAACCGCAAGCCCGATGAAGCTCTGCTTTCCAACGAGAGACGAGTTGAAAAACTGGCAGATATTTGAAGCCGAGCACCCGAGCGTCCAGGGAGACGACTCTGACGCAAAATACGATTACGTAAATGACACGGAACATGAGCTTTATGCTCTGTCCCCTGGCGACAAAGTTCGAGTTTTGACGCGATACGGCGATGACCAAACGATTGTTAAGGTCTACATTGTGCCGGATAAAAGCGCGCCTTTCGAGGGGGATAATAAGACGTGCTTCGTTGTTGACGATGGCCATCTATTCTCTGGCGAGCAGTAAAGCGCGTCGGTACGCACAGGGCGCATGCGAAAATCGCTCTAGCAAGAGCTCACTGTCCATTCAAGCTTGCGCGATCGCCAGCCGCAATCGCCTCCTTCTCGCAGGCATAAGCGCCGTGCTTCGTGCGCCCGTACCAGCGGTCGCCCTTGTAATGATAGATGCCGCTCGGCGCTGCCGAGGTCGCATTCTCAGTCCATGTCGATCCGTCGGCAAACAGCGCGCGGCTAACCGAACAGCGCACGCTGCCTAATCCTGGCCAAGTATCTGTATTGGACCACTTTTGACCGTCGATCTCTATCCCAGGCGAGAACTGTCCTGAACTTTGGCCGAACAGATTGTCAAGGACATCGCCGAATGCGTCTGCTAGCTGAAAGTTAATCATCACGGCAACCGCTGTTTTCGAAGAAACATTTTTGAACTGAGCGAACATGTTAAGCCGGTAAAATTCAGTTCCATAACCGCTGTTAACATATTGAAGGCCAGCATTGCAGCCTAGGACCTGAATAGGCGCATTCGCTTGCGCTTCGATGTATGTCGCGATCCCGCTGGCTCGGGCGATCGACACTGAGGCTGTCAGGAAAGCGCCGAACGCGATGACCCGAATAGAGCGTCCCCTCATTTTGGTATTGCGCTGAACGTGAGGTTTAGCGTACCGTCTGGATTCTCGGTTACCGATAGATGCACGTCGCCTCTATCAAGAACCATCTGAGTAGGTACGGTATGTCCGCAACTAAGGCCTTTGGGAAGTGTATGGTTCATGGGCTTAGAGAACTCGTATAATGTTTTTCCAGTTGAATCGCTTTGGACAAAGTGTAGGTAGTACGGTTGACATAGTGCTGCGCCTTCCGAATAAACTGACAACGCGCTTCCATCTTGATAGCTAATGCGAGCGCACAAGTCGTTATCACCACAATGGTTGTAAGAAACGCCTGTTGCCCCGTTCGTAAGGCGGATTGTCTGATTTGGCGCAGCATCCGCCTTTGCCGCGGCGGTCATGATGATAAATGCTAGGGTAAAGGCCGAAAAAAGCCTAAACATGATTGCCCTCTCGTGACAGTGTCATTGTCCATTCTCGCTCGCGCGATCGCCAGCAGCAATCGCCTCTTTCTCACAAGCATAAGCGCCGTGCTTAGTGCGCCCGTACCAGCGCTCGCCTTGGTAGTGGTAGATGCCGCTCGGGATGTTGAGCCACACAACAACATCTTTGGGGCAGTGCGCCTGCGCCGCGCTCTCGGTTGAAAAAAGTGGCGGCAGAGACTGTGCGACGATCGCAGGCTGAGCCGTCGCTGCGGTTGATGCGGCTGCATAACTTGGCAATAGACCGCCGAAAGCAAACAGCGCCGCGACCAAGGCTAAGCGTTGAAACATTGCAAAACCTCCGAGGCCCTCAGATAGGGGCTTCGAGCTCATATTACTGCGCCACGAGGCCGATCGACAACCTGGCGCGTTCCATTTCCACGCCGACCCTCCCGGGGCCGGGTGTGGAGCGCGCCGGTGGCTTTGACGGGACCAACTGCGGCGACGAGGGGCCACCCCTCTGGCGAGGTGGCCACGGTGCAGTAGCCAGAGGCGCTTCCGAGAATCGGGGCTTGGGTGCTACGATGGAATTAGAGCGGAGACGCCAGTTTTCCCCAGGAGCAGGCGATGATTACTTCAAGGGGCACTCTTTTTCTTGCGTTAACAGCGATCGTGGCGCTAATCACGACGCCGGTGGTCCGGGCAGATGAAACGGAGTCAACCACTTATACTAAGATAGAGCCGTCATTGGCCCTCGTCGGCGCCCGACATGGCAAGTCTTTTGGATTCGGCACAGCATTTTGCATCGCTGATCTTGGAGGCAATAACGGCCTCTTGCTCACAAATCAGCACGTGGTTGCGGGCGACCCTTATCCCAGAGTCATATTGATGTCGAACCGGCACAAAGTTCTAAACGCGTCGGTAGTCCGGACATCGCCACTTGATGCTGCGGTCTTGCTCATTCCCTCTGATTGCCGACCGCTGCGGCTGAGCTCCACTTTACCGGCAGTAGGCGCCAGGATCGGGCTCGCGGGCTTTCCGAGCATTCAGCTAGAGGCCGCCTCTGCCGGTCTCGGCCTATCGCCAAGTTTCCACGAAGGGTCAATCAGTTCGATCCTCGCTGAGGCCGGTCTTCTACAGTACGACGCGCAAACCGATCATGGAAACAGCGGCAGCCCACTGTTCGACGTTGATTCGGGTACGGTTTACGGTCTTGTAAGGGCTGGCAGCACGGGAGCAACGGGGGCACTACAAAACAACTTCGCGATTACCATCCCGATGCTCGCACCATTTTTACAAAACGCTCATGCGCCGGTTTCGTATGTGAATGGCAGCGGCGTCGCCAGCGCAACCACGACGCAACTGAATACTAACCTTCCGAACGTCGGAGGCACGTACGTGGGCTCTCTCTACGACACCATGGCAGGTAACGGGGCGTTCACCGTCACTTTATTGCAAGACGGAAAGACGCTTGTGGGTACATGGGCTGCGGAATTCTCGTCGAACCGAAACTACAACAATTCGGGCGAGGTACGCGGTACGGTGCTGGGCCCAACTAGTGCGGCCTTTTACCTTCTCTCCTCAGTCTCCAACTTTTGCCCGTACCTCGCAACCGTTGTCGTAGGAAGTGCCGAGCTTAGAGGCACCTACGCTTCGCATAACTGTACCGTAGCCAACGGCGGATCGTTCACGGCGCAAAGGACAGACTCAACGCAACAAGCGAACCAAGGTGAGCAATCAACTCCCAATGCTGCTCAAAAGCAATATGTGCCCCAGGCAAAGAGTACGCCGGCCGTGACCGCCACAAACAGCCTCGCAGCGCAGCCGGGGAGCGTCGCGGCTAGCATTGATCTGCGATGCGGGTCCGGGACAGTGGCTAGCCTTTATAAGGGCTTCAACACCGCGTTTTCTGAGCTCAACGGCAACGATTACACTTCAGCGACGAGTGATGCACGCAAGGTCGTTGAAAGCGCTAGCACGTGCGCGGTTATGACCCCGAACCTATGCTATGGAGCAAGCGGGCCGTGCGGCGACCAACAGTACGTGACTGTCCTTGGTGTGCAGCTCTCGGGGCAACAGATTTTACGAATCGCAACCGCTCGGATGAACGGTGATTCACTCGATGCCCTACGCAATGAAATAATGACGGTACTTGACGTTTGCACCTCACCAAACATACTTAGTAACACCCAGCCGTACCAATCAATTCGAGTTTTTATGACGAGCACGATTGCGACGGTCCAAAAAATGAATCGAATCCCAAACGCGAGCGGAATACTAGACGTTGACGGTGTCCGGGCTTGCGCGACGAAACTTGGGCTTAGTTTTTGAGCTGTTCCCGCCGCCCCGCCAGCGAGGCCGCATCGCGCTGGGGGGAAGCGCTACCGCTTGGCTTAGAGCCTTGTCCCCCTCCCATGCGCTGTGATCCAGGCCCGAAGCGGCTGGCGCGGGGGCCTCGATGGCAAGGCGATTTTGAGGCCCCGCAAGACTAGGTCCCCGGCCGCTGGGCCTTGCAGCTCCAGCGCAGAAGCGGTCGCAATGCGCACTTCAAAAGCCGGAAGACCTTACAGTATTGTTGATCACTTGAATGGGCACACGATTTCGAAAAATAAAATGCGATTGGTTGTTGCATTGGGATTAGCCGCCATCTTTACAGGTTGTGGCTATCCGAACCCTCGGATTGTAGTCGGGCACTCGTATACGATCGGCCAATACGAAGGGTACCATCGGTGTGACTTACATTCGTACGCCTACTATATGACGCACAAGGACGCGTTTCCGAATACGGATCTAGACTCGGTTGGATTATATCCCGGTGACCGCGTGACGGTCGTTCGGATTGACCCGCCGTTGACAGCCAATGGTTCATATTACGACGACCCGGAATTGTTCGTACGCGTCCACGGTCACGCAACCTGTTATCTGCAATATTATTGGAAAGGTGGTGCAGATCCGTTATTCGATGCTGACGTAACGGACAGCCATTAGTTTCCCGGCGTTTCTGCAGCAACTAACGGCGGCTTGGAACCTATACCTAAGGACGAAGAAAGCGGTAAGAGACATCGCGATCCCAGAGGACCTGCAAAACAGGATTAGCCAGCCTCGCAGCCCAGCGCCGGGGGAGGGGGCCTCGTTTTGAAAGGCCTTGGCTCTTATCCCAGGCTGACCATCCCCTCGTCTCGCGGATGGCGCATCACCTCCGACGCGGTGAACGATCGGACGAGATGCCACTTGTCGCGTGGCTATGCTAATTTTGAAATTTAAAAATGTTGCGTCTGAGGGTACTGTTGCCATTGGCACGGGGCTGGGGGCCGATGGGGGCGCATAGCCCGCGCGGGCATTGCGTGGCTGAGGAGCCGCGCGATAAACGGCCGATGACTCGGGGCCCGAACCCACGCGCCGCTGCGCCTCGCGAGGCACCGCTGTGGCACGAACGTGCACATACTTGCCGATACTTGCCGATACAAGCTAAGATGCCGCTGCGCCAAAAACCCTTACGGGATATGGCTTCTCGCTGCAGGGCGCTACTCGTTGTCACCAAGCGATTCAGATTCGAATCCCGCTGGGGCTACCAAAATCGTCCTTATTTCACAAGAGTTTTCGACGCATCGGCGGCTCCGTGTAACATTCGTGTAACATCGGAGCCTTGTTTCGTTCCGTCGCTACCCGACCAGCCGACCGAAGGCGTCTGCCGCCTCGGCGTCTCGGCTTCGGTAGACGTGCAAGTACCGCTCGACCGTGACACCGATTGACGCATGGCCGAGACGTTGGCTAACGACCTCGATGGGAACGCCTGCCTGCGCGCACAGACTCGCGTGAGTATCACGAAGGCCGTGCAAGGTGATCGGCGTCACTTTGGCCCGCTTGGATACAGTCGAGGACTGCCCGAGCGAAGTTCCACGGGTCCACTGGTGAGCCGTCGGCGTGAGCGAAGACCAAGTCTTCGTTTTTGTAGGCGGCTCCGAGAAAGAGTTTCTCCTTCGCCTGTTCTGCTCCGTGTGTCTTGAGAATCGCGCAAAGCGGTGGGGGCATAGAGATGGTTCGGCTCTTGTCGTTCTTCGTAGACTTAAACTCCATTCGTTCGGTGATTGACCGAGCTATAGTGACTAACCGCCGGTCGAAGTTCACTTCGCTCCATCGTAAGGCGAGAACCTCGCCGCGCCTCGCTCCCGTGTGGGCGGCGAACGCGACGGCCGGATAGAACCACGGTTGCGACGATAACGTACCCCGCTTCTTCGACCGGGTAGTAGGGTTCTTGGCCTCGTTTAGAAGCCTTCGGAGTTCGACCTCGCTCAGAGCGAGTGGCTTTGGCTTGACGGCCTTCGGCAGGTCATCGTTGCTCACAAGCGCCGCTACGTTCCGGCTCAGTTGCTCGCGCCTGACTCCCCAGTTCAAGACGTTACGGAAAAGCTCGTGAACGTGCCGGATGGTCCTTGCCGATACAGCTCGACCGACGCGACCGTTCTCTTGCCAGTCCGTGTAGGCGTCTGTGAGGTGAAATGGCTTGAGGTCTTTGGCTTGCCTGTGGCCGAACTTCGGCTTTAGGTAGAGCTTAACGAGCGCCTCGTAGCGCCGAATTGTGTTCTCCTCCTTCTTCAGTCGTTTCTGGTTAAGGAACCCGTCGAAAAGTTCCGATAGGAGCACTTCGTCCTTGACCTGTTCGCCGCTCGCGATCGCCTCACGCTTCTTCGTCACTTCTGCTTTGCGCTCGGCCAGCCTCACCTCGGGCCAAACCGGCGGCGCGGCTCGCCGAGAGTCTCGAAAACTGCCGGAATCGTCCGGCAACGGCCGAAAAGAACGGTCATATGGGGAATACCGGGCTGAGTTGACCTGGGAAGCGTTGACCGCTGTAAGCAGCCTGTTTCAAGCGCTACTTTTGCTGGTCGCCGGTGGCGCTGCGATTTATCAGCTCCTCGAAGTACGGCGAGCATCGCAGTTTGAGGCCACTCGAACAATGGTCGATCGTATGCTCGATCCATCGTTCACAACTGCCCTGATGTACGTCATCGATGAGCTGCCCCAGCGCATAACGGACCCGACGTATCGCGAGGAACTCACGTCGTCCCGAGGATGGGATTTGGCCGCTGCGCATCACCCCGAATTGATCGTTCTCGCGCGCCTTGAAGAAATGGGAATCTACGTTAGAAACCGGTTGCTCTTGTCGTCCACTCTGCTGGATTTTGGGGCAGAGCTTATCTTGGAGAGTTGGGAGCGATTAGTCGAGGTCGTTGCCTTGATGCGATCGTCGCAACGCAACCCAAACGTTTGGGAAAATGCCCAGTTTCTCTATCACTACACCAAAGATCGACGCCCCGCGGCTGAGGATCTTGTCTCGAAACGCGAGGCGAAGTGAGCGCGTTTCCGGGGCTTCAACGTCGGAGCGCTCGAAAGCTGTAGCGTGAAAGAGCCATATTTCGACGAAGTCTTTCGCGCCTATGCTGCATGAGTTGCTCGCGTGGCGACGCGACGTGCGTGAGTTTCGCAGCGATCGCGTCGACGCGGCCATCATCGAACATGCGGCCCGTAGATGCGGCGTTTCAGTTCGGTACGATGCCTCCGCAACAGGCGATCCATCGACCGCGCGCTCACCGTGAGCAAGAGCCGCTCCACTTCGTCGCTGATTTTGAGGTGCACCCGCCGTGTAACGCCCGTGTAACAGACGGGTCAGAAAAGGGTAGAACCTGGCCGGAACGGTCAGGAATGAGGCATCGCGAAAACCCTTATTCCATCGACCTCTTCAGTAGCTAGGCGGAACGGCCAGGACCGCTATGCTTAGTTCGAATCCCGCTGGGGCTACCAAAAACTCCTTATAACATAAGGGTTTTTTGCTTGTCTTTGAGCCATCAGGCCCAAAATGTCACATTCGTGTCACACAGCTCGGCGCTCCGTCAGCCTACGAGTCGCTCAAAGGCCGTGGCGGCCGCAGCGTCCCGGTCAGTATAAACGTCGAGGTAACGCTCGCACCTAACCCCTATGCTTGAGTGCCCGAGGCGCTTGCTGACGACTTCGATCGGAACCCCGGCTTTCGCTAACAAACTCGCGTGTGTGTCGCGCAGACTATGCAGCGTCCCGGCTACGCCGGTTCTACGCATTAAGTCTCGCACGGCTCGGCCGAAGTTCCAGGGGTCGATCGGTGAGCCGTCCGCGCGAGCGAACACTAAACCCTGTTCCTTATACGCAGGTCCGAGAAAGAGGCGTTCTTCTGCCTGAGCCGCTCGGTGCGTTTTGAGTACTGCCACTAGAGCCTTCGGCATCGTAAGCGTCTTGGTCTTGTCGTTCTTCGGTGCCTTGAACTCAAGGCGCTCCGTTAGCGAACGGCTGATAGTGACAGTGCCTTCTTCGAAGTTCACGTCTTGCCAGCGCAGCGCAAGTATCTCGCCACGACGGCAACCCGTGTAGGCTGCGAAGAACACCGCGGGATAGAACCAAGGCTGGGAACTCAGGTAGCCCCACTTCTTTGAGCGGCTGGTAGGGTTCTTCGCCTCCGCGAGTAGCTTAGTAAGCTCCGCACTAGTGAGAGCTTTTGGCTTCGGTTTGACTGCCTTTGGCAAGTCGTCCCCGCTAACCAGCGCCGCCACGTTACGCGAGACGGTATAGTTGATAAGCATGAGGTCATTGATGAGAGCCGTTGACGAAGTTGCATACACTATAATGTCTAGCGATATCAGCCATTCAGTGTCTCCTAGACACGACAGCATTTGCCAAGGGGATACTACATAAGGGCCTTCAAACGTCCGGTCAACTCAACGCCGGATCTTCGCGCTGCAGGTCGAGCGTGACGATTTTGCCATTTTCCGACAAGATGACGTAGTAAAGAACGGTCGCGCCGCTGAACGTCAGTTTATACGTGTAGAAAAGTTTTGGGCTGTAGTAGCCTGCGCCGCGATAGACGAATGCGAGCGGCTTGCCGATCGCGTGTGCCTTTGCGGCCAGGGCGCGCGCGTTTGCGGGCGTCAGTTCCTTGGCGGCTTCAGCCGTAAGCTGCGACCGATCTATGTTACCAGTCTGCAGCCGTACGAGCCATTGTTGTGCGAGCGCGCGCCGCCGATTCCCGCGACGGCATGAACGCTACATGATCATGGCTTTTAAGGCCAAATACAACGGGAGATTTGGTGCCCCAACGGCGCGAGGGCCGCGTCGCCAGGTCGGAATCCGGCCGCCCAGAGCACCGGGCCCTGCCCCTTAGTCCGGGAGGCGACAATCTGGCGTCGAAAATCTCGGCCATATGGGGAATGTCGGCTAAAGGAGGGTACGACCATAGCCAAGCGACGGTGATCTGTGCGCCGTCGCTGGAAGGATCACAAGATGATCAAGAATGTCTGTATAGCCGCTCTCCTGGCCTTCGGATTTACCTTGACTTCGTCGGCCGCTGTGGTCTACGTGCAAGTTGGACCGCCCACAGCCGTCGTCGAAACGGTTCCAGCAGCGCCAGGTCCTGGCTATGTCTGGGTTGGTGGCTACTGGCGCTGGAACGGCGTCAAATACGTTTGGGTACCCGGCGCGTACGCGCGTCATCCGGGCGCATGGTGCGCGGGCCATTGGCGCCACGTCCCGTATCACGGCTGGTATTGGGTTCCCGGACATTGGTGTTAAGGGCCTCCGGCTAGCCGCTTCCGGCTAAGCGGCTAGTCGGGCACCTTTCGTGCGCTCGGCGCTATCGTGCCGCGCTTGGGTTATGGCGATTTAGTTCTATTACGGAAATCAGCGTACGCGTGGAGTCCCACGCATACTTGTTGGAATCCAGGCTCAACGTTATCGACGCAGGACGGGCGATATCGCGCATGATGATCTTCGCGTACGTTTGCCGGTCACGCCGAATACGACATGGATCAATCCGCACATTACACCGGTGCAGCGATCACGTTGGCGAAAAGAGAACGCAATGAAGCGCGAACGCGGGCGAGCGATTGTGCCACATACCGATGTACATCAGCTCTTGAGTCGCACGTTCGAACTCGCGCAGGACGCAATCGTTGCCTCGCTCTGCGTGATCCTACTGGTTGTGATGGTCTATGCCATCCGGACGCTCGGCCTGATAGCCTTTGTCCACGCGAGCTCTCCCTCGCAGGTGCTCTCGCAGGTCGTCTTGCTGTTGGTGCTCGTGGAGCTCTTTCGAACGTTGATCTTCTATCTGAGGAACCATCGCGTCTCGGTTCCGCTGATGCTGGAAGTCGCGATCGTAAGTGAGCTCCGCGAGATCCTTCTCTACCCGCCGACCTCGCTCGGGACCCAGGCGTACGGGAATGCGGTCCTGCTCGCCGTCCTTGGAACGCTGCTTCTGGCCAACCGCTACATTGGATCCAAGCAGCGCGCGGAAGGCAGGTCCCCCAATGATGTCGCGACCTGAAAGACTACGTTGCGTTGTTATTGTCGAGAAGCCTTGCAAGAGCGCGACTAACCTGAGGTCGCGCTTTAGGAAGGCGACAAACCCTTAGGTACGAATTGATTTTGGGATTTGCGCCGTAATTCGTAACTTACGGTGTAATCAACCGCGTACCCGCGAACGCTTATAATAGTAACGTCCGGGTTCGCAATATAGCCGTAATCCCTAACCAAAGTAGAAGCGTGGCTTTTTAGGAATGGCTGCGAAACAATCCCCATTGTATCCTTTTCAGCGGTGCCCGCGGATCCTTTATTCGTGCTTTGCGCTTGATCGTGATAGAAACGCCACACCAGGCTAGAGAGTTCACTAGCGTTAGCAGGAATCAGCGTAGGACTTGCTGTTGGTTGCGACTGCGAGTTGTCACCGGAGTGTGAGCAGGAGCCTAAGATCAACGCCGAAGCACTGCTACAACCAACAAGGTAAAACGAGCTACTGAAAGACGACGCCCGCTCATCGCTGTTTAGGTCCCCGTTTTATTCGCCGTAAAGTACACTTTGAGCGCGTCCTAATCGCACCCAGCGTATGGACGAGTGGTTACGCCTTCAAGATGCAAACAAGACTTTAATGGTCATGCCTTTAGTGCCCCCATGGTTGAAGCGATTCGTTCCAGCGCGTTGACGCCTTTTCGAATCTCTTCGGGGCGCGCGACCGCGTGACCGAGCAGCAGCCCGCGCCTTATCGGCGGTCCCGCGTAGGCAACGGAAAGCGGTACCGAACCGAACCCCTCCTTCTTGAGCGCGCCGGCGAGCGCGACATCGTCGACGCCGCCGGTCAGCTCCGTCACGGTAAACGTTCCCGTTTCGGCTTTGTTCGCATGGAGAAATCCCGCCAACTGTTTGGTGATTCGTTCGCGCAGTAACTGATGCCGCTCGAGATAGAGCGTTTGCATGTCGTGGATGTGTCGCGCGTAGGCGCCGCTCTCCATGAACTCCGCAAGTGCCCCCTGGCTGATCGTATTCGGATAGCGATCGAGGATTTGGCGTCCGGCGACGAACGAATCGACCAGATTGGCGGGAAGAACGATGAAGCCGATCCGTAGTCCGGGGTGCATCGTCTTCGTGAACGTACCGAGGTGCAGGACGCGGTGCGATTCGTCCAAGCCAAATAACGTTGCATAGGTTTTTCGATCGTAGCGCAGGTCGCCGTCGTAGTCGTCTTCGACGATCCAGGCTCCGCGCTTTGCGGCAAACTCGAGCAGTGCGAGTCTCTTCTGCACCGGCATCACGAAGCCGAGCGGCCACTGGTGCGCCGGGGTCACGTAGATAGCGCGCGGGTCGGGCGAGAGCGACTTACCGGCATCGATGTCGATCCCGGCCTCGCCGGTGGGCACGGGAATGACCCGGCTCGAGCGTACGCGGAAGGTGAGGCGGGCGGGCGGATAGCCCGGTTCTTCGATCCACACGGCGTCATCGTGATCCATGAGCAGCACGCTGCACATAAAGAGCGCGAGCTGCGAACCGGAAACGATGACGATCTGGTCGGGGCTGCAATCGCACGTGCGCAGCGTGAAGAGGTGTGCGGCAATGGCCTTGCGCAACGGCAAGTAACCCCGACGGTCGCCTTCGCTCATCCACCGCGCGCTCTTATCGCGCACGAGGCGCGCAACGATGCGCGACCACTTCGCGACGGGAAAGGCGTCGAACGCCGGCGACGACGGCCGAAACGGATGCGCCAGCGATGCCAACTCGGGCAATCGCCACACGCGCAGGATGTCCGCCGCTTGCGAGAGCGGGCGCGGTTCAACGCGCTCAACGGGCGGTTTGCGCCGCGGGCGCACGGCATTGCGCGCGACGAACGTCCCGGCGCCGGCGCGACCGACGACGTAGCCCTCGGCAAGTAAGAGCTCGTAGGCGACCAGGGCAGTGGTTCGCGAAACGCGCAGCTCGCTCGCCAACTGACGCGTCGACGGAAGCGCGTCGTCGGCTCGCAGGCGTCCTTCCAAAATCGCGCGGCGCAGCGCGGCGTAGATTTGCCGGTGCTTGGGCACCGATGACGCTGCGTCGATCTTGATATGCGCGAAGCGAGAATCGAGGCGAGTTTGTTGGGCCACTGGCCTTACCTCCGCCACCGAAGGTGGCTCTTTCGGCCTGGCCCCGCCGAGCCGCATAATGGCCATTGCACAGAATGGACCACAGACCTCCGAACGATTCCCATTTAATTGCGAGTTGAGGGTCTCGCAAGGGCCATGAATACCAAGCAAACAACCAAGTTGACCGAATCCTTACTCAAGCAAAACGCGGTTCTCTGTGGGTTGAGTCCGCAGATGGTCGCAGATGTTATTGAAGCGGGGAGCCTGGTCATTCTCGAAACCCCGCAGCAGATCTACGAAGCTGGGCTTCCGATACGCGAGGTTTATTTCCCAATCGAAGCGGTACTCTCAGTCGTAACCCAAATGTATGACGGCGGCTCTATCGAAGTTGGTACTGTCGGCCGCGAGGGCGTGTCGGCCATCCCGCTGCTGCTCGGAGCGACTACGTCCGCAAACGAGAGCTACTGCCAGGTTCCCGGGCGCGCCGTTGTCATTAGCAGCGACCACTTTCGAAGACTGCTTGCCGCCAACGACGATCGGTTTCGCAGCGTTCTCGATCGATTTCTTCAAGCCTATGTGAACTTGCTAGGTCAGCTGGCAGCCTGCAACGGTAAGCATAGCGTGTATGAGCGGTGTGCCCGATGGCTCTTATTGACGCACGACCGCGTAAATTCCGATAAGATCGCCCTTACCCACGAATACCTCGCGATGATGCTAGGTGCGCGCCGCTCAGGCGTCACAATTGCAGCGGCGGCCCTCCAACAAGCCGGGTTCATTCGCTACGCTCGCGGGCATATTGTGATTCTCAATCGGGCGGGCCTGGAAGAGGCATCATGCGAGTGCTATGCTGTGGCCCGCGAACAGTTTGGCCCTTTACTTGGAATGGTCGAACTGAGTAGGTAGCACTGGAAAGAATCCCCAGCTTCATGCCGGGGATTCTTTCCCGCGGAATCGGTTAGCGCCACTGGTCTCCTTGCTCCGA